>Ga0078972_1000719_pt1 | contig 135840 bp, 139 predicted proteins | sample YelNatPaOPGAMG01_FD_67568 | JGI IMG/M metagenome (GOLD analysis project Ga0078972, IMG submission 67568) | Hot spring thermophilic microbial communities from Obsidian Pool, Yellowstone National Park, USA - OP-RAMG-01 (SPADES assembly) (version 2) | ecosystem: Environmental > Aquatic > Thermal...
AGTATTTGCGATTCGCACGGGCGGTTCCCCTTTCTGGCTAAATGATAACTCACTATTTTCTTTAGCCTATTATAGGTCAACTGCCCGTGCTTTTTTATCTAAAAAAAGTGCAAGAGTTTAGCTCTAGTAAAAATAATGAGTTGACTTAAAGGCCTTGTCAAAGGATGGGGAAAGGTATATATACGGTTTGGTTTTGGGCAGTATCCGAAAGGGCGAAGGTTTTTGAAATCGAAACCCCCCCAATAGGAAAAGTATTTTGTCGAACAAGGGCTGAGAGAAGCTGTATCTTGGCTGCTTTACCTTCAAAAGACAGCGGTTTATTTTGATCAATAAAGAAGCAGGAACGGCTGTTTCATGCAGGATCAAATAACTATTGTATTTCATACGGTATTTCCTTTTCATGACGCCCTTCTGCAACCCATCGCAGAGCAAGTGAAGTCCGCGGGAATCCAGGTGTGTCGGGTCACAAGTCTGGAAGAAATCGCAAGCTGTCGGCCGAAAGTCATCGTCACCGCCCACGGACCCAATCCTCTCTATCGAAACATAGCACCTCAAGCCATGGTGGTCTTCACCCGCCACGGCTTCTCTTGGAAAAAAGTATTTCGAAGAGTGGCGGAAGCCAGTGACTATACATGCATGCCCAGCCCTTGGATTACGAACGATGCCATAGCCAGGGGGGTGCGCCCCAGACTGGGGTTCTGGAATACAGGGTTTGTCGGGATGGACGTCGTCTTTCGTGCGCTCCGCGAGGATTCGCTAAGGCAGCCCCTTCCACTTCTGGCTCAAGCGCCCCCACACAGCCATGTCCTGTTATATGCGCCCACTTTTAACGAGGAGTTCAGTGCGGAATCGGTTCTTGGGCCCGAATGGATAGGCCGGCTCCGTCAAGCCTTTCCTGACCTTTGCATTTTGATCAAACCCCATCCGGTGACGGCGGATCGTCAACCGGCATGGGTCCGAAGGTGGCATAAAGCGGCGACGGTTGACCCGTGGGTCCGTCTTAGTGAGAACTTTCATGAGGATATTTATCCCTACTTTTTGTTTGCGGATGCGCTGTTAACCGATGCTTCCAGCATCATGTTTTATTTTTTGGCGATGGACAAACCGATTTTGCTGGTGACCAACCCGCGGCGCAGCCAGTCCATAAAGTATTACGATCCGGAAGGACCGGAATGGACTTGGCGCGACATGGGGGTAGAGATAGGAAATCCAACGGACCTGATGGAAGCGGTAGGGGAGGCCCTCGCTGATCCGCAGAAGCATGCTGAACGAAGACGGTTTTATCGGGAGCGCGTCTTTGGAGAGATGACGGATGGACGAGCGGCAGAACGCATAGCGGAACGGATTATCGCCCTTCTCAGGCCGCCTTCTGAACAAGCCGAATGGGTCCGGCAAGCCTGGTGGGCTCATGCCACTTTACGGGAACGTGACCAGCGTATTGCCCTACTCGAAGCCGAAAAGGCGCAGCCGCTGACCAAGATTATAAGCGCACGAATAGCCGCGCGGTTTTCCGCTCATTGGCGGAGGCTGAAAGCCGGATGATGCAGGAAATGCCCCCTCGGTTTTCCGACAGCGACGCCCTAATCCCAGCCGCCGGGCAAGGCCTGCGTCTGGGATTGGGACCTAAAGGTCTTTTAAAATTAAAAGGGCGTCCCCTGGCCCTTTGGGCGGCTGAGGCGGTGCGTCCTTTAGTCCAGCGGGTCATTATCGCCCTTCCGACTGATGCGATAAACCATCCGGATTTTCAAGAGTATGAAGTGATCGCCGGAGGGGCCTCACGCCAAGAAACCGTGGAACGATTGGTGGCCCAAAGCCGGGCTCGCTATGTCATCACCCATGACGCCGCACGTCCCTTTGCTTCCAGGGCCCTGTTGACGGCTGTATTAAGGGCAGCTCACGAAGACGGGATTGCCGGAGCCGGCATCATGCCTCCTGTGCCCTTAGTCCGCACGAGCGAGGATTGGGTGGTCTCCGTCTTCTCTCGCTGGGATATACGGTTGTTGCAAAGTCCCCAAGCCTTCGATCGACTCCTCCTCCAAGAAATGCTTGAGCGCGCCCGCCGAGAAGGGCGCCAGGCCCAATCGTGTCTGGAGCTGTTTGATATTCGAAAAAATCGCATCCGAATCGTACCCGGGGAAGAAACCAATATCAAAATTTCGACTCCCTTGGACTGGTTCCTGGCCCGACAGGCCTTGTCGCGTTTGTTCAGGTATCCGGGTGAGGGACCGCAAAGGAAAGGAATCTAAGAGCGCCATGAGTTCAGGAGGTAACGGTTGGACTGAAAGTGATCTCCTTCATTGGAGTGCTCGGCCTTTGGATGTCAATTTTATTCAAGTCCGGTATCGTTTTGTAACGACCATAGATGTGGAAAAAGCCGCTTTGTCCATGGCCTTGGAACAATCGGTCTGCCGATTGGATTATCCCGGTGTGGATTTTTCCCGATGGACCGCCCGAGTGGTAGCGGTGAAAGATTTAGGACCTGCGCAACAAGAAGATTTTCATCCCTTCAGCAGTCGTTATGGACCTCTCCTGGCCTCGAGAGCGTGGAAAGGGTTACGAAAGGGAGAAACGACGATTGCTTTTCCCCTAACCCTTTTTGGCGACGATTTGGTCTGCATGATGTCGGTGATATTGGGGGAAACGGCTCGGATGGGTTATCTCGGCGCCCTCCGGATTGTACAGATACACTGTCCAACGGAGGTTATACCGGTCACTTGGGGGCCGCGTACCGGTATCGCCGGTATCCGGAAAAAACTGGGGGTGCCCCATCGTCCCCTTTTAGTGCGCTCGGCGCGCCCGGCATGCGGCATTCCCATTGAGGTCATGGAAAGAATAGGTCGGGAGGTATTGCGCGGTGGATTTGATATGCTCAAAGACGATGAGCTGACCTTTGACAGTCCCGTTCATCCTTCCATCGAGCGATTCCAACGAATGGTTCGTTTAACGCGTGAGGTGGAACAAGAAACCGGGGAAGCCAAGATGTTCATAGCGAATATCATTGCTTCTTCTGCTCGTGCGCTGGAGATGGCCGATCGGGCCGCGGAGGCCGGGGCGGACGCGTTGATGGTGGCCCCGATCCTTCAGGGCTTGGATATGCCGGCCCTGGTTTCCCGCCGGACGGGCCTGCCGGTGTTGGCGCATAATTGCTGTGACGATTTATTCCATCGTCACCCGCGGATCGGCATTGCGCCGGAGGTCTGGATTTTGCTGCAACGGTTGGGCGGGACGGACATGGTGTTTCTTCCTGGAGAGGTGTGTACTTCGGGTGGCAATTTTACCGCTTCATCGTCCTATGCCGCTTCCGCCCTCCATCCTCTGGTGCGCCCCTCATTACCGTTCATAGCCGGCGGCAAACGTGCCGAGTTTCTCTCAGACTATATTAAGGAATTGGGGACTACCGACTTTGCCTTGATTGCGGCGACAGCAGTGGATGAACATCCTGGAGGCTTGGAGGCGGGGGCGCGCGAATTTCGTCAGGCCGCCGAGATGTTTTCCCGTCCTGCCCCTGAACTGTTAAAGTAATTGTGGACACCGAGAAAAGCGTGATACCATGAACCCGCTTTAGGAGGTGGCCCATGACCAATGAGAGAAAGAAGTATACCCCCGAGTTCAAGGTAGAGGCAGTAAAACGGATAACCGAACAAGGGTACAAAACAAGTGAAGCGGCAAGGAATTTGGGAATCCACCCCAGTGTATTGAACCGCTGGAATAGCCGACTGGCCTCGGAAGGGAAAAACGCCTTCCCCGGCAAGGGGCGTCTGACCCCCGAAAAAGAGGAACTACAAAAACTCCGGAAAGAAGTCCAACGGCTGAAGAGGAGCGTGACCTCTTAAAAAAGCCGCGGCCTTCTTTGCCAAAGAGTCGCTGTAAGATACGACTTTATCCGGCGGCAAGAAAAGGCCTATCCCATAACCGTGCTGTGCCGGGTTATGGAAGTCAGCCGGAGTGGATATTATCGATTTTTGAAAAGAGGCATACCAAAGAAGGGGAAAAGGACTTTATCTTGTTGACTCAAGCGCGCCATATTCATCAAAAATCCAGAAGGACCTATGGAGCCCGAAGGATGGCCATCAGCCTTCAGGCCGCGGGATACGCTGTAGGACGGTATAAAGCCCGAAACTTGATGAAAAAAGCCGGTTTGTCCGTAAAGCCTCCCAAGAGATTTAAGAGAACGACGGATAGCCGTCATTCTCTTCCGGTGGCTCTCCATCTGTTGAATCAACGGTTCCAGGTCGATGGCCCCAGTAGTCGGTTGGGCCATCGATGCGCAGATGAAGACGTCCTTAGTTTTGGAGGCCCTCCGTATGGCCTATTGGCGCCGAAAACCGGCCAAGGGGTTAATCCATCATTCCGATCAGGGGAGTCAATATACTTCCTACGAATATCAACAAGCTGTAAAAACCTTCGGCATGATCCCCAGTATGAGCGACAAGGGGAATGGTTATGATAATGCCGTGGTAGAAAGTTTTTTCCACACCTTAAAAAAGGAACAGGTTGGGGATCAGACCAACCCCACCCGGGAAGAGGCCCGTCGGGAGGTTATAGACTATATCGAAATGTTATATAACAGCCAACGTCTCCATTCGTCCCTGGGATACCTTTCCCCTAATGATTTTGAAAGGGACTCCCTTTTGAAAAAATTGCTTAACCCGGTGTCCATTTTTACTTGACCAGATCATAACCGTTGGGTTGCGCCAGGCGATCAGGTAACCGATAGGATAACCCTGGTAGAGGGAGTCAAGCAGGTTGCGGACTTTCGTCGCCTCCCACACGAAGGGACGCTGAATCTCGGGGATGGCGATCTCACCGGATTTGACCCAAGTGAGCAGGGTCTCGATCGGATGTGGGGTAACGGAATATCGCTGCGTCGCCATGCTCAGATTCACGCTCTCCGGAAATCAGCCATGTTGTTCACGGTACCATTCTGGAGCCCTAACGACTTAAATCAGCGGGGGCTGTAAGCCATCCGCTGGATTTTCTTGTTATGCCATTATTTCGATTTGTACCTAATTTTCTTTATGGATATCAGGAACTCCCAATCCTTTACAAATCTTCCTGACAAGTTTATCGGGTATTTCGGTGTGCCTAGGAATAGTCTCCACATCACCTGAGGATGGATTCACCCATAGAGAATGTGATCCTCCTTCTCTCTTGAGGTAGCAGCCAAACCGGCGCAAATGCCGTAGGAGGGTTTGTCTCTTCATGAAACCGCGACGACGTCGCGAATTGCATCTTCTGGCAATCCGCGCATGGCGTCCTCACGCCGATCTTCCAGTATGAGTGAGATAGCCGCCGCTAAACTTTCTTTGGATTCCTCAATTGTTTTCCCCTGCCCATTTGCCCCCGGAACCTCAGGGCAGTAAGCAATATACCAATCCCCGTCCTTTTCAATAATTGCTGTAAACTCATTATGCATGATGCTCCTCCATGTTTTTCCTGCTGTTTAAAGAGGCGAAAAAGGAGTTTATCACCTCCCGATGGTTGACAAATTTTCTTTCCAGTAATGCTTTCAATTCTCCTATATTCTGATCCTCCAAGAGCCGGTCAATTTCGTAAGCCCTCTTGCCAAGTTGCCTGCAGTACTTGTCAATGACCGTTTGAGGAGCTGTGTTTCTTCTTTGAGCCACAACGGCAGTAGCTTCCCTTCTATCTCGGCCCGATTTTTTCACCTCGTGAATGACTTCAAGTATCTGCGCCAAAGCCTTAGGGACACCATCGGGGAATCTTGGTGGAATACCGACTGCCATCTTTTTATTTACCTCGTGCAGGCGAGGTAGCTCTCCTCCAAATAAGGAATTAATTTAATTTATTATTGGCATAACGACTGAAATCAGCGGCGGCTTTTAGCCGTCCGCTGGAGTGATTTGTTAGACGGTTTCTTTTCTATCTGCTCATAGGATAGATGGGGGAGGCTTGCTTGCTTGCGGGCATGCTCAATCGTCATGGCAACCAAATTGCCAGATGTATCGAGGTCGATGTAAATATTTTCGTTTATCTCCTTGGTCTCCTTTCACTTTCATCTCCGCCTACGGCGGACTGTCGCAATCCCTTTTTAATCAGGTCTAATTTCCTACCCATTTGCGTGATTCAAGTTTTGTTGCGCAAGAAGCGTCGCAATCCCTTTTTAATCAGGTCTAATTTCCTACTACGGGGACACCTATCTCTCCCAAGAGATGGACGTCGCAATCCCTTTTTAATCAGGTCTAATTTCCTACACGTTATGGAGAAAATCTATTCAGAGGAAATTTTAGGGTCGCAATCCCTTTTTAATCAGGTCTAATTTCCTACCTTACAGTAACCCAGTGGAATGACCAAGTATTTACGTCGCAATCCCTTTTTAATCAGGTCTAATTTCCTACTAGGCGGGTCGTACAGTAAGGTTAGCACCAAGAGGTCGCAATCCCTTTTTAATCAGGTCTAATTTCCTACAGTACCCCCCTTAAAAAACTTTGTTTTTCAAATAGTTAGAAATTGACTTTCCTGATATTTTAATGTGTTCAATAGGAACTAATTTTTGAACGCATGAATTGGTAAAAATTGACATATTTTGTCACCTTTCTTAAGGTTCTTTTTGGGTACTGAGTACTAAAAAAATAAATTTTGCGACAGTAGAGTTAATTGTCAAAGAACAAAATTAAAACAACTTAAATACAAAAAAATTATACAACATAGACCTTCAATATGCAAAATTTTTTTATTAAATAAAAATATCAACGCCATCAGGAATTCTGTCTCCACAGCCCATCACAATCACCTTTTCTTCTAAGGGCAATGGATAAATCCTTATATCGTCCTCATCTTCTTTTATTAAATCTTTCAGTTTACTTTTTAATTCCTGTAAATCTTCCCATTGTAAAGAACAGTGAAAAACAGAATATTGTATATGAAGGGCTCTGCCTTTCATAAGTTTGTAAACCCTGCTCAACCTTCTTGGTTCTCGAACATCATAACAGATTAAATAATTTGTTTTCATTTTCTCAACTCTCTCATCATTTCAAAAATATCATCAATTAATTGTTCGGTTATATTTGTAAGTTGATTTTTTCTATTTTCAAAACGATGTATAATGTCTCTCATTCCTTCTTTAGACACACACCAATTTTTATTCTCTTTAATAAGACGTTCATTTTCAATTTTTTGTTTCAGAAATTGCAGAGACTGTATATCTATTTCTGCTTCAAGTATATAACACAGATCAAGCGCAAGACTGAAATTATGCCTTCTGTGTAATACCCCCATATGCGGGTCAAGATCAGCTCTTATAAGAGAGCCGATAATCATTTCTCTAAGAAGATTGGAAATTATTACTGTGACAACCTGCCATTGTTCCAAACTGCATTTTCTGAATTGATTAATAATATTTCGATAATCTTTCTCCCTGAAGCCAAATCTGGTAAATTTAAATAAAATTCTTTTTGACAGTCTCTTAACAACATTCAATTGAATCTCTTTTCTTCTGGATTCAAGCCAGTTTTTGAAACGTAATATATTCTGTTCGTTTTTGAGAAATATCTTTTGGTCTTCATAATGACGGGGGAGTTTATCATTATATGGCAATGCAACTGCTACCGACTCACCTCTGTAATTTATAAAAGTTACAGGAATGTTACGATCTGTAAAAAGCGTTATAACACCAGATTCAATTTTAACATTTCCAATGATTACTACTCTTCCAATTAATCTTGCGGGAACGCGACTGCCCGCTTTCCCTTCCTCTTTTACCCATACAGAAGGACCATCTCTTATGACCTTTAATGCTTTGTTTTCATTTAAATATAATGTTCTTTCCATCTTTTCAATTACCAATGATTAATCCGTAATGATTAATTTTTAACTCCTGTTTCTTCATTATTAATTATTGTTTCAGCAAGTTTTCTGACCTCTTCCTTTATAATTAATCTTATTCCCTTAGCCCATTCCTCATATACTGGATAAAATATTTTTCTGCTTTCCTTTTTCAAATAACATCCGGGCCTTTCATTTTCCTTAGAGAAATCTTTTGGAGTAAATATCCCATCTCTGAAAACTTTCCAGATCATTTTATCAGCATCAGTTCTGAATATCTCTACTAAATCACATGCAAGAGATTCTCTTCCGTACTCAAACTGATGATAAAAACCAATTGTAGGATCAAGTCCGATAATTTCGATTTCTCTAACTACTTCGTAATGTAAAAGCGTATAGCATAGAGATAGCATTGCATTTACAGGATCTTCGGGTGGACGTCTGTTCCTTTTCCTGAACTCAAGGGACTCGGGGAATATTCTTGTAAATGTTGAAAAATAAGTTGCCGATGCGCCTCCTTCAAATCCTCTTAAAGAATCGAGATCAATAGAATTATTTAGCTTTTCACGTATTTTTTCGAGTATTTCTATTGCCTGAGAAAAATAAAATCTTTTTTCTTCTATTTGCTCTGACAATTCTTTAAGAAATAAAACCTGATTTTTTATTTTAGTTGCCACAAAATGCAAAGCCATCTCTTTACTAAAATCGGTTAGAGCTTTTTCGTACTGTTTCAATCTCAGGATACCATTATTATGCAGTCTGCCATGCAGCATTCCTCTGAAACGCATGGTTTTACCAGAGAGGAACAAAACACTGATATTATTATCCGAAAGCCTGTGCAATACATTTGTATCAAGCATCACATTACCTACAATAACTACTCTTTTCAATGGATTGATAGGTATTACACCTTCTCGAGCGTTGTTTGAATAGATTGCAAGAGATTGCCCGTCAAGTTTGATATGAATATCTTTTCTGTCAATATATGCTGTGCCCATAATATCCTTTGATTAATTAAATTACCCGATATAAAAATACTCTGGATCTTTTGGTTGAACAGCAATTCCAAGCGTATGCGTCCTGCTTCTTCCATCCATGGTAAATATATGCACTCTATCCTCTTCCTCGTTTATTAAACGAACAATTTTTTTCTCTATGTACTTCAATTCACCATCGGTTAAAAAACATTCATAAACAGACTTTTGTCCGCCAGTGCTGTAGCCTTTTAAAAACTGCCGCAAACGATTAAGCCTTTTATCATTTGCTATGTCATAAGCAATCAGATAAAGCGTCCTTTCCATAGTGCTTTCCCGAATCTATCATTCTGCATTTGATGCAGAATTCATTTTTATCTTCGCATTTCTGTTTTCGCAGAAATAACGTTTTTTATAACATTAGAATTCCTATAATAAATATAGGATAAAAAAAATTGAAGGGGCTGTCATCAAAAGAAATATTGCAACAATATTTTTTTAGTTCGTGGAAGAACCAGACTGGACTAAAGATAAAATATCTTCAAATCAACAACTCTGGCAATATTGTCAAAATCTGAATCGTTGTGCAGTAGATACAAATTATTCTCAATTGCAGTCTGAGCAACAAGGCAGTCTATTGTGCTGTTTATCGTAAAGCCTTTTTTTCTGCACTTATAATAAATCTTTGCCGCAGAGGCATAGGATTCTTTTTCGTCTTTTAGTGAATAAAACCTCTGGGTATCGAGGTACTTTTTTACTTTATCGAAATCTTTTTCAGTCTTTGTGCCCTGCAAAACTTCCTGATAAATAAGTGAGTTTATGCCATACGGGATATTATTATCAAGAATATATTGAAATCTCAGTGTGGTATTGTTTTCTTCATTTCTAAAGTAGTCAATAATTACTGATGTGTCAACAAGAATCAAATCAATTACCTTTTCTTAATTTCTTGTAATCATAATCTGATCTGAATTCTATCTTACCCCTTAAATCCCTCAGGTCTAATCTCTGCCGTGAACTTATTAGTTCTTTCAGAGCTTCGTTAATAAGTTCTTTTTTCGTTTTTGCCTTGGAATATTTGAATGCTTTCTTTACAGTTTCATCATCCAATACAATATTTGTTCTCATTTATATACACCTCCTCATACACATACTATAACACATCTAATCCGGGCTGTGATCAAAAACAACTACATCCCCTGTTACAGGACTTCTGTATATCAACTTCCTCGCTTTTCCATGTAATGCATGTGCGATTTTAAGATAAAGCCAGACAGGAGCCTGACCGGTGAGGATGACTTCATTGCCTTCCCCGGCAAGAGCCTTGGCTTTTGAGATATAAGTATCAATTTCTGAAAGCCTGGCATTCAAGGAATAAAATGTTGAAAGGTCAATGGTAATTATTTCCACTCTAAGCTCCTTGTTGTATTATAAATCTCTAAGACTTTTGAATCCATTGTAGCAAGTTCTTTTTAAGATTCAGTATATTCTTGCCGTCAATGATATGAACTTTCAATATCTCAGCTCTTTTCTTTACGGCAGGATCATTGATAGGCCTCGCCGAAGCAAGCAATCTCTTACCAAAAAGGCCAAGAGCCCTATCACTCAGAGAAACCAGCTCATACAAATATTCCTTGCTCACTGCTTCTTCATCTCCCTCAGTCTTTCTGTCAGGATTTGAGGTTTTGCATGATATAAGAAACAATCTGTTCCCTTTTGAAAACATAACATCGAATTCGTTTTTAGGGGGATTTTTCCCTTTCGTCAACCATTTACCTTTCACGTTAAGCTTGATCTCGTTAGATGCAACAAGAGCTTTAGCTTCCATATATACATATTCCTCAAACCAAAAGCCTTTAAGATACATGAGGCTATCAGATTGTGAGATTTGGATTCTTCCATGATCTTTTTTTTCGACTCCTTCCAGAAGATCAAGATAATTGAATAGCTTGTCATCTTTGGGCAACCTGACGGTTATTGGTAATGCAGATTTCCAATCATATCCATGGAGCGCAGAATTTATTTCCGGAATGAGGTATGGCTTATAGGATACAGTGTATGCAAGATATTTAGTAAAATCCTTTCTTTTTAGAATATAGCTATCATCTTCTACATAGGAATTTATCTGAAAGCCATAGACAGAAAGGTAATCTGCAATGGGTACAGACACCTTTATGGGATAATCGGCTTGTTCTTTTTCAGGGAAGAGCTTCAGTATCTTGTTATCCTTCGTGTCTACGTAAAAGATTTCCTTGCCCGCAGTATAAAAAGCCTGAAACGTTCCGAGAGTTCCTATTTTTGTGCCGCCCGTGATATTCAGTGTGACTTTACACCCTCTGAATTCATCAATCAGTGATTCACTGACACTGATCACATCATTAATGTCATATGCCTTAATCAATCTTAAGTCCACTCTGAAGCCCTTCTTATTTAAGACACCTTTTAGCGCCTCTGCCTTTTCCTGCATATCATCGGTGGTGAGCAACACTACGCTATCAGGTTTAAACTGTAATACACTGGTTAAATTAGGTATAGGCTGATCTGATACAAGGCAAACGTGAATATTTTTCATGGATATTCTCCTTATCGATCTCTGTCCATCCCTTCAAGTTTTTTTAAAAAATAATCAATGGTTTCTTCCATGAAGCCAAAAAGTTTATCGACCCTGTTCAACCTTTATCTCCCTTCTGAATCTTATATCTTCACAATCATGTAAAATCTTTCGAGTGATCGAATAAAGAGTATCTGTATCAGGTTCTATAAGGTGTGTTCCTTTAAGTGCTTCCTGCATCACAAATGGAGATTCGTCTTCATCATGCAGTCTCAATATGGAGATATCCACATCGGAAGACATCAAAATGTTATCTATTATCTCCATTTCCTCTTTTTCGTTTTCTGTATTCAGGTATAAAGCAAGGTCAATATCAGACCTTTTGTGAGCACTGCCTTTTGCATAGGAACCGTAGAGAACGGCTATCATAACTTTGCCTTCTTTTTTGAGCCTTTTAAGAACTTCTTTTAATGAAAGCAATTCATTATCCACTTAACCTGCAACCTCCATCACCGCCCAGCCGGCAAATTTATAAATTACAATATCTTAACTATTCTGAACGCATTGCCGATCTGCTCTATCTCAATAGACGCGTTTATCGGTTTCCTTTTGTTAAAAAGAACATCATGGTACTCCTTTGGAATAATCGATTTATCTTTGACTCTCAGTTCCGCCTTTTTCCCCTCTTTCTTCGCAATAAGGGTCTGGTTTCCTGGATTCCATGTAATTGCTGCATCAGCCCAAGTAAGCTTCTCTGAAATAGAAGCGGTAGTCTGCTTTATAACACTACTATCCAAAGCTCCAACATCTTCAGCTCTGTCTATTTTGAAATATCCATACCCCACATTTGTCTTGCCCCCTGCGCCAAGTTTGGTCAATCCGCCAATAAGCAATTTTTTAGCCTTAGCAAGCAAATTTGCATCCCTTGAATAAACTGCGAATATGAATTTCTGCCCTGCTGCAACTGTGAGGAATGTAACAAGATTAGGATTAAGATAATCGGCTGGTGGAATAAGACGCTCTTTGCTATCTTTCTTGCCTTGATAGTAATCGCCGTAATGGGGATTCATTATATCCAACTCAAGTTTCGGAAATAGGGTCGGCAGTCCGTCCATAAAGAAGACCTTGCCCTGACGGTTATTTGCAACATTATGAGGGTCTTTATCTTCAGAGCCAAATATTTCCCTTAATTCTTCGCCTGTTGGTTTTGGCTCTATTGCAATCTCAGCATAAGCCCTTGTAAGCCCCTTTAGTCCGCTTCCCGGCAGATATGGAAACCCGTATAATGGATGTAGTGTCATGCCTGTTTCAATCACACTTGTTCCTCCCAGGCCGATAATCAGACGGCTGTCGGTGGTTGCGTCGAATGATTCGACATGCCAGCCGGCGGATTGTAAGGATTTGATCATTGCCTTTCGGCGATCAAGTAAATTATTAAAGTAATCCTTGGCAAAGGTGATTTTAGATATAGCAGATCGGAATTCCTTTGAGTCTTTCTCTTCCATCTGCCAGCCATTCTGCCAAGAATATACATATCTATTGAAGAGCAAATAAAAATTGCTGGTTTTTAAAATGCGATTTATCTCATTCCCAAAATATTCTCTTGTTTCTTTAGGTAAAGGCAGGTTCATTATGACTCCTCCTTCGGGAGCACGGCATCGGCAAATCTTTTCATCCACGATAAAAAAGATAGTGCCTCAGCAGTGGCATATCTGAATTTATCGTTAGGCAAAGAGATTACTTTCTCCATCAGCTCGCCCTTTGCGTTCCACTGAACTCGCTTGTTAAGCCACCCTTCAATATCTTTATATAATTTTTCTTCAGGCTTATTGGCATCATTTTTACCTTTAGATTTTAGAAATGCGAGTGTTTGTCCAAGTCCATTTGTAATTATCATTGTGGGGGTTTTCATAACTACACTGCGATATTCTTTCTTAAACGTATCCCTCTCCTCAGTATTAACATAGTCAACACAGCTCCAAGCTTCTTTTGCTCTTTCATGTTCTATGTTTTCAATGTTGCTCATCTCTATACTCCTTCCTTCAGGAAATTGACATTCACAATTCCCTTCCCTATCGTTGCATCTCCACCGAACTGGAGACGATTGCCGTCAATTTCATTAAGTAGTTTCATTATTTCTTCAGCCTTAAAAGTTGCATTTGCGGCGTCATGCGCCATCACTACTGCATAAAGCAAGGAATCAGAAGGTAATGCTTCTTCATAAAATAAAGCACCTTTATCAACGGTCTTGGTGTCATTATTAATCCTAATCCTCGCCTGCACCTCTGTTGAGAGCTTTACAAAGTCTCTAAAGGCATTATCGGGTAAAACAACAATGTCTGTTTTTGCCTTTCTCGTCCAGAATTCGTATTCAGTACCTTTTGAAATTGCATTATTAGCAATCCATTCAGCAATAGCCTGGACATTATTTTCTACCTGAAAATCAAAGGTGTATTCTTCAAGAACAACCTTATTTGCTTTATCTGTAATTTTGCTTCCTGAAACGCCCAAAACTTTATCTCCCAAATCTGGCGGAATATTCCATTTAATATCTTTTACCCCTGCCATTTGCAAATCCCTTTTTAATCTGCTCAAGGCAAAACGGGAGGTTGTATAAGCAAACACGCCATTTAATGAACGAACGGGGAACAACAAAAGCCGTGCGTCAGTAAAAGTTGCTGCGCCAGCAAAGGCATCGCTTTCTTCTTTCTTATCGCCAAAATCGGGACCAAAGGTATATTTAATCTTCTTCTTTGATTCATTATCCTCTTTATATTTAAACTCAAACCACTCCCGCACCACGCCTTTCACACCTGATGCCTGACAAACAGGATAATCCGTGTATTTCTCCCTTTGTATAGGCAGGTCAACAACTCCAAGACTTGAACCACTGCCACAATGCAAAGATGTTTCTGTATAGATAAACAGTACGTTCGCTTCTTTAAACATATCAATACCCTCCTATCAATGTTATTCCAAAACCTTCTTGCGCCCTTTCATCGCTTATGGATTTAAGCCATAGCCTGTCAAACAGGCTGTCAACAGCGCCTTCTTTTAGCTCAAAGTAATAGACGCTACCTGCAGGTACTGCTTTCTTCATTACTTTCGGATGATTTTTCACAAAGTCATATCCGCCAATGCCGACAGGCTTGCCTAAACAAGCGCTAATTAGTTTTAATTCAATGCCGTTGATTGCGCCTTGCATTGTGTTTGAATCTATCCCCTCTGGTATCCAGCCTTTTTTAAATATCGCAGGAGTGGTAAGCACAAGTTTGAAATGGTTATTTTGGGCTATCTTCTTTTTAATATTTTCAGCATGAATTCCATTCCATGATGCTTTTGAATACTTTGCCGCGCGGTTATCGCCGCCAAGCCTCAATATGCCTGATTCGGGCAGGAGATTTGTGTTTTCAACCTCAACGGCAAAACCTACATCTTTGTTCAGCCTGAAATACTCTACACTGTAAAGTCCTCCTGTCTCAACGCTGCGTAAAGTCTTGCTCTTGCGGATACCTGTCCTTTCTTCTTTATCAAAAAGATATTTTGTTTCTGCTACTATGGACGGGACTTTACCATTTAGATAATCTGCCATTTCTTTTACGGACAGAAATCCCGATACCGCCTCCATCGTATCCTCTGAGGGATACCACATATTGATAAGCCCTGACGGAAGGTCGGTCATTATCTTCCCCTCTGAAAAATTTTGGGGCATAAGTCCATAATGTCTCAAATCTTCGCTTCCCTTCTTTTTGACGACATCTTTTGGCATCGTAAAGAACTGTTCAATAATGCTGCCGTTTCTTTTTGCCAATGTAAACTGAGTAAGAGCAAACAAACCCAATTTATCAGGCGTGCCGATTTCATCTGTTATATGTTTTGATATTTTTGAGGCATCTGATTTAAATGTGTCGAACTCTCCAGACTTATTACTTAACATATGAGAACGCAATGCCCCGTAAATCGTTGCCGGGGAAGGCGGGAATATTCCTCTTGCAAAATGGTCGTCACCGCCTGCAAATGGTCTGCCGTCTCGAAACATTAAAACATCATTCGGCTCTATGAATATTTTCATCTGGTTCCCTCCCTTCCAAGAAACGCTGCCACAGAGAGAAACTTGCCGATCTCATCAAGTGAAAGCCCACCCGCGTGAAGATTCATAATGCCGCTAACAAGTTCCCCCAATACTTTCTCATTAGATTCTTTTTCTTTCTTTTTTTTCCACTGTCGCTTCGCAATACGAAGCAGTTCAAGTCTTATAGCTTGAGCAGGTAATTTCTCTAAACCTATCGTTTCAGTTCTCAATGCATACACAATTTTTGGAGATATATAATCGTAATAAAAAGCATCAGCCCATTGACTAAAGAGTGGGATTGTCTCAAAAATTCCTCCTTGTCCCTCGTAACCAAAATCGTAAAACCATTTAGCGCTTACCTGCTCCGTCCCACCCGATTGTTTTGCAAGAGCAATGCAAAAGGCGTTTTTGTCTCTTAACTTCTTTGCTTCTTTTTCGCATTTCCGCACCTCATCAAGCACCTGTGAAAGATTTGTATTATGATGAGCAATCACAACGCCCATGCTCGCCGTTGCCTTACTCCCCATTGAGAGCATGAAGCCTTTTATTTGTTTGCCGCTGCCTACATTTATAGCCTCGCCGGAATCATCAACTGGAATAAATCCTTCGCCTTCTTTGAAGTCAATAGCAATCTTGTTTGTAGTATCATCGGCGACAAGGCAGCCCGAAAAATATGCCCTTAATTTTCTCATTACCTCCGGCAAATCTCTAAGATTTACAAAAGCAAGCACATCGTCACCACCAGCATAAACAACCTTGCCGAGATGGTCTTTTTCTACAATCTCACGAGCAACATGAAGCGAAAAGTCTCTTAATGCCTTGCTGATTGCAAGATGCAGAGATGGATTAAGGGGTCTTCTTTGTTTCAGCAATGCCTGCCAATTTTGGTCATATTCAAGCGTGTTTTTTACAATTGGATGCAACACATCGCCTATTGTTGGGGCATTCTCGCCAGACAACCACTTGCCCATATTGTCGCCGTCCATAAGGAGAATGGCGTAGTATGTTGATGGACTACCTATGCGTTTATCATCAGGCAATGTTTTATCAATCTCTTTGATTGCATCAAATAATTCTTTCCATCTCTTTTTTGCTGTTAGTAAAACATTATCAAAATCATCTTCAGACATCTTATTTTTGTTTTCTTCCCAGAGAGTTTCTTTATCTTCTAATGTCTCTTTATAAAGCCAATCACCTTCAAGTCTTGCAAATTTTTTACTGATTTCATCACGACATGCGCGTATGACCATCGGAATCGGAATGCCTGAACAGCGGTCTCCCGCAAGTGCATCAACAGCATCTACAAAACAGCCAACTTTTACAGCAAGATTATTGTTATTTATATTCTCAATTACCCTCAATTTAAAAGACGCCGTAGCAACCATGCTGACAGAAGGAAAATTGTCATCAATATTATTAAATTGTAGTTTTTCCTTAAAGTAGTGCCTTGATGATAGCCTCTTTGTGACACATACCGCACATAATCTTTCCGATTTTCTTATTTGAGGAAAATTAGGTAATACCTTTTCCTGCCAAAAGCCCCTTAAAGCACCAAAATCTTTTGAGCAGTCTTTGTTATTGTGCAATCCCGGATGCACCGGCTCTCTTACACCACATAATGTGCATTTATGATTCGGCTCGTCTTGCTGCTTGAAATCTCTAACAGCCTTCCTGCTTCCAAGCGCCTTCTCAGTAAGTTTATATATCTGTCCGTATATGGTGCCAATATTGGGATCAAAGCCTTTCTTGTATGCACTTAGCAGAGCATCAAACGCCCATTTATCTGCGACTCCCATCAACTGTTTATATTCACTGATAAAACCGGCAATGTCTTTCATATTTTCAAAAATAGTTGCAGCCCAGTAGGTCTCTATAAAATCAGCGGTCTGCCTACTCCAGATATGCTCCCAATCGTCAAGCTCAATACCGAGCCTTGCTTCCATTGCATCTTTAACTGCATAACAAGCTTCATGAAAGATTTTTTGAACCTGCTTTTTAGCATTTTCAGCAATATCTCTGACCGAATCTGCCGGCACAATAGCGAGAAAACGATTTGGAAGAGTGGGGGATGAAAGTTTTTCAAGTTCCGGCTCTGCAATTTCTAAATTCTTATCATTAATGAGCCATTTATCTGCAAATGGCTGCCCACAAAGGTCTGGGAATATCAGGCTGTCGGGACCAAATTCTTCAGCCACTAATTTCATAGCACTCCATGAAAGATAAGAAAGCAGATAACTCCCAGCCCACAAATCCTGAGTCTTACGTGCAGTAGCAATAAAGTCCTGAACCGGTCCAATTGCAAAAAGCAAAAATGCTAACTTTGGCAAAGCTCCTGCGATTGCAGAAGTTACTCGCTTATGTTCCCATATCGAATGGTCGGGAATCCTTGTATCCGCTGGAAGCAGTTCCCACAGTTGCCCCAGTTTAGCTACATCATTTTTTTTGTCCATTAGACTGCCAAACAACTCCCGCCACAATGCAAGATAAAGCTTTTCTTTATCCCCTGAATATTTCTTCTCAAGATTGATAATTGCCCTGTCAGCTGAAGCTGTAATCCTTGATGTATCATCAGGCAGTTTTTTTAGGTTAAACTCTTTTGCAGATAAAGGGTGTTTGATAATAGGATTCCCACAGAAATCGGCAATAAAATGTTCATGTTTAGGCAAATTGATGCGATCTGCTGCAGATGAAATGTGGTCGGCAGTTCTGACATCATCTGGAATACTTGCCTCATCCACAAGTCCAAGCTCGAGCATTAGCTCCTTTGCCCTTCCTTCATGCCCAATCTTGCCAAGAATTATAGGCTTCTCCGGAGGGTCGTGAAGTAAAGCCTGAATTTTTTTTATTTCAAGTTCGACGTCCATATTATTCTCCTGCGCTTTTCAGTTGTATCGCTTTATATAGATATTTCAATGAGTTCACATAAGAATCTTTTATGCGATCAAATATCTTTCTTGACTCTTCAAATGTATAGGTGTGAACCAAATAATTCCTGTCTTCTATCATCTTCAGCCATGTATCTTCGCTATCAATAAGGTCGTTTGAAAATGCGCTCTTAAAACAGTCACGGGGATTCTTGCAAATGATCCCTAAATCAGCAAGGTATTCCTTTATAAGCTTCCACGAGAGCTCATAACACAACTCAAATCGTTTTATCGTTCCGTCAACGTCAAGGGCATCGCTTGATTGTTCGGCTCCTCTTTCAAGATTTGTCAACGCCTTTTCAAAGTCGTCAAAATATCTTTTAATTCTTTCTCTCATAAATTACCACTCCTTCTTTATCTATTATTTTTTTGAGCGATACCTCCGCTGTTTTAAGGTTAATCATATCCAATGCTCCATTAAGTGTTGAGGTTGGCAACTGTTTTTCAGATTCAACAGCGATATCCGTATCGGAACGACTATGAAAATCACCTCTCGCCTTTGAGCCGAAAAGGATTATTTTTTGAGGATCATATTCTTTTCTTATTTTACCTATAATGTCTTTAAGTGAGTCAGGCATTGAAAGTATATATTCCGTGCCGTTACTTTTTAGTTCCGACCAATATTCATCAATAATGCCATAGTCAGGCTTTTGGGTCTTTTGGGTATTGTTTGCTTTGATTACTCCGCCATCAGGCAAAAACTCTCCTGAAAGTCTTATGACTATCCAGTAGAATTTATTCCCGGCCTTAATAACCTTAAAGATTATGGGAGAACTTCTTCTTGCATAAGGTTCACCGCCGGCCTTGCCTGTAACCGTAGTAGGTGTTGTTCTATGAATGACGGGAAAGCCAAAGGAGGCAGTCTCATAGATTCTTGATTTGTTGTTATCTCTAAATGCCTTAAATCCTGCTGCTCCCAACGCATCCTTCCACGAGTTGAAATGTGTATTACTGATAACGAATCTTGCAAAGCTAAGGTTGGAATATTCAGATATGAACACAGTTTTGTTGTTGTTTATTAATTTTTTCGCCGCATTATAATTCTTCATAAGCCACTCTGCAATCTCCTCTGCGTTATTACCTTTGGGAATAAAATCCAACCCCGTGTCGTTAAGAGTCTCTCCCCCTTCTTCAAGATTGGTCACAACCATATTTCCAGCTCCACGTCTTGATCTCGTACCCAATCCACCGAGGTAAAGTAAGGCCCATAAAGAAGCGGCTGCATCTTTCAGATATTGCTCTTGCCGTGAAAACAAGATAATGTTAAATTTACTTCCTTCTCGGAAATAGGAGCGCTCTTTGCCCCTTTGCATAAAAACCGAATAAAAGTGATAGCCTACAGGATCATTTCTGCCTGGATTTGGATAGGAAGGGACAGGAGTTTTGTCAGGTTGGGTGACTCTGATTGAGAACGTTGAGCCTCCTACGGTTTCATCGCTGCTGCCGAATATCTTGTCTTCTGCTTTCTTTAATCTGTCCACCTCGGTTCCGGCCTGCATAGCCCGCCACCAAAATCGTAGCAACCCTTTAATGCTGGCTGCTCGGAGCTCCGCCTTGCTCTGATCTGCCCCTGAGAGAAACATTGGGGTAATAGTCTCTATTTCAAAAGTGATTTTTTTCATATCTTATTCTTTCCTCCTTTCCTTAAAGCTTCAAATTTATGCATTCAAGCTTTAGAATGAAATCAGCTAATCTTGCCAATATCATGTAAAAGAGCGCCTTTAACGATTGATAAAAAATTATCTATCATATATTTTGCTCCTTCCTATTTGTGTAACAGCAAAGCTCCCAATATTACCGTATGATATTCTTTTTGATTAAATACCATCTTCGAACCCTCCGTACAATAAGTTCAAGGTTCAAGGTTTAAAGTTTAACACTTATAAAAGTATCCTATATTTCTATTTTGTTTGCAACAGAAGAAATATTTCCGAAATATTGTTATTTTATAATCTTTTCACTCTGAACCAATAAAACATTTTCTTTTTTAGCGATTTCTATCATCCTTGATGTGAAACCATTTTTACTGAATAATATAAATTTTTCTTTTCTTTTATTTTTGTGCCAGTCAACAAGTTGCGATTTTTTTACAAGGTCTTGATAAATATTATCACCCACTTTTTTATTGCTCCATTTACATTATCCAAAGTATGCTGTATTTGACTCATCATCAAGCGCAATAATATCTATTTCTTCGTTCTGTCTAATTACAAACTTCAAGCAATCTCCAAAAAGTATAATCACGATTCGTATAATTTAAATTATACTTATGACTCAATCCTTATCTTCCCCTTCTCCACCCTTACGCCAAACCTTGTTCCCCCCCATTTCCTAAGAGAAGTTATTGTGTAATAAGTTGCAAGGGTTTCATCTTCAAGGTTTTCAATAATGTCTTTGTTTATCTTACTTCTGTCGGAACGAAGCTTGCTTAAATCTATTCCGTCTTTCCACTTTGTACGAAAATTATATACATGGTCTGAATGCTGACCATAAATAATCTCATAATCCTTTGCCATTATTTCCGTAATTCCCGGGGCAGCAAGGTCATTAATTTGAATAAAACAGTCATAGCAATTCCCACAGTAGAGCTTATCAGGATAAGGGCATCTTTCAAGTTTCTGTCTGAGTAGGTGGGTATAAAAAACTATATGAAAAGGTTTGAGTTCGATGTTTTTATTTCCAATAGAAACAATTCCTTCTTTTAATCTTATGCTGATAAAAGGCTGTGTTAGCGCCGTATCAATCTCTTTTTGCCCTTCGGAAACAAGTTCTTTGAAACTTTTGCTATTTAGAGGAATCTTGTCTTTTAGTCTTATAAACGGTAACTCCGCAAGAAAGATTTGAGCGTCTTTTGTATTAAGTTGTTTCCCATCTTTTTTAAGAACCCTGTTTTTCTTTGGCTTGTAATAGAAATCAGAATTGGATTCAAATTCTGGTGATACCAGCACATGATAAAGCTTATCCCATGATCTTCCAAATAGCTGGAGGGCACTTCCTAAGTAAAAGCTCATGGTTTTTCTTCCACCAGCAAGAGAGCAATGAAGTCTTGTAGAGTGTTCAGATGCTTTTTCCTTGATAAATTCTGTGATGAAATCACCAAGACATTCGTTTTCCTGTCCGTTTCTTACATCATCAAGTTCATTGCCTTTGCTGTCTTTTACCACGATTATTGAATCTTGATCGAGCAAAGATTCCTGTATGCCGAATTCTTTGCAGAACTCTGAAAATATGCCTGGTTTAAGAAGGTTTTTAATTATCAAGTTTTTACCATAAGAAGATGTAATGATAAAAACTTCGTCAGGATATACAGGTGGGTTTTTATGTATCAGTGCATAAATTGTCTCTGTTATAATCTGTGGAGTTGTGCCTGCCACAAAAATCAGGACTTCTTTAAACTTTCTTTCTTCCATATCGTAATTATATTATCTTTTAATCTCCATCTCAACGAAAACAATATTTCAGAAATATTTTTTACTTAACCCTTTAACTCGCTGGAATTATTTTATATTTGCCCAATCCAAAGCTTGTTCCTTTTCCAACATGAAGAATCTCTCCTGCTTTTATTAAAGGGATAAAAGGTTCAATATTACCCTCAAAAGTTATCTCTCCAATAAACCCTCCCATTTTCATCTTTGTATCCTGTCTTGTTGAATACCTTTGCCAGTCATACCATACTAAATTTTTTTCTCTTACTTTTACTCCAGCGGTATTTTCAATTATTCTATTTAAATTCCAATCTGACAGGTCGCCATTGCAGTGAAAATAATAAAGCAAAGAAATTCTTCTTAAGAGTTGTCTTACAAATATATGGAATTCAAGGTCTATTGTTAGATGATTGTTATAAAGTATGCGAGTGGGTGTTTGAAAGGATAATGAAAGAATAGAATCAGAATTTTCTGCATTTAAAATGAAAGGTTCAAAACTAAGAACTGAAGGATAAGTTGAATTGAGAATTTTTGTTTCTGAATCATAAATTTTTTTGCTATTGCTGGTTACATTTTTAAGTCTGTATTTTGCTTTGCCCTTGCCTATCCCGATTTTCCCGAGTTCATCAAATGTATAAATAAAATATGGGAGATAATCTATAGCATTTCCAATGAGTATAAGTCCAAAAGTAATTTCTTCGCCGTTTTTATAAATCCTTTGTTTTTCAGGAGGAGGCTCTATAATAAAAGGATGAGGAGCTGTTTTGTATTTGCGCATTATTTTGGTATCAGAAGGAGGTAGAGTCTCAAAAACGTAAGAATATATACATTTTTCTTTAAGAAGGCAATCAAAACATTCTTTATTTTTTAAAGCACAGACTATACGTTTAAAGGCATGGCCGAATCCACCCCTGAATGTTGAGCCTTTGTAAGCTGGAAGAATAAGGGTTTCTTCTGTTTCAATTGTGAATGAGAAGCTGCTGAATTTTATTGTAAATCTCTCCATTTTAGAACTCCTTATATAGTTACAGCTTCACGCTTTGGTTATCTGTTCTCTTGTTTCTTTTAATATACTCTTTCAAATATTTTTATTTTTCCATATTCTCCATCGTACCCCGGAATTACATAAATATCTCCTGTTCTTACCCTATTTACTGCTTCTGTTAATAAAGAAATTCCTGCTTTCTCCAGTTCATTTAAAGGCATATTCATAAGTATATTAAATTCATTCCCGAATCTTTCAAGCAATTTAAAGTAATTCTGTAGAACCCTTTTACTGTTTATTCCTGATTTTAATATTTCTGAAAGTATTTCTATTAATGGAATCATTAAATAATATGAAATTGAATTTTCTGGCTTAAAACTACATTCTCTGTCAGCAAGTTTTTCAACCCTATGCAACACTCCAATTGTTAATTTCTTTTTGCATACAGGGCAAATGTTGTTATGAATAATGCTCTCTTTTGGAGACATTCTGATTCTACAATTCCTATGACCATCATAATGATATTTGCCTTCTTCAGGAAAAAATTCAATTGTTCCTTCAAAACCATTTTTTGTTTTAATAGCATTAATAATTGCATCATAAGTTATATCAGTATTGAATATATTAGCTTCTCTCCCAAGTTTAATTGGTGAATGCGCATCTGAGTTTGATATTAAAGTCAGCCTATCCAATGAAGAAATTCTCCAGTTCATTTCCGGATCTGATGATAATCCTGTTTCAATAGCATAAATATAAGGAGTTAATTCTTCATAACACTCTTCAAGAGAATCAAAACCTGAACTCGCGCCAAATACAGAGAAATGAGGTGTCCACGCATGCGCTGGTATTAGCATTGCTCTGTCAGATACATCAAGCACTATCTTGAGAAGAACTTTTGAATCGAGACCGAGTATAGGTCTTCCGTCAGAAGAAAGATTACCGATTTTTGTGAGAATATTATTAAACTTTTCTGCGCTGTATATATCAGGCATAAAAACTATGTTATGAACTTTCCTGATTTTTCCACCCTTGGAGTAAATGCAACTTATCTCTGAAGTTAAAATAAAATGAACATCAGAAATGCATGTTGTAAAGACATCTCTGGATTTATAATTATTTCTTAACTCAAACAAATTATTCGAATTAGTATCGAGTTTTTCTTTAATTTCTTTGAACCAGACAGGGTGGGTGAAATCTCCTGTTCCGAGGACAGAAATCCCTTTTAATTGCGCCCATTTCCATAAAGATTCAAGGGTCATTTCCCTGCTTGTTGCCCTTGAAAATTTGGAATGGATGTGAAGATCAGCAAAAAAACGCATAAATTTAATTATCCTTTAAAGTGTAATTAACCCAAATAATCCAGAGATTGTTCAAAGTTCATAGCTTATAGTTAATGGTTTATAGCTAATAACATAATCAAATAGCAATAACTCAATTTATGAAACAAAATAAACTACCTTAGCATAAGAACATGTTTTTATTTTATATTTTAATGTAGTTGCCTATGTTATCTCTTAGGCTTACGCTTCGACTTCAGCCTCATTAAAAAGAGACCCGTGATTTTGTTTCATAAATTGAGTTATTGCCTGCGTTAGGATTTTCTTTTATTCCAAATTATATAGACAACTAAAATAAAAATACATGCAACAATTATATATGCGCTCCATTGCTTGCTTATCTGAATCACTTTCTCTTTGTTATTGCCGACAAAGTAACCTATATAAGTAAGAATAAAGACCCAGATTGCTGCTCCAAAAGCAGTATAAAAGCAGAATTTGCCGAGATGCATTCTCCATAAACCCGCGGGGAAAGAAATGTAATGTCTTATACCCAATATAAGTCTTCCAATAAAAGTGCTTATGGTTCCATGTTTTAAGAAAAATTCTTCGCCTTTAACAAAATGTTTTTGTGATATACCAAAATATTTTCCATACTTCAGAATAAAAGGCCTTCCCAAATAAACAGCGATGGAATAATTAAATAAAGCGCCGAGAACGCTTCCCAGAGTTCCTGATAATAAAACTCCTGTCCAGCTCATTTGATTCTGATAAATCAAATACCCTGCAGGCGGTATTACGAGTTCTGAAGGCAGAGGAATGAAAGTGCTTTCAATGAACATCAGCAGCATTATACCAGGATAACCGAGAGTTCCTATCGTATTAACAAGCCATGTAAAAAATTCTTCCATTATTATTTCCAGTTTATTGAAATTATTGGTCGGGGCGACCCGATTTGAACGGGCGACCACTCACACCCCAAGCGAGTGCGCTACCAGGCTGCGCTACGCCCCGATATTTTATTTGATTATTATTGAAGCTGACTCAGGATTTCCCTAAGCCTCTTTTTGACATGCTCCATAGTTATTGCAGGCTGGCGAGGCTCTTTTTCTTTAATCTGAACTTCTTTTATATATCTTTTTTCCTGATCAGGTTTAAGCTCAGAAATATTGTTTGATAGTCCGAGTCTTTTTCTTACACCTTCTATTGTATATCTTTCCTGATACAAAAGTCTTTTTATTGTTAAAAGAAGTTCAACATCTTTCTTGATATAAACACGTTGTCCTGATTTGTTTTTTCGAGGTTTAAGAAAGTTGAACTCAGTTTCCCAGTATCTCAGGACATATGGCTCAACCCCGACAATCTTGCTTACTTCGCCTATTTTATAAAACAGTTTATCAGGAAAGGGCGAATATGCCTTAATTGCTTCTGTTGATGTTTTATACATCTTTAATTCCCATCATTGCCTTTAATTGATTGCTCGCTCTGAAGGTAATAACTCTTCTTGGTGTTATTTCCATTTCTTCACCTGTCTTAGGATTCCTGCCTCTTCTCGCCATTTTCTTCCGGACATTGAATGTACCGAAGCCTGAAATTTTAACAGATTCACCCTCGATAAAGGTCTGCTTCATTGTGTCAAAAAGAATTTCAATGATTTCCTGAGCTTCTTTTTTTGATAATCCTATCTTCTCAAATATCTTTTCAACTAAATCTGCCTTTGTCATAATTAACCTTCTTTCAATTTTTTTAATTATATTAAGGACATAGATACTTGTCAAGTAGAAATTAGTTGAATATATTATATTAAACAAACTTTTTTGTCAAAATATCTATTTGTTCTGTTCGGTTACCACCCCTTCCTGTTGAATATTATTATCAGGATTCAGAGGATTAACCTCCTCTTCTTTAATTACCTCTTCATATTCAGGAACAACTATACCACGTTTGACCATGATATTGTATATAAGATTTGCTCTATTTTCAACATATTTACTGCTACCGAGCGGATTATACTTTCTCGGGTTTGGTAGAACCGCTGCAAGTCGGGCTGCTTCTTCGGCTGTTAAATCGTTAGCTGATTTTCCAAAGTAATATTTTGATGCCATTTCAATGCCAAAAATCCCTCTGTCTCCCCATTCAGCCACATTTAAATAAAGCTCGAGTATTCTCTTTTTGCTTAAAACCCTTTCCATTCTCCATGTAATTATTGCTTCTCTGATTTTCCTGATTGGATTCTTTGAAGGAGACAGATAAAGATTCTTTGCAAGTTGCTGGCTTATTGTGCTTCCGCCGATTTTAAACTTTTTTTCCTTAATATCCTTTTCCAGAGCTTTTTTAATAGCTTCAAAGTCGAACCCTTCATGCCTCCAGAACTTATCATCTTCTGCTATTAAAACAGCTTTCTTAATATAAGGCGACATTCTGGACAATGGAACCCACCTTTGTTGTATTCTGTATTTTTTCCCCTGTTCTTTCCATTCCCTTTCCCTGTATTCCATAAAAGAGGTTTTTACAGGATTTACTTTCTTAAGTTTTGAAATATCCGGAAACAAAAAAAGATAGAGTGTAGTAAAAATTAAAGAGATTATTAAAAGAAATTTAAGAAAAAGCCTATAACTGGATTTCTGTGCCAATTCCTTCCTTTGTGAAGATCTCAAGCAAAAGACAATGTGGAATTCTTCCATCTATTATATGTGCTTTTGAGACGCCGCCTTCAACCGCCTTAAGGCATGATTGGACCTTGGGAAGCATTCCGCCCGAAACTATTCCATCATCTATCAGCTTTTTAACATTAGATTTTTTGACTGTTGATATTATTTTCTCTTTCCTGTCCATTATTCCAGGAACATCGGTTAAAATAATTAATTTTTCAGCTTTGAGGGATGCTGCAATAGATGCTGCAACATAATCTGCGTTAATATTCAGAGTTTCACCTTTTGAGCCGGAACCAACAGGCGAGATAACAGGGATAAAACCTTCTTTGCTGAGGCTTATAATAATCTGAGGGTCAACACCTGCAACTTCTCCTACAAGCCCTAAATCTATAATTTCTTCTTCACCTTCCCTGCCTGCTTTTTTAATTATCTTTCTTTTCGCTTTAATCAAACTGCCATCTTTTCCGCTTAAGCCAACTGCTTTGCCCCCGTGATTATTAATCAAAGAAACGATTTCTTTATTTACAAGTCCACCGAGAACCATTTCAACAATATTCATTGTTTCTTCGTCAGTAACACGCTGCCCCTGAATAAAAGTAGGTTTTTTCCCCATTTTTTCCATCATCGCGGAAATTTTTGGTCCGCCTCCATGTACAATTGTAGTCTGAATTCCAATAAAGTTAAGCAGCACTATGTCTTTTGCAAAAGATTCCTTTAATTCTTCCCTGACCTGAGCAGCGCCACCATATTTAATGACAAAAGTTTTACCATAAAAATTCTTGATATATGGCAAGGCTTCAATCAGAATTTCAGCCTTGGTAATTATATCTTTCATCTGTCTTCTCCTTGAAAACAAGGGATACAAACAATTCTGCCATCTTTAACCCTTGCCCTTGATTCCATCATTTTTTCATTGCATAAATTACATCTGATACTCGGATATATGACTGCTTCTTCTGGCATGGTAATTTTAACCTTTTTTATACTAAATAAAACTTTATCACTTTCATTTAAAATTGCGCTTATTTTTTTTGATTTCCTCTCATGAACAGCTTTTAAAACAACTTCAGAGCGGTCTCCGTCAATATAACGTTTCCACATTCTTTTTTCTCGCATAGTCTCTCGCGGAGGACTCCATTTGACAGAAATTCTAATGCCATAATCTGATGGTCTTTTAATGAATGTATAAACCTGCTTGCCATAGTCCTTGAAAATAAGATTTCCTTTTCCAAAAGTACAACCAGTAATTACCTGCACAGCATCAACTGCACATGAATTATTTTCGACAATCGCAACTATTTCTTCATCAACAGAACGTTTGCCAAGTTTTTTAAGAGCGCATATCGATACCCTATAACCGAGAGCAAGTCCCGGACAGGCATGTCCGTGAAAATCGATCACATCAGAAAAATTCTTCATATAGAATGATTTTACATTAAAACCAACAAAATTTGTTACAATTGTTTATAATTAATAATAAAAGGTAAAGGTTACAATTAATTGCATTTTATTGTCTCATGGGAAATATCTTCTGAAAGCAGTAATTCTGAAAAAATAAATCAAACTCTGCTTCAGCAGATAAGCGATTATGAATGGATAAGGCTCCTTGGTAATTTCTATATACTTGATATTAATTGCGAATGTGATTGGGTAAGAGTTCAACAAAGGTTTCTATTGGTATCAGAAAAATTTCCTGAAGTAAATTTTCTTTTAAGCCCTATTTATAACTGCGATTCCAATTTCTTTGTCTATCGTATGCCTGAAAACGGTTATCATAGTTGCTCTTAATCATAAAACAACCATATTGTCTCTATGTATTACTTCATCAGAATATTTATAGCCTATTATCCCTTCGATTTCTGATGTTTTTTTGCCTTTTATTTTCTCTATTTCAGCGGAAGAATAATTGGTCAACCCTTTCGCTATACGGTTACCCTTCAAATCCACACAACTTACAGTATCACCAATATCAAAAACTCCTTCTATACCCACAATTCCGGATGGAAGCAGACTTTTCCCCTTTTCAATAATAGCTCCCACCGCACCATCGTCAATTATTATATTGCCCTTTGATTTGCTTGCATAGGCTATCCATCCTTTGCGGGAAGTTAATTTTTTCTGGAGAGGCAAAAATAAAGTACCGCACCTTTCACCTCTTAAAACTGATTGCAAAAGACCGCTTTTCTTTCCGCTGATTATATTAACTGTAATACCATATTTAACCGCCCTTTTTGCTGCAAGCAGTTTAGAATACATGCCTCCTGTACCAACAATACTGCCAGCGCCGCCAGCAATTTTTTCAAGCTCGGGCGTTATTTTATCAACTGTCTTTATTAATTTTGCATCTGGATTCTGACGGGGGTCTTCAGTATATAAACCATCAACATCCGAGAGTATTATAAGCATCTCGGCTTCTATCAATCCAGATACAAGGGCAGCAAGATTATCATTATCCCCGAATTTTATTTCATCGGTTGAGACTGTGTCATTCTCATTTATAATTGGAATTACATTATGCGCAAGCAAGGCAAGAAGAGTGTTTTTCGAATTAATGTAACGTTTTCTGTCAGAAAGATCATCTCTTGTAAGTAAAATCTGGGCAACATTTTTACCATGATGTGCAAAACTTCTTTCATATGCCCACATTAAACTGCTCTGCCCTGCTGCTGCCGCAGCCTGTTTAAGCTTTATATCGCTGGGTTTTTCTTTTAGCCCGAGTTTTTTCATGCCAGCAGCTATAGCGCCTGATGAGACTATTACAACTTCATACCCTTTGTTATGAATATCAGAAATATCTTTTGAAAGTGAAGCTATTCTTTCTTTGTCAAGCCCCTCGATTCTATCAGCAAGAATATTACTGCCTATTTTTATAACAATTCTTTTCAAGTAACTCTCCGTTATAGTAAGAATTATTTTTCACATGAATTATACAATTCATTTAAAGTAATTGTCATCTTTTATTGTTACCTTTTGCCTTTTTTAGAATGTAACTTCCGGCACTATTTGTGGTTACACGAAAATTAGATTTTTGGGGTGGAGCAATGTCTGCATTACTTCAATTGCATTTTTGGGGTTGGTGAATAAAAAAAAGGGCACTTTGTAAAGTGCCCCTTTTTAATGTCATAGACTTTATAAAACTTTTATTGCAATCTCAGCTAATTTAGGGTCGAACTGAGTATTGGTGCATCTTTTAAATTCAGAAATCGCAAATTCTTTACCCGGCGCTCTTCTATAAGGTCTGTCCACTGTCATCGAATCATATGATTCAGCAAGATGTAGAATTCTTGCACACAATGGTATATCTTCACCTTTTAGTCCATCAGGATAACCTTTGCCATCTATTCTTTCATGATGATGTCTTATTATAGGGATTATTTCTTTCCTGTATTTTATTCTTTCGAGCATTGAAGCACCATAAGCAGGATGTTTTTTTATTATTTCATATTCTTCAGGGGTAATGTTTGATTTATTGTCCGCGAAAATATCTAAAGCACATATTTTCCCTATATCATGGAGTAATGCAGCAATTTTAAGGGTCTCTATTTCTTCTTCGTTCATATCAATTGCTTTTGCTATAGCAGTTGCATAAGATGCAACTCTCTGTGAATGCCCATGTGACCATTTATATCTGTCATCTAATGCACAGGAGATTGCTTCAATAACACCAATATAAAATTCATCAAGATTCTGGTAGGCAGAACACATATCTTTCAGAGTATCTTCATAAAAATCCCTGTCTTCTTCTGCTTTTCTCAGCATTTCCGCAAGATTAGCCTCTGATTGTAGTAATTCATCTATTTGTTTTTTCCTGTGTGAAATATCCTGAATACTTCCTGCATAAAAAACCTGTTCACCTTTAGAATTTCTTATAGTCATTATATTTGCAGAAATCCAGATTTTGCTTCCATCTTTTTTATAAACCTGGGTTTCATAGCCTTTGACAACACTCTTTTCTTTTATAAGATGAAATAGCTTTTCATTCGTTTCAGGTTTAAAATAACAAATATTCTGGATAGACTTAAGATTTTTAATTAATTCAGCAGGTTTCTCATATCCGAGCAGATTTGCAAGTGCTGGATTTACTTTTAATAGTCTTCCGGTTGGAGTTGCTAAATAGGCTCCCTCAGGAGAGTTTTGAAAAATTTCTTTGTAAATATTATTTTGCTTATTTAAAAACTCTTTTGTTGAACAACATTCCCCTTTTTTTGGCAAAACTTTTTTCTTAAGATCTTTTGTTTTTCCCATATTTTAAAATTCCCCCTAAAAATATTAATCATTAGTTAAAGATAACAGATTAGGGGCAGGAAAAAAAATCATAAAAAAGCAAAATATTTATGTAGTAAAATTACTACAAAAAATTATTCAACAAGTCTATGTCTTATAGCATACCTTACGATTTCTGTAATAGATTTCATCTTCATTTTATCGAGAATCCGATTTTTATAAGTACTGACTGTTTGCACACTTAATGAAAGAGAATTAGCTATATCTTTTATTGTTTTGCCTGAAGCAAACATGCACATAATCTGGTATTCACGGTTTGACAGAGTTTTATGTGATGGTTTTTCTTCAATTACATCAAGCTCTTCAATGAGTTTTTCTGCGAGTTCGGAACTTACATATTTGCCACCTCTGGATATCTTCCTGATAGCAGCAACAAGCTCCTCGGGAGCGCTTTCTTTAGTAAGATAACCTGAAGCACCTGCTTTAAGAGCTCTTATTGCATATTGCTCTTCAGGATATATACTCAGCATTAGTACAGGAAGCTTTGGTTTTTTCTTCTTTAATTGTTTCAATACCTCCAGACCGCTTTCACCGGGCATTGAAATATCGAGTAAAACAACGTCGCAATTTTCTTTAAATAATCTTGAAAGAAGATCTTCGCCTCTTTCCGCCTCGGCAGTAATAAGCATATCAGGAGTCTCTGAAATTATTTGTTTAAGACCTCTTCTTACGACCGCATGATCATCTGCTATGAAAATCTTTATCATTTAAATGCTCCCTTAATCTTTTTGATAATTTTTTAAAGTGTTTTTAATATACAAAATATATAATATATTAGCATATGCTTGATTTAAAAAGAAAGTATAATTTTATTTAAACCTGAAAATTGTTACTCCGGGGTTAAGAATTACAAAATATGGTATGATATAAAACAATATATACAATATGACAGAGTTTTTAAGACAGATAAGATGGCAGGACATCGTTGACATCGTATTGATGTCCATAATTATTTATCGGCTTCTTCTCTTAATAAAAGGCACTAAAGCCGCACATATGCTTATAGGGCTTGGATTGCTCCTTGTAGCTTCATTTCTTTCCAGATATTTTGAACTTTATACAATTGACTGGCTTATTCAGAGTTTCTGGGCTCAAATAGTAATAGCAATCATTATACTTTTTCAGCCTGAAATCAGAAGGGCTTTAGCGCAGATGGGGGAAGCCAAGATATTCAAAAACCTTACTTCTGCTGAAGAACTTAAATCACTCGATGAAATTGTAAGAGCTACTGTTGCTTTAGCTAACCGCCAGATCGGAGCTTTAATTGCTATTGAAAGAGATACGAGTCTTCAAGACTTTGTTGAGATGGGTACGCCTCTTGATGCAAAGGTAACAAGGGAAATACTTCTCAGCATATTTCATCCCACATCTCCAATACATGATGGAGCTGTTGTTATAAAAGGAAACAGAATTGTAGCCGCTGGTTGTTTTTTACCAATAACAATGGGGCCGGATATAAGTAAATCTCTTGGAACTCGTCATAGAGCAGGGTTAGGGCTTTCTGAGGAAACAGATGCTGTTATAATAATTGTCTCCGAAGAAACAGGGAACATATCAATGGCAATGCATGGAAAACTCGAAACTCCTTTAGACATGGGAACACTCAGAGACATACTGACAAATATTTTCACGCAAAAAGAGACAAAATGAAAAAATTAATATTTAATAATTTAGGGCTGAAAATTGCTTCTGTTTTATTAGCTATTGTATTGTGGATTTTTGTTACGTCAAGAGGACAGTCAGAGATATCAATTGAAGTTCCTCTTGAATTCAAGAATATTCCACAGGGGCTTGAGATAGTCAACTACAGCGTTAAGACAGTAAGTTTGAATATTAGGGGACAGGAACGTCTTTTAAAAAATATAAAACCTTCAGATATAAGACCTTATGTTGATCTTTCAAGAGCACGAAAAGGTGAAAGTATTCATTATATAAACAAAGAAGATATTAAAGTGCCGCCATCCATTACTGTTACGAATGTTAACCCTACAAGCATTAAGGTTATTGCAGAGGAAGCTATATCCAAAAATGTAAAAGTCATTCCTGTTATTACCGGTGAACCATCGCGGGGTTATTATGTTAAATCAGTCGAAGTAATACCACAATATATTAAGATTAATGGCATCAGGTCTGAAGTCCTGAAAATCGGCACTGTAAAAACCGAACCATATGATATTACAGGTATGAGTGATTCTTTTACACAGGATCTCAAAATAGATCTAACAGGTAGAAACATAAAGCCAGAGCCAAGAGAGGTCACATTGAAAGTAATTATTTCGGAGCGTTAAATATGAAACTTTTTGGTACAGACGGGATAAGAGGCACAGTTAATAAATATCCAATGACTCCCGAGATAGTTTTGAGGGTAGGCATGGCAGCAGGACATATTCTAAAAGTTAATTGTGGCAGGAATATGATTCTTATAGGGAAAGATACCCGTATTTCAGGCTATATGATTGAAAGCGCTTTAACATCTGGAATTTGTTCTATGGGAATGAATGTGACACTTGTTGGGCCTATACCGACTCCCGGAGTTGCTTTTTTAACAAGAGCGTTAAGGCTCGATGCAGGCATTGTTATATCCGCCTCTCACAATCCATTTTATGACAATGGAATCAAGATATTTTCTTCGGATGGATTCAAACTTCCAGATAGTATAGAAAAAAAGATTGAGGACCTTGTTCAGGATGATGATTTATTCAGACATAGACCGGCTGGTGATGAAATCGGAAAAGCCTTTCGTCTCGATGATGCAACCGGGAGGTACATAGAGTATATTAAATCAACTATCCCAAAAGGAATGACTCTTGAAGGCATGAAAGTTGTAGTTGATTCAGCAAATGGAGCAGCATATAAGACAACACCATGGCTTTTAAGAGAGTTAGGCGCAGAAGTCATCTCGATCAATGACAAACCAGATGGAAAAAATATAAACGAAAACTCAGGTTCACTTCATATAGAAGAACTTCAGAAAATTGTCAGACACCATAAAGCAGATGTCGGAATAGCTCATGATGGTGATGCCGACAGAACCATCCTCTGCGATGAAAAAGGTCGGGTAATTGATGGAGATTATATTCTTGGCATCTGGGCAGTAGAAATGAAAAAAATGGGCACATTGAAAAATAATGCTGTAGTCACAACTGTTATGAGCAATCTGGGTCTTGAAAAGTATCTTGAGAAGAATGGAATAAAATTAATCAGGACAAAAGTTGGAGACAGATATGTTGTTCAAAAAATGCTTGATGGAGGATTTAATCTCGGGGGTGAACAATCAGGTCATATAATCTTTCTTGATCATAATACTACAGGAGACGGGCCAATTACAGCTTTGCAGGTACTGGCTTTGATGAAAAAGAAAGATGAAAGATTGTCTTCACTTGTGTCTGAAATAAAATTATACCCTCAGATACTCACTAATATTACAGTTGAACAAAAACAGGATCCGAAAAATCTACCAGAGGTTGAAGAAGCCATACTTAAAGCGCAGAAAGAACTTGGCGACAAAGGAAGAATACTTGTTAGACTTTCTGGCACAGAACCAAAAATCAGAGTCATGATTGAAGGAGAAAATCTTAAATTAGTAAAAAAACTCAGTAACGATATCGCAAAAATTATCAGGAAAAACATGAGATAAAAAATTTTCCGTGGGGGGACTTACTATGCTGGGTTAAATTATGTATTTTATTTTACTGTTCTTGACGGGTATAGCAGTATACAATACATTTTCTTACTTACCTTTCACATCTATTTTACTATCTTTCTTATTATCTTTATTTCTTGTTATAAAAAAGAAAAATACATCTTTAATATTTGCCCTGATTATTGGAATCGTCTTTGCTTCATTACGTTTCCATCCTTCTGCAGAGGTTTCATATAGACCCGGTATTATAAAAATACAGGGTAAATGCACATCTTTTCCTGTCAAAACAAATAGCGGTTTATTAAAGCAGACTTTTTACACAAAAGAAGAGTCTCATGAATTATCTGATATGGAAATTAATCTTCTTTCAGAAACAGGACTCGAACCAGGGAAAGAATACATAGTTTACGTAGAACTTTTAAGAAACCATAAAAGATTCAATCCGGGAATTAGAAATTACAATGAAATATATGCAATTATCAATAAGTCAATCCCCGTATTATCAAATAATAATGAAAGCATAAACATAAAGATAGAAAAAGTCCGCGCAAGCATTAATGAACATCTTGAAAAACATTTTTCTCACGATTCCTGTTCTTTTCTTGCATCTATAACAACAGGCCAGAAAACAGATATTAATGATAATATTAGAGACGCTTTCAATAAAAGTGGTCTTGCACATATTCTCAGCATATCTGGCACACATTTTAGTCTTCTTTCATTAATTATATTTGGTATATTCCAGCTTATCTTTAAATCTCTGCCCTATAAAATCTTACAGAGAATCACAATTTATCTTACACCGTCACAGATTTCTGCCATTTTATGTTTTCCTTTTATGGTTTTTTATCTATTTTTATCAGGTGCAAATATACCTGCCGTCCGCTCTTTTATAATGTCTATTTTTTTTCTTATCGGATTACTTTCTAACAGAAAAGGTTACTGGCTAAGCTCAATATTGTTTGCTGCTTGTATTATTATCATTGCAGATCCTGAATCCCTTTTCAGCCTGTCTTTTCAATTATCATTTATTGCCGTATTATCCATAGGATTTGCTATTGAAAGCCTTAAGGGTAAAACAGAAGGAATTAAAATTATTGAATATGTCAGGAAAGCTTTGCTGATGACTCTTTCAGCTTCTATAGCAACAGCACCTCTTACAGCATATTATTTCCATTACTTTTCGATAATTTCTCCATTATCCAATCTTCTGTTAACACCTTTTATAGGATTTACTATTATCCCGTTATCGGTTATATCTGCCTTTATTTTTATTTCAACCGGATATTATCCATTCACAGGTCTTTTGTCATTTCTAACCGAGAAAGGCATGTTTTTGGTCTATATATTTTCAAAACTACCATATGCCAGTGTAAATATTCCTGATTTCCCCGTTGCATTTGTATTTCTCTTTTATTTATCATTCATACCCTATTTTATTTTTAAAAGAAGGAAATATCTTTTACTTTTCCCTTTATTTCCTTTTCTGATATTGTCCTCAATATATTTATTCCCTAATAATGAATTATCCATAACCTTTCTTGATGTTGGACAGGGTGACTCGGCGGTAATTGAATTTCCGGATAATAAAACAATGGTTATAGATACAGGAAAAACCGGCAAAGAAACTGCTGCTTTTCTGAAATATACAGGCAAAGACAGGATTGATATGCTTGTAATTTCTCATGCTCATCCTGACCATGCCGGGGGTATTGATTATCTTCTTGATAAATTTTCAGTTAATGAACTCTGGGATAATGGCAGTATTATGTTACCAGACAAATACTGTAATATAATTCATCGCACTCTGGAGCGGGGTGATGAAATAGATTTTCCGAGATATAGAATATTAGTTCTCCATCCATATAAGGAATTTTATACATTTTCATCGAGGGAATATGACTCGACAAATAATGATTCTCTTGTTATAAAAATAGAGTTCAATAATAAGTCCTTTTTATTCACAGGCGATATTGAAAAAGAAGCAGAAAGTGATTTGATTCATCTCGGTAAATGGCTTAAAAGTAATATCATAAAAATACCTCATCACGGAGCAAAGACTTCAGCGGATGAAGATTTCTTTACACTGGTTTCTCCTGAAGTTGCAGTGATAAGTACGGGGAGAAATAATCCATTTGGACATCCGCATAATAAGATGCTTGAAGCACTGAATGATGTAAGATTATTTCGTACTGATATAGATGGTGCGATAAAAATTACTGCTAAACCAGACTCAATCGAAACAAAAACATATTCAGATTTTCAATTGGTAAAAGCAAACTCTATTTCAGAAGAAATAAAAAACATAAAAATTATTTTTTCAACCTGGTAGGCTGAATAGAAAGATTCCTGACATATGTTCGGAATGACAGTGAAGGGTTGATTGAAGATTCGGAATTTAGTTCAGATTTGTTATTTGTAGAGTTATAATATTGTCTAAGTTTATTTTGGGTAATGTCAAAAGTTTCATAAAAAGATGAGTGAATATGAAACCATAGAAATCACGGATTTTTTCTTTGTGTTCTCTGTGATTAAGTTTTGAAAATATGTTTATTAAAGGAGGGAATTAGAATGAAGAAAATTTTTGTTATTGTTTTTTTATTTATTCTTTTTGTTTCCGGAAAGGTATTTGCGAATCCTGATTCAATCTTAGGTGATTGGTACACTGCTGAAGGAACTTCAATTATCAATATATTTAAATGTGGTGATAATTATTGCGGGAAAATTGTCTGGTTGAAAAATCCGAAAACAGAAGATGGATTAGATAAAGTTGACGCCAGAAATCCTGATGAAAAACTCAAAAACCGCAAATTAATGGGACTTGAGATTTTAACAGGATTCAAATATAAAAAAGACAACAAATGGGAAGACGGCAAAATTTATGATCCTAAAAATGGAAAAACATACTCGTGCAAAATGAGTCTCGAAGGAAATGAACTCAAAATAAGGGGTTTCATTGGAATACCTATTTTTGGAAGAACAACTGTATGGACAAGAAAAACATCTTAGACCGAATATTTCAGACATTATTATCTTTGAATTAAAGCAAGTTCCGAATTTTTTGTGTTTAAATATAAACGTCGCCCTGTCACATTTTAAATAAGATAAGCTATAATACTTTCAGAATATTCCTGAAAAAATTTTACTACATTTAGGAGGACTGAATTATTAAACTTCCAGATAAAAGAGGATACTTTGGGAAATATGGTGGCAGGTTTATTCCCGAAACACTCATGCCTGCTCTTATTGAACTTGAAGAAGCTTACTTGCGTTCAAAAAAGGACAAAGAATTTCTCAAGGAACTAAAGTATCTTCAAAAAAACTACATAGGAAGACCTACGCCACTTTATTTTGCAAAACGTTTGACAGAACATCTTGGCGGAGCAAAGATTTATTTAAAACGCGAAGATCTTGCACACACAGGCGCCCATAAGATAAATAATGCTGTTGGACAGGTTTTACTCGCAAAAAGAATTGGCAAACAGAGAGTCATAGCTGAAACAGGTGCAGGACAGCATGGGGTTGCAACTTCAACAGCTGCTGCGTTATTGGGTCTAAAATGCGATATTTACATGGGAACTGAAGACATGCACAGACAAGCATTAAATGTTTTTAGAATGAGACTTCTTGGTGCACAGGTCATTGAGGTACCGGTCGGGTCAAAAACCCTTAAAGATGCAATTAATGAGGCTCTGAGAGACTGGACAACAAATGTTCGTACCACCCATTATGTGCTCGGAACTGTTTTTGGTCCACATCCTTTTCCTGTAATGGTTAGGGATTTTCAATCTGTAATTGGCAGGGAAACACGTAAGCAAATCTTAAAAGCAGAAGGGAAAATGCCTGATTATCTGATAGCATGCGTTGGTGGCGGTAGCAATGCAATGGGGCTTTTTTATGAATTTTTAAAAGAAAAAACCAAAATGGTTGGAGTTGAAGCTGGTGGTAAAGGCATAGATTCAGGCCAACATGCAGCAAGATTTGCAGGTGGGTCAATTGGTGTTTTTCAGGGGTGCAAAAGTTATCTTCTTCAGGATGAAGATGGCAATGTTCTCGGCACTCACTCAGTTTCTGCAGGTCTTGATTATGCATCAATAGGACCTGAACATCCATTTCTCAAAGATTCAGGAAGAGTTAGATATACTTATGCAACTGATGAAGAAGCTCTCTTGGCATTTGAGCTTCTGTCTTATACAGAAGGAATTATTCCAGCGCTCGAATCTGCACATGCGATTGCAGAAGCAATTAAACTTGCGCCCGGTCTCCACAAAAATGAAACAATCATTGTGAATTTATCAGGACGCGGAGATAAAGATGTTCAGCAGGTTGCAAATATCAAGGGAATAAAACTGTGAAAACAAGAATAAGCGATAAATTCAGACTGCTGAAGAAAAATAACAAAAAAGCTTTTATACCATATATTATGGCAGGCGATCCTTCTCTTGAAAAAACAAAAGAATTATTCCTGATGCTCGAACAATGCGGGGCAGATATAATTGAACTTGGAGTGCCTTTTTCCGACCCTCTTGCAGATGGCCCGACAATTCAGCGGGCTGCAGAAAGAGCTTTGAAAAACAATGTAACACTGAAGAAAGTGGTTTCATTTGTTAAAGACATCAGAAATGTTTCACTGACCCCTGTTATTCTCATGACTTATTTCAACCCGATTTATAAATACGGGATTTCAGAATTTATATCTGATGCAGCAACTGCTGGTGTTGACGGCATTATAATTCCCGACCTTCCTCCTGAAGAGGCTGACGAAATTATTAAACTCAGCCGAAAAACAAATATTGATACAATTTTTCTGCTTGCCCCTACTTCAACAGAAAATAGAATCAAGATAGTCGCATCTGCTTCAACAGGATTTATTTATTATGTTTCTATTACAGGCATTACCGGTTCCAATATTTTATTTGATGGCTCAATGGAGAACCAAATAAACGCTATAAGAAAATATACTGATACACCGATCGCTGTAGGGTTTGGTGTCTCAGGTCCGGAGGATGCAAGGGAAGTGGCAAAAATGGCAGATGGTGTAATTATCGGTAGCGCCATAGTAAAGAAAATCCATGAGGAACCAGCAACAGCAAAAGAATTTATAAAAAAATTACGGGAGGCAATATAAAAAGGGTGAATAAAGTGAATAGTTCTAAATAAGAATTACTGTTCACTTTTTTCACTTTTTGATTTTCACTGAATATGGCCTGGTTTAAGAAAGCTAAAGATTTAAGAGCAGACAAAAAAGTCAAAATTCCTGAAGGACTATGGGTTAAGTGCGACAGTTGCAAAGAAATTGTTTATAAAAAAGAGATCGAAAAAAACCTGAAAATATGTCCTAAATGCGGTTACCATTTCAGGATAAGCGCCAATGAAAGACTTAAATTAATAGTTGATGATGGAAGCTTTGTCGAAATCGATGAAGACCTCGAATCAGGAGATCCTTTGAATTTTAAAGATACTGTTTCATATAAAGACAGATTGAAGGAATACCAGAAAAAGTGTGGACTTAAAGAAGCTGTAATTTCAGGAGATGCAACCATAAATGGACATCCTGTGAGTATTATTGTAATGGATTTTTCATTTATGGGCGGCAGCATGGGCTCTGTTGTTGGTGAGAAGGTATCAAGAGCAGCGGAACGTGCAATTGATAAAAAACAACCGTTAGTTACTGTTTCTGCTTCAGGTGGAGCAAGAATGCAGGAAGGTATTTTTTCTTTGATGCAGATGGCTAAGGTCTCGGCTTCCATTGGGAGGCTCAAAGACAATGGAATCCTTTATATATCTATCCTTTGTGATCCGACTTTTGGCGGGGTTACGGCAAGTTTCGCCTCACTCGGAGATATAATAATCGCTGAACCTAAAAGCCTTATTGGATTTGCAGGACCAAGAGTAATTGAACAGACCATTAAACAACCTCTGCCTGAAGATTTTCAGAGGGCTGAGTTTTTACTCGAGCACGGATTGATTGACCTTGTAGTTGAAAGAAAAAATCTTAAAGATACAATAAGCAGAATTTTCGAAATTCTTTTATGAGATACAATGAAATTATCGATTATTTATATGGTCTTCAAAAGTTTGGAACAAAATTTGGTCTTGATAATATTACAAAACTCTGTGAAATATCAGGCAATCCGCATAAATCATTTTTATCAATACACATTGCAGGAACAAACGGAAAAGGTTCAACTTCAGCCATAATTGAATCTATCCTCAGAAAAGCCGGATTAAGCACAGGGCTTTTCACATCACCACATCTTGTAAGTTTTACCGAGCGCATAAAAGTTAACGGGGTTGATATATCAGAAGAAGATGTAATTTCGCTTACCGAAGAAATTAAAGAGATTGCTTCAGGATTGAAGGATTTTTATCCCACTTTTTTTGAAGTAGTAACTGCTATGGCATTTATTTATTTTCAAAGAAAAAAGATTGACATTGCAGTAATAGAAGTGGGAATGGGAGGCAGACTCGATTCAACAAATATCATTAACCCCGAAGTATGCATTATTACACCGGTTAGTTTTGATCATAAAGAATTTCTCGGAAATACTTTAGAAGAAATAGCTTTTGAAAAAGCTGGAATTATAAAAAATAACGTTCCTGTAATCTGTTCACATCAAGAGCCCGATGCCTTAAAAATAATAAGCAAAAAAGCCCGGGAGATGAACTCAACTTTATCCAATTACGGAAAAGATTTCTCCTCTGTTCTTAAAGAAAATAAAATATCCGGGATACATTTTGATTATAAAGACATGGATATTGAGATAAGCAATATTTTCTTACCTTTATCAGGGAACCACCAGATAGAAAATGCTTCGGTTGCAATAAAGGCTTCAATTGAATTTTTCAAAAAACATAGTTATAACAAACTATTTTCTGATATAGAGAACATCAAAGAATCGATAAGAAATGGGGTTTCTTCTGTAAAATGGCATGGCAGACTCGAACTAATCCATTTCAATCCTGATGTTCTTATAGATGGCGCACACAATCCAGCGGCAGCATCTGTTCTTGCCGATAATTTAAAAAAAGTCTTTCTTAAGAAATATAAAAAGATTATAATGTTACTTGGCATAATGAATGACAAGGATATAGAAGGAATTATGAAACCTTTATTTTCGGTAGCATCGGATTTAATACTCACAGCGCCTTCTTATAATAGAGCAGCGCTACCATCCAAACTTCTGGATACAGCGGTAAAATTCGGTTTTAAAAATGCATATATTTCGAAAGATATGGATTCTGCGATTAAAAAAGCTTTCTCATTGTATGAAAATAATTCTCTGATTGTCGTAACAGGTTCATTTTACACTATCGGGGAGACTTGTGAAATATTCGGTACGAAGGGAGTGTTAACAAAATTAAGAGAATGTCCACAAAAGATATAAGATTCAAACTGAATTATTTTACATTAATTAAATTAATCTTTGTTATCGGTTTTATTTTTGGATTGAATGAGGCGAGAGCAGATGATAATACAATTATCAACGCATCTTCTCTTGAATATGTAAAAGAGAAATCAACCTATTATGCAAAAGGGAATGTAAAAATCCAGAAGGCAAACACTATAATTGAAGCCGATTCTGTCACATATAATGAAGAAACGTCTGAAGTATCTGCAGAAGGCAATGTCAAATATGATGATCCTGAACTTTCATTTACAGCAAACAAAATTGAAATGAACTTAAATGAAAAAACAGGAACTCTCTATGATGCCCGAATTTTCTTTAAAAAAGATAATTATCATATCTCGGGTAAAAAAATAGAGAAAAAAGGAGAAAAACTATATTTTATGCCGGAAGCTTCTTTTACAACCTGTGATGCTCCTGTGCCTGCCTGGTGTTTCAGAGGGAAAAATATAGAAGCAGTTGTAGGTGAAACACTTTTTGCAAAGGATGTAACTTTTCAAATAAAAGACATCCCGGTACTTTACACTCCTTACATGTGGGCTCCTGTTCTTGCGGAGAGAAAAACAGGATTTCTGATGCCTTTAATTGGATATAGCAATTTAAGGGGGATGCATCTTAATGTTCCTTTCTTCTGGGCTATTACTGAAAACCAGGATGCCACCATAGCCCTTGATTTACACACAAAGAGAGGACTCGGACAGAGCATTGAATACAGGTATATTTTCCCTGACGACATAAAAGGCAAGTGGTGGATTTATCATATTAATGACACTGAACTCTCCAAAAATTTCTATGAAATAAAAGCCCTGCATGATCAAAGGTCAACTGATAAAATAGGGGGTTATTTAAACATTAACTACATTAATGAAAAGGATTTTTACAGAGAATATGAAACAAATCTCGAACTCAGGACAAATAGATTCCTTGAATCCACAGGTGAATTCATTTTACCGTTTTCAAGTTCGCGCGCATATCTGCTTTCACAATACTGGATTGACATGAAAGATGATACTACAGATCCCGCCCAAAAACTTCCTGAAGCTGGTTATGTATTTAATCGAACCAAAATCGGTCAATTCTGGTTTTCGGGTCTAACAACTTTTTCAAATTTCTGGCGCGAAGAAGAAGCCACAGGAAGAAGATTTGACTTTTATCCTGAAATATCTTACAAAACAGGAACTGATTTAACTTTTTTACAGACAATCGGACTTCGTGAGACAGCTTATTTTCTTGATAGAAATCCAGAAAAAAATATTCACAGGGAATTTTTTGAATATTCAGGAAATCTTAATTTTAGACTGATGAAAAAATACTCTTCTTTCACACATATTGTCGAGCCACAGCTTTCTTATGACTTTATTTCAGACCCGGGTAAAACACCTCCTGTGTTTGATTCAACAGACATATTTAAGAAAACATCCCTGTTGCAAATTGCATTATTAAATAGATTCATAAATAGCAGTGGTGAGTTTATGGTTATGCGTTTATCACAGGGATATGATACTTATGAAGGCGATAAAGCTTTTCAGCCTGTTAAACTTGAAATTGCCATAAAAAAACCTGTCTCTTTACGAATGGAAACAAGTTACGATGTAAACACAGGAAGGCTGGAAACTTTCAACTCGGACTTTAATTTTGGAATCCCGGCTTTATACTTCAATGCAGGACAGAGATATAACAGAATAAATGAAATTACATACTATACAGCTGGACTCGGTCTTAACTTTATGAAACCTTTTTATATAGACAGCAGAATATGGTATGATGCCAGAGAAAGAGAAACCAGAGATATTACTGTTAATCTGAAATATATAGCTCAATGCTGGGGTATAAGTTTTGGTTTCACAAAAAGACCTGATGAAACCGCTTTTAGTTTCCTTTTCGAACTAAAAGGCCTTACAAGACCTATCAAAATCGATACTTTATAGAGAATTCATTTAACTAATTTTAACCTAAAATATAGTTTAGACAGGGTTTGCGAGGAACTTATCTATTTTGTCCGAAATTTCTGTTAAAGATTCTTTCTCTGTATCAGCAATAACTTCAGGATTCAAAGGTTCTTCATACGGCGCTGTGACGCCCGGCACAGGCCATCCTTCTTCAGCTTTTTTATATATATCTTTTGGAGCATCTTTTGTTTCAAGTCTTTTTTTCTCTCTATCAATACAAATTTCCTGTGGACATTTTAAATAGACTTCTATGAATCTGCTTATTTCTTTCCTTGCAAGTTCACGCCAGATTCTTTGATTTCCTGTGGCATCAATAATTACATTATGTCCGATGTTAGTCAGTATTTTTGCAAAATACACCAATGCTCTATAAACCAAATCTCTTTCAGTTTCTGAATATGTTGGTTCGGGTGTGACAAATTTTCTAAAAGCATCCATTCGCAGAATCATAAACTCAGGATGGAATTTAATAAACTCCTCAGCCACCGAGCTTTTTCCGCTACCCGGTAATCCTGTAATCCATATGGCAATTCCTGACATTCTTTATGTCCTTAAACTCATCTTATTGGTTCATATCCTCCTTTAATTCCGTTTTTAGAAAAAACAATTTGCCATACATGGAGATTTCGTGCTCTGAATGCACCTGCACTGCTTAATAAATAATATTTCCACATTCTATAAAAACGCTCATCGTATAACTCTTTAAGATAATCCCAGTTACTATCAAAATTATTAAACCATGACATAAGAGTATTATCATAATAATAACCGAAATTATGCCAATCCTCTATTACAAAAAGCTTCTCAATAGATTCACTTATCTGTCTCATGGAAGGGATCATTGAATTCGGGAAAATGTATTTTCCAAACCACGGATCAACCGTAACATTTGAATAGCTGTTACCGATTGTATGTAAAAGAAAAAGACCATCATCTTTAAGACAGCTATGAACTATTTCCATGAATTTTCTATAATTTTTATAACATACATGTTCAAACATTCCTATCGAAACTATGTGATCAAACTTTTCGTTTAAATCTCTGTAATCCTGAAGTCTTATTTCAACAGGCAATCCCGAATACAATTTACGGGCTAATTCAACCTGTTCTCTGGATACAGTAATTCCGGTTACTTTAACTCCGTATTTCTCTGAGGCATAACCCGCGAAACTTCCCCAGCCACAGCCTATATCAAGAACTCTATCACCCTGTTTTAGATGAATTTTTCTGCATATAAGATCTAATTTTGCTTCCTGAGCTTCATCGAGATTATCGGTATTTTTCCAGTATGCGCAACTATATGTCAATCTTTTATCGAGCATTTTCTTGAAAAGTTCATTGCCGAGATTATAATGTTTTTCGCCTATTGCAAATGCTCTTGGTTTGCTTGCAAGATTAAAAATAACTGCTTTAAAGGTATGTAGTTTCAGTTTAAGATTATTTTTTACAACTTCCTCTGGATTTAAGGGAATTAGTCTATAAAAAAATTCATCGAGTTTTTCGCAATCCCACCATCCATCCATATAGGATTCGCCAAGGCCAAGACTTCCTTCACAAAGAACCCTCTTAAAGAAGCGTTCATCTTTAATCTTCGGATCCCACGGCCGGGAACCGTTCAAAGCAATATCTGCAGGATTTAAAATGTCCTCAATAACCCCTACGAGACTCATGGAATCTCACAGCTTTCTGTAAATATTACTTATTTATGTTAATATTACCACTTTTGTTACAAAATTAAAAGAACCAAGGGAAAATATTCATAAAAAACAAATTCAAACCTTGTAAAGATTTAACCAACATATATATAATATACGCTATGCTTGTTTCTTTTGAATGGTTAAAAGAGCTTATTGATATTTCAGTTACACCTGAAAAGATCTCTGACACTCTGACAATGATAGGGCTTGAAGTAGAGGGTCAGGAAACCATTGATGGTGATGTTACTTTTGAAGTAAATGTCACACCTAACAGACCTGATTGTCTGAGTGTAATTGGTATTGCAAGAGAGATTTCTGCTGTATATAAATCTCCTTTGAAGCTTCCTTTGTGTGATATTAAGCAAGGGTTGCCAGTATCCGATTTTATGGTTGAAATTAAAGATCCAGAGCTCTGTCACAGATATACAGGCAGAGTAATTTCAGGCGTAAAAATAGCGGATTCTCCTTTATGGTTAAAGAAAAAACTCGAAAAATGCGGGATACGTTCAATTAACAATGTAGTAGATGTAACAAACTATGTTCTTCTTGAATTCGGTCACCCTTTGCATGCGTTTGATGCTGACTTATTGCGTGGCAGAAAAATAATTGTTGCTAAACCCGATACTCTTAGGACCGGCACAGGAGTGGAAAAAATTAAGACTCTCGATGGAATCGAGCGCGAAATTCCCGGTGATACTTTGCTTATTAGAGATATCGAACGGCCTGTTGCTATTGGTGGAGTTATGGGTGGAGCTAATACAGAGGTGACTACAAACACAAAAAATATCTTTCTCGAAAGTGCATGGTTTCTTCCTTCTTCTATAAGAAGAACTTCAAAAAGGCTGGGACTCTCGACAGAATCTTCATACAGATTTGAACGTGGCACAGATATAATATTTCTCGAAAAGGCATTGAATAGAGCAGCATTGCTTATTCAGGAACTTGCAGGCGGAACAATCTCAGAAATTATTGATATATATCCTATCAAGTACGAACCAGAATCTTTTTCGGTAAAATACGAAAAAATAAATAATCTTCTCGGCATATCTCTTTCAAAAACTGATATTCTTGATATTCTGAACAGACTCGGAATCAGCTCTGAAGATAAAGGTGAGTATTTCACTGTAACACCACCTTCGAACAGAAGAGACATACGCACAGGATGCGATATTTCAGAAGAAGTTGCAAGAATTTACGGATATAACAACATACCTGTAACAAATCCATGCACACCCCTTCCCCCTGGAATTCTAAATAAAAGAGCAATTTATTTAGAAAGAATCCGGCAGTCAATAAGAAGCAACGGTTTTAACGAGGTTATAAATTTCAGCTTTTCAAATCATTCTCATCCTGAATTATTAATGCTTTCAGATTCAGATATCAGAAGAAATTTTGTCTCAATCAGTAATCCTTTAAGTCAGGATGAATGTTTGTTAAGAACAACCCTGATACCTGCTTTGATAAATAATCTGATATATAATCTTGATCGGGGCATGAAAGATATTCGGATTTTTGAAATATCAAAAGTTTTTATTAATAAAGGGACAACATTGCCAGATGAAATACCAATGTTTGCCGGTGCTTATTATAAAGAAAAAATACCTTCTCTATGGAAAGAAGATGCCCCGGGATTTTACATAGTAAAAGGAGCTATTGAGACTATTTTCGAAGAAATGAAAATAACAAATTATGATTTTTCTCCATCTTCCGAAGCCTTCCTTCACAGAGGCCAATCAGCGGATATTTTTATTGAAAATTTACACATAGGTTATTTAGGCGTGATTGCACCTGATATAGTCGAAAAACTTGGATTAAAAAAACAAAAGCCAGATATTTGCCTGTTCGAAATAAATCTCGAGAAACTATTTGCAAAAATCCCTGATTCAATACAATATAAGCCGATTCCAAAATTTCCTGCTGTTGAACGTGATGTCGCTCTTATTGTAAATGAAGATTTGCCTTCAATAAAAATAAAAGAACTTATCTCTTCTTTTTCCACAGAACTTATCGAAAAGGTTTCTATTTTCGATCATTTTAAAGGCGGAAACATCCCTGAAGGAAGAAAAAGTCTTGCATTTAATATTGTCTATAGAGCAAAAGAACGAACTTTAACAGATGAGGAAGTTGAAGCTCAACACACACAACTTGTCAAATATCTCATCGAAAAAACAGGCGCTGAATTAAGGAAATAATAAGACCTTCTTTTTTCATATCTCCACCCTTGTAACTACTACTTATTGTCAAAATTTAACCACGGAGAAGATGGAGAAAAAATATTGTAATTTATAAGCAATGTCTTTATTTCGTGGTTTAAGCAGAGCCGTTTGCCATTTTCTCGAGAATTGATAGTTTTGATGTCTCTCCTACGGCAATAAGTGTATCTCCAGTCTGAATTTTGCTCCTGAAATTTGGATTAAACTTCATCTCACCACTTTGCTGTTTGATGGCAACAATGATTATACCGAGATCCCTGCCTATTCCGCATTCATCAAGTGTAAGGTCAACAAGTCTGGAGCCTTCTTTAATAGTTATTTCTTCTATCTGCAGATCAATATTCCCGCTCTTTGTTGCAAATTCAATAAAATCAACAACAGCAGGTTTCAATACTGTGTGAGCCATTCTCAGACCGCCTATATGATATGGAGAAACAACTCTGTCAGCTCCTGCTCTTAAAAGCTTTTGTTCCGAACCCTCTTCACCTGCTCTTGCTACAATTAGCAAATCAGGATTCAATCCGCGCGCGCTTAAAACAACATAAAGGTTTTCAGCATCGGTAGGCAGAACAGATATAAGACATTTTGCCTTTTCAATGCCAACCTTTTTTAAAAGATCATCTCTTGTGGCATCACCCTGAATTACAAACATTTTTTCCTTATCATCAGGATCAATAGTGAATTCATTTTTCTCGATTACAACAAATTTTAGCTGAGCATGGTTTAATTCTTTTGCGATAATTTTCCCCATTCTTCCGAACCCACAAATAATATAGTGGTCTTTTAAATCTTTTAGTTTTTTCTCCACTCTTTTCCTCCCGAATACCTCCTGTAGTTCGCCTTCTATTAATACTTTAGCGCCTGAACTTAAAGCGTAAAGTACAGTCCCAACACCGCCTATTAAAAGTATAACGGTAAATATCTGCCCGGCTCTTGAAAGATCATGAACCTCTCTATAGCCTACAGTTGTCAATGTAATTACTGTCATATAAAAAGAATCCCAGAAATTCCATTCTTCGATGAATATATAACCACAAGTTCCAAAAGCAACAACAGAAATAAGAAGTACCAGTGACAAAATCATTTTCTTTCTGAGTTCTTCCATTAAAATATTCCTTTCATTTTTTATTTTAATCTAATTTTAGTTTTTTCTGTTAATTCAAAATGCCTTATACGATATTTTTTATAAAAGATTGACCTGAAACACTTTTAAATGTACAATTTAATATAATGAGATACAAGATACTTCTTGTTGAGGATTCTCCAGTTATACAGCAGATGTATAAAAGCAAACTGCTTCTTGAAGATTTTGATGTAGTAACAGCAAACAATGGTATGGAAGCAGTTAAGGTACTTTCTAAAGAAAAACCCGACCTTATACTCCTTGATTTAATGATGCCTGTGATGGACGGCTACAAGGTTTTACAGGTATTAAAAACAGACCCAAAACTGTCAAAAATTCCTGCACTTGTATTCTCTGCAAAAGGTCAGCCAGAAGAAGTAGAAAGAGCATTAAGTCTTGGCGCTTCAGGATATTTTGTTAAGGCTATAACTAAGCCAGTTGAGGTCATTCAGAAAATACATTCTATCTTAAGCCAAAAGCCGAGAGTTGAAGAATCAAAAAGTTATATGATCGAAATTAAAGATGACGCATACGATGCAAAAAAGCTTTCAGCAGATTTTAACCTGAATGACTTTAAATGCATAAAATGTCAGCATAATCTTCTATTAATCCTTGTCCCTGATTTTTCCAAAGAAACAACTTTTTTCAGCGGTAAATTTTTCTGCCCGAGATGTAATAAATAGAGTTATAATTAAACATGTAAGAATATTTTAAAAAATACTGACATTAATTCTATTTTTATTGAGGCAAAATAAATTAATGAAAAATAAAGAAAAGATAATTATAAAAAAATATCCTTGTCCTGATTGTTCATTTTGCCAGTGCTGCAATGAAGCAAAATGCCAATTATGCCGATCCTGCAGAACCGAGAAAAAGGATAAAAAACATAAACCGCATAAACCTTTGTTCATGAAATATTAAAAAAACATTTAATGAGGAGATTTTCTTGATAACCTCGATTTTTATTGCTATTGTTTTAATTCTTATTATATGGGTAATCATAATCTACAATAATATCATATCGTTAAAAAATCAGGTTAAAAGCGCATGGAGTCAGATAGATGTTCAATTAAAACGAAGGCATGATTTAATCCCAAATCTTGTTTCTGCTGTTAAAGGATATATGCAATACGAGCGGGATGTTCTTCAAAGGGTGGTTACCGCAAGAACAACAGCAATGAATACATTTAGAATGCTTGAAAAAGCAGAAAAAGAAAATCTACTTACAGAAGCCCTTCATAATTTATTCGCAGTAATGGAAAAATATCCTGTTTTAAAAAGCAATACAAATGTTCTTGAATTACAGGAAGAGCTTGTTTCAACCGAGAACAAAATTGCATTTTCGAGGCAGTTTTATAATGACATTGTAGCTAATTATTCAACCATGCTTGAGAGTTTTCCGAATAATATTGTTGCTTCTTTTTTCAAATTCGAACCCGCTGAATACTTCAGGGTAAAAGAAACAGAAAAGATAAAACCTGAATATAATTAAAATATGCCCATAACATTTATTGATATAGAGAAGCAGAAAACATGGCGTATTGGCATATTTTATTTCATCCTTCTATGTCTTTATTATATTGTTGCAATTGCTTTTGTTCAGGGGATATTTTTTATTTTCCCGATATTTTTCATTAAAACAGGCTCTATATTTATCTGGAATAATCCGCACACCCTCCTTATAATTTTTATTTTCTGTGTCTTTTTATCAGTTATTCATTTTTATTTCTCAAGCTTTAATGCAGTACAGAATGTTATGAAAAACATTGAAGCAACCATTCCTGACACAAATGACGGCATACATAAAAGATTTATAAATATTCTTAACGAAATACAAATAGCTTCAGGCAATGTAAAGAAAATACAACCTATGGTTATCCCGAGCCTCTCAATGAATGCATTGGCTGTATCTGATTTAAGAGGAGAAAGCGCTGTTGCAATAACAGAGGGACTTCTCTCAAGACTTTCAAGGCAGCAGCTTGAGGCTGTTCTTGCTCATGAATCATATCATATTATTTCAGGAGACTGCCTTGAAGCAACCATTGCAACGAGCTTATTCGGTCTTTATGCAGCAATGCTTGATAAGCTCCAGAGTTTCGGAGAAGATGAAAAAAGAGAAGGCGGATTACATCCTGCTTTTATATTTTTCTGGATTTTAGTTAAAATGAGTTATCTTCTTAATTTATTAATATCGAGAGAAAGAGAATACCGGGCAGATGCAGCATCAGTAAGAATGACAAGGAATCCTGTTGCATTGGCTGAAGCTTTATATCTTATATCAAACAACTGGAGAGGTACAGGCACAATAAGTAGCGGTCTTGAAATGTTATGTGTTATCAATCCGAAAGAATCAGAGATAGACGAATCCGAGGGATTCTGGGCGAATTTAATTTCAACCCACCCGCCAATAAAGAAAAGAATAAAGACTCTACTGAATATGGCTCATCTGTCTTTATCTGATATGGAAAAGAAGATTAATGATAAACATGAGAAAGCTGAAGATATTGAAACTACGGAAAATAGGTATTATGTTCTGGACAAAAGTAATCAATGGCAGGGTCCATATACAACCTCTGAGCTTAAAGAAATATCATGGATTTCACCAGGAACGTGGATAAAAAAATTTTCATCTGAAGATATAGAGAGGGCATCAGAAGATGATTTTCTGAATTGTCTTTTCCTTGAGCATTTAACATCTTCGCACAGCAAACATATCTCTGACATTAAATGTCCTTTATGCAAACAACCATTGCTTAAGATACCTTATGAAAGAACATATATTTACAGATGTCATTATTGCAGGGGTTCTCTTGTTGATAATGATAAAATACACAGGATACTCGCAAGAAGAGAGCAGAAGTTTAATGAGAGAATTACTGCTCTGGCAAAAGCAGTTCAATTGGACAATCAGAAAAATCTTTTCTACAGAAAAAATAATAACACGAAGTTGGAAACACGCCAGTTAATAAGATGCCCTAAATGTCAGAATTTTATGATGAAAAGATTTTACAGCCTTGCATATCTTGTTGAAATTGACCGATGTGGTATATGCAATGTAACATGGTTTGAATCCGATGAACTCGAGATATTACAGTGTGTTATAGAAAACAAAATAACAGCTAATTCAATTTGATATAATAAAAAATGGAAAATATTTTGTCAGTCATCCCTCTTGGAGGCGTTGAAGAAATTGGCCTCAATATGACTGTTTTTGAATACGGTAATGATATTATCGTAGTTGATGCAGGACTCATGTTTCCTGAAGAAGATACACTCGGTGTAGATTTCATAATTCCTGATTTCACATATCTAATAAACAACAGAGAAAAAGTCAGAGCAATTATTCTTACTCACGGACACGAAGACCATACAGGAGCACTTCCTTTTCTGCTTAAAGAGATAAAAGTTCCGGTATATGGAACACCTTTGACTCTCGGTCTTATCAGGGAAAAACTCAGAGAGCACAATCTTGAAGATATCGAACTTATTTCAGTCATGCCAAGAGATATAATTACAATAGGGGTGTTCAGAGTTGAATTTATTCGTGTAACGCATAGTATAGTTGATGGTGTCGGTCTCGGGATCAATACTCCCTTGGGGAACATAGTTCATACAGGAGATTTCAAGCTTGATCCAACTCCTGTAGATGGACAACTTATGGACTTTCACCGTTTCTCTGAATATGGTGAAAAAGGCACTTTGCTTCTTCTTTCTGACAGCACAAACGCAGAAAAAGGTGGTTTTACATTTTCTGAAAAAGAAGTTCGCCGAGCTTTTGAAGATATTTTCTCAAATACCAAGGGCAGAATTATAATTGCAACTTTTGCGTCAAATATTCACCGCATCCAGCAGGCTATTGATGTGGCTGTAAAATACAACAGAAAAGTAATAATCTGCGGAAAAAGCATAGTATCCAATGCCCAGATAGCATTAAATCTCGGTTATCTGAAAATTCCAGAAAACACATGGTTAAAACTTGAAGACCTGAAGAATTTACCTGACCATGAAGCTGTGATTATTACTACAGGAAGTCAGGGCGAGCCAATGAGTGTTCTTTCAAGAATAGCAACTGATGAACATAAACAGATAAAAGTAAAAGAAGGTGATACAGTTATCCTCTCTGCCAAAATGATACCCGGCAATGAACGTTCAATTGGAAAGATTATAAATCATTTATTCAGAAGAGGGGCTACAGTAATTTACGAAAAAGTTTCCGAAGTGCATGTTTCCGGTCATGCTTCAAAAGAAGAACTAAAACTCATGTTAAATCTTATTAAACCAAAATATTTCATGCCTGTTCACGGAGAATACAGACACCTTGTTTATCATTCCATGCTCGCAAAGAAGCTCGAGATCCCGAAGGAAAATATATTCATAATGAAAAATGGTGATATTCTCGAAATTAAAGAGGATGGAGCAAGAATCGGAGGGAATGTAAATTCAGGTAGAATATTTATTGATGGCAAGGGAATTGGTGATGTCGAAGAAATGGTACTGCGCGACCGTCTAAGGCTTGCCCATGATGGTATTGTTTTAATAATACTCGCGATAGAGAAACTTTCGGGCAATATTGTCTCTGGACCTGATATTATTTCGAGAGGATTTGTCTTCGAAGACGCATCTCAGGATGTTATAAACAATGTAAGAGAGCTACTTTCTGAAACAATAAAAGGACTTGAACCCGAGGTGTTTTCTGATTCCACATTGCTAAAAGCAAAATTAAGGAGCACTCTTAAAAAGTATCTTCGCAATACAATGGAACGCCGTCCAATGATTATGCCCATTATTTTTGAAGTCTAATAAGTTCGAGGGAGCTTTTTCAATGCTGCTCCCTCGAAAAATCATCTTATATTAATTTATATCCCTGCAAAACCTTCTGTAACTTTTCCTTATTCGCAGGGGACATTTCACATAGCGGGAGTCTGAATTCTTCCTGTATTTTGCCCATCATAGCAAGAGCTGTCTTTGCAGGAATCGGGTTTGTTTCAATAAACATTGCCGCATTTAATGGCTCAAGCTTATAATGAATTTCACGCGCTTTATCATACTGGCCTTTCAGCATTAATGCGCACATTCTTGATACCTCTTTTGGCATAATATTGGCAGTAACAGAAATAACCCCTTTCCCACCGAGAGCCATAAGTGGAAGGGTTGTAAAATCATCACCCGAAATTACGGTTATTCTGTCACCGCAGAGCCTTATAACTTCACTAACCTGTTTCATATCTCCTGTTGCCTCTTTGATTGCTACAATGTTCTTAATTTCAGCAAGACGGGCAACTGTTGAAGGTAGAATATTTACAGATGTTCTGCCTGGAACATTATAAAGGACGAGCGGCATATCAATTTTCTCGGCTACTGTTTTGTAATGTCTGTAAAGACCTTCCTGCGTCGGTTTATTATAATAAGGCGCAACAAGCAATGCTGCGTCTGCACCTGATTTTTGTGCATGTTTAGTTATCTCAATCGTTTCATCAGTTGAATTTGCACCTGTGCCTGCAATTACTGGTATTTTCTTATTAACAATTTTTACTGCAATATCAATTACTCTGTAATGCTCCTTATAATCAAGTGTGGATGCTTCACCGGTTGTGCCACAAGGGACAATGGCATTTGTGCCCTGCGAAATGTGCCATTCAATAAGGTCCCCAAAGGCTTTTTCGTCAACCTTGCCTTTCTTAAAAGGTGTTACAATTGCAACTATTGAACCTTTAAACATAACTGTTCTCCTTTTCTAATCGGTTCATACAAACATCAAACCAATACAGTATTTATTTTCAATTTTATTTATCCATTTTACCACAGTAATTTATTTGTATGTTCCATAATTTTAATTTTATCTTAAAATGTCAACGCATAACCCTGTTCATTAAAATAATCTTTATTATTCACACCGCCTGAACCTGTGTTAATCGAAGTTTCTGTATTTTTAAGCTGTTTCAGAATTTTATAATTTATAATCGGGATAGTATATATTTTTTTGTTTATAAAAGAAACTCTTTTATGCCTTTTCATATCTTCAGTCATAACCGGGATTTCTTAAATTATTATATTTCCTTCAAATACCTTTTCTGCGGGACCTGTCATATATACATGTCTACCGGGAATCCACTCAATCAAAAGATCTCCTCCGAGCAGGTGTATCAAAACCCTCTCCTCTGTAAGTCCTTTAAGCCTTGATGCAACACCAACAGCAGAAGCTCCTGTCCCGCATGCCATTGTCTCACCGGAACCACGTTCCCAGACCCGCATTTTTATTTCAGAAGGGGTTATCACTTCTATAAACTCAACATTTATTCTTTTCGGAAACATTTCATGTTTTTCTATAATCGGGCCATAGTGTTTCACCGGGAAATCATTAACATTTTCAACAACAATCACTGCATGGGGATTTCCCATTGATACACATGTTATCCTGAACTCTCTGTCATCTATTTTTAAAGGATAATCAATAACCACAGAACCTATATTTTTTAGTTCAGGGTCTTCTGATATTTTCCTTCTGTTTTCTTTTATGATTTTTTCATCTGTCTTATTAATATCAACTGGAATTTTTTCTGGTTCAAAAATAGGCTCACCCATATCAACTTTCACCATATCTTCAGCTTTCTCCGGTTTAATAATTCCTGCAAGAGTTTCAATCTTCAGGATATCTTTATCAGAATATTTTTTGTCCCATATATATTTCGCAAGACAGCGGATGCCATTGCCGCACATCTCGACTTCACTGCCATCAGCATTGAAAATTAACATCCTGAAATCTGCAACATTTGATTTATCAAGAACAAGAATCTGGTCAGCACCTATTCCGAATCTTCGGTCACAGAGTTTTTTTGCAATATTCCCAAAATCCTTATCAATAATATCGCATTCCTGTGATATGCGATCTATAAGCACAAAGTCGTTTCCAAGGCCATGCATTTTTGTGAAATTCAATCTCATATAAATTTCCTTATACAATCATACTCCTGATAAGATCTTCATAAGTCTCTCTCTTGCGAATAAGATAGTGTTTATTGCCATTTACCATAACTTCAGCAGCGCGAGGTCTGCTATTATAATTTGAACTCATCGAAAAACCATAAGCTCCCGCGCTCATTACAGCAAGATATTCTCCCTGTTTCACTTTGTTAATTTCCCTGCCCCTTGCAAGAAAATCTCCTGATTCGCAGATTGGTCCAACTATATCACCAATTATTTTATCCCTTCTGTTTTTAGTTACAGGTACAATTTCATGATATGCATCATACAATGAAGGTCTTATTAAATCATTCATCCCTGCATCGACAATTACAAATTCTTTTTCAAAACCCTTCTTTAAATACAAAACCTTTGTAACCAATATGCCTGCATTTCCGACGATTGATCTTCCCGGCTCCATTAATAAAGTAATTTCTCTTCCATTAAGTAATGGCATTATGTTTTTTGCAAGGTCTTTTGGCAAAGGAGGCTCCTCATTCTTATAAGAAATACCGAGCCCGCCTCCTATATCAAGATACTCTATGTTCAAGCCCTGTTCTTTAAGCTTATCTATAAGAATTAGTATTCTTTTAAGCGAATCAACAAAAGGTGAAATATTTGTAATCTGCGAACCAATATGTTTATGGATTCCTTTAACCACTACATTTTTCATCACTGCTGCCAGTTTGTAGTATTCTACAGCTTCATCTATTGGAAGCCCGAATTTATACTTCTTCATCCCTGTAGTAATATAGGGATGTGTACCTGGATCGATATCCGGATTTATTCTCAGAGCAATTGGTGCTTTTTTCTTCATCAATCCAGCAATTCTGTCGATTTCCCTTAGTTCATTTTCTGATTCAACATTAAACATCAATATCTTTGATTTTAAAGCAAAACGTATTTCATCCTCTGTTTTTCCTACACCCGCGTAAACAATTTTTGCTGGATCAATACCTGCTTTTAATGCAATATAAAGTTCCCCGCCTGATACTATGTCAGCGCCTCCTCCGTATTTTGCAAAGAGCTTTAAAATCTCAAGATTCGAATTTGCTTTGACCGCATAACATATAATATGTGGGAATCCATCGAAAGCTTCATCATACGCTTTGAAATGTCTTAAAAGAGTATTATAGCTATAAATATAAAGAGGTGTGCCATATTTTTCTACTAATAATTTTACTGGAACATTTTCTGCATACAACTGACCTGAATGAAAATTGAATAGATTCATAAAACTTCTCCATGAAATTTAAGAGTTTTTTAAAATGTATTTTACACATAATTTCATTTTTATGGCAATAAATATTACAAAAACTCACAGGTTGAAAGTTTGCAATTTACTTTTCAAATTTCATTCTATTCAGCAGACATCTGAATTATCCGTATTAAGATATTTTTGGATTTAATAGTGTATTATGTGGTAAATTGTTAAATATACTCATTAAACTTCAGGAGGAAAAATTGGCAAAGAACATTGTTGAGAAAATCTTCGAATCACACAGAGTTTATGGAGAACTTACACAGGGAACACCTTTAGGATTAAAGGTTGATGAAGTTTATACACAGGATGCAACAGGAACAATGACATGGCTCCAGTTTGAAGCTATTGGAATAGATCGAGTCAAAGTGCCCCTTGCTGTTTCTTATGTTGATCATAATATGCTTCAATCAAATTTCATGAATGCTGATGACCATCAGTTTCTTCAGACAGTTGCAGCACGTTATGGAGCATACTTTTCACGTCCGGGCAACGGCATAAGCCATCAGATAAATCTTGAAAGATTCGCTGCACCCGGCAAAATTGCTCTCGGGACAGACAGTCATACTCCAACAAACGGAGGAATGGGAATGATCGCAATTGGTGTTGGAGGTCTTGATGCAGCAACTGTTATGGCAGGTTCGCCTTTTGAATTAAACATGCCATATGTTGTACTTATAAAACTCAGAGGCAAATTGAACAGACCTTATGTTACTGCCATGGATGTAATTCTGGAAATCCTGAGAAGATTGACTGTAAAGGGAGGAGTAGGAAAAATATTCGAATATGGTGGCTCAGGAGTTAAGGATTTAAGCGTCCCTGAAAGAGCAACCATTACTAATATGGGAGCAGAACTTGGAGCTACAACCTCAATATTTCCGAGTGATAAAAATACCAAAAAGTTTCTTAAGGCAATGGGAAGAGAATCTGACTGGATTGAACTTAAAGCTGACAGAGGCGCAAAATACAGTGAAGTTATTGAAATTGATTTGAGTTCTATTGAGCCATTAATAGCACAACCATATAGCCCTGATAATGTTGTACCTATTAAGAATCTAACAGGCACAAAAGTTAATCAGGTATGTATTGGAAGTTGTACTAATTCATCCTACCAGATGCTTGCAACAGTAGCCTCGATACTAAAAGGAAAAACTATTTCTGAAAATGTAAATTTACTCATAAATCCTGGCTCTAAACAGGTATATGAAATGCTCTCAAGAAAAGGTTTAATCGCTGATTTAATTTCAGCAGGTGCAAGAATCCTTGAGAGCTCATGCGGCCCCTGTATTGGAATGGGAGGAGCACCCGGAGCCGGTCATGTGTCTGTTAGATCATATAACAGGAATTTCAAAGGAAGAAGTGGAACCAAAGATGCTCAGGTATATTTAGCGAGTCCTGTCTCCTGTGCTATTTTTGCTCTTAAAGGCGAAATGATTGACCCGACAGATTCAGGAATTAAAATTAATATTCCAAAGGAACCTGCTAAATACTTAATAAATGATAATTTGCTTATCAAGCCAATTGAGGATACATATACAATTAATGTTCTCAAAGGACCAAATATCAAAGAAGTTCCTGTAAAAGAACCTTTAGAAGACCAAATAAAAGCAGAAGTACTTTTAAAACTCGGGGACAACATAACTACAGACGACATTATGCCAGCAGGTTCCGCGATATTGCCCCTGCGTTCCAATATACCTGCGATTTCAGAATATGTATTTTCAAACATTGATAACACCTTCAGCAAAAGAGCTTTTGAGGCAAAAAAATCAGGAGGAGGAATAATTATTGGTGCTGAAAACTATGGTCAGGGCTCATCAAGAGAACATGCAGCACTTGCTCCCATGTATCTGGGAATCAAAGCGGTAATTGCAAAATCTTTTGCACGAATCCATAGATCCAATCTAATTAATTTCGGAATATTGCCTTTACAATTCAGAAATTTCTCTGATTATAATATGTTAGAAATGGGAGATGTACTTCTCATTAAAGATATCAAATCATCTATAAATGACGGACAGATTTATACAGTAATCAATCAAACAAAAGATTATACTTTTGAAGTAGAGTCAAGTCTTAATGAACGTGAAAAAGAAATAATCATGGCAGGAGGCCTGCTTCCCTATACAAAAAATAAGGTTACAAAATTTACCTGATGCTGGCAATAGCTCAATTTATAAAACGAAATAAACTATCTAAGGCTGAAGGCGATAGCGTTTATAGCGTTCATTGCGTTCATTGCGTTCGTTGCGTTATAGCGTTCATTGCGTTTATAGCGTTCATTGCGTTCATTGCGTTCGTTGCGTTATAGCGTTCATTGCGTTTATAGCGTTCATTGCGTTCGTTGCGTTATAGCGTTCATTGCGTTCGTTGCGTTGTAGCGTTCATTGCGTTATTGCGTTTAATATACAACCCCCTGACCCCTTAAAAAAATGGAAATTAGCTCATAATAAAGCCTTCAGCTTTTTTGAGCCAGGAGAAATGTCTGCATTATTCGGGTTTATCCATTCAGAATAGCTATCGTGGGAAAGCAACCTGTTGAAGAACTTTCATAGGTCCTGTTTTTTTCAACACTTCCATCTGAAATTCATCTTTAACAAGCAATGCACCAGCAAAACCCAGTGAGTTTATAGAAATGGAATCAAAAAATTCACAAAATCTTGGCACAAGTAGCATCCATTGATTTGTTATAAGAAGACAATATGGTTTGCTTTGATATTTAAGATTTTTAATGTCAGGAGTTCCCATGCCCGCGTGCTCAAGCATTTTAGAATAAAGATTAAAAAAAATATTTGCCGCATTTTTTGTTTTAATGATATTTTCTTTAAAGTGTCCGAAAACATGCTTAAAAGGAAAGGATGTAATTGTTCCTAATTCTTTGCTGTAATCATAGTTTTTAAGTAAAGGTTCTATCGGGATTTGAGGTCCCTCAGGGGCTAAAGGTAAAGGTACAATTTGTAAATGTTTATGTTTCTGACTCGCACCTGCTTCAATACCACCATTATAAAATCCAAGACTTTTATATTCATTCATACACAACCATAGCGCCTCAAAATCTTTTAATGTCAAAAGCGTTTCCTGCTCTTCAAAATGCTTTGTAATTATTAAAAGATGATTTTCAACCACATTGAATTTATTTAAAAGAGCAACATGAGTATCAGATACTTCAGAAACAAAAAGCTCTTTATCATAAGGTAAAAATGGATTTTTTGGGTTTCTGGACAATATCTGCTTTCTTTTTTCCTCGTCTTTCTTTTGCAGACTTGCAAGCTTTCTTACAAAGAATTTTACTCCGCTGTCTTCAATAAATTCATAATCTGTAGGTATCGGGAATTGTGCACCTATACTTAGAGCATGTTTTGTCGTTTCAATTATTTTATTCCAGAGCGTTCCTTTTTCAAAACTCATATTAAGTATTACTATAATTCCTCTGTTAAAATTTCAAAAGACTCACATTCAGACAGAATAAAAGCTTTCAGACCTGCGGCAATTTGATGATAAAATTCAGACATCGCAATATCTATAATATCATCACAGAAATGAGGTACCCATATACATAGATGATTTCTTAAAAAAATTGACTGCATCTCTATAAGTTCATTCTCAATCAGATAGCACATAAAAAGCAATTCCGCTGAAATATGATCTGGCACTAAATCAAGCTCTTCGTCAATTATCACTCCTGCTAAACGGTAAGATTTTTGGACATCCGTAGTAGCTTTTCCCCATACTCTTGGTATGTCTGTAATTTCATAGTTATATAATGATTCATATGGTAAAAGCTGTCCGGCATAATTTGAAAAAAGCTGTATATAATCTCCTCTTATCTCATCACCTGTTTCATTATTCGTAATACCAAATAATTTAGCTGCTTCAATTATTTGCTTATCAGAAGGTTCATTAATAAACAATGATGAGAAAATACGATAAAGTCTTATTCTATCTTCAGGCTCCTCACAGAATATATCCATTTTCCCTCTCTAAAGTTTATTATAACTCAATTTTAAAAAATGCATTTAACATTAAGATGTAATCTGAATAATGCAGATATTGCGAAATTGAAAAAAGCTGAAGTCTTTATTATAAGCTAATTTCCATTTTTTTAAGGGGTCAGGGGGGGGTTATTTGACATGAAAAATTTTATTAATAAACAAACTTGACTCTATAATACTGGCTGTAAATTGATAATCTTTGATACTATTTCGCTTAATTCATTGATTTTATATGGTTTCACAATTACTGCCTTAAAACCAAAAGAAAGGAAATCAGACATGATCGGACTATTAAAATAACCGCTTGATGCAATAGCTTTTGCTTCAGGATCTATTTCAAGTAATTTTTTTACTGCCTCATCACCACTCATGCTTCCAGGGATTGTTAAATCAATAATAACTGCGTCATATTTTTTGCCACTAAAAAATTCTGTTTTGTACTTATTAATCATTTCAAAGCCATCTTTTGCAAAATCAACTTCATATCCGATTTTATTAAGCATCCAGCCAGCAACTAACCTTACAGATTCCTCATCATCCATAATAAGTATTCTTCCTTTTCCCTTAACTGGTTCATTTTTAAAATCTGCGATATTTTCAAAAATATCTCTGAGAGCAGGCAAATATATTGTAAATGCAGTACCTTTACCTATCTCAGATTGTACTCTGATTGTTCCTTTATGCTTTTTAATTATAGAATAAGATGTTGCAAGACCTAAACCATTACCATCAGGTTTTGTTGTAAAATAAGGATCAAATATTTTTTTAAGATTTTCATGAGCAATTCCTGTGCCCTGATCTTCAATGACAATTTTGACATAATCCCCTGAAATTAAATTAGGCACTTCATTATTTTCAAGTGTGATATTCTCACATAGAATTGTTATCACACCTCCATCAGGCATAGCCTGAAATGCATTTATTAAAATATTATTAATCACCTGACTCACCTGACCCTCATCTGCAAATATATACCATAAATTCTCGGGAATTATAAGCTTACTTTTTGCTTTTGTGCCTCTTAAAGTAAACCCTACAGAATTTTTAATTATTTCAGATACAGAGATAATCTTTTTTACTGGCTCACCACCCTTAGAAAAAGTTAAAAGTTGTTGTGTAAGGTCCTTTGCACGCATAGATGCTTTTTCAGCATGTTCAAGCATTTGATAGGATTCGTCTTGTAGATCAGTATAAAGTTTAAGAGCAGAAACACATCCAACAATAGCTGTCAGAAGATTATTAAAATCATGAGCAATTCCGCCAGCAAGAATACCCAGTGATTCAAGTTTTTGCGATCTCAATGTATCCTCTTCAAGTTTCTTTCGTTCCGTAATATCATTTATAACACAGAGAAGTGCGGTTTTTAATTTATTTTCATCGAAAAGAGGAACAATAGTATATTCGGCAGGGAAAACAGTATTATTCTTACGCTTTAATTGAGCATTATTAATATAAATAAATCCTTCTGTCATTATTTCATGATCAGCTTTTTGCCTGAATATTGCATCACAAGAAGAGTCAGCAAAAAAAGACATTATATTCTGCTCTGACAATTCTTTTTCTTCAAAACCAAACATTTTTTCAGCTGCGGTATTAAACTTGATAATTTTAAATGTATTAGAATCAATAATAAAAACTGCTTCTCTAAGATTTGAAAATGTTTTTTCAAGCAGTTCACTGGATTCTTTTAAAGCTTGTTCAGTTTTATGAATCATTTTTATAGGAATAAAACGGATAATTAAAAATGTAATAATTCCTATAGGCAGCATAAGAAGTGAAAGTATGCCTGTTTTCTTGAAAAGGGGCATTAAAGAACGGTAAATTTCAAGTCTTCCAACAACAGTGCCGGCATCAAGAAGTTCAAAAGTTCTCATTATATACGGTTCTGAAACTGTTGTATGGCTTTCAGCAATCACCTCATTTTTTGAATTTATAGTGCGCCATTTTTCAGGATATCCTTTTCTCGGATAGCTTGATAATGATGTTTGAAGTCTCTCCTGCTCAAACTCCCACGCAGAAGGATTACTGGCAATAATTTTCATTATCTGACCTGCGCTGATTTTGCCTTCTGTTTCAATACTTCCTTTTATATATTCATATGAAACAAAAAAATAAACAAGGGGAAAAGCAATAGCTAATATAAAAATAATTAAACCAGATAGAAAAGTTATAATTGAAGCAGCATTTTGTTTTTGCATTATTTTTTTACTAAATTACCTGTTGTTATAAGTATTTTTTCACCTTCAGGTGATTGAACAAAACGTATAAATTTCTTAACAGCATTAGAAGACTCAGACCTTGTCAGCATATAATGAGTTTTAAAAATCGGATAGGAAAAATTAACCCTGCCATTTAATAAAGGAGGGATACCATTATAATTTAAAACATTTACATTTCTTTTTTCTGATATAATCTGAGTTAGTGTTGAGAAGCTTAAAGCTCCGGGTGTTTTTTCTACAAAATCAACAGTCTCCTGATCAGTGAGTGCAACAATTCTCCACTCTCTGGACATGGCTACATCCATAGCTTTGCTCAATTCATCTGAGATGCTACGAACAATTATAGCATTGCTTTCAGAAGGCTGTCTGAGAATTAAACGTATTTTTTCGCCGTTTTGCCATTTAGTTATGTTTCCATTAAATATTTTAATTAGTTCTGAGTCATTTATATTTGAAACAGGTATCTCTTTATTTGTAATAAATATTAAAGGTGTTTTTGCATATTCAATTATATTTAATCCAGGTTTTGCTTCATTTTTATTCAATGGCCTGCCAATTATCCCTATATCAATTCCGCCTTTTGATACAGCTTTAATCCCTCCGAGACTGCCAAGACTTGATAAAACAGTAACTTTTATTTCGGGATGTTTTTTTTCAAATGCTGAGGCAAGAAATTTCATGGCTCCCAAAGAACTTCCACAACCACCTATTTTTATTGTTTCATCAGCGTAAGCATTTATATAAAAGCAATTGATTAAAAATACAATAAACAGAAAATATTTCAATAGTTTCATACCTATTCCCCTTTTTATTAAATTTATCTTTTTCTATATAATCGGATATTTTCTTTTAACTCTTAATTTTTTAAAAAACTTTTTGCTTGTTTATTTTTTAGTATAGCAATTTCACTTTTAAAATTCAGATATAATGCTTAAAAATAAAAGCCCTGTATCTTGCTTTTGTTAAATCAAAGGAGTCATAATTAAAATAATTGATATAAGAAATTTGATTAAAATTAGAGAGAGGATAAAATACTATGCTACGCTGCATTCTAAGAGCAAAAATACACCTCGCTACTGTCACTGAATCAAATCTTGAATATGAGGGCAGTATTACAATTGATGAAGCAATAATTAAAAAAGCTGGAATTCTGCCATATGAACAAGTAATGATAAGTAATTTAAATAATGGTGAAAGATTTGAAACATATGTACTCCCTGGCAAAAAAGACTCTGGTGAAATATGCCTTAACGGACCAACTGCAAGAAAAGGCGTGGTTGGTGATAAAATTATAATATTTTGTTATGGATATATAGAGGATTCAAAATCAAAAGGTTTAAGACCAAGAATTGTATTTCTTGATAAAGATAATAAAATTACAAAAGTTAAATAATGTTTTCAAAAATAAAGCTACTTATAACACTTGTATTTGTTTTAATTTTGCCCTGTTTCGTATTTGCTCTCGATAAAGATAAAGGAATTAACCAGCATTTATTTGATACTCTAAGACTAAATAGAGTTGAAGATGTTGTTATCGGTTATAATGAATTAACCGGCAAGATTAGATTTATAGGAACAAGCCATGATAATCCGATAAAATTAAAAGAAACCTTCCGGAATATAGATAAACTTTCTAAAGATATTTACGATAAGACAGGCAAATTTTATATTGAATCTATCAAAAATTTTATCGGCGTCTCAGATATAAATAATGAACTTAAATTAATCAAATTCTCAGAAAACAGTTATAAAGACACTTTTATCAGATACCAGCAAACATTCTATAACATCCCGGTTTTCCCCGGAGAAATAATCATACAATTAAACAAAAATCTGCAATTAATTTCTCTCACATCAAAAATAGTCCCTGACATAAACATAAGAACAAGTCCTTTAATAGATTCAGCTAAATCAAAAGATATAGCTTTAAAAGCAGTTGCAAAATGGTATAAGGAAGCAAGTGATTCGTTAAAAATTCAAGAGCCTGAATTATGGATTTATAATCCTATCGTGTTCAATATAAAAAATAATAAAAATTACCTTGTCTGGAAAATTACGGTTGAATCAAAAGATTTAAAACCTATAAAGCACCTTATTTTAGTTGATGCATTTGATGGCAAAATAAGACTTCACTTTAATACCATAGAAAAATCCCTTAAGAGAAAAATTTATGATAATTACAATAATCCTGAACTAAGCCTGCCCGGTTACGGACCTGTGAGAATGGAAGGACAGGGAGCTACCGGAATAACAGATGTTGATTTGGCTTATGAATACATGGGAGATTTTTATAATTTCTTTAAAAGTAATTTCAATAGAGATAGCATAGATGGGAAAGGAATGACTCTGGTTGCAACAGTTAGATATTGTGAAACATATGACAATTGCCCATATGATAATGATTTCTGGTCAAGTCAGTATCAGCAGATAGTGCTTGGCGATGGAACGGTTACAGATGATTGTGTTGGCCATGAACTTGGACATGCAATTACAGATTATTCAGCTAACCTCTGTTATTATATGCAATCAGGAGCAATCAATGAGAGTTTTTCAGATATATGGGGTGAATTTATTGATCTTACAAATGGCAAAGGGAATGACAGCCCGGGTTATAGATGGTATCTTTTTGAAGATGACGATTCGAGCAGGAATATGGCAAATCCAGGCATGTTTGACCAGCCGCAAAGAATGAGCGATTACCTTTATTACTGCGGAACTTTTGATAATGGAGGCGTACATACAAACAGCGGGGTAGGAAATAAAACAGCTTATCTTATTACTGATGGCGGATATTTTAACGGATACAATATTTCAGGTCTTGGAATAACAAAAACAGCTCAAATCTATTATGAGACTCTTACCCATTTGTTAACATCAGGCAGTGATTATATAGATTTATACTATGCTTTATATCAGGGTTGTATGAATCTTACAGGAAAATATGGAATTACTCAGTATGATTGCGAGCAGGTAAGAAAAGCAACATTAGCAACTGAACTGAATGTATCTTCAAAATATTGTGTATATCCAAAAGCACCAGTTTGTGAAACAGGAGAACCTGTTGATATTTTTTATGATGATATAGAAGGCAAAGCATACTGGAAATTAACACCAGTTACAATTTCGAGCTTGCCGAAATATATGTATTCTTCAACATATGCTACAAGCGGAACATATTCTCTTTACGGTGAAAATCTTGATTACTTATCAGATTTCGCAATAGCAATGAAAAAAAGCGTTCCTATACCTTCAAATAAAATTGCTTATCTTCATTTTGATCACGCTTATGATTTTGAATCAGAAGAAAGCACAATGTATGATGGAGGCATTGTTGAGTATAGCACCGACGGCGGCATCACATGGCATGATGCAGGTTCAATGATTATTAATAATGGATACGATGGAATTATATATACAGGCGCGGGCAATCCTTTAAGCGGCAGATATGCATATACTGGAACAAGTTTTGGATTTACATCAAGTCGTCTAAATTTATCATCTTTAGGCGGGAAAAATGTCAGATTCAGATTCAGGATTGCTAATGATGAAGCATACGCAGATGATGGCTGGTACATTGATAATATAAGAATATATACATGCCAGATAAAAGGCATAGACCTCACAGGTCAATGGCTTAATTTGAATCAGACATGTAGAAGTGGAAAATGTAATATTAAAGGAAAGTTTATAACACAAAATACAGGAACTTCAGTTTCTACACAATTCACAGTAAAGTTTTATCTTTCAAGCAATAACATATTTGATGAAGATGATTTATTAATCAAGGAAATCATAATTAAGACTCTAAAAAATGATGCTTCAAAAACATTAAATCTAAGTATTAAATTACCATCAGGCACTTCAGCTTCAGGAAAATATATAATCGCATTCGTTGATGCCAATGGTACTGTTGGTGAGATTGATGAGAACAATAATAAAATAGTTTTTGGACCTATGGAGTGAATTTTATATAATTTTCCCAGTAATAAAGCAATTCTCTGGTTGCGAAAAGATCTCCTGCGCAGTAACGTGCAATATCAAGACATCTGCCTTTTTTAAAAAATTCTTTGACATCGTAACCGGTCATACCACTTTGTTTCGGACTTTTTATTCCAAATGTTCTGCACCACATATCAAGGCTGAATTTTTTACGGCTCGCCCCAAAAAAAGTAAGCTGATCAAGTAAATCAATATGTGAATCATAATATCTATTAGGCATGAGTTCTTTTGTTGGCTTAATCTTGTGAACCGCTGAACGAATCAGTATAAAAGGACAATCAAAACCTCTGCCATTGAATGTAACAAAACTTTTATATTCTTTGATGACTCTCCAGAATTTTTCAATTATATCTTTTTCATCGCCTGTTTCATATCTTATCCCATCTTCTTCAAAGGGCAATAGCGGTTCGCCTTTATTTTGATAAAATACATAACCTTTCGAAGTTTCAGGCTCGAGCATCCCGATCGCGACTATCTCGGCAGTTTGAGGATAAAGAGAAAGCCTGTCTTTTACCTCAGCCTTTTCCTCTTCAGAGTCTGCGTAGCGAAGAAGATATTCCTGGACAGAAGGCTCAAGGGATTCAAAATCCTTTCCAGAGGTTTCAATATCAAATATTATTCTTGACATAAAATTATATCTATTTTATTGCTCTCAGTCTGAAAAAATATTCATTAAGCAATGGTAAAAGATTTGAATCATCGAGTCTCGGACCAAAACGATTTATAAAAACAATAATAGTAATTCCTTTTTCTGGATTAGCAAACATTGCAGTTTCATAACCAGGAACCGCACCTGTATGCCCAATCATCCCTCCAATGTTGAAAACCCCGAGTCCATATTTCATAGAATCAGGGTCTTTTGGATCTGTATCCACCCATGTCATCTGTTGTTGATGCATCTCCTTACTTAAGAGCTTCCCCTGAATAAGAGCATCAGACCATATTTTGAGGTCATAAAGATTAGAAACCATTGAACCAACTGCCCATTCACAGGATGTATCAAATCTTGAGACATCTTTTAAAACACCAGGATAATCCCTATCCCAGTACCCATGAGCATATTCACCTTGCAGATCAGGAGTTTTAGGGAAATAAGTATTCTTAAGGCCAAGTGGTTCTATAATTCTCTTTCTTACTTCTTCTTCAAGGCTATTGCCTGTAACCTGTTCTATTATCATTCCGAGCAAAATATAACCTGTATTTGAATAATGCCAGCCTTTACCTGGCTCAAAATAAACAGACCTTGAAAGAGCTCTAACAATAAGTTCCTGAATTGTCCATTTTTTCAAAGGGTCGAAGAGCATAGGTTCTGAAAAAATTAATTCTTCGAAATCATAAATACCGTTTGTATGATTCAAAAGTTGTAATATAGATATTTCTTTTGAATTAACAATAGATGGAATGTATTTATATAATTTATCCTCAAGTTTTATTTTGCCTTCGTCAACAAGCTGTAATGCTACAGTAGAAACAAAAGTTTTTGTGATACTGCCAATACGTACACTATCTGTTAGCTTTATATCTGTTCCGGTCTCAAGATTTCCTTTTCCTTTTGCATAAAGCCAGTATTCTTTGCCATTTATCCATATGCCGGCTATTACTCCCGGAAGATTGAACTTTCTCATTGCAGCATCTGTAAGTTGTATGAGATCTTCATGAGAACCAAGAGGAGGTTTTTTATTTTCCTCAAATCCGATACACGAACTTAAAAGGAATATACATATTAAAAACAAGAGCCTTAAGGATGCATAGAAATTCTTAATCATCATGCTTTTAAATTAACTCCTTAACTTACTTAAATAATTTTTAATGTTTGTTATTTTAACAGTTTTTGCTGTATATTTTTAAGCTAATTTCTCTTTATTTATATCCCCAAATAGAAAAATATATTCTTAAATAAGAATTATTTCAACCTGTTTGTAACAATAACATTATGAAAAATTTAGATTATTTTTCTGGCACAAAAGATGCTTGATTATATTTGAATAACACTAAGTTAAAATATTATTATGTGTTTATGAAAAGGAGGCAAAAGAATGAAAAAGGTTTTAATAATAATACCGTTGTTTATTTTAATTTTTGCAATAGCTGGTTATGCAGCTATAACAGGAGACTGCAGAATCAGCCTTATAAAAGGTGATGTACTTATTCAGACTTATGATACAGCTTCGGAATGGGTTGCAGCTTCTATCAATACTCCTGTAACTGATGGAGATAAAATATGGGTGCCTGATGAGGGAAGATTAGAATTACAATTTACAGGCTCAACTTACCTCCGGGCTGATGAAAATACAGAAATTGAAATAAACAGAATATCAATTAATACTGATGACAGAATTATCCAGATAGCAATGCCACAGGGAAGAATTTATGCTAATTATAAAGGTTATTATAGCAGGGATTCAGTGCTACAGATAGATACACCTATAGTTTCCGCAATGGTTTATGGAGATTCACGCTTTGATATAAATGTAATAGAAAATGGTGCTACAGAAATTTCTGTTTTTGATGGAACAGTTTATGTAGAAACCCAAACAGGAACCACAAAAGTTAGAGCAGGGAATATGATAACAATTAATCCCGGAGATTCTGCAGAGATTTCTCCAAGAAGACCTAAAGATAACTGGCAGTCATGGAATCTCTCAAGAGATTCATTTCTTCTAAGCAATAGAACCAGTTCCCGTTATCTTCCACCTTCTCTCAGCGGATATTGTTCTGACCTCGATCAATACGGGCGCTGGGTATATACGCCTGATTACGGCTATGTATGGACACCGAGACTGGTTGTGAGCACATGGGCTCCTTATCGTCATGGCAGATGGGCATGGATATATGACGATTATGTATGGATTTCATATGAACCATGGGGCTGGATTCCTTATCATTATGGAAGATGGGCTTTCAGAGCTGGAATAGGATGGTTCTGGGTACCACCCTCAGTTAACGCAGTCTTCTGGTCGCCGGGTTTTGTGGCATGGATTTATACACCAACTTATGTTTCATGGGTTCCTTTAGCTCCCGGAGAGATTTATTATGGATATGGTTATTATGGTCCGCATAGTGTTAATCTGCGAAAAGTAAATGTAAAAAATATCAATATAACAAATATATATATAAACGCCAGAGTAAATAATGCCGTTACAGTTATTCACCGCGACACTTTTCTTACAGGAAGACAGGTTGTAATAAAAAATGTTCCTTCAAATCCTTTTATATCAGGTGTGCGTGTCTCGCCCGGAAGACCGGAGATAACACCTGTAAGGGAGACACGAATACCGAATCCTCTTAAAATAGTCCATGAAAAATCATTTCCAAAAAGACATATTATCGAAAAAACCGAAAGATATAATATTAAAGAAAGAAAACCAGCTATAAATAATAATATTTCTGTGTTTAGAAATGATAGACCTTCTAAAGAAATAAATGTTCGCAAATTAGATTATCCAAAACCTGCTCTGAAAATAAATATACCAAAATCCGAGCCAAAGAGAGTGATTGAAAATCAAGAAAAACAAATTCGCGTAAGACCGTCAATGCCTTCAGAAATAAAAGAAAAACCCATTTTACAGGACAGGGACAAAAGTGTTCATATCCCTGAAAAAAGCATAAAAATTCCTGAACCCAGAGAAAAAACCGGTAATGTTGTAAGAAAAGCAATGCCTGATAAACATATCGAGAAGCCAAAAACAGATTCTTTAAAACCTATTATACGACCGCGTGAGAATCCTGATGGCAGAGAAATTATAAAGAAGCCGTTTTCTGAAAGACAAATAATAAGGAATACTTTTTAAATCAGTATTTGTTCTATTGCAAGACGTTTTCTCGGCAAAGGCGATTCATCAGGATAACCAACGGGCAGAAGTGCGACAACGAATATATTATCATCCCATCCGAATATTTCACGCACTTTCTGCTCGTCAATTAATCTTATCCAGCATGTTCCCAGTCCAAAATCAAGTGCTCTTAGAACTATATGCTCTACAGCTATAGCAACATTGAAAGCAATACGTGATCCAAGCTGCTCCTTATTCATGGCTTTTAATTGTGTTTCCATCTGGTCTGCTCTTTTATTAAGTATCCTGATAATCCTGTCTTCAACTGCGTTTATTTTCCCGAGATCCTGAATGCCGGAAACCATACCATTGATATATCCCTGTATGTCTGCACAACAGACAAAAACAACAGGAGCATCAGCAATAAACATTTGTTCATATGCAGCTTTGGCAAGTTGTAGTTTTTGTTCTTTATTCCTGACTACTCTAAACCGCCATGGCTGTGCATTACATCCAGAGGGAGCAAGACGTGCAGCATCGAGCAATTCATTGATGTATTCATCAGCCACAGGATCCGCTTTAAATTTCCTGATACTGCGTCTTTTCTCAATCGCTTCTTTTGTAGTTAGCATTCTTTATCCCGAAAAATACATTTAAACATTAAACTTTAAAAGTGCAGAGCGAAAAAATAAATTTTCGAGCAATATTTGCATTATTTGGGTTAAGCTGCTTTTGGAAGTTCTTTAAATATCTTCCAGGTCTTCAATATATCAATAGCCCTCTGTAATTGAATATCATTTTTCTCATCAATCTCAACAGGTATCATTTCGTCAGGTTCATCAGTTTTATCTTCAATTTCACCATTTTTAAGATGTTTTTCAAGATCCTTTTCTCTTATAGCAGGTCTCGCTTTTTCACCTTCCTTTACTTCAGGTTTTACAATTATATCAGGAGTTATTCCTGTTGTTTGAATTGATATACCTTTTGGAGTATAGTACCTTGCGGTAGTCAATCTTAAAGCAGAACCATCGCCTAAAGGAACCACTGATTGAACAGAGCCTTTTCCAAATGTCTGTGTTCCGAGAATTACAGCCCTGTTCCAGTCTTTAAGAGCTCCTGCTACTATCTCAGAAGCGCTCGCGCTTCCCTGATTAACAAGTACAATCATCGGAAGATTAAAATCAGTTTTATGTTTTCCGCTTTTATATTCCACCTTATCCCCTTTTCTATCCTTAATATACACAACTAACTTGCCTGCTGGAAGAAATTGACTTGACACATCAACAGCGCTGTTAAGTAATCCGCCGGGGTTATTTCTGAGATCAAGAACCAGTGAAGTTATATTCTTTTTCATTAATTCCTCAATAGCATTTGAAAGGTCCGAAGAAGTCTGTTCCTGAAATTGATTTATTTTTATATATCCAATTCCTTCTTCCAGTTCTTTGAATTTAATACTTTTTATCTTTATTATCTCTCTTACTATTGTAAAATCTTTTGTTTCTTTCCAACCCTCGCGAAGAATGGTAATCTTTACTGATGTAGAAGGAGCACCTCTCATTTTGCTCACAGCGTCTTGAAGATTCATGTCTTTGGTAAATTCATTGTTTATCTTTATAATCTTATCCCCTGCTTTAATTCCAGCACGATATGCCGGAGTGTCTTCGATAGGGGCAATAACAGTGAGCATACCATCTTTAATTCCTATTTGTATTCCAAGACCTCCGAATTCTCCCTTTGTATCAACCTGCATTTCTTTATATTGTTCAGGAGTCATAAAAGCCGAGTGTGGATCAAGAGATCCGACCATTCCTTTAATTGCGCCATATATTATATCCTTTGGTTTTACTTCTTCAACATAATTTTTCTTAACAATAGAAAGAGCTTCACTGAATATTTTCAGTTCCTCATATCCTTCTTCAGCGCCAACAATGCTTATAGTCAATCTTCCTATTACAAAGCCGGTTGATGCAATAAGAACAATAAGCAACATGGTTATTAAAGTTTTTCTGTTCCTGAATTTTTGATACATCTTTTCCTCCGTATTTTATCTCCTCTGCAGCCACTGTAACGGGTCCAAAGGTTTTCCTTTATATCTTAACTCAAAATAAAGTCCGGGAGAACTCATCAATCCGGACATTCCTATTTTTCCGATAGCTTGCTTACTTTTTATTATATCTCCAACTTTAATAAAAATCTCGGATAAACTTCCATAAAGTGTATGATAACCATCTCCATGATTAATTATAACAAGTTGACCATAGCCTTTGAACCATTCAGCAAATACGACTTTTCCATTATAAACTGCTTTTGCATAGGCATCCGATGCTGATTGTATGAATGCGCCGCTTCTGAAAATTGGTGTATTAAATTGCGGGTCTCTTTGGGAACCATAAGGCAGTGCAACCTTCCCTTCAACAGGCCATGGTAATCTGCCTTTGAGTTTTGCAAATTCAACACCTTCCGGAATATATTCTTTCCCTTTCTCTTTTCTTTCCGATTCTCTTATAATTTCCAGTATCCTATTTGAAGCATCCTCCAATTCTTTAAGAACCCTTTTATGTGAATCATATTGTTTTCGTACAGTAGCAAGCATGGTTTCCTTCTGATTCTTTTTTTCGGTAAGATTTTCTTCTTCTGATTTAACTTTTTTCTGATTATTTTCAAGCTCTTTTTTTAAAGCACTAAGGCGTTTTTCTTTCTCGCTAAGTTCCTGCAAACTATTCCTGTATTTTTCGATAAGGTTATGTTCATAAACAGAAATATACTGAAGATATTTACCTTTGCGTATTAATTGAGAAATATCTTCAGAATTTAGAAGCAACATTAAAGTATCCGAACTATTTCCATATCTGTAAATAGCAATGAGTTTTCTTTTCAACCAATCCTTATGTTTCTGTATATTTCTCAGATGGTCATTAATTTCATATTCTAACTTTGATATTTTCGATTCGGTTTCAGAAAGTCTGTTTTTATATTTTCTAAGTTGCTCCTCTGCCTGTTTTATCTGTTTATTTACATTTTCTATCTCAAAAAGTATGGAAGATTCATGGTGTTTTATTTCCTCTATTTTCTTTTTTTGCTTGCTGATTTCCTTTTGAATTTTCCTGTATTCATCATGGGCTGTTCCTGCAAAACAAACAGGTAGTGAAATAAAAGATAGTAAAACAATGAAAAACATCAGGTTAATTCTTTTAAAACAAGGTGTTTCTCTAAAAGTCAATGATAATCCGGTTAGCATTTCAATAACGTATTCTACCAATGGCAAAAGCTGCACCTATCACTCCAAGAACAAAACCTGTTACAGGTAATAAATAAAATATATTTAAAGGGAATACAAAAGAACTGAATATCGGGAATGTAGTGCTTACTTTAAGTAATACAAAATAATATAAAATAAGAATACCTATAAAACCGAGAAATCCTCCTGAAAAACCTATTACAGCACCCTCTATAAGAAACGGGAATCTTATAAACCATTTTGCAGCGCCAAGAAATTTATAAGTCTCAATTTCTCTATTCTTACGGTAAAAAAGAATTTTTACCGTGCTATAACAAACAAATAAAGTGCCTGCAGACATTATTATTATCAAAGTTAATCCTATTGTTTTTATTCCGAGACTCAATGAATAAATTGATGAAAGAATTTTTTCTCCATACTCAATCTCACTAACACCTTTTATCTGTTTCAATATAGCAGAGATTTTTTTGACAGCAATCGGATTTATAGAATCCCTCTTGAGTTTGATTTCCAGTGTATCGGGCAATGGATTTTCGTTTAATCCCTCGAGTATGTATTCGGTATTCTTAAGGCTTGACTTTAATTCTTTCCAGGCATCCTCTTTTGGTATGAATTTAATATTCTCAACCGAAGGTTCTTTCTTTATTGCAGCAGTAATATTATCTATTTCCTGTTTTTGAAGGTTTTCTTTTAGATATACATTAATAGAAAATTTTTTCGGGATTTCTCTTGTAATTAGATTAACATTATATACAGTAAGCATGGTAACCGCAGTAAAAAGTAATCCTGCCGCTATTGTTAGCACAGCGAGCAAATTAACCCATTTGTCATGAATAATGCTCTGGAAAGCCAGCCTGAATGAATATGACATTGACATTAACCTATCTCCTCACCCGCAAAATTTCCAAAATCAAGCTTAAGAACACGTTTGCCTGAATTTCTGAAAAGTTCACGGTTATGTGTCGCAAGCAATATTGTTGTGCCTCTTGCATTGATTTCCTTAAAAGTTCTTATAATGCCTGCAGAAGTATCAGGGTCAACATTTCCAGTAGGCTCATCTGCAAGTATAATTACAGGCTCGGAGACTATTGCTCTTGCAATAGCTACCCTCTGTTGTTCTCCACCAGATAAAGCAGTTGGATAACTATCTGTTTTGTGTCTTAAACTAACGAGCTTGAGAGCATCAAATACCTTTGATTTAACCTCTCTCTCATCCACCCCTCTTATTCTTAAAGCAATAGCCACATTTTCAAAAACATTAATGTTATCCAGAAGTCTGAAATCCTGAAAAACAATGCCAATATTTTTTCTCAGGACAGAAATATCTGATTCCTTTAATTGAGAAAGCTCCATATCATTTACATTGATTCTGCCTTCATCAGCTTTTTCAGCCATGTAAATAAGTTTGAGCAAAGTAGTTTTTCCTGAACCACTCGGCCCGGTTATAAAAGCCATTTCTCCCCGTTCAACAGAGAAGCTTATTTTTCTCAAAGCAGTCTGATTATCATAGAATTTGGATACATTCTCAAAACTTATCATTTTATTATTTATTTATTTATTAATTCAGTTACTGTCTTAACAATATTATCTGCGGTTAAACCATATAGTTTTAAAAGCTCAGAAGGAGAACCCGAACACCCGAAATTATCTTTTATCCCAAGCCTGATGATTTTTACTGGATTATTTTCCGAGAGAAACTCACATACAGCGCTACCAAGCCCTCCAATAATAGAATGCTCTTCGACTGTTACGATGAGATTACTCTTTCTTGATATTTCAAGAAGCATTTCATTATCAAGTGGTTTGACCGTGGACATATTAACCACTCCTGCGTCTATACCTTTTTCTTTCAATATTTTTGCAGCATCAAGAGCAATGGATACCATGATACCCATTGCAACAATATTAACATCGCTGCCTATATGAAAAGCATAGCTTTTCCCAATCTGGAATTCATAATTAGAAGGCATTATAACAGGCACCTTGGATCTTCCTAAACGAACATATACCGGACCAGCATAATCGGCAATAGAATAAATAACCTGTTTTGTTTCATAACCATCAGCAGGAACAATAACAGTCATATTAGGCAATACTCTCATCAAAGCAACATCTTCTATTGCCTGATGTGATGCTCCATCTTCTCCAACTGTAATGCCGCTGTGAGTAGCAACAAGTTTTACATTTAAATTCGAATAGCATACTGTCTGCCTGATTTGTTCCCAGGCTCTTCCTGTCTCAAAAACAGCAAAAGTCGAAGCAAAAGGCAACTTGCCTGTTAAAGAAAGGCCGCTTGCTGTTCCAATCATATCCTGCTCGGATATTCCTATATTAAAAAATCTTTTTGGAAAATGTTTTGCAAACTTTTTGGTCTTTGTTGAACCGGAAAGATCAGCGTCGAGAACAACCACATCTTCCCTTATTTTTCCAAGTTCAAGCAGCGCATCTCCATATGCGTCTCTTGTGGCTATTTTCTGAGAAACCTCTTTTCCCTGGTTTTTTTCTTCTCTTTCACCCATTATATTTCAAGCTCCTTTAGTGCTTTTTCAAGTTCTTCATGTGTAGGCGCTATTCCATGATATTCAACTTTTCCCTCAAAAAATGAAACGCCTTTTCCTTTAATTGTTCGGGCAATTATCATAAACGGTTTGCCTTTAACTGTTTCTGCCTTATCGAGAGCATCAACTATAGCTTCCATGTCGTGTCCGTTTATCTCCATGACATTCCATCCAAATGCTTCCCATTTTTTAGCAATTGGGTCAATACACATTACCTCACAGCAACGGCCATCAATCTGCAATCCGTTGTTGTCAATAATTGCACAGAGATTATCAAGATTGTAATGGGCTGCTGTCATTGCAGCCTCCCATATTTGTCCTTCCTGTATTTCACCGTCTCCGAGAAGACAATAAACTCTGGAATGTGATCTGCTTATTTTTAAACCGAGTGCTATTCCATTTGCAATTGATAAGCCCTGTCCTAATGAACCTGTTGAAATTTCCACTCCCGGAAGTTTTCTTGAACAAGGGTGTCCCTGTAAAGGACTGCCTATTTTACGTAATGTTTTAAGCAATTTCTTGTCGAAATAACCTGCTATGGCAAGCGCCGCGTACAGTACAGGAGCTGCATGACCCTTCGAAAGAATAAACCTGTCTCTGTCTTTCCATAAAGGGTCTTCTGGTTTATGTTTCATTTTATAGAAATACAGGGCAGCTACAATATCTGCTGCTGATAAAGAGCCACCTGTGTGACCCGAGCCTGCTTCTGTCAGCATTTTCAGAATTTCCATTCTGATAATACGCGCTTTTTCCCTGAGCATCTTAATATCAGGTTTAGTCTTAATTTCTTCCATTCATTTAGTCCTTTTCATAATGAAATTTAAAAGAATATCATCAAGTCCGTTGGTTAATTGATGTTTTTTACCTTTTGACTCTTCCTGTTCTGTTAATTCAATATCCTGAACCTGCTTTTGTTCATTAATAAGCGCCTCTTCAATTGATTCCTTTTCAGGAACTTTTTCTGAATGATTTAATACTGGTTGTTCGGTATTTGTTTCCTTAACTATTTTTATATTTTCATATTCATTAGTTTTTTCTGTTTTCTTTTCCTGCCCGACATTTATATCCTCTGTATATTTCCCTGAAAGAAGTTCTCTTATCACACCTTTATGCTGGATTTTCATTAATTTTGCAATCTTAGTATAACAATCAGGGTCATTAAGTAATTCAGAGTATCCTGTTTTCTTAGAAGCAAGTATTGCCCCCTGATAATAAAGAAGAGTAATAACTACTGGATTATCAGGGCCTCCGTCTTCGGTCTGAACATGGTAAGTCTTATTTTTATATGATATATTAGTATTGAAACCAACAAGCATAATCTCAATCGATTATAAATTATTTTTCGAAGCTTTAGACTATTATATATAGCATGAATAAAAAAAGTGAAGTGGTTAACAGGTTGCAAGCTTTGAAAAATCAGCAAGTCTAACCGATACTTCCCTTATGCTTTTAAGTAAAGCAAGTCTGTTTAATTTTATATGTTCCCTTTTATCCATAACAAGTACGTTATCAAAGAAATTGTTTATAACATTTGTAATTGAGGAAAGAAGCAAGAATGCTTCGTAGTATTCCGATTTTCCCATCATACGGGATAATTCTTCATTTATAGAGTCCAGTTTTTCTTTTAAGTCAATTTCATACTTTTCCTCGAAGATGCTATTATCTATTTCAGGTAACGCGGTTTGAGGTATTATATTGTAAACCCTTTTTATGGCTGTCAGAAAATCGCAATAACTTTCATGCTCTTTATATTTCTTCAAAGCTTCAAGTCTTTGAATAAGCTCTTTTAAATAAATATCTGCTGAAAAAGGTAATATTGCCTGTATAACATCATATGGATAACCATAATCAGAGAGAATCGTCTCAATTCTTCCTGCAAAGAACTGCAATATTTTTGCTTCTATTTCATCCAGAGCGTCACTCTTGGCCACATTCATAAGGGCTTTGTTAACGAGTTCTCTTAAAGTTATCTCATACCCTTTATCAAAAAGGATTGATATTATACCAATAGCCTGCCTTCTTAATGCAAATGGGTCTTCAGAACCTGTTGGGATTAAACCTATAGAGAAAAACGCTGCTATATTATCCATTTTATCAGCAATGCTAAGAAGTGCGCCTGCATCAGATGAAGGAAGAGTCCCTCCAGAATGCAAAGGTTGATAATGCTCTTTAATTGCTTCTGCTACCTGAATAGGTTCCCCATTCTCAATAGCATAATACCTTCCCATAATACCTTGCAATTCAGGAAACTCTCTTACAACTCCTGTTATTAAATCTGTTTTTGATAATTTTGCAGCGCGAATAATTGAATCCTTAATTTCAGGCAGCAGTCTATCGGCAAGAAATTCAGCGAGCACAGTCATTCTTTCAGTTTTTTCATATAAACTTCCAAGTTCTTCCTGAAAAGTTACTTTCTTAAGTTCTTCTATTCTTTCATATAGTGGCTTTTTTATATCTTCTTCGTAATAAAATCTCGCATCTTCAAAACGTGCTCTTATAACTCTTTCCGCTCCTGCTTTAACAACTTCAGAGTTATCTTCAGTAGTATTACTTACAATTATAAATTTATTTGTAATATTACCCTTATTATCCTGAACAGCAAAATACTTCTGGTGTCCTTTCATTACAGTTATAAGAAGTTCCCCGGGAAGTCTTAAATATTCGGATGAGAAATTTCCTGCTACCGGCACAGGATACTCTACAAGATTTGCAACTGTATCAAGAAGTTCTTCATCTTCAACAGGCTTCTCATTAATTTCAGCAAGCATTTTTGACATCTTTTCAGAGATAATCTTTTTACGTTCCTCTATGTCAACGATAACATAATTGTTTGCAAGGAGCTTTCTATATCCCGAAATCTCTTTAATCTGAAAAGCAGCAGGTGATAAAAACCTATGTCCTTTTGTAAGATTGCTGCTTTTAATTCCCTCAATCTCGAATTTAACCGCCTCATTGTCAAATAAAGCAAGAAGCCATCTGATCGGTCTTGCAAATCTAATAGAACCATCACCCCATCTCATTGACTTCGGGAAATGCATTGAAAGAACTATTTTTCTAAGAATATCAGGAATTATTTCTCTGACCGGAACACCTTTCTCATCTATAACTGCTACAACATACTCACCTTTATCCTTTTTCTTAATAATCAATTTTTCCGCAGAAATACCTTGAGATTTTGCAAAACCAATTGCTGCATTTGTAGGTTTACCTTCGGAATCATAAGCAACTTTAACAGATGGGCCGAATATTTCTTTTATTCTATCTTTCTGCATTTCAGGTATGCCATCTGCTATAACAGCAAGTCTTCTTGGTGTTCCATAAACCTTTGTGCCCGAACATGATATATAATGTTCCCCAAGAATTTTTAGTGTGTTTTCGCTAAGTTGATTCAGTGCTGGCTTGATAAATCTTGCAGGCAGATCTTCTGTACCTATTTCAAGCAAAAAAGAAGAGAGATTTTTCTGATTCATTTAACAATACCTCTTTCTGAATGAATATGATTTAGTCAACGAACAGTAAAAATTATAACCTTATAACACCACGATTGACAAGACAAAGAATAATAAACTTAAATATAATATGCCGCAGGAAATCACTGAAACAGAAAAAAAGTCAAAAATAACCAACAGACGTGTCCATATGGCGAATGAGCGAACTTTTCTCTCATGGATAAGAACAAGTATTGGCATAATGGCATTCGGATTTGTAGTCGAGAAATTCGGTATCTTTATCAGACAGGCTACATGTTTTTTTAGCAGAAATGACGAATTTAAAAAATCAATGCCTCAAGTAAGTCAGGGTATAGGTTATTCAACAATTTTCGGGGTTTCCCTTATTGGATTGGGAGCATTAATGGGTGTTCTTGCTTTCATACGTTACAAAAAGGTTGAAAAGCAAATTAACGATGATACATACAAACCTTCAATAATACTTGATGTACTTCTTGCAATGTCTATCTTTGCAGTTGGTATATTTCTGATAATATATTTATTTCATAGTTTTTAACTGGAGTAATTACAATGTTACTCTTTAATACCGAGTTCTCTTTTAAGCCATAATGTTATTTTTGCATTTATAGGAACCATACCAAAATATTCTCTGTTCTTATTTTCTTCTATAGCTTCATTAATAAGTTCATCCGGAATCTCTTTCACTTTTGCTATGGTTTCCGCATAGCTCGAACCTGTATGGCACATAAGGAAAAGACCTGGTTTTGCATCAGACATCCTGTCAATATAAAACATATAACCTCTTAATATTTTCTTTTCTTTTCTGCCTTCCTCATTAATATAATAGGTTGGTTCCATAAGTTGTTTGGGTTCGAGATCCCATAAAATATGTTTCAGTACAACCTGATCCTCTTTAAATAACCTATCAATCCTTGCACTTCGGAAGTGCAAGGATTGATGAGGATTTTAACCAGAGGCATTATAGTTTTTTTGAAAATTATACATCATTAATTATATTTCACTTCCTTAATAAAATAATTGTTGATGGATAATTACGACAAGTCTAAAGCTTGCAAAAAAGCATGAGGATTATAATAACCATATGGTTTAACAAGAAATCTTCGGTGATGTAATAAAATTATTTACGTCAGCAGGATTTTTAAAGCTTGTGGAATCAGAGAAATATATAGTACCAAAAATATTGGGTTATTGAAAATACACATATAATATTATAGAATATTATCAATAATGAGAACAGTAATTGATACCTCAACGTTGATATCTCTTGCAAGGATACATTGCCTTGACCTTATTACGGCGTTAAAGATAGATGTAATTCTGCCGAATGAAGTATATGAGGAAGCTGTTATTATAGGAGAAGAAAAAGAGATTGCCGATGCATTTATAATCAAGAGTTTTCTCATGAATAATCACATTAAAATAGAAAGTGTTGACAACAATAATAAGCAGTATTTGAGACAGAAGCTTAATAAAATTCTTTCAAAAGGTGATGAAGCCATACTTGCTTTAGCCGTCAAGAGAAAAGCAAACCAAATAATAACCAATGATGATGGCCTTGGGAAAATTGCATCTGCTTTAGGTTTTCGTGTTAATGCCACTCCTGATCTGCTTTTGCAGGGATTAATTGCAAATTTATTCGATATAGAGAAATTCGAGATATATATCAGAGGGCTTGTTCTTGAAAATAGAGTAAGCTCTGTGGTTGCAGAGCTTTACATTATGGAGGGTAAAAAATATGTTAAAAGCTAAAGAATTGATTAGAACCAATGTAATGCTTGATAAAAAACTTCTGAAATTGATTGATGAATATGCAGAGACCATATCGGAAGACAGGTCAACAGTAATCAGACAATTGATTAAAAAAGCTATTATAGATGAAAAGGTGACCCTTGCAATAAGAAAATATAAAGAAGGGGTTCCCTTTAGAAAAGCAGCAGACATTGCTGGACTTGATTATTGGGATTTTCAGGCCGAACTTGATAAGCACGAAGTACCGGTGACAGCATCCCTGTCATTTGCAAGAAAGCGTCTTAAACAAATTAAGAAATAAGAAACACTGCTTAATAAAAACACAATATTTTTATGCTTCTGTCACAGCTATCTTTCTATTTTATATCCTGAAATAAAAGCTACTGATAAGAAAATCAGTTTATTATTGCATAGTATTGGTAATTTACGGGAGAAGATTGCAACATTTTTTAAGGCACATATTGTTGGCAATCGAAATGACTATATGTTGATTGATGCAATGAAAAATGTATTAAAAGCTGATAATTCTTATATGAGAAATCAAACAGCGTTGGAAGGATGGATGTTTATTAGTTTTATCGCATTGCAGTGGTATTATCGTATTTACAAATTGTTATCCGAAAAACAACTTCTATCAAAATTCTCTCCACAGGATTTGCTCATGCATTTGGCAGAAATCAAAAAAGTGAAAATCAATGACTCATGGCATACAGCCGAAATAACAAATAAAACCCAGAAACTTATAGAAAAACTGGATCTACATATTACGTAAATCAAGCGGAGTTACGGCTTAAACATTCACCACAATACAAACCGCAATAAGCTATTAAATCAATATTACCTGTCATAATTACTCCTAAATCAATTTAGATTTATAAAGATAAATCCTGATACAAAACCCCAAAGGTCAGCTCTTAACTGAGGACAATCGCATTTCTATTTCTGGAAGTTCTTGAAATTCTTTGAATGATATGATGGTGGCGGGGAGAGGATTTGAACCTCTGACCTTCGGGTTATGAGCCCGACGAGCTACCGGACTGCTCCACCCCGCGTCAGGTATTATTAACAATACCTTATATTGCGATTCTTTGTCAAATGCAGATTCTCGTTCAAAACTCAGTATAAATCGTTATCAATAGATAATATAATCTCCTCGCCTTATTTGAATGTCTCTATAATCTGAACATCTTTTTGTTGAGTTGAATATTGTCTTTACTTTTACAAATATAGTTAAATATAAGACACTAAGAAATACGTTTTCAGGTTGAAAACTAATTATGTTTATTATACGACAGCTATTCTCTGATCTTTGTAGGGCTGCGGCCATTTATATGTGTTTATAAGCCATGTAAGATGTTTTATTAATTCAGGCTGTCTATTGATATTTAATTCTTCATCAAAGAAAATTCCAATTAAATATATATTCTTCAGTTTCTCCTGCCAGTCAATTTTTCCTGTAGCAATATTTTCTTTTATATTTCCGTTTTTATCAATAAATATAATTCTTATTTTGACCTTTTTACCCTTTCCAATAGAACGTTCAGAATATAATCCAATACCTGATAATGAAATATTGGCAATATTGGTATTGTAAATTTTTCTTTCTCCATATACCGATACCTTAGCATTACCAAAAAACTGGTAACGATACCATTTTCTTATATCTTTAAAACTTCCTTTTTTCGTTTTCTTAATTGTATTCTGTTTTTTATTCTGCAATTAACCCCCCTTCCAACATTACTTTTTTTTAAGATTTGCTCTCTGTTATTAGCTCTTCGCTTTTAAATAAGCCCTGCCCTTTCCATAATAATTGGGACTTTGTCCTCCATTCCTATAGCCATTATATGAACACCATCACAAATATTATCATCCTTTAACTGCTTTATGTGACGGGCTGCTATATTTAAACCTGTATCGAGTGCTTTTTCTTTTCCTGCTGATTTTAATTCTTCAATTAATTCTTTTGGAACCCTTATTCCAGGCACATTTTTATTCATAAAATTAGCCATACCTGCTGATTTCAAGACAACTATACCTGCAAGAATTTTAACAGGAAATTTTCTGGCTTCTTTCATAAAATTTTTAAAAGCCTCTATATCGTAAATTGCCTGTGTCTGGAAAAACTTTGCGCCTGCTTTTACCTTTTTTTCGAATTTAAGAAGTTGAGGTTCTACAGGGTCCGATTCAGGTGTGACAACAGCTCCATAAAAGAAATTCGTAGAACCCTTAAGTTCATTGCCTGCCATATCTTTGCCATTATTTAATTTTTCAACTATCTGCAATAGCTGAACAGATTCTACATCATAAACCGGTTTTGCATCCCTGTGATCCCCGGCTGTTACATAATCACCGGTCATACAAAGAACATTACGAATTCCGAGAACATATGCGCCCAATAAATCCGATTGTAATCCTATTCTATTTCTATCCCTACACGTCATCTGCAAAATTGGTTCAAGTCCATTTTCAAGAGCTATTTTGCATATAGCCATGGAACATATTCTCATAACAGCTGATTGATTATCTGTTACATTAGCTGCATCAATCTTGCCTTTAAGAAGTTCAATGTGATGAATAACCTCATGAATATCAGTGCCCTTTGGAGGACCTATCTCTGCTGTGACTACAAATTTTCCTGATTCAAGAGCTTCTTTAAATGACATTTTAGCCTCCTGTTTTATTCTTTACCAATATCTGTTCTATACCTTATTCCTTCATATTTTATTTTCTGAATATTTTCATAAGCTATTGTTCTTGCTTCCTGCAATGTTTTGCCTTTACCAATAACATGCAACACTCTTCCTCCATCTGTTACAAGCCCTTTAGTTTCAGAGAAATTTACGCCTGCAAAGAAAATCTTACAATTCTTTTTATCGATGTTTTCCAGTCCGGAGATTGGATAGCCTTTTCCATATCTTGCAGGATAACCCGGATACCAGCCTTTGCTTTTTCCATTTTTCATCTGCCTTGTTCTTCCCTGTGCTGCAACAACATCGCAATAATAATCCTGACTCCATTCAATTTTGTTATCTTTCAAAACACCATTGATAATCTGATAGCTTATGTCACTTAATGGCGTAATCAGTCGTGGAAGAATTACTTCTGCTTCAGGGTCTCCGAGTCTCACGTTCGCTTCAAGAAGATGAGGCACATTATCAACGAGCATCAGACCGCAATAGAGGATTCCTTTATAAGGAATACCTTCTTTTTCTTTAAAACCTTTAATTAAAGGCATAGCAACTTTTTCAGACACAAGTTCTGTAAGTTCCCTGCCTTCAAGTCTGTGAGGTGAATAAGCACCCATTCCTCCGGTATTTAATCCTTCGTCATTATCATATGCTCTTTTATAATCCTGTGCAACAGGCATAGGAGATATATTTTCACCATCAGTAAATACAAAAAAAGAAATCTCTGTTCCAAAAAGTCTTTTTTCAATTACAACTTTATTACCCGCTTCACCAAATTCTTTTTTAATCATAATCTGTTCAATTGCATTTAATGCTTCATCTGTATTTGAACATACTATTGAGCCTTTCCCGGCAGCAAGACCATCTGCTTTAACCACAACAGGATACCCGATCTTTTTAATATAATCCTTTGCAAAATCCGGATTATCAAAAACTTCAAATTCAGCAACCGGGACTCCTATTTCCCTGCATAGCAGCTTTGTATAAGCTTTGCTACCTTCAAGAATAGCAGCTCTTTTTTGAGGTCCCACAATAGGCATTTTTTCAGAATTAAAAAGATCAACGATACCATTTGTTAGCGGACTTTCAGGTCCTACAAAAGTTAAGTCAACCTTTTCTTTTTTTGCAAGTAAAAGAAATTCCTCATTTGTCCTTGCATTTTCACACCTTATCTCTGTCGCTATCCCGGCATTTCCTGGAGCGCAAATAACTTCCTTAACATTAGGATCATTTTTAAACTGCCATGCTATTGAATGTCCCCTGCCCCCGCTGTCAACAACAAGTACTTTCATTTATATTTTTTTTCCTTTCAGATAGAGATTGAATATATCATTTATTTTCTTTGCATCATGATTTTTCAAAGTACCTTTTTCAATTCCTAATTTCACCGTGTATTTCCCAAGTTCACAATATAAATTAACCAATTCATTCTTTATTTTTGAGATAGATTTCAGATGATCATTTATTATTACTGAATCACCTCTTGCGATTGGACCTGTTAAAGCATCTGGTACACCGAGTTTATCAATATTTTTTACAGTACCATGTATTAAAGGCATAAGAGCTCTTAGGGCATCTTTTCTTTCAATACCCGCCATCTCAAATAGTTCTATTCCGAATCCGACTGTAGCAACAAGGAAGTTCGAGGCAGCGCATGCTCCTGCGTGATAAAGAGTTTTTTTATTAATATCAAGCCTTATTTCTTTTCCTCGAAGAGCTTGAATTATTTCCCTCGCTGTCTTGAGTGCTTTTTCATGTCCTTCTATAAAAAAATATGAGCCTGAAAGTCTTTTTACAGCTTCCTTCACATTGGCAAGACTTTGCAATGGATGAAAAGACGCGGTGTATGCGCCCTGTTTTCTTGCTGAATTCAATACCTTTGAAGATAATGCTCCACATGTATGAAATACCACTGTACCAGGTTTAAAACCGCCTGCTTTTGCTATATGGTCGCATGCTTTTTTAATAGATTTATCAGAAGTTGTTATAAAAACAATATCAGCTTTCTTGGATGCATCTGCGAGATCAGTTGTAGAATAGCCCTGTCCAATAAATTCAAGTGCTCTGTTTGCAGAATCTATTGTTCTGCTCGCAATCGCTGCGATAGTATATCCTTTTTTACTAAGAAGATAACCTAAAGAAGTGCCAACTACTCCTGCACCTATAATAGAAACTATTTTCATCGGATAAATATTTATTTAATTAATCAAATACCTGCTTTAACTTTTCCCGGTCTCATATTTTTAGACCAATCCTTGGGATTATTAATATTTTTTAACTCCTCAAGCTTATTAAGTTCTTTCATTTTCTCGTATATAAGAAGCCATGCACAGGGAGTTTCAGGATTTGCCTCGCACTTTCCGTTTTTCGAACCGCCACACGGACCGTTTAATAATCCTTTTGGACATCTTGTTACAGGACATATTCCGCCTGTTAAAGAAAGGATGCAATCACCACAAGCAGAGCACATCTCGATAAAATTTCCTGCTTCATCAGAAACACCGATAAACTTTGTATCCATTGCAGGAAATACCGGAATTTTTCTGAATTTTTCCGAAAGAGTCTGAACACCTGCCCCACATGCCATTGAAAGAACAGCATCAGATTCTTCTATATCTTTATTAATCTGTTCTAAAAATTTTGGTTCGCATTGTCTCGAAATGGTCTTGCCTTTTAAAATTCTCTTTTCCTTATCATTACGACCCGAAATACGCAATGCTGAAGATAGAAGTTCTACCTGTTTCTGTCCTCCTGTAAGGCAGACACTTACGCATTCACCACAACCAACAATAAAAATCTTTCTAAAACTTTTAATCATTTCATTTATATCTGCTAAAGATTTAATTTCTGCTATTACCATGCTGTCACCTTCTTTTATTGAAATATTCTTAAATTTTATTCATAAACTACGGTCAATTGTTCAGGATCCAGACCGCTTTCTTTGAGTATCCTCTTTGCTTCATTTACATGCTTATTCAGCCATTTATTGCATTCTTTAAAATGACAATCATTATCTTTACATGCAAGAATTTTAACCTTTTTACAACCTTCTTCAAATGGTTTTATAAATTGAGAAATATCAATTCTTGCAATGCAAGGTTTACCTATAGATGTCTCTTTTGATGTTTCAGTTCCAGGTTTTCCTATTTTCTTATATTGACAGTAAAATTCTATTTCAGAGTTATTACCCGAAATATTTTTTGCTGAATTTATCGCATTTTGAAGTTTAATTATACTCTGTTCTTTTGTGTCAAGTTTTATATCAATTGCAAGTGCGGGACACTCTGATGCGCAAATACCGCATGCCTGACACTGACTTATATCAATCTTTGGCTTATATTCAGAAGCAACAGGAACATTATAAGGACAAACACGAACACAATTAAGACAGCTTACGCATTCATCAGAAATTTCTGCTCCAGCCCCGCAATTAAGGCAACGTTGAGCTTCTGAAATTGCCTGTTCCCATGTAAATCCAAGATTGACTTCGTCAAAATTTTTGATTCTTTCTTCAACAGGCAATTGCGCCATTTTTTGTTGAGGACGTTTTTCTATGAGAGGAATAATTTTTTCATCAAGAGGTTTCAACACAGTTGGCTCTTCATTTTCTTTTGGCGGTAGACTTCTTAAATACCTATGTATTGCTATTGCAGCTCTTTTACCTGAAGCAATTGCATCAATTACACTCATGGGTCCGCTTACAACATCACCACCAGCAAATACTCCTTTAAGATTAGTGGTTCCTGTATCGTCTTTTACAACTATAGTGCCTCTTTTTCCTGATATTTTCTCTATATCCTTTATATCATCTGTTCTCGGATTATATCCTATAGCTAATATTACAGCATCTGCCATTACTTCAAATTCAGAGTCTTCAACAGGTACTAATCTTCTTCTTCTTGATTCATCTGCGACAAAACGCATTTCCGTGCAGCGGATTTTTTCAATCCTTCCTCTTCCGATAAACTCTAATGGAGCGGAAAGATAACGGAATTTCACGCCTTCACTTTCAGCTTCTTCAACTTCAATTCTTCCAGCAGGCATTTCATTTATAGTTCGTCTGTATAAAACTGTAACATCAGGAGAACCAAGTCTTATACATGTGCGAGCAGCATCAATTGCAGTATGTCCGCCTCCAATGATTACAACTTTTTGTCCAAGATATGGTCTTTGTCCTCTGCTAACCTGCTTTAGAAATTCTACGGCAGTAATAACACCGGGTAGTTCTATTCCCCTGCATTTCGGAAACAAGCTTTTTTCACTTCCAAGAGCAATAAAAACTGCCTGATACTCCTTCATAAGTTCATCTACTGTAATATCTTTTCCGAGAGCAGTGTTTGTTCTTGCCTCAACACCCAATGACAATATACGTTCAATATCATTCATTACAACATTCTTGGGCAATCTATATTCAGGAACACCACGTGTCATCATTCCGCCTAATTCATCATGAGCTTCATACACAACAACATTGTATCCGAGCAATGCAAGGTCATGGGCTGCTGTTAAACCTGATGGACCACCTCCTACAATAGCTATTTTCTCGGTATAATAAGGTCCTGTTTTAAAAATATCTTTTTGTTCCATAGTTTCATCAGAAGCAAATCTTTTTAATGAAGCTATAGCAATTGGCTCATCAATTTGTCCGCGCCTGCATGCAGATTCACATGCGCGTGTGCATATTCTTCCACAGACAGAAGGAAAAGGATTTACCTCACGGATTATTCTTATTGCTTCAGAAACATCACCTTTTGAAATCGCATAGACATAACCACGAACATCAGTACGAATAGGGCAAGCTGCCTGACAGGGAGGCATAGCAGTAATGCTCATGTTAGTCAACCTCCTTTAAATTAATATATACTTTTATACTAACCTAAAAAAAACGCAATTTACCTAAAAAATGCAATTTATATAATTCCACCGTGCATTTTGGCTGACTGAACAGTATTTTTCATTAACATAACAATAGTCATTGGACCCACACCACCTGGGACAGGAGTTATTGCTTTTGCTTTTTCTTTTACAGATTCAAAATCAACATCACCACAGAGCCCTGATTCAAGTCTGTTTACACCAACATCTATTACTACAACCCCTTCTTTTACCATATCAGCAGTAATAGCTTTTGGTTTACCTACTGCAACTATTAATATATCAGCCCTTTTTGTATGAGAAGCAAGGTCTTTTGTTCCTGTATGACAGATTGTAACAGTAGCATTCCCGCCTTTTTTCTGAACAAGCATATTCGCAATTGGCTTTCCAACAATATTGCTTCTTCCAACTACAACCACATCAGCCCCATTTGTTTCTGTGTTACTGCGTTTTAAAAGTTCAAGTATTCCATTAGGTGTGCATGGCAGAAAGCATGGCTCACCGAGCATCATTTTGCCCACATTTACCGGATGAAAACCATCAACATCCTTAGAAGGATTAATTGCATATAGAACATTTGTTTCATTTATTCCTTTTGGCAGAGGCAATTGAACTAAAATTCCATGTATTTTGGGATTATTATTCAGTTTATCGATCAAAGATAAAAGTTCTGCCTCACCCGTGTTACCAGGAAGATCGATTCTTTCTGAATAAATTCCGAGCTCCTTGCATGCTTTTTCTTTAGCTCCAACATAAACTTTTGATGCTTCATTATCACCTACGAGAATTGTAGCTAATCCTGGTATAATATTATGTTTTTCCTTGAGGTTAGCTATTTCAACTTTAAGTTCTTCTTTAATTTGTTTTGAGATTTCCGAACCCTTAATTAACTCTGCAGACATTTGTTTGTCTCCTTTCTTAAACAGGGTTTTTAAAAAAGTTTAGTCCCTTTTTTTGATTAATTCAAGTAACTCTTCGCGAGTAGATTGTTTTGATCTGAATATACCTCTAACAGCAGATGTTACAGTTCTTGCACCTGGTTTTTTTACCCCTCTCATACTTATGCATAAATGTTCAGCATCTATTATTACCATTGCGCCCTTAGGTTTAAGTCTTTCCATTATCAAATCAGCAAGTTGAGTTGTCAATCTCTCTTGAACCTGCAGTCTTTTTGCCAATATTTCAACTGATTTAACAAGTTCGCTCAATCCAACAATTTTGCCTCCAGAAGGTATATAAGCTATATGAACTTTACCAAAAAAGGGGATCATGTGATGCTCACAAAAAGAATAAAAAGGGATATCTTTTAACAGTACCATTTCATCATGGCTTTCGCCTTCTATTGCTTTAAGCAATTCTTCTGTTGGTGTTTCAAGTCCTGAAAATATTTCTTCATACATCCTTGCGACCCTTTCTGGAGTTTCACGAATTCCTGGTCTTTCAGGATCTTCACCAATGCCTTCAAGTATAAGTCTTATACCTTTTTCAATTTTTCTTAAGTCCATCTGAGTATTTCCTTAAAAATGGGTTTGTATTTTAGCACTTGTAATAAATATTGTCAAAGATTTATAAATTATGATATATCATTTATCAATAATTCCTGTAAATATTTTTTTAGTTTCTTTTAATAATTCTTTATGAATATATGGATTTCCTGCAATAATATTTCCATAAAACAAAAAGTCATTTCCTCCACCAAATCCTGTGATTACTCCTCCTGCTTCTTTTATAATTATAGAACCTGCAGCAATATCCCATGGACTGAGCCCTATTTCAAAAAAACCATCACATCTACCACAGGCAATATAGGCAAGATCTATTGCCGCAGAACCAGCTCTTCTTATATCACTAACTTCTAAAAATATATTTTTAAAAAGTTTTAAATAATATTCAATAAATTGTTTATTTCTAAATGGGAAACCTGTTGTTATTAATGAATATTTTAAATTATTTATTTTAGAGACATTTATTTTTTCCCCATTGAGAAAAGAACCTTTTCCTTTAATAGCTGTAAATATTTCTTTTCTCATCGGGTCATATATCACACCCAATATAATTTTACCTTTATATTCAAGAGCAATAGAAATTGAAAAAACAGGATACTGGTGAATATAATTTGTAGTACCATCAAGTGGGTCTATAATCCAGCGGTATGAATTACTATTTCTATCTTTAATTGATTCTTCTGTATAAAAAGCATGGGATGGGTATTTTTTTCTTATCGTATTTATTATTATTTTTTCAGATTCAGTATCAACTTTTGTTACAAAATCAGATATTTGTTTTTGACTAATATCAGATATTGATAATTTTCCAAGTTTGCTTATAATAAAATCTCCTGCTAACATTGCTGATTCAATAGCAATATTCAGGAAATCATCTACTTTCATGGGCATTAATTATCCTCTGATCTGTAATAATTATATCAACTTTAATATCATGAGGCTCTGAAGGAATCTTCTGAACTATTTGCTCTTCATACGAAAGTGCAATAACAGGTGAATTAGTCTTTTTCTCTGAGAGAATTATATCATAATAACCTCCGCCATAACCTATTCTATTACCATAAATATCAAAACATACACCCGGAACTATAATTAAGTCAACTTCATTTATTCCGACTTCTCTACTTATATCAGGTATTGGCTCATATATGCCCATATAACCTAAAGACAGATCTTTTATACTATTAATTTCATAAAGATATAACTTTCGTTTTTTCTTTTCAACTTTTGGGAGTATAACCCTTTTTCCTTTATTCAATGCCTTTTCTATTATAAAAAAAGTATCTACTTCAGATCTGAAAGAAAAATAAATAAATATGGTATCTGCTTTTATAAACTCAGGTAGAGAAAATAATTTATTTCTTATGCTTTCATCTTTTGAAAGCCTATTATTTTCAGAAATCAAATCCCGTTTGATAATAATTTCTTTTCTTAATTTATCCTTCAAATTATATTTCCCGAAACAAGAAGAATCGCATACAAAAAATAAAGACTGCCACATACAATTAAAGTTAAAGGTGAAAGCCTCTTTCTTATATTAAGTTCGGTAAGTATAATAATTGATGATGTTATCGCAAATATTGCTGAAAGCAATGCCATTCCAGTAATCTTCCATTCTGTGAATAAAAGTCCTACTGAGACTGGAAATGTTGATTGAAAAACCATTGCACCTGTAATATTTCCGATAGCGAGTGTATCTCTTCCCTTCCATGTCCATGTAACGCTGTTGAATTTTTCTGGAAGTTCTGTTGCAACAGGAGCAAGAAGTAACGCAAAAATCAAAGGGTCCATGCCAAATCTTATTGAAATATACTCCAGACTTTCTACAAAAGTATGAGCTCCTTTAATCATAATTAATAATGCCCCGATAACCTGTAAAAGAATAATAATTATTGAAGGATTTTCAGTTCCTGAAAATCCAATATATTTCATTAACTTAACTAAATAGATTTCCTCAGAATGTTCAATATTTCCGCTTTCGCCTGTTAAAGTTCTGTAAATGTAAAATATATAACCACAAATTAAAATAATCGAGATAGAAACCAAAAAAATATGGGATCTTCCAAATATTGCAGGCAGACTCACAGCAAAAGAATACATCGCAAGAAAAAATATTAGATCCCTTACGGTTGATTTATATTCTACTTTTAATTCAAATTTCCTTTTTTTTCTGAGGTAAGCAATCGTAACTGTAATTCCTACAAGAAACATTGCTATTGTGGAAAGCATAAAAGGAGCTCCAAGAATAGCACCTACACCTATTTCCTTTGCGGACTTTCCAGCATAGAAAAAAATAGCAACCATGGGCAAAATTGTTTCAGGCAATGCAGTTCCTACAGCAGCAAGAATACTCCCGACAACAGCCTGAGATAGTGAGAATTTCTTTCCGAGAGCTTCAATTCCGTTTGTAAAAAATTCGGCTGATACAAGAATTATTAAAAGTCCGAGAATTAGAAATAAGATTTCTGACAACATTAATGTATGATTAAAACAGGACAGTCTGATTTTTTTAATACAGAATCCGTAACACTACCGATTAATAAACCTTTTATAAGACCAAGTCCTCTTGCTCCAATTACTATTAAATCCATATCTTTTCTTTTTGCATGCAAAATAATCTTTTCGGATGGCTCTCCTTCATACACAAAAGAGTTTGCATTAATATTATTTTTTTTCAATATTTCCAATATGTTATTAATTGTTTCTTCATATAATGGTTTAAGTAATTCATCATATCTTATTTTTTTCTTTATTTTTTTATTAGATATAAACTCAGGCAGGACATGAATCACATCTAATTCAGAACCAAATAAAGAAGCAAAATTCGCGGCTTCGATTAATGCTTTTTCAGAAATCTCGGAAAAATCATAGGGACATAGTATCTTTTTAATAAGAACATCTTCGAATGATTTAATCTTGTTTTCTTTACCCTTTACTACAAGCATTGGAATTTTCAGACTCTTAATTAATTTTTCAGAACTGCTTCTTCTTAAAGGATGATGCGCGAAACCCAGAATAACAAGATCTGCTTGCGATTTCTTTATGGCTTTTTGAAAAGATTCCTGAAGTCTTCCTGATAATATTTTTGTTTGAGTATTTATTTCACTTTTAGATAATAACTCCTTGATATTATTTAATTTTATAAAAGCTTCTTTGCTTTCCTCTTTAATGTAAGATTGTAAATACATTGGTGGAGTCATGAGATAATCTATAACATAAAGTAAATCAAGAGAAGCATTAAAAGTTTTTGCAAAAAAAGCCGAGTAAGAAATTACTTTCTCGGTTTCTTTTCCAAAATCAATTCCTGAAAGTATTTTTCTGATTTGCATATAATTACAATTAAATAAATAAGTTATATAATTTTAAATAAGTTTATCTTTAAGTTTTCTTACAGCTTCAACCGTTTTAGGGCAAAGATAAAAAGGTGATTTACCTTTAATATCAGCTTCCATAACATCATTGTCAAATTCTATAAATCCAATTAATTTCATATTTGAAAGATTTTCTTTTATAAACTTAATGTCATTATCGCTTCTTATTTTATTAGCTACTACAAATACATTTTTTATTCCAAGTTCTTCTGCCATCTTATGAACAGTCTTTGCTGTCTGCAGGCTTCTCTGTCCGGGTTCTACAACAACAACAAAAGCATCAACATATTCAGATGTTCCTCTTGTTAAATGTTCAATACCTGCCTCCATGTCAACAATAACCACTTCACTTCTTTTTGTAATAAGGTGTTTTAAAAGACTTCTTAGTAAAACATTCTCAGGACAATAACATCCCGATGATGCTGCCTTAACTTTACCCATAATCAACAATGTTATTCCGTTTATCCTGTATCCGATTTCTTCAGGAAGATCATCAACTTTTGGATTAAGTTTATATATTCCAGCCGAAGTTCCAGGCTTTGCACCTGTTCTCTGTTCAATTAAATCCGCCATCTCTGTTAATGGTTTTATCCTAAAAATTTCCTGAGCAGGAATGCCGAGTGCTGATCCAAGATTTGCATCAGGGTCTGCGTCAACTGCGATAACTTTCTTTTTTTCTTCTGAAAACAGATGTGCGAGAACAGCAGCAAGTGTTGTTTTTCCTACCCCACCCTTACCTGTTATTGCTATTTTCATAAAACTTTCTTGGTTGAAGGAACACCTTTAATTCTCGGGTCAATTGATACAGCCTGCTTCAAAGCTCTTCCAAGAGCTTTGAAAATAGCCTCAATAATATGATGTGTATTCCTTCCATAAGGGCTATTTATATGCAGTGTTAAACCACCATTCGAAGCAAATGCCTGCATAAAATCTTCTATCAAATCAGGGTCAAAATCCTTTAATTTACTTTTTTTAGGAAATTCTACCTTGTAAACAAGAAATGGTCTTCCGCTGATATCAATGCTCACATTTGCAATTGCTTCATCCATCGGAACAGATGCCTGACCATATCTTGTTATGCTTTTCATATCTCCAAGAGCCTGTTTTACTGCTTTGCCCAAAACAATACCCACATCTTCAACAGTATGATGATCATCTATTTCAGTATCACCTTTAGCTTTAATTTTAAGATCAAAAAGTCCATGTTTACTCATCAATGAAAGCATATGGTCAAGAAATGGTACCGAAGTATTTATGGAATATTTGCCTTCACCATCAAGATTAATTGTAATTTCTATATCAGTTTCTCTTGTTTTTCTTTTCAAGTTTACTTTTCTCATTAATTCCTCGTATTTAATATGCTTTTTCTCAATTCCTCAAGAAAAATATTGTTTTCCTTTATAGTTCCAATTGTCACTCTTAAACAATCATTAACTACACTATTCATATTTCTTATGAGTACCCCTGCTTTCAGAAGAGATTTATATACCATTTCAGAGTTTTCAACTTTAAAAAGAATGAAATTAGCTTCAGAAGGATAAGCAATAACTCCCTTAATTTTTGACATTTCTTTAAAAAGTCTGTCCCTTTCATTGCATATTGATTTTATATATTTGCCGAGCAATTCTTTTTTCCTCAAAATTTCACATGCAATTTTCTGAGAAAATGAATTGAGATTAAAAGGCAATCTTACTTTATTTACCTGCTCTATAATTTCTTCCCTAGCAATCAGGAATCCTGTCCTTAAAGCCGCCATGCCTATTTTGCTCAATGTCCTCATTATTACAAGGTTCTCATAATCATTAAGTAAAGGTATGTATCCCTTTTTACTTGAAAAAGGCTGATACGCCTCATCAATAATAACAATCGATTTCTGAGTTGTTTTTTCGATTATCTTCAAGATTTTTTCAGATGAAAAACAATTTCCAGTTGGATTATTCGGAGAACTTAAAAATATTAATTTTGGATTTTCTTTCTTCAGATGATTAAAAATTTTTTCAATGTCAAGGTCAAATGTCCCATCCAAAGCTACAGGTAATGTTTTCTCATCAAGCGCTGTGGCAATTATTCTATACATTGAAAATGTTGGTTCAGGAAATAACACAGGGCCACCAAAAGTTGCAATAAGATAATAAATAAGTTCATCAGAACCATTACCCTGAAGTATATTTTCAGGCTTTACTGAAAATTCCTTCGCTATTATTTTCCTTAAATTCTTTGCTTCAGGATCAGGATACCTATTTGTTTTTATACTCCTGAGTACATTATAAAAATCCCTAAAACCATACGGGCTTTCATTTGCATCGAGCTTGATTTTACAGGGTATTTCCTTTGCCTGATAAGCTTTCAGAGAATATACACCTGGTTTAACAAGTTTTTTTATATTCATAGCAATGGAATTATACCATATCTCTGACATATTTATACTATTGTTAGAAACAAAATTAAATTGCTTACAGCTTTTTATTTAGTCTATATGATAAAATATTACGTCAATATTAACTGGAAGGAGACAATATGGCTGAACTTAGAAAAAAATCTGATTTGCAAAATGAAATAATCAATTGTTTTACAGAAATAGAAAATCTCTGTGAAGAAGGAATCACACAGACAAAAGAATTAGCTACCATTGATGACACAACAAATATTTCTGATACTGCTGATAAGATTTTTGAAAAAATAGATGAAATCAGGGATCTGCTTTTTGAGATTGAAGAGACATTTGAAGAATACGAAGAATAGTTTTTTATAATCTATACAGCATTAATAATTTCTCCTGCAATCTGTTCAACCGGTAGAACTTTATCTGCAATGCCTGCTTCTATGACAGCTTTCGGCATTCCATAGACAACGCAGGTTTCTTCATTTTGCGCAAAAACTCTACCTCCGGTTTTCTTAACCATAATAAGTCCTTTGAGTCCATCATTTCCCATACCTGTAAGTATGACTCCGAGCGCCCTGCCAGGAAAACACTCTGCAACAGAGATCATTAATGCGTCAACCGAAGGACGATAAAGAAATTCTTCTTCATTATATTCTGTAATATTTACAATAGTTTCTATTCCTTTTTTACGTGAAATTCTCATATTGCCTTTGCCCGGAGCAACTAATGCAATTCCAGGTTTTAGAGGTTCGCCTTCTTCAGCTTCCTTCACTGTTACAGCACTAAGCTGGTTTAATCTTTCTGCAAAGGGTTTTGTAAAATTCGGGGGCATATGTTGTGCAATAACAATCGGAACAGGAAAATCCTTTGGTATTTTGGGAATTACTTCCTGAAGTGCCTTCGGACCACCTGTTGAAGTTCCAATAGACACTATACTTATTCTTCTTTCACCAATAACATTTGTCCCTATATGTTTTTGTGTTTCTAATGGTTTTTGAATATTTATTGCTTTCTTTGGACGATTTTTTAATGCTCCTTTTCTTGCTATTGTTTTGACTTTTTCTGTTAGTATCCCCTTTATTTTTACAATATTAACTGAAAGTTCGGAAAGATTTTTTGGGATAAAATCAGCGGCTCCGAGATCAAGAGCATCAAGGGTTACCTTAGCACCTTCTGTTGTAATTGAACTTACCATAATGACTGGCACAGGACTTTTTTCCATTATATTTTTTAAAGCACTAAGACCATCCATGCGTGGCATCTCAATATCCATGGTTACGACATCGGGCTTTAAAAGTTGCACTTTTTCCACTGCTTCCAGACCATCTTTAGCTGTTCCAATTATTTTTATCTCAGGATCTGAAGACAGCATGCTCGACAGCGCGTTTCGCATAAAAGCTGAATCATCAACAATTAATACATTTACCATCAGAAACCAAATTCCTTTAATAATTCATCAACATCGTTTTGAGATACTTTTTCAGATATTTCAAAATCCTCTTTTATATCCTGATCTATTTTTACACCAAAATTAGTTATAAGACTTACGAGTTCCTCTTCGATTTCACCAACGAGATTAATAACTTTTTTTAGAATCTGACCCGTAATATCCTGAAAAGACTGTGTTGTTATTATTTCTGTAAAATCATCTTCAAGCTTATTTTTAAATTCTTTTAGATATTTTATTGATTCTTCAGAACCTTTGATATTGCGTATGTGAGAAGATAAATCATCCATTTTCAAGATATATTGTTCAACAATTCCGAGAGTTTTATTTGCTGCCTCTTCTGTCTTTTCTATTACAAACTGTAATCTATCTATAGCATTCGGCATATCAACTGTAGCCATTTCCTTTACTCTTGGGTCAATTGCTTCCTTGAAATTCTTAAGAGAATCATGCAATTTTCTTGTAATTCTTCCTACTTCTGTATAAAGATTATTTTGCCCTTTCTTTATAATTTTCTGCACTGCAAGGTCGGCTTTTTGATAATCTTGTTCTGAAAGTGCCTCTATGAAATTTATAATATCATCGAATATAACATATCTTGAATCGCTCGAATCAATACCCCTTTGCTCAAAAAAAGTCTTGGCATCACATATCTCTTTAAATTTAACTTCTCCCGCCATTGTCTGAACCGATTTTGTCACTTCTATTACTTCTTCTCCTTTTTCCTTAATCTCGGACACAATATCATCAAACAAACTTATATCATTAACAGGAAGAAGATTCTTGGTATCAAGCATAACAACAAGTCTATCAGGCAGCTTTGCAATTCCTTCAATGTGTTCAGAACCCCCGTTAAGGAATTTCTGGGCACGCTCAATTATGTTTTCATCAATGTCGATAACACCAGTAATTTCGTCAACAAGTATCCCGAATAATACTTTCCCTGAAGAAATAACAATTACATTATCTCCTTTGTTACCGTTACTATTTAAATTAATAAGTTCTTTTAAATTAATTATAGGAATTACTGTTCCGCGAATATTTGTAATTCCTTCGATATAAATTGGTGTCTGAGGCATCTTTGTTATAGATGGTGTTTTAATTATCTCTCTCACTTTTAAAATAGGGATAGAATATTCACTATTGCTTAGGTTGAATGCTATGTATTGCATTGCATATCCTTTCGTTAAAATATAAAATTAAGTATTAATTAAACCGAGTTTATATCTTGAAATGCCAGCTGGGTCTAATATCAGAACTACCTTCCCTTCTCCCGTTATAGTAGCGCCTAATACATAAGATGAATCGGTTTGTAAACCGTCAATATTTTTTATTACAATCTCTTCCTGTCCGAGCAATTCATCAAGTGCAAGACAGAATTTAGTTTCACCTAATGCTATAACCACAACATAACGTTGAGGTTCGTTATCAGCGCCGTTTCCACCGGTAATTGCTGATAACTCATAAATCGGTAAGACCCTGCCTCTTATATTTACTATATTTTGCCCAGCAACACTTGTCATATCCTTTTTTGATATTTTCAGAGTTTCTTCTATATTTGAAAGAGGTATTGCATAATAAGATTTTCCTGCTCTGACCATAAGAACCTGAATAATTGCGAGAGTCAAAGGAATAATTATTTTGAAACATGTTCCCTCACCTTTTTTGGTACTTACCTCAACATACCCATTCAGTTTAGATATATTTGTCTTAACTACATCCATTCCAACTCCACGTCCGCTCAATTCAGTAGCAATATCAACAGTTGAAAATCCGGGCTGAAAGATTAAATTAATAGCTTCGTTTTCACTCATTCTTCCTGCTTCTTCAATAGTAATAAGTCCTTTTGTAATTGCTTTTTCTTTTACTTTGTTCAAATCTATGCCTTTACCATCATCTTTGACTTCAATAACTATCTGGTTGCCTTTTTGATACGCACTAATCTCAATCGTGCCTTTCTCATCTTTACCATTTGCTCTTCTTACATCTACATGTTCTATGCCATGATCAACAGAATTTCTAATAATATGAACAAGTGGATCTCCTATATGCTCTATTACTGATTTATCAACTTCTGTGTCTTCTCCTGATACTTTCAGCGTTACTTCTTTACCAAGACTGTTGGAAATATCTCTGACAAGACGTGGAAATTTGCCAAAAACCTTTTTTATAGGCTGCATCCTCATTTTCATTACAGCTATCTGCATATCAGATGTTACAAGATCAAGAAATGAAACAGTTTCAAAAAGATTTTGCACAATTGGATCATCCGCATATTTAAGTTCAAGAAAATTCACAATATTAAGAAGTCTATTTCTTACTAAAACAACCTCGCCAGTAAGATCCATAACTTTATCAAGTTTATTAACATCAACTCTTAATGTTTGCTGGCATTCTCTTTTTTCTGGTGCAATTTTTTCTTTTTCTTCATTTATCTGGCAGGTTGTTTCATTTATCTTTGCATCGGGGATAGAACTCTCAATATTTTCATTTTCTGAATGTTGCGTACTGATTTGAGAAGCTTCTGAATCTTTTTGCAATAAAGCATCCAAATCTTTCAGTAAATATGTTATATCCTCCTGCTCTCCGTCTTTAGATTTAATATGATCAAGAAGCAGCCGCAGCATATCAACACTATGAAGTATTACATCCGTGAGATTTTTTGTGAAAGTTATTTCACCATCACGAAGTTTTTTCAATACATTCTCTGCGCTATGAGCAACATCAACAATTTGCTGAAATCCGAGAAAACCTGCAGCACCTTTAAGAGTATGCATGATTCTGAATATTTCATTAAGCAGATCTTTATCATGTCCTTTTTTTTCTATTTCCACAAACAAAGGATCTATCTTATCAAGAGATTCTTCAGCTTCTGTAAGAAATTCCGATATTATTTCATCAAGATCATCAGACATAAAGTCACCTTTATTTACCTAATTTTTCAAATATCTTATCCAGTTTCTCTTTTAATGTTTCAGCAGTAAACGGCTTTACAATATAGTTATTAACTCCTGCTTTTATTGCTTCAATTACTTTCTGTTTTTCTGCCTCTGCAGTGACCATAAGAAATGGCAAACTTTTAAGATCATTGTCAGAACGTACTTTTTTTAGAAGTTCAAAGCCATCCATATTCGGCATATTCCAATCAGAGCATATAAATTCATATCCTCCATTTTTAAGCTTTGAATAAGCAATTGCTCCGTCTTCTGCTTCTTCAATATTTTCAAAACCAATCTGCTTAAAAAGATTTTTAATAATTCTTCTCATTGTTGGGAAATCATCTACAATCAGGATTTTCATTTTATAGTTATACATCGCAACCCACCTTTACAAAAGTTTGTTTGAGTATCTGCTTTACAGCACTGACCACCTGTTCTGCTGTTACAGGTTTAACCAAATAGCCATTAGCACCAGAATCAAAGGCTCTTTCTTTTTCCTCCGGATCAGATTCTGTTGTAACCATAAAAACAGGTATATGGGAAGAATTTGGATCCGATCTTACAGTCTTTAAGAATTCAATTCCATCCATATAAGGCATATTTATATCTGAAAGTATCATATTTACATCTCCGGCTCCGAGTTTTTCTATAGCATCCAGTCCATTCTCTGCTGTAACTACTAAAAAACCTTTTGACTTAAGATAAAGGCTGATTAATTTTCTCGTAGTAGGACAATCATCAACTACCAGTATTTTCATCTTTATGTCCTCCTGTAAACAATAGCTTTGTTAATAACAACAGGTTTAAAAGCCCTCGTAACATTGTGTAAACTTTCTGTTGAACCTGTTATTAGATAACCACCCGGTCTAATGCTGTTATATAAAAGCGAAACCACCTTTTGCTTTGCTTTATCATCAAAATATATAAGAACATTACGGCAGAATATAACATCAAAGTCATACATTGATCTCATTTTCTTCTCATCCGTAAGATTTATATTTAAAAACCTCACAGAACTTTTTATAGCATTATCCAATTCAAACCCCTGCCCGTTTTGCTTGAAATATTTTTTAATATATGTTTCCGGAATATTTCTTACAGAATAAGAATAATAAATTCCTTTTTTGGCTGTTGAAATAACTCCTTCGCTGATATCTGAAGCATACACCTCTAATTTCATATCTGGTTTTTTTTCAGACTTAATCATGACTATTGTATATGGTTCTTCTCCCGTGGAGCAGGCTGCAGACCAAATTTTGAAATTATTGTTTCCTTTTGATCTTGATATTTCAGGCAAAATATATTCAAAAAGAATATCAAATTGCAGAGGTTCCCTGAAAAAAAATGTTTCATTTGTTGTTACAAGATCAAACAATGCTGATAATTCATTACCATTTGAACCATATCTTATCAAATAAAGATAATCTTCAAAACTGTTGAAATTCTTTTCCTGTATCCTTCGTATTAGTTTATTTTCCAAAAAATATTTTTTATTGTCAGGGATAAAAATACCGCTTTTTTCGTAAATGATATCCCTTAACTGCCTGAAAGTTTCATCACGCAAAGATATATTTAAAGAAGACATTGTTGTCAGGCTCATTTTTAGATTTCCACTCCTTCTTCTTCAAACATTTGATCCCCAAAAATAATCTGCTGAACTCTTCTTCTCACAGCCTCTTCTTCGTGTTCAAGTAAAGGGTTGAGAATTCCAAAAGCTTCGTCTTTCCCAAGTTGTGCTACAGCTTCTATAGTTGAAAGAACAACAGGTATTTCCCTGTCCATAAGCATGTGTCTAAACGAGTTTATTGCATCCTGTTTAAGAGAACGGCTTAAAGTCTTTACCGCATAAACTCTAACCCACATATCAGGGTCTTCAAGCGCAGATTTTATTTCATCATAACAGCAATTCATTTCACCCAATGCTATCAACGCAGATTTCCTTACTTCTGGCTCTTTATCATGTATAGCTTCAGTTAATCTTTTATAGGCTCTTTCATCTTCTGCTTTTCCAAGACTTTTAACAGCAGAAGACCTAACATTGATATTAGCGTCATTTGATAAATAAAGAAGCATTTCAATATCATCTGTATTTTTTGCAAGAGATTCCTTTACGCTCTCAGGAAATTCGCCTATATGTTTAAAAACAGATTCCGTATCAATAGACAAAAGAGCCTTGACTGCCTCTTCAGTAACGTCTTTGTAAGGCTCTACAAAGAGATGATTTAATAAAGGAATAAATGCTGTTTTATCACCTATTTTTCCAAGAGCAGCTATAGCTTCTTTTCTTACATGTCCATCTTCATCATCAATAGCATCAAGCAGAATATTGCCTGCAAATTCATCAGGCATATCAGCTAATGCATGAGCCGCGGCTCTTCTTACATCGCGGAAATCTTCTTCCAATAATCTCATTATATATGGAACAGCTTTTCTGCATTTTAATTCTCCAAGAATTTCAATAGCAATTTTTCTTCCTCTGTAGCGAATTTTTGGGTCATTTAATATTTCTATAAGTGAATCGCTACAGCCTATTGTTTTTAACATCTCCTTGATAATCAATAACTTTTCTTCATCTTCAGGCTCTGATGAATCAAGAGAACCTGCAAGATCAATAATATCTTTTACAGCACTTGATTCACGAATATCAGCAAGCCCTTTTAGAGCTATCATTTTTTCATCCCAGTCTCCATTTTTGAGTATATCTTTAAGTGTCTCTGCAATATCTGATGAATGTGGTACGACATTTATCTGTACAAGACTTTTTACAATTATCTGTTTTTCAAAATCATCAGCATACTTAAAATATTCAAGCAAAGCTTTTCCTGCCTCTGCAGAGCCAATCTTTCCAAGAGTATCAATTGCAGCGTATCTAATAGATTCTGAAGAATTATCAAGCAAATCAATAATTGGTTTAATTGTTGAACTGTCTTTAAACCTCGAAAGAGATTCAAGCGCTGAAAAACAGACCCATTCTTCATCTTTAAGAGCATCTACAAGCTCGGTTATCGCACTTTTATACTGAAGAATTCCAATTGTTTTTGCAGCAGAAGCGCGGACATTGGGATTGGGGTCTTCTTTGAGCAGCCTAACAATTTCTTCTACGTAATCACAATGTTTTATTTCACATATTAAATCTAAGGCAAATTTTCTAATGTCATAATCTTTATCTTTAAGTAAGGGTTTAAGAAGCGGCACTGTAATCTGCCCGATTTCTTTTAGAATAATGAGAGCTGTGTTTCTTAAAAGTGGTTCATCTCTAAGCAAAGGGATAACCATATAGGCTGTAACTTCCCCCCCTATTTTTATAAGAGCACGCATTGCCGCATCCTGTACCCCGGGATTTTCATCTTTAAGAGCTTTAATCAAAGGCAGGATAACTCTTTCATCACCTTCTGAAAGTTCTTCTGCAGCAATATGTCTTTTCCTGGTATCAGGACTTGAAAGGTTATTGATAAGTATTTTTATTTTTTTTGCAGAAATTGACATGTCTCTACCTCACTGTTGACACAGTTATTTCTTTTTTCTTATCGGAACATTTTTTTTAATTCTTTAACCAAAAATGCATTGACTATCTTACTTTTCTGCAAGAACAGCTTCTTTGCATTTATTTTGTGGTTTTTCACCATTGAGTTTAGCTTTAAGTCTTATTATTGCCTGACTGTGTAATTGACAAACCCTGCCTTCTGTTAAATTCATAATGTGTGCTATCTCTTTCATTGTCATTTCTTCCCAGTAATATAAAGATAAAATTAATTTCTCCTTCTCCGGCATTTTTTCAATAACAGATGCAAGTAATTTTTTTTGCTCATTTTCTTCAAGTATATCTAAAGGTGTTTTTGAATCAGGGTCTGAAATACATTCCATCATATCCAGATCATCATTACTCTGAATTTTTTCATTAACATCTTCAAATCTATAAGTTTTTTGAGTATTCGCAACCTGAAGTATCCTGTAATATTCTTCAATAGATATTCCTAAATATTCTGTTACTTCTTTATCTTCAGGAAGTCTTCCATATTCTTTCTCAAGTTTTTGGTGGGCATTTTTTACATTGCTTATTTTTTTTGTCATTGATTTTGGAACCCAATTATTAGCTCTAAGTTCATCAAGCATTGCACCCTTTATTCTAAATTGCACAAAGGTATTAAGCTTGACTCTGCCTTCTGTATATCTTTGCAAGGCGTCAAGCAAGCCCATTACTCCTACACTTATCAGGTCATCTACTGAAAGCTGAGGAGGAAGTCCCCATGAAAGTCTATGAGCTGTATATTTGATAAACGGAAGAAATTCTTTTATAATTTTTTCTTTTTCAGTTTCATTAATTTCTTTTCTGTATTTTGGCATAGCGCTTCCTTCTTATCTTAGTTATCAAGACATTTTCTATGTCTTTTGCAATGTGACAGGATTAACAGACAAAAGATTTCCAATAAAAAACTGCAATGAACCTTTTATAGTATTCTTATGATTTAGAAACCTGTCAGCAATAATACTGAATTGCTTTGATGCAATAGAATCAGGGAAAATATCCACAACAGGTTTTTGAGCTTTCACAGCTTTTTTTAGTGAATTGTCAAATGGTATATAGCCTATATAATCAAGAGATATACTTAAAAATCTTTCAGCCACTTTTGAAAGATTTTTAAAAACTCCGAAGGCTTCTTCAGGATTTTTAGCAAGATTAACAAGCACTCTGAATTCTTTTTCTTGATATTTCGTAAAGAGAACCTTAATTAAAGCATATGCGTCTGTTAAAGATGTTGGTTCAGGAGTTGTGACAACAACAATCTCCTGTGCCGCAACACAGAAAAAAGCAACATTTTCAGAAATTCCTGCTGCAGTATCTATAAGAAAATAATCAATATCCACATTGTATGAATCAAAACCCTCCAGAAGTTTTAATCTTTGAAATTCGTTCAGAGCTGTAAGTTCTTGAACGCCTGAACTTGCAGGAAGTATTTTTATCCCGTTTGGTCCTTCAACAACAATATCCTGTAAATTCATCTGTCCGTTGAGGACATGCTGAAGATTATATTTTGGAGTAATCTGAAAAAGTATATCTATATTGCTTAATCCTAAATCAGCATCAAGAATCATCACGCTAAACCCTTTTTTACTGATTTCCATAGCAAGATTAGCTGTAATATTTGTTTTTCCAACTCCGCCCTTTCCACTTGTAATTGCAATTGTTTTTACAAATTTATTCTTTAAATAATTATCCATCAGCATGTATAACTCCTTTTCTGCAGAATGAGATTTAAAAGCTTTTCAGGCGTAACAAATTCAATATCACCCGGAACCTTTTGTCCTGTAGTTATGAATGAGACAGGTTTCTGGTATGTAAGGATAAGATTATAAAGCGAACCAAATCTTACAGCTTCATCAATCTTCGTGAAATCTATATAATTAATCGGCAATTTTTTATAAAAACGATAAGCGTCTATCATGAAAGCATCATCACAACTTGCGCTTATTAATAGATGAATATCTATCTGTACATTAATCTTACATACAGAAAGTAATTCATTAATATGCGTTTCATCACGGGGATTTCTACCTGTTGTATCAATATAAACAATATCTCTGGTTTGCATATATCTTAAAAGATTCTCTTCAAGCTCTTTTGGGCTTGAAACTATTGACAGGGGTATTCCCATAATTCTCGTATAAATTCTTATTTGCTCAATAGCGCCTATTCTATAAGTATCAAGATTTATTATCGCCACCTTTTTCCCTGCTTTAATATCTCGTGCTGATAATTTTGCGATTGTAGTCGTTTTACCAACCCCGGTTGGTCCTATAAGCATAATAGCTTTTCTGGCATCGTTCTCTGATTTAACTTTTATATCTTTTGCAATCAGAGAAGGAATCTGGTCTATATTTAAAGCTTTCTCAGCTATGCGCATTGCAAATTCATCACGGATTGCACGCTCTGTAAGATAATTTATAACAGCCTTTTTCTCAGGTGGCAGATAGATACTATATCCTGCATTTTTCATATTCATTATTGTTTCTTTAAGACTTTCTATTTCGTTTCTTAGATATGAAAGTGTATTATCAATTACAGGGAAATTATCAGTAACAGGTTTTGAATTATTTAAAGTTTGAGTGTTGATATTCTGACCAAAATTACCTGTTTTTTGCTCAACCTGACAGCTTTCATAATCCACAGCTGCGGTTACCTCAACATAAGGCTTTAAACCTTTCTTTTCCTCTGTTGAAAGAATTATTGCATCCTCACTTAATTCCTTTTTAACCAGTGTCAAAGCCTCAGAAAAGCTTTTCGCACGAAATTTCTTAATCTTCATACTTCAAAACTCCTGTTGTATAAAGTTTTACTGACTGTGACAGCTCAGCATTTGAAAGAATAACTATAGATGGGAAATATCTTTCTGTAATTTTTCTTAGAAATCTTCGAACATGTGCTGAACACAATATTATCGGCTGGATACCTTTGAATCTATCTTCTTTAAGAGCATTTTCAATACTGCGAGCAAGTTTGTTCACAACATCAGGACTTATGGCTCCTCCAGCTTCCATAGCTTTTGACAATTCTTTCTCAAAAACAGGATCGAGCATCATTACATAAATGCTGTTGTCTATCGTATATTGTTTTGTTATATATCTTGACAAAGCCTGTCTCACAAATTCCGTAAGAACTTCAATATCTTTCACAGAAGGAGAGTAATCAAGCAGTGTCTCGAGTATTGTTACAAGATCATTTATTGGAACCTTTTCTTTTAACAGATTCTGGAGTACTCTCTGCACCCCGCCAAGACTAAGATGTGAAGGGATAAGTTCATCAACAATTTTTGGATAATTTTTTGAAACATTTTCGAGTAAATTCTGTACTTCAGTCCTATTAAGAAGTTCCCATGCATGATTTTTTATTAATTCTGTTATATGAGTAGCAATTACTGTTGAAGGATCAACAACTGTATATCCTTTTGTTTGAGCTTTTTCAACATCTTTACTGCTTATCCAGTATGCAGGTAGCCCGAAAGCCTGTTCTTTTGTAGGAATTCCATCAATTGCCTCAGCAGCTCCAGAGGCAACAGCAAGATAATGATCTACCATTACTTCACTTCTTGCAATCTCAATTCCTCTTATATAAAAACAATATTCATGAGGTCTGAATTGAAGATTGTCTTTAATATGAATAGATGGAACAACAAATCCAAGTTCTGTAGCAAGCTGTCTTCTCATTGCTTTAATCTTATTGAGCAAAGATGGTTTGTCACCTTCTACAAAAGGAATTAGTCCATAGCCAATTTCAAGAGTTAAAGGTTCAATTTCAATAAATGTCTCTATAGCAGGTTCTTGAGTTGCAGGTTGAATATGCTCATCTTGCGATTTTTCAGGTTTTGAAGTTGTTGATATTAAATAAGCGAGCATGCCTGATGCTGCTGAAAGCATTAGAAAAGGAATGTGTGGGAGTCCGGGTATAATTCCAAGCACAACCATAATTCCAGAGGCTGTTCCAAGAGACTTTGGATTGAATATTACCTGTTTTGTTATATCTTTACCTAAATTTGAATCTGTTCCAGCGCGGCTTACAACTATGCCTGCTGCTGTAGATATAAGCAAAGCAGGTATCTGCGATACAAGGCCATCACCAATTGTAAGGATTGTATATGTTTTTGCAGCTTCACCTACAGATATGCCTTTTTGAATTACACCTATAAGCAAACCTCCAATAATATTTATACCTGTTATTATAAGACCTGCAACAGCATCTCCTCTTACGAATTTGCTTGCGCCATCCATTGCTCCGTAAAAATCAGCTTCCTGTGCAATTATTGCTCTTCTTCTGCGAGCTTCTGCTTCATCTATAAGCCCTGAATTCAAATCAGCATCAATTGCCATTTGCTTTCCAGGCATTGCATCAAGTGTAAATCTTGCGGCTACTTCCGCAATTCTACCAGAGCCTTTTGTTATAACAACAAAATTAATTACGACGAGAATTAAAAACAATATAAATCCAACAGCGTAATTGCCGCCAACAACAAAACTTCCAAATGATTTTATTACCTGCCCTGCGGCTTCAGTTCCCTCATTTCCATTTAACAAAATAAGTCTTGTTGACGCGATATTAAGTGAAAGTCTAAAAAGCGTTGTTAAAAGCAATATAGAAGGGAATACCGAAAAATCCAATGGCTTGCCAATATACACTCCTGTTATTAATATTATTATTGACAATGAAATTGAGAATGAAAGAAGTATATCAAGCATAAATGTCGGAATTGGAAGTATCATAATCCCAAGAACCGACACTATACTGAGAGCAATTACAATATCCTGATGCTGCTTTATAAATGTTTTAATATTCATGCAGCACCTCTTAATTTATAGATATAAGCAATTATTTTAGCGACTGCCCTATAAAGTTCAGGCGGTATAAAAGTATCAATCTCAAGCTTATAAAGAGCCCTTGCGAGTGGCTTATCTTCTATAATCGGTATTCTATGATTTCTTGCTATTTCTTTAATTTTTTCTGCAATATAACCCGCTCCTTTTGCTATTACTAAAGGTGCTGCCATGTCATCTTTAACATACTTCAGGGCAACTGCTAAATGTGTTGGGTTTGTTATTACCACAGTAGCTTTCGGTACCTCTTGCATCATCCTTTTTCTTGCAAGTTCTCTTTGAATGCTTTTTATTCTTGATTTAACGATAGGGTCTCCTTCAGTCTCTTTGAATTCCTGTTTAACTTCCTCTCTTGTCATTTTGAGAGAACGTTCAAAACTCCACCTCTGATAAAAATAATCGAGCACAGCAAATATAAAAAAAATAAGAAAAATAATTAATATTGCTTTTAAAAGAATTCTTCCTGTTACAGAAGTGATTTCCTGAACCTCAAGAGATGATGCAAAAGGGAGGAAATTCATAAGGTTTTTAAGTACAAGATATATGACAAACCCACCTACTATAAATTTAAAAAGACTTTTTAATAACTCCACCAGACCTGTAGTTGAGAATAATCTCTTTATACCACCAAGAGGATTTAGTCTTTCTAACTCCATACTAAGAGGCTTTAAAACCAATCCACCCTGTAAAGCACCGGCAAATAAAGCGAAAGTAAAGGCTATTGCCAAAAAAGGCATTAATATCCACATCATTTCAGATAATGCATATTTCATTGCTATCTCAGGGTTCCTTCCATACTGAAACCCGAGCAATTTTCTCATCATTTCTTCAATTCTGCTCATGAATGTATTTCCAGAAAAATAAAACATTAAAACCATTCCCGCAGTTGATGCCATTGAAATAAGCTCACGGCTACGGGCAATCTGTCCTTTTTCTCTTGCCTTTTGTTTCCTTCGCGGTGTAGCTTTTTCAGTCTTTTCCTGAAATTCAGCCATTTTTCAGCCCCTTAAAGAGTTGAGAAGTTTGGTTACTTCTTCTGTAATAGAACCAAGATAGCCATTGGTTACTGTCAAAATCATGGGTAAACCTATTAACAGCACAATAAATCCAACAAATATATAAATCGGATATGCAACAAAAAATATGTTAATTTGAGGTGCTGCTTTATAAACAAATCCAAGCATTATATGAGATACAACCATTGTCATAACAACCGGTGCACTAAGTTTCAGGGCGATTATAAACATAACTTTTACTATTGACACAACCGATGGGATAAGTCCGCTTAAAGATATTTCTCCACCAGGTAGAAGTTCATAACTTTTTACGAATACATATATCAAGTCATGATGAGCATCAATGCTCAAAAATATCAACATTGCAATAAACCCGAAAAGCTGTGACATTTCAGTTGATTGTCCTATTTCTGGATTAAAAGACTGAGCTATTGAAAGACCCATTGCATTGCTTATTATCTGTCCTGACATTTCAATCGCAAAAAACACAAATCTTGCAGTAAATCCAAAAGCAATACCAAGAATAATTTCTCGCATTACCATAAGGGGTATAAGTTCGTTGTTTGCTATCTTTATTTCGATTAAAGGAGTAAGTATAAGGGCAAATGCAACTGAAAGCCCTATCTTCATTTGAGCAGGAAAATTCCTGCTTCCAAAAAAAGGAAGAAGCATTATCACTATTCCTACCCTTAGCAGAATGAATATAAAAGCTGGTATATATGATGAAATAAGCTGGTTTGTCATTTTATATACACCGGAATTTTTTCAAAAAGATTTGCAGTAAAAGCTATCAGAATCTTTGAGAGCCAAGGGAAAAATATAAAAAGGCAGACAAAAACAGCAATTACTTTCGGGACAAAAGTTAATGTGAATTCCTGAATCTGTGTAACAGCCTGGAATAGACTCACAATAAGACCTACCAGAAGACTAACCATTAAAGGCGGTGCTGATACAAGCAGAATTGTTCTGAAAACATCTCCAGAAATTTCTCTAACAACGTCCGGTGTCATTGAAAACTCCTTATTATTGTGCCGATTACAAGATTCCAGCCGTCCACAAGAACAAAAAGTAAAATTTTAAATGGCAATGATATCATCACAGGAGGAAGCATCATCATACCCATTGAAAGAAGCACACTCGATACAACCATGTCTATGATTAAGAATGGGAGAAAAATTAAAACTCCCATTTCAAAAGCTGTCTTTAATTCGCTTATCGCAAATGCAGGAACCACAACTCTTATTGGTAAATCTTCTGGCTTTTCTGGCACATCCTGTTTTGATACTTTTAGAAATAAAGCAATATCTTTTTCACGAGTTTGTTTAAGCATAAAATGCTTAATCGCGGGTTCGGCTCTTTTAAACGCTTCTTTCATATCAATTTTTTTCTCAATATAAGGGCTGAGAGCTTCTTGATTAATAACATCAATAGTCGGAGACATTATAAAAAATGTAAGGAATAATGATAATCCGATAATTACAGGATTCGGAGGCATCTGCTGGCCTCCAAGAGCCTGTCTTAAAAGCGAAAGGACTACGACTATTCTTGTGAATGAAGTGAACATTATGAGTATCGCAGGAATTAGTGATAGAAAACTTATAAGAAGAAAAACTTCAATTGCCGGATCATTTAGATTCATTTAAGCGTTCCTTCATATTCTTCAGCATTCTGATCTTTGTGTTTATTTCAGCTGTTGTTTTTTCTTCAAAATCATTTTCATTGAAAGCTTTTAAAAGCTTTATATCATTTTGAGTTATGCCGAGAAGCAATACTTCCCTTCCCATTTTAAGCGCAGCAACTCCTTTTCTTGGTCCAAATGGATGGTATGAAACCACATTTATTAGAACGCCTGATTTTATCTGTCTTTTTTTCATCAAATAACCGAAAAGAATTATCAGGAGAATTACTCCTCCAAGCGCTGCTAACATTTGAATATATTGCTCTGTCATCTTAACTGATTTATCCTTTCTGCTGGACTTATAATATCTGTTAATCTGACGCCAAATTTTTCATTTACAACAACAACCTCTCCCCTTGCAACAAGTTTGTTATTAATCAAAATTTCCATGGGTTCTCCTGCAAGCTTATCTAATTCAATTACCGAACCCTGTCCAAGCTGAAGAAGATCTCTTATCAGCATCCTAGTCATTCCAAGTTGGACTGTGAGTTCCAGAGGTATATCAAGAATAAAGTCAATATCCTTTTTTGCGTTATTTTCCTTTTTCTCCTCTTTGAATTCTTCAAAGCCTGCTTCTTCGGTTTTCTGTTCAGGATTTTGAAGCATAATTATCTCCTTTTACTACTTTAGTTAGTTTTATTGCTTGACTGCCTCTGCTATAGCCAGGCACTCCATAATATTTTGTAATCCCTTCAACTTTGACAGGTATCTCAGAGTTAGAAGGTTTTCCAAGATTTATCACACTGCCAACTTCTAATTCAACAAGTTCTCCAAGAGTAATCTGAACTCTCCCGATTTCTGCTTTTACTTCTACAAACGATTCTTTTAAAAGCTCTTTAAGATAAGCTACCCAATTATGGTCAACATCAAACTTATCAGCCTGAATACCTGAGTAAAGTATTTCCTTGACAGGTTCTATCATTGAATATGGGATGCAGAAAAAAAGCTTACCTGTAAAATCTTCGAGCTCTATATGTATCTCAACTTTAATTACAAGTTCACTTGGGGTTACAATTGTGACAAACTGGGGACTCATTTCAGAGCTTACAACCTCCGGTGTAATCTGGGCTATTCCACTCCACGCACTTGCCATATCTTTCAGGGCAATATTCACTACCTTTCTTATAACGTTCTGTTCAATATGAGTAAATGACCTTCCTTCGGATTTTACATGGCGTGCATTAGAGCTTCCGAAAAAGAATTCAACAAAGGCAAATACCAAAGGAGCCTCGATTATAAACAGAGCATAACCTTTTAATGGTTCCATCTTGAAAATATTTATACTCGAAGGAAAAGGAATTATTTTCATAAACTCACCGAATTTTGTGATCTCAACACTACTGATGCTTATATCCACAAATTTCATTAAGAGATTTGATATAGAATTTCTGAAAAAACGCGCAAATTTTTCATTTGCAAGCTCAAGACCAGGCATTCTTCCGCGAATAATTCTTTCCTGATTTGTAAAATCATATGCTCTTATACCTGAAAGAATTTTGTCACGGGCTACTTCTGTATCAATTTCTCCAGATTGTACCCCCTTTAGCAGGGCATCAACTTCATCCTGTGAAAGTATATCGTTCATTGTGTCACAAACTCAGTAAAATAAAGGTTCTTAAAAACATCTTTACCCATTGCCTGATTTGCTCTCAATAAAATCTCATCTTTAAGCTGGAATTTGCCTTCAGGAGTTGTTACTGAAGTATATGATTTACTGCTTACGAGAATAATAATTGCATCTCTCAAGAGGGGAATTTTCTCGGTTGCCATTTGTTGATATGCTTTATCAGCAAGTTCGAATTGTAAAGATAATTTCAGAAAACGATTTTGCTCTGCCAGATTCATTACAAAAGGGTCAAGGGCGAGCAATTCAATTTTTGCATTTTCTGCTGGTGCCTTTTCATGATTTGCATCCGCTGCTTTTGTTTTTTTCCCTAAAAACATAGTATATGCCGCAAAACCGCTTCCAAGCCCTATAATAAGAACAATCGCAGCAATTATAATTATCTTCAACTTTCCTTTTTTAGGTTTTTCACTATGAACCTCATCAACGCCAGCAGCTTGACCATCCAATACATTCTCTGCCATAAAATCCTCCTTTTCGTAATTCTTTGTATTGATATAATCAAAGAATGTGCCAGATGGTAATGTATTGTTTTTTATGGGTTATTTAATAAATACAGGGGAAATTTGAAAAGAATAGTCAATTAATTGACTATATTAAACTCAATGATTTTCTGACTGGATTAACCTGCCGTAACATCCTTAGAGGAAGTCCATTCTGAAATGAGAGAATACCCGAGCGCAAGAAGTGTAGGACCGAGAAAAATTCCAATAAATCCAAAAGCAAAGATTCCTCCGAATACTCCAAGAAGAATTAGTATAAATGGAAGATCTATTCCTTGGCTTATAAGTATTGGTTTTACTATATTATCGATACCGCTGATTATGAAAGTTCCCCATAATAACATGAATATCCATGCTATTGTACTTTTATAATAAAACAACCATATTGTTACAGGTATCCACAGCAAAGGTGGTCCCATGGGAACAAGGGCGAGAAAAAAAGTAAACAAACCTAATAAAAGAGCCGCGGGAACGCCAGCAATAAAAAAGCCAATTCCTGCAAGTGTTCCCTGAACAGCAGCTGTCCCGAGAACTCCATAAACAACCCCTTTTGTAGTAGAAGCAGCAACGCTTATAAGTCTATCTGCTCTTGTTCCTGCTATACGCCTTAGAAAATTTGCAAAACTTTGTGCAGTCTCTTCACCGTCACGATAAAAGAAAAAACAAACAATAATACTGAGTACAATTTGAAAAATAGCCTGTCCCATCAATGCACCTTTTTCAATGATTACTCCCTTGATAGTTTTAATATAAGGCAATAGAATATCAGCAAGTCTTTCATGATCAAAAGTCCATTCATTCCAATAGGTTTGAATTTCAGGACCTATGACAGGTATATTGACTAACCAGGCTGGAAGTTGAGGAGGTCCTTTTTCAAGCATTGCACGAATATTGTTTGTAAGAGTAGATGCTTCACTGGCAAAGGTTAATCCGATAATTGCTATTGGCAGTACAAAAGCTCCAATTAAAAGCAATGTCATTATTGTTGCAGCAAGAGTTTTCCTGCCCTTAAGTAATTTTTCCCACCACTTATAAATCGGCCAGGTAGAAAAAGAAAGAATCACAGCCCATAATAATGCAGATAAAAAGGGGCGTAAAACAAAAAAACAACCAATTATTATAATTGAAAGTACAAGAACACTAACAAGATGCTCTATATATTTATCTTTTTGTTCAATCAATTTGACTTAAACTCTTATTATTTCCCCTTCTTTTAAAATATGTATGTTTTTCAGACCGGTTTTTTTCAATTCTGATTTAATAATTTTAAAATATTGGGGTTTAGGGTGGGTAATACATATTTTTTCAGGCAGATTATACATTGTAGCCACCTCTTCTTTTAATAATTGAGGTGTAAGATGTCCGGTGCTTATAGCCATTTCTTTCATTTTATCAGGGAATGAAACATCTATTATGAGACAGTTCAATTTTTTTGATTTTATTTTTTCCCATGTTTTAGGTGTGGGACCGGTATCGCCGGTATAGAATAATTTCCTGTTCTTAATGTCCTCTACAAGATACCCGACCGCTGGTACCGGATGATTTACTCCATATGGAGTTATTGTATAATCATTTATTTTAATGGGTTTATTAATTTTCAATTTAGATAGATTAAGAATGGCATTCTCAGGATCAGGTATCAATGTAAAATCAGGCCACATCGAACTATTGAAAAGATGTTTTTTTATGGTAGATATAACGGGTCTTATACTATATAAATTAACAGTATGCCTGTCTTTTCCGAGAACAATATTATCGGTGAGGAACGGGATACTTCTTATATGATCAAGATGAGCATGAGTTATAAAAATATGCCTTATTTTTAATTGCGATTTTATATTTAGCGAGCTTGTAATACTTCCGGCATCAAAAACAATTTCATCATTGAGTAAAAAACTCGGAGCATTATGCCCTGGTATTTCAGCTCCGGAACAACCTATAACATTTATTTTCATAATATATAACTATTATACTTTTTTTGTAATTCAATCGCAATTTCTCGGTTTTTCTATCAAATATCCTCTGTATTTATTTTTCCAGTCATTTAAACCTGAAAATGCTATTGAAATAATGCATATGTTTCAAAAATTTATTTTTGATGCTATAAACCGTAAGGATACCCGGCGTTGTTTATCACGATTCATACTTTAAATTGTTTCATATAAACTTTTTCTATTATATGAAGATGAATCTTATCATCGGTATTAATTTTATTAAACAGATCAAAAATAGTTTTTTCAATACTACCAGCATTGCTGACAGCTAAAACCAGTCTGAATCTATTGAATCCATATTTATCTCTTTCCTCTTTGCCTGACTTTAAAAGTAAAGGAATTATTTCCTTAATTATCATATTTTCAGTTAAATCAAAAATATATACAAGAAGTCTGTTGCCAATATTAATTTTTCTTCTTATTATCAAATTTCCGCATGGTACATTGTCCTTGTAATCTATGATTTTAAATACTTCCTCGGGGCAACCACAGCCGAGTGTTTTCTGAACAAATTCTTTAATCGCCTTTTTTTCTTCCATATTATCAATCAGCGTCCACAAATTTCATCAGTGTGCCCTTCTTCGCAGTTCCGTACCTGAAGATTGTTATTCCTTTACAACCTTTTTCATAAGCAAGCATAAAAGCCCGGGCAACATCTTCTTTTTTTGCTTTATGCGGCATATTTATAGTTTTTGAAACAGCATTGTCTGTAAATTCCTGAAAACGTGCCTGCATTTCAATATGTTTTTCAGGGGATATTTCATGAGCAATCCTGAAAAGCCTTTTAATTTTAACAGGCATCTCCTTAATTCCTTTCAAAGAACCTGTTTTTTTAACCTTTTCCATTAAAGTTTCATTATATAATCCTTCTTTTCTTGTAATTTCAAGGAAATATTTGTTTATTTCGGTAAATTCCATATCAAGAGCATATCTTTTATAAGCAATTGCAAATAATGGCTCAATTCCACTCGAACAATCAGCAATAATAGACAGGGTACCCGTGGGCGCAATTGTTGTAGTAGTCGCATTTCTTATGCCGGGGAAACCCTGAATATCATAAATCGAACCTTTAAAATTAAGAAAAGAACCTCTTTGAAAAGCAAGTTCGATTGATGCTTCCCTTGCTTTATCCCGTATAAACTTCATGATAGTTCGTGCAAAATCCAAAGCTGATTTATGGTCATAAGGTATTCCGAGAAGTATCAATGCATCTGCCCATCCCATTACACCAATGCCTATTTTTCTGTTTCCTTTATGCATTTGCTCGATTTCAGGGACAGGATATTTATTAACATCAATTGAATTATCAAGAAATCTTACAGCGGTTTTAATATCATCCTGAAGCATATCCCAATTAAAATTAGTCTCTTCAATTATACATAATTTGTTTTTATGAAACTTTCTTTCTTTTACATATTTAGAGATATTTAAAGAACCCAATACACATGCTTCATAAGGAAGTAAAGGCTGTTCCCCGCATGGATTTGTAGACTCTATTGTACCGATATGAGGTGTAGGGTTTGCAGCATTAATTCTGTCTATGAATATTATTCCCGGATCTCCTGTTCTCCATGCGCTTTCTATAAGTTCATCAAAAATTTCTTTTGCTTTTATTCTGCCAGAAACTTTTTTTGTGCGGGGATTAATTAGTTCATACTCTTCATTGTTTTTAAGGGCTTGCATGAAAGCATCTGTAACCGCAACCGAGATATTGAAATTAGCAAGTTCTTTTTCTTCTCTCTTAATTTTTATAAATTCCAATATGTCAGGATGGTCAATACGTAAAATACCCATATTAGCTCCCCTTCTTGCCCCACCCTGTTTAATCACCTCGGTTGCTGAATTATATACTTTCATAAACGATACAGGTCCGCTTGCGATACCACCAGTTGAACGAACTTTATCTGCTCTTGGCCTTAGCTTTGAAAAAGAAAAACCTGTGCCACCACCGCTTTGCAGAATCAAAGCCGCATACTTAAGAGTATTAAAAATACCTTCCATTGAATCATCTACAGGGAGAACAAAACAAGCGGCAAGTTGCCCAATTTCCTTGCCAGCGTTCATTAATGCAGGAGAATTCGGTAAAAACCGCAAGTCAGTCATAATATTGAAAAATTTTTCTTCCCAATAGGATGAATTTTTAGAATAATTTTCTTCTGCTGAAGAAACTGTCCTTGCAACCCTTTCGAACATTTGTTCTGGTGTCTCGATAATATTCCCTGCTTCGTCCTTAAGAAGATAGCGGGCTTTAAGAACAGTTAATGCATTTTCCGATAAATACATGATATTTAATTTAATTATTTTTTCCTTGCTGCCAGTTTATTAAGCGCATTAATATAAGCCTTTGCTGCTGCAACTATAATATCTGTATCAGCTCCATGACCTCTCACGGTTCTATTATCTTCCTCAAGAGAAACTATAACTTCACCAAGAGCATCTGTACCACCTGTAATTCCTTTTACTTCAAATTTCAACAGCCTGCTCTTGGTGCCTGTTATAGCAGAAATTGCTTTATAAGTAGCATCAACCGGCCCATCGCCGTGTTCTAACTTATCCATTATCTCTTCACCGACTTTGAGTTTTATAGCTGCTGTCGGTTTCTGATTCACTCCGCTGACTATATAAAGATCAACAAGACTATAAAATTCAGGCACTTCAACTGAACCTTCGGATACAAGCGCTTCAATATCCTCATCAAAAATATCTTTCTTTTGATCCGCAAGTTTTTTAAATTTTTCGAATACCTTATTTAATTCCTCATCAGACAAAACATAGCCGAGTTCTTTAAGACGGGTCTTAAATGCATGCCTTCCTGAATGCTTTCCGAGAACAAGTTTTGTTGAATAAAGACCTATACTTTCAGGTCTGATTATTTCATAAGTTGATTTCTCTTTTAGAAGTCCATCCTGATGTATTCCTGATTCATGAGCAAAAGCATTTGCTCCAACAATAGCTTTATTTGGCTGAACCGCTATGCCTGTTATTTTTGTAATTAATCTGCTTGTCCGGATTATTTCCTCTGTCTTTATTTTCGTGTCTGCATTAAAAAGATCTTTTCTTGTTCTCAAAGCCATAACAACTTCCTCAAGAGAGCAATTTCCAGCTCTTTCGCCTATGCCATTTATTGTGCATTCTATCTGACCTGCTCCATTTAAAACCGCTGATAAAGAGTTTGAGGTTGAAAGTCCAAGATCATTATGGCAATGAACAGAAATAACCGCTTTGTTTATATTCTGAACTTTTTCAAAAAGAGTCTTGATTATATTTCCAAACTCTACAGGAATAATGTACCCCACCGTATCAGGTATATTTACAGTTGATGCTCCGGCTTCTATTACAGCCTCTACTACTTCACATAGATAATTTATATCTGTCCTTGTTGCGTCCATTGGTGAAAATTCAACATCATCAACAAGGCTTCTTGCGAATTTAACCATCTCTACAGAGCGTTTCAGGGCTTCTTCTCTGCTTACCCTGAACTGATATTTTAGATGAATATCTGATGTTGAATGAAAAGTATGAATGCGTTTTTTTGGGGTGTCTTTCAATGCTTCATAAGCGCTTTTTATATCCTCTTCACGAGCCCTGGCAAGACTGCATATAATAGGACCTTCTACTTCACTCCCTATTGTTTTTATAGCCTCAAAATCGCCCGGTGAACTATAAGCAAACCCTGCTTCTATAACATCAACTCCAAGTCTGGCAAGTTGTTTGGCAACAAGAAGCTTTTCAGCAGTATTCATTGAAGCACCGGGAGATTGTTCACCATCGCGAAGCGTTGTATCAAATATCTTTATTATTCTCATTGCTAACTCTGTTCCTCCTTCTTTTTCCTCATTTTATTATAGTAAAGAACTAAATTTTCAATTATGCCGCCAAACAAATAAACCATTGCAAAAATAAAAAGGGATACAGGCGGATGAATAATAATTAACATCAAAACAATCACAAAAACAACAAGTATCCAGAAAGGCTTTCTTTCCCTGAAATTTATTTCCTTTGCTCCATGATAACGCAATGTGCTTACCATAAGTAACGCCAATAATATTGTTATTAATAATAAATAAATATTTTTATCAGGTGTTCCACCCCATATTTCATTATAAAAAAGCACAATAGAAGCTAATATAGATGCTGCCCCTGGAATTGGCATTCCGGTAAATGCCTTTGACTCGGCAGAACCCATCTGAACATTATAACGCGCAAGACGTAAAGCGCCACATGCCATAAACCAGAAACATACAGCCCAACCAATTCTTCCAAATGGTTGCAAAGCCCATTTATACATCATGATAGCAGGTGCAACACCAAAAGCAACCAGATCAGATAAAGAATCAAGTTCGATGCCGAATTTCGTGGTGCTACTTGTTAATCTTGCAACCCATCCATCAAGCCCGTCAAATATAGTTGCGAAAAATATTGCCCATGCAGCATGGATATAATTGCCTTTTATTGAGGCAAGAATAGAATAAAAACCCATTAGCATACCGCAAAGAGTCAGAGTATTGGGCAATATGTATATTCCTTTCCTCATTAAATAATTATAATTGAAATCAGGATAATTTGCTCGAAAAGTATTTTTCTTGGTTCTAACTCTGAAGTACTAAACTTGATGATTTCCAGTTGAAAACTTCAGGGGTGTGAAATAAGTCAGAAGTGTCTGCTTTGGGAAGAAGGCTAATGAATGTTTCGGGAAAGCAGCTCTTAAAAGAATTTGCCCAAAATTATTGCCATAACCTTAAATTTATTATTATTGATTATAAAGTAACTGTAGTATTAGAATATTATATTAATGACGGATTTTTAAATAAGATTTTCTGGATAGTATATGGGAAATTGGACATTATTTAAAATGAAAGGGGGTGAGATAAAATGAAACGTTTAACATTAATTTTAGTTGTTATTGCATCCTTTATTCTTATAACCTCGGCATTCGCAGGGATGAAGACTTATACTTATAAGGACGGCGATTTAGGCCCGGTTACTTTTGATGGTAAATTGCATAATACCAAACTCGGTCCGGGAAAATGTATGGAATGCCACAAAGGTAATGTTCCTTTTGCTATGAAGATGCCTGGTACTGAAGGTTGCGCAAAAATTACGAAAGCTGATCATGTTGATGGTAAATTCTGCGGTGTTTGTCACAATGGCACCAAAGCTTTCGACTGGAAAGAAGGAGCAGATTGCACAAAATGCCATAAAAAAGAAGCTGCTTCTGCACCTGCCGTAGAACCCGAAAAGAAATAATCAATAAAAAAGGGTATGGTTCAATTTCTTCCATACCCTTTTTATATTATTTTCATCAGAAACAGATCAGCGGGTTTATTATTTTACTTCAGTCAGCCATGATTTATACTTTTTATTCCTGCCTTTTACTATATCAAAAAATATTGTTTGAAGTTTTTTTGTAATTTTACCTGGTTTGCCTTCTCCAATTATTCTTCCATCAGCTTCTCTGATTGGAGTAACTTCTGCCGCGGTTCCTGTAAAAAAAGCTTCCTGAGAAATATAGAGTTCATCTCTCGTAAATCTTTCTTCCTTAACCGTAATCCCGTTGTCTTCAGCTATTTTTATTATGCTGTTTCTTGTAATTCCTTCAAGTATTGAAGTTAATGGAGTTGTTTTAAGAACACCGTCTCTCACTATAAATATATTTTCTCCGCTTCCTTCAGAAACATAACCTTCGGTATCAAGAAGCAATGCTTCATCGTATCCACATGATATAGCTTCTTTTTTTGCGAGCTGCGAATTGACATAATATCCGCATACTTTTCCTCTTGTCATATTAGCATTAACATGATTCCTTATAAAAGAAGAAGTTTTTATTCTAATGCCTTTTTCAATTCCTTCTTCTCCAAGATATGTTCCCCATGACCAGACAGCTATTGAGACATTAACAGGATTTTCCTTTGGATAAAGCCCCATAGCTCCATAGCCTATATAAACAAGTGGTCTGATATAACAGGATTTTATCCTGTTAATCTTTACAGTTTCTATTATTGCTTTCTTAATTTCTTCTTTACTAAACGGAATATCAATAAGAAATATATGGGCAGAATTGAATAATCTTTCAACATGCTCATCAAGTCTGAATATGGCAGGACCTTTTGATGTTTCATAACACCTTATACCTTCAAATACTCCAAGCCCATAATGAAGTGAATGGGTCAACACATGGACAGTAGCATTATCCCAATCAACAAATTTTCCATCCATCCATATTTTTTCTGTTTTTGGTATCATGAATTACTTTTATAACAAGACAGAGGCATAATTGTCAATCACATCCTGTCAGGAGCGCTTATGCCTAATATTTTCAAGCCTTCTTCTAAAATTTCTTTTACAGCTTTGCATAATAAAAGTCTTGCGACTGTTAATTCATTATTATTTGCAAGAACTCTGTATTTGTTGTAATAAGGATGAAATAATCCTGCAAGCTCCTGCAGATAAAAAGTAATCCTGTGTGGCTCATGTGTTTTAACAGCTCCCTCAAAAATCATCGGGTACATTAATAATTTTTTTATGATTCTGAACTCTTCAGGTGTATTTAGAAATTGCAAATTATAATTTGTTTTATTTATATCAATACCTTTTTCTACAGCATTCCTGAAAATACTGTTTATTCTGGCATAAGCATATTGTACGTAAAAGACAGGATTTTCAGATGATTGCATTTTAGCTACTTCAAGATCAAATTCAAGATGACTGTCGGGTCTTCGTGTCAGAAAAATAAATTTCGTAGTATCTGCTCCTACTTCGTCAATCACTTCCCTTAGAGTAATAAATTCACCTGCTCTTTTCGACATCTGAACAGGCTTCCCGGCCCTGAGAAGCGAGACCATCTGAACAAGCAGTACTTTTAATTTATCCTCTGGATAGCCAAATGCTTCTATAATAGCTTTCACTCTCGGAATATAACCATGATGATCAGCTCCCCAAATGTCTATCAGTTCATCGTATCCCTTTTCTATTTTTTTCTTATGATATGCTATATCAGAAGTAAAATAAGTATATTCACCATCCTGTTTTATTACTACCCTATCTTTCTCATCCCCAAAAAAAGAAGATCTAAACCAGACAGCTCCATCTTTCTCATAAATATACTCTTTTGCCTTCAGATATTCGAGTGCTTTATCAACATCTCCGGAATCGAAAAGTTCTCTTTCACTTTGCCAGACATCAAAGAATATCCCAAATGCTTTAAGATCTTCTTTTATATCATCAAGAATTTTTTTATAAGAATAATCAATAAAAAAATCAGCCACTTCATCAAAACCTGATTGAAGATATTTTCCTCCTTCTTTTTTAAATATCTCCTTCGCTATATCCTCAACATATAAACCTTTATAACCATCTTCGGGAAATGGATATTCAATTCCCTGCATTTCCCGGTATTTTGCGAATACAGAATGTCCGAGAAGTTTAACCTGCCTTCCTGCATCATTAATATAATATTCACGAATCACATTAAATCCTGCTGCCCGGAGTAAATTAGAAAGAGCAGCTCCTGTAGCTGCGCCTCTTCCATGACCCAGATGCAACGGGCCTGTAGGATTTGCGCTTACGAATTCTATTTGTACTTTCCTTCCATGTCCTATATTTTTTCTTAGAAATACTGAAGGTTTTTGTAAAATTTCATTCAATTTACTGATTAAATAGTTTTTAGAAAAAGTAAAATTAATGAATCCGGGACCAGCTATTTCTATCTTTTCGAAAATATCATTAATTGACATATAAGAAACCAATTCCTCTGCTATTTTTCCTGGACTCTTCTTTAGAAGTTTTGCGAGACTCATGGCAACAGGTGTTGCAATATCACCCATTGTTTCTTGTGGAGGGACTTCAACTTCAATTGCTGGCATCTGAGAAATGCCAAGTTTATTGATTGCATCAGTGATAATACTAATAATCTCGTTTTTCATAAGTTTTAAGTTTAATCTCGGCAGGCATTTAAAGTCAAATTAAACTCTAATTCTTATAAATTTTAATTTTGTTGACTCCTGAAATCCATGAAAGCAGAATACTTACAACACTTATGATAATAGCACCCTTTAACGCAGGCAGAAAACCATTTATACTCAATCCGAGATTCAAAGGTTCTGATAATTGAACAGTTATAATCAGCATCAGGGTATTTATAAAAATAGTAAATAAACCAAGTGTAAATATAATCAGAGGAATAGCAAAAAAAGTTACAATAGGTTTTATGAAAGCATTAACTATCCCAAAAACAGCACCAATTATAATCATTTTCCACCATTCGCCTGTAAAGGCTATCCCATCTATAACCTTAACCGCAATCCCAATGGAAAGAGCATTAATCATAATTCTAAGAATAATCCTGGACATTATTTATTTTACTCTATTTCCTCCTCATCTTTATATTCTCTTTTTCTCTTAATTAACCTGTAGAAACCATATATTGTCAAAATTGAGAGAAACAAAAAAATAATTGTATAAATATTATTACTCAAATATAAAAACCATGTATGCTTTTTCTTTAAAGAAGATTGCCAGTTTTGCTCAAGTTGATACAGACTTATTGAAATATTTTCGTGAAAAGATTCATTTATATTCCTGCCTGAAGAAAGATTTTTAATAATTTTCCTTAAAACATTATCCCCGTATTTTTCTGAAATATATTCAATAAAACTTTTGCTTTCCTGATATGCAAGCAAAACAGAATTTCTTTCTTCAGGAAATCTATAAAGACTTTGAAAGCTAATTAACTTGTCAGATAGTATTGCCTTTTCAAGAACATTATTATCCTGATTAGAAATAATCTCAGAGATTCCACCGCTTACCCACTGGCATATCCCTTCATCAAACCACCTCGGCAAATTGGAATCGTCAATATTTTGATGAAGCATTATATGACACAATTCGTGTTTAAGTGTTGTTTCAAGATTAAATGGCTTCGTAAAAACCCTTGATGTATCAATAAACACAGAATTTTTAATAGGAATAGCATAAGCAACTATTAAATCGCTACCTGTAGTTTTTCGGAAATTACTGCTACCCTTTATTAAAAATATCATGGGGCTGGAATTCATTCTCAGTCCGAGACTTTCTTCTAATTCCTTGATTATTGAAGGCAACTTCCCTGCTGTTTCCCTTGCAACTGAATTTAATGAATCTTCATAAAATATATTTGCTTCTTTTATATAAATATTCAGAGGTTTTGCATTAACAGAATTAAAAAAAAGCAGAATAATAATGTTAGTCAGAATAATAATTCTTACTTTCATTATTTAGTATAACAATAATCTTTGTTGAATTTTTGTTCTAATGATATAATATGCAAAAATATATAGATATTTAACAGGTTTAATATGGAGTAAATTATGCGAACATTAAGAATTGCACTCGCACAGATTAATACCACTGTCGGAGATTTTGACGGAAATGTCTCCAAAATTCTTGATTATATAAAGAAAGCAAAAAATGCAAGCGCTGACATTGTGGCTTTTCCGGAACTATCAGTAACAGGCTATCCTCCTGAAGATCTATTACTTAAGACACAATTTATTGATGACAATTTAGATGCTCTTCATAAAATAGCAAGTGAAACAGATGGAATTACTGTAATTACAGGTTTTGTTGACAGAAAAGATGATATTTACAATGCAGCCGCAATAATCCATGACAGAAAAATACTGGATATTTACCATAAAAAATATCTTCCAAACTATGGTGTATTCGATGAATACCGTTATTTTCAGTCAGGATCAAGGTGTCCTGTTTATATTAAAGACGAAACAATATTTGGAGTAAATATATGTGAAGACATATGGTATCCCGAAGGTCCCGCAAGAACACAATCACTTGCAGGTGCAGAGATAATCATAAATATAAACGCTTCACCATATCATATCGGAAAAGCAAGATTCAGAGAACAAATGCTTTATACACGTGCAGTTGACAATATTGTTTTTATTGCTTATCTGAATGCTGTTGGCGGACAGGATGAACTCGTTTTTGACGGTCATAGCATGATCTTCAATCAGGATGGAATTGTTATTGCAAGAGGTAAACAGTTCAAGGAAGACCTTATAATTGCAGACCTCGATCTTGAAAATACTATGATAAAAAGGTTACACGCACCTTTAAGAAGACAGGAAATCATAAAACTCGACAAAGCCTCTATTGAAAAAATCAAGATACCGAAGTCAAAAAAAACAGAGCGTAATTTTTTGACTCAATCACATCAAAACAATATACTCGAACCACTGGAAGAAATATACAGCGCTCTTGTTCTGGGCACTTCGGATTATATCAAGAAAAATTACTTCAAAGGTGCGGTAATAGGCGTAAGTGGAGGAATCGATTCAGCCCTCGTTGCTGCAATCGCAACCGATGCTCTCGGCAAAGAAAATGTTCATGCTCTTTTTATGCCTTTTGTATATACTTCAAAGGAGAGCGTTGAAGATGCTTATGCTCTCACAAAAAATCTCGGAATAAAAATTATAGAGATACCCATCAATAATATATTCAATAGTTACATTTCATCTCTCAGGAAATATTTTAAGGGACTTAAACCCGATGTTACCGAAGAAAATATTCAGGCAAGAATCAGGGGAAATATCCTGATGGCTTTCTCAAATAAATTCGGCTGGATTGTTTTGACCACCGGCAACAAATCTGAAATGAGCGTTGGATATGCAACACTTTATGGGGATATGGCTGGTGGATTCGCAGTTATTAAAGATGTTCCGAAAACAATGGTATATGAACTTTGCAGATGGCGCAATGAAAAAGCAGGGAAACCAATTATTCCTGAAAGGATGTTTAAAAAGGAACCTTCTGCTGAATTAAGAAAAGGGCAAAAAGATTCAGACACATTGCCACCCTACCCTGAACTTGATCCTATATTAAAAGCTTATATAGAAGAAGACAAAAGTTTTCAGGAAATTCTACTTATGGGCTGTGAAATTGATTGTGTTCAGAAAGTTATAAGAATGGTGGATAAAAGTGAATACAAGAGAAGGCAGTCTCCTCCTGGCATAAAAATAACAGCACGTGCCTTTGGAAGAGACAGAAGATTTCCTATCACAAACAAATATAGGGGGTTTTAATCATGAATTTTGAAGAAATAAGAGTTTGTACTGAATGCGGATACGAAAAAGGTTTTCATGTTTTCTTCAGGAAAAATAAAGGCAAAACATATATAGGGCTTATATGCCCTAAATGCGGCCAATCCTATTCTATAGGATGGACTACTTCCACTATTAAAGCTTTTAAATTAGAAAAGGGGATAAAATACTGATGCGTAAGACTTTATCAATTATAGCATTTTGTTCAGCCATTTTATTTTTCACAGCAAATTTCAGTTTATCAGCCGAAAACAAAAATATTCAGATAAAAAAGCAGCCTGAAATTCAACAAATTAAACCCAAAAAACCTGTTAAGATCAAACTTAAAAGAACAGCAGAAGGCAAATACACATGGGATCTGACAGGTGACGATGTCGATGAAATAGTAAAAGCTGATAAGCGTCTCAGAAAATTGCTTGATATTCAATAATGAAAGGCATCCTTTATATTGTTTCAACACCAATTGGCAATCTTGAAGATATCACTTTGCGTGCTTTAAAAATTCTTAAAGATGTTGATATGATAGCTGCGGAAGATACACGTCATTCAATAAAACTATTAAATCATTATGGCATAAAAAAGCCTTTAATCAGTTACTGGAAAGAGAAAGAAAAATCAAAGATACCGGAAATCATCAATAAACTAAATGAAGGAAATTCCTTAGCACTAATATCCGATGCAGGAACACCCGGCATATCAGACCCTGGTTTTTTCCTTATAAATAAGGCAATTGAAGAAAACATTCAGATTGTACCCATTCCCGGACCTACCGCTGCCATTGCAGCATTATCAATTTCAGGGCTACCATCCGATGAATTCACTTTTATTGGATTTCTGCCATCAAAGAAAAATCAAAGACTGAAGAAATTGAATGAGCTATCTCGTGAACAAAGAACCATTGTCATATATGAAGCTCCTCACAGAATTATAGAAACGCTAAAAGAAATATCTGAAATTTTTGATGGAAGAAAGGTTGCAATTGTCAAAGAAATTACAAAAATACACGAGGAAGTAATAAGGGGAAAATTTCCTGATATAATGGATAACATTATTAGAACAAAAATAGCAGGAGAATATGTTCTTGTTATAGAAGGTCTTACTTTTATCCAGAATAAAAATATAGAAGAAGCTCTTATAGAATTACACCGCCTGATGAAAAAAGGTTCTGGCAGAAAAGAAGCAGTTAAAAAAATTGCTAATATCTATGGTATAAGCAAAAAAGAGCTATACGACAGAAGTATCAAATCAATTTAACCCTGTGTGAATTTTTCTGTTACCTATAAATCATTTATGCACAATTTTGAAACTATTTGTAAATATATACAATGAATTTCATAAATGAACCCCCTATTTTTTCCAATTATGATTTTTACCAATAGTACATAAATGATTTTTACGTAACAACCTGTGAAATTTTCTTGACTTTTTTTATACTTAGCAATAAAATTCTTGAATAAGATAACAAGAGGTGAATAGTGGCATATAAACTACTTTTGGCAGATGATAGTGTTACAATTCAGAAAGTTGTAGAGCTTATACTCGCTGAGGAGGACTTTGAGATAAAGTCAGTTTCCAATGGCGAAGAAGCTCTTAATTCTATTTCTTCTTTTAACCCCGATGTTATACTTGCTGATATTGAAATGCCTAAGATAAACGGCTATCAATTATGCGAAAAAATCAAACAGGAACCATCAACAGCCAATATACCCGTTATTTTGCTTACAGGCGCTTTTGAACCAATTGACGAAGAGCTTGCTAAACAGGTCAGGGCAGATGACTTTATAATAAAACCTTTCGAATCTCAGGAACTTATCAGCAAAATCAATTCACTGCTTACAGCTTCTACAGCTTTTGCAGAAGCAGAAGTATTAGAAGAACCTGTTGTTGAGGCTGAAGCTGTAAGCCCTGCTGAATCAACTCCTGAAATATCTATTGAAGAAGACTTATGGGCTTTAGAAGAGACCACTGAAGAAGTAAAAGCAGAAGCTTTGCCTGTTGAAAAAGGGGAAGAAGAAATATTTGCAGGCACAGAAGAAATCTTTGCCGCTGAAGAAGCAATTGCCGGGATAGAAGAAGCAGTTGAGGAAAAACCAGCTATAACACCTCAAAAACCCGAAGTTCAAGAGCTAAAAGTTACGCCTGCTGAAATTAATCTTCCTTCCAGAGAAGAATTTGAAGAACATTTTAAATCAATTGTAAACGAAAGAATTAACAGCTTTTTAACTTCTCTGGATATTAAAGAATCTATAATATCAACTCTTACACCCTTATTAAAGGATTCTGTTGAAAAGGTGCTCTGGGAAGTTGCACCTGACCTTGTAGAAAAAATGCTCAAGGACATGCTTAAGGGTTCTCTCGAATCCCTCGCAAAAGAAGTCGAAAAGGTAATCTGGGAAACAGTTCCTGACCTTGCTGAAACTATGATATCTAAAGAAATAGAGAGGATAAGGTCAGAATTTTAGAAAAAGGTTTTAATCCACACGGTTTAGAAGAAAGCTGGTATAATTTCTGGGTCTTGAAAGGATTTTTTACTCCAGACCCTAAAAGTACCGGAATTCCTTATTCTTTAGTTATACCCCCACCAAATGTTACCGGTTCTTTACACATGGGTCATGCGCTGAATACTGTATTGCAGGATATTCTTTCAAGATGGAAAAGGATGAAAGGATATAAAGTATTATGGCTACCAGGAACCGATCATGCTGGTATTGCAACACAAAATGTTGTTGAGAAACAACTCGCTGCTGAAGGTCTTGATAGACACACTTTAGGCAGAGAGGCTTTTATTAAAAGAGTATGGGAATGGAAAGCAGAATCAGGTGGAACAATAATTCACCAATTAAAAAGACTTGGTGCTTCGTGTGATTGGACACGTGAAAGATTCACTCTTGATGAAGGACTTTCTGTTGCTGTCAGAGAAGTTTTTGTTAGGTTGTACGAGGAGGGGCTTATCTACCGTGATAACCGTTTGATAAACTGGTGTCCCCGTTGTCATACAGCGCTTTCAGACCTTGAAGTTGAACATGAAGAAATTGATGGCAGGCTAACCTATATTAAATACCCTTTGGCAGGAAAACCTGATAAGCATATCACTGTTGCAACCACAAGACCTGAAACAATGCTCGGAGATACTGCAGTTGCAGTAAATCCCGAGGATGAAAGATATAAAGATTATATTGGTTTATTTCTTAACCTTCCATTAACAGGGAGAAAAATTCCTGTCATAGCAGATTCAGCAGTAGATACTTCATTCGGAACAGGCGCTGTTAAAGTTACTCCAGCGCATGATTTCAATGACGAAGCTATAGCAAAAAGACAGAATCCCCAGCTTGAATTTATTACTGTCATAGGCGATGACGGTAAAATGACAGCTCAGGCTGGTAAAAAATATGAAGGGCTTGACAGATATGAATGCAGAAAATTGGTTCTGAATGATTTAAAAGAACTCGGACTTATTGAAAAACAGGTAGAACATAAACATGCCATCGGTCACTGTTACAGATGCAAAACAATTACAGAACCTCTATCAACACCCCAATGGTATGTTAGTGTTAAATCACTCGCAGATGAAGCTATCAAGGCTGTTAGAGAAGGAAGAATAAGAATTATTCCTTCTTCATGGGAGAATACTTATTTTGCGTGGATGGAAGATATAAAAGACTGGTGTATTTCACGCCAGATATGGTGGGGACATAGAATTCCTGTATGGTATTGCCTTGAGATGCGAAATGAAGATTGTCAAAAGAAAAAAGGAATAATCGTATCAAGAACCACTCCGGAAAAATGCCCGTATTGCAATTCAGAACTGCTGAAACAGGATGAAGATGTTCTTGATACATGGTTTTCATCAGCTTTATGGCCATTTTCAACTTTTGGATGGCCTGAAAACACAGATGACCTTAAGACATATTATCCAACGAGTGTTCTCGTAACAGGTTTTGATATTATCTTTTTCTGGGTAGCAAGAATGATCATGATGGGATTAAAATTCATGAAAGATGTTCCTTTCAAAGACGTTTATATACATGCGCTGGTCAGAGATATGAAGGGTCAGAAAATGTCAAAATCAAAGGGGAATGTAATTGATCCTCTCATAATGATGGACAAATACGGTACTGATGCTTTTAGATTTACACTGGCAGCTTTTGCTGCTCAGGGAAGAGATATCAAGTTTTCTGAGGAAAGAGTTGAAGGTTACAGGCATTTTGTGAACAAGATATGGAATGCCACAAGATTTATTAAGATGAATTTAAAAAATAATGAAAAACTATCTCCTCCTGAAAATATGAGTCTTGCTGGCAGATGGATTTTGAGCAGACTTGCATTAACAGTGGATGAAGTAAACGCATCTCTTGAAGATTATCGTTTTAATGACGCTGCAAATAGCATTTATCAATTTATATGGCACGAATTCTGCGATTGGTATATTGAGATGTCAAAATTGCAGTTGCAGAATGATATTTATTACAGGGAAGCTTCTTGGTGTCTTATTTATTCTCTTGAAGCATCTCTAAAAATGCTTCATCCTTTCATGCCTTTTCTTACAGAAGAAATATGGCAGAAAATACCCCATTTAATGGAAATTAAGCCTGTTGAAAGCATCATGATTTCTTCATTCCCTGAAAATCTAAAAAGAGATTCAGATTCTGAAGAAAAAATGTCTTTTATAATTGATGCAGTTACCGGAATAAGAACGGTCAGGGGAGAACTAAATATACCTCCTTCTGCAAAAATTAATGTATTTATTAAAACCTTTTCAGAGAATGTTAATAAAACATTAAACGAAAATCTGCATTACATAAAAAGTCTTGCAAGATGTGATAAAATTACTACTGGAGAGAATATTGAAAAACCTGAAGGCTCAGCAACTTCTGTAAAGAGTGCAATGGAGATATATGTTCCGCTTAAAGGTGTTCTTGATATTTCTTCTGAAATAGAAAGACTAAGTAAAGAAATTAAGAAAGTAGAAATTTCTATCTCCTCTCTCAACAAAAAACTATTTAACGACGATTTCATTAAAAAAGCACCCAGGGATATAGTTGAAAAAGAAAGAGCAAGATATAATGAATTTATACATATAAAGGAGAGGATTTCTGAGAGCATCAAACTTTTAAAAGAAGCGGAGGAGAAATAATGAAAGTCAAAAAAGGCAAAGAAATAGAAAAAAGCGATATAGAATTTCTCGAAGGCGAATTTGTTAAAGTTAATCAAAGCACAATACGGTCTGTTGAAGGCAGTCACATTGAGCTTCAACAGGTAGGAGCTCTCAGCATTGATGGAGAAAAGGTTGATATTATTCAGGGAGCCACGGTTTTACTAAAAGGAAATGAAGTAAATCTCAACCAGAGTATAAGCACAATCACTGCTGCTGATAAAGTTTCTATAAATTATTCTCTGAGCCCTGTCACCATTTCAAGAGAAAATGCGGTATCAAACAGATCAGCTGTTGGAATAATTGCTGCAAAAGAAATAAAATCTGAAAATACTTCAGCTTTTTTAGTAATAGGGAACAAAGTTGAAGGGAACATAACAACTCTACTCGATTGGAAATCAGCACTTGCGTTTGGTTCAGTTTTAGGAGGTTTATGGGGCTTTTTCTCACTCTTAATGAGAAAAAAGTAAATGGAACCATCCGATATAATAAAATACGCACTTCAAGAAGACATAGGGTTTGGAGATATAACAACATCTCTAACTATTCCAGAAAACAGTGTTTCCACAGCACATATAATAGCTAAATCCAGATTCGTACTTGCGGGACTGCCTTTTGCAATGATTGTCTTTAGAATACTTGACCCTGAATTGTCTTTTAAAACCTTTATAAATGATGGTGCTAAAGTAAAAAAAGGTGATATAATTGCTCAAATTTATGGCAGGACACATTCGATATTGGCTGGTGAAAGAACATGCTTAAATATTCTTCAAAGGCTCTCGGGCATCGCAACATTAACCTCTCTTTTTGTTAAGAAAATTGAAGGTACAAAGGCAAAAGTTGTTGATACAAGAAAAACTTCTCCCTGCCTAAGAATCATGGAAAAATATGCTGTTAAAATAGGCGGGGGTTATAATCACAGATTTGGTCTTTTTGATGCAATTTTGATTAAGGACAATCATATAAAAGCATCAGGAGGAATAAAAAAAGCTGTAAAGCTTGCAAAAAAATCCTGCAACCATCTTCAGAAAATAGAAGTCGAGGTTTGCTCCATTCCTGAACTTATAGAAGCAATAGATGCTGGAGCAGATGTTGTTATGCTTGATAATATGAACTTAGAAGATATTAAAAAAGCGGTTAAAATAGCTGATAAAAAAGTTACTCTTGAAGTATCCGGAAATGTGACATTAAAAAATATCAGGTCTATTGCTGAAACAGGTGTTGATATTATTTCTGTCGGAGCTATTACACATTCCGCGCCATCTTCTGACATTTCCTTGAAAATTGCAGGGTAATCTGCTATATTTTTCTTTAAAAAAAGGAGGCTATACAATGAACCTTAAACAAGTAAAAGAAATTGCCAAGGCAAAAGGTGTTAAAGTAGGAAAAATGAATAAAGAAAATATAATTCGTGCCATACAAAAAGCTGAAGGGAATTTCGAATGTTTTGGCACTGCTCAAAATAATTATTGCGACCAGAATGAATGCTTGTGGCGTGAAGACTGTTTGAAATAAAAAGGTTAATTTCTTTACATATTTCCATCATGTTTTTTCAGCATGAATGACCCTATTGCTCCTGCAGTAGCTACGAGTGACGCAAGTAATAATGCTGGCGAAAATGAATGTAAAGCGTCAGCAATCATGCCTGCGATGCCAGGACCAGCAGCCTGACCTATTCCGAAAAATAAAGTAATAAATCCCAGTCCCGCAGGTGCAAGCCTTGGACCGAGTATATCTCCACAGGTTGCTGCCATAATAGCAGGAATGCTCCATGCTGATATTCCAAACAGGAAAGAAGATATTATAGCGCCTGTATATGTAGGTAGAAGTGCAAATAAAGAAAACGAGGCAGCCTGAATTAGATATACAATTATCAAAGCTGCTTTACGTCCAAATTTGTCTGAAAAAGAACCCCAGATAAGTCCGCAAAAAAGACTGAACCATCCCATAATCATAAATAATCTTCCCGCGGCTTCCTGAGTAAAATTAACTTCTGAGATAAGATATTTTGAAAAGAAAGTAATATATATGATATATGAAAAACCAAAGGCAATATATATTATTCCGAGATGCCATACTCTAACTGATTTGTAAACTTTTGACCAGTTTAATTTCCTTCCACCTGTTATTTCTGTGATAGTATTTTCTGTTACACCTGCAGGAAGAATACCGAGTTCTGAAGGACTGTTTCTTAAAACAGTAATCGCGAGTAATGACAGGAGTACTGTGAAGCTCCCATAGATAAACCAGCAAATCCTCCAGCCATCGCTTCCAGAAATTTTAAGTATATAAGGGACAGAAATACCCAAAACAATCAGAGCAAGAGATGAACCTGTTACTCCGATTCCAGAAGCAAAGCCACGGCGATGTTGGGCAAACCACGCTGCAAGTAATCCTATTGCTGGAACATTGCTTGCACCGCTTCCTATTCCTGTAATAGCTCTCCAGAAAGATACACTTACAAAACTATTTGAAAGTCCTGTCATAATCATGGCAATGCCTGCAATAGCAAGGCCTGCACTGATAACAATGCGCGGACCATATCTTGCAGCAAGCGCTCCACCAAAAACTGATAATATCAGGTAACCAATCAGATTTGCAGTTGCAATGCCACCTGTTTGTGTATTATTCAGACCAAGATTTGACTGCATAGCAGGCAGAATCATTGTATAACCAAAACGAGCAAGACCTAAGGAGCCAAACACAACGAGCGTACCAACAGCAAGAATAATCCATGCGTAATGAAATCTTCTTCCTCTGTAATATTTATTTGATATTTCTTTCTCCAGATTTAATCCTCTATCGCATTTATTTTATATCATTATCCCAAAAAATTCAGACATTGTTTATATCTCATAAAAAGGCTGAAGGCAAATAGCGTTTATTGCGTTTATTGCGTTCATTGCGTTCATTGCGTTTATTGCGTTTATTGCGTTATTGCGTTTATTGCGTTTAATATACAACCCCCTTAATAAAGGGGGAATTAGCAAATAGCGAAGAGCGAAATTTCCATTGAATAAAGATA
>Ga0078972_1000722_pt1 | contig 135726 bp, 117 predicted proteins | sample YelNatPaOPGAMG01_FD_67568 | JGI IMG/M metagenome (GOLD analysis project Ga0078972, IMG submission 67568) | Hot spring thermophilic microbial communities from Obsidian Pool, Yellowstone National Park, USA - OP-RAMG-01 (SPADES assembly) (version 2) | ecosystem: Environmental > Aquatic > Thermal...
GGGTTCGGCCGCCCGTTGGGCCCCGCCACGCACAAGAGCAGCCCCTCTCTGGTCATCACGCCTATCAGTTCCTTCAGGTAGTCCGTGGTCTGCACGTCGATCTTCATGTCAGCCTCCTGGTAAGCGAGTGGCAAGCCGGTACACCGATTCGCGGCGGGGATGGTGGGATCCTGCCGGGAGCGGCACGGCGGGTGGTGCGTTTCCGTGGGTTCAGCAAGCTCGATATGTTTCTACTACTAAAAGTAGCTCCGCATAATAGCGGCAATATACTCGAATGCTTAGATATTGTGAATGTCGTAGATATTCTGAGTCGTATACAAGTATCTGAAAACTAGTTGACGCAGATTGCGTATGTATGTTACGATGGGCTGCAGGTTCGGCCAGCGCCCAGCGTAGGCATGGGCCGCCATGCGGCACCTCCTCGAGCCAGCGTTGCGAACCTGACTTAGCATGCGAGGAGACGAACAAGGATGGTGACACAGGCGCCGAGCACTCATGGCGCGTACGAGAACCCGTTCGCGGTGGCCCAGCGGCAGCTGGACGCGGCCGCAGCCAAGCTTGGCCTGCCGGAGGGCGTGCACGCGGTCCTGCGGCACCCCAAGCGAGAGGTACACGTGTCCATACCCGTCCGCATGGACGACGGCAGCACAAGAGTCTTCCAGGGCTTCCGAGTCCAGTACAACGACGCGCGCGGCCCCTTCAAGGGCGGAATCCGATTCCACCCCGAGGAAACCATCGACACCGTGCGTGCCCTTGCTGCGTGGATGACCTGGAAATGCGCCGTGATGGATCTTCCCCTTGGCGGTGGCAAAGGCGGCGTCATCTGCGACCCGAAGAAGATGTCTGCTGGCGAGCTGGAGCGCCTGTGTCGCGGCTACATCCAGTCCATCTGGCGCTTGATAGGCCCTGGCATCGACGTGCCGGCGCCGGACGTTTACACCACCCCGCAGATGATGGGCTGGATGATGGACGAGTACTGCAAGGTGGTGGGGGTGAATGCTCCCGGGGTCATCACCGGCAAGCCGCTCTCCATTGGTGGCTCACTTGTGCGAGACGACGCAACCGCTCGCGGGGGCATGTACACCGTCCGCGAGGCAGCGCGCTATCTGGGGCTGAACCTCAAGAATGCCACCATGGCCATCCAGGGCTTCGGCAATGCGGGGTACCACGCCGCCGTCCTCGGTAGCAGCATGCTCGGATGCCGAGTAGTGGCCGTCAGCGATACCGGCGGCGGCATATACAACCCCCAAGGCATCGATCCTCAGAAGGCCCTCGCACACAAGCGCAGCACGGGATCCGTCGCCAACATGCCTGGTACCCAGCCGATCTCCAACGAGGACCTGCTCACCTTGGACGTGGACGTGCTTTGCCCGGCCGCCCTGGAGCAGGTCATCACCCAGGCCAACGCGGAGCTCGTGAAGGCGCGCATCATCGCCGAGCTAGCCAACGGCCCAACCACGCCGGAGGCCGACGCCGTGCTTTGGAAGCGAGGCCTCCTGGTGATCCCGGACTGCCTGTGCAACGCCGGTGGGGTTACCGTCTCCTACTACGAGTGGGTCCAGAACAACTGCGGCGAGTACTGGGACTCCGATGAGGTGGATCGGAAGCTGGACCGCCGAATGACGCGCTCATTCCAGGATGTGCTCGCCATGTCCAAGCAGCACGAGGTCGACATGAGGTCTGCCGCCTACATGCTGGCGGTCTCCCGTGTCAGCGAGGCCGTTCAGGCTCGCGGCTGGGTGTAGCCCGCCGATGGCCGCCGCGATGGGAGGTATCAGTGGCGGAGCAAGCTAGTGGACCGGTTGCCGCAGACCCCACGGAGGAGAGCGAGGACCTGCGGCTGTTCAGAGGCGTGATGTCCAGCGTGCTGCGCGACGCCGACGACGTCCTTAGGGACGCCGAGATTTGCTGCAACGACCCTGTGGTCTCTCAGCGGCTTGGCATGCTGAAGACGTACATCAACTACGCCCTGCGCCTGTGTCACGGCAAGACGTAGCGGCAGCAGTGCTGGTTGGGGCAGTTGCCGGGCGCTGGCGGAGCGGCGCCCATATTCGGGCGGCGCGAGCGAAGCTGGCTCGCGCCGCCCTCGGTTCTGATGCGTGAGCGCCGGTCGGGAACCCAGGGGCGAGCTCGCGCTCCTGCATCGAGACGCTCCCGTTGCCAAACGGGCAGGGATTGGTGTGGGCACCGAAGAATAAGTGGCACGGCGTGCTCACGGTCGCAAGTGCGGCTGCTTGACAGGCCTTCTCGCGGCTCCCCTGCGGCTCCGTCGGTGGTCCGGGCTCAGGGCGCGCCACCGGAAAGGACACGGCGTATGGCCTCGAATGCGGACATACCTGCGCCAACCCTCGAGCGTTTGGCAACCTACCTCGGTTGCCTTAGCGACATAGACCCGCGCGAGATGGAGTTCATCTCGTCGGAAGAGCTCGGCAGGCGAACCCAGTGTCCGGCGGAGCTCGTCCGTCGCGACCTCTCGTACTTCGGCGACTTCGGGCGCCGTGGCGTGGGCTACAACGTCACCCTCCTGCGTCAAGCCATCGTCAGGATCCTGGGCCTCAACCGGCCGCAACCCGTCATACTGGTGGGTGCGGGCCACCTGGGTATGGCTCTGCTCGCCTACCCTGGATGGAGCAGGTACAACCTGAGCATCGTCGCCGCGTTCGACGTCGATCCGCTCAAGATTGGCACGCAGCTGTGGGGCGTTGAGGTGTACGCCGCCGACCAGATAGCCACCACCGTGCGTGATCTGGGCGTAAGGATGGCGCTGGTGACCGTGCCCGCCGAGGTTGCACAAGCGACGGCAGATCGGCTGGTGGCGGCCGGAATACGCGGAATTCTTAACTTCGCCCCAACGCCACTTGCGGTACCCAAACACGTTGTTGTTCGCAACGTTTCCTTCATCACTGAGATGGCGGTCCTTTCCTACTACACGGCAGCAGAAGAGTGAGTTGCCGCGTTGCCTGGGCTCCCGCCTCTGCGCCGTGCGAGGCCGCAGGTTCGCTTAGTGCTTCGGCTGCGAGAGCTCATGGACGGAGATGGTGCGTTTCGGGAGGGCGCTGTACTCCGCCCGCCGTTCCCAAGGGTTCTGCAACCCGGCTGCAGGGCGGCCTGCCCCATACGCCCTGGCAACCGTCTGCGGCGGGGTGCCGGGTCGTTGCTATTGCCCCGGAGGGGATAGCGGCCTAGCCACTAGGCTACCCCACGCTTGTGGGCCCTTGCTTTCGGTTGACCATGTTGAAAGCCTTGTGATATACTCCCGACTGGGCTGGCGCCAACAGCCGCCCGGCCGCGCCAAGGCTGTGGCAGCGGTTCCTCTCCGCGTGCAAGCGTGCCTCGCCCGGCCCGTTTCCGCCAGGGGATAGCGATTCGTGGATCCTTCCTTTCAGATCCGGGATTTCCTCCGCATCATCCGTGGGCGTTGGGGCATAGTGGCTGCCATGCTTGGCGCCGCCGTGCTGGCCGCCATCCTAAGCTCCATCTTTACAACCCCCGCCTACCTCTCCACAGTCACCATCGAGATTGAGCAGCCGTCCGGATACGTCATCCGCTCGGATATCTTTGGGGGGATGGGTGGCGGCCGCGTCACGCCGGAGGCGCAAGCAGAGCTAGTTCGCAGCGACCCGTACCAGATGCTCACCGAGTCGCTGCTCACATTGGCCGACGGGTACGGCATAGACCTAACTACCAGGCGCACGCAGGTGGACATGGTGGCCCTCTTCGAGGAGGACCTGTTCCATCTCCCGCTGCCGCGCTACACAGGATACCTGGCCGCCAATGGCAGAACCGCCACCGTCCTTGACCCCGGCAGGCCCGAGGACGGCGTATCTACCTCGCTCAGGCCCGTCTCATCGCCCTCGGAGCTGCGCCCGCGGGACCTATCGTCGGCCCAGAAAGAGGAGGCTATCAAGCAGGCGGGCGCGCTTGCGGCTTTGGCCAGAAGGCTCAACATAGATGCGTTCCGCCTGTCTGCAGACGAGCTGCCCGCCGTGGCTCAGCGCGTAATGGACTCCGGCTTCGTCCGGTCGCTGCCAGGCAGCCCAACCGCCAACCGGAGTTGGGAGGACATCCCAGCCGCGGACAAGGGCATCGCGATCGAGACCGCCTACAGAATCGCAAGGAAGAAGCGACCAGATAAGGCCGACAAGCTCGCGGCACTCGACAAGATCAGCACCTTTGACATAAAAGACACCAGCATGTTGGGGGTTCAGTTCGAGGCTCCCAGCGCAGACAGGGCCACGCAGGGCGCCGACGCCATCGCCGCCGTGGCCGTATGGAAGGACCAGTACACGCGCAAAGAGGAAGCGCAGCTCAACCGCCAGTTCGTGGAAGCGCGGCTCGCGGAAGAGCGCCAACAAGAGCGGAACCTGGACCGAGACCAGTACCGCTTCAAGAAGGCCACCGGCACCGTCGACCTGGAGGAGGAGGCCAAGGCAAGCGTCGGCCGTGTGGCCCAGCTATCCGCGGCCATCGATGACATAGACGCCTCCATCAGAGAGGCCACCAAGCACCTCGATGAGCTGAGCAAGCGACTGGACCAGTTCCCGAAGCGGCTTTCCACCCCAACCATCACCGAAAACCCGCATCTCGGGCAGCTCAAGGACGAGCTGTACGCCGCCGAGCTCAACCTTCAGTCGCTCAAGTCTCGGTACACAGAGCGCCACCCCGACGTCCGAGACGCCGAGCTGAAGGTGAAAGGGCTGCAGGAGGCGATTCAGCGCGAGCGCGAGCGAAGCGGTGCAGGCGCCCAAACCGTGACGGAGCAGACCAACCCAGTGCGCGCCGAGCTGGAGAAGAACCTTGCCGACGGCCGCGCCAACCTAGACGCCCTGTACGCCAGGCGCAGAGCCATGGAACAGGTGCTGGCGAAGGAGCAGCAGCACGCGGCGGCGATCCCGGCCAAGGTAAGCGGCCTGTCTGGCATGCTGCGCGACAGCGAGGTCTCCAAGGTCAAGCGGGAGCTGTTGGAGCAGAGGCTGATGGAGGCGCGCATCAACGAGGCCACGAAGCTGAGCGCAACCAGGGTTGTTGAGCTTGCCCTGGAGCCGGGGCGGAAGGTTCGCCCCCGCCGCTTGATGAACCTGGCTTTGGGCGTGCTGGTTGGGCTGTTCCTCGGCGTGGCGGGCGCGCTTTTCTCCGAGGCGATGGACAGCACGGTCCGCACGCGGCAGCAGCTTTCGGAGGCCATAGGTGGGCTTCCGGTGCTGGCGTGCGTGCCCCGCACACGTCGCGTACGCGCCGCCCTGAGGTCCACAGGCAGCTCCTCGGCGCAAGCGGAGGCGTACCGATCTGCAAGGTCTGCCGTGCTTGCCGTTACGGTAGATCATCCGCTGAAGACGCTCTTGGTTTGCCCGGCAGGCCCATCGGACGAAGCCGCGGACGTGGCGATTGGTATGGCAACCCAGGCGGCGGCGGGCGCCTCGGTGGTGCTAGTGGATGCGGATCTGCGGCGACCAACGCTGCACCACCTTCTGGGCGTTGATCCGGGCGTGGGGCTTGCCGAGGTCCTGGCCGGGAAACAGTCCGCTCAAGACGCCCTTCGGCCAACGGGTGTGCCGAACCTGCGGCTTCTGCGCGCCGGGACGGCGCCGGCAGGGCCGGAGCTGCTGCACGCCGACTCCGCCAGCCGCCTTCTCCAAGAGCTGAGCGGCGCCGCCGATATGGTCCTGCTGTGCAGCCCGCCGGTCGGCCTGGTGTCGGATGCGCTGCCGCTGGCCGCCCTGGTGGATGGGTGCATCCTGGTGGTGGATGGCGGGGCCACGGAGCGCGATCTGGTGCAGCGAGCCGCGGAGGCGTTGCGGACGGTTGGCGCCAAGCTGCTGGGCGCGGTGCTGGTGGGTCCGGATCCGATGGAGGACGGGCTGGCAAGGCGATATGGCGACTACTTTGCGAGCGGGCAGGGCGCGGGAACAAGCGTGGTGAAGGGCAAATGAGAATCCTGGTGACAGGCGGCGCCGGGTTTATCGGCAGCGCATTCGTGCGGCACACCCTTGCCGAACACCCGGAGGACCAGGTGGTGGTGCTGGACAAGCTGACGTACGCTGGCAACCCTGCCAACCTAGCCGACCTGGACGGATGTTCGCGCTTCGCCTTCGTACGCGGCGACATCTGCGACCCCGAAGCCGTCTCCTCGATCGAGGGCGGCTGGGACGCGCTGGTCAACTTCGCGGCGGAAACCCACGTAGATCGGTCGCTCGAGAGGCCGGATCAGTTCATCCAGACCGACGTGCACGGTGTGTATGTGCTCGCGGAGGCGTGCAGGCGGTTGGGCGGAGCGCGCTTTGTGCAGATCTCCACCGACGAGGTGTACGGCCCTCAGCTGGAAGGCAGCGCCACGGAAGACGCGCCGTTGCGGCCAACCAACCCATACTCGGCATCCAAGGCGGGCGGCGAGCTGCTTGCCATATCGTACTACCGATCGTTTGGGCTGCCTGTGCTAGTGGTGCGCGGATCCAACAACCTCGGTCCCCGCCAGCACCCGGAGAAGTTCATCCCGCTCATCATCACGAACGCAATAGAGGGGAAAGAGCTGCCCATCTACGGCGACGGCCTCAACACGAGGGAGTGGATCTATGTTGAGGATTTCGTCCGTGGCATAGACACCGTTCTGCGCAGAGGCGTCCCCGGGGAGGTGTACAACATCGGCGGAGGGCTGGAGAACCAGCGCACGCAGCTGGACGTGGCACACAGCGTGCTCAGGCTGTTGGGCAAGCCCGAATCGCTCATCCGGCACGTGGGTGACAGGCCGGGCCACGATCGCCGCTACTCAATCGATTCCAGCAAGCTGATGGCGCTGGGGTGGCGCCGCACGTTTGGGTTCGACGAGGCGTTGCGGGCCACCGTGGAATGGTACCTGAACAACCGCGCCTGGTGGGAGAGCATCAAGTCCGGTGAGTATGCCGAGTATTACAGGCGGATGTACGCAGGTCGCTGAGGAGGTGCTTTGTTGAAGATTCTGGTCACAGGTGGCGCCGGCTTCATCGCGAGCAACGTAGTGGACCGCTTCATAGCCAGCGGGCACAGCGTCGCCGTGGTGGACGATCTTAGCACGGGATTCCGGCACAACCTTAATCCCGCGGCTCGCTTCTACGAGATCGACATCCGCAGCCGCCAGGCAGTGGCGGAGGTGATGCAGAAGGAGCGCCCGGAGGTGATCGACCACCACGCCGCCCAGATGGACGTACGCCGCTCCACCCGAGAGCCCGAGTTCGATGCCGAGGTGAACATCCTCGGCAGCATCAACCTCATCACCGAGGCCATCGCCGCCGGAGCCCGCAGGTTTGTATACGCTTCCACCGGCGGAGCGGTGTACGGGGACCCCCAGTACCTGCCCGCCGACGAGAAGCACCCAGTAGTCCCCATCAGCCAGTACGGGGTGTCCAAGCACACGGTGGAGCATTACCTGCACCTGTACAGCCTTCACACTGGCATCAAGTACGTTGTTTTGCGGTACGGCAACGTGTATGGGCCGCGCCAGACGCCCCACGGCGAAGCAGGTGTGGTGGCGATCTTCACCGGCCGGCTCTTGGAGGGCAAACGCTGCACCATCTTCGGCAAGGGGGACAAGACCAGGGACTACGTCTTCGTTGACGACGTGGTGCGGGCGAACGAGATTGCCCTGGAGCGCGGAGACGGTGGGATATACAACATAGGGACCGGCGTGCCCACCACCGACCTGCAGGTGTTCGAGGCGGTCCGCGACGCCGTGGGCGTGGACTCCGAGCCGGTATTCGCCGATGAGCGCCCCGGCGAGGTGCGGCACATCCACCTAGACGCATCCAAGGCCAAGGCCGAGCTGGGCTGGACGCCCACGGTAACGTTCAGAGAGGGCGTGCGCAGGGCCGTTGAGTATTATCGCAGCAGTTTGGGGAAGGGGTAGGTCAGCCCCTGGCGCAGTGCGCGGCTGCCGATACAAGTTCAGTGGCAGGAGCCTAGCATGACATCGGAGGAGTACCTAGCAGGCGTAACATCCGCCATACGTGGTGTGGACCTCGCCGCGATAGATGCGGCCGTGCAGATTCTGCACCGGGCCTACGCCGATCGGAGAGCCGTCTTCACCTGCGGGAACGGGGGCAGCGCATCCACTGCCTCTCACCTCGTGTGCGACCTCCAGAAATCGGTGGTTGGCCCGGACGGCCGGGGCTTACGGGCAATCGCCCTTACCGACTCGCTGCCGCTCATCACCGCCTGGTCGAACGATTTCGACTATTCCCGCGTTTTCGCGGAGCAGGTGAGCGCGCTTGCCTCTGAGGGCGACGTGCTTCTCGCCATCTCGGCCAGCGGCAACTCGCCGAACGTGATTCTGGCCGTGGAGCGCGCCAACTCCATGGGGCTTACCACCATTGGGCTGGCGGGCTACCAGGGCGGCAAGCTCAGGCAGGTGGCTCAACGCTGCATTGTGGTGCCGTCCGACAACATGCAGATGATCGAGGACGCGCACCTGGTTGTGGGGCACCTCATTTTCAGCCGTCTGCGGGACGATCTGGCCTCATCTTCCTAGCTCTCCCCCGCGCTCAGCCGGACAATCGAACGCCGGGGATGCAGTGTCATATCAGCAACTGAACCCAAGCTGCATGGTGCAGTTGGGGAGAAGGATGCCGGGATACGCCCAGGGGAGTGTGCATGGGGGGCAGGCCCAGCACCTGTTGTGCTAGCACGGATAGGAAGCTGCTGTACGAGGTCACCAAGCGCTGCATGGACGTCGTCATGTCCCTTGCGCTGCTGGTCCTCCTGCTTCCGCTGATGCTGCTGGTGGCGCTTGCGATTCGCTTGGACTCTCCTGGCGCGGCGCTCCTCAAGCAGAAGCGAATCGGGCGCGACCGGGTTCCGTTCGATTGCTACAAGTTTCGCTCCATGTGCGTTGATGCGGAGGCACAGCGGAAGGCATTGGCGCACCGCAACGAGATGACCGGACCCGTCTTCAAAATACGGAGCGACCCACGGGTTACCCGGGTTGGGCGGGTGCTTCGGAAATACAGCCTGGACGAGTTGCCTCAGTTGATCAATGTGCTCAAAGGGGAGATGAGCCTCGTTGGCCCCAGGCCGCCCCTCCCAGAGGAGGTGGAACGGTACGAGCCTCGGCATATGAAGAGGCTGGAGGTGAAACCGGGGCTGACATGCATATGGCAAGTGAGCGGGAGGAACGAGATCTGCTTCGAGAGGTGGGTTGAGCTGGATATCGAGTACATCGAGCATAGATCTCTGTGGCTTGACCTCGTGATCCTCGTCCGCACGGTGCCGGCCGTGATCACGGCAAGGGGGGCATATTAGCGCCTATCGCTCAGCGTTGGGCTGCGCAGCGTGTCTTGCAGCCATCATGTTGGCGACCAACGTCGCGCCGTGCGCGGCGGCCGCCGTGCAGGTGGTTGGCACGGTGCGCACGGTCACGCCCGGTTGGGTGGTAGTTACCCTTCGCCCTGGCGCGCGGGTGGACGTGGGAGACACGCTCTCCATCACGCAGTACGGCGAGGAGATCGCTCGCGCCAAGGTGGAAAGCGCCTCCTCCACCGATGCCGTGGCGCGGGTCACGGAGCGCTTGCAGGGAACCATCGTGCGGGTTCTGGACACCGTGGCCATCGCCTCCGGTGCGCCGGGTCCAAGCCTCAGCCCCGTGCCGCCAGCCTCGGAGAAGCGCCCCCCATCCGCCGCCGAGGAGAGGCAGCAGAGGGCCGTCAGCGCCGTCCATTACGGCGGTGATATCGTCCCGTGGCCGCACTGGACCTATGCCGTGCTGTCCGAGCTGGCGGCACGGGGACTGCTGCCGGGAATCCCCGCCTGGTGGTTCCACGGCGGCCAGCTCCTCACCACCGACGACGTCCAGAAGCTCCTCGCAATCGCGCTGCCACCGCAGGACGGCACCGACGCCGCGGCCGCCTACGCCATGCTGGTGAAGGAGTACGGCGCGCCCGGCACGCCCGTTCCGCAGGTCATCCCCCGCGTCGCCAAAACCGGCTATACCAGGGGCCTGCTCGCCGATACGCTGGGGCAAACCAGCTTCTTGGGGCTGTACCGGTCCGACCTCTGGTTCCGCCCAACGCCGGGCACCACCGCCATCCTCACGCTCACCAACGAGCACAAAGAGTGGCAGGGCACCGGCACGGGCTTCAGCCCGGTGGATACCCTCGAGGTGCGCGGCCGGCGCTTCGGGATAGACTGGGACGTGGGGAAAACGTACCTGCGGTGGGGGCCGGGCTATACTGGCTCCCTCATCCTGTCGGACAACGCGCAGGCGATCCCCATGGTGCGGGGCAGGGGAGAGATCGACTTCGGGCGACTGCTCGGTCGGTGGCGCGCGGATCAGTTCGTGGGGGGCTTTGACGAGGGCGGCGCACACAGGTACATCGTGGGGCGTCGGTTGGAGCGCTCGCTCGGCTCCGGGTTTTCGCTGGGCTTGTCCGAGACGATGAAGCTATCGCACGCGCCGAACCCGCTGGCACTGGTTCTTCCCGTGCTCCTCTACCAGCGCCTCTTCGACAAGGACACGAACAAGCTGAACGCGCTGTTTGGGGCGGATGTGCGCTACCGCGATCGGAGGTACGAGGGGTACGCCGAGCTGCTCATCGACGACATAACCGCGCCCAAGGGCTTCCGATCGCAGGGCCGCGTGCGCCGGAAGCTGGGCTACCTTGTGGGCATGCGGCGCGAGGGACTGCTGGGCGACCGCCGGACCGACGTCCGCTTCGAGTATGTGCGAATAGACCGCGAGACCTACCTCCACCGCAACCCGGCCGTCTCGTACTACGAGCGTGGGCGCGTCATCGGCCATCCCATCGGCCCCAACGGCTCCCAAATCCTGCTGCGCGCCGACCGTCGCCTAAGCCCCCGCCTCGAGGTGACGGCGGATATCGTGCGGCAATGGTCAACCATCTCGTTCCTGCCCCCCATCGCCGAACGGCGCGATTCCGCCACCATTAGAGCCATGTACGACCTCTCGCGTGGCCGGTCGGTCGGCATCAGCGTTGGCCCTGCAAGGGTCAGGCTGCCAGGCGGACACAGCTCCACCGGCATCGACCTACAGGTTGTGGCGGACCTGATGTGGTGAGCCCAGGGCGTCCCCTGAAACACGCGGTGGGTGGCTGGCGTCTAACGGACTGGTAACGGTCGGCATGCCAGAGGATGCTGCGGTGCCGACACGAGAAGGGAGCACAACGTTGAGGTTACTGCTCAGCATAGCCATAGCTGGTTTGCTGGTGGCGGGTCCGGCCGTCGGTGCCCGCAAGCCGGCGGCGGCCAAGGGCAAGGCGAAGGTGAGCGCTCAGAAGGCGCAGGAGGACGCTGCGTGGAGTGCACCAGCCCGCACGGCAAAGAAGCCCGCCGCAAAGGCCAAGCAGCCGGCTCCGCGCAAGAACGCTTCTCCGGATCGCCAGAAGGCCACAGTTGCTTCCCAGCCCGCGCACACCCCGCTGCCCGGGCCTGCCGCCGCCACCAACGGCCGCCAGCCGCCAGCCGCCCCCGATACCCTCTCGGATGCCGACGAGCGGCAAACCACCGGCGAGCTTGACGATCTCATGCTCAAGATCACCGCCCGGCTGGAGAAGGCACACGGCGAGAAGCCAGACCCAAGCAAACCACGCCCAAAGGGCTTAGCCGCGGTGAAGGAGACGCAGGAGAAGCTCGAGAAGGCGTTGTCCGACCCCAAGCTGTCGCAAGAGGACAGAGACGCGCTGAAACAGCTGAAGCAACAGCGGGACTCAGCGCTCTACTTCCTCGCCTGCATATACATCTCGAACGATAAGCAGAAGGATGCGGAGGAGGCGCTGAGGCTGGTGGCGGCGTCGCAGGGCAAAGGAACGCCCATGTATGACGCGGCAGTTACCCAGTTGGCGCAGATGGGCAAGACGCCGTAGACCGTGCCAGTAGCTCACAGGCCGATGGCCAGCTCAGCTGTGCCCAGCCCGCGGCCTTCCTGTAGTCAGGCAGTTGGGCTGGGCTCGGCTAATGGCGGTTGGTTACAGCTCGTCGGGGAGCGACGACCGGCGGTGCGTACCTGCCAGGCGCGTGGCGCCGGGCTGCACTGCTGCGGCCGGCGACGTGGCTGGCCTATCGAGGCCGCGGGCGCGGACCGCCGACAGCACCACTTCGGCGGCTTGGCGCGCGTCCATGTGCTCGGTGTTGACCACCAAGTCGAACTGATGCACAGCGTCTAGGGTTGTGCCAAACGAGGCGCGGAGGAAATGATCGCGCGCTTGGTCCGATTGGGTTACTTTGGCGCGGGCCGCTTCGATCGATATGCCTTCGGCGGCGGCCACGCGCTTCACCCGAACCTCCATGGGGGCGATGATGCGGACAGATAGGCCGCGGTTTCGAAGGGATGCCAAGATCACGTGAGCACCGCGTCCCACAATAACAACTGGGCCATGTTGAACAAGGGCACGAATTGTGCGCGCGAGGTGGCGAACGTAGTCGCTCGATTCGACGTGTCTGCCATGAGCGAAAGACGCCGCCCAAGCCTCTATATAGCCGCGGACGTGATCGTCAAGCGCGGAGATCATCCGCTCGCCGACCTGCATATCCTTGGCGACGAAGTCCACAACCTGGCGGTCCATGCAGGGCCAGTGAAGCGCTTCGGCGACGAGGACGGCTACCTCAACGCCAAGGCTACCCATCTCCCTGGAGACGGTGACGAACGGATGCGGCTCGGTTACCTGCCGTTCGGGGCGGTACTGCTCACGGCGGGCCCGGGCTTCTGCCTCCCACCTAAGCAGTTGACGGTGCACTAACTGATGGATATCTACCATAGTAACCGCGCTCCTCTCCAGACAAGGATCGTAACTCGGCGGGCGGCCGAACGTCAATGGCGGGCAGCCGCGCCTGGTGGAACTACCGCTGCTTCGCGGAAGTCATAGCAAGTAGGGGTCGGCTCAGGCCCACCCTTGCAACGGAGGCATTCATCCTAATGTCCTATCAAGATGGCGACGTGGCCGACGAGTTTCTCCGCGTGGCCGGCGTGCTTCGCATCGGCGACATCATGAGTGCTATTGAGGAAAAACTGGCCAGCGAAGACGGAAAGTGTGAGATGTGCTTTACCCGTTTCATCGATCCCAGAGACGGGTCCGTGGCTTACCGGTTCAGAGCATCATCCACACGGGGAAGTGTGGAGGCCGTATCCGGCTCGCCAGAGGGCGCCGCTCAGCGGTGCCTGTTGCTGCTTACCGCTCGGGAGGAGCGTCTGAACATCGTCTGAGCATCCGGCGCGAACGCCGCTGGATGCGATGGCGGGCCACTTGCGGCCCGTTCAGCAGAGGTTATACCCTTTTGGCGCGGAGGCGGGCTAACAAGCCTGTCTCCGCGCTTTCCGTTGCGGCTCCTGCGCCAGGTTTGGTTTGGTCCGCGCAGGGCCATACACTTTCTGTGGAGGTTTCAATGAGAGGAGCGGTGGTAGCTGTCGCATGCGGCATCCTGCTTGGCGGCCAAACGGTGGCTGCGCCGTCGGCAAAGCCTCTGGTGGCGCGCGCCGTGGTGGTGAACGGTCGGTTCGTTGCGGGCGCCCATGCGACTGCCCGCGCAGGCGTGCTGATGGTGCCAGTGGAACCAGTGGCAACGGCACTGGGATGGCACGCACGCAGGCAAGGGCCCAAGCTGATGCTGTTGTGCAGCGACAAGGCATGCGTGCCCATTCAGATAGGCACGGGAGCCAAGACCGCTTCCGTGGTGAACGGAAAGCTGCTGATGCCAGCCGAGCGGTTGGCGTCGCTGACGGGCTCACGCTTGAGCGTTGCGCGCACCGCGGTGTCGTTCACTGCGTCAGCGCGACCCACTCACGGAGGATAGAGGTGTTGCATGAACATAGCTCTTCTGGCGACGGCGGCGCTGGCTGCCGCCGTGTGCGCTCCTGCCATGGGCATCCCAGGCCCACGCCCCGCAACAGATGCCCAAGGTGGGCTCCAAAGCGCCGGAGTTCGCCTTGAAGGGGGACGACGGAAAGACCTACTCCCTTGCCGCGCAGCGAGGCAAGTGGGTTGTGCTCGCCTTCTACCCCGCGGACATGACGCCGGGATGCACATTGGAGGCCCGGTCGCTGCGGGATAACATGGCGGCCATTCGCGCCACCCACGCGGAGGTGTTCGGCATAAGCGTGCAGGACGTTGCTTCGCACAAGCGGTTCTGCGGCGCGGAAAAGCTGAACTACCGGCTGCTTGCGGACGATAAGCGCCAGGTGGCTGCTATGTACGGCGTGTTGCCCAACCCGAACGGAAACGCCAAGCGAACCACCTTCTACATAGATCCGCACGGCATCATCCGCCGAATAGACACGTCGGTCAACGTAACCACACACGGCAAAGACGTGCTCGCGGCGCTGAAGGAGCTTATGGCTTCCAGCCAGTCGTGAAGGCAGGTCGGGCCGTGCGGACCGCTTCTCGCGCTCCCCGTGCGGCCCATGGGCCTCGTTCCGCGCTCCCCCAATCCCCGAGCATTAGTTCCCCTCACTCGTGAACGCTAGTTGACTCAGCCACCTTCTTGCGGGCATAATGGGTAGTCAGACCGTCCCGCAAGCTGCGTCGACCCAGCTCTCGCAACGCCAACCGGCTGCCAAGGTCTCCGTGCGATATCGATGCCACAAGAGAAGATCGTCATCCGCGGCGCTAGACAGCATAACCTGAAGAACCTGGACCTGGAGATTCCCAGGGACCGTCTGGTGGTCATCACAGGGCTCTCCGGCTCCGGCAAGTCCTCGCTCGCGTTTGACACGATCTACGCGGAGGGCCAACGGCGCTACGTCGAGTCGCTCTCCTCCTACGCCCGGCAGTTCCTCGGCCAGATGGACAAGCCGGACGTCGATTACATCGAGGGCCTCTCGCCCGCAGTCTCGATAGACCAGAAGTCCGCGCCCAGAAACCCGCGCTCCACGGTTGGCACCGTTACCGAGATATATGACTATCTGCGCCTCCTCTATGCCAGAATCGGGGTTGTGCATTGCCCGCGCTGCGGCCGTGAGATAGCGCAACAGGCCGTGGAGCAGATGGTGGACGCGGTGCTCGCCATGCCGGAGGGCACTAGGATCCAAGTGCTTGCTCCCATCGTCCGCGGACGAAGGGGCGAGTACCGCTCCGTCCTCGAGGATGTACGCAAGGAGGGGTTCCTCAGAGTCCGCGTCGATGGCCAGGTGTACGAGGTCACAGATGACATTGAGATGGACCGCTACCGCCAGCACACGATCGAGGCGGTGGTAGACAGGCTTGTCGTCAGGCCGGACGTGCGCACCCGCTTGGCCGACTCACTGGAGACCGCCCTCAAGCTGGCGAAGGGCACCGTTACCATCAGCATCCCGTCCGCAGACGGCGACGAGCCGCGCGACATCCTCTTCTCAGAGCAGTTCGGCTGTGCTGAGTGCGGCATAAGCGTAGGGGAGGTGGCCCCGCGTACCTTCTCCTTCAACTCGCCGTACGGCGCGTGCCCCAAGTGTCACGGACTGGGCAGCAGCCTGGAGCTTGACCCCGATCTGATTCTGGATCGCACCCTCTCGTTGGCGGAGGGCGCTGTTCTTCCCTTTGCTGGGTCCACAAGCGATTACTTCCCGCAGGTGTTCAGCAGGCTGGCTTCGGCGTGCGGCTTCACGGAGGACACACCACTGTCGGAGCTGTCCGAGGAGCAGGTGAACGCCATCCTGTACGGCGTCAACCGCAGGTTCCCGATCTTGTACACGAACAAGTACGGCCACAGGTGCACGTATGAGACCAAGTTCGAAGGCATCATCCCGATTCTCAACAAGAGGTACAAAGACAGCGACTCCGCCTATGTAAGAGAGCAGATCGAGCAGTACATGTCCTCACGCCCATGCGACGAGTGCGGCGGTAAACGGCTGAAGCCGGAGGCGTTGGCGGTTACCGTGGGCGGCCTCAACATCGCGGAGTTCACGCAGATGTCGGTTGAGGCTGCGTCCGAGTTCATCGAGGGCCTCACGCTTACGGAGCGGCAGCATACCATAGCTCGCCAGGTGCTGAAGGAGATACAAGCACGGCTGGGGTTTCTCAAGAACGTGGGGCTGGGCTACCTAACCCTCGATAGGCCCGCCGCCACCCTCGCAGGGGGGGAAGCGCAGCGCATCAGGTTGGCCACGCAGATCGGCTCAGGGCTGACCGGCGTTCTTTACATCCTGGACGAGCCGTCGATCGGGCTTCACCAGCGCGACAACAAGCGGCTGATCGACACACTGCTCCGCCTGCGAGACCTGGGCAACACTATCGTGGTGGTTGAGCACGACGAGGAGACGATACGGTCGGCGGACTGGGTGGTCGACATTGGACCTGGCGCTGGCGAGGCTGGTGGGCATGTTGTGGCCCAGGGCACTCCGGACGACGTAGCTCGAACGCCCGGCTCCATTACGGGGGAGTACCTATCCGGAGCGCGGCAGATAGCCGTTCCGACCACGCGGCGCACGCCAAAGGGCTTCGTGGTTCTGCGCGGCGCCTGCGAGCACAACCTCAAGAGCATCGACGTTGAGGTGCCCCTAGGCGTGTTCGTGTGCGTTACGGGCGTGTCCGGAAGCGGCAAGTCCACCCTCGTGCAGGAGACGCTGTACCCCCTCCTGATGCAGAAAGTGATGGGGGCGCGTCGGGCCGTGGGGCGCCACCGGGACATCGAGGGGTGGGAATCGATCGACAAGGTGGTGGACATCAACCAATCGCCCATCGGGCGCACGCCCCGCTCGAACCCGGCGACCTACACCGGCGTGTTCGACCTCATCCGCGAGCTGTACGGTCAAACGAGCGAGGCGAAGGTGCGCGGCTACAAGCCCGGTCGGTTCTCGTTCAACGTGAAGGGCGGGCGCTGCGAGGCCTGCAAAGGCGATGGGATAATCAAGATAGAGATGCAGTTTCTGCCGGACGTCTACGTTCCGTGCGAGGTGTGCAAAGGCAAGCGGTACAACCGAGAGACCCTGGAGGTGAAGTTCAAGGGCAAGTCCATAGCAGACGTGCTGGATATGACGGTTGGGGAGGCGCTGCGCTTCTTCTCCGCCATACCGCCCATCACGCGCAAGCTGGCGACCATACACGACGTGGGGCTCGACTACATCAAGATGGGCCAGCCTGCCACCACGCTTTCCGGCGGCGAGGCACAGCGGGTGAAGCTGGCGGCGGAGCTCTCGCGCCGGGGCACGGGCAACACGCTGTACATCTTGGACGAGCCGACTACCGGCCTCCACTTTGAGGACATCAGGAAGCTGCTGGAGGTGCTTGGCCGCTTGGTTGATGCCGGGAACACCGTCCTCGTCATCGAGCACAACCTGGACGTGATCAAGACCGCCGACTGGGTGATCGACCTCGGTCCGGAGGGCGGCGACAACGGCGGAGAGGTGGTGGCGGCCGGCACGCCGGAGGACGTGGCCAGGTGCGGGCGCAGCTATACCGGCGAGTTCCTGAAGAGGGTCCTCGCCGCCAAGTGAGCGGCGTCTCTGCCGGTGGCTTTCGAAAGGGGTGACGCTTATTTGGGGAAGGAGACCAGTACGTCTGAACGGGCTGCGGAAAGGGCGCTGGAGCTGTTTGACGCCGGGCTGAACTGCGCCGAATCCACGCTGCAGGCCCTTGCTGAGCACTGGGGACTTGCCGACCACATGGCGGTTCCTGGCGTCGCGGCATGCTTCGGCGGTGGCATCGGCAGGTCGGGCGGCGTGTGTGGAGGCCTAACCGGCGCGCTGATGGCGCTGGGCCTCCGCCAGGGCCGGCGCGAGCCCTCCGACATGGGTGCGAAGGAAGAGATGTACCAGATCGCTGCGGCCGTGCAGGAGCGGTTCGAGACGCTCTTCGGAACGGCGAGCTGCAGGGAGATCACCGGGGTGGATATGAAGACCGAAGAGGGCCACCGGGTCGCAAGGGACGCCCAGGTGCACGCGCGGATATGTCGTGGTTGCGTGCGCGCTGGCGTGATGGCCGCGCTGCAGGTTGCCGACGTGGATCGGCCAGGCCAACAACCAGACTAGCGACCGCCGCATGAGACCGTAGGGGGGCCGGTGCGGTGGAGCCTCACCTTAGCCGCTTGCTTGCCGCGCCTCCCCGCATCGTTAGCCGCCTATCGGACCCCGCCTTCAGCATCGAAACGGCGTAGCCGGGGACCAGGCTCACCACAACCGAACGCCCCTTTGTGGGTTGCTTCCACCAGGTATTCCCCCACGCGCGTTGAATGGAGGGACTGGTGCTGGCGGCGTTGGCTGGGTTGCGCCGCAGCGCCCAAACGGTGGAGCTGCATCCGGCCGCCCAGCCGGAAAGCAGCCGCCTGAGAGGAGGGTCCCAAAGGTGAGAGCACTCAAAGCAGTGGTCGCCTTGGTGGCGGTGCTGACGCCTGTGGCGTGCGGCATCGTTGGCGCGCAGGCGCCAGGCAACTTCGTGATGGTGAGTGGCAAGGTGACGGCGGTATCCGGCGACTCGATCACCGTGACGCCGATCGGACAGGGGCAAGCCGTTGCCGCCCGCATTGCGGAGGACACCCGACTTGAGCGGGTTGACCCGGCATCTTTCTCGGACATCAAGGTGGGGGATACGGTTCGCGTGATGGGCGCCAGAAGGCCTGAAGGAGACCAGCCCATGCCCGCGCTTCGCATCCAGCTCGGCGAGGCAGGCGCCCCCGCTGGTGGCGGCGGCAGAGGAGGCTTCGGCGGCATGCCCGCCAAGGTGAAGACCACGGACCCGTTCGTAGTTACGATCGAGGGGCAGGGCGATAGGCCGTTCGTGGTCACGCAAGACACGGAGGTCGTTCAGGTAAAGCCCCTCGCCCGCGACGACATCAAGGTGGGGGAGTGGGCTATGCTGTTTGGCACGCGCGAGGGCGATACCGTCACCGCCCGCTTCCTGAGGGTGGGGGCTGGCGTCGTCAGCGCTCTTCCCGGCACGATCAAGACGGCCACAAAGGGCGCCCTCACTATTGAGGTGCCCGGCGGCACGCAGGTCCAAGTGAAACTGCCGGACGGCACCGCCATCCTCAGCCAGAAGAGCAGCACTCCCAGCGACATCAAGACCGGCGAGCTGGTGGCCGTGGTGCCGGCAACGTTCCAGATGGGCGGCGAAGGAGACATCGAGGCGTCGCGCTTGTTCGTTGGGGAGATCCCAAGCGGCAACGCGGGCTGGATCGCTGGTGGCGCTGCTCCCATGCCGATGATGGTGGTCTCCGGCTCCGTTAGCAAAGCCGATCCGCTCACCATCCGCGTGGGGCAGGACAAGCGGGCCGTCAAGCTCGCTCAGGGCGCCACGGTGGTTCGCCTTGCCCGCGCCTTCAGCTTTGATCTCAAGCCGGGGCAGGAGGTCACAGTGGCCGGCCGAATGACGCCGGACGGTTCGTTCATCGCTCGCGGGGTGCTGCTCAGCGCGCAGTGACCGTGGCGCAGGCCAGCATCCCCCGGAGAGGAGGGTCTGCTGAAGTGAAGATCGCTAAGTTGCTGGCGGCTTTGCTTGCCGTCTGCGTGTGCGCCGCCCAGGCCCAGGCGCCTGCACAAAGGCAGGGCCAGCGCATGGCAAGCATTACTGGTAAGGTCGTCACGGCCAGCGCGGATTCCCTCGAGATTGCGCCGATTGGGGGCCGACAGTCCGTGACGGTTCAGCTGAGCGCAGACACGCGGTTCGAGCGCGTGGAGCCTGCCTCGTTTCAGGACGTGAAGGTCGGCGACACGGTGCGCGTAACCGGACAGCGACGCCCGGCGCAGAACCAAGCTGCCGCGGCGTCGCGCATCCAGATCGGCGACGCGGGGCCAGCCACAACAGGGGCCGCTGGCGGGCAAGGAGCCCGTGGCGGATTTGGCGCACCGGCCACCGTCAAGAGCCTTGACCCGTTCACCGTTACCGTGGAGGGCTCGGGCGACCGCACCTACACGATTGGGCCCGACACCGAAGTGGTGCGCGTGAGCCAGATCTCCGCGGCCGATGTGAAGCCGGGCGACTGGGTGTCCGTAACCGGCACGCGCGAAGGCCAGACCGTAAGCACCCGCATAGTGCGGGTTGGCCCTGGAGTGGTGAACAGCCTTTCCGGCGCCATCGCGTCTGCCAGCAAGGGGGCGTTTGCCCTCCGCGTGGGCAACAGCGATGAGACGCAGGTCAAGCTCACCGACGGCGCGGTGCTGCTTCGCCAGAACGTCTCATCTGCGACCGACCTCGGGGCTGGCGAGCTGGTGGCCATCCGCACTCAGGCGACAGGAGCCGGTGGCGGAGGGCAGAGCGACATCGAGGCGTCCGCCATCTACGTGGGCGAGGTGCCCGAAAGCGGGGCCAGCTGGCTTGGGACGGCACGCGGCGGCGCTGGCGGGCGCATGATCATCGGGTCGGTCAGCAAGACCAACCCGCTCACCGTTCGCACCCGCCAGGGCCAGAACCAGACTAGGCGTCAGGTTCGCCTTGCCCCCAACGCAACGGTGGTTAGGCTGACCCCGGCTTATAGCTTCGACCTGGCCCCCGGCGAGCGCGTCTCCGTGTTCGGCCGGATGAGCGCTGATGGCACGTTCTTGGCGCGCGCGGTTATGGTGGGCCGGATTGTGTCCGGCAACGCGCCCGATACCGCCGAGCCCAGAGACGCGGTTGAGGCCATCCGCAAGGCGATTGCGGCCAAAGACCTGGATTCTGCGCTCAACGGCTTCGACGACAAGGCGCTCGTGATCGTGAACGTGAGCGGCCAGACGTTCAACCTGGACGGCAAGGATGCCATCCGCGGCGCGTTCTCCCAATACGCCGACGATGTGTCAAAGCTGTACAGCGCCGAGCCGGAGGTGACAGTTACCACCGACGGCCAGTCTGCCATTGTGCGGACCGTGTCCGTTACGGGCGACGGCACCCGCCTCGTCGCCGAGAGCCTTCTGCGCCGCATCGACGGCACGTGGAAGGTCGTGCGCTCGGTTCAGACCATCGAGTAGCTCAGGCCGCAGTCGCTGAAGCTTCGCGAATGCACCGTCGAGACGGGAGGGCAGGGCCTGTCCTCCCGTCTATGTTTCGCGGGGAGGTCCATTCACCCCAGACGCGAATCCAACCTCCGATGGAACGTGCGAACCTTGGCCAACGGCGCTATGGCATAGTTGCTCTGCTAACACTTAGCGTGCTTGTCTCTCCCCTAGCCGCGGCTAGCGGTCTCCCCGCCGCCGTGCCGTCTATTAGGGGCACCTACGTGCTGTTCATGGGCGAGGGGAGGGTTGGAACGGAAAGCTTCCGAATCGAGCCCACCTCCGACGGAGCGAGGTTGGAGGCGAGGACCAAGATCGACGTGATCGGCGTCAAGGTAGACCAGGCAGTTCAGCTGCACGTGAACGCGCAGCTTGAGCCGGTCACGTTCTCCTTCAGCGGCTCCACGGGCGAGAAGAAGGTAGAGAGCAGGGTTACGTTTGCCCGCGGCAAGGCCACGGCGGTAAGCGACGCGGGCGTCGTCACCACCACTCCCTACGATGGCAAGCTCGTGGTTCTGCCGGGCAGCAACTTCTCCGGCTACAACATCCTCATTGCCCGCTACGACAAGGCCACTGGTGGCGACCAACCGTTCAAGGCCTATCCGGACGTTCCCATCAGCGTGCGGCTGGTACGCCAAGACCCAGTAACTGTGCGCGGGAAGAGGGAGGTGTTCGACCTCTACCGGGTTGCCATATCTGGACAGAACACGGCGGTGTGGGTGAATCGGGAGGGCGTGGTGGCGGCGGTATCGTCGCAAGCACTCGGGTTGGATGCCGTGCTGCAGCAGTACGTGCCCGCTCGAGATGCCCTGGTACTCAGTCTGCTCTCCCTGAGCGGGGCGTCTTCGGCGCCAAGCGCGCCAGCGGTCGCCAGGGCGGAGGATGTGCGCATTCCCGCCCCCGGGCTTCGTCTAGCTGGCACGCTCATCCTGCCGGCCGGCGTCGATTCGCCTCCCTGTGTGCTGCTTGTGCCCGGCTCCGAGGCGCGCGACAGAGATGGCACCGTGTACGGCGTCCCGATATACGCGCAGATTGCCGCGCGGCTGGCCAAGGATGGGTTCGCGGTGCTGAGGTACGACGAGCGCGGCGTGGGCGCCAGCGGCGGCAACGCCTCCAGCCTCAGCCTGCCTGTGCTGGTAGAGGACGCCAAGGCGGCCCTCAGGTACCTGCGGGGAAGGCGCGAGGTCAACGGGCTTCGCGCGGGGCTTGTGGGTTTCGGGGACGGCGCCGTGGTGGCCGCAATGGTGGCAAGCATGGATCCCACCATCGATGCCCTTGCGCTGCTGGACTGCCCTGGGGGGACCGTTGGAACTGCGCTGGAGGAGGACCTGCAGAGGAGGATCGGGGCGGACGCCTCGTTGGACGCGGCCTCCCGCGAGCGCGCGTTGAAGGCCGTGCAACAGGCCATCAGCCCCGCGGGCAAGACGGAGGAAGAAGGCCTACCAGCGGCCATCCGGCAGGAGATCACCCAGCCGTGGCGGAAGGCGCTGCTCGAAGCCAGCCCCAAGGAGTACCTCAAGCTTACTGCTGCCCGTGTGCTGATACTGCATGGTGGGCTTGACCGGCAGGTAGATCCCCGCAACGCCGCCCTGCTTGAGCAGGCTGCAAAGGCCGCCAACCGCGGAGCTCCCAAGGTCGTCGTTTTGCGGAACCTGAACCACCTGCTCGTGGCGGCGCACACGGGCGAGGTGGCGGAGTACGCCAGCCTCTCCACAACTGTGGACGAGCGCGCGCTATCTACGCTCTCCACCTGGATGAAGGAGGCCACGGCCAAGCCGCCGGCCGGCTGAGGTTGTGCGTCCCGCGCCAGAGCTCACGCATGGGCGGTTGATCCCGGTATGGTGCTGTTCCCCGGTTGCTCAATCCCAGCCGTTTCCCCAAGGCTTTGGGCAAAGATATCCCTCGCCTCCCTGTGCTGGCAGAGGAACGGAGGCATCCCCATGCGTCTCCACGTTCGTGATCGTTCGCTCTCCCAACGGGCGTTTGTCATATTGAGAGCCAGCAGGTTATAATCTAGTAACGCAACCCACGGAACGTCGGCCCGCGCGGCAGGAGACGGACGTGGAGGCCGCTGGCCGCGCTGCCGGCCGATAGGAGAGTGCCGATGAGACGGTCCGTCTTTGTGCTCGTTCTGGCATTTGCCGCTGCGCTACCGAGCGTTGCACGCGCCGCTGCCCCGAAGCCCAAGGGCGCGTTTCGGCAGCTTCAGGTGGGAGATAAGTGGGCATTCATCACGCGGGGGATCGTGGCGCAGGGCAACCGAATCGCCACGTATTCGGAAACCCGGCAGGTGGGTGTAACCCCCGAGACGCGCAGGTCGCCCGACGGCGTGGAGTGCCGCGTCATCGCCATGCAGACCCTCACGTACGCCTTCGGCAGAAGGGACATCAGCGATTCGGAGGCCATCTTCACGCAGGACCAGAACGGCACGATTCAGATCAGGGGGCGCAAGAGGTCGGACAGGCCGGAGATCCAGTGGGTGGTGGATCCAAAGGAGGGCGGCATACCGGATGTGCGCAGCCCCGTCTCCGTAAGCGACTCCTGGACCACCCGCTACAGGATGTCCGACGACAGCACCGGGCAACAGGAATCCCGCGTTGTTGGGACTCAGCGCATCAAGCTTCCGATCGGCACGTTCGATTGCTACGTAGTGCGATCCCACCTTGAGGAGAGCGACGGCCTCAAGGTTGTGATGTTAGACTGGTACGTCCCCGAGCTTGGGTCTCAGGTGATGACGGTTAGCTTGGCCAAGACCGGGGATGGGCTCACCTTCGTTGAGGCGGAGGTGATGGTGGGCAGCTCACTGGCGAGGCCAGACAGCAGACAGGCCAAGCGCTAGGGCGCAAACGAGATCCGCTGGCCGGCATGCAGGTCCGCGGCGCCGATTTCAGGCCCCCACCGCGCGCTTCATCACGTCTACCGGCGGCGTGATCCCCGTCCAGATCTCGAACGACCGTGCGCCCTGGTAGACCAGCATCTCGATGCCGCCAACTGCCCGGCACCCCGCCGCCCGAGCCTGTTGCATCAGCCTAGTGAGCCGTGGGTTGAACACCGCGTCGTACACCACGAGGTCCGGTGGCAGCTTCACGCCGTGCGGCAATGGGCTTTGGTGCACGTTCGGGTACATCCCAACGGAGGTAGCGTTCACCAGCAGGCCAGCGTCGGCCAACGCGGCTTGGGCGGCCTCCCGCGCAAGCGGCCCCCCGCGCACCTCTCGTCCTGTGGCCGCCGCCATGTCCGTCGCCAGCTCCCGCGCCTTTGACTCCGTGCGGTTGAGCACAACCACCCGCTCCACCCCGGGCGCGGTGGCCAGCGCATATACGATTCCCCTGGCAGCTCCGCTGGCACCCAACACCACCACCGCGCGCGGCAGGATGGAGAGCCCGGCCGTCTCCCTTAGCGAGGTGAGCACCCCGTATACGTCTGTGTTGTAGCCCACCAAATGCCCCTGGCGGTTGGCGATGGTGTTGACTGCGCCCACTGCTCGAGCCTCATCGCTGAGCTCGTCCAGGTGTGGGATGACTGCCTGCTTGTGTGGCACGGTGACGTTCATGCCGCGGATTCCGAGGGCCCTCATCCCCTCGATTGCGTCACCAACGGCCTCTGGCGCCACGTCGAACGCCACGTAGCACAGGTCGAGCCCGAGCGCTGCAATCGCGGCATTGTGCATCTGGGGCGAGAACGAGTGGGCAATCGGATGTCCGATCACGCACAGAACGCCGGTAGTTGCGGTTATGCGGGCATTGCCGCCCAGGCGCGCGGGCAGCCCGCCGTCTGATGGGGTGTGCGCAGGGCTGCTCATAGGGGTGTGCCGTCCCTTTCGAACGCAGTGGGGCGAGGAATCGCATCCGGCCGCGCATCGAACTGCCATTCAAGCACCGCCCTGGACCTCTCGGTGCGCCGACGGACCATCTGCACTGCGGCGTCTCTCAGCTCGTCGATGGTGGCCGGCGTCAGCCCGAACGCGCCCAAGAGCGCGTCGTCGAGGTCGCGGCGCTCCGGGAGGTCGAAGTACTCCGAGACCGGCGAGATGGGCGCTAGGGCAGCGGGCTTCCACAGGTCGGCCACGGCGGCATCCAGCCGATCGAACAGATCGGGGTTGGGCACGGGCAAGCGAGCTGTATCGGCGCCCTCAGTCTTGAGGCCACCGTGCCCCAGGTTCGCGCGGGCGTACACCTCGCGGGCCACAACGCCGATGGGAGACGAAAGCCACGCCCAGAGCAGATGCGGCTGCGGGCAATGCAGCTCGAACAGGTTGTGGTCGGCCCACACGCCGTGAGGATTCAGCAGGACCACGGGGCGGCCGCCGTGGGCCATCGGCCACAGCAAGGCGCCAATCGAACGTCGGCCTAGGTGCCACCACGGGCGCCTTCCGCGGCAGCTCGGCCTGAGGTGCGGCGCGATGTTGGCCGGCAACGCCTCGGCCCTGCGCATGTAGTCTAGGGCTTTGGTGTCGGTTAGCTCCGCGGCGTTGTTTGGGCAGCAAAGGACCCGCGTGTGGAGCGCCTCAGGGGTAAGCATGCTGGTTGCGCACTGCTTCGGGCTCACAACGATGGGCCTAAGGAATCGCTCCTCGATCTCCACCGGGCCGAAGTGGCCGCTAAGGTAGGTCTTGGTGCCAGGCGAGCTGCCTGGACCGAGCTCCTGCAGGTAGAAGAACTGGTTAGCTCCCGACTTGAGTCCGAACCGCACTTTGGCGATTTGGCCCAGCGGAACGACGCGGTCGCGGAAGCGGCTTATCACCTGGTTGAAGACGTCTGGGGCCCGGAGCAATGGGCCGCCCCACGGATCGGTGGGAGGCAGTTGGGGCTTCGGCAACGCCAGGCATCGGCTCACTCTGCCTCTGTCCATCGACACGAAGCGCACGGATTCGGTGGGGCGCGCTGGACCCGCATGGAACAGCAGGATGGCGGTATTGACGGCGGCCTCGGCAAATGCCCGCGCGCCAACGTCCTCAAGCACCATCACGTCTGAACCGTGTGCGAGCAGCGCGCCCCTCACCCCCTGGCCGTACGCCGAGTCGAGCCATGAGTTGGACGTCACAAGGCAGCACACGCCACCCTGGGCAAGCCAGTCGATCGATGATCTGATGAAGTGGGCGTACACGTCTGCGGTGCCGCGGATGGGGCGGCGTCCACCTTGTTGGTTGCCCGCACCATCCAAGCGCTGCGCGGATTCGTGCCGCACGTACGGGGGGTTCCCGACGATTATGTCGAACTTGCTGGCCACTCCATTCTGCAGCGCGTTGCGGCAAGTGAGGGAGGGAGGCGGGGCTTGCGTTACGCCGGCTTCGGCCAGCGTGAGCCTGAGCCGGAGCGAGGCTATGCGAAGCGCGCCCTCGTCCACATCGATGCCGTAGATTCGCGCGATGGACTGCGCCGTCCACTCAGCCGGATCGTGGCACGCCCCGGAGATCGCGGCGGCACGGGCGGCGGCGTCGCGTAGGAGCGCCAGCATCGCAACCAGAAAGGCGCCACAGCCACAGCTTGGGTCCAGCACCGTCACGCGAGACAGAAGGGAGTAGGCGAGTACGGCTCCATCCGCTGAAAGGCGCCGAACGTTGGGCGCATAGGGGCCCCACACCGTCGCTTCTGCTATGTCAGCGGGGACTCGGTTGCCGATCAGGTACTCCTCAAGCGCCAGCTTGCACATCAGCATCGCCAGGCCGGGCGGGGTGTAGAACAGGCCGGATCTTTTCCGCCGCGGGCGCGCGCACGCCGTTTGGTACAGAAGCTCCAGGTCGCTGTGGTTGCCCAGACCCCCGTATGCGCTGGCGTTGGGCGCAGGCCGCGGGGTTGCCAGCGGGTGCCCCTCTCGTGCGAGAGAGTCTGTCGGGCGTTCGGTTCGCCCGGTTGGCGGGTCAGCGATGCGCAGACCCGGCGGCAGAAGCGCCTCGTAGTGGAGTTGCAGCGACTGGAGCAGCATTTGCGGCGAATGCTCTGACCGGGTTTGGGCGGGAGCAATATCGGTGGCTCGCGCAGCTCTAGGTGAACAGGGCACCAACTGACTCGCCCACGTGGATGCGTTTGATGGCCTCGGCGAAGAGCGGGGCCACGCTGAGGGTCACGATGCGGTCCAGCCGCTTCTCCGGCGGAAGGGCAACGGTATTGGTGACCACCACCTGGCGCAGGTTGCTGGCCTTGATGCGCGGTATGGCTGGTCCGCAGAACACGCCGTGGGATGCGGCGGCGTAGACGGCCTTCGCGCCCGCGCGCTCGACGGCCTCGGCCGTGCTCACCAGCGAGGTGGCTGTGGCGATCTCATCGTCGAAGATGATGGCCGTCTTCCCTGCCACGTCGCCAACCACTGCGGTGTGCCTCACCGCCGTATCACTGATGCGCCGCTTGTCAATGAAGGCCATCGGGATGTTGAGGCGCTCGGCGTAGGTACCGGCGCGCTTGGCGCTCCCAGCGTCCGGGGCCACCGCCACGCAGTCTTCAAGCCCAAGCTTCTCCAGGTAGGCGGTCATAACCGGCACCGGAGTAAGATGATCCAGCGGGACCGAGAAGAAGCCGTGGACCTGGGGGGAGTGCAGGGTCATGGTGAGGACGCGGTTTGCACCAGCGGTTACCATGAGGTCCGCCAACAGCCGGGCGGTTATCGAGATGCGCGGCAGGTCTTTCTTGTCGGAGCGGGCGTAGGAGAAGTAGGGGACTACGGCGGTGACTCGGCCGGCGGATGCGCTTCGCAGTGCATCCATCATGATGAGCAGCTCCATTATGTGCTCGCTGACGGGGGACGAGAGGCTCTGCACCACGAAGACATCGCGCTCCCGCACGCTCTGCATGATGCGCACAGAGACGTTATCGTTGGAGAAGCGCGTGACCGCCACTTCGCCAAGGGGCAGCCCCAAACAGCTGCATATCTCGCGTGCCAGCTCTTGGTTGGAGCTTCCCGCGAAGACCAAAGGCTCACGCCGCATCCAATCTACCTCCAGGCCTCCAATTCGTTTCCGGTACGTTCGAACTACGGCCACTGTGTCATATCCAATCCGATTGCCCTGCGCAATATGCGAACCGCGTCCAGCACGTCCACGCGGCCGTCACCGGCGGGCTTACCCAGGCCAGATGGTGGGGCCACATCTGCCGCGGCTCTCTGCGCATCCGTAAGCGTTGCAAGCCCCACCGCGGCGCGGAGCGCGAGGAGGGCGTCTGCCACCGTGACGGCGCCATCACCGTTCACGTCGCCGTACAGCACGACGCGAGACAGCGGCACGGAGCGCACGCGGTTGTGCGTGTCGTCGGTGAAGAGCACTAGGCCGGGAACGGCCGCTACAGTGGACGGCGCCCCGAGGTTCGCGGCAACGCCAGAGGTGCCGTCGGGGCTGAACGGGTCCTCCGCCCCGCTTCCAGCGACGGTGACGATGGTGCCATCAAGCTGGATTACGCGTACTCGATTGTTGCCAGAATCGGCCACCACCACGCGGCCATCGGACGTAACTGCCAGGCCTGCCGGCTCGTTCAGTTGGGCTCGGGCCGCGGGTCCCCCGTCGCCAGCGAAGCCCGGCGCGCCCGTTCCCGCGACGGTTGTGATGGTTCCGGCGGGCGATATGGCGCGGATGGCGTGCGCACCGAAGTCCGCCACCAAGAGGTCGCCCTTGGCGGTAACCGCGAGGCCGTACGGAGCCATGAGGGCGGCCTCTGATGCGGGGCCTCCGTCGCCGCTGTACCCGGGTTGGCCAACGCCGGCCACGGTGGATATGATGCCGTTGGGCGTCACCTTGCGCACCACGGAGTTCCCGAAGTCAGCTATATACAAGTTTCCAGCAGCATCCACAACAACGCTGAACGGGCTGATCAGCTCCGCGGCTGTAGCTGGCCCGCCATCGCCGGAGTATCCCTGGTCTCCGGTCCCGGCGACGGTTGTGATGGTGCCGTCCGGCGCGATCATACGGATCCGCTGGTTGTCCGTATCGGCCACGTACAAGTTGCCGGCCGGGTCGATCGCCAAACCGGTAGGGAACGCCAGCTGAGCCGCCGTTGCTGGCCCGCCGTCGCCGGAGAAGCCAGCGCGGCCGTTCCCAGCGATTGTGGTGATGGTGCCGTCCGCTGCAACTCTCCTGATGCAAGCGTTACCGGAGTCAGAGATATACAAGTTTCCGGACGAATCAACCACCAAACCGGCGGGGGCGTTGAGGGATGCATCAGCCGCTCTGCCGCCATCGCCAGCGAGGCGCGGCTGGCCGTCGCCCGCCACGGTTGAGATGACGCCCTGGCCTGCCGCCGCAGGGCAGACGAGGGCCAGCAGTCCGGCCAAGAGCCAACGGACCGGCGCGGGCCCGCAGTGTGAGGCGCCACCAGTGGTAGTCACGCCGTGCGTCATATCGATATCACCAGGCCGTCGATGGCCAGGCTCACGTTCGGCGGCAGCGCCGCCGTGGCCTCCTCGTAGTCGATGTCGTGCGTCAAGTGGGTGAAGTAGGTGCGGCTGGGCCTGAGCTCGTCAACCACGCGCAGCGCCTCCTCGAAGTTCATATGTGTGGGATGGGGGCGGTATCGCAAAGCGCCCAGCACCAAAACCCCCAATCCACGCAGGAGATCCTTGGTTGCCTCTGGTATGACGCTGCAGTCGGTGAGGTACGCCACGGGACCAAACCGGTAGCCCAGCACCGGCAGCGACCCATGCAAGGCAGGAACGGCTTGCACGGTGAGGCCTCGGATGGTTAGCTCCGATGGCATCGGCCTCAGGTCGATCTCCGGCTTGCCGCCGCCCAGTTGTGTGCCCTCGAACGCGTACCAGAAGGCGCGCCGTACATCTGCGAGCGTCCCTGGCAGCCCGTAACACGGCACATGCCCGCACTGGATCGAGCTGAACCGCCGAACGTCGTCCAACCCGAAGATGTGATCGGCGTGTGAATGTGTGAACAGCACCGCGTCCAGGCTGCGAATGCCCTCTCTAACGGCCTGAAGCCTTAGCTCCGGGGGCGTGTCGATGAGAATGCTGACGCCTTGGTGCTGAACCCACGCCCCGCAACGCGTCCTCTTGTTTCGCGGGTCATCCGATCGGCACACGCGGCAGTTACACGCAATCACCGGGACCCCATGCGAGGTCCCGGTTCCCAACAAGGTGAGCTGCACGAACCGTTAGTTCGCCGCTCGGCGTGGGCCCTCCTGCAATGCGCCGCGGCAAGCCTTGCATGCTCTTTTCCCGCTCCCTCACCCCTGCCCCTTGGTATCATGGAGGATGCCGTTCCCCTCACCGCGGCTTCGCCACCCCTCTCCCCGTAAGTGGGAGAGGGGGGGTAGGAGGAGTGCGTGAGGTGTGATTGGGTGCTGTGAGCCCGTCAGTCGCCCTGGGCTTCCTCTCTCCTTGAGCTTGCAGGGCTTCTCACTCCGCAGTGATGGCGCCACGAGCGAGGAGAGCCTTGGCCCAGCATGGGGCTGGCGAGGTTGCGTCCATCCATACCCACTGCGCGGTAGCCCCATGAAGATTGGTCTGGGCCGTCAGGAGGCAAAGGTGATGGTCCAAACAGGCAGGTGGGCAGCTCAACAGGTGCGGCTCCACCCTTTCCAGGGGGGTGCTGCGGCTTTCGGTATGCCCTGTGACCTCGCGTCGGACCACAACGGCGCTATCCGGCAGAGCGCAGGTCGTGCAGGGGGTGCCCCGGATGGGTAACATCTCTAGATGCGACTGGTCAGCTGCCCAGCCTTGCCCACGGGCGTGGCGCTGGGCGTTGCACGCGACGGGAGGTTACCCGATGGCAGAGCGCACCTATCGATACGTGGTTGTTGGCGCTGGACTTGCCGGCGCCGCGGCTGTCGAGGGCATCCGCGAGCTGGATGGCAGCGGCTCCATCCTGCTCATCGGCGATGAGCCGCACCTGCCGTACAATCGTCCTCCACTCTCGAAGAAGCTGTGGTTCGGCAAGACCACGCTTGATCGCATCTACGTTCACGATGAGAGCTTCTACCGCAGTGCGGGCGTCGACCTTGCGCTGGGGGTTACGGTGACCGGGCTGGATTGCACAGTCCGCACGGCAACTGACAGCCGCGGCGATGTGATCCATTACGAGAAGCTTCTGCTGGCCACCGGCGGGGCACCCCGCAAGCTTGGCATACCCGGGAGCGACGAGGCCGGTCTCTGCTTGTACCGCACGCTTGATGACTACCTTCGGGTCAGAAACGAGGTGGGGGAGGGGCGCTCGGCGCTTGTGGTGGGCGGTGGCTTCATCGGGTCCGAGATGGCGGCGGCCCTTTCCACGGTGGGGGCCGAGGTCACGATGGTGTTTCCGGACCCGTACCTGTGTCGCCGAGTGTTTCCGGAGGATCTGGGGAAAGCTGTCCAGAACCGCTTCCAGGAACGAGGCATCAGGGTGATCGCCGACGACGTGCCCGCGTCGTTCTCCCGGAAGGGCGACCAGGTTGTGATGCGCACTATGGGCCGCGTTGAGGTGACGGCGGATGTGGCCGTGGTGGGCATAGGCATCAAGCCCAACGTCTACCTCGCCGAGCAGGCCGGGCTGGAGACCCGCGGCGCCATCGTGGTGGACGAGTACCTTCGCACTAGCGACGCCGATGTGTACGCCGCGGGGGATAACTCCATCTTCCCATACCAGGCACTGGGGCGACCAATGCACGTGGAGCACTGGGACAACGCCCTTAGCCAGGGTAAACACGCGGGGCGCAACATGGCCGGTGCCAATGAGCCGTTCTCTTACATGCCTTACTTCTTCTCCGACCTGTTTGAGTTCGGTTACGAAGCCGTGGGTGAGGTGGACTCAAGCCTGGATACCTACGCGGAGTGGGAGAAGGAGTTCGATACCGGCGTCGTCTACTACCTGGCCGACGGCAAAGTGAGAGGCGCTATGATGTGCAACGTTTGGGGCAAAGTCGACGCCGCTCGCGACCTGATTCGGTCCGGCAGGACGATGGCGGCCAGCAGCCTGCATGGCGCCATACCCGTGTCCGCCTAACGCGGGAACGCCGAATATGGCCAAGCAACCACAGCCGCGGCAGCTGCACGGCCGCGTCGCGCTTGTTACGGGAGGCGGGAGGCGGATCGGGAGTGCCATCGCCCTCGCATTGGGGCGCGCGGGTGCCGGCGTGGTGGTGCACTACCGCCGCTCCAAGACAGAGGCGGAACAGATCTGCACCTCGCTGCGCAACGAGTGCGAGGTAGAGGCGTGGATGGTTCAAGCCGACCTGAGCGATGCCGCGGAGCTACAGTCGCTGATTCCGCGCGCAACGGAGCTGGCCGGCCGCCTGGACGTGTTGATCAACAACGCCTCAACGTTCCCTGCCGACGGCTTGGATGACCTCTCACTCCAGGGCCTGATGAGCAGCATAACCGTCAACACCTGGGCGCCGTTTCAGCTCACTCGTTTGTTTGCCCAGCGGTCGGCCTCTGGGACGGTGGTCAACCTGCTCGATTCGCGCCTCAGAGGGTACGATTGGGCCCATGTGAGCTACATAGTGGCAAAGCATGCCCTGGAGCTGCTTACCCGCATGTCTGCCCTCCGATACGCGCCCAACGTTACGGTGAACGCGGTGGCGCCGGGGCTCATCCTACCGCCTCCTGGCAAGGACGAATCGTATCTGAACGCCCTGGCCAACACCGTGCCCATGCGCAAGCACGGCACCCCCCAGGATATCGCCGATGCTGTGCTCTTCCTGGCCACCAGCAGCTTCATTACCGGTCAGGTGATCTACGTTGACGGCGGTAGGCACCTAAGAGAGTACACGGATGGACCGCATCCACATTAGGGACCTGATGGCGCGCTGCATTCTCGGCGTGACCCAAGAGGAGCGGCGCGAAAGGCAAGACGTGTGCGTGAATATCGTCCTCTATGCTGATCTACGCCCAGCAGCACTGAGCGATCGATTTGAGGACGCTGTAGACTATCGGGCGATTAAGAAGCGGGTGCTCGCGCTGATCGAGGACTCCTCCTACCACTTGGTGGAGGCCCTTGCCGAACGGATTGCCGATTGCTGCCTGCAGACGCCGTCGGTCCACCGGGTTCAGGTGACGGTGGACAAGCCGTCTGCCCTGAGGTTCTCACGCAGCGTGGCCGTCGAGATCGAGCGGTCGAGGAGCTAGGGGGGGCGGTACGTGCCTGGCGTCTTCGTGGGCGTTGGCTCGAATGTGGACCCCGAGCTGAACGTGCCGCGAGGGGTGCAACTCCTTGCGCAACGCGTGCCGGTGGTGGCTGTGTCCACGTTCTACCTCACCCCGCCGGAAGGCGGGCGCAGCCAGCCGCCGTTCGTCAACGGAGTTCTGCAGCTTGGCCAAGCGGTGCCATCGCCGGAGGAGCTCAAGTGGGGCGTGTTGCGGGCGGTGGAGGATGCGCTTGGGCGCACCAGAACGGCGGACAAGTATGCGCCGCGGGTGATAGACCTTGACCTGCTGCTGTACGGCGACCTGGTTCTGGATACAAGTGGGCTACGGATACCGGATCCCGAGATCACACGGCGGGCCTACGTGGCGGTGCCGCTTTGGGAGCTGGCGCCATGCCTGGTGCTGCCCGGCGACAACCTGCCAATAGCGGATGTGGCGGCGGCGCTAGGTGGCGGGCAGATGGAGCCGCTGCCCGTCCTCACAAACCGCCTTCGCAGCATGGCCGGGGTGTGAACGCCAGCTGCAGCGCGCTGCGACATCCACCGCGGCGCCGCATCCACAACCCAGCTCGTGGCGCAAGCCCCGCGCGTGAGGCCAGACCGTAGCCGTCCTTCCAGATGCCCATCCTGCTGCACCGCTGGTGCCCACTGCCTGCAGCCTTGGCGGGTCGGGCCGGCGGCCACTCAGCGCCCAACCGTGTTTGTGATCAACCCTTTGGCAACGCGCCGCACAACCTTGTGTGCCCTGTCTTGCCGCTCCACGTCCCTGCCGGTCACCTTCGCCTGATAAACGCATAGACGCACGCAGCTCCGCCGTTCCGTGCGCCATGTTCAGGATCGCGACGGCCAACCGCGGCAAGAGGCAGGTGTAAGCATGCGGGTGAGCTTTCGCCATAACTCAACTCGAACACGTACCCCAACGTAACCCGTCTCCAGCCGGGTGGTAGGCAGCGTTTGGCGGTTTCGAGTTGCAGCGTCTGGTTGCTCATGCCGTCCACTGAAGCTTCCCGAACCATTGCTTAATGAGCAAAGCCATCAGCCGTCTGCGCTCCGCAAGGAAGGAATCATAATCGAGCACAGGACCATCTAACATTTGCAGAGGAACGTGGGATTCGGAAAGGACATTCTCGGAGAGCGCCCGCAATCTCCAGGGCTGCATCCGGAGCCCGGACGGCGGGCTTCAAGGCGGGGAATCGGGGCAAACGATCGGGCGGGCGTAGGTCGGCGTGGACGCGCCTGAAACCATGAGACCCTGAGGGGATCACACCATGGGGTCGTGCGCCATACAAGGAGCGCTGAGATCAGCGGAGTGGATTTTGGCTCCTCGGCGAGGACTCGAACCTCGAACCTAGTGGTTAACAGCCACCCGCTCTGCCATTGAGCTACCGAGGAACCGGTGTGAGGATCGCGGCTCACCGCGACAGACGCATTATAACATCGGCTCCGAAGGGTGTCAACACTGTTTGGGCGCTCGCTTGGCATGAACTCTTCGTGCGCCGGGGTAGTACGATCGAGTGCCCGGCCGTGCAACAACTCGCTTTGCAGCGGCTCCAGATATTGCATTCCGGGCACAGATGTGCTACAGTTGCCTTAGCTGGTTGGCGGTTCCATCGGCGAACGCTCGGCCGAGAGGCCTATGCGGCAGCTTGGAGCATTCCGCCAACGCTTGATAGCCGGATCTAGCGCCTCACGGGCGGCTGGCGACGCCAGTTTGGTCCGTGGCAGTCGGAGGACCACGCCCGAGGGGGGAGCCGGCGCTAGGTTGGGTCCACATCGGGCCCGTGGGCATCGCGCGCTTGAGACTGCATGACTCGCTGGGCCGCGTACTGCGGCTGAGAGGCCGGAGCTGATGGGCGCTTCGGCCATCTGGTGCTGTACGAGCTCCAAGCTGCCTGGAGAGGGCTCTGTTACGCCCGAAAGCTGGGCTCGGACGGCGGTGCTTTTCATCCACTGCAAGGCATCGCCGCTTCCACGTTCTTCACCGTCCCCTGTTGGAGTGCACCCTGCCGGTGCCCGCAGCTCCAGCCTCGCCTTTCCGTTCGGTGCCCTCTTCGCGCCAAACGCCGCCACGTGAGCTGGCTGTTGTTTCTCCCCGCTTCCAGAGCGGCGCGCTAGGTGTGTCGACCGGAGGGATGCGCTGGCGGTCTGCGACCAAAGACGGGCCGGTTGGCAGTACTGCGGGGTTCCATTGCTACCCCGCGCGGGTGAGTTACCGCCGCTCGGACGGTTTGCCGCGGCAGGCAAACGCCGATCGGCACTGCGGTGCGCGGCTCACCGCATGCTGTGGCCGCGTAAGCCGCACACTGCCTTCGGGCGCAGATGTGGGGCACTCCCCACAAACCACGGCTTATGAGCGTTCGGTCGAACCGATGGAGCAAGCGTTCAGCACCGAGAGGCCGACCTCGACGCTTCAGGGCCAGAAAGAACCGAGAGGATAGTAAGAAGGATGAGTAAGCGTCTGTTTGTCGGCAACCTGTCGTTCCAGGTTACCGAGCAGGAGCTGCTGGATGCCTTCGCCGAGTGGGGCGCCAGCGAGGTGGCGATCCCCATCAACGAGGCCGGCAGATCGCGCGGTTTCGGCTTCGTCGAGGTGGATGACGACAAGGCAGCCGATGCCATTCAGGCCATGAACGGTGCTGAGATCAAGGGCCGCGAAGTAGTAGTCAACGAGGCACGGGCGCGCGAGGACCGTGGCGGTGGATCACGCTGGGGCGGCGGCTCTACGCGTGAGTTCGGCGGCTACGAGTCCCGCGGCGGCCGCGGAGGTGGCGGTCGAAGGGACCGCTGGTAGCTTCCGACCTCGCACGACTAGGGCCACGGGGACGGCCAGCGCCATCCCCGTGGCCGCTCATAACCAGGTTCGGCTAGCCTGTCGCGCCGACCAGGTGGTGTCCGGGCGCATCCATCTGCTGACGCCAGCGAGGGAACAGCTCGCCCATCACCTCGGAGTCCCACGCGCAGTACCAACCCACCAGAGCAGAATCCACCTGGTCTCGCCCCCAGTCTTGGTCCGCCGCCACCGCGTATACCCTCAGGCACACCTCGAGGTCGGGGTCATCCGCAACGTGTATCTCCCCCTCCGGCAGGGCGCCCTGGGCCCGGACACGAGCGCGCTGGCTCAGCAGCCTGGCGATCCAGATGCCCAGAGGGCCGTAATACGTGCCGAGAACCGCCGCGGCCCAGTCCTCCGGGTCTGCGTCGTCTCCCTCAGGCGGGCCTGCGTCCATCGCGTCCTGCACCTGTGAGTCCAGCGGCCTGCCGTCGCAAGCCGCCTCCCAGGCCTGCAGGGCGGCCTCCGCGCCAAGAAACCCCGGCCTCCGCCTCCGCTGCGCCATACTCGTCCCTCCACTCGTTCGGGGCTCGCGACTGGGCGCGAACCGCCAGTGTTGCCTCACACACAATGCAGATTGGGGTTTACCCCTTGCCGGGCGCAACCAAACGATGCGAGGAGTCGGGCTGGCGAGCAAGGTTGCCGACGTGGATGTGGCGAACTCCTCTACTGCAGCAAGGTCGGTTCGACTGCGCGGACTGCGTGCTGCTCCAGACGAGGCGCCAGCCAATGGTGCCCTCCCAGACAGAGGTGTTACGACGGTACGCGTTAGGTTTCGGCAACTGGAGTTGATGGCCTACCGCCTGGCTGTGCCCGAGCTGATTGGGGCGGCTGGCGCGATATACCTGGTGTGGGTGGTGCTTCTGTTGCAGAGAAGCCCCAAGGAACCGGGCCCCGCCACATACTGGGGTGCCCTGCTGGCTGTGGCAGCGGTTGCGTTTGGCTTCGGCGCGCTGCTGCGGCGGGGCGTGGCAAGGTTGTACCGACGCTCCGAGCGCGCCCGCCGGCGGCTGATGGCCGTCATCAAGGCCGACGAAGAGATCTCCACAACGCTCGACCTGGCAGAGGTCCTCAACCGCATCTGCAGGCTTGCCGTGGAGTCGCTTGACCTGAAGATGGCGTGGATCGGCTTCACGGAGCCGGGCAGCTACCTCGTCAAGCCAGTGGCATCGTTCGGCGCGGAGACTGGCTACCTGGCTGCCATACGAGTTACGTGGGACGATGAGCCGTCTGGCCAAGGTCCCATGGGCGTTGCCATCAAGACGGGCCAGCCAGCCATCGTTACGGACACCGCCACCGACCCGAGTTTCTCGCCGTGGAGGGAGGAGGCGCTTCAGAGGGGATACCGGTCCGTTGCTGCACTTCCGCTCAGGTTCGCCGACACGATCTTGGGATCACTTGGACTCTACGCGGCCAGGCGCAACGCATTCGGCGAGGACGACCGCCCAATCCTGCAGGCGTTTGCCAACCAAGCCGCCATCGCCATGGAGCACGCCAGGTTGTTCTCCGAGATCACCAAGAGAGATAAGGCTCTCGAATCCACCAACCGAAAGCTGCGCCAGCTGAGCGCCTTCCAGCAGGAGCTGACCCACATGATGGTGCACGACCTGAAGAACCCACTGGGGGCCATTATGGGTGGGTTGGAGCTGGTGCTCAGCGGAGACCTTGGACACACAGATCAATCCGTGCGCGAGGTGCTGGAAGACGCGTTGGGCGCCAGCAAAACCCTTATGAAGATGATCGTCCAGATGTTGGACATCAACCGGCTGGAAGAGGGCGCAATGGAGGTTCAGCGGCAGCGCGTTGGCCTCAAAGCGGTGGTGGACGACGTCCTAAAGGAGCTGTCCGGATTCGCCGTCAGGAACGCCGTGGCGCTCGAGTCGGCAGTGCGCGACCAGTGGTTGGCGGCGTGCGGGGATCCGGACCTGCTGCGCCGCGTGGTGGCCAACCTGGTGACGAACGCGATCAAGTTCAGCCCGCGCGGCGGCACCGTGACGTTGGAGGCCAGCCCTGGTGACGTCGGCCAGGTGGTGGTCTCGGTTCGCGACCACGGACCGGGGGTGCCAGACAGCCAAAAGGCGCGGATATTCGACAAATTCGCCCAAGTGGACGGCCCGGGCAGGCGCCCGCCAGGCACTGGGCTGGGTCTCACCTTCTGCAGACTGGCCGTGGAGGCACACGGCGGCAGGGTGTGGGTGGAGGACGCGCCGGGTGGGGGAAGCCTGTTCAAGTTCACGGTTCCAGCCTGGACGCCACCTTGTCCCGAACCCGCCAAGGAGCCGCCGACCTAGCGCGAATTCGGGGGTGTTGTGCTTGTCGCCAGCATCCCCGATCGGCGCCAACACCGGGCCGGTGTCGCCGCGCTAGGCAATGCTGGCTGCGGCGGCAGCTTCCCAGCACGCCTCGAGCCATGCCCCGTGCTTCGCGAACGGATCTGCGCGTAGGTCTACGCTCCACCATTGGCCGTGCGCGTTCAGTTCCGTGCCCAGCAGTACGCCCACGCGCCTACCCTCCAAGAGCCCCAGGAGGCGGTTCAGGTCCTCCGTGTCGGCTGGGCTGAGCATGTTCCGCTGCGGTATCACGCACACCGAGTGCAAGCCGATCTCCCGCATGCGATCCAGCAGCGCTTCGCGGTTGGCCTCAACCCCGGTATGTTTGCCCACGTACATATAGTGAGCGCGCCCTCCGCTCAGCTCAACGAAACGCTGGGCGGGCAGATAGAACTCGGAGGTGCGGGGCACACGCGCCACCGCGGCGTCGGAGACCATGGTTGCGGTGCGGAACGCCCTGGCGAAGTTCGGATCGCTTGGGTCGGCGGTAAGGCCTGGAATCGCACGCCAGACGGCGCTGGGGTCGGGCGATAGGCGGTTGACGGAATCCACCAGGTCCCTGCACAGGTTCGCCTCTGTGAGGCCGCGGACGGAGAGCGCGTCCAGGTCTGGCTGGTAGCGGAAGCCAAGCGGGAGACTCTCGTTCCACCGATCGATCTGGTACGTGGCGCGCTGCCTGGCGAGGCGCACCAGTGCGTTGGTTAGTGGCGCGGCGTCTGCGGAGCTGGTGAACGGCCCGGCTTGGAGGTACATGCGGCCGGGCAGGTCGTTCCACTCTTCGCCGTCGCAAGGGGTGAGCGTAAGCGCCTCCACGTAGCAAGGAATGGGAACACGCGCGGCCTGGGCGATCGCCGCCACTCCGTCCACGTAGCTGGCGGAATCGAAGGCAACCATGCCAACGCGGCCCACGCCCCGCACCCAGAGCTCCGCCAGTACCCGCCCTCCGTCCCAGCCCCATGGGTTCGTGTCATGGTGGGCGTGCGCGTTGACCAGATGTGGCAACAGGTTGAGGTCGGAAGCCGGCAGCCACTGCATGGGCGAAGCGTCCAGCAGGCGGTCGGGCAGCTTTGCGGTGTCCAGCATGTAACCTCCTACGCTGCGGATGAGAGTGTGCGACGGGCATGCATCCATCTGGAGCAGTTCGATGACGCCGCTTCGGATCCCTACGACGCCGGCTGTGAGGAGAGGGCGCGGGCGGAGTGGTGACGTCCGCTTGGGCTCGGATCGGCGAGGAAGGGAGGGATCATGGGGGGCGAGAAGCCGCTTTCGATCGATCGGTGATCCCGTTGCTGTCCCAACGCCTTGCCTCGCCTGTCCTAGCTCTGCTTGCCTTAACGGGAGCGAGGAGGAGCCGGTGCGTGCGCGGCGAATTGCAAGATACCGCGGCAGGCACCGAGTTGCTGCACCGTGGACGCTCGGAGAGGGAGGGACCTATGAAGCTTTTCGGACGCCGGGCTCACAGGCAGCCCGCATTCACGCTCATCGAGCTGCTCGTAGTGATCGCCATCATCGCGATTCTGGCAGCCATCCTGTTCCCGGTCTTCGCCCGCGCCAGAGAGAAGGCGCGGCAGACCACCTGCCTTAACAACCTCAAGCAGCTGGGCACTGGCTTCCACATGTACCTGAACGACTGGGACGGCGGCTATCCGTTCGCTGGTTCGGCAGGCCAGCCACGCGGATGGGTGATCGCCAGTGCCCACTTCGTGATCGATGTGCGCAAGGGCAGCCTGTTCCCGTACGTGCGGACCGTACAGGCGTACGTGTGCCCATCTGAAACGCCCAAAGGCCAAGCTGCCAACAATTCGCCCACGTTCCTGTCGTACTCGATGAACGACGAGTTCTTCACTCACGGCAATCAGTACCACATGGAGGACGATCCGCTTACGGAGGCCGACGTGGTTGATCCGTCTGGAACCATCCTTCTTATGGAGGAGAACGAGATGACCAGCGTTGGTAACCAGGGGCTGAACGATGGCACGTTCTGGCGCCGCGCCGAGAACGACTACCCCGCCAACCGGCACAACGGCGGGGGCAACTGGCTGCTGGCGGATCAGCACGCCAGGTGGTACAAGGCCGATCAGATCCTAGATAAGCAGGGCTCCAGGATCATACACGGTCCCCTCTACTACATGTTCTTCCTAGACGCCGACACACGAGCTAAGGCGAAGGCAGGGAAGAACGTCGGATAGCCCACGTTGGGCCTCATAGTGGCTGCTCCAATGGGCCGCACGCGGCGCTTGCTGCCAACAGCGGCCCGTTTCGCTTCCACTACCCCCACAACACGCGGCTGAGACCCCTTGAGCCTCCCGCGGCGCCTGAGGCACAGGCATTGGTCGCACCTTGGGCATTGTTGGCATGGCACGCGGCGGGGCGCACGGCTAGGATCCGGTATGGCATCCCGGCTGCTCCGTCTGATCGGAGGCAGAAGCTGCGCTCGTTCATCCGCCCCTTGCCAGATACAAGGAGCTCGACGTGGGACGGCGAACAGAACACGGTAGGAGCACACGAGGCGGCGCGTCTCCCCAGGGGCACCCGCACGGTCCACGGCGCATCGGTTAGCTGCTTTGGGCCGCGCCCCGGGCGCAACGCGTCAGCGACCCATGGCTCCGCAGCGTGCGCTTGGCACCGCACCCTAGGTGCCTATCCCCAAAGCGCTCACAGGGAGGGAGTGAATGTTGATGTTCAGGAAGCGTGAGGGCTTTACCCTCATTGAGTTGCTTGTTGTGATCGCCATAATCGCAATCTTGGCCGCCATCCTGTTCCCAGTCTTCGCCAAGGCGCGTGAGAAGGCCCGCCAGACCACCTGTCTCAACAACCTCAAGCAGCTGGGCACTGGCTTCCATATGTACCTGAACGACTGGGACGGCGGCTTTCCGTTTGCTGGAGTGGTTGGCCAGCCCCGCGGATGGGTCATCTGCCCACAGCACTGGGTGATTGACGTAACCAAGGGGAGCCTGTTCCCGTATGTGAAGACCGTGGGCTCCTACGTGTGCCCTTCGGAGACGCCCAAAGGGCAGGCCGACCATAACTCCCCAACTTTCCTCTCCTACAGCATGAACGATGAGTTCTTCACCCACGGCTCGACTCTGCACAACGAGGACGACCCCGTCTCGGAGTCGGATGTGACGGACCCATCTGGCACCATCCTTCTGATGGAGGAGAACGAGAACGTTAGCGTGGGCGGCGGTGGCCTCAACGACGGCACCTTCTACCCGCGCGACGGCAACGACTTCCCAGCCAACCGGCACAACGGCGGGGGCAACTGGCTGCTGGCGGATCAGCACGCTAAGTGGTACCGATCAGACCAGATTCTGGACAAGATCAACAACAGGATCGTGAAGGGCCCGCTGTACTACATGTTCTTCCTTGACCAAGCCACGCGCACCAAAGCGCAGCAGGGCAAGATGTAGCACCCCCCAATCTAGGCAAACGCCGCAGATACGGCCTCGGATGCGCCCCAAGGGCCACCGAGGCCGTATTGTTGCCAAGCGCCAGTCAGTCCAGTTCCGCCACTGGATCCCCGACCCGCAGCGTCCCCGGGCGCAATACCTTGGCGTACACCCGGCTCTCACCCGGATGCTTTGACTGCAGGATCCGGCTGATGTCGCCATCGGAGAAGCAGCCCGTTATCTTTGAACACGGGGTGGTGTACTCGGTTATCTCCACCTCTACCACGGCGCCCAGCCTGTACCGCCGTCCAGGCCTCACCGACGCCCAGTCCAGCCCACCGATCGTTACGTTCTCGCCAGCGAAGCCGGGCGCTATAGGATGCCCCTCCTGCTGCAGCCAGGAGATGACCTCCGTGGAGAACAGGCACAGGGCCCGCAACGGACCCCCATGGCCCTCCCAATTGTGGCCGTCGCCAGCTATGCCGAGGTCGGTTACCACTGCCTCGCCTATGGGAAGCTTTGGCACGCCACCGGGCGACATATGAAGCCCATCCACCCGTCCCTGATTGCTCACTATGCCCTCCATATTCGTGCTGCCGGCTAGTGGGCGCGCCAGCAGTCGATCGGCTTGGTGGCGCTGGCTGGCACCTCGTACGGCAGCATGATCTTGCAGCCCATCCCGGCGCTGGCGTAGGCGGCGAACAGCACCTCGAGCACCGCTCTGCCATCTTCACCAGTTACCGCGGGCACCCGTTCATTGTCTCGAACGCAGGAGATGAAATGCGCCATCTCCTGGTGGAAGCCGTAGTTCCACGCCTCCTCATATATGGTAAACGACCAGCCCTTGGTCAGCGGCGCCTTCTCCACCGCGTAGCCGTAGCCCCGCTCGCTGTAGGTGACAAGCGCGTTGCCGTGAAGTAGGTCAGCGTAGGTGACGCCGTCGGAGCCGTGCACCTCGGCGCGGTCGTCCATGCCACCCGGTTTGGCCCAGGACTCCTCCGCGAGGCCCACCGCGCCGCCCTCGAACTCCACGATGAGAAGCGCATGGTCATCTCCGATCGTCCTATCGGAATGGACATAGGTGCCCATCTGTGCGTAAACGGAGACCACTCGCGGCCGACCGAGCATCCAGCGGAAGAACTCCACCGCGTGGCAGCCCATGTCCATAGTTACGCCGCCCCCGCTTTTCTGTACGTCCCAGAACCAATCCGAATGCGGGCCGAAATGCTTCTCGCTCTGCTTCACCAGATACACCTTTCCGAGCGCGCCCTCGTCCACGAGCTGCTTCGCTCGGACGTACTTGGGCGTGAAGCAGAGCTCTTCGGCGTACATCAACTTCACGCCAGCGCGCTGGCACGTTGCGATCATGCTATCCGCCTCAGCTAGGTTCATGCAGAGCGGCTTCTCGCAGATCACATGCTTGCCAGCCGCCGCGGCGTCCTCCACCACCTGCCGGTGTAGATAGTTAGGCACCGCGCAGGTGACCACGTCTACGTCCGGCATCTCCAGGAGCTTGCGGTATTCGGTGAACCAGTGCGGGATGCCATGCCGCTCGGCAAAGGCGCGGGCGTGCCCCGCGGTCGGGGATGCCACCGCGAGCACCTCGGCCTCAGGCACAGTGCGGAACGCACCCAAGTGTATCTCGCTCACAAATCCGGAGCCGATCAGTCCCACCCCAACTCTCTTCATGAAAGCCTCCTTCCTACGCTCACTTCGCTCGGCGCGGGCTGCGTCCTTCGCCCTGGTTCGAACGGAGCTCGCACTGAAGCGATCGCCAACCGTCCATCAGCAAGCGGGCCTCAGAACTCAACGACGGCGATGCTAGGGTTCCGGGCACTGTTGTTCTCCAAACGGGTTGGGGGAAAGGGACCGTCGCCGTCTACTGCTTGTGCTGCCACAGCGGTGCCGGATCAGCCGGTAAGCTTCAAAACGATCGCGAACCCCTAATCAGCTAGCGCTCGCATTGACCGCTGCCAGACCCAATGGGTAAAATCAAAGAGTACGGCGTTGGCCGTGCTGCTCTGCGCTAAGCAGAGCTCAGGAGAGAAAGCCCATGGAGACAGCGAACCTTCATTCTCCAGACATAAGCTGTGACGGCTGCGCCCAGGCCATCAGGCGGATCCTTTCTGCAACGCCGGGTGTGAGCTCTGTGAATGTGGACGTGCCTTCGAAGCTGATCGCGGTGGAGTACGACGAGACACAGGTGCAGCTGCCCGAGATCAAGGCCAAGCTTAGCCGCGCCGGGTACGACACCTGATGCTGGGCCTCGGCATAGACGCGGGCGGGACATACACCGACGCGGTTGTGGTTGACCTCGCGCGCACGGAGGTGTTGTCCGCCGCCAAAGCCCTCACCACTCACCACGATCTCTGCGAGGGGGTAGTCGCGTCCGTTAGCCAGCTGGACGCATCGCTACTGCCCCGGGTCCAGCTGGTGGCGCTCTCCACCACCCTTGCCACCAACTCGATAGTAGAGGGCCGAGGCGCCCACGCCGGCCTCATCCTGTTGGGCTACGAGGAGTACGCCGTCTCAAGCGTGCAAGCGTCTCCGGTGCGTGCGGTCCGTGGCCGCTTGGACATCGAGGGCGAGGAGCTGGAGCCGCTCGACCTGCCCGCCGTTCGGGCTGTGGCTCGGGATCTTCTGGACTCGGAGCACGTTCAGGCGCTGGCGGTTTCCGGCATGTGCAGCGTGATGAATCCTGCGCACGAGCTCGCCGCGATGCGCGCCATCCGCGAGTGCGTTCCACCCGACTTTCCCCTCGTGTGCGGCCACGAGCTTAGCCTGGAGCTGAACGCCGTTCGCCGCGCCACCACAGCTTTCCTCAACGCGCGGCTGATGCCCGTCCTCCGCGATCTCCTGGACGCCGTGAAGCGTGCGCTCGCGGACCTGGGCATCGCCGCGCCGCTCATGGTTGTGCGCGGAGACGGAAGCCTCATGACCCAGGCAGCCGCCGCTCGCCGACCGGTTGAAACGCTGCTTTCCGGTCCGGCAGCCAGCGTTGTGGGTGCGCTTACCCTCACCGGCTTACGCGACGCGCTGGTGGTGGACATGGGTGGTACCACCACGGACATCGCGGTTGTCACGGATGGACGTCCCGGCATCAGCGCTGACGGCGCCACGGTTGGCGGCAGGCGGACCAGCGTGCGTGCGGCGGACCTGCGCACGTGCGGACTGGGCGGCGATAGTCGGGTGTGGATCAAGGGCGGCGAGCTTCGGGTTGGCCCTGCCCGCGCCGTGCCGCTTGCACTCTTGGCTCACCACTGCCCGTCGGTCCTTGACCAGCAGGGCGACCTGCGTCGCTTCGCCGCATCGTCGCTCATCCAGCCATGCGACTTCTTCGTGCTGCAGCGGGCAGAAGCCGCTCCGCACAACCTGACTGCCGGCGAGCAGGCGGTTCTGTGCGCCCTCCGGGATGGCCCGCTCTCGCAGTGGCATCTTGGCAACGCCATTGGGGCCAGCCACCCATCGCTGGTGCCGGTGTCGCGGCTGGAGGAGACCGGCGCCATCAGAAGAGCCTCGCTCACGCCAACAGACGTGCTCCATGCCGAGGGGCGGTTCACTGCGTGGTCGGTCGACGCATCAGTGGCCGCGGTTGAGCTATACGCCGCGCGGCTGGGCGTGGAGCCAGAAGCCGTGAGGTCGATGGTGGTTGCCCGGGTGCGGCGCGTGGCAGTGGGCGAGCTGCTGGCTCGGGTGATGCCGGCGCTGGATGGGCAGAGCCACGTTCGACGGGCCATGCTCGACAGCCTGCTTTGCGAAGACGGCGGGCTGGTGGAGTGGCGGGCGCAGCTCAGGCGTCCGATTGTGGCCATTGGGGCGCCTGCCGCTGCATGGCTGGGTTCTGCCGCAGATGCACTCTCCGCCCAGCTGGTGGTGCCGGTTCACGCGGACGTTGCTAACGCCGTCGGCGCGATAACGGGTGCGCTGGTGTTCACGGAGACCGCCACCATATCGCTGGATGCCAACGGGTGCTACGTGGTTCACTCAAGCGTTGAGCGGAGCGTGCACGGCTGTTTGGAGGACGCCAAGGAACGGGCGATCGAGGTGGCGAGGGGCGCGCTTCGGTCTCGGCTTGAGGAGGAAGCCAGCTCGATCGCGGAGTGCCGCTTTGATGTAGATGTGGCCGATCAGCGCGCGGTGGGTCAAGATGGCGAGCCGCTGTACGTTGGGAGCCGGGTGGAGGTGAGGGCGGTGTGCAGGCCCGCGCTGAGGTGAGCGGCACACCAGACGCCAGCTGCATGGCTTGGCACGGCAGGGCTGTGCGCGGGGTGACTAGGGGCTGACGGATGCTGATGATGCGTCACGGTGCGGTGCCGTTCTCCGGATTCCCATGCCAGCCCCCTTTTCCCAACGCTTGCCGCCTATCCACCGAGGAATGACGAGCTCGCCATTGGGGTTCTCCACGTTCGTGAACCCTTCATGGGTCGGCGTGCCATCCCCAAACCGCCCGCTGGTGTGCTACAATGTGTGAGCGGGCGAGCACAACGCTGGTTATCAAGATGGAGCAACCTTCGTGCTGATCACACGGCCATCGGGGCCCCTGCGCGGGCGCGTTCGGGTTCCCGGCGACAAATCGATCTCCCACCGGGCCGCCATATTGGGTGCGATAGCGTCCGGCACCACTATCATCCATGGCTTTCTAGGCTCCGAGGACTGTCTGAACACCCTCAGATGCGTCTCTCTGCTTGGGGCTTCGGTATCCCAGGAGGATGCTCTCGATGCGGGCCCCGGGTGCAAGACCGTGGTGATGGAGGGAGCGGGCGCCGGTGGTCTGCGCGAGCCGGACGACGTGCTGTACGTCGGCAACTCCGGCACAGCCATTCGCCTCATCAGCGGCGTGCTGGCCGGGCAGCCGTTTCTGAGCATTGTAACGGGCGATGAGCAGGTGCGGCGCAGGCCGATGGGGCGCATCGCGACGCCGCTGCGGATTATGGGCGCCACCGTGTTGGGGAGGCAGGGCGGCACGCTCGCGCCGCTGGCCATCACCGGCGGGGGGTTGCACTCCATCCGATACCAGAGCCCGGTGGCCAGCGCGCAGGTGAAGTCCGCGGTGTTGCTTGCCGGCCTGTTCGCAGAAGGAGAGACCACCGTTTGCGAGCCAGCGCGCAGCCGCGATCACACCGAGCGAATGCTGCCAGCCTTTGGCGCCAGCGTGGCGGTTGGCGGGAACGAGGTCTCCATCAGAGGCCCGGCAAAGCTGTTCGGGCGGGAGGTCCGTGTTCCCGGCGACCCATCCTCTGCGGCGTTCCCGTTAGTGGCGGCGCTGCTGGTGCCGGACTCGGACGTTGTCGTAGAGCGCTTGGGCCTGAACCCCACGCGGACCGGGCTGTTGGACGTGCTGGCGGAGATGGGCGCGCGCATCGAGGTGTCCAACGTAACGGACGAGGCTGGCGAACCGGTGGGCGACGTTCGCGCGCGCCATTCACGCCTCAAGGGCACCCGAATTGGTGGCACGTTGATACCGCGGCTCGTCGATGAGGTGCCGATCCTTGGCGTGGCTGCTGCACTGGCCGAGGGCGAGACGCTCATCACGGACGCGCGCGAGCTCAGGGTGAAGGAGACGGATCGGATCCGAACCACCGCGGCGCTGGTTAACGCACTGGGCGGCCATGCGGAGGAGCTGGAGGACGGCCTGCGGATCGTCGGCGTTGGGCGGCTCTTCGGCGCGGAGTGCGACTCCGGGGGAGACCACAGAATCGCCATGGCAGCCGCGGTCGCAGGGCTCGTGGCGGAGGGGGAGACCCGGGTGCTGAACGCAGAGTGCATCGCGACCTCCTTCCCTGGTTTCGCTGAGCTTATGGAGGGGCTTCATGCGTAGGCTTGCGGTGGCCATCGACGGGCCGGTTGGATCGGGGAAGAGCACTGTGGCGCGGATGGTGGCCTCCCAGCTTGGTTACACGCACATCGATACGGGCGCTCTGTACCGGGCGATCGCGCTACTGGCCACCCGCCGTGGCGTTCCATACGCGGATCACGAAGCGCTTGGCCGCCTTGCGCGAGATGCCCAGCTGGAGTTCCGGCGCGTGGACGGGTGCCAGAGGATCTTCCTGAACGGGGAAGACGTGGAAGACGATATTCGGACACCTGACATGAGCCAGGGAGCGTCAATCGTCTCGGCGGTGACGCAGGTGCGGGAGGCTCTGCTGGACCGGCAGAGGCAGATGGCGGACGCCGGCGGCGTGGTGATGGAGGGGCGCGACATCGGGACCGTGGTGCTGCCAAATGCGGACGTCAAGGTGTTCCTCACGGCTTCCTCGGAGGAGAGGGCCCGCCGCCGAGCGCTTGAGCTTCAGCAGCGCGGCAACCCGGTCTCTTACGAAGACGTGTTGGCCGAGCTGCTGCTGCGGGATGAACGCGACTCGCAACGGCAAGTGGCGCCCCTCAAGCCTGCCGCCGACGCGGTTACCATAGATACCACTGGGCTTACGCTGGGACAAGTGGTAGATGCCGTGCTGAGCCTCGTGCAGGAGAGGGCCGGTTGCAGTTGACCAGAGCGGGCGCACAGGGCTTCGCCAAGCCCGCAAGGCAATGGGGCTTCACCCTGTACCACCTGGGCTACTTGGTGTGCATCAGCTTCTTTAGGCTGGGCGGGTTCAAAGTGTACGGGGCCGATAACGTGCCGCCTGAGGGCCCGGTGCTGGTGGTTGCGAACCACGTCAGCTACCTTGATCCGCCCGCGGTTGGGTGTGCGCTTCCACGGGACACCTGGTTCATGGCCAAAGCAGCGCTCTTCCGAATTCCGTTGTTCGGGGCGATGTTGCCCTACCTTCATGCGTTTCCGGTGCGCCAGGGCAGCGCGGACCGCGGGGCCATCCGTAAGTGTCTGGAGCTGCTTGAGGAGGGCCGGGTGGTAACGGTGTTTCCCGAAGGCACCAGGTCGCCGGACGGCATGCTGATGCGCGCGCAACTGGGTGCAGCCCTGATAGCGCTTCGCTCCGGCGCGTCTGTGGTTCCCGCCGCGATCACCGGCACCGACCGCGCGCTGCCACGCCACTCCCCGTTGATGAGGCCGGCGCGCGTCACTGTGCGCTTTGGCCCACCAGTGGATCTGGGAGGGCTAGATGCTGGGGATAGGGCCTCCCTTTTGGAGGCATCCCGGCGCATTACGGGCGGCATTGCGGAGCAGCTTTTGGAGGACAACCCGTCCGCCGTCCCGCCGGATCTGCTGAACTGGACGCGCAGGTAGCCCGCCGCCCCTAGGCACGACGAGACATCGTCCCGGTCCCTCTCCCGCATCACGGGCTCATACCATGCGATCACGCCTGACGCTCTCCTCTCCCACTGTGCAAGCTTGGGGAGAGGGGGAGCCCAGCGCGCCTCACTACACAACGCAGGCACACCGTGCACTCCCCTCCCACCACCCCTATGTAGAACCCTGAGGTCAGCAGGAAGCAGGTAGCAGCCTCACGAAGCAAGCACTGGTTGGGCTGCCAACCGCTACGGAAGCCGTTTCAGCAGGAGGGGATTCTTGAGCAGGGCATCTCTCGTTTTCGTCTGGCTTCTCTTCGTTACAGTGTTCGGAGCATCGCTTACCAGCTCAGCTTCACAACCGATGGCCAGCAAAGCATTCGCCATTCACGACGGCGACTCCGTGGTGTTCCTCGGCGATAGCATAACCGAGCAGCGGCTGTACACCCGGTACATCGAAGACTTCGTGGTAACCCGATATCCCAAAATGCGGGTGAAGTTTTTCAACGCCGGATGGTCGGGAGATACTGCGGCTGGTGGCCTGCGCCGCCTCGAGAGGGACGTGCTGTCGCACAAGCCGACGCTGGTCACGGTGTGCTTCGGGATGAACGACGCTGGCTATCGGCCACTGGATGAAGGGCGGCTCAGCGCCTACCGGCAGGCGATGGATGGGATCGTCTCAGCACTCAAGACGCGCGGCGTGCGGGTGGTGCTGCTCACGCCCACGGTTGTGGACCCCGACACGCGGCCTGAGCTGGCGGGCTACAACGACGTGCTGGCCCGCTACGCCGACGTCGTGAAGGAGATCGGCGCGCGCGAGGGGCTGCTAGCGGTTGATCTGCACACGCCGTTCCTGGCAGCCCAGGAGAAGGGCAAGGCGGAGCGCGGCAGCAGGTTCACCATGATCCCAGACGGCATTCATCCAGCTCCGGCTGGTCACCTGCTCATGGCGTCGCTGGTACTGGAGGCTATGGGCGCGGAGCCGCTCGTGTCCGCGGTCACCGTGGACGCCTTCCACAGCGATGTTCAGGCCAAGAAGTGCCGCGTGCGGAACCTTCAGGCCAAGGGGCGCAGCGTGGCGTTTGAGCGGCTGGACTCGGCGCTGCCATGGGCGGTGGATACGCTGGCGGAGCGCTTGCTCAGCCTGGTTCCCGTGTACGACGACCTCAATCAGTACTCCCTGCGCGTGCTTTCCCTGCCGAGCGGACAGTACCGCATCATGGTTGATGGCGTGGAGTGCGGCCGCGCATCCGCCGAGGAGCTGGCCGCTGGCGTGAACCTGGCGAAGCTCAGAGACATGCCGGAGGTGCGAGACGCGCTGGCCGTCGACTCTCTTACCGCCGCGAAGGAGAACCTGGACTTCACTACGTGGCGTACGCTGGACTTGGGCACCTCGGCGGACCTGCCGGGCAAGGCGGATGCCCTAGAGGCGATGCGTAAGTGGGTATACCAGGTTGAGGCCAAACGCCGGCAGCTTGCTCAGCCTCACACACACCGCTTCGAGGTCGTAGAGGTGCGCTAGCCGCGGCGTGCCAATGCGGCCCGTTGGTGGGGGCGTGGTTTCCGGAGGCTGCAAGCTGGCCAGCAGTTGCGGTTCGCAGCCTGGCGGCCTGGTGCGAGCAAGATGGCTCCGGCGGAGGCAGGTTTGGCAGAGCGAATGGAGGTACGGTATGCAGGCGCTAGCACTGCTGCTGGCCGCGCTCGGCAGCACCCTCGCTCAGAGCGATCCGCGCGTCACCGGCTCCACCGAGGTCCAGGCAGTGGCGGCCCAGGTGCGGGCGTTTCAGATGATACCACCTGGTCTGCTTTCCACTCGTGCCTGGCAATACGTGCGAGAGCCGCTAATACTTGTGTCTGGCGGCGTGCCGTACGTACTCGACCGTGGCTCCTGGACTCAGTACACCACCAGCCGTCAGTTCCGTCAGGCGTTTGATGCACTGGGCCTGGTGACGGAACGCGACATGACGGAGCGCGCAGCCGTGGAGCGCCTCGAGGTCGGCCAGATCGACGCCAACACGGTAGCCGTTAGGTACGATTTCGTGGTGCGGCCGCTGGGAGACAAGCCAGGCGCGCGCTATCCCGTTGCAGGTGTGATGGTGCGCGATGGAGGCCGGTGGTTGTTTGCCGTGTACGCGGTGCAGCCGCCGTCTGGGCTGAACCTGCCGCAGATGATGGCGGACGCGGCGCTTCGGCCATCTGGACCCCGAGGGGCCGGTTTCGGCGGAGCCACTGGTGCACCTGCAGACGGCGAGGCGGCGATCCGGCGTATGGTGGACGCCCTTCAGCGCCATGACGCAAACGCCTTCGCGCAGGATGTGGCGGATGGCGTGGTTGTGAGGGCGCCCGGCCTTCCCGGCCCGGTAACGGGAAAGGGGCGTGCCAGGGAGTTCGTCCAGTCGTTGCTTGAGAGCATCCCAGACGTAACCGCCGCAGGCCTGCGAACGTTCACCGGCGAGTCCGGCGCGGTGGGCTATTTCACCCTAATCGGCACGTACAGCAAGGCGCTTCCCAGCTCGGGTGGGCCCAAGGCGACCGGGCAACCGATCCGCCTGCCGGTAATGCTCATGGTGCACATGTCTGGAGGCAAGGTGGACGTTTTGGACGTCCTCTGGGACGCCACGGCATTGGGGCGAACTCAGGGCTTGTAAGACTCCGCCGCTGGCCGCCATCACCCGGCCGGCAAGAAAGGGGACCGCATGTCAGTTACCGATGATGTGCTAGCATTGTATCAGGGCCTTAGGGTGGCAGACGTGTCCGACGGCATGGATGCGGCCAACGTCCGCGATGTTGGGCTGGTCTCCAACGCCATCAAACCGATATGGCGGGGCGGACGCGCCTTTGGGAGGGCGGTTACCGCGCGCTATGTGGCCACATCCATCTACACTCCACACATGACGCCGGAGGAGTACGCGAAGTACAGCGGCGAATGGTACGCTACTCGATGCACCTACCCGTACATGAGCAATCTGAAGCCCGGCGACTTCCTGGCGATCGACATGTCGGGGCTTGAGGTGGGCCTATGGGGCTCGAACGTGGGCCTTGCCGCCGTGAAGGCGGGGGTTGCCGGAGTGGTGCTGGACGGCGGCTGCCGCGACACCGAGGAGATCGCGAGGCAGCGATGCAAGGTATGGGCTCGGCACGTGGCCAGAACCACGGTCATTGGGCGCCTGGAGTTCGTCGGCATGGGCGAGGTGGTTGATATCGGCGGAGTGAAGGTGGCACCCGGCGACGTGATCGTGGCGGATGACGACGGCGTGGTGGTGGTGCCAGCGGAGGTTGCCGAGCTGGTGGCGAAGGTCGCGCGCAGGGAACTGGAGTCGGACAAGGCCAGCAGGCGCAGGCTCTACGAAGAGATGGGCATGCCGCTAGATGAGACCGTGCAGGGCTAGCCGGCCACTGGTGGACTGCGAATGAAGAGGGCCTCCGGCGGGGGGATACCGGAGGCCCACCTCGGCTGGTGGCACCACGCGATGCGCGGTCGACCTGGCCACCAGCCCCGTCGTGTCCGCCCTGGGGCGCCAACGACGCCTTCTGTTCTCGGCCTAGGTGCGGCAACAACCGCAACGCGCTCGGCGGCGTTGCCGTGTCCAAATGCCAGTCACTCGCTTGTACAGCTCTATGACGATGCCGAGGCGGGAACTGTTCCCTCCCAGCGGGCAACGATTCGCGAGCTATTCCGTGGATCGCCACGGTGGCCATCGACGCTTGGCCTGCTGCGCGCGAACCAGGGCGTCCACTCGCACGATCACCACGGTGATATTGTCCGGGCCGCCCGCGTCGTTGGCCAACTCTACAAGGCGAGCGGCCGCCAGCGACGGCGTGCCTTCCTGCTCGAGCGTGCGCCTGATCTCATCGTCTGGGACGGGCCCGGTTAGCCCGTCGGAGCAGAGCAGCACCACGTCGTCCGCGGCCAGGGGGTGCTCCGAGACGTCCGGCTCCACCGCGGGCTCCGCGCCGATGGATCTGGTAATGACGTTGCGGAACGGCGACTTTTCGGCCGTCTCTCGGCTCATGGCGCCCCGACGAACCTGCTCGGCCACCCAGGAGTGGTCGTCGGTGAGCTGTTTGAGCACGCCAGACCGGAGCATGTACGCTCGGCTGTCGCCCACGTGCGCAACCCACAGCCTGTCCTCCACGAACGCGGCGGCGCATAGCGTGGATCCCATACCGGCCCAGTTCGGGTTTGACCTGGCGGCGTCGTAGACGGCGGCGTTGGCTGCTGCCATGGCTCTTGCAAGCGCGTCTCCGGGGGATTCGGCGCGGCTGGAGTAGTAGTCGCGGAGGAACGCCTTCAGCGCCAACTCAGCGGCGATCTGGCCCGCGGCATGTCCGCCCATTCCATCTGCCACCGCGAAGACGCAGCCGCGCGATGCAAGCACCTCCGGCGCCTCGGGGAGCATGAAGTCGAACTTGTCCTCGTTGTTCTCCCGCAGCCGGCCGAGGTCGGTTTTGGCCCCAAAGGTGATGCGGGGAATCACAGTTGGCGTGCGGCTTGGCAGAGGAGCCGCCTCCTCGGATTGCACGGGAATCTCCGCCGTAATCTCGCGTCCTGAGCCCTCCATTAGATACCTGCGTCCTCCATCGCGATGACGATGCTGCCTGCCATCAGGTCGTGCCAAGCGCGCCGTTGCGGGTCCCGCAGCATCCACAGGTATCCCGCCATCAGCGCCGAGACAGAGACCAGCGATCCAACGAAGCGAAGCGCCGACCGGCCTGGGGAGAGCGCTTGACCGTTGTACGCCACCACCACCAGATCACAAGCGCTCTGGCCAGGGGTCTGGCCGGAGGCAGCGATGGTGGCCGTGAAGTAGCCGGCAGATCCGGCGAGCACCAGGGCCCAGTACACGGTGTTCGCCCATCCTCCGGTTGGAGAGCCGATGGGAAAGCCGCTGGCCACCCAGAACACCATCGCCAATATGATGGCGCCGATGCAAAGGATCAGGGCATCTAGCAGTGCGGCCTCCAATCGCACGCCGAGCGAAGCCCGGGGCGCGGCGGCCACTGCCTCTGGGGTGAGCAGGGAGTTGGGCCCGTCGCGGGCGCCGGCGGAGTTGGCGCAGCTCCGGCATACCAGCGCGCCATCCGCCCACACCATGCACTCAGGGCAGGTGGGAGCCTCGCAGATGGGGCAGGCGACGGGGGCGGCAACGAGCGGGTGATTCGGGCACGCGAATGCTGCCTCCTCGCGCCTGGCGACCAGGGGCGATCCACATTTGAAGCACGCGGCGTTCGGCCGGGGATTCACGGTACCGCAGTTCGCGCAGACCATTGGCGCAGATCCGGTGGGGCTATTGCTAGGCTTCGGGTGGTTGAGCTTCGGCAGGTGGCAGCCGCAGCGTCAGGATGGGCCGCCCGAAGACGATTTCGTCACCGGGATGCAGCTCTCGCCTCTCGCCCGGCGGCAGCCGCTCTCCGTTGATGATTGTTCCGTTGGTGCTGCCAAGGTCCTCCACAGCGATCTCGTTTCCGTGGACAATGAGCAGCGCATGCCTGCCGGAGACGTAGGGATCTGGGATCAGCACGTCCGCGCCGGTGCGCCTGCCTACCACAAGCTCTCCTTCGGGCAGCGGGTAGACCGTGCCGTCGGAGGCCACCAAGGCCGGGCCGGAGGGAGGCTCCTCTGCGGGGGCCTCTGGGGTGGCTGCGCCCGCAACGGTGAGAGACACCTCGCCGAAACGGATGACGGCGTTGGGGGGCACCGGCACCCGCTGGTTTGGACTGAGGGCCCTCGAGTTCACCCATGTTCCGTTGGTACTGCCCACGTCCTCGATCGCCACGCTCTGCCCCTCAACGACGATGATGGCATGCCTGCGCGAGACGGAGGGGTGGGGGATGAGCACATCTGCCTCACCCGCGCGTCCTATCAGGTTCTCGCCCTCGTGGAGGGGGAACTCGCGGCCGTCGCTTTGGGAGGCAAGCTTCACCGCGGTCGGCGGAGCTGGTGGCGGCTCCTCGCCAGGCACGGCATCCAGGCGGAAGCCACACTCCTGGCACCAAGTCTCCGTGGGCGGGTTGGCCGTGCCACACACGGGACAAGTCGCAGGCGCGGCCGCGATCGTGGGCTCACCAGCAAGCGATTCTACGGCAACGGTTCTCTGTTCCAGCTCTTCCATACCGATGGCGCTCCAGTCAACGTGGCTCATGGCCGACGGAAGGCGCGGACCGCGGATGTACGGTCTCGGCTTTCACTTGCCACGAGCTAGCAGCTAGTAGCCTTACGACTTGCCGCGGTCCAGGTTGTAGACGGTGCCGATGAGGGTTTTCTCCGCGCCGGTAGTGCTGCCCCGCTGGAGCTCCTCCAGGGCCTGTGCCACCTGACGCGCCTCCTCTGTGCGACCCTGGCCGACTAGCAGGGCCTGTGTCTTCTGCAGCTCTAGCGCGGCCGTCAGGGGCGAAAGCTGCTGGGTGCGCATGCCCATCACGGTTTTCTCGAGCTCCCGGGATGCCAGCGCCACCTGTACGTGGCCCGCCACTACCGGATCCACGCCCTGGGCAACCATCTGCTCGTCGCTCACGAACTCCATCTCGGCGTCCGCGGTCAGCACGGTTGCTTGATCCTGGGAGCCAGTCTGGCGGTACGTAAGCTCAGCGCGAGCCACGCGGTATGGGCCAGCGGGGCGCGGTTCCAGGTCAAGCTCCGCCAGCACTGCTAGGTTGGCTCCAGCTTCTAGGTCCACCAGTGGCACCTCCACCTGCCTGGGGCCGTAAGCCGGCTGAAGGCCGTACACTTGACGGACGCTGACCCACCGGGGCAGGCGCAGGCGAAGCCGCACATCCGAGGCAACCACCGTGAGTAGGGTGCTAAGCTCGCGGGCGAACACCTCTGGTATGAGCTCCGGTCGGCTGATGTAGTAGTAGTTGCCCCCAGAGCGGCGGGCCATTCCGGCAAGGAGCTCCTCGTTGTACTCTGGGCCGAAGCCCAACGCGGTTACAACAACGCCGCGGCTCTTCTGTTCCGCCGCCAGTCCGACGATGCTGGCGAAATCCTTGATGCCCGAGGTGGGCTCGCCGTCGGTAAGGAGGAGGACGCGCCTGAGGTACTCATCGCCGGGGACCGACGCCACTTGGTTGCATGCGGCGAGGATGCCATCGTAGAGGTTGGTGGTGCGTCCCACCTGGATTCGAGCGATGTGCTGTTTGATGAGCTCCTTGTTCACCACTCGCCTAGCGGGCATCACCACATCTACTTGGTCCTCAAAGGTGATGATCGAGAGCAGGTCCTCGGGGGTTAGGAGGTCCACAACGTGGGAGCACGCCTGCTTGACGTAGGCTATCGGGTCGCCCTCCATGGAGCCGCTGCGGTCTATGGCCAGCGCGAGGTTGAGGGGTCGCCGCCGCCCGGCGCCAGCAGCTGACGTGGCAACCTGAACCAGGAGGTGCTGAGCGGAGCGCCTGGTGGCGAGGCCATAACGGCTGCCGGGCAGACAGGTGAGCGAGACGGGCGGTTTGGGCGGACCAGCCAGCTGGGTGCGGTTTGGGTCGACCATTGCCTGGGTGGGTTCTGGGCCAGGCTCAAGTCGTCTGGTGCTGTCCATGGGTATCCTCCGGCATATTATAGCACAGCACGCTGTTCTGGGTTGCGTGCCTGCGAGAGAAGATGGCCGCGATCGGGGGCTACTTGGTGGGAACAGCGAGGGTGGCGAGCGCTCTGGCGCTCTGTTTGTGGAGGTGGTGATTGGCGCGCGGGCGAACTGGGATGAGGCGCGCCGACCCGATGGCCGTGCCAGATTGGATGGAGCCGATGACAAAGGTGGATCAGCTGCTTGAGGGGTTGCCCGAGGATGTGGTCCGGTGGACGAGAGAGCGTCTCGCCCAGTTGCCCGGCCCGGCGAGGCGGAAGGCCGAGGAGCTGCTCGGAAAGCTCTCGAGCATGCCGAACCCCGCGGTCCGCATTCTCCGAGACATCCACCGCAGCGCGCTTGGGGCGTTCGATCAGGAGCGCGTAACGGTTGCCATTGTGGGTCCTGTGAACGCCGGCAAGTCAACGCTTGTCAATGCGCTCACTGCTTCGAACGAGGCGGCAGTGTCTCCCGTGCCTGGCACCACCGTGGCCAACCAAGCTGTGCGGACCGGCCCGTTCGTGGTTGTGGATACGCCCGGCGCCGACGACGCGCTGCACGCCGAGCGGCGAGCCCAGGCGCTGGCCGCCGCCTCCGCCGCCGACCTCGTGGTGGCCCTGTTTGATTGCAGCGTGGGGATCAACCGGTCTGCGCTTGAGCTGTACCGAGAGATTGTGGCGTTGGGAAGGCCGACGGTTGTGGCGCTGAACAAGGTGGACCTGCTGAGGCCGAAGGAGGAGGCCGCGGCACTGGATGCGGCACGACGCACGCTTGGCGTCGACCTGCTGCCGATATCGGCCGAGCGGGGGCGCAACGTTGGCCAGCTCCTCAAGGTGATGGTGGCGGCGGACCAGCGGGTGCTGAACCTCATGTCCGACATGCTGCCGCGGTACCGGCGGTCGATAGCCTGGTCGCGGGTGGCCAGCGCCTCGGTGGTGGCCGCAGGCATAGGCTGGGAGCCGCTGCCGATCGCCGATGTGATCCCACTTACGCTGCTTCAGGCGGTCATGGTCATCGAGGTGGGGAAGTGCTACGGCGCGCCGCCCAGCTTCCGCATGGCCCGTGAGCTGATTGCGACTGCGGCGGGCGGTCTTGCGCTTAGGCAGGGGTTTCAGCAGATCGCCAAGGCGGTGCCGGGGATAGGGAACGCGGCGAGCGCTGCTTATGCGGCGGCTGGCACGGCCGCCCTCGGGTGGGTGGCCATCCTGTGGTTCGAGAGCGGGCAAACGCTAACAAGAGATGAGCTGCGGCAGGCCTACCGAGACGCGCTGCCGAAAGTGCGCCGCGCTTTGCGTGCGCGCAAGGCGTTGCCCGATAGCCCGGAGCATTTGGGGCTGAGGGCGCTGATGGCAGCCACCCGTGCCGACCCGGAGGAGGAAGGCTAGGCAGCCAATTGCGGAGCGAGCGCTGAAGCTGGCCTAGGGGATGGCGGGCGGCCGCGCCTTGGCTCGTTTGACGGCTGGCCCCACCTTGGTTGCGAAGGTGAGCGCCAGGAGCTCATCGATCGGATCGAACCCGGCGGGTTTGTTAAGGATCTCCACAACGGCGAACACAGTTCCGTGCTCATCGGTGATGGGAGCGGCAAGGACGTTTTCCGGAACCGGGCCCGCCAGTGTGGCTTCGCGGGTGCCGATCATGGCCTCTGCTTGTGCCCTGCTGACGTTCCTGAGGGTGTTGGTTAGGGCCACCTGCCCAGCTATGGTAGCTGTCAGCGGGACGCAGGGTGTGCCGTCGTTCTCAGGACCCATGGTCCGGAAGAGGCAGATCTCCTGCTTGTCATGGTCCACCATGAAGATGGCCACCTGCTCGGCCCCAATGAGACGGGTAAGGACGTGCATCACGGCGTCTATCAGCTGGTCAGCGTTGTGGAGCTGGCTAAGGGCATCCAGTGACTGGTGAAGGGTGGCAAGGCGCTGCCGATCGCTTGGGTTAGCCGCCACCGTAAGGAGGTCACCTCCGCCGCCATGGTTGGTGGAGGCGACGTTCCCGGTGAAGGTGAGCGGCACGCCACTGACGGGGTTGCGCAGGCCCATTGAGCCGACGTGAGATGCCGTACGATCTAGCACGATCAGCGCGCCTTCGAGATCCGTCTCTGGGAGGAGGATTGCGACCTTATCTGGCGCGAGGCGGGTCACTATGTCGGTGGCGCGGACGGAGGCGGCGATCAGGTTCGCTACAGCGCGAACAGCATCAGTGGTGGCGGTGGCGTCCGCGCCGTCCAGCTGGCCGACCCGCAGCACGGCAACGGACAGCGGGTGGTTGTACCGCCGGCAGCGCGTCACCTCGGCGTGGTAGGCGGCCATGAACCGCTCCGGGCCGACGGGGCCGCGGCAAAGAGGCATGTGGCCCGCGTCCAACTCCTCGGTGCGGATGGCGCACCTGATGGCGGTTGAGATCCACCTGGAGGCGAGGTGAAGCCACTGAGCGCCCTCCGCCGCTGCGGCGGACGGCTCGATGAGAACGAGCAGGATCGCGGTCTCATACGCATCGCCAGCGGCGGCCAGCAAGGCATTGCCGAGCGAGGTTTTGGCGGTGAGGGGCTCGCGGGAGATGGCCGCCGCGCGAGCAGCGGCAATGACGTCGGCGGGGAGTTGAGCGGCAGCGTGCGTAAGGGGTTGCAGCTCGTGGTTGTTGAGCAGCAGCATGTGGGACGAACGGGCGCCCGCGCCCGTTGCGGCGGCGCGCAGCGCCGCAGAGAGGACTGCCACCAACTCCGTGACAGCGCGGCACCCGGGCGACAGAGACAACGCCCGAGAAATGGTGTCTGCAGCTATGTCTGTGGCGGTGGAAGGCGGCACCGTGACACCCTGCGCCCTACCTGCTTTGCCCGTCCCCTTAGTAACGGGGGTGTAACACACTCTGGCATAAGTCTAGCGGGCGGACGCACCTGTGTCAAGGGCAGAAGGGGTTGTCTGTGCTTTTCTTGGTGGTCGCCCGAGCGCACTGTACACCTCTCATGCCAGCGGCAGCCATCTCCTTTAAGAAGAAGTTAAGGTTGCCTCGCCTGATATCGCTGTGTTATAATCCACGCGGGAGTGACTGTTCTGGCATCGCTGCGGGGGCCACCTTCGCGGGGCCCCTCCAGCGACGTGCGCGCTGGTTCGTGCGGGCACGGAAAGCCGGCTTTCAGCCGCTGCGGGGCTTCCCCACGCTGGGTGGGGCCACGGAGCCCCGCCTCGATCGTGCCGTTTGGCGCTGCCCTCACTTCGCTTCGCTCCAGCCACTAGCTGTGGAGCGATCGCGCACGGAAGGAGTCAAGTAGCGTGTACAAAGGCCAAGAGGGGATGTGGGCCTGGATCCTACACCGGGTGACCGGCATTGGCGTTGCCGTTTTCCTGTTGGCTCATATCTTGGACACCTACCTGTTAGGCTTCGGACCCGCTGTGTACGACCGCGTGATTGGGCTGTACCGCACGCCGGCATTCGCCGTGATGGAGGTGCTGCTCGTGGGCGCGGTCATCCTTCATGCCCTTAACGGCATCCGCGTGATCATCATCGATGCTTCCACACGGTCCAGCTCATTCCAGAGCAAGCTGTTCTACGTGGAGCTGGCGGTTTTCGCCGTGCTTTTCATCCCCACCGCTGCCATCATGCTGTCGCGTTTGCTGTAGCGACACGTCTGCGGGGCGCGGTGGTGCCTTGAGGTTGGTCCAGCCCGGACCAGACCTTCGCCAGGGGGCCAAATGCGTCAGATAAGGCCAAAGCCTACGGGCAACTCGGAGCTTTACTCCTGGTTCTTCATGCGAGTGAGCGGCGCGCTGCTTGTCATCCTCGCGCTGGGCCACCTATACGTAATGCACCTCGCCACCGGTGTTGAGAAGATCGACTACCACTGGGTGATGCGCAGGTACCAAACCCCTTTCTGGCGTGCCTGGGATATGACCATGCTCGCTCTGGCCCTGCTGCACGGAATGAACGGCTTGCGCATCGTCATCAGCGACTACATCCACGCCAGAGGTTGGCGGGTTATCTCCTTCGCTCTGCTATACTTGGCGGTGGTGGTGTTCTTTGTGATCGGCGTGTTTCCCATACTTACGTTGGGACCTGGTTTCGGTGTGCTGGAGGTGATGCGCCATGCTCCATAAGCACGATGCGCTGGTGATAGGGGCTGGCGGCGCCGGCCTAATGGCCGCCCTCGAGCTGGCAGGCCGCGCAGACGTTGGCGTGATTAGCAAGCTGTATCCCATCCGGTCTCACACCGGTGCCGCCCAAGGGGGCATAGGCGCCGCGCTTGGCAACGCCGAGCCCGACTCCTGGGAGTGGCACATGTTCGATACGGTGAAGGGCGGAGACTACTTGGTTGACCAAGACGCCGCCGAGGTGCTCTGCCGAGACGCCATCGACGTTGTGTACTTCCTGGAGCACATGGGCCTGCCCTTCAACCGAACGCCGGAGGGCAAGATCGACCAGCGCCGGTTCGGCGGACACACCAGGGAGCACGGCAAGGCCCCCGTTCGCCGCTCTTGCTACGCGGCGGACCGAACCGGGCACATGATCCTCCAGACGCTTTACCAGCAATGCATCCGGCGCCGAGTGCAGTTCTACGACGAGTTCCAGGTGCTGGATCTGCTCATCCAGGACGGCGAGTGCCGCGGCGCCGTGGCCCTGGAGCTTGCTACCGGCGATATCCACGTGTTCCAAGCCAAGGCCACCATGATAGCCACCGGTGGCTTCGGCAGGATGTACCGCATCACCAGCAACGCGCACGCCCAAACCGGAGACTGCGTGGCCATCGCATTCCGCCGAGGCGTCCCTCTCGAGGACATGGAGTTCTACCAGTTCCATCCCACGGGCATCTACAAGAAGGGTATCCTTATCACCGAGGGTGCCCGCGGCGAGGGCGGCGTGCTCATCAACGGGTTGGGCGAGCGCTTTATGGAGCGGTACGCCCCCACTCTCAAGGACCTGGCTCCGCGCGACATGGTGTCTCAATGCATGACGCGCGAGATTCGAGAGGGTAGGGGGATCAACGGGCAAGATTACCTGTACCTGGATCTCACCCATCTCGACCCGGACCTTGTTGAGCAGAAGCTCCCAGACATCACGGACTTCGTGCGGACCTACCTCGGGATCGACCCGGTGAAGTCGCCCATACCCACCCAGCCAACCGCCCACTACGCCATGGGCGGCATACCAACCGACACCATGGCCCGCGTGCTTGCTGACGAGCGTGGCACACCGGTGCGGGGATTGTACGCCGCTGGCGAATGCGCCTGCGTTTCGGTGCACGGCGCCAACCGTCTAGGTACCAACTCACTCGTGGACATACTGGTGTTCGGCCGCAGAGGCGGCAGGGCGATGGCGGAATACTGCGAGGAAGCCGACATGCCGGAGCTGCCACCGGATCCGGACGGCCCGGCTAAGGCAAGGCTTGAGGCGCTCACCCACCACAGCGGCACGCAGTCGGCGGTTGCTGTGAGAGATGATATGCAGGCGGCCATGACCGAGCATTGCGGCGTGTTCCGCACAGCCGATACCCTCAACACCGGGCTAGACGTGCTGAGGGAGCTGAAGGAGCGCTACGCCGCGGTGAAGGTGGTCAGCACGGGCGGGCGGTTCAACTCGGAGCTGCTGGAGGCGTGGGAGTTGGGCAACCTGTTGGACATCGCCGAGGCCACTGCGGTCTCGGCCTTGGCACGGACGGAAAGCCGCGGCGCCCACTTCCGCGAGGATTACCCCAAGCGCGACGACGCCAACTGGCTTAAGCACACCCTCGCGTACTACAACGGCGGCAAGATCTGCCTGGCGTACAAGCCAGTCACCATCACCCGGTTCCAGCCCAAGGAGCGAGTGTACTAAGTGGAACGCGGTTCAAAGGCAACCGCACACTGTTGAGGCCTATGCGGCGGGAGGCGAACGCTACCGAATGAGGCTAACTGTAAAGATCAAGCGGTTCGATCCGGACAGGGATCGCAAGCCATACTGGGCGCGATACGAGCTAGACATGGACCCGGCCGACCGTGTGCTGGATGCGCTTCAGGAGATTCAGTGGCGGCACGATCCTTCGCTGGCGTTGCGGCGGTCTTGTGCACATGGGGTCTGCGGCTCCGATGCCATGCTCATCAACGGCGTCAACCACCTGGCGTGCAAGGTCCTTGTGAAGGACGTTGCACCAATGGTCACGGTTGAGCCGCTGCCCGCCTTCAGGGTGTTGAAAGACCTTGTTGTGGACATGGAGCCGTTCTTCGACGCGCATCGGAGCATCCATCCGTACCTCATCAACTATGATCCCCCGCCTCGGACCGAGCGTCTGCAAAGCCCCGAAGAGCGGGAGCTGTTTGACGACACCACCAAGTGCATCCTGTGCGCGTGCTGCACCAGCTCGTGCCCGGTCTATTGGGCAACCAGGCAGTACGTGGGACCTGCCGCCATCGTGAACGCGCACCGATTCATCTTCGATAGCCGGGACCAAGGCGCAGGCGAGCGACTCGACATTCTGAACCAGGCCACCGGAGTGTGGAGGTGCCGCACCGTGTTCAACTGTAACCAGGCGTGTCCGCGTGAGATAGATGTCACAAAGGCCATCGAGGACGTGAAGCGCCTGCTGCTGAGCGACCGCGTGTGGTAGCTTTACGCCCGGCCCTCAGGGCCAGCGCATGAAGGTATACGTAGCCGCAACAAGACAGAACGACGGGAAGACCATAGTCGCTCTGGGCCTCATTAGGGCGTTCCAGAAGAGGGTTGCCCGCGTGGGGTACATGAAGCCGGTTGGCCAGCACTATCTCATGGTAGATGGTGCTAAGATAGATAAAGATGCCGTGCTCATGAAGGAGGCGTGTGGCCTTGAGGGGTCGCTCTCCGCGATGAGCCCGATCGCCATTCCACGCGGCTTCACTGAGGAGTACATCCTCAATCCGAACCGCGAGCCGCTGGTGCAGGCGATCTTGGACGGCTACCAGGAGGCGTCTCGTGGGGCGGACGTGACGGTGGTTGAGGGCACGGGCCACGCTGGCGTCGGGGCCGTCTTCGACATGGCCAACGCGGATGTGGCGTCGCTCCTGGGCACGCCCGTGATCTTGGTCTCGTGCGGTGGCATCGGCAAGCCCATCGATGAGATCATGCTCAACAAGACATCTTTCGATGCGTCTGGTGTTGAGATATTGGGCTGCATCTTGAACAAGGTTACGCTGGATAAGTACGATAAGGTCAAAGAGATAGCTCGGATTGGGCTCGAGCGTAAAGGCCTTAGGTTGCTTGGCGTTCTGCCCTTCGACGAGGTGTTGTCTAGCCCCACCGTGGAACAGATCCTGCAAGACATCGACGGGGAGCTGCTGCACGGCGAACACGGGCTGCGCAACCGCGTTACGCGCGTGGTGGTGGGCGCCATGCCGCCGCATGAGGCCCTTAGCTACCTTGGAAAAGGGGTGCTGTTGGTTACCCCCGGCAATCGAGAGGATATAATACTAGCGGCGATGAGCTCGTGCGTGGTTGGCGTTGGCCCGGAGCACTGCGTGTCTGGCATCGTGCTAACCTGTGGCGTTCGGCCGCACCCAACTGTGATGCAGCTGATAGAGCGCACCTTCATACCCGTGGTGCTGGTGCAGGCAGACACCTTTGCCGCTGCCACCAAGATCAGCGGCCTCATCGTCAAGCTGCGGCCCGGAGACCGCCGGAAGCTGGCGGCCACCGAAGAGCTTGTGGAGCGTTACGCGGACGTGGACGAGATATGGCGATTGCTGGCGGAGCGCCAGGGGGCACCATCCCCAGGCCAGAGGGCAGTGGCGTGACGTACGGAGTGGCTGAACCGCCCGTAGTGCCTCCGGAGCGGCGCATGCTGGAGGCTTTGTGCCCCATTGGCGGCGGCCTGACTGTGCCGTTGCCGCCTCGCCTCTGGGACTGCCTGGCTTCGGCGGCCGACGTGCTGCGAGATGAGCTGAACGTGTCTCCTACCCCGCCTATGGCCCCCCTTAGTGTTGGCCTTACGCTGCTGGCCGCTGGAGTGGGGGAACCGGACCCGCGGCGGGTTGGCGGCTTGGCCGCCGCCATGGAGATGATCTGGACCGCTATCCTGTCGCAGTGGGCCGTTACCGCCGGCAACGCCGCAGACCTAATGGGCATCCTCACAAGCGACTACGTGCTCTCGCGCGCCCTGTTCATCATCACCAGCGACGCGGATCCGGTTGCCATGTCAAGCGTGTCTGCTGGCGCCGTTGGCTTGTGCGAGGGCGTGATGTACGGCGCAGAGCAACCGGGCGAGTACACGGAGCTGGCCAGGGGTGTGGCCCGCCACCTCGAGGCGTGCTGCCGAGTGGGCGCTGCGGCGGCACATCTCCCACCCGATCTCCTGGGGCAGGTGGGGCGGTTCGGCTTCGAGGCCGGCCTAAGTTTGTGCATGGCGGGACCGCCGCCTAAGCCTCCTTCCAACGAGTGGCTGCAGAACGATGGAACGCGCCACCTGTTGCACGCCGCCAGCTGGCTTGCTGTGGCGCTAGCCCGCCCCGACGAAACCGATGGCTAAGGCGGATGGACCCGCATGTATACGGGTGCTGGTTGCGGAGACTCAGCCTCTTGTTAGGAGGGGGCTGGTTGAGGTGGTTCGCTCTGCCCCTGGCTTGATGCTGGCTGGAGAGGCCACCGACGCTGAAGGCCTTCTGCGCTCCTGCCGCCGGTTGGGGCCGGATGTGGTACTGCTGGACACGCGCATGGCCGCGGGAAGGTGCGCGGATTTGGTTGCCGGCATTCTGGCCGCCACGCCCCGCACTCAGGTGATTGCGCTTGCGGATCGCTCGGAGGAGGGGTGCGTGGTGCTGAGATACGCCGCCCTGCACGCTCTGGAGCCGCCTGTGGACGATTGCCTCACCATGTGCCTCAAGGCAGGTGCGCGCGGAGCTCTGCGCAAGACATGCAGCGAGGACGATGTGATCGAGGCGATCTGCCGCGTGCACGCGGGCGACCTGTGGGTGGAGATGCCAACCGCCTCTCGCTACATAGATGCCCTTTCCGCTGCCCCCCCTCAGAGACACCACGAAGGCTGCAGCTGCCTAACTGATCGTGAGCTTCAGGTGGTGGGCCTGGTGACTGCGGGCCTCCCCAACAAGGAGATCGCGAAGACGCTGGGCATCAGCGAGCAAACCGTGAAGAACCACATCAGCCGCGTTCTGAGCAAGCTGGGCCTGGGCGATCGGCTGCAGGTGGCGATGTACGCAGTGCGCGCGGGGATTGTGCCTTGCCCGTCGGAGTCACCACGCCAGAGGGGATCACAGCATCGCGTTAGGTTCACGGCGTAGCGCGGCCGCCTTGGGCTGCTCCGGCCACTCTCCCGCTAGCCCGCACCGATCAGGCTGACCCCTGTGCTTTCGTCCTTGGTGCGCCCAAGCTCCAGCCCCTCGGCGCGCAGGATGCACACCTCTGCCAGGTACAACACCTTGCTGCCGGGCTCCAGGTGGCCGGCGAACGTGCCTAGCAGGTCCGACGCGCAGAAATGGATGTGCGGTTGGAAATCCGCGATCACCCCCTGGGCAGCGACGATCTCGATGGGGCCCTCGCGGGTGACGAACTGATCCACGGGCGGATACTCCGTGGTGGTGATGCGGTGGAGGCGGCAGCGGTCCACGGTGGCGATGCATGAGACTACCACGCCGGTGCGGATATCCGCCTCGCGCGCCACCTCGGCGATGGATTCAAGCAGGTCGTCTCCGCGGTCCAACCTGGCCACCACCATCTTCCCAACGCCAGCGCCCTCGAACCACTGCATCACAGGCTCCTCAACCAGCGGTTATCATCGTGCCGATGCCCTGATCCGTGAAGATCTCCATGAGCAGCGCGTTTGGCTTCCGCCCATCGATGATGTGCGCCGCATCCACGCCGCGCTCAACGGCGTTGAGGCAGGCCTGCACCTTGGGGATCATCCCGCGGTCAACTGCGCCCTGCTGGAGCAGGGCGCGCGCCTCTGTCGCGCTCAGGGCGGATATCAGAGAATCGGGATCGGCCACATCGCGCAGCACACCCACAACGTCGGTCAGGAGGACCAGCTTGGCCGCGCCGACCGCCGCCGCCATCTCGCCGGCCACCAGATCGGCGTTGATGTTGAGCGTTTGCCCCTCCTCGCTGACCGCCACGGATGAGACGACCGGGATATATCCGTTCGCCGCGAGGAGGTCTAGGAGGGCAGGGTTGACCTGCGTAACCTCCCCCACAAACCCGAGGTCCACCCCCGCAGGCGAGGTGACCCTGCGGGCCAGGATGAGGTCGCCGTCTTTGCCGCTAAGGCCCACGGCTTTGGCGCCACACCGCTGGACCATCGAGACGATGCCTTTGTTCGTCTTGCCTGCCAGCACCATCTCCACGATCTCCATGGTCTCGGCGTCGGTGACCCTAAGGCCGTTGACGAAGGTTGGGCGCTTGCCGAGTCGCGCCATGGCCTCGCTGATCTCCGGCCCGCCCCCGTGAACGAGGATGGGGCGGATGCCGACGTAGTGCATCAGCACCACGTCGCGGATGACGCTCTCCTTCAGCGCTTCATCCACCATGGCGTTGCCGCCGTACTTGATGACGATAGTGCGGCCGTGGTAGCGCCGGATGTACGGCAAGGCTTCCGAGAGGATGGCGGCCCGTTGCGAGGCCGTCACCACGGTTAGGTCCGCGCCGGGTTGTGGATTGGTCACGTGTGATACTCCGCGTTGATGCGCACGTATTCGTACGAGAGGTCGCAGGTGAAGTAGCGCGCCGCTCCGGGGCCGTCGCCGAGTGTGAGGAGCACCTCCACCTCCGGCGCAGCGAGGACGTCGTGTGCGGCCTTTGGGTCGAAAGCCACAGGCGCACCGTTGCGAAACACCTCGATTGGGCCGAAGCGCAGGCTGGCGTCCTCCGGTCGGAAGGAAGCTCCAGAGCGCCCGGCAGCTGCTAGAACGCGGCCCCAGTTGGGGTCGTTGCCGAACATCGCGGTCTTCACCAGGTTGGAGTTGGCGATTGCGGACGCCGCCATGCGGGCCTGCGCATCGTCGGCGGCTCCGGTCACGACCACGGTTACCAGCTTAGTGGCGCCTTCGCCATCGCGTGCCATCTGGCGCGCTAGGTCTATGCACAGCTCCGCAAGCGCATCCGAAAAGGCGCGCAGCGTGCTCTGGTCCGCCTCAATCGGTTGCCCGCCAGATGCGCCGTTCGCCAGCATGAACACCGAGTCGTTGGTGCTGCCGTCGCCGTCAACCGTGAGGCAGTTGAAGGAGACGTCGGCGGCGGACTGGAGGATGGTGCGGAGCGTGGGGGCCCCAACTGGGGCATCGGTTGTAATGAAGCAAAGCATGGTGGCCAGGTTGGGGCATATCATCCCAACGCCCTTGGCCATAGCCCCCAACCGCACCGCGCGGCCGTCCGGCAAGAGCACCTGCAGGGCGCGCTCTTTGGGGCGTGTATCTGTGGTCATGATGGCGAGCGCTGCATCTGCACCGCCGGAGCGAGACAGGCTTTGAGCGGCAGAGTCGATGCCCGAGAGCACCCTATCCATTGGCAGCGGACGTCCGATCACTCCGGTAGATGCCACCAACACCTCTTCGGCGGCCACACCGAGGCGTTCGGCTGCGCGGGCGGCCATTGCCTCGGCATCGCGCAAGCCCTGGGCGCCGGTGCAAGCGTTGGCATTGCCTGCGTTTGCCACTACGGCCCGGGCGAAACCACTTGCCGCACGGCGCATGCTCACCTGAACCGGGGCCGCCCTCACCAGATTGCGCGTAAAGAGGGCGGCGGCCGCTGCCGGGCGGTCGGAAAAAAGGATGGCCACGTCGGGGCCAGAGCTTTTGAGGCCGCACCGCACTCCCGCCGCCGTGAACCCGGTGGGGGCCGTCACGCCTCCATCAATTGGCTGCCACCGCGGGCTCTCTTCAGTGCTCTTCACCGTTAGCTCCCATAATCAAGCTTATCCGTCACACCAACGGACAGTCGGCGATGAGCGCATCGACCTCCGCCCTGGTGGGCATGGACGGTTGCGCGCCCAGCTTGGTGGCCGACAGGGCCGCCGCCGCGTTGGCGAAGCGAACCGCCTCCGCTGGCGCAGCACCTTCCGCCGTGGCAACCGCCAGTGCTGCGCTGAAGCAGTCGCCGGCGCCGGTTGCGTCCACGGCGTGCACACGGAAAGCGGGAACGTGGCCGACGATGCCCTTGTGGGCGAACAATGCGCCGTCTGCGCCCAAGGTGATGACCACCAGTTGTGCGCCTTGCTCGGCGAGGGCGTGGGCCAGCTGCTCCGGCTCTGCATCTCGACCAACCAGCGCCGCGGCCTCGTGGCGATTGGGCGTAAGCACGCTCGCCAGCGACACCAGCTCCGCAGGCGGCGGGTCGGACACCGGCGCCGGATTCAGGATAAACGGCACGCCAAGCTCGTGTGCGAGCTCGGCGGTGCGGATGACGGCGTCCAGCGGCACCTCAAGCTGAGCGAGCACTACGTCTGCCGCGGCGAAGGCCTCGCGAGCTGCATCCACGTGAGGCGGAGCGAGTGCGAGGTTGGCCCCCGGCGCCACGGCGATGGAGTTCTCGCCGTCTGGGGCGACGAAGATGAGCGCGACGCCGGATGGGCGGCTGTCATCTCTGTGGACGAAGCGGGTATCAAGGCTTTCGCTTTGAAGCTGACTCATGTAGGCGTCGCCGAAGTCGTCGGTGCCCACGCAACCGATGAATGTGACTTGTGCGCCGAGGCGTGCAGCCGCGACTGCCTGGTTGGCGCCCTTCCCTCCGCAGGCGCGCACCAGGTTACCGCCGAGCACGGTCTGGCCAGGTGCGGGAATGCGCGGCACCTTGACGATGAGGTCGGTGTTGGCGGATCCGACGACTACGATGCGAGGAGCGGGCAAAGGGAGGCACCGCCTTTCCGGTAGATCGGCTGGCTTACCAAGCTGGAACGGCCGACTCCAGTGTACAGATGGGCGGGCCGGGTGTCAACGGAATTGAGGGCCGGGGTAGCGGGTTGGCGTGAGAGCTGGCCGATGGGGAAGGTGTGCTGGAGGATGGCGGCGCTCTCCCCCATCCTCGCGCCGGCGTTTCCTGCGGCGGCCCGCTGAAAGGGTCCCATCCGCCGGTGGTGGCGGCGGAAGAGCGGGGGTCCCCGGCTGGGCTTCTCCGCGTCTCGGTCCGTTGCGGGTTGATTCTGCTCTTGCCACTAGAGGGCGGTTATGCTAGCATGCTAGTTGTACACCGCCTCTGAGCGGCGCGGTGACCCAGCGAGGGCGCTGCGCTGACTGTCGCGCCGCGGCGGGAGGGATCCAATGCATGCTCCGTTGCAGCCCATCGTAATGGCGTTGCTTCTCACATCTTCTGCCATTGGCGCCCCTGTTGCCGACGGAGACTACAACGGGGATGGCATGGTTACCGCCGCCGACGCCACGCTGCTCCTCGCAGCCGCGGCTGGGCTGAGAACGCCGACGGTGGATGAGGTGGCCCGCGCGGACCTAGACGGGAATGGCCGTCTGGGGGTGCCCGATGCTCAGATGCTGCTGCGCATACTGGTGGGGTTGGCGCCGCCCCTAGGAGCCCGGCCGCTGGTTCCGCTGCCGCCGCTGGAGGTCCTGGCGGAGAACCAGGCGTCCAAGTGGGGAGACGTTGCAGGCGACTCCGGGCGTCGCACCCTGTACGGCGTGGCTGGCGCGGACGTGTTGTACGTGGCCCAGTGGGACACCACCCCCGTGCGGTTTGGGTCGGTGCAGGTTGAGGGCGGGCTGCGGGCGGCTGGCGGTGAGCTGGTGCGAATCGAGGGGGAGTTGCGGAGAGAGGCAGACGGCCGCGTGGTCATCACCCCTACGGGCGCGCCCATCCTATCTGCCGCCCCATCCCTAACGGCGGTGTTGACGCCCCAGCTGGCGCGAGCCGTTGCAGCCGTCGATCTCGGACCGGAATCGTATGCGCGGTACGCCGAGGCCACTTCCGCGGTGTGTCGGTCGAGCGCATGGCCAAGCCGGGTGAGCGAAGCGTTTGCCGTCGCGCATCCGCGGCAGGCAGGGCTTACGCCAGACTGGAGGCTCTTGGTGCTAGAGGTACGCGGCCCCCGCTTACCCCCCGAGGTGGGCATCGTGTTTCGGTACCTACGGGTGGTATGCGTATACGACCTGGCGACGGAGCGCTTGCGTCGCGCGTTGGTTGACGTGGAGGGTTGGGTAGAGGAGTGATGGGCACGAGGAGGCCCGCGAAACGGCACCCGGAGGCCCTCGCTTCCATGGCAGGAGTACTTAACGTCTTGACAATGCTGGGGCGCTATGCTTTAATGGGTCGGCGTGGACGCGCCTCATTCACATGCCAGGCCCGCAGCACGCCCCGGAGCCAAACCCACTGATGTCCAAGGTTGCCGTGCTCAGAACCGCTCCCTCCACAGTGCTGGAGGATTACGGTGCTGTTATGCGCCTGGCTGGATTTCGAGACCACCTTTCCCCAGCCCAGGACACCCTGATAAAGCTGAACCTCTCTTGGACGAAGTTCTTCCCCGCTTGCTCAACACCCCCGTGGCAGCTTGAGGGCGTGGTCAAGGCCCTGCTGGATGCTGGGTTCAACCCTCAGCGGTTGCTGCCGGTGGAGAACAAGACGGTCGTTACGGACCCCCGCAAAGGCGCCGAGAACAACGGGTGGACCACTGTGTTCCGGGAGTATGGGCTTCGGTTCGTGGCCCTTCCGGAGGAGGAGTGGATCACCTACGAGTTCAAAGAGCCGCTGCTGGTGCTGCATCGCATCTTCCCCAAGGGGATCGAGATCCCGCGCATGTTTGTGGGAAGGAACGTGGTGCATCTCCCCACCATGAAGACGCATGGGCACAGCACCACCACGGGGGCGGTGAAGAACGCCTTTGGTGGGCTGTTGAAGGAGGTGCGCCACTACGGCCACAAGCACATCCATGAGGTGCTTGTGGACCTGCTGATAATGCAGAGGGAGCTGCATCCGAGCGTCTTCGCCGTGATGGATGCGACGGTGTGCGGCGACGGCGCTGGGCCACGTACCATGGAGCCCAAAGAGGGCAACCTGGTGCTGGCCAGCAGCGACTCCGTGGCGATCGACGCGGTTGCGGCCAAGATCATGGGCTTCGACCCGATGGAGATACCGTATCTGCGGATGGCAACGGAGCGCGGGCTGGGAACGGCGGACCTTCGTGAGATCGAGGTGGTGGGCGAGGACATCTCCGAGCTCAACTTCCACTTCACGGTACGTAGAAGCCTGGTTATCCGCGGGGACCAAGCGATCAGGCGCGGATGGCTGCGCCCGCTCGAGGGGCTCTTGCTCCACTCTCCGCTGGTGGTATGGGCCCCGTTGGCATCCACTATCTACCATGATCACTATTGGTACCCTTTCGTTGGCGCGGCCAGAGTGCGCCAGTTCATGTCCACCGGATGGGGCCGCTTGTTCCGCGAGTACCTGTCCGGCAGTACGCTTAGCAGACAAGGCACTGTCTCGCATGGGGTGGTAGCAAAGGAGGAGGTGACATAGTGTCAGCTTTCGAGCGCGTTCAGAAGATCGTGGCGGAGCAGCTCAAGGTGGAGCAATCGGCCGTTACGCCGGAGGCAACGTTCGAGGACCTAGGCGCGGACTCCCTGGACGTGTGGGACCTGCTCATGAGGCTTGAGGACGAGTTCCAGCTCAAGATTCCGGATGAAGAAGCCGAGAAGATCACCACCGTTGGGCAGGCGGTGGACTATATAGAGTCCAAGACGCAAGGCTAGCCGCATGGGTGAGAGGAGAGTTGTAGTCACCGGCCTGGGCGCCATCACGCCTCTCGGGTGCTCGGTGCAGGCGTTCTGGGATGGGCTGGTGGCCGGGCGGTCGGGCGTACGGCCCGTCACGAAGTTCGATGCCTCGGAATACCCATCTCGCATAGCGGCGGATGTGGCCGAGTTCGACCCGGCCGCCTTCCTCGACCCACGCGAGTCGCGTCGCATGGACAAGTTCGTTCAGTACGGCGCGGCGGCCGCCAAAATGGCCGTTGAGGACTCCGGGCTGGAGGTAACAGAAGCCAACGCAGAGCGCGTGGGCGTCATCGTTGGCTCTGGCATCGGGGGCATCGCCACGTGGGAGGAGCAGCACACCACCCTTCTGCAGCGCGGGCCGCGGCGGGTTAGCCCGGTCTTCATCCCGATGCTCATCTGCAACATGGTATCCGGCACCGTCTCCATCATGCTGGGAGCCAAGGGGCCAAACCTCACGATAGTGACTGCGTGCGCAACGGGGTGCCACTCGATTGGGGAGGCCTCCAAGATCATCCAGCGTGGAGACGCGGACGTGATGATAGCGGGCGGGGCAGAAGCGAGCGTCACGCCAACCTCGCTGGCCGGTTTCGGCGCCGCTAAGGCGCTCTCCACCCGCAACGACGAGCCAGAGCGAGCTAGCCGGCCGTTCGACGCCGAGCGCGACGGCTTTGTGGTGGGCGAGGGCGCCGGGGTTGTGGTGCTGGAGGAGTTTGAGCACGCCCGCGCCCGGAACGCCAGGGTGTACGCCGAGCTAGCGGGCTACGGTTTGAGCGCAGATGCGTATCACATAACCCAACCCGCTCCCGATGGCGAGGGCGCCGCGCGCTCCATGCTGGGTGCCATCAGGGACGCGCGTATGCCCATCGATGCGGTGGACCACATCAACGCGCACGGCACCTCCACCGAGATCGGCGACGTCGCTGAAACCGTTGCCATTAAGCGCGTCTTCGGCGACAGGGCGTACAAGATCCCGGTAACGGCCAACAAATCCATGGTCGGACACCTGCTGGGTGCCGCTGGTGGAGTGGAGTTCATCGCCACCGTCCTTACCGTGGTGCACGGCCTGATTCCGCCCACGGTGAACTTGGAACACCCCGACCCGCAGTGCGACCTGGATTACGTCCCGGGATCCGCTCGGGAGACGGCGGTGAAGGCTGCCCTCTGCAACTCCTTCGGGTTCGGCGGGCATAACGCCACGCTCCTGGTGAGGGCTGTGTAAAGCGGCTGGCTGGGTAACCACCCTCCCCAACTCCTCTGCCAAGACCTCGCCGCTGGCGCAAGGTAACTGCACCCGACGCGGCGAAAACAGGCTTGTGTCCCGCCTACATCCGCGCCCTTGCCTGCGAAAGCTCAAGGCGTGGACTTGCGAACGGCACCTGCCAGTTGGGTGCTTCAACGGAGGTATCGTATGCTTTCGACTCGCGCTCGGGGGGTTGCCCCTTCACCAACGCTCGCCATCACAGCCAAGGTACGCCAACTCAGGGCCGAGGGCGTAGACGTCGTCGGCTTCGGCGCGGGCGAGCCGGACTTCGATACGCCGGAGCACATCAAAGCGGCCGCCATAGAGGCCCTCAAGCGTGGGGTTACCAAATATACCCCCACCACCGGCACCCCCGAGCTGAGAGACGCCATCCGCGAGAAGCTGAAGCGGGACAACGGCCTGGAGTATGCCGCGAACGAGATCATCGTGTCTGTGGGGGCCAAACACAGCCTGTTCAATGCGGTGATGGCGCTGGTGGATCCTGGCGACGAGTGCATCGTACCAGCGCCGTACTGGGTCACCTACCCCGAGCAGGTGAGATTCGCGGGCGGCGTTCCGGTCATCGTGGAGACCAAGGAGAGCGATGGCTTCAGGCTTACCGCAGATCTGGTGGCGTCCGCCGTCACACCGCGCACCAAGCTGCTGTTTCTGAACTCGCCGTGCAACCCCACCGGCGCCTGCGTGCCGCGCTCCGAGCTAGAGAAGATCGCAGAGCTGGCGGTTGAGCGCAGCTTCCTCGTCATCTCCGACGAGATATACGAGCACCTCATCTACTCCGGGGTCCTACCCACCAGCATCGCATCCCTCGGCCCAGAGGTCAAGAAGCGCACGATCACCATCAACGGCGTCTCCAAGACGTACGCGATGACGGGTTGGCGCATAGGCTACGCGGCAGCAGACGCGGAGATAGTGGCCGCCATGGGGCGCATCCAGGACCAGAGCACGTCCAACCCGACCTCGTTCGTCCAGCCGGCCGTGATTGAGGCGCTGCGCGGCCCACAAGAGTGCGTGGCAGCCATGCGCGAGGAGTTCGCCAGACGGCGTCAGACCCTAGTGGAAGGCCTCAACGCCATACCCGGCATTCACTGCTCCATGCCAGACGGCGCGTTCTACGTGTTCCCAAGGGTTGCGGACCTGTACGGCGGGGAGATTACGGGCTCCGACGCCTTTGCCGACTGGCTGTTGCGCACCGCCAAGGTGGCAGTGGTGCCCGGCTCTGGCTTCGGGGCGGATCAGTACGTGCGCCTGTCCTACGCCACCTCGATGGCCAACATCACCAAAGGGCTGGAGCGGATCGCGGAGGCGTGCGCGAAGCTGGCCCGGGCTGGCGCATGAGTTCGGAACCGACGCCGACGGAGGCCGGAACCGATACGGGGGCCGACGAGTCAGAACGCATGGACGGCAGCAAGGGCACAGGTGCAAGTGATTCTTGGCAGCCTCTTCCAGGGCAGCGGGTGAACGAGGCTCTGCTCCGACAGGCGCTCACCCACCGGTCGTACGAGGATGCAGCTGAGAATAACGAGCGGCTGGAGTTCCTGGGCGACGCGGTTCTGGAGCTCATCGTAAGCGAGCACGTGTACCACGCCCATCCGGACTTCACGGAGGGCGAGCTAACGAAGGCCAGGGTGATGGGCGTGTCGGAGCCATCGCTCGCTGAGGCGGCTCGCAAGGCGGGGCTGGGGCCGCTCATCCTCATGTCACGTGGAGAGGAGATGTCCGGTGGCCGAGACAGGCCGTCGATCCTCTCAGACGCCTTCGAGGCAGTGGTGGCGGCGATATATCTGGACCTTGGGCTGCCAGCGGCTCGGGAGTTCGTGCTGCGGTACCTAACAGACGCGCTTGGTAACACGGATATACGCGATTTCAAGTCGCTGCTGCAAGAGCAAGTGCAGGAGCATTTGCGGGTAACCCCCACGTACAACATAGTGGGAGAGGCCGGTCCTCCACACGACAGGCGGTTCGTGGCGGAAGTGGAAGTAGCCGGAACGGTTCGCGGCAGGGGAAGCGGCAGGTCGAAGAAAGAGGCCGAGCAGGCTGCCGCGCAATCTGCACTGGAGGGGCTTGACGAGTGGATTCACGGGCAGACATAGGCGTATTCGGCGGTTCGGGCTTCTACCGGTTCTTCAGGGACGCCGAGGAGATGAAGGTGGATACCCCATATGGGGCGCCATCGGACAAGATCGCCATCGCCACCGTCTCCGGGAAGAGGGTGGCGTTCCTCGCCAGGCATGGGCGGGACCACAGCCACCCCGCGCACGCCGTGAACTACAGGGCGAACGTGTACGCCATGATGCAGCTGGGCGTGCACGAGATCCTCGCGCCCTGTGCGTGTGGCAGCCTGCAGCCCAACATCCATCCAGGCGACTTCGTCATTGTGGACCAGTTCGTGGACCGCACCAGGGGGCGCAAAGACACCTTCTTCGACGGTCCGGTGACTCACCACATTGGCGCTGCGGACCCGTACTGCCCTCGCCTGCGGCGCCTGGCCATCGAGCGAGCACAGGCTAGGGGCATCAACGTCCACACCAGCGGCACCATGGTGGTGATCCAGGGCCCCAGGTTCTCAACCCGCGCGGAGAGCCACTGGTTCACCCAGATGGGATGGCATGTTGTGGGCATGACCCAGTACCCCGAAGCAATACTCGCCAAGGAGCTGGGCATCTGCTACGCAGGCATCGCCCTTGTGACCGACTACGACGTGGGAGTGGCGGGCGACATCAACAGGCCGCCAGTCGCCATTGAAGAAGTTTTGCGGGTAATGTCGGACAACAACGATCGGGTTCAGGGCCTGATCTTGGATATGATTCCACACTTGGCGGGCCCGCGGGATTGCTCCTGCGAGGCCGATGCGGAGGCGGCGGTGCTGAAATGACGAGCGGCGTGCCCCCAACCGTGGCGTGGAGCGGCGACCGCGTGGCGCTGCTTGACCAGACCGCGCTGCCCGACGAGGTGCGCTATATAGAGCTTGCCGACTACCGCGACGTGGCCCGCGCAATACGTGAGATGAAGGTCAGGGGTGCGCCGGCCATCGGCGTTACCGCAGCTTTCGGCGTGGCGCTGGGTGCCAGGGGACTGCCTGACGAGCCAGCGGAGTTCGCCAGCGGGCTGGGTGCGATCATCCAGACGCTGGCCGAAACACGCCCAACGGCGGTCAACCTGTTTTGGGCGCTGGAGCGGATGCGCCAACTAGCACACCGCATGGCGGGCTCTCCGGTGGCCGCGGTGAAGGACGCCCTGCTGAACGAGGCGATTGCCATACGGGATGAGGATTTTGAGACCAACCGCAAGCTGGGCCACAACGGCGCCGAGCTGTTGCAGGACGGCTGGACCGTGTTGACGCACTGCAACGCTGGCGCACTGGCATGTGCGGGATATGGCACCGCCTTGGGCGTGATAAGGGCCGCCGTGGAGCAGGGGAAGCGGATAAGCGTGCTGGCGGACGAAACCAGGCCACGGCTTCAGGGGGCTAGCCTAACTGCTTGGGAGCTTGCCAGGGACGGCATTCCGGTGACGGTCGTAACGGACGGGATGGCCGCGGCGCTTATGCGGCAAGGTGCGGTTCAGGCGGCCGTGGTAGGTGCCGATCGCATCGCGGCAAACGGCGACACCGCCAACAAGATCGGCACGTATGGCGTGGCAGTTGCCTGTCGTCACCACGGGATTCCGTTCTACGTGGCGGCGCCTACGTCTACGGTGGACTTCTCAATTGCCGACGGGGACGGGATTCCGATCGAGCAGCGCGACCCGATCGAAGTGACGCACATCCGAGGGGTGCGCGTGGTTGCGGAAGGCGTGCCGGTGCTGAACCCGGCGTTCGACGTTACGCCAGCGGAGCTGATATCGGCCATCATCACTGAACGTGGGGTGGCGAAAGCCCCGCTCGCGCAATCGCTGTCTCGGCTGCGGGCTGGGGCAGACGCCTAGTCGGAAGCCGATTCGAGGGCATTGAATAGGAGGCGCAGCGATCATGAAGGCGGCAACGCTCATTCGAGACATCCCTGACTTCCCAACGGAAGGCATTCTGTTTCGCGACATAACCCCGGTGCTGGGCGATCCTGAGGCCTTTCGGGAGGTGCTGGATGCGTTCGCCGAGGAGGCGAAGGCGCGCGGAGCCGAGGTGATCGCTGGCATCGAGTCGCGTGGGTTCGTGTTTGCAGCACCCGTGGCGGACCGGTTGGGGTTGCCGTTCGTGCCGGTTCGGAAGCTGGGCAAACTGCCTGGGCCAACGGTGCAGGCGGAGTACGCCTTGGAGTACGGCACCAACACGCTGGAGATGCACCGCGACGCCATAGCGCCCGGAGCCAGGGTGATGGTTGTGGATGACCTATTGGCAACCGGAGGCACAGCAAACGCAGCCGCTCGTATGGTGGAGGAGCTTGGAGGAACGGTGGTTGGTTTCGCCTTCCTGGTGGAACTTGAGGCCCTTAACGGACGCTCTGCACTGGAGGGGTACAACGTCCTCTCACTGGTGAAATACTGAGCATAGCTGCGGACGTGCACTTCCAAGGCGGAAGGAGGTGATCTGTTGTGGTTCCTGAAGAGCTTGATGCCAGGAAGCAGACCATACTCCGATACGTGGTGCAGGACTACATAACGTACGCGGAGCCCGTAGCCTCGCGTATGCTGGTGGATCGCTACGGTCTGAGGGTGAAGTCCGCCACAATCCGCAACGAGCTGGCGGAGATGGCGGAGATGGGCTACCTGCGTCAGCCGCACACGTCCGCCGGCCGCGTGCCATCCCATCGAGGATATCGGGTGTATGTTGACTATCTTATGCCGCCGCGCCGTCCACCAGCGGGGATCGAAGAGCGGATTTGGTGGTTGCGAACGCACGTGGGCGACGAGCTAGACGAGATCCTCAGGCAGACGTGTCGCATTCTGGCGAGCCTAACTAGCTACATCGCGATTGCATCCGCGCCGGAGGCGAACCACGGCTCGGTGCGCCAGGTGCTGCTCACCAGCCTCGATGCGCACCGCGTGCTGATGGTGGCCGTTTGGGACGACGGAACCGTGAGGCACCGGGTGCTGGAGGCCGCGTCGGCAAGCCCAAGGGAGCTGACGGTGGTGGCAGACGCCCTTACGCGTCACGCTCAAGCCGGCGCAGGAACGCTGGCCGAGATATCCGAGCCGCTCTCGCCGCCGATGGCGGACCTGTACGGAAGGGCCTGGCAGGCGCTTACCGACATGGGGCGGCCTTCGGAGATTCCGGATGTGGTTGTAGAGGGCACGAGCAAGATGGTGGCGCAGCCAGAGTTCAGGGATGCCGAGCGTCTCGGCGCCATCCTTGCGTTCCTGGAGGAACGGAGGTCGCTGTTGGAGGTGCTTCGACCTGCCAAGCGGCGTCCCGATGTGAGCGTGATCATCGGGGTGGAGCACCAGAGCGAGACCGTTCGCGAGTGTAGCCTGGTGGCGGCCCGTTACAGCGCGGGCAGAGGGGCATACGGGCTCATCGGCGTGCTGGGTCCCATGCGCATGCAGTACTCCGAGACGGTCGGCGCCGTCGAGTCACTTGCTGGGTCTCTCAGCGATCTTCTGGAGCGCCTCAACGCTGCGTGATCCGGCGCACCAGGCCGGGAAGCTGGATTGCCAGTGGGCGGTGCGGGGTAGTAAGAGTTTGAGGCGACGGGTAGCCACCGGTTGCCCGCGCTTGTACCACGGGAGGTGGCAACGGAGACATGTCAGCAGCCCAACAGCAGACAGAGGTCAACGTGAACGAAGAGCACGAGGCCGAGGCCCCGGCAGCGGAGGGACAGGTGTCGGGGCCAACCACGGAGGAGGACCTCCAGCGAGAGCTGGAGGAGATGCGGAAGCGTCTCGAAGAGCAAGAGCGGGAGACTCACGAGCGGCTTCTGCGGACGATGGCCGATTTCGAGAACTTCCGACGGCGCGCCCGGCAAGAGCGAGAGGAGATCCGGCAGTTTGCCAACCAAGAGCTGCTGCAGGGCCTCCTTCCGATCATGGACGACTTCGACCGGGCGTTGGCGGCCGCGGAGCAGGCCGGCTCCTCGGAGGCGCTGCTAGAGGGCGTCAACATGATCAAGAAGCAGATGGAGGCCTTCTTGGCCAAGCACGGGGTAGCTCCGGTGGAGGCGGTGGGGAAGCCGTTCGATCCCAGCCTTCATGAGGCGGTGCTTCAGGCTCCGGCAACCGAGGAGCATCCGGCCGGCACGGTTGTTGAGGAGATTCGGCGCGGCTACACGCTGAACGGCCGCCTGCTTCGGCCTGCCTTGGTGAAGGTGGCCGCCGCCGAGGAGGCCGGCTGAGAGCCCAAAGCCCTCGGCTGCAGCACCTGGGGTGTGGCATCGGCAGCCGGCCCTGGGTGCTGCAGCCTCTCTCTGCATCCCGCGGCAATGATACTCTCACGCTTCCTTTGTTGACTTCACCCCGACGGTATGGTATGCTGCCAACGGGTTGAGCGGCGCTTGCCAGCAGTGCTAGTGGCAGCCGTGATAGTTGGGTGTTCGCGTCCAAGCGCACTCAGCTTCCCATTTGGCTGGGTCACCAGGCTGCAGCCAGTGCGTCTCCTCGCATGAATCAGTCCGGTTGATTGCTAGCAACCTGCGGCAGACCGCAAATGTGCTCCAGGGGTTGCACCCTGGGCCGCTCAGGAGGCCGTATGCATGAATAGAGCGCGACTTAGGCGGGCAGCCAGGTGGCTCATCTGCGCTTTCACGTTGGGTGCTGCCACGCAGGCATGGGCGGGAGTCGGAATTGTCACGCCGCGCCCAGACGAACTGGTAGGCGGCGCCAACATCGCGTGCGTGGCGGAGTTCGCGGACACCGTGCGGCCCGTCACCAGGCTTGACTTCGTGGTGGACGGCCAAACGCTAACCTCCAAGCCGTTCGGCGCTCCCACTCGTCGGGCTAGCGCCACCTTCGTGTGGGATGCTACCGGAGTGGAGGCCGGAAAGCACACGCTAACCGTGAGGGCCGTTGCCGGCAACACCGTGGTAGCTAGCGACACCGTCGAGGTTGTCGTCAACAACGACGCGAACGACGTAGTTCCTCCGCAGGTGGCCATCGTCCATCCCAGGCCCGGGTCCGCGGTGCAGGGCGTGGTGCCGGTGGATATACAGGCGCTGGATAACTCCGGCGTGTCCATGGTAACGCTGTTCATCGATCGGCAGCTCAAGCTTCTGCAGAACGTGCCTCCGTTTCAGTACCAATGGGATACCACCCGGTACCCGAACGGCAACCACACGCTTGAAGTTTGGGCCTACGATCGGAGCCAGAACAAGGGCGAGGGGCGCCCCGTGGTGGTGAGGGTGGCCAACGAAACCGGCCGCACCGACCTTCAGTCGCAGCCGGAGGCCCCTGCATCATCCGAGCCCGCCGTCAGCTCTGCTACCCCAACTAGCGCCAAGCCACAACCAGCCAGCACCAGCGCCGCCGCGTCTCAGGGAACCAGCGCGGTGCGGCCATCCGAGTCGCGGCCTGCCGCCAAGTCGCCCAGCTCTCCGACCGTACGCCCCCAAACGAAGCCAACGGTGGCGCCGCTCGTCTCCCCGGCCACGGCCACCACAACGCAGAAGAAGCCCGCTAAGAAGCAGAGCCAGCGCGCCGGTGTTGAAGTGAGCCCAGCCAGGCAATCGCAAGTAGCGGCTCCGACGCCCAGAGCGATGATGGCGTCTCTCCCTGCCGGCGCGAGGAGCGCGGGCGGCCTGCCAACGGCGCTCAAGCCGATCTCCGTGGCGCCCAATGCGGCTCCAAAGGAAGAGGCGCCAGCTGCTCCCAAAGCTAGGCCGTCGCTCGAACCTGCGGTAAAGGCCAAGGTTGCCACTGCCAGCAAGGTCGCAAAGTCCGTAGCCAGCCTTCCGGCCAGTGCTGCCCCATTGCCCAAGCCCGATCTGAAACCCGCAACTGCCACGCCGATTCAGCCGGCCGCAGCTCCTGTTCTGGTGGCAAGCGCCAAAACCGGCCGCCCGACGGCAGCGGCGGCCATTGCGGCGGAGCCGAGGGGTGCGCAGCCCGCGGATCCGCGTGTTGCCCCGCATCCCGCCAAAGCCGGCACTCAGCCAGCCAATGCGGTTGGCAGAGCGATCATCGCGAGGGCGCCCGTGGCGGTGGAGCCGGCCGCTGGCATTCAGCGAGAGCCGTTCCACTTCAGGAACGCCGGTGGGCCGATAGGGCTGACCGTAGACAACACCAAGCTGGCGCTGGACGTGCCTCCGCAGATCCAGAGCGGCGTGGCGTTGGTGCCGTTCCGGCAGATCATCGAGCACACAGGCGGCGTGGTGCTGTGGATGCCGACAACGCGAACCGTTCGCGGGACCGTGCAAAACCAGGCTATCCAGCTGACGATCGGCAGCCGCCACGCGCTGGTGGGCGGGCGCGACGTTGTAATGCAGCGCGCAGCAGTCCTGGAGTCCGGCCGGACTATGGTGCCGGTTAGGTTGCTGGAGGTAGCCCTGGACATGCGCGCGGTGTACGACGCACGCGGCCGAATGGTGTACCTTTACAGGCCTTAGCCGCGGTCCCAGAGATGGAAGCGAGGTGGGCCCTCATGTGGGGTCCACCTCGCTCTTGCGTCACGCACACGGCAGGGTGGTGCAGTGGGTGAAGTTTGGCTGAAGACCTAGCCGTCCGCGCTGCTGCCCGAGGGCTTCTTGCCGTTCCCATCGGATGAGGACTCGCCGTTTCGGCTTGGGGAGGACTTGGCGTAGTCGTTCACGTGGAAGCCCGGGCCCTTGAACATTATACCAACAGGAAAGAGGACCCGCCGTACTGGCCCACCGCACGTCTCGCACTCCCTTATGGGGTCGTCTGTGATCTTCTGGAACCGTTCGAACCGCCCGCCGCACTCACGGCACTCATACTCATACGTCGGCATTCAGTTCACCTCGCGCATCGTTGGGCGCGGCCGGAACGCATCGTCAGGGGCCCCACGGTCGGAGCCTGAGGCGCCAACCACGGGCCTTGGCGTGAATCGCGCTCACAGTCACGCGCGAAGCACCGCTGGCTTCGAGAGCTGCCCTCGCAGGCTCGGCCGGCGATGCCTTCCGCTCACATTCTACCAAATGAACACGATGTTGGCAATCTTCGCATTGGAGTGCTAATGGACCTATCTTCCGCGTCTACTGAGCAGACCGACCCGCGCTGGGCGGAGCTGGACCTGATGACCCCGCTGGAGGCTGCCGCGGCGATGAACGCGGCGGAGCGGAGGTCGGTGGATGCGGTGGCGAGCAAGCTTCACCTGCTGGCGCAAGCCGCCTCGATGGCAGCGGGCGCACTGGGCAACGGGGGGCGGCTCATCTACGTCGGCGCGGGCACGAGCGGCCGGCTCGGGGTGATGGACGCGGCGGAATGCCCGCCCACCTTCGACGTTGAGCCCTGGCAGGTGCGTGGCGTGATTGCGGGCGGAGCAGGGGCCCTTACCGCCTCCGCTGAATCCGTAGAGGACGACGCCGATGCGGGCGCCCGGGAGATGGCAGCCCTGTCGGTGGGGCCTGCTGACCTGGTGGTGGCGATCTCCGCCAGCGGGCGAACGCCGTTCGTGCTGGGCGCGGCCAGCGCCGCCAAAGCCGCTGGGGCCGCCACGGTCGGGATCGCCAATAACGTTCCTTGCGACCTCGAGGCGATCGTAGACCTGTGCATTGGGCTCGAGACCGGCCCGGAGGTGCTGGCGGGCTCCACCAGGCTGAAGGCTGGCACGGCGCAGAAGATGGCGCTGAACATCATAAGCACCGTGACGATGGTGCAGATGGGCAAGGTTTACCGCAACCTGATGGTGGACGTGCGCCCCACGAACGAGAAGCTGAGGCAGCGCGCCCATCGGATAGTGCGCGAGGCAACCGGACGCGACGACGACGCAGTTCGGGCGGCGCTTGACGCGTCTGGCTGGCGGCCCAAGGTCGCCATCGTAATGCTTGAGGTCGGCTGCTCTGCGGCAGCCGCACTGGATCTGCTTGCGCAAGCCGGGGGCTTTGTTCGGCGGGCCATCGCCTCGCCTGGCCAGCCAGCCCAATGCGCGGGTAGCAAGGGGGATCAGTCGTGAAGAAGGGCAACGCAATCATCCTGATAGGCGACGGGCTGGGGGATAGGCCCGTCGCGGAGCTGGGCGGAAGGACGCCGCTGGAAGCAGCGCAGCGCCCCAACATGAATCGGCTGGCGACGGACGGCGAGTGCGGGCTCATGGACCCAATCGCGCCGGGCGTTCGCGCTGGGTCCGACACGGCCCACTTGGCGATGCTGGGGTTCGACCCATACGCGGTGTACACGGGCCGTGGGCCGTTCGAGGCTGTGGGCATTGGCCTCGATGTTCGTCAGGGCGACGTTGCGTTCAGGTGCAACTTCTCCACCGTGGACGACAACATGGTGGTTACCGACCGCCGTGCTGGCCGAATCACCGAAGGCACAGACCAGCTGGCCGCGGCGCTCAACGGCATGCAGATAGAGGATACCACCGTGCTGTTCAAGGAGTCGGTGGCGCACAGGGCGGGGATGGTGCTACGCGGGCCGGGCCTTGGCGACAAGGTGAACGACGCCGACCCCCACGCCGAGGGGCTGAAGGTGCCGGAGGTTATTGGCCAGGACGAGGCGTCTCGCAAGACGGCGCGCATCCTCAACCAGTTCATCGCGCGTGCCTACGAAGCTCTGCGAGAGCACCCCGTGAACAAGGCGCGCGTTGCCCAGGGGCTTCCGCCCGCCAACATTGCGCTGCCGCGGGGCGCAGGCTACGCGCCGCACCTTGGCAACTTCGACGAGCGCAACCACGTGAAGTCAGCGTGCATCGTGGAGGTTGGTCTTGTCAAAGGTATCGCCAAATACCTAGGCATGGATGTGATAGACGTGGATGGCGCCACCGGTGGCCTCGACACTGACGTGGAGGCGATCGGCCGGGCGGTCATCGAGGCGTTCAGGACGCACGACTTCATACTCTGCAACGTGAAGGGCCCAGACGTTGCCGGCCACGATGGAAAGCCAGAGGCCAAGGTCGCCATCATCGAGAAGATCGACCACATGCTGGGGATGGTTCTCGCCGAGCTGCCGGCAGACACATATGTGGTGGTAACCGGCGACCACTCAACTCCATGCTCATACGGAGACCACTCCGGCGATCCCGTCCCGATTCTGCTGTGGGGGCCCGGCGTCCGCACCGACGACGTGCACGACTTCGGAGAGAGGCCGTGCGCTCACGGCGGACTGGGTCGGATCCGCGGCAAGGACATCATGAGCATTCTCACCGGCTTCATCGGCGTGCAGGAGAAGTTCGGGGCGTAGCCGTGCTCAACTACACCGAGGTGATGACCCACCTTGTGCGCGACATCGTGGCTACCTGCCCCGAGTTCGCACACATAGACGTCAACAGCTTGCTCATCAGCTACTCGCAGGCCAGGGTGTCGGGTCCCAGCGGGCAGTTCGCCAAGATCGCACCGATGAGGTTCGAAGGCGGAAGCACTACCAAGGTCATCGGTCGCAGGCGGTACCAGATGCCCAAGCTGGTGAAAGATGGGCGTGAGATCCTGTACATCATCTACTTTTGCATGCCCAAGTTCCAGAATCTAGACCTGCGACAGAAGCTGGTGACGGTGTTCCACGAGCTGTACCACATCAGCCCGCAGTTCGACGGGGACGTGCGCAGGTTCCCGGGGCGCAACTACGCGCACGGCAGATCGCGCGCGGCCTACAACGAGACGGTGGCCAAGCTCGTGGATGCATACCTGGCGAAGAGGCAGGGCAGCCCGGTGTTGGAGTTTCTAACGGTGGATTTCGCCGAGCTGGAAAGGCGCAACGGAGGCGTTATGGGTGCCAAGGTGCGCCAACCGCGTCCCGTATGGGTTGCAGGATAGCAGTATTGGGGGAGGGGCACGACGCTAGGCCGCATCCCTCCCGCCGCCCCACACAGGAGGTGCAATGAAGAAGGAGATCGTGAACGCGGGAAGATCGCTCCCAGGGGCCCCGTACTCGCCGTGCGTGAGGGCGGGCTGCCTCCTCTTCATATCCGGGCAAGTGCCGCTCGACCCAGATACGGGCAAGCTGGTTGAGGGCGGCTTTGAGCAGCAAGCGTGGCAATGCCTGAACAACCTGCGCGTCACTCTTGAGCAGGCCGGGGCTTCCATGGCCCACGTGGTGAAGACCACCGTCTTCCTTTCCGACCTAGGGAACTTCGCGGCCATGAACGAGGTGTACAAGAGCTTCTTCCCAACCGAGCCGCCTGCGCGAACGGCGGTTCAGGCTGCGCGGCTGCCCATGGATGCCATGATCGAGATCGAGGCGGTTGCCGTGGCGCCGGACACCGACTGAGGGGGGCAACATGCTGGAAGGACCTGTGGCGTGCAGGCCTGAGGACCTGCCGAGCCTGATTGAGATGGCCAACCGCGTGTTCCGCGGCGGCGGCGAAGGCGACATGGGCAGGGAGTATCCCCTTGTCTTCGACGAAGCGAACCTGGAGCACCTGCGCATCTTCCGAGACGGCAGTAGGGTTGTCTCCCACGTCGGGTTGTGCATCCGTGACGCATCCATCCTTGGCCACGGGCTTCGCGTGGTGAGCGTTGGCGCGGTTTCAACCGACCCGGGGTACCGTGGGCGGGGCATGGCCACGGCGCTGATGGAGGATTCCGTCGCCCACGCCAGGTCGCTAGGCTGCTCGCTTATGCTCATTTCCGGCGGGCGCGGCCTATACCGCCGCATGGGCGCGGTGGACGCCCCTGTCTTCGAGCGGTACACAGTGAAGGCCGATGCCACGCCGTCCGTGTCCGGCGCCTACAGAATGGGGGAGGCAGGACCCGACGACCTTGCCGCCTTGGCGTGCCTGTACCAGGCGGAGCCGGTGCGCTTCCATCGGAGCGTGGACGACTGGGCGAAGCTGCTTCGGGCCGGTATGTTGATGAACCACCCCATGGACCTGTTCGTGGCGTGGCAGAACGCCGATCTGGTGGCGTACGCGTGCGTTCAGAAGCCCGATGCCGGGAGCGACTCGCCGGTGCCGCGCGTGCTGGAGTACGCCGGATCGAGAGCCGCCATCAGACTGATGCTGCCCTGGATCGCGAGGCGGTACCGGGCGGAGCAGGTTGTGTTGGTTGCTATGCCTGCGGACGCCAGTCTGCCCACGATCCTTCGGTCGGAGGGAGTTGCGCCCGAGCGGCAGGGGTTCGCAGGCACTATTCGCCTCATCGACGTACCAGCGTTCTTCCAGGCCATCGCTGGCTATCTGGAAGAGCGCTTGGGTGGGTCGGTCCCGGAGGTGGATGCCGCGGAGGATCGCGTGACGTTTCGCAGGGGTGCCGATGCAGTGACGTGGGATGGACCCGCGCAGGTCACGTCGATGGTGTTCACCGGGTTGCCCGAGGATGCCAACCAGAGCGCAGTGCAGCGCGCCTTGCGAGGGGCGTTTCCCCTTCCACTGCTCTGGTACGGCCTGAATTACGTGTAGCCCGATGCCGCCGATAGCTGGCGAGCCGATCCACTCAATCAAACACCCACTCGTTCGCGCAGCACGCCTGCTGACCCAGGAGGACGAGCGGAAGGCTCAGGGGCGGTACCTGGTTGAAGGCGCCGAGCTAGTGCGCGTCGCGGTGCAGTCGCAAGCGCCGATTGTGCATGTGTTCGTGACGGAGTCGCCGTTCCCCGAGGAGCTGGCCGCCCTGCTGACCGAGGCTGGCATCCACTGGTACCGGGTAAGCCGCGGGCTCATTCACAAGATCGTGGGCACGGGGTACGAGACTGCCGTCAACGCCGTTGCGGTGGTGGAACGGCGGACGTTGGCGCCGTCTGCCCTGCCCGTGGACGCCCAAACGCTGCTTGTGGTTGGCGAGCGCGTGCAAGATCCGCGGAACGTGGGCGCGTTGGTGCGCACCGCCGACGCCGCGGGCGCCTCTGCACTCATCCTCAGCGAGGATTCCGCCGACCCCTTCTCGCGGGCAGCCGTGCGCTCCAGCACCGGGTCGATTCTCCGCCTCGGGGTGGTCACTGCCGCCGACTTGCAGGACGTGCTGCAGCGCCTGCGTGCCAGGGGGGCCAAGCTTGTGTCCACCTCCGCCCACGCGGAGAAGCTGTATTGGGATGAGGACCTGCGGGGTCCAACCGCCATCATCGTCGGGAACGAGGCGGTTGGGATATCCCCGGAGTTGGTTGGCATTGCAGACAGCCACGTTCGCATCCCACTTCTGGGCGGCGCGCACTCGATCAACGTGGCGGTGGCCGCGGGAATCGTGCTGTACGAGGCGGTTCGGCAGCGGCGCCGTGGGGCCTAACGCCAGCCTTCGGGCGAGCGGCTTGGGATGACTGCCAGCGCGCACGAAGCCCCATCGGAGGGCAGGGAAACAACTAAGCCAAGCTCTGATAGAGCGATGGCTTGGTTTGGGGGCAGACTGACCTGCCGGGCAAACTAGACAAGAGGAGGCCGGGAACTGACCCGGCGTGCCCTTCACTGCGTGCTTGGACCGATAGCTGCTGGGTCTGTGGCCTCCCTGCGGGGTTCGCCGCGGGACGCGGTGACTCTGTGTGCGCCGTGTGGGAGGGCCGCAGGAAGCACATGGTGGGCGCTGGAATAAGCAACATGCAGATGGATGCCGGCACTGCGAGGATTGCCGGAGGTGCGTGGAGGTGAGCTGTGCCGCGCGACGGGTTCCTTGTCCTTTCCGCATTGGGGCCAGATAGGCCTGGCCTGGTGGCGGAGGTCACTGAGTTCTTGGTCGACCTTGGCTGCAACGTCGACGGAAGCCGGATGGCGGTGTTGGGCGGCGAGTTCGGCATGATGATGCTCGTCCGGGGGGCAGAAGACCAGCTTCAGGCGATCCAGCGTGGCGTGGGGGAGCTGGAGCGCCGTACGGGGCTCCGCTTCTCTTTCCGGCCAACCGTTGACCCTCGAGAGCGGCAGCGCCCTCCTGCGGTTCCGTACGTGGTATCCGCTTACGCTCTGGACCACGAAGGCATCGTGCATGCCGTGTCGGAAGCGCTGTACCGGCTAGGTGCGAACATCGTCTCTTTGGAGACGGACCCGTACAGCGCGCCACATACTGCCACCACCCTGTTCCGCATGGAGGCGTTGGTGGAAGTGCCGCCGCAAGTCAGCGTTGCCGAACTGCGTGCTTCGCTGTCCCGCGTGGCGGCGCAGCAGAACCTTGATCTGGAGGTGCGTCCGGCCTAGCCTATGGACAGAAACTACTACATCAACTTGGCTCGCAGCGGCCTCAGAATGCCCATCGGGGCGGATTTGGTGCTCAGGGAGAAGCCGGACGCAGAGGCCATCCTGCACGACGGCAGGCGCCTTGGCATGGTGATCGAGGAGGCGGCGCGCCGGTACCGAACTCCGCTTGCCATCCCGCACATGGACCTGGAGGTGGAGAAGGCTTCACTCCTCCTGGCGATGGGCGTGCCGCCAGGCGAGGTGCGCACGCACAGGCTTGCCGGATGCCCCGATAAGAGTACGGTGGCGCTCGCGAAGGAGCGGCTGGAGGGGCCGCCGGACCCGCGCCTGCGTGCCCAGATCGACGCCGTGGCGTACGTGTCGTCGGTGCCCGACCTGCTGCCAATGGGCATGGCCATCGGGCCGTTCTCGCTGATGACCAAGCTGCTGGCGGATCCTATCACCCCAATCTACCTGGCTGGGTCCGGCGTGACGGCGGAGGATGACGAGGATGTGCGCGCTGTGGAGGTAGCGCTGGAGCTCGCCACCGTCACCATCTTGAGGTCGGTGAGGCTGCAGGCTCGCGCGGGCGCCAAGGCGGTGGTGATTGCGGAGCCAGCGGCGAACCAGGTGTATCTCTCGCCGCGGCAGATGGAGCAGGGCTCGGATGTGTTCGAGCGGTATGTGATGCAGCACAACGGGCGCATCAAGCAGGCGCTCGAGGAGGAGGGCGTGGACCTAATGTTCCACTGCTGCGGAGAGCTGACGGACGAGATGGTGCGCTCCTTCTGCACGCTTCGGCCGGTGATCCTGAGCCTTGGCAGCTCGCGGAGGCTGTGGGAGGATGCAGCCATCGTGCCGAAGGATGTTGTGCTGTACGGCAACCTGCCAACAAAGCGTTTCTACTCCGACGACCTCGTTACAGACGCCGAAGTGCGCAGGATGGCGGCGGAGCTGACGGCCCGCATGAGAGACGCGGGGCATCCGTTCATCCTCGGCAGCGAGTGCGACGTCCTGAGCGTGCCAGGATGCGAGCAGACGATCAAGGCTAAGGTGGCCGCGTTCATGGAGGCGTAGGCCCCGCGCGGCAACGGACGTCCGGATTTTTGCCTGGAGTTGTCACAACGGCGGCGGAGCGAGCAGGAGTTGGGCAGGCGTTCGAAGAAGCGAGGCAAGGTAGCCTTACATGTCTGCGAGCCACGCGCCGTGGACACGGAGAGCCATATACTGGTTGAGAGCTGCGTTGCTGGGCGGGAGAGTGCAGCCCGCCGCCGGTGCGGCGTACGCGAGCGCTGTGGAGGCGGCAGCAACGAGAGGAGAGCCGTAGGATGGTTGACCTGAACGAGCTGAGTCAGGCCGTGATAGATGGGAGCAAGCCCAAGGCCGAGGAGCTGACTCGGAAAGCCCTGGAGGATGGGATTCCACCCATTCGCATCATCAACGAGGCGCTGGTGCCCGGGATGGCCGTCGTCGGCGAGAAGTTCAAGTGCAACGAGTACTACATTCCCGAGGTGCTGGTTGCCGCGCGCGCGATGAACGCCGCCATGGCCATTGTGAAGCCGTTGCTGGTGGCCGGCGAGATGAAGCCCCTTGGCGTGGTTGCCATCGGCACGGTGCGGGGCGACCTGCACGACATAGGCAAGAACCTGGTGATGATGATGCTGGAAGGCGCCGGCTTCGAGATCGTTGACCTTGGGGTTGACGTGGCGCCCGAGAAGTTCGTTCAAGCGGTGCAGGAGAAGTCTGCCAACGTGGTGGCGATGTCCGCTCTGCTGACGACCACGATGCCATCGATGAAGGACACCATCGCGGCACTCCAGGAGCACGGCATCCGCGACAAGGTGAAGGTCATCATCGGCGGGGCGCCGGTGACGCAGAGCTACGCCGAATCCATCGGTGCGGATGGGTACGCGCCGGACGCGGCCAGCGCCGTAGACACGCTCAAGGAGCTACTGGCGGCCTAGCGGTGCTCCATTGGCAGGGCGTTCCCCGCATTTCTGGGGTTCCGCCGCGCATCTTCAAACGGACTGCCGGGCGCGCCTAGCTGGCGCGCCACGGCCTATCTTTCCCCCCGGAGCCTCCATGAACCACCGCGAACGCTGGCTGCGCACGATGCACTATCAGCCAGTTGATCACGTTCCGGACGAGGAGTTCGGCTATTGGGACGACACGCTCCGCCTGTGGCACAAACAAGGCCTTCCGGAGCACGTGCGCGATAACGGCGCGGCCGACAGGTACTTCGGGTTCGCGCCACGCGGCGGAGTGCCCGCACACCTGGGCCTCATCCCCGCCTTCCAGCCGCGCATCATCGAGGAAACCGACCGGCATCGCATCCAGGTGGATAGCTCCGGCGTCAAGAGCGTAGTTCACAAAGACGGCTCGTCCAGCATCCCCAAGTACCTCGAGTTTCCCATCAAGACGCGCGCCGACTGGGAGAGCTTCAAAGAACGCCTCAACCCCGATGAGCCGAAGCGGCACCTGTCCGACGAGGAGTGGAGCAGGCTGAAGCAGCGCTGGGCCAACCGAGACTACCCGCTGGGCGTTGGGTGCGGCAGCCTGTTCGGGTGGATACGCGACTGGATGGGCTTTGAAAACGCATCGATCGCGTGCGCCGAGGATCCGGACTGGATCGAGGAGATGATGGAGCACATCACCAACCTCGTCGTCCGCGTAATAGAGCGGCCTCTGCGCGAGGTCCAGGTCGATTTCGCGGCGTTCTGGGAGGACATGTGCTTCAACAAGGGGCCGATTATATCGCCGCGCATGTTCAAGCAGATGATGGTTCCCCGTTACAAGCGCATCACCGACCTGCTCAAACGCCACGGCGTGGACGTTGTGTACGTTGACTGCGACGGCAACATCAACGAGCTGGTAGAGCTTTGGCTTGAGGGCGGCGTGAACTGCATGTTTCCAATGGAGGTCCGCGCTGGCTCGGACCCCGTGGCCATACGCCGGCGCTTCGGCAAGTCGGTGCTGATGATGGGCGGGGTAAACAAGCTGAGGCTTGCTGAGGGCCCCGCGGCGATTCGTGCGGAGATACGCCGCATCGAGCCAGTGGTGGAGGAGGGCGGCTACATCCCCCACGTGGATCACCGCGTTCCACCAGACGTTAGCTACCAAGACTATCTGTACTACCTCAGGGTGAAGAGAGAGGCGTTTGGCATACCAGAACCCCCGCATTACGAGGAGCGGGTTGCTGCGGGCTGAGGGGAGCGCAGGCCCGCCCCAAACGCCGAGGAGGATCCATTGCAGTACCGCGATTATGGCAATACCGGCATCAAGGTCTCCGCGCTGGGCTTCGGCTGCATGCGCCTACCCATGGTTGGGGACAACGTGGATATCGACAAGTCCGTAGAGATGATCCGGTACGCCATCGACCATGGAGTGAACTACCTCGATACCGCTTATGGCTACTGCAACAGCCAGAGCGAGACCGCGCTTGGGCTTGCCCTGAAGGATGGATACCGCGAGAAGGTATACCTCTCCACCAAGAACCCCAGCGGCGATCCCGACGGGGGCAAGTGGCGGCGCATCCTGGAGCACCAGCTTGAGAAGCTCCAGGTTGACTACATCGACTTCTACCATTTCCACGGCATAGGGTGGGATGGATGGAACGGCGGCTACATCGCGCCGGGCGGCCCCCGCGACATGTCCATCAAGGCGCAGGAGGAGGGGCTCATACGTTACAGAACCTTCTCCTTCCACGACAAGCCGGAGGCCCTCACCAAACTGGTGGATACCGGTGAGTTCGCTGGCGTAACAGCTCAGTACAACCTGCTGGACAGGAGCAACGAGGAAGCGTTGGCCTACGCCGCCTCCAAGGGCTTGGGCGTGGTGGTGATGGGACCCGTGGGTGGAGGCCGACTTGGCGCACCGTCTCCGGAGATTCAGCGGATGGTGCCCGGCGGCGTGAAGAGCACGGCAGAGGTGGCCCTTCGGTTCGTGTTGGCCCAGCCGTGGGTAAGCGTAGCGCTGTCCGGCATGAGCACGCTACAGCAGGTTGTTGAGAACGTCGCCACCGCGTCTCGCACGGAGCCGCTCACCGAGGCGGAGCGGGCGCACGTGCTCGCGTCGCTTGAGGAGAACCGTAGGCTTGCGGAGCTGTACTGCACTGGCTGCAACTACTGCATGCCCTGCCCCAACGGGGTGGACATCCCGGCCAACTTCCGAGCCATGAACTACTACCGCGTGTATGGTCTGAAGGACCACGCCGCGTGGGAGTATAGGCACCTGGGGCAGCGCAAGGTGGACGGGCAGCCGAGGCCGGCCTGGGCGGAAGCCTGCCTGGAGTGCGGCGAATGCGAGCCCAAGTGTCCGCAAAAGATCGAGATCATCCGCCAGCTCAAGGAGACGAGGGAGGCTCTCTCGGCGCCTTAGCGGCGCGCGGAGGGTTATATGCACCATCGCAACACAAACCCGGCCGTCTGTCTAGGGGAGCGCCGCGGCGACAGGTACACCTTGCGGGTGTGGCCTCCCCACGGGGCGCTCACCTCCGACCAAGCTGAGATGCTGGGCCGCGTTGCGCGCGACTGCGGCGAGGGGGAGATCCGCCTCACGATGCACGGCGCTCTGGAGGTGACGGGCGTGGCGGCCACGGACCTGCCCGCGGCGACCTTGGAGCTATCGGTGGCAGGGCTGGCCGCCGCAACCTCCAGCACAGATCCCACGCAGGTGATCGCCTGCCCCGGCGCCGAGAGCTGCCCGAACGCAGTAGCGGATGCCGCCCGCCTTGCGATGCAGCTCGAGCGGCAGCTGGCGCAGGTGCGACCGAGCGGCGGTCTGCACGTAGCCGTGTCGGCGTGTCCCAACGGATGCAGCATGCCACGCTTGGCCGACGTTGGCTTTGCAGGCGCGGTCATGCCCAAACTATTGGGTGGGCCCGCTGGCGGCGAGGCGGACGGCGCCTTTGCCTGCCCCGACGGCGCCGTAGTCTGGGAGGAAGGACGCCCACTTTGGCTCGTGGAGCGGTGCGGCTTCTGCGGCAGGTGCGTAGACCGGTGCGAGACCGGGGGCTGGGGCATCGCTAGGTTGGGCTACATGGCGTACGTTGGAGGTAGCTTGGGTCGCCGTCCCAGGCTGGGGTTGCCGTTGGCGGAGTTCCTCTCGGAGGATGAAGCCGTGCAGATGGCGTACGGCATTGCGTCGCTGATGGCGGAGATGGGGCGGCCCGGAGAACCGCTGTGGGCCCTCATCGAGAGGGTTGGGCTTGACTGTCTGAGGAAGCGCGTGGGCCAGACGAACCCACACGGTGAGGAGGGCGTATGACTTCGCGCGAGCGGGTGTTGTGCGCGCTTAACCACGAGGAGGCCGACCGCATCGCCATCCACGACGGCCCGTGGGAGACCACGGTGCGGCGGTGGCACCAGGAGGGCCTGCCACCTAACCAGTGGCCGGACCGCTACTTCGGCTATGAGATCAGCGGCTTCGGCTCCGATACATCGCTTCAGCTGCCCACGGAGCTGGTGGAGGAGACCGAGGAGTACACCGTTGTGCGCAACTCCAACGGCGCCCTGGTGAAGAACTGGAAGAACAAGACCTCCACCCCGGAGATGATCGACTTCACGATCACCGATCGGCGAACGTGGGAGGAGTACAAGCCACGCCTTGCCATGAACGACAGCCGGGTAGACTGGGAGGGCGGCTTAGGGGCGAACAGGCGGGAGCGGGAAAGGGGCCAGTGGGTCTGCTTCTCCGCCGCCATCGGCTACGACAAGACGCAGGGGATGGTGGGCTCCGTGCGCTTGCTGTCCGCCATGGCGGAGGAGCCGGACTGGGCGAAGGACATGTTCGAGGCCTCCGTGCAGGTGGCCATCGAGACCGCCGACGCCATGATCGGCCGCGGCTTCGTCTTCGATGGTGCCTTCCTGTACGACGACATGGGCTACCGGAATACATCCCTCTTCTCGCCGCGCATGTACCGAGAGCTGCTCAAGCCCGCCCACACCCGGATCTGCAACTTCTTCAGGGACCACGGGCTCAAGTGCATCCTGCATTCGTGCGGGTGCGTGAAGGGCCTGGTACCGGACCTCATCGAGGCTGGTTTCGCATGCCTGCAGCCCCTGGAGGTGAAGGCGGGCATGGACCTGGTGGAGCTGAAGGGCCTGTATGGCGATCGGCTGGCGTTCATGGGCGGGATAGACGTGCGCAAGATGAGCCATCCGGACCCCGCCGTGATCGAGGAGGAGATACGCACCAAGATCACCGTGGCGAAGAAGGGCGGTGGCTACATCTATCACTCGGACCACTCCGTTCCGGACGACGTTAGCTTCCAACAGTACTGCCGCGTTATCGAACTGGTGCACAAGTACGGCCGCTACCGCTAGCCCGGCGCCGTAGCCATGCCACTTGGGCGGCCCAAGGCCAGGCAGGTGCCAAGATGACGTCTCGTGAGCGCCTTCTGACGGCCATCAGGGGTGGTACTCCAGATCGCGTGCCGGTTGGGCCGTGGGGACTTGGGCGCCTGGATCCCGACGGGCCGCTGGCAGCCGAGCTGCTCTGCCGCACCGACCCCCTGATTGACGTGTGGGCAGGAGACCCGTTTCTGGGCACCGCGGTTCGGGTGGAGAGCCGCCAGGTTGGCAGCGACACGGTCACCGTGATCCACACGCCGGACGGCCCTCTTACCCAGAGGTACCGCAGGACGCATGCCACGGGCGCGGTTGTGGAGTTCTTCCTCAAGACGCCGCGGGATGCGGAGCGCCTCTTGTCGCTGCCGTACGAGCCGCCGGAGCCAGACCTAAGCCAGTTCCACTGGTGGCGCGAAAGGGCAGGAGACGACGCCCTGATCCTGGCGGGGCTCGGTACCGCCGTGTGCTTGCCCGCCTCGTGGTTCTCGCCGGAGGGGTTCTGCCTCGCTTGGGCGGATGCGCCGGAGCTGGTGGAACACTTGGCGGCCATTGCGTCGGAGCGGCTGAATGCATACGTGGACAGACTATGTGCCGCTGGCGTAGATGCCGTGCGGCTGTACGGCGGAGAGTACGTGACGGTGCAGCTGGGCCCCGCTGCTTTTGAGCAGCTGGTGCAGCCGTTCGACGCTGAGCTGATTCGCATTGTGCACCGCCACGGAGGAGTGGTGTGCTACCACAACCATGGCCCAGTCTCCGTGTGGCTGGAGCGGTTGGCCGACTTGGGAATGGATGCCCTCGATCCACTTGAGGCGCCGCCTTGGGGAGACTGCGACCTGCGGGACGCAAAACGGCGGATCGGCCACCGGGTGTGCCTCATCGGAAACCTAGACGACATGGAGGTGCTGGACAAGCTGCCGACAGAGGAAGTGCGGGCGTTGGGGCGCGCCTGCATCGAGGCGGCGGGGCCGGGCGGATACATCCTGGGCGGCACCACGTCGGGCACGTTTGGCGAGCGGGGTGCCAGGGCTTTCATCGCGCTGGCAGAGGTGGCAGAGGCGATGGCGTAAGGCCATGGCGGCGGGGCACGTCCATTCGCGGCCGGCGCCTGCGCCGAAAACCGCCAGCTTGCCTTTTCGCCAACACACTGGCTGGAGGCGCCATACTTGCGCAAGGGATCCATCGTTGGGCATCTGGCTCGAGACATAGTGGTGAGGGTAGTCGCGGGGCTGCTTGTGTCTGTGCTGTCCGTTTACGTGTTCGCTGTCCTGCGGCTTCCGCGCCAGCCCGGCGGCCAATCTGGTGTGGTTGCTAGTCTGCTGCGGGCCTTCAGGGGCGGGGCCGCGCCCGCCGACGGAAGCGCTGCGGATGAGACGGTCGGCACGCTCACGATTGCGGTCAACGGCGTGCGCAAGCGGTTCATTGCGGTGCGGAAGGCGGAGCTTGCAGCGGTGCGGGTGAAGGGGCTGAGCGCCTACTTCAGCGGCGTTGGCAATGCAGAGGGGGAGGGCGTCGCTCTCGTCATCCCGCAAGGGGCGCGGCCTGGTCAGGTGTTCACGGCCGCGGATCACCCCTCGCGGTACGGCGAGCCGGGGTTCGACCTGGCCTACCGCGAGAAGGACGGCACCCTTCACAGGATCGGGCAAGACAGGGGTGCGGACGTCAGGGCGGAAGTGACGCGCTACACGGGTCCTGGCGGCACGATTGAGGGCACGATTGAGGGCACGTTCCCCGGCAGTGCCGGGGGAAGTGTACGGCTGAGCGGAGGCCGGTTCGGGGTGGCGGTGCGCAGCCGGTGATCGACGGCCGTCCGCCTTTCTGGGAGGCTGAAGTGCGTGTCAGTATGGCTGCCCGGCTGGCCGTGGGGCTTGTGGCGGCGCTCTGGGCGCTTGGCTTGGGTCGGGCGGATGCGGGCTGGATTGCGGCAGATTGGCGGGGGCATGAGCCGCAGTACCGGCCCGGCTCGTACATGTGGTCGGAAGGCAACGTGACCCGCTACCCGGTGGTGTACCGGCGGGAGTTCGGCGTGCCCAAGGCCGTGCGCTACGCAGTAGTAGCCGTGCGGTCGCACTGGTGGTGGTACGGATACCTCAACGGCGAGCTGTTCGGCTGGTACGAGCAGAAGGGCGAGGGCCGCGTTACCAACGAACGCACGGTTGATGTGACGCGGTTCCTGAAGCCTGGCCGCAACGCCATCCTGATCAGCGCGCCAGCGGACGGGTTCAGCGTTGAGGGATGGGTGGTGTACGCCGATGGCTCGCGCAGCCGCCTCAGAAGCGACACCACTTGGCGGGTGAGCAAGCTGCCCGCACTGACGATGCTGGACTGGAGTCAGGAGACGAAGCCCGGGTTCAACGACTCCGCGTGGTTTTCCACCGCCTCCACCGATGGGCCGGCGGTGGGCGGCGACGCGAGCGCCCTGATCGAGAGGGCGAGATCCGAAGAGTGGCCCACGCTGCTGGCCCAGATGGTGTGGCGGCTCGATCTCCTCGTGAGAAAGGGGATCGTTGTTCACAACTGGGAGGCGTACGGCTGGGGAGGCGCCGCGCGCATTGATCCAGTGGTGGTTCGAGCAGCGGAGGATCTGCTGAAGCTAGCCCGCGCCGATCAGAGGATGGCCTCATCCGGCATACTGAGGGAGAGCCTGACCGGCCGACCGCTGGTGGATGCGGTTGAGGCGCTCACGTTGTACGTGCGCCTTTCGGATGCCGTGGCCAACCTCGCAAACCACGCGCAGTACTGGCGGTCCATCGGCCGGCCAGATCTGGGAACGCTGGCGGAGGGAGCCGCCAAACGGGCCGCGACGGCATGCGGGGCGGCCATCCGGTGCATCAAGAGGGGCGAAGCCCAGCGTGCCCTGCCAGGCTTGGGCGCTGCGTGGGCAGCCGCGGAGTCGGCGCGGTCCGCGTTGGGCAAGCGCTGGGGCAACCGCCTTAACGAATACTCGTCCGCCTTCATGAACAAGGTCAGCTGGGTGGATAACACCCAGATGCTGGACAACGACCCTGATGCGTGGGGCGTCCGTGTGAACCCGGTGGAGGTGGACTGGAAGATCGACCTGGCCGGTAAATGGCGGTTCAAGACGGATCCAGACAACATCGGCCTCAGGGATAACTGGCAGAGCTTCGCGTTCAACGTTGAGGGGCAGTGGCAGGAGCTAACCGTGCCGGGCAGTTGGGAGAAGCAGGGCATCCAAATGGCCAACCCCAACGCACCCGCGGATAACCCGTACAAGGTGAACGTGCGCACCGACGGGCCCTATAACGGCTATGCCTTCTATCGCAAAACGCTCCGTGTTCCCAAGGAGTGGGCGGGCAACGACCTTGAGTTCTTCGTCACCAACATGGATGACTGGGACTGGGTCTACTGGAACGGGGAGAAGATCGGCGAGACCACGTACGAGACCAACCCAAAGGACTGGTGGACCGCCAACCGTCGGTATAAGATTCCGGCGTCCAAGGTGAACTTCGGCGGCATCAACACCATCGCCGTGCGGATTTACGATTGTGGGGCAGAAGGGGGGATGTACGGGCAGGTGGAGTTGCGCTGCCCCGGGCTGAGGGCGGCATACGAGAGCAAACCCCGATCCAACCAGCCGCAGACTGAGGTGTTCTGCTCGCCTCTCTCCGTGGGAGCGCTTTTGACCCCGGGGGGCACCGCACTGACTCTGTGGGGGTGGGATGCTCGCGCTAGCGCTGGCCCTACCAGGCTGTTGCTTCCGGTCGGCGGAAAGATCAGGTCCATTCCGCTCACCGGTGGCGGCGTGGCATACGACAGAGCGCGGGACGGCCGCCTCAGCGAGAACTGGGCGGTCCTGTGGATGGACTCCGTCAAGGGAGAGCTGGACAAGCCCATACAGCTTGTGCTCACCGCGGAGCCGAGGGTCATACGCGCGAAAACCACCGACCGCGGCGTCTCTGAGGTCACCATTCAGTTCGACAATCCGCGGGCACGGGTGGTGGCCGTGAGGCCCGTGCGCGAGCCCGCAACCTTGGGCCAGGGCGGCGTGCCAAGCGTATCTTGCATCGCTCGCTTCCGGTTCTGGAGTCGCGCCCTGCTGGCCTACCCAGTGGGTTACACCGAGATCGTTCAGCGCGACCGAGACGACCGCTGGCGCCTCCGAGTGGTGGACGTGTACAACTACCGGGCGCTACAAAGCGCTTGGGGAACCCAGCCGCTTAGAGTAGCCCCCTTGCCGCCACTCGCTTGTTATGCCGCCAAGGTGAAAATGCGGCGGTTCAGCCTGAACAGCCCCGCGACCGACCTTGGGTACACCATGGACATCTGGGGGCCGTTGCTGGCCGTGCCCAACAGAACCCAGGTCGCCTACGCGGTGCCGATCAGTCCCCTTAGGCGCATGGCCGGATACACCAGCTTCTGCTTCGGTCCAACGGATGTGGGCGGCAAGGGCAACGACAAGGAGTGCGAGGCCATCAGCTTGGTGGGGGGAAACAGCTATCGCCCGCAGCACAACCAGCATGGAGACGCTGCCATGGCGATGGTGGGATACTGTCGCAAGCACGGCATCAACAACACCTTCAACGCCGACGGACGGCTTGGGGGCAGCCTGGACGCCGTGCCCCACTACGTTGAGCTCGCCAGGCGGTGCAAGGACCTGCCTGAGGACCTCATCAGCTACGACCTGATCAACGAGCCAGCGGATATCACGCCTGAGGTGTACAACCCAATCATCGCAACCCTCACGCGCGAGATCCGCAAGATCGACGCAGTGCACCCGATATACGTGGAGACGCCGCACAGCTACGCCTCGGTAACCCAGTTCGTCAACCTGAAGGCCACCGGCGACCCCAAGACGATCTACGCCTTCCACGACTACGACTACAGGCTGCCGGGCTATTGGCCGAACGCCACCACGGATCTCCGCAACATCGTCGCGCAGTGGCTGCCGGCCCTCAAGTTCTCCATCGATAACAACGCTCCCATCGGCGTAACTGAGTTCGGCGGCTTCGAGCAGACCAAGAACGACCCGTGGAACAACCCCTGTGGCTACACGATGATGATGGACCTGTTTCGCATGTTCGACCAGTTCGGCTGGCACTACCACTATTACTCCAACCGCGGCACCATGGGCGTGCGTGAGGACGGAGCGTTCCGCCTGAGCCAGGTGGAGCGCGCCTTCAGAAAGCATGCAGACCGCGGCCTAGTGGACTACTACTACGGGCCGCTCAAGGTGCGGTAGCGCCGCCGGGCTGCGCCGAAGCCGATCGGGAGGATGTCGTTGAGCAAGGCCTACGTTTTGGCCATCGACCAGGGCACAACGGGCACCACGGTGTTGCTGTACGACCGCGAGGGCGCAGTGCGCGGGCGCGCGTACAGCGAGATCGAGCAGCACTACCCACAGCCCGGTTGGGTGGAACATGACCCCGAGGAGATATGGCACAGTGTGGTGGCTGGTGTGAACGCTGCTCTTTCCGCCGCACGCGCCTCCGCCAGTGACGTGGCCGCATTGGGAATCACAAACCAGCGGGAAACCACGGTCCTTTGGGACAGGCGCACCGGGATGCCCGTGCACAACGCCATCGTGTGGCAGTGCCGACGGACCGCCGCCGAGTGCGAGCGCGTGGTGGCGGAGGGTCACGAGGCTTCGGTTAGGCGCACAACCGGCTTGCTCATTGATGCCTACTTCTCTGCCACCAAGATCGCCTGGATGCTTGACCACGTGCCAGGCTTGCGCCGCCGCGCCGAAGCCGGGGAGATCGCCTTTGGGACGGTGGACTCCTGGCTCCTCTGGAAGCTCACTGGCGGCGCCGTGCATGCCACGGACCCATCGAATGCCTCCCGCACGCTCCTCTTGGACATCCACACGTTGGAGTGGAGCTCCGAGCTGGCGGCTCTGTTTGGTGTGCCCGTGGAGGTGCTTCCCGCCCTCGCGCCGTCGTCTGGCGTGGTTGGAGAGAGCACGGACCGGTTCGGGGCACCCAAAGGGATTCCGGTGGCGGGGATAGCGGGCGATCAGCAGGCGGCATTGTTCGGCCAAGGGTGCTACGCGCCGGGCGACGCGAAGTGCACGTACGGCACCGGCGCGTTTCTACTGCTCAATACGGGGAAAGAGGCCGTTAGCTCCCGCAATCAGCTGCTCACGACGGTTGCGTGGGGCATCGGCCATGAGGTGACGTACGCCCTTGAGGGGAGCGTCTTCGTGTGCGGCGCGGCGGTCCAGTGGCTTCGAGACGGCATCGGCGTTATCTCGTCCGCCGCCGAAACGGAGGAGCTGGCTAGGTCGGTGCCGAGCACCGGCGGCGTCTACTTCGTGCCCGCGTTTGTGGGGCTTGGGGCTCCTCACTGGAACCCACACGCGCGAGGCATGATAACTGGCATCACGCGTGGCACAACCAGAGCCCACCTCGCGCGGGCGGCGCTGGAGGCGATGGCGTACCAGGTGTGCGACCTGGTGGCGGCTATGGAGTTGGACGCAGACACGCGCCTTGCGGCCCTGCGGGCAGACGGCGGCGCGTCTGCCAACGGCTGGCTGATGCAGTTCCAGGCGGATATACTGGGCGTGCCCGTGCTAAGGCCGGCCAACGTGGAGACGACCGGGGCCGGGGCCGGCGCCCTAGCCGGCTTGGGGGTGGGCTTCTGGCGCTCGACGGCGGAGCTCGCGTCGCTGGTTGGGGCTGCCACATCCTTTGCCCCTACGATGCCCGCCACCCAGCGTGACGAACTGATGGCCGGCTGGCATAGGGCCGTGGACGCGGCGGTTGAGCTCGCCCACCGCAACCAGGAATGAGCGAATCCAACCCGCGATGATAACTGCGGGGGACCCGCAGCAAACGTATAGGAGGTACCCCTGGATCCAGCAGAGGTAGTGATCGCACTTGCAGAACAGCTGCGCTCCGCGGTGCTGCCCCACATCGGCTCCCCCGGTGCCAGGGCGTCGGCGGGCCGTGCCCATAGCGGAGATGTCACGTTCGCCATCGACGAGGTTGCCGAGCGAGCGCTGGAGGAGTTCGTGGCGGCCACAAGCGGAAGGCTGGCCTATTTCTCCGAGGACCGCGGGCTTGTGGGGCCCCGCCAACCAGAGGGCATCCTCCTGGTAGACCCGATAGATGGCACGCGCGGCGCTATGTGCGGGCTGGAGAGCTGCGTGGCATCGGTTGCCTGGGTGGACCCAGTACCCGATGCGCGCCTGCGAGACGTGCGGTTCGCCTGCGTCCGCGAGCTTCGCGGCGACCTGGTGTTCACGGCGCGGCGCGGGATGGGGGCGGAGGTGCGCACTGCTTTTGGCGACGCCAGGCCGATCGCCTTGTCGACGGTGGCAGAGCCGCACCTCATGCGGTGGAACCTGGATATAGTTGGTAGGCCAGCGAGACTGATAGCCGGTGCTGCTGAGGAGTTGATGGACGCCTCTTCCAAGACCGGCGCGGTGTTCATGCTGAACAGCATCGCGTTCTCCGTCACCAGGCTCCTCACCGGCCAGCTGGACGCGGCAGTGGACCCGGGGACCAGGCTTCTGCGCGAGGTGCCGGGCGCAAGAGAGCAGTTCCTTCGGCTTGGCGGAGGCACGCCAATGGCCCTGTTCCCATATGACATCGCCGCAGTGCTCCTCATCGCCACGGAGGCCGGGGCCGTGGTCACCGACGCCTGGGGCCGCGACCTCTCCGACGTTCCAGCATTCGATTGCTCGGAGGCGAACGGACAGTCTATGGTCGCGGCCGCCAACCACCAGCTGCATGCCAGGATACTGGAGGCGCTTGAGCGCGGCATTGCGAAGTTGAGGGGAGATACCGAATGAGGTGGCTTTGGGTGATGCTTGGCGTTTTGGCCACCGTGCCCGCCGCGGGGATGGCCGCTGTGCCGAAGCGCGTGCTGGCCTTCTATTACACTTGGTACGGCACACCCCAATTCGGAGGGGCGTGGCGCCACTGGAACGAAGGCGGCCACAACCCGGAGGTTCGCTCGGCCCGGGGCATCCCGGATACGGGCACCACCGACCACCCGATTGCGTTGTACGACTCGCAAGACCCGGCCGTGGTCCGACGACACATCCAGATGGCACTCCAGGCCGGCATCGACGGGTTCATATCCACATGGTGGGGTCAGGGCGACTACCACGACACTGCGTTCCGCCTGCTGCTTGACGAAGCCCAGCGAACGCCTCTGCGCGCTACCATATACTACGAGACCGTGCACGGAAGCGATCCGGTGGCCGCCTTCGTAAGCGACATGGATTACGTGCTGACGAAGTACGGGAGCCACCCCGCGTTCCTGAAGCAGGATGAGAAACCGGTGGTCTTCGTGTACGGGCGCGCAATGGGCCAGCTCACACGCGATCAGTGGCGGGAAGCGCTTGCTCAGGTGCGCGCCCGGCATCAGCTCCTCATAATCGCCGACTCGCTCGACCCGTCCTGGCTCCCCCTCTTCGACGGGCTGCACGAGTACAACCCCGTGGGCGCCACAATCGACGGCACGGACATGCTGAAGCGCTACTCCGCCACCGCAACCGCGTGTCGCGTTGCCGGCAAGCTCTCGTGCGCAACGGTCATCCCCGGCTACGACGACAGCCACATTGGCAGGGCCACCCCCATCATCTCGCCGAGGTTGGGTGGCGATCTGTACCGCCGCCTCTGGTCCTCCGCAACAGACGCCAAGCCTGATTGGGTGTTGATCTGCTCGTTCAACGAGTGGCACGAGGGGTCCGAGATCGAACCCAGCGTGGAGTACGGCGATCTGTACATGCGGCTCACACGCGACTTCGCCCGCATCTTCAAAGGCGGCACGCGTTTCGCCTGGCGCTCCGGAGGCCCTGCGGTAGGGCGCGTATCAGTGGCGGGGCAGGCGCTTGTGGTTGGCGAGTCACGCCGGGATCACATCGAGCTTGACAGCGTCGGCACGGCCGCTGGCGTGGTTAGGGTGGGCGGCTTGCAGGACCCCGTGGCGTTCGAGCTGGGCCGCGGCGGTGCCCTCTGGCGCTTGGTTGACCTACGGCGCACCAATGGTGGAGCGTGGACCGCGGTGGCGCCCGGCAGACGGTACGGCGTGTGGAGCCGCCACACATTCCTGGCGACGCACGCGCGCAGTCCGTTCGCAGGTGTGGTGCGCCTGCGGCTGCAACCCACCATGGCAATGGAGTACGCCGCAGGGGTTCCGAGGACGTACCGCGTATGCCCCGGCCAGGAGTTCTCCACCTGGCTCCGTCTGGCTCGCTCCACGCCGGCTAGCTTGGGAGGTGCGCTAAGCTGGTCGGTGAAGTTGCGCGCGCCGGAGGGCTGGAGCGCGGTGCAGGCAGCAAGCACCGCCAGCGGCTCGCGTGGGGTCAGGCGGTACACAGTTCGCGTTCCCGCAGATGCCCCGGTTGGCGCCGTTGTGCCGATCATCGCCGTGTACACGGTGCGCAGTGCCGGGAGGAGCTACGGCTTCCACCACGCCGTGGACGTGTCGATCGAGGAGCCGGCTCGCATCGCGCTGGGAACGGACCGCTACGGGCACGTGCTGGTGACCATTACTTCGTCGTTTCCGAGGCTCCGGATGCCGGTGAAGGTGACGGCGGCAGCTATGCGGGGCCGGACGGCGACGCCTGCCGAGGCGAGCGCTACGCTAGGCGCCAGTCCGCTGACCATCCCGATTAGAATCACGCGGGCGCCGGGAGAGGCGCCAGGTTTGTGGCGCACGTATATCGGAGTGAACGTTGGCGAGTACGGCCGATCGGCTACAGTTGTGGATACCTGCGCCGTTACGCTTGGCAGCGCCAACCGGTCGGACGGGCTGCAGCAGGTGGAGTGTGAAGACGGCGTCACGCGGGCGGCGACGGTGGACGGCCGCGACGTTCGTCTGGCCGTTCCGCAGGCGCCGAACGTTGGCGCTCACTACATCTACTTCCGCGTTGGGGATGGCATGCCAGCGTCCGGCCCAACTTATGTGACGGTGACGTACCGAGACAGCGGGCCGTCCAGCGTGCTGCTGCAGTACGACTCCACCGACGAGCGGGCTACCCTTGAGGGCCGGTACAAAGACGCGGAGCAAGTGGCGATTGGCGGCACCGGCCGATGGGTGAGTCACACATGGGTGCTGCCGGACGCCTCGCTGCGGCACCGGCAGAACGGCTCCACGGACTTCCGGCTGGCGATTCCGGGCTCAGGCGATCTAGCTGTGGAGCGCGTGGTGGTGAGCAAGTGGCAGTGAGCGTAGGCGCTGGCCGGCTGCGCAACCACAACGCGGCGCTGTTACGCTGCGGCGCGCGTGCGGGTCGCCGCCGCTCGGTGCAGGAGCCACCGGTCACAGCACACGTGCGGAACAGGCAGCCGTCCAACTGGTGCCGGTAGGCCCTGCCAAGGCATCAGAGCACCCACCAGCGTCCTTTGGAGGAGGCGGCTGTCGGCCCCCAGCGACGGGTCATCTGGCATACCAGCTTGGCAATCCGAGCTTCCCCCATGGCTACAAGCGTCCGCGCGATAGCGATGTAACAAAGATTAACGAATTTAGGCGTTCCCATTCTTTACGCGTGGGCCGAATCGGAGTATAATGCATGGGGCTGTTTGGCCTCATCTCACCGTGAGGCGAGGGGAATGCAGAAAGAGATCACTTCCGCGAGACGAGAGATCCTGGAGATTCTAAAGAAGAAAACTGCGATGACGGCGGACGGGCTAAGCAAGCTCATCGGTACGAGCGCTGTGGCGATTCGGCAACACCTCACGGCGCTGGAGGCCGATGGGCTTGTATCCTCGCACATCGAGCGGAGGCCGGTGGGCAGGCCGGTGCAGGTCTTCACCCTTTCCGAGGAGGCGGATGACCTGTTTCCCAAGACGTACCACGACCTCACCAACATGATTCTCGAGGAGATGTGCGAGGTCGGGGGCGAAGAGGCCGTGCGCGAAGTGTTCGAGCGGAGGCGTCGCAAGCTCGTCGCGGAGTACAGGCCTCTCATGCTGGGGAAGGATCTGGAGGGGCGCGTGGCCACGCTCGCGCGCATAGCGGACGAGATGGGGTGCATGGCCGAGTGGGAGCCCTCCGAGGGAGGATACACGCTTACGGAGCACAACTGCGTCATCGCCAGGGTTGCCAGGCGATTTCCGCAGGCATGCGAGCAAGAGCAGGAGTTATTCGCGGACCTGCTGGGTGCACACGTCACCAGGCGATGCCATATCTGTCGGGGCGACGGCGCGTGCAGCTACTTCATCTGCAGCAACGGCCACTCTCAGGTGCCCCCCGAAGCGGCGGACTGACGCAGAACCGCCTTTGCGCTACAGTTCCATCGCCTCCGGGTAGCGCTGCAAGACGTCCAGCGTGGGCTCCGCCAGGTGCAGATTGTTCAGCAGCGGCTCCGTGTAGTTGATGTCTCCGTACATGGCGCCGTTCACGTGGTGCTCCTGTCCCACGTGGTTGTTCCAGTCAACCCCTTCCGTAAGGAAGCCATGTGGCCCATGGTGGTGGCGGCCCATGGCGCGCAGTATGGTCACCGCATCGCGAAGATGAGCCGGGTCTCGGCGGTCGGCGTATGCGTCCACGTAAGCGGCGGCAACCTCGGCGTTCTCCCACAGATACGCGGTGTCCCACGACTCCTCCATCCAAAGCAAGCCCTGTGTGGCCACCCCGTTTCGGTCCTCCTCCATCCTAAAGCGCGCAAGCGGGGCCAGACAGCGCTCGTAGGCGAACTGGGCAAGCTCTGGGCGACCAAGCGTCCTTCCTGCGCGAAGCAAGGCGCGGAACGCTAGGGCGTACGCCACACTCTCATGGGCGTCGTAGGTGTCGTGGTTGACGCTGGCGAAGAAGCCTCCTGCAGAAACGAACAGGTGGCACAGGCGGGCCAGTTCGGCGGAGCAGTCCACCAGCCCCCGGCGCGTGACATCCTCCAACAGCATGAGCACGAAAATGCCATCGCCGCTGGTCTCGAAGAAGGGGTCGCTTCCACCCTCTGCCGCAGCGGTGTGATGGGCGCCGGTGGGAGTGCAGCGGCGCGGCACCCAGCCAGCGGCGGTGGGCTGAACGTGCTGATGGTACCACTCCAACCAACCCAGCGCGGCTCGCGTAAGCGCGTCCGCCCGGTGTTGGTTCACAAGGTCCGCCGCGGCGAGCATCTGCTGCGCCACCCGTGCCATGGACCCCGGGCACAGCCACTCGCTCCCGTGTTTGAAGTTCAAACACAGCTCGTCGCGAACGGTGTGGCGGTACGGCCAGATGAAGCCGGTATCCCACTCCACAAAGCCCGCGGTAAGCGTATGATCCAGCAGCGAGAGCGCGGCTTGCTCGACGTCGGGCCTGGCGTCGTAGCGGGCGTACCGGATCAGCTCAACGGCTCCGCCAACGGAGTTGGCCGCCCAGCCCGGCCCCTCCAGGTCGCCGAAGTCGTGCCAGTGCATTACCTCACCGTTGGGATCGAGGAAGGTGGACTTGGCGCAGGCATGGCCTCGGTACTGTGTAAGGCTGACCTCCGTGACGAAGCGCACGGAATCCCTTAGGCTATCCAGTATGGTGTAGTCTGGGTTCTCTGGCAAGTAGAACGGCACGACGCCCTCCAGTGATGCGATCGTGTAGGCGGCACCAGGCGCACGTTCGCCACAATACCGGGCACATCCTTCGGGGGTGGATAGCTTCGGCTCGCAATCCAGCTCGGGGCGTCGCCGGCTGCGAGACGGGGCAGGAATCGGTGAATCCGGGAAAGGGGCGATCCGCCCGTTTCTGGCTTCCTATGTGCGTGTCCTCCGGCCCAACCTGGCGTACGCCCGGGGCGACGGCCGAGTGGGTTGGAGAGGCTATGTAGGGGGGGCTCGGCGCCGCACGGGGGGGGCACGGCGCCGAGCCGGGGTGGGGTACGCCCTAGGTTGTCGCGGCGGCTCGTAGTCGTCCGCGTGGTGCTAATCCCTAGTGCATGGATGCCAGTCCAGATGCGATGCCGGCCCTCAAAGCGCGCAGGTTCATCTCGACTGTGCCGCGGGGCACCCTCGCCGCAACCGCGCGCTCAAGGGCTTCCGGGCTGACGGCGCCGGTGATGGCCGCCAGGGCGCCCAGCGCCACGATGTTGGCCGCCATCGCCCGACCGACCTCCTTCACAGCTATGTCGGTGATGGGCACCTCAACCACCTTCGCTGGCGTGCGGTTGCAGGCCACGCGCGGGGCATCAACCAGCACCAGGCCGTCTGGCCTCACGTCCGACCCGTACGCATCGGCGGCCTCCTGGGTGAGGGCTACCAACAGGTGGGGCTTCTCCACCTTGGGGTAGTCGATATCCCCGCTAGAGATGACTACCTCGGAGCGGCTGGCCCCTCCGCGGGACTCCGGTCCGTAAGACTGGCTCTGCACTGCGTTCCTGTCGCCGTAGATGGCGGCGGCCTCCGCCAAGATGATGCCGGCCAGTATGACGCCTTGTCCGCCGGACCCCGCGATTCTGAACTCCATCCTGTCGTCGGATCCGTTGGCGCTCACAGTGGGCCACCCCCTTCCTCCGCGTGGCCTCGGACGAACTCGGCGTAGCGATCGGTGAGCTCGACGCCCGGCCGGTTGACGAACTCGCCGATGACGATCTTGCCCTCAAGCTGCTCGGGCGACATGGAAGCGGCGGCGCGAACGTTCACGGCGTGGTCGCGCTGCCACTCAATCATGGAGACGCCGTCGCCCTTTCCGCCGAACATATCGCGGTTACGTCTGCCGAAGCACGTTGGGCAACCGGTGATGCAGTCCACCAGCGAGAAGCCGTGGTTGCCGATGGCGCGCTGTATAAGGGATGCGAGCTGCGGCGCGTGGTAGGTGGTGCCCCTAGCGACGTAGGTGGCGCCGGCGGCTTCGGCAAGCTTGCAGAGGTCAAAGGCTGGCTCGAACGCGCCCTCGGGGGCGGTGGTGGCGCGGGCGCCAGGAGCCGTAGTGGGCGAGTATTGGCCGGAGGTCATGCCGTAGACTGTGTTATTGAACACGACAACGGTGAGGTCTATGTTGCGCCTGGCGGCGTGGATCAGGTGGTTGCCCCCGATTGCGGCGCAGTCTCCATCGCCGGTGAGCACCACCACGGTCATCTCCGGCTTGGCCAGCCTGAGGCCCGTGGCGAATGGGATCGCCCTGCCGTGGGTGGTGTGCAGGGTATCGAAGTCGGCGTACAAGGCGGCTCGCGACGAGCAGCCGATGCCAGAGACTATGGAGACCTTATCCCTGTCCACGCCGGAGGCGGCGATGGCTTTCAGGACGGCCTGCAGCACGATGCCATGTCCACATCCGGAGCACCAGATGTGGGGTAGGCGCTCCTCGCGCAGCAGGTCGCGGTAGCTGAGCAGGCTAGTGGCCATACGGCACCTCCGCGGCAGAGCTTGAGGGGTTCCAGGTGGGGCCCCCCATCAGCGCTTTGAGGATGACAGAAGGCTTGATGAGTTCGCCGTCGTACAGGCAGAGGGGGACGACGGCGGCGCGCCCCGCCAGCACACGCTGTACCTCACCGATCAGCTGGCCGAGGTTCATCTCGACCACGAGGACTACGTCCACGCTGGCGGTTAGCTCTGTGATCTCCGCGGCGGGGAACGGCCATATGGTGACAGGGCGGATAAGCCCAACAGGCATGCCCATTTCGCGCGCTTGGCGGACGGCGCTGAGGGCGGACCGCGCGGTGCTTCCGTACGCCACCACGGCGATCCGCGCTTTGCTCATCCAGCGCTCATCGCACCGGGGCAGGTCGCGGCGGGCGCCCTCCACCTTTCGGTGCAGCCGGCGGACCAGCGCCGACGTCTGGGCGGGGCTCATGGTGGGGAACCCCTCTTCATCGTGCATGAGGCCGGTGATGTTCCAGCGGTAGCCGGCGCCGAAGTCGGCCATGGGGGGAACCTCCGTGGCCGGGTCGGGGGCGAAGGGGACGTAAGCGTCGGGCGGGACGGCGGGGTGGGGGCGGTCCCACACCTCAACCTCGCCGGGGCGGGGCATCTGCACCTTTTCGCGCATGTGAGCCACGACCTCGTCCGCCAAGAGGGTGACGGGGGTGCGGTACCGCTCGCTGATGTTGGTGGCGCGGACCGTGAGGTCCAGCATCTCCCTTACGGACCAGGGACACAGGGCGACGGCAGGGTGATCGCCGTGTGTGCCCCACCGCGCCTGCATCACATCGCCCTGGGAGGGCAGCGTGGGCAGGCCGGTGGACGGGCCTCCGCGCATAACGTTGACGATGACTACGGGAATCTCAGAGAGGCAGGCGTACCCTATGTTCTCCTGCATCAGCGAGTAGCCAGGGCCGCTGGTTGCGGTCATGGGTTTGAGGCCGCCGATGGAGGCGCCGAGGCAAGCGGCGATGGAGGCGATCTCGTCCTCCATTTGGATGAAGCGGCCGCCGTAGCGAGGGAGTTTGGCAGCCATCCCCTCGGCGATCTCGGACGATGGGGTGATGGGGTAGCCAGCGAAGAAGCGCACCCCAGCGGCTAGTGCGCCCTCAACGCAGGCCTCGTTGCCCTGCAGAAGCCTAACTTCGCCTTGCATGGGATGGCCTGCTTTCCACAGTCACGGCGAACTCCGGGCACCTAATCTCGCACAGGCCGCAGCCGGAGCACTTTTCAGGGGCAATGAGAACAGCTTTGCCGTTTGAGTCGGCAGCGAGGCAATCTTTGGGGCAAAAGGCGATACAGATGCCGCAAGCTTTACACCAAGCGGCGCGCACACTGACGGGAGAGGCCGAACGCGTCGTCACGGCAGCCAGAGCGCCAGTGCTCATGATTGGCCACTTCCTTTCCGGGACGCTGGTTCATGGTGCACGCCAGCGTGGCCGCCAGGCGGTGCCGGCCGGCCGTGGAGGCGACACCTCATGTCCCTCCTTACGAGCCATCGGAACGTCGCTGTCCAGACGGCTGCGCGCGAGGCCCACGGCCCTCAAACGGCCACATCGCCGCGGTGGCCTGCACGCGGAGGGTAGCCCGCAACGGCCGCCAGACGTCGTTGCATGGACGGCCGGAGGGCTAGTCCTTAACAGAGAGTTTACAGAGCTAGATCTGTTTTGTCAATGGCCGTAAGCTCGCCAGGTGCTGTGCACCGAGTCCCACGATCCGCCAGCGCTTGCCTGACGATGCGTGATCCCGCACGCCCGGGCGGCTGGCGCCGGGAGGTGGGGCGGTGCGTCCGGCGAACTGTGGTTGGGAGGATGGGCTCTCACTGCTGTCTTTGGGGGTGCGCGCCATGAGGGCGATGTTGCTGCGGTCGCCGCGGCCGGTTGAGGAGACGCCGCTCAGTCTTGCGGAACTGCCCGACCCCAAACCGGGCCCTGGTCAGGTCCTTATCCGCGTGAGTGTGTGCGGCCTGTGCCACACCGACTTGCACACGGTTGAGGGCGAGCTTCCGCCGCACAAGCAACCGCTGATCCCGGGGCATCAGGTGGTTGGCACCGTTCAGGCAGCAGGCGATGGTGTGAGCAACCTAGCCGTTGGCGATCGCGTGGGAGTGCCTTGGCTGCACCAAACCTGCGGCGTCTGCGAGTACTGCCTTTCCGGCCGCGAGAACCTGTGCGAGCGCGCCCTCTTCACCGGGCTGGACGTGGACGGCGGCTATGCCGAGCTGATGGTTGCCCCGGAGGCGTACTGCTATCGGCTGCCGGATGGCTATCCGGATGTCGCCGTGGCTCCACTCCTGTGCGCGGGCATAATCGGGTATCGCGCCCTTCGCCTCAGCGAGGTGAAACCGGGCCAGGCGCTGGGCCTATACGGGTTCGGCGCGTCCGCCCACATCGCCCTCCAGGTGGCCCGCTACTGGGGCTGCCGGTGCTACGTGTTCACCAGAAGCCAGAACCACAGGACCCTGGCCCAGGAGCTGGGGGCCGTGTGGACCGGCGCCGTGGAGGACGCGCCCCCCGAACCGCTGCACAGCGCCATCAGCTTTGCGCCAGCGGGGAGGTTGGTTCCGCTTGCGTTGCGCGCGCTCCGGCCGGGCGGCACCCTGGCTTTGGCGTCCATTTACATGGACCCAATCCCTTCCTTGGATTACACAGCCGATCTGTACCGCGAGCGGACTCTGCGCAGCGTGACGGCGGCCACTCGCCAGGATGCGCGTGAGCTTCTCGCCCTGGCGCCGCGGGTGCCCATACAGACCCAGGTGCAGGTGTACCCGCTTACGGAGGCCAACGCTGCGCTATCGGACCTCAAGCACAGCAGATTGAGGGCGGCCGGCGTTCTCCAGGTTGCCCAGTAGCCCCCCAACAGGACCATCGTGCCGTCCACGAAGGCCACATTGCGCCGCCCAACTGGCTCGATTCGTGCCCGCGTCACACCAAGGAGGTGGGCGCCATGTGCTGCACTGCTATCACCCGACCGTGGCCTGCACCGTTGGCCGTATGGCTCTGCGCGCTGTTGCTGGCGTCGCCGTCGCAGGCGCGCAGGGGGGATCTGAACGGGGACGGAGCAGTTGGCGTCCCCGACGCCCTTATCGCGTTGCGCGTGGCCGTGGGTGTTGCCCCCGCCACCGCGGAGTTGCTCGCCGCCGGGGACGTGTCCCCGCTGCCTCTGGGCGACGGCCGGGTCGCCCTCGACGACGTCATGCTCATCATGCGCTACGCGCTGGGGTTGGTCCCAGCGGACCAGTTCCCGGCCGACACACCCACCCTTGCCCCCTCGCCCACGGGCGTTCCACGCGTGTTGTACCAGAACCCAGTTGCCGGCTTCAGCGTTGTGGTCCCCGATGGCTGGGAGATGGGCTCTGGCACCGGAGGCTACAGCCGGATGACGATCCGCGGCCAGGTAGGCACCGCGGCACCGGCATCCATGGACCTTCTGATGTTCTACACTCCCGGGCAACCGGACACCATCGCTGCCGCACTGGCAATGGGGCTGAAGGCTGCCGGCGGAGGAGAGCCCACCGTTAGGGCTACCGGGCGGCCAAACGAGTTGGAGGTAGCCTGCGGCGCCACCTCTGCGTCCCCTGTGGTTCAGCGCTGGTTGTGCGCGAGTTCAGGGGGGATGGGGTACGTGGTGGGCGCCGTGGCGGACAGGGCGTTTGCCCAGCAGTTCAGGGAGGATATCGATGTCGCTCTCAACAGCTGCCAGCCCATAGCAGCGCGCCCGGTCCTCCGCACGTTCCACGAGCCAACGGAGGCTGCGTACTACCTGACGCTTCCCTACGGCTGGACGTGGCAGGGCAACATCTACCGAAGCTACGGCATCCCGAGCTGGTTCGTGTGGCAGGCAGCCAGCAATGACGGGCGAACTGGCTGCTACGTGGCGTCGCCGTGGGAGTTCGGCGTGGACACTGCATACGTTTCCGCAGATCAGGCAGCAGGCGGCTACGTGTTACAGGAGCTTCGAAAGCGGGTGCCCAACGCTCAGCTCAAGTCGGTGCGTGGCCTGCCGCTTGTGGATGCCTGCGACACAGCGGACCTAGTGGTGTTGGGCTTCTGGAAGCCGCGCGTAACCACGGCGGAGGCTGACTACGTAGGCAGCATTGGGGACGTCTCGGTGCGTGTGCGGGTGCGCATCATCTCGAAGCTGTGGGGAGAGCTGATCTTCATGCCGGGCCGAGGAACCTGGCACCTATATGCCAGCGGCGTGTGGACGCCGGAAGCCCAGTTCGATCAGCTGTATCCCATCGGCAGCGGGGTGGTGGCATCACTGCGCGACGATCCGGTCTACGCCAAGCGACTGCTGGAGACCGTGGCAGCGGTGGTCGGCTACCGAAACGCGGTGACGGACGCTGCCGCCAAGGCCTGGGACGAGTACATCCGCTACGGTGCCGATGTGCCCCCGCCCACCGATCCCGATACGGGCCAAGCGGTCCCCGCCGACCAAATGCCTCCCGGTGGCCTAGGCAACGTCTACAAAGCGCCGGACGGCAGCTATGTGCGCGTGCCCCCCGGTGTGGATCCGCCAGCGGGGTCCAAGCGGGTTCAATGAGGGGTGTTGCTCTTGCTCAGGCAGAAGGCCGCACGATTGGCCCCATCGAAGGGTAGCGATGGAGGCCAGCATGAAGATCACCAACATACGCGTCATCGTCACTTGCCCCACCCGTAACTACGTCCTCGTCAGGGTCGAGACCAGCGAACCCGGCCTCTACGGCGTGGGCGACGCAACCCTCAACGGGCGGGAGCTTGCCGTTGCTGAGGTACTGGAGCAGCACATCGTTCCGCTGCTCATTGGTGCAGACCCCGACCGCGTGGAGGACATCTGGCAGTCCATCTTCCGCGGCACCTACTGGCGAGGCGGTCCCGTGCTGATGACTGCCCTTGCGGGGATCGACCTGGCGCTGTGGGACATAAAGGGCAAGCGCGCCGGTCTGCCGGTGTACTCCTTGCTGGGCGGAAAGTGCCGCGGAGGCGCCCTATGCTACACGCACTCCGGTGGCCGGGACTTCGTGGAGGTGGAGGACAGCGTCCGTAAGGCGACGGAGCGCGGCTTCAAGGTGGTGCGCGCTCAGGTGGCCATCCCCGGCTGCGCAGGCACGTACGGCACCGGCGGAAGCGCGGAAGCCGCATCGGCGCGGTGGGTCCCTGAGAACGTAATGGAGGGCAGGAAGTCGAAGGGCATGCCCCACGTCGAGTTGTGGGAGCCGTCGCCGTACCTCGCCACGATCCCCAAGCTGTTCGCCCACCTCAGGGATAAGCTGGGCGATTCGGTTGAGCTGCTGCATGACGTCCACGAGCGGCTAAGCCCGGTCGAGGCGGCACGTCTTGCCCGCGAGCTTGAGCCGTACCACCTCTTTTTCCTCGAGGATCCCCTACGGCCAGAGCACAAAGAGAGCTTTCGCCTGTTGCGGAATCATACCACCACCCCCATCGCCATGGGCGAGCTGTTTCACACAAAGTGGGAATGCCTGCCGCTGATCACGGAACAGCTCATCGACTACATACGGTGCGACCTGGGGCACATCGGTGGGCTGACCGAGGCGAAGAAGATCGCTGCAATCGCGGAGCCGTACGGCGTGAAGACCGCGTGGCACGGCCCTGGCGACATCGCACCCGTGGTCCACGCAGCCAACGTGCATCTGGACCTAGCGATACCGAACTTCGGCGTGCAGGAGATGGTTTTCTTCCCTGACCCCGTGCGTGAGGTGATGCCGGGCGGGCCGCGCTACGAGGACGGCTACCTGGTGGTAGACGATACCCCCGGCCTTGGGTGTGATATCAACGAGGAGGCGGCCAAGCAGCACCCGTACCAGCGCTCATACCTGCCTGTGGTGCGGCGCATGGACGGCTCCGTGCACGATTGGTAGCCGACGGCGTCTGGCACCAGGGCCTAGCGGCGTCGGTGAGCTGCGGGGCGTTGCTAGACGATGCCGGCGCGTATGAGGTCCTTCAGCATTACCATGCCAACCGGGCGGCCGTCGTCATCGAGCACGGGGATCTCGCCGATCTTAGTGCCGCGGCTTTGGGCACGCAGGTCCATTATGCGCAGGGCCTCGGCGGCAAGTTGGTCGACATGCATGGTGGCAGGCTCGCGGGTCATTGCCACGGCGGCGGGCAAGGAGAGAACGTGGTCGCCCTTCAGCAGCAGTCGTCGCACGTCGCCGTCGGTTATGATGCCGACGAGCTTGCCATCGCCGCTGACCACGCACGCGGCGCCGGCGTTGGCCTTTGTGATGGCGAACAGCACGTCTCGCACGGCGGTGCATTCGTCCACCACAGCCAACAGATCGCCGCTGCGCATCACGTCTGCTGCGGTGAGCAGCAGCCGCCGACCGAGGGTGCCGCCCGGGTGGAAGAGGGCGTAATCCTCTCGTGTGAACTTGCGCAGGCGCATAGCGCAGATGGCCAGCGCGTCACCGAGGGCAATCATGCACGTGGTGCTGGCGGTGGGGGCCAGCCCCAGGGGGCACGCCTCTCTCTCCACAGACGTGTCAAGCACCACGTTGGCAGCCTGGCCCAGTGAAGAGTCCGGCCGTCCGCACATGGCGATGATGGGAACGCCCAAGCGCTTTACGGTGGGCAGGATGGCGCACAGCTCCTCGGTCTCGCCGCTGTGAGAGAGCGCCAGCAGTAGGTCGTCGCCGCTAAGCACGCCCAGATCTCCGTGCACACCCTCTCCGGGATGAAGGAAGAGGGAAGGGGTTCCAGTGCTGGCGAGCGTCCCGGCGATCTTCCGGCCCACAGCGCCCGATTTCCCCATACCGGTGACGATCACCTTGCCGCGACACCGAAGAATGAGCGCGACGGCCTCGTCAAGCTCATCGCCGAGCCGCTCTCGCATCCGCTTGAGTGCGGCCATCTCAATGTCCAGCACCTCGCGGGCGGCGCCCAACACGTTCATTCCACCACCCCCGCGCGTCGAACGGCCTGGTGTATCTCCACGGCGACTGAAAGCAGCGATTCCACTTGGTCAAGCGGCAGCATGGTGGTTGCGTCCGAAAGGGCCTCGTTTGGGTGGGGGTGCGTCTCGATGAAGAGCGCGTCCACCCCGACGGCGCAGGCGGCGCGTGCGAGGTGTGGGGCGTACTCGCGCATGCCGCCGGATGCCGTGCCGACGTTGCCCGGCAGCTGGAGGCTGTGCGTTACGTCGAACGCAACCGGGTATCCGGTGGCCCTCATCGCCGGCAGGCTGCGGAAGTCAACTACCAGGTTCTGGTACCCAAAGCTGGTGCCCCGCTCGGTGAGGATGATCTGCTCGCACCCCTCAGACTGAAGCTTCTGAACCACGTTGGGGATATCCCACGGCGAGAGGAACTGCCCCTTCTTCACGTTCACAGGCTTGCCGGTCTTGGCGCACGCAAGCAGTAGGTCGGTTTGTCGGCACAAGAAGGCGGGAACTTGAAGGATATCCACCACCTCGGCGCAGGGACCAACCTGCCAGGTCTCGTGGACGTCAGTGAGGACGGGCACCTTGGCGACACTTCGGACCTGCGCCAAGACGCCAAGGCCGGCATCGAGGCCGGGGCCGCGCGCGGAACGGATGCTGGTTCGGTTTGCCTTGTCAAAGGAAGCCTTGAAAACGTATCCGATGCCGTATCTGATGGCTATGGCCTTGAGCTGCTGAGCGACGTGAAGGGCCATGCCAGGGCCCTCCAGCACGCAGGGCCCAGCTATCAGGGCCAGCGGGGCATCTCCCCCGATCCGCACTGGGGTGGGCGAGCCATTGGGGCCAACGTCTATCGTGATCTGACGGGTCATTGCAGCTCCTGGGTGGGTAGTCTAGGTCGCGCGGCTCACTCAGCGGCGGGTCCGAGCTCCGCAACGAGCCGACGCACCCGCTCGAGGTCGGCCGGCGAGTCGACGCTGACACTCCTCTGATGCGTCACGGGCACCTTGATGGGGTATCCGTGCTCCAGGGCGCGCAGCTGCTCCAGCGACTCGGCCTGCTCCAGCGGGGTGCGCGGGAGGCGGGCATACGTTAGCAGGAAATCGCGGCGGTACGCGTACAAGCCGATGTGCAGCCAGTGGGTTGGCTGTTGGCTTTGGGTGCGCACGAACGGTATAGGGCAGCGGGAGAAGTAGAGGGCGCGGTCGTCGCAGTCCACCACAACCTTCACCACGTTGGGGCTGGCGATCTCGTCGGGATCAGTGAGGGGCGTGCGAAGGGTCGCCATGGGGATAGTCTGGTCGGCGAGGAGGGGGGCGATCACGCGCTCCACCGCCTCGGGGTGCAGGAGGGGCTCGTCCCCCTGGATGTTCACCACCACGTCTGCCTCCAGCAACTCCACAACCTCCGCCAGCCTGTCCGTCCCCGACTGGTGGTTGGGCGATGTCATTCGCGCCTCTCCGCCAAAGCGCTGCACCTCCCGGAGTATGCGCTCATCGTCCGTGGCCACCAGCAGCGCATCTAGGCAGGCGGCCGCAGATGCGCGTCGGTAGACCCGCTCCACCATCGTCTTTCCGCATATGTCCGCCAGCGCTTTGCCGGGCAGCCTGGTTGACCCGTAACGCGCCGGTATGATGCCAACAACCCTCACTGGTCTTCCCCAAGAGGCCGAGCTGGCCTGTGAAATGCTGGGCCTCAATGTCACACACGCGGCTCGCGCCGTCCTATGGCCGACGTGTTTGCAGAAACACGAAGACGCCCTTCTTGTTCGCCACGGCGATGTCGGGTCGGTGATCGCCGTCTAGGTCTGCGACTTGGAACTGGGTGCCCACGCCGGAGTCTCGATCCACTTCGTGCCGGATCCAGCGAACCGACCCGTCGGCGTTGCGCCTGAATTCGTACCAGTACAGCACGGCCGGACCGTTGGCGTCCGGGTCGCCGGTGGGGCCGTGAGCCCACCAGCGCTTGCCGGTGACGAGGTCTGGCTGTCGATCGCCGTTGATGTCGGCGGCGACGAGCGAGTGGGCCTCGGTGAAGCTCTGATCGATTACGTGGCGGCGGAACTGCGTCTGCCCCGCTCCTCGAATGCGCTCATGCCACCACACACCCGCGTTGTGCGCCGAGCTGCTCGCCACGTCGGGCAGGCCATCTCCGTTCAGGTCCAGAACGCACATCTGCGCGCAATCTGGGCCCAAGCTCGCCGGCACAAAGCGCCACGGGGAGGTTGTGGGGTTCGCTGGCCCCTTGTAGAAGCCAGCCGTGCACAGCACATCAAGCCGGCCGTCGCCGTCCACGTCGCCAATGCCCAGCCCGTGAGAGAAAACGTCTGCACCCGGCGATCTCGGCTGGCTGATGGGGTGGATGACGAACCCATCGGTGGGGTGGGGGCCCGGTTCCCACCACGCCATTGTGCCGCTGGAGCTGCCGGCTACCAGCACGGGGCGCTGGGTTCCAGTAAGGCGACCGAAGAGGGGGCTCTCGTTGCACACCGCGTTCGTCAGGGGGTACTCGCGCCAGGGACCGCCAGCTCTGCCTGGGTTGCGGTACCACTTGCCGGGCTCTCCGGGCATGCCCACGACGATCTCATCCACCCAGCCGTCGCGGTCGACGTCCTGGGCGAACACGTTGAAGGCGCGGCTGTAGCCGGTCGCGGGCTCATAGTTGCCGGCAGGCCGAATCTCGTGGGGGGTCCACTTGGGCGCCTCGTACCAGAGGTCGCCCACCAAGAGATCGGGCCTACCGTCCTTGTTCACGTCGGCGACCGCGATGCCCTCGGCGCGGAATTTGGGGTCTACCACGAGCTTACGCCAGTGAATCCGCTCGGCGGGGCTGTTCGCACTAAGCGTCTCGAGACGATCCGTAACGGCATCTGCGGGCTGCTGGCCGGCGCCACGCGCGGCGAATGCGAGCGCCAAGAGCATCAGCGAGAATCCGACGAGCGCGGCGGAAAGCTTGTGAACGGCATACATCGAGCGGGCTCCTCTCAAGCAACGGCTTCGATAGCGCTGGCCGACCGTGGCTTCGGTCCACCACTCCATCTCTACGCAAGGAAAGGGCGGTTCTCCTTCGATGGCCCGTGGGCCCGCGTGCGATTGCGGTGACCGAACCGTGCATGTTGGGCGGGGCGGCGAAACAGGGCCCGTTCACTCGCGGGCTTGCCCTCGCGCGTCCAGGCGTTCGCACAGCCACCACGCCAGCAACGGCAGCATGATCTCGTGGTGACCGGTAAGCGCGAAGCCGCGCCCACCCAGCTGGCGAACTCGCCGCACGATCTGCTGGGTGGGCCGGTAGTGCTGAAGGAAGTCCAAGTTCACGCCAGTGAAGTTGCGCAGCCGGCCCAAGTTGGAGAGGATCGCCATGGCCTTCAATGCTACTTCTGGGAGGATGACGGCGGAGCCCACGTTTAGGAGCACACCGCCCTCCGAGAGCCCCTCCATGGCGGCGGTGAGGATGCGAAAGTCGCGCATGGTGGCATCGCCGATGGCGGCGCCGTCCGCAGACGGGTGCATGTGGACAATGTCGGTGCCGACGGCCACGTGTACGGTAACTGGAACCCCCAAGCGGTGGCCGGCAGCCAACACGCTATATTCGGCGTGGGGAGCGTTGGCCAGGGCGCGGCCGAGCGCCTCTCCAAAGCCCATCTGCTCGGCCATGGCGGTGCGTGCGGCGGAGTTGAGGAACACCGCCGTGTCCTCGGCCATGCCGAAGCTGCCGTCCGCAAGTGCGCTCTCCACGTCCTCCGATGTGGCGCCCAGCAGCGCAAGCTCCGAGTCGTGGATAGCGCCGGCGCCGTTGATGGCGAGAGCCGTGATGATGCCGCGCTCCATGAGGGAGACGACCACCGGCGAGAGGCCGCACTTGATGACATGCGCGCCCATGCACCACACAGCTGCGCGCCTGCTGGCATGCGCGTCTGCGATGACATCCACCACCTGCCTAAGGTCCTCGCCAGCTAGGATGCGGGGCAGGGAGGCGGCGAACTCCGCGAAGCTGCGGCCGGCCGCTGGTGGCTTGGCGAATCCGGACAGCGAGACCTTGCTGGAGCGCGCTGCGGCGGCGTAGGTTCTAAGGCCCGAAACGTCTATCTCGCGGTGGCGGGAGCCCATCGCTCAGTCGCTCCCGCCGCTGCCGTTGCCGTTTTCGCGAACACGCTCTACGCTTGCCACGCGGTCGCCATCGGCCAGGCTTTGCAGAGTAACGCCCTGGGCGGCGCGGCCGGTGAGGCGAATGGTGTTCACGGGTACTTGGATGCACACGCCGTTGGAGGTCATGAGCAGGATGCGGTCTTCGGGCTCAACCGCCACGCAGCCAACGAGCAGCCCGGTCTTCTGCGTGACGCTCATGGTCTGGATGCCCTTGCCGCCCCGCGACTGGACGCGGTACTCGGTGAGCTTGGTGCGCTTGCCAAACGCGTTCTCGGATACCACGAGCAGCTCACGGCCGTGGCTTGCCAGCTCCATGCCCACCACCTTGTCGTCGTCCTGCAGGGATATCCCCTTCACGCCGCCCGCGCTTCGGCTTCTGGAGGGCACCTCGTTCTCGGGGAAGCGGATCGATATGCCCCTTTGGGTGACCATGATCACCTCATCGCTGCCCTTGGTGAACAGCGCCCACCGCATCTGGTCGCCCTCCTCGATATCGAACGCGCGGATGCCCATCGACCTGAGGTGGCGGAACTCGCTTACTGCGGTGCGCTTCACCTCGCCGTGCTCGGTGCCCATCACCAGGTAGCCATCGCCGTCCAGCTCACTAACGGGAACGGTGGCGGTGATGGTCTCGCCCGGCTGCAGGTCGATCAGGTTCACCAACGCGGTACCCATCGCGGTTCGTCCGGCCTGCGGCACCTCGTAGGCGCGGAGGCGATAGACGCGGCCGGTATTGGTAAAGAACAGGATGTAGTCGTGGGTAGTTGCAACGAACAGATGGGCAACCGAGTCGTCGGCTTTCTGACGGCCGCCGATTACGCCACGCCCCCCGCGTCTCTGAACCTTGTAGGTATCCACGGGAACGCGCTTGATGTACCCATCCCGGGTGATGGTGACGATGGTCTCCTCTTCGGGGATGACGTCCTCGTCGCCGATCTCCTCGGCCTCCCTGGCAACGATGCGGGTGCGGCGCGCGTCGCCCAGCTTCTCCTTAAGCTGCTTAGTTTCCTGCTTGATGATCGCCAGCACGCGGCGCGGATCCGAGAGTATATCCTCGAGATAAGCTATAGTTTTGAGGATATCTCTGTACTCATCATCTAGCTTTTGGCGTTCAAGGTTAACAAGGTTGCGCAGCTGCATGTCCAGGATGGCGTTGGCCTGGATGACGGTTAGGACGAACCGCTCCATGAGCCTGACGCGCGCGGCCTCGGTGGTGGCGGAGGAGCGGATTACCGCGATGACCTCATCGATGAAGTCAAGCGCAATGCGAAGGCCCTCCAGGACGTGGCCGCGTGCACGCGCCTTCTCCAGGTCGAACCTGGTGCGACGGATGATGACCTCTCGCCTGTGGTCTATGAAGTGTTGGATGGCGTCTCGGATGGGAAGGACCTTGGGCTCGCCGTTCACAAGCGAGAGCATGTTCACGCCGAAGGTGGTGCGAAGTGGGGTGTGTTTGAAAAGGTAGTTGAGCACCTTGCGCGGCTGAACGTCCCTGCGCAGCTCAACCTCGATTCGGATGCCGGTGCGATCGGAGTAGTCTGGGATGCCGGTTACGCCCTGGAGGCGGCCGGCGCGAACGTGTTCGGCTATTATCTCGATGAGGCGGGCCTTGTTGACCTGGTACGGAAGCTCGGTGATGACGATTGTGTGCTTGCCGCCCTCGGCGGGCTCGATCGTGGCCTTGCCCTGCATCACAATGGAGCCCCTGCCGGTCTCATATGCCTGCCGGATCCCCTTGGTACCTAGGATGAGGCCCGCGGTTGGGAAGTCCGGTCCCGGCATCACCGTGAGGATCTCATCCACGGAGGCGGTTGGCTTATCCACCACGAGGTTGATCGCGTCGCACAGCTCCGAGAGGTTGTGAGGCGGGATCTTGGTGGCGAAGACGACGCCGATCCCCTCCGCACCGTTGGCTAGCAGGTTGGGGAAGCGGCCGGGCAGAACCACCGGCTCCTGGCGGGTCATGTCGTAGTTGGGCACGAAGTCCACGGTATCCCGGTCGATATCCGCCAGCATCTCCATCGCGTAGGCGGACATGCGGACTTCAGTGTACCGCATGGCGGCAGGTGGGTCGCCATCGATGGAGCCCATGTTGCCCTGGCCCTCGATGAGGGGATAGCGGGCGTTGAACTCCTGGGCCATGCGGACGATGGTTGGGTAGATAACCTGCTCGCCGTGGGGGTGGTAGTTCCCGGATGTGTCTCCGGCAACCTTGGCCGATTTGCGGTGCTGGGCGCCGGGGCCGAGGTTGAGGTCGTGCATCGCCATGAGGATGCGGCGCTGCACTGGTTTCAGGCCGTCGCGCACGTCTGGGAAGGCGCGACCGGCGATGACGCTCATCGAGTAAAGGAGCCAGCTTTGCTTCAGCTCGTCCTCGATGTTGACGTCGATTACCTGCTTGGCTATAGCCATACGGACAGGAACCTTTCCAAGCCACGAATGATCGGAGGGGAGGGGTGCCAGAACGGAAGCCGCCAGAGGGGACAGAGATGTGGAAGCGTCCGGTCGGCGTTAGCTTTGTAACCGCGTTCTAAGACGCTCTTATTATATAGTAGAAAGGCTTATGTGTCAAGCACCGAAATGGCGCTTGGCAGGTCGGATGTCGACCCGACGTGAGCGGCTATCGCTTGCCGTTCGAGAGGATCCGCTGAACGAGTTCGGTGGTTGATCGGCCCCTAGTGACGGCTGCCAGAACGACCCGTCCGCCGTACGAGCGAACGACTTCGGCCTCGGGAAGCTCCTCTATCTTGTAGTCGCCGCCCTTCACGTGGACGTCCGGTTTCAGCAGTCTGATAAGCTCCACAGGCGTATCCTCTCCGAAGAGGGTGACGTAGTCCACGCATGCCAACCCGGCCAGCATCTCGGCGCGCTCTAGCTCGCCGACGAGGGGCCTGGACGGCCCTTTGAGCCGCCGGACGGAGTCGTCGGAGTTGACGCCCACCACGAGGCAATCGCCCAACGAGCGCGCCTCTTGGAGGTACCTCAGGTGGCCGACGTGCAGGAGGTCGAAGCAGCCATTGGTGAACACCACGGTCTGCCCACGGCTGCGAAGCTCGGCCAGGCGAGCGGCAAGCTCGTGCCTGTCGAGCAGCTTCGGGATCGAGGGGTCGATTGTCATTCTCTGGCCTAACTCCGGCATGGTGGTTAGCTTGGTAGCGGGCGGTTACCCATTCGGCAAAGAGACGGCTGGCACCTTCTGCATCTGAGCGAGGAAACAGGAGCTACAGACGGAGGCAGGGGGAGGGATGGCGCCCTCGACAGGACTCGAACCTGCGCACCCGGCTCCGGAGGCCGGTGCTCTATCCTCTGAGCTACGAGGGCGCACGTGGCGAACTTACTGTACCACAACCGGCGGATGCAGTCAACGCGTACCTACGGCCTCTTCGAGAGGTTACAACGCAACTGGTCTCGCAGGCCCCTCATCGAATCTCCACAGGATACTTGACACTACCAAAGACTGCGAACCCTCGGCCGCTGCGCGACAACGCGAAGCGCACTCACATAGCTTTGCGAGCTGCGGAAAGGATGGGCTGGCGCGCGGGCGAAGTTGTGGGCATCACAATGGATGGGATGGGGCGTCCTGCGCCATAGCCAGCGAATACCATCGTGAGAGCCGCTCCCTCTCAGCGGCGTACCGCGCGTGGCTCTCGGGATCTGGCTGGTACACTTTGCCAACGTGGGCCGGGGCTGCCTCCACGCTCCCAAGCGCTCCGATCGACTCGAGTGCCATGAGAGCGGCTCCGCGACACGATGCCTCTCGCTCGCGCGACGCTGCCACCGGCCTGCCGATGGCGTCTGCCATCATCTGCAGCCATGCGGGAGACCCAAGCAGGGCGGCTCCCGTGGCCACCAGTTGGTGCTCGGGGTGCGCGTGGGGAAGCAGCAGCTCGTGCACGGCGGCGAACCTGCACGCAACAGCCTCCATGCCGGCCCTCAGCACGTGCGCTGGCCGCGTCGCTAGCGTCAGGCCGTGAAGCGTGCCGGTTGCGCGCCCCGCCCATCCCGGACTGCGCTCCCCGGCAAGCAGTGGAACGAACGTAAGGCCGTGGCTATCCGGCCTAATCTGTGCCGCAACCCTCTCCTCCGCCGCGGTGATGCGAAACGCCGCGCGCAGCCACGCAATCAGGTTGCCTCCGTTGCTCAGCGCCCCTCCCAAGACCGCCCGCTCCGCGTCCAGCAGGTAACACCACAGTCCGCTGGGCGGCGACAAATGTCGCCCCGGGTGCACCAGGCGGATCGCGCCGCTGGTGCCCACCATCAGCGCCACCCGGCTCGGCGATGTGCAACCGCATCCCACGTTGCTGCACGCCCCATCTCCCAACGCGGGCAGCCACGTCGCATCGCGGAGGGGGGCGAGCCGATCCGCGTGCTCAGGACGCAGACGCACGGCCTCATACGGTGCGCCACTGACTGGTGACAGCTGCCGCGAGTCGATCCCACACGCCTCCAGCATCGGCTGGTACCAGTTCAGCTGGGCAAACTCGAATAGACCTGTACCGGATGCCATGGACGGGCTACACACGGCTTGGCCAAGGAGGCGCAGATGGATGTATTCGCCGGGCGACACCCATCGACGGCATCGGCGGAAGAGGGTGGGGTCTCTTCTACGCAGCCACAACAGCTTGGCGGGCGCGTAGCTGGGGTGGATGAAGCAGCCCGTTCTCGCGTGCACCACCGCCGGATCCAGCCGGCGCGCAAGCTGCTGCGCGTCCGGCGTAGCGCGCGTGTCCAGCCACATGTACGCCGGGGTGATCGCCCGCCCGCGGTCGTCCAGCCCGATGATGGTGTGCCAGAAGGTGCTCATCGCCACTGCAGCCACGGGAAGGGGGCGTTGTAGCTGGCGGAGGGCCCCTGCCAGGCACGATACGGCGGCACCGACGATCTCATGTGGGTCCATCTCGGCGCCCCCGTCCGGGGTGGTGCGAACGTGCAGAGGCTGCGAAGCGTTGGCTCCGGGGACGGGGTTTGCGCGCCCATCGAACAGGATGGCCCGAGCGGAGGATGTGCCCACGTCCAGTGCGAGGACGAACGGTGGTCTTGGTGATCTCACGTTTGGAACGGCGCCTCCCGTGATTCAGTTCTGGGGGAAGCAGCTTGCTCCTCCAGCCGAAGTGGCAGCTAGACAAAAGGCTCTTGTAGTGCTAGCATAGGGCGTGTCAAACGGGCGCGCGGCGCTTCGGAAGAGGTGGCAGCAGTGGCCGAGATCCTGTACAGCATCGCCGTACTCGTGTTAGTTGTCAAGACCTTCAAACTGCTGGAGGTGCGCGCCCAGCATCGGCAGCAAACAGCGGAAACGGTGCAGCAGCCCGCCGCGAGCGCCAGCGTGCGCGCGCTTGAGGACGAGGTACAGGCGATCAAGCAGGAGGTGGCCGAGATGCGCGCGGCCTTCACCGAACGGTTGGTTGAGCTACAGAGCGAGGTTCGGTACCTGAGGGGCAGGGTGCAGTACGTCGAGGCTGGCGACTCACCTGCGAGTCCCTCAGCTAGCGCCGAGGCAGCGGGCCTGGAGCGCAACTTGGGAGAGCGCGCATAGCCGTGCCCCTCGGGCGGCCGGTTGGACAATGCAACAACGCGGCCTGCACTGGCGCAAGCTGGCCAGATAGTTGGCTTGAAAGGGGTTCAGGTAGGATGGCTGAGGAGCTTGACGAGCTGGATGAGGAGTGGGTAGACGATATCGTTCAGACTTACGTGAAAGCGGCCACCCAGATCGTGGTGGCCGCGATCGACGCCAAGGTCGTTTCCGACGCGGACTCGATAGTGGAGCTGTACTCGGCGGCGTTTGGCCGCATCAAGGAGCTGGCGGAGCAGACGTAGCCGCGGTTCGCAGCTCACAAGGCCCGGTGTTCGCAGGCGGGGGGCCACCTCCGCCTGCGGCAACACGGCTTGGCAAGCTCCGCCGCTCATCCACCCACCATTGCCCACACCGCCGTAACCCCGGGCCTACCGCCGCTGGCCCGTCCATCCGCGGCCAAACCAACCTCGGTTCCCGTAACCACGCATGGGGGGCTGCATGTCAAATCGATCGCTGTCTGTGTGCATGCTGTTGGCAGCTTGCTGCTTTGCGGAGCCGACCGCGCCTTCAGCGCTGGCCGCCGCGAATGAGGTGAGACCGTTGCTCAACCTAACGCCAGTTCCGTTCACCCAGGTGCACATCAAGGACGCCTTTTGGGCGCCGCGCCGAGATACCAACCGTAAGGTATCTGTCCCGCACAGCTTCGACATGCTGGAGAAGGCGGGGAACATCCACAACCTAGAGCTGGCGGCCGCCGGCGCCCACGAGGGGTTTAGTGGCCCCGTCTTCATGGATTCGGACCTGTACAAGGCCATTGAGTCCGCGTCGTATGTGCTCGCCACGGATCCCGATCCGGTTCTCGCCAAGCGCGTGGACGACGTGATCGCCAAGATAGCCGCGGCGCAAAGGCCGGACGGTTACCTCGACACCTACTTTGAGGTAGTGGAGCCGAACAAGCGGTGGACCAACCTCCGAGACGCCCACGAGCTGTACTGCGCCGGCCACCTGTTTGAGGCAGCCGTTGCCCATTACCTAGCCACTGGCAAGAAGACGCTTCTGAACGTCGCCACCAAGTACGCGGACTACATCGCGTCCATCTTCGGCGACGGTCCAGGCAAGCGCATGGGGTATCCGGGGCACCCGGAGATCGAGTTGGCACTCGTAAAGCTGTGGCGCGTAACCGGCGAGCAGCGTTACTTCGATCTTGCGCGCTTCTTCGTGGAGAACAGGGGGCGGGGCTTCTTCGCGCAGGAGCACGGCATCCCGCTGGAGAAATACGACGGCACCTACTGGCAGGATAACGTCCCCATCCGAGAGCATACCGCCATCGTGGGGCACGCGGTGAGGGCGGCGTACCTCATGTCTGGCGTGGTGGACGTGGCCGCTCAGACCCACGACGAGGGCCTGCTTCGAATGGTGGACCGCGTGTGGCGAAACACCACCCAGAAGCGCATGTACGTCACCGGCGGCATCGGCCCGTCCGCCAGCAACGAGGGTTTCACCACCGACTACGACCTTCCGAACCTCACCGCGTATCAGGAGACGTGCGCATCCGTCGCGATGGCGATGTGGAACCACCGCCTCGGCCTCCTCTACGGCGACTCCCGCTACGTCGATCACGTTGAGCTTGCGCTGTACAATGGCGTGTTGGCCGGCGTTTCGTTGGACGGCAAGCGCTTCTTCTACGTGAACCCGTTGGCCAGTCGGGGAACCCACCATCGCTCAGAGTGGTTCGGCTGCGCCTGCTGTCCCCCCAACGTCACACGAACTCTGGCGTTCCTCGGCGGGTACGCATATGCAACCTCCCCTAACGGGCTGTGGGTCAACCTCTACATCCAAGGCGACGCCACTGCCGATATTGCCGGACGTGACGTGAAGCTCTCCGTCAAGACTGACTACCCCTGGGATGGCACGGTAACCCTAACGCCGCATCTGGCTTCGCCCGCCAAGTTCGAGTTGCGCCTTCGCGTGCCAGGGTGGTGCTCCGGGGCGTCCGTAAGCGTTAACGGCCGAAGGGTGGCAAGGCCCAAGATGGAGCGCGGCTACTTCGTGCTGGAGCGCACGTGGCAGAACGGCGACAGTGTGGTGCTCAACCTCCCGATGCCGGTCCAGCGGATCGAGGCGAACCCGAACGTGCAGGAGGACCGCGGGCTTGTGGCCCTGAAGCGCGGTCCCATCGTCTACTGCCTCGAGGGATGCGACCAAAACGAGCCCCTGGACCAGATGGCCATTCCGCTCACGGCGAAGATTGAGGCCGTGCGCCGCCCCGACCTGCTGGGCGGAGTTGTGGTGCTGAAGGGCGACGCGGCGGTGGCTTCTGACGCCAACTGGTCTGGCGTGCTGTACCGGCCCGTTGCACCTCCTCGCAAGGTTCAGTTCACCGCGGTGCCGTACTACGCTTGGGACAACCGCGAGCCCGGCCCGATGCGAGTATGGATGCCAACCGTGCCACCTCCACCGCTGGCGGGCGGCTTGCACAAGATGGCGCGCGTCTCCATCTCCTTCCAGAACGATAACTGTACCCCGCAGGCAATCAACGACGGAGTTGAGCCACGCAGCTCCGGAGACCACCCCGGCGCCTTGTGCCACTGGTGGCCGCACAAGGGCGGTACCGAGTGGGTGCAATACACGTGGACCAAGCCCGTCACCGTTTCCAGCGCCAGCGTGTACTGGTTTGATGACACCGGCCGCGGCGAATGCAGGCTGCCGGCCTCTTGGGAGATACAATACCTTGACGGCAGCGAGTGGAAGCCAGTTGCGGCCAAGGGCGGCTATCCGGTAAAGCTAGATGGATGGTGCAGCGTGGAGTTTGCGCCCGTAACCACGCCCGCGCTCAGGCTGGTGGTTGCGATGCAACCCCGGTGGGCCGCAGGCGTGCACGAGTGGCGCGTGGCCGGCCCGGACGACTAGCCGGCTTTGTGGTGGGCGCCGTAGCTTAGCATCAGCCGTCCGGAATGCGATGGGTGGCGGCGGAACAGCCAGCGGTATCCAGAACCGCCGGGCTCCGCCGTCACCCATTCCCTTTGCGCCGACTCCGCCAACGCGAAACGCAGGCGGATGCGAAGCTAGTGGTACTCCGGAAGCATATCTCCGTGAGCCTCGATCAGGTCGTCGCAGAGGGCCACTATGTCGTCGATGCTGAGCTCGGCCGCGGTGTGAGGATCCAGCATGGCGGCGTGGTAGATGTGTTCTCGCTTGCCAGTCAGCGCCGCCTCGATGGTAAGCTCCTGAACGTTGACATTCGTCCGGGTGAGGGCGGCGCATTGGGGAGGCAGGGGGCCAACGTAGCACGGCTGCACCCCGTTCGCGTCCACCAAGCACGGCACCTCCACGCAGCAGTCTTGCGGCAGGTTGGTGATTAGGCCCTTGTTCAGCACGTTGCCGCCGATCTTGATCGGCTTGTCCTCCACGATGCTTTCGATGATGTAGGAGCCGTACTCTCCGGTGCGGGTGTGGCTCAGGTTCTTGTTCGCCACCAGGTCCTCGCGCATTCTCTTCCAGCCCTCGATCTGGCTGATGCACCTTCGCGGGTACTCGTCCAGCGGTATGTGGAAGCGATCGATGAGCTCCGGGTAACGCGTTTTGATGAAGTAGGGGACATATTCAGAGGTGTGCTCGCTCGACTCGGTGACGTAGTAGCCAAATCGCTTCATTATCTCGAATCGGACGGCGTCTTTGTGAACGTATTCGGGCAGCTGGGCTCGGCGCTTGATCTCCGGGTACAGGTCCTCGCCGAAGCGCGATACCTCAAGCAGCCATCCCTGGTGGTTGATGCCAGCTATCTTCCACTTCAGGTGGTCGTGTGGGAGGTCCAGCATTCGACACAACCATTCGGCGCAACCCTGAACAGAGTGGCAGAGCCCGACAGCTTTCACGGCGGATGCTTTGAGCATGGCGCCGGTCAGCATCGCCATGGGATTGGAGTAGTTGAGGAACCAGGCGTTGGGGCACAGCTCCTCGATGTCTCTGGCGAACTCCATCATCACAGGGATGGTGCGCAGGGCGCGGAAGATGCCGCCGATCCCGAGGGTGTCACCTATGGTTTGCCGCAGCCCGTACTTCTTGGGCACCTCGAAGTCGATGACGGTGCTTGGCTCGTAGCCGCCCACCTGGATGGCGTTGATCACGAAGTCGGCGCCTGCGAGGGCGGCGCGCCTGTCCAGCGTTGCCTCTATGGTTGCCTTCCCACCGAGGTTGCTGTTCAGGTTGTGCATCATCATCTCGGAGTCGCGGAGGCGTTCAGGATCGATGTCGACGAGTGCGATGTGGGCATCCGCGAGGGAGGGAACGGTAAGGCAATCGCCCAGCACGTTCTTGGCGAAAACCGTGCTGCCTGCGCCTATGAACACGATCTTGACCATTGTGGCTCCTCTTCTTCTGCGTTGACAGGGCGCGGCCCGAGATGTGCAACGCCCATCTCCCGTGGGCCGAAGGTACCGTTCATCGCCCAGCGCGCGATCACCTGCTGGGCTCCGGGCCTCAGGCCTCAGGTGGAGCCTATCCATCGGGTTGCAGGCCAATGTTAGCCAGGCCGCACGGCTGGGTATCCCTTGGGGTGGATCGTAGGCCCCGTGCGTGCTGCTGTGCACTTGGCACCGAAGAGGAGCGGTCATTGCCGAGCCTACTTGCAGCGCGGCTCCGGCAACATGCCGCCATCGTGGAGGGAACATGAACCGTCGTGAGATGCTGCAGGTGGTAGGAGCTGCGGCCTTCGCCACCAGCACCGGCGCTGTGCTCGCCGCCGAGGACGCCGCGCCCGTGGCGTTTCAGGATGGCCAATACGTGCTGCCGCCACTGCCGTACGACTATAACGCCCTTGAGCCCCACATCGATGAGCAGACCATGCGCCTGCACCATGACCGACATCACGCCGCCTACGTGGCCGGCCTCAACAAGGCGCTTTCTGAGTTGGCAGCCGCTCGCAAGTCCGGCGACTTCGGACTTGTGAAGCATTGGGAGCGAGAGGCCGCCTTCAATGGGTCGGGCCACTTCCTTCACTGCATCTTCTGGACGAGCATGCGTCCGAACGGCGGGGGCAACCCTCCGGATGCGTTGGCTCAGGCGCTGGAGGCAGACCTGGGCGGGGTGGACGCGTTCAAGAAGCAGTTCAGCGCGGCTGCGGCGGCCGTTGAGGGAAGCGGCTGGGCGGTCCTGGCGTACGAGCCGATTGCTGGTCAGATGCGCGTGCTGCAGGCGGAGAAGCACCAGAACCTAACGCAATGGGGTGTCGTTCCGCTGCTGGTGCTGGATGTGTGGGAGCACGCCTACTATCTCAAATACCAAAACAGGCGGCCCGACTACATAGCCGCCTGGTGGAACGTTGTCAACTGGGATGATGTATCGCGAAGGCTGACGGCGGCCAAGCGCGCCTGACGCATCACCAATAGGCCCGCGGCTACTGCCCGCCGGTAGCAAGGTGCATGATGCGCTCCTGGGTGGCCTCCGCCCGCGATAGCTCGCCCGCAATGCGCCCTTCGTGCATCACCAGTATGCGATCGGACATGCCGAGCACTTCCGGCAGCTCGGAGCTGATCATGATGATGGCCACGCCGCGGGCCGCTAGCTCGTTCATCAGCTGGTATATCTCAACTTTGGAGCCCACGTCGATGCCGCGCGTCGGCTCGTCGAAGATGAGCACCTTCGACTTTGTGAAGAGCCACTTGGCAAGCACCACCTTCTGCTGGGTGCCGCCGGAAAGGTTGCGCACCTGCTGCTCCACGGAGGGGGTCTTGATATCCAGCTCCCTCACGTAGCGCCGCGCAACTTCCGTCTCCGCCGCTCGGTTCACAAAGCCGGCCACAGACAGCGCCTTCAGGTTGGCCAGCGAGACGTTTTCGCGGACCGCCATCTGCAACACCAGGCCGAGCTGCTTGCGGTCCTCCGTTACGAGCCCAATTCCGTTGGCGATCGCGGCCTGCGGCGAGTTGATGACCACCCTGCGGCCCTGGAGGTATATCTCCCCGCCATCGATTGGGTCCGCTCCGAATATGGCGCGTGCCAGCTCCGTCCTGCCGGCCCCAACGAGCCCTGCGATGCCCAGAACCTCCCCGGCGTGCGCGGAGAAGCTTATGTCGTGAAGCACGCCGCGCCGCGATAGATGCTGCACCCGGAGCACCTCTCCGCCGCGTTCCGTGTGGTGCTTCGGAATCATGTCGGTGAGCTCGCGGCCAACCATCATGGAGATGATCTCATCGCGGCTCACGTCGGCGACGTTGCGGGTTCCCACCACTTGCCCATCCCGGAGCACGGTAACCCTGTCGGCGATCTCGGCGATCTCCTCGAGCCGATGCGAGATGTAGATTACGCCAACACCAGCCGCCTTCAGCGAGCGGATGAGCTTGAAGAGAGATGCAAGCTCGTGCTCCGTAAGGGTGGCCGACGGCTCGTCCATGGCGATGACCTTCGCCTTGTGCGACGTGGCCTTGCCGATCTCCACCATCTGCTGCTGCGCGACGGATAGGCTGGCTACCTGGCGTCGGACGCTGAAGTTGGCGCCCAGCGAGTCCATAATGACCTGAGCGTCCACGTGCATGCGCTTCACGTCTATGAAGCCAGGGATGGACGACCGTGGCTCTCTACCCAGGAAGATGTTCTCGGCGGCGGAGAGGTAAGGCACCAGGTTGAACTCCTGGTAGATGATCGCGATGCCGAGGCTAAGCGCCTTCTGGGGGGACAGGTCTGCTATGGGCTGGCCATCGAAGATGATGGAGCCGGCGTCGCGGTGTTCCGCTCCGGCCAGCACCTTCATGAGGGTGGACTTGCCGGCGCCGTTCTCGCCCACCAACGCGTGCACTTCGCCAGCCCTCACGTCGAAGCTGACGTTCTTGAGGGCCTGCACGCCGGGGTAGGCCTTGCATATGCCCTGCATCTGCAGGATTGGGGTTCCGTTTGACTGCATTTGGAAAGGCGTAACCTACTTCTGGCCACCACCGGCCTGCCCTGTGTGCTGGCTTTCGACGGACGGAGCTGGTGGCTGCGCGGCGGAGCCGGCCGGCTGTGGGGCGGGGGAGGCGGCAGTGGATGCCACGCCCAGCCGCTTAAGCGCTTCGGCGGCCACGGTGTTGGCGGAATCGAGCTTCTGCACTTCTTGATATTCGCGGATCGCGTCTGCCTTCCTGCCCGCCTTCTCGTACGCCTTTGCTAGCGATAGCCGGTAGTAGCTGGCCTTGGGCGCCAAGCTGACGGCCCTCTCAAACTCGGCTATCGCCAGATCCTGCTGTCCGGCATCCTGGTAGGCGAGCGCGAGCGAATGATGCGGCCCCGGCTGATTGCCCTGCAAGGCAACGGCGGCCTGAATCGCCGCAACTCGCTCCGCCTTCAGGCCCCGGCGGTTGCAGTAGTCCGCCATGGCCCACAGCAGCTTGGTCGACTTGGGGTACTTCCTCGTAAGGGCCTGGTAGAAGGCGACGCCCTTATCTGTTGCACCTGCGGCTGGCTTTGGGTACGCCTTGTCCATGCTGATGTTGAGCTGCCATGTGAGGGAATCGTTGTCCGGGTACTTCTGAACCAGAGCCTGCAGCTGCGACACAACCACATCTAGCTTGCCGGCTTTCTCGCCCCACGAGGCCAACCGCTCGATGGCCTCGTACCCATCGGGGTACTTGTTGGCGGCTTTGCCCAACACCCATATCGCCTGTTGCATGGCTTCCGCGGGCTTGTTCTCGCTGGCCAGAAGGTCGCCGAGGCGCAGGCGGAGCGTGGTGTTGTCTGGGTTGGCGGCAATCAAACGGCGGTACTCGGCCTCGGCCTCGGCGTTCTTGCCGGCGGCGCGCAGAACCCTTGGCACGTTGAGCGCCACTCCCACCTCTTTGGGAGCCAGCTTGGCGGCCTCTCGGTAGATGGCAAGTGCGTCGTCGTACTTCTTCTGTGCCTCGTAGGCTGCCCCAAGCCTGGTTCTGATCGTCACGTCGTTCGGCAATGCGGCGACGCCCCGGCGCAGCTCAGCGATGGCATCGTCGGTCTTGCCCTCCTCCTGCAGGATCTCCGCGGTGGACATGTACGGAGTGGCCGATCTTGGGTCGATCGCCTTTACGGCGTTGTACTCGGCGATCGCCTCATCGTGCTTCTTGTCGGCCTCGTACATGCCGGCGAGCGTTAGGTGCGGCTCCGCGGCCTTTGGGTCCTCCTCCGCCCACTTGCGGAGCTCGGCGATGGCCTCGTCCTTCTTGCCGGCTTGCTTCAGGGTCTCCGCTATCTGGCCGTGGACCGACTTATCGCGCGGCAACGCCAAGCGGAGCTGCTCCAGGGCCTTGTCGGTCTGCTTGTCGGAGCTATACAGCATGGCCAGGCGGCGTCGCGTGTCCACGTCGTTCGGATCCAGCTTAGCGGCGGCCTCGTAACTGGCGATGGCATCATTGGTTCTGCCCTGCTGCCAGTAAAGCAACGCCAGCTCCCGATGAAGGTTGGCGTTCTTGGGGTTGGCCGCTACGGCGGCACGGTACAGATCGATCGCCTTCTGAGGCTGGTTAGTGCGCTGGTAAACATACGATAGGTTGGAGTACACCTGGTCGGACACGGGCTTCTGGTTGGCTAGTTTGGTGTACAGCGCCTCCGCCTCCTTGAAGCGATTCTGGCGGAGGTAGAGAAGCCCCAGATCGAGCGCGGCCTGGTTATCGCCGGGCTTCGCCAAGGCGGCCGCCTTCTTGAGGAACCGCTCCGCGCCCTTGAGGTCGTTGCGGGTATAAAGAATGGCCCCAAGGCCGAGGTTGGCGTTGGGGTTGTTGGGTTGAAGCTTGAGCAAGGCGCGGAGCGCTGCCTCGGCCTCTTTGGGCTTATTCTGCGCCTCGTACACGCGTGCCAGGTTATCCCATGCGAGCGCATAATCCGGCTTCAGGGCCACGGCCTTCCGGTATTGCGCGGCGGCCTCGTCGTACCTTTTGGCCTTGTGCGCCATAAGGCCGAGGGTGAACGGTATGGATGGATCCTTGGGCTGCAACACCTGGAGCTTGGAGAGCGCCTGCCTGAGCTCGGCGGTGTTGGAGCGCTTTTCGTAGATGAAGGCGAGGCCGCGCCACGCCCTGACGTTTTTGGGATCTAGCGCTACGGCGGCCTTCAGTTCGCGCTCGGCTGGCTGCAGGTTGTTCTCGCTTAGGTAGAGCGTGCCGAGTGCCACCCGGGTGGTGGCGTTCTTGGGGTCCATCCGAACGGCGCGCTCGAGCGAATCCCTAGCCGCGCCTGGCTGGCCGCTCTCCATCTGCACGGCGGCCATCTGCAGCGGCACGCGGGGGTCGGAGGGCAGGAGCTGGGCCGCTTTGCGCAGCATCTCTTCTGCCTGGCGGAACTGCTTGCGCCGAGCGTACAGCACGCCCAGGTTGCCATAGGCGGGCCCCAGCTTGGGATCAAGCTTGATGGCCTCCAGGTACTGGGCCTCCGCCTGCGACAGCTTGCCTGCGTTCTCCAGTGCCAGGGCGCGGCGGAAGCAGTCGCGGGCGCGTGCAGCGGGGGTGGAAGGCGACGGCTGCTGCTTTGCGGGCTGGGCAGCAAACGCACTACACGCCAGCAGTGCCAAGCCCAGCGTTGCTGATACCAGCAGCCGCCTGGAGCCAGCTAGGATCGACAGCATGCACGTGGTTGGATGGCGATCCATTGGGGTATGCGACACACTACACCCAGCGCGGTCGTCGCGCCGGACGCCGATTCCATGCCTGTAAGCAGACACCGAGAGCTCCTGTAGATCAGTTTGAGGGCGAGCGATCCATCAGCGGATGCGGAAGGCGCGCCAAGCCGTGCGGTCCACCGTGATCGCGCCGACGTGGGTATCCGCACTCACCATTACCTCAGAGGGGTTCCCCATGGCGGCCGTTGGCACCTTCATGTGGAGGACGTTGCCCGCACGGTCGCAGATGGCGCCCTTGGGCAGCGACGTCCTGCGCGGTCCCAACGACGCTGTGACGGCCCGTTCGCTGGGACCCACGGCCCCCACCGGCCGGATGCGCACCACGTAGGTTGCCCAGCGGGCCACCCGGCCCTCCAGCATCAGGCGGACGTCAAGCACATCACCAACGCGGTGCACCGTGACCTGTTCGATATCGGCGGAAGGCTGCATGCTCCGCGGCACTTTGTCCCCAACGGGGTCGAAGATCGTGTACCAGCCGGAGGCGGTATCCCCGGGCGCAAGCTCATCCGGGCGGTCTCCCAGCACCCACCGAAACTCGCCAAACAACTCGTTGCTGCGAACGAAGCTGGCCATGAACCTGCGTTCGTTTGGCAATGCTATCTGCGACCGGTAGCACCACACAGCGGCCGCCTTGGCGCGAACTTCGGCTGGGCTAAGCGGGAGGGAGAACCAGCGGGTGTCTAGGGCGCTTAGGGACGTTGGAGGGACCAGTTTCCGGTGCGGGTGGAGGCCCTGAGGGACCGGCCAGTCGCCACGGTGGATGACGTAGGTGTGCTCGGCGGGACCGGGCTCGGCGATCAGCCCACACGCCT
>Ga0078972_1000723_pt1 | contig 135692 bp, 134 predicted proteins | sample YelNatPaOPGAMG01_FD_67568 | JGI IMG/M metagenome (GOLD analysis project Ga0078972, IMG submission 67568) | Hot spring thermophilic microbial communities from Obsidian Pool, Yellowstone National Park, USA - OP-RAMG-01 (SPADES assembly) (version 2) | ecosystem: Environmental > Aquatic > Thermal...
CAACGTAACGATAATTGGTGAGCTGATAGTGCCGATAGCGATGGAGGAAGGGTTGCGGTTTGCGATACGAGAAGGCGGCCATACAGTAGGCGCTGGTGTTATCGCTCAGATAATTGAGTAGTGCAGGGGTATTGTTATGATCCCTGTGTTGGAGAGATCGCATGCGTAAACAAAACGTTATTAGAATAAGGCTCAAGGCTTACGATCACAGAGTATTGGATAAGTCGGTCGAGGACATAGTTGAGACTGCGAGGCGTACTGGTGCACGTGTCTCTGGTCCTGTGCTTCTACCGACCGAGAAGAACATATACTGTGTGAACCGCGGAACTAATATTGACAAAGAGTCAATGGAGCATTTTGAGGTTAGGACGCACAAGCGATTGATTGATATTTTGAATCCGGGCGCCAAGACAGTTGATGCCCTGATGAGATTGGATCTGCCGAGTGGTGTTGATATAGAGATCAAGAGGTAGATCGTATCGCTTGTTTCGGCTGCTATGGAGCAGGTTTATTGGGAGTAAGAGATGCTGACAGCGATTTTAGGTAAAAAACTTGGGATGACTCAGGTGTTCGACGAAGCTGGCCGTATGGTACCAGTTACGGTGGTGAGCACCGGTGCTATGGTAGTTACCCAAGTGAAAACAGCTCAAACTGACGGCTATGATGGTGTGCAGGTTGGGTATGAGCCTGTGCATGAAAACAGGCTCACCAAGCCGGTGCGCGGTCAGTTTAAAAGAGTAAACGGAAAGACTATGAGATACCTTCGGGAGTTGCCTGCAAGCACATTGGAAGGCTTGGAAGTTGGCAGAGAGATTCAGCCGCATGAGGTGCTGAGCGAAGGTGATATTGTGGCAGTAACAGCAGTATCGAAAGGAAAAGGATTTGCGGGAGGCGTGAAGCGATGGCATTTCCATGGTGCTGATATGACACATGGATCGATGATACATCGAAAGCCTCAGTCAGGTGGTGCTACTGATGCTGCTCGCACGTTCAAGGGTGTTAAAAGACCAGGACGGATGGGTGGTGGGACTGTTACTGTTAAAAGGCTCAAGGTGGTGCGTGTTGATCAGGAAAAAGGTGTTGTTTTGATAAAAGGCGCAGTGCCTGGAGCCAACGGTGGGTTGGTTACGATCAAAAAGATGGAGAAGGGAGACTAGAATGCCTACAGTCACCCTAATATCAAAAACAGGTGAAAAGGTTGGCGAGATGGAATTAAGCTCGACAGTTTTTGAAGTTGAGCGAAACATCCCGCTTATGCATCAGGCGGTTGAAGAAGAGCTGGCTAATCGGCGGCTTGGTACGGCTGATACTAAGACCAGAGGTGAAGTATCTGGCGGCGGAAGGAAGCCATATAGACAGAAAGGTACGGGACGAGCACGACAGGGGAGTTGGAGATCTCCGCATTATGTTGGAGGTGGCACAGTGTTTGGCCCTCATCCTAGAAGCTATGAAAAGGCGATGCCGCGCAAAATGAAACGTGCAGCATTGAAAGCTGCTCTTTCAGCCAAGCTTGCTGATAACGAAGTTGTGTTTGTTGACGAATTTACGGTTGATAAGATCAGCACTAAAGCAGTAGCCGAGATGCTGAATGCGATTGGGGCAGAAGGCAAGATCCTTGTTGCAACTACGGATATAAGTGAGGAGTTGGAGAAATCGGCTCGCAATATACCAGGGCTTGTTATAAAGACAGCTCCTGGATTATCTGTTGCGGAGATTATTGACAGTGATTGTGTTGTGATTACAAAGGCTGCTGCACAGAAGATCGAGGAGGCGTTCGGGAAATGAAGGATCCGTATAGCATTGTAAAGCGCCCACTCGTAACAGAGAAAAGTATGACTGCGGCGGCGATGGGCAAATATACTTTCGAAGTTGCCCCTGATGCGAATAAAATCGAGATCGGAGAGGCAGTCGAGAAGATATTCAATGTGAAGGTAGTAAAAGTTAACACTGTTACAGTGAAGGGTAAAACTCGGAGACGTTATCCCCATCCAGAGGGTAAGTCTCGTGATTGGAAGAAAGCAATTGTTACGCTTGTTCCTGGACAACGTATTGAAGTATTCGAGGGTACATAGGAAAAAGGTTATCGGATTCGCCCTGTTGATTAAGAGAGATGGGCGAAGACTCGAGCCGGGAGGAATTTCCAGTGGCACTAAAGCAGTTTAAACCGACTTCTCCTGGACGTAGATATTTTACAGTTTCTACGTTCGAGGAGGTTACAAAGACAGAGCCTGAGAAGTCGCTGACTGCGCCGATAAAGCGTAGTGGTGGGCGCAATTCAAGCGGGCGGATTACCATGCGCCATGTTGGCGGTGGGCACAAGCGGGCTTACAGGATTATTGATTTCAAGAGGGACAAGTACGATGTTCCTGGCAAGGTAGCGTCGATTGAGTACGATCCAAATCGCTCGGCTAGGATTGCGTTAGTCTCTTATGCCGATGGTGAAAAACGGTATATATTGGCGCCATTAGGATTGCAGGTAGGCGATTCAGTAGTTTCATCCATGACGGCGGATATTAAGGTGGGCAATGCGCTTCCACTTGCAAATATACCAGTGGGTACTGTTGTGCATAATGTAGAGCTGTCACCTGGCAGAGGCGGGCAGATGGTACGTAGCGCTGGTGCTGGCGCTCAGTTGATGGCTAAAGAAGGCAAGTATGCTACGTTGAGACTGCCATCGGGTGAGATGAGAAATGTGCTCTTGACCTGCAAGGCAACGATAGGTCAGGTAGGCAACATTGATCATGAAAATATCTCACTTGGCAAAGCTGGCAGATCGAGGTGGTTGGGGATTCGTCCGACTACACGCGGTGTTGTGATGAATCCGAGAGACCATCCACATGGTGGAGGCGAGGGAAAATCGCCGGTTGGAAGGAAACATCCGTGTACTCCTTCTGGTAAGCCTGCTTTGGGTAGGAAGACTAGAAAGAAGAAGCAGTCTGATGCTTTGATAGTCAGACGGCGCAAGTTGGAGGGATAATCAATGACACGATCGCTGAAAAAGGGACCATATGCAGATCCAAAGTTGCTCAAGCGTATTGACGAGATGAACGCAAAGGGTGAAAAGAGGATCATAAAGACGTGGTCTAGAAGGTCAACGATTTATCCTTCTATGATTGGACATACGATAGCGGTTTATGATGGTCGAAAACATGTTCCGGTGTTTATTACTGAGAACATGGTTGGGCATAAACTCGGGGAGTTTGCTGTGACCAGACTGTTCAGAGGTCATAGCCACCATACAGAGCGCTCGACAGCGCTTAAGTAGGAAGCTTGGGAGAAACTAGCAGATGGAAGTTACAGTCGCGAAGGTTCGCGATTTCGTAAGAAAAAGGACTGTGGGCGAGCATATATGGCGTGTTGGTGTAAAGATATCGTCTGATATGGCGAAGGTTACTCTTTACACACCGGATAAGCCAGAAAGCTTCACGCTCGAGAGAGCCAAAGGCAAGCTGTCTATTGCGGATACGCTTGGCAAACAGCTTGAAGCAACATTTGGCCGCAAATTTGAGGTGGCTGTGGTACAGGCGCCGACGGCGGTGGCGAGGTTCATCAGAATATCGCCACGCAAGTGTAGGCATGTTGTTGATGCCATTCGTTACAAGCATGTCGATGATGCGTTGGCTATACTGCAGTTCGTGCCGAATGCAGCGGCGAGAGTTGTTGCTAAGCTTGTTAAATCGGCTGTGGCGAATGCCGAAAACAATCATCGTATGGATCGTGAGTCGCTTGAGATAATCCACGTTCATGTTGATGAGGGCCCGACTCTTAAGCGCATAAGCGCTAGGGCGATGGGGCGTGTTTACAGGATTGCCAAGCGGACAAGCCATATAACGATTGGTTTGGGTGAGACGGAGTCTGAACCAAAGATCGGCCGACATGCTAAAGGCGTGGCACGTGTTGTAGGGAAATCTACAAAACGCGGTGCCAAGTCTGAGGCACCAAAGAAGGAAAGAGCCAGAAAGAAGTCCGAAGCTACCGCAAAGGTCGAAGAAAAACCTATGGTAACAACTGAGCAGAGTGAATCGCCGCAGGAAACTGGAGGAGGAGAGCAGTAATTGGGACAGAAAGTACACCCAATAGGTTTTAGGATAGGGGTTATCCGCGATTGGCAGAGCAGATGGTATGCCGAGCGCGAGAGACCTATGCTGATTGAGGAGGACGCGAAGATTCGGCGCTTCATCAAGAAGCGGCTAAGCCAGGCGGCGGTGTCGCGTGTAGAAATTGAGCGCTCACCTGGACGACTTAAGTTGATTATTTGGACGGCTAGACCAGGTCTGATAATCGGTCGTGGTGGACGCGGTGCTGAGGACCTTCGGGAAGATATTAGCAAGCTGGTTGGGGGCAAACAGGTTCATGTGGCGATTGAAGAGATACGGCAGCCTGAACTCGATGCCCAGTTGGTAGCCGAGTCGATCGCACAGCAGATAGAGAAACGTATTGCTTATAAGCGAGCAATGAAGCAGGCAGTCCTACGTTCAATGAGAGCAGGTGCCAAAGGTATCAAGGTTCGATGCGCTGGTCGTTTAGCTGGAGCTGAGATGGCTCGTGTAGAGACAATCAAAGATGGAAAAATCCCTCTTCATACTCTGAGAGCTGATATAGATTATGGGTTTGCTGAAGCGAAAACTACGTATGGACATATTGGTATAAAGGTTTGGATATACAGAGGAGAAGTTTTGGCTGGACGGCGCAAAGTGGAGCCGTCGGAAGAAGAGATTCTTGAAGCTAGGCGCACAGAGATTCGAGAGCGCAGCGAGCGAAGGCGGCCTAGGCGCGAACCAAAGCCTGTACCAGAGCAGTCTGCTGATACGGGGACCGAAGCTTCCACTGATGACGGAGGTGCCGAATAAATGTTAATGCCCAAGAAAGTAAAGCATCGCAAGGTGCATCGGGGAAGTAGGGCTGGCAAAGCCAATTCAGGCAATAAGATAGACTTTGGCGAGTACGGGCTGCAGGCGCTCGAAAGCTGCTGGCTAACAGCTAATCAGATAGAAGCGGCTCGAATCGCAATGACGAGACATGTTCGCAGAGGTGGACAGATATGGATAAGGGTGTTTCCCGATAAGCCGGTCAGTAAAAAGCCGGCGGAAACACGTATGGGGAGCGGCAAGGGTGCTCCAGACAAGTGGGTTGCTGTAGTGAAACGCGGCCGGATGTTGTTTGAAATGGCTGGCGTTAGTGAAGAGTTGGCAAGGGAAGCTATGAGGCTTGCTTCGCACAAGTTGCCTATAGCTACCAGATTTGTTACTAAGAAAGAGCAGAGTGAGATAGGTGAAGCGGTCGGAGTTCAAGCGACAGATACAAAATAGTTCGACTAAAGAGATTGAGGCTGCTCTCGCGGAAGAGCGGAAGAACTTATTTGGGTTCCGCCAGCAGATCTCCATGAAGCAGCTGGATAACTTGCGTGCTATACGTGAGTCACGCAGGCGCATAGCGATTATGCTGACAGTTTTGAGACAGCGCAGGGCGGAAGAATCCAAGGAGCAGGGTAAGAAATGAGCGAGAGAGGTCGAAGAAAAGTTCGCATCGGACGAGTTGTAAGCGATACGATGGATAAAACCGTTGTTGTTGCCGTTGAAACGCATGTGCGGCATCCATTGTACGGCAAAATAATGCGGCGGACTACTAAGTTTAAAGCTCACGACGAGACAAACGATGCTAGAGTTGGTGACACAGTAGAAATTATGGAGACAAGGCCACTTTCGCGAGAAAAACGGTGGCGAGTGGCGAGAATAGTCGAAAGAGCCAAGTAAGTTTTCTGTATAGCCGCTGATGGCGGTTATCAAAGAGCATTTAGTAGGGGCAGAACTTATGATACAACCATATACACGACTCAAAGCTGCGGATAACTCCGGAGCACGAGAAATAATGTGCATAAGGATTATGAAAGGGTCGGCAGGCCATTACGCCGAGATTGGCGATGTTATTATTGGCACTGTCAAATCGGCACAGCCTAATGCCACAGTAAAGAAGGGCGATGTAGTTCGCTGCGTAGTCGTTAGAACTAAAGACGCAGTGAGAAGGCCGGATGGCTCAGTGTTGCGATTCGATGAAAATGCGGCTGTTGTTATTAACAATGCGAATGAGCCGAGAGGAACGAGAATTTTTGGACCGGTGGCGCGAGAGCTTCGTGAAAAAGGGTTTATGCGAATCGTCTCGCTTGCGCCTGAGGTTTTGTGAGGTAAGATCTGATGAAAAGAAAGAAACCTAAGTTTGAGGGGCGGATTCGGCTTAAGAAGGGCGATGAAGTGGTTGTGCTGGCAGGAAAGGACAAGGGCAAGCACGGCAAGATTATCGAGGCATTGCATGATGAAGGTTGCGTGATAGTGGATGGTGTCAACATTGCGACGCGTCACAGACGTCCAACACGAACAACAAGAGCTACTCCACGCACGCAGACAGGTATCATACATATGCCGGCACCGCTTAGTGTTGGAAAAGTTATGTTAGTATGTCCGAAGTGCAGCAAACCGACGCGACTGTCGTTTGGCAGTACTACGGACGGAACAAAAGCAAGACGCTGCTTGAAATGCGGCGAGTTGATTGACGAGTAAGGAGTCTTATATCAATGCCTAGACTCAAGGATAAGTATAAAAAAGAAATAATACCTCAGTTGCAGAAAACGTTTGGTTACAAAAACGCAATGCAGGTTCCAAAGGTAACCAAGGTTGTCGTCAATATGGGTGTTGGCGCAGCCGTGCAGGATGCCAAGGTTCTCGATGCAGCGGTTGGTGATATGGCGAAGATTACAGGTCAAAAGCCAGTGGTCACTCGTGCAAAACGCTCGATCTCGAACTTCAAGATTAGAGCTGGGATGCGCATTGGGTGTATGGTGACGTTGCGCGGTGATATGATGTGGGAGTTTTTGGACAGGCTGCTTAACATAACGTTGCCTAGAGTTAGGGACTTTGGCGGTATTTCACCGACGTCTTTCGATGGGCATGGCAATTTTGCTATGGGGCTGAAGGAACAGATAGTGTTTCCGGAGATTGATTATGATAAGGTTGATCGTATTCGCGGTATGGATATCGTGATTACGACCACGGCAAAAACGGACGAAGAGGCGAGAGAACTTCTGAGACTGTTGGGTATGCCCTTCAAGTCTCTTTAGTAAGGTTAGAGGTAAAACCTGAGATGAAGAAGTATCCAATTGAAGCGATAAGAAACGTTGCACTTGTAGGGCACAGTGGAAGCGGTAAGACTACATTAGTTGAGGCGCTATTGTTTGCTTCTGGTGCTATAGACAGGTTGGGCAAAGTTGATGATGGCACTTCGGCTTGCGATTATGATCCGGACGAAATCAAGCGCAAGATTAGTATAAATACTGCAGTTGCTCCTTGTGAGTGGAGTGGCAAGAAGGTGAATTTGCTCGACACGCCGGGGTATCCGGATTTTGTTGGGGATGTTATAGGTGCTCTTAGAGTCTGCGAAGGGGCATTAATTGTTCTTGATGCTGTCGGCGGTGTTGAGGTCGGTACAGAGACTGGATGGGATCATTCAACCTCGCGAGGGATGGCTAGAGCGTTTTTTGTGAACAAGATGGAGCGCGAGAATGCAGACTTTTATAGAGTGCTTGAGCAATTGAGGTCTTCTTTTGGCAGAAATGTTGTGCCGGTCCAACTGCCTATAGGTGCACAAGATTCATTTGCTGGGATTGTTGATCTTGTTGCTATGAAAGCCTACACATGGAAGGATGGGAAGGTTGCTGAGGCAGATATACCCGGTGATATGCAGAGTCAGGTAGATGAGTATCGGGCAGAGTTAGTTGAGGCAGCGGCTGGAACTGATGATGCTCTTATGGAGAAATTTTTTGAGAATGAAACGCTCAGTCCAGAAGAGATGGCTCAAGGGTTGGAGGCTGGGATAAAGGATGGGAGCATAGTTCCGGTTTTGTGCGGCTCGGGCGCACGTCAGATAGGCGTTACAACGTTGCTTGATTTTTTGGCTACTGCGATTCCGTCGCCAGCAGTTATAGAAGCTGAAGGCAAATCACCCAATGGAGAATCAGAGAAGAGGAGATTTGATGGTCTGTTTTCTGCATTGGTTTTCAAGACGATGGCTGATCCGTATGTTGGCAAGCTTACATACTTCCGTGTGTATTCTGGTACGTTAAAATCAGACTCAACTGTTTACAATTCAACAAAAGGCAGAGAAGAGCGGATTGGTCAGATTTATTTCTTGAGAGGCAAGCAACAGGAGGCAACTACTGAGGTTGGAGCTGGTGATATAGCTGCTGTAGCCAAGCTTGCCGAGACTGGCACTGGGGATACTTTGTGCGATAAATCAAAGCCAATAATTTACCCACCGATAGAGTTTCCTGCTCCTGTGTATTCGTTGGCTATTCGAGCTAAAACAAAAGCCGACGAGGATAAGCTTGGACCGGCGCTTGCTAAATTGGCAGATGAAGATCCGACTTTCCGCACAAGCAGAGAGCAGGCAACCAACCAAACACTTATTTCTGGATTAGGTGATACTCATCTTGATATCATCACAGATAGGTTGAAGAGAAAGTTTGGGGTTGAGGTTGAGGTAGAGACACCGAAGGTGCCCTATAGAGAGACTATTACGATGACCGCTGAGGCGCAGGGTCGCCATAAAAAACAGACTGGTGGACGTGGGCAGTTTGGCGACTGCTGGGTTAGGTTGGAGCCGCTTGAGCGCGGAGGTGGTTATGAGTTTGTAGACCAGATTGTTGGTGGTGCGATACCTAGGCAGTGGATACCGTCGGTTGATAAAGGTATTCAGGAGGCTATGTCCAGAGGCATATTGGCTGGTTATCCAGTGGTGGATGTGCGTGCAACTGTCTATGATGGCTCTTTTCATACGGTTGACTCATCGGATATGGCGTTCCAGCTTGCTGGAATACTGGCGTTTCAGGCTGCTGCACAGAAAGCTGGGCCAGTGCTGCTTGAGCCGGTTTTGGCAGTAGAGGTCGTTGTGCCTGAGGAGTTTATGGGCGACGTGATAAGCGACTTTAACTCCAAACGCGGTAGGATATTAGGAATGGAGCAAATCGGTGGTGGAAGGCAGCGAATCAAGGCCACTGTTCCACAGTCTGAAATGCTTAGATATGCTATTGACTTGAGATCAATTGCTCGAGGGAGAGGAACTTTCAAGGCTGAGTTTTCTCATTATGAAGAAGTTCCTGCTCACATTGCACAACAGATAATCGAGCAGGCCAAGAAGGCTAAGGAGGAGTAATTGGCAAAGAAAGCTCTTATAGTAAAGCAGCGGCGTAAGCCGAAGTTCAGTGTCCGCAGGTATAACCGGTGCAGTATATGCGGAAGGCCGCGCGGATACATAAGGGACTTTGGACTTTGTAGGATTTGTTTCCGAGAGATGGCACATCAGGGATTGCTTCCTGGCGTGACGAAGTCGAGCTGGTAGGAGAAGATAGTCGTTGCTAATTGTTTGACAAGACAAGGGCAAATTGGTAAAATAATTGCTTGTTGTCTGCAGGAGGATATTTGATGAGCGTTACCGATTCGATTGCTGATCTTCTTACGCGCATTCGAAATGCAAATATGGCAAATCACGAAAGTGTGGAGGCACCTGCATCCAAGGTGAATCTGGAGATTGTCCGGATTTTAAAGGATGAAGGGTTTATCAAAGGGTTTGAAATGGTAAAGGAAGCGCGGTTTCCAACGGTGCGCATCTTTATCAAGTATGGACCTAAGCGTGAGAAGGTTATTACGAATCTTAAGCGTGTAAGTAAGCCTGGGCTGCGTGTATATGCTAGTAAGGATAATTTGCCAAGAGTATTGCGCGGCTTGGGGATTGCAATAGTCAGCACTTCGAGAGGGATAATGACGGATAGAGAAGCGCGTCGCTTGGGAATAGGCGGCGAAGTTCTCTGCTATGTTTGGTAATTTTATATAAGTGAAGCATTTGACGGCTGCTGATACAGTCGTTTGGAGGTAGCTGATGTCCAGAATAGGATTGATGCCCATCGCCATTCCAGAAGGCGTGGAAGTTTCAGTAGAAGAAGGATTGGTAAAAGTCAAGGGACCTAAGGGTGAGTTATCGGAGGTTGTTCATCCGGATATGGGGATTCGGATTGAAGATGGCAAGCTGTTTGTCACAAGGCCATCCGATAGTCGCGAACATAGGTCGCTTCATGGTTTGACTCGTGCATTGATTGCCAATATGGTTACAGGAGTAACCAAAGGCTATGAGAAAGTGCTCGAGGTTAGAGGTGTAGGCTATCGAGCACAGGTAGAAAATGGAAAGCTTGTTTTGCAGGTAGGGTATTCTCATCCTGTAGAGGTTACACCTAGACCTGGCATTTCGTTTGAGGCTGGTCAGGATGTTAATACTAGGCAGCCTGTCATATATGTGCGTGGCATCAACAAACAGGTTGTAGGACAACAGGCAGCTGAGATTAGGAAGATAAGAAAGCCGGAGCCTTACAAAGGCAAAGGGATAAGATATCAAGGAGAACAGGTTAGGATGAAAGCCGGTAAACAAGGAAAAGCAGCCGGTAAGTAGTTTTCAATATTGACTAGGGAGAAGTGAATGGACAAGAAATCGGCGTTGAGAGTAAGGCGCCATCGCAGAGTTAGAAGAAAGATATTTGGTACAGCGGATAGGCCGAGACTAAATGTGTTTCGCAGTCTGAGCAATATATATGCGCAGATTATTGATGATGTTGGCGCGAAGACAATTGTCTCGGCTTCCACCATAGACCGCGAGCTAAAAGACAAGATAAAGAGCGGCGGCAATGTTGAAGCAGCTAAGGCTGTCGGTGAGCTTGTTGCAAAACGCGCTTTAGAGAAAGGCATTAAGAAGGTAGTATTTGATCGTGGTGGTTACAAATACCATGGACGCGTGAAGTCATTGGCAGATGCTGCACGCGAAGCAGGTTTGGAGTTCTAGGAGGAGATATGCCCAAAATCAATCCTGATGATCTCAATTTGACGGAGCAGGTGATTCGAACTAATAAGGTGCAAAAAACACACAAAGGTGGACGCACCTTATCGTGGAGCGTGCTTGTCGCTGTTGGTGATGGCAATGGGCACGTAGGTGCAGGATTGGGGAAAGCACTTGCTATTCCGGATGCGATTCGCAAGGGGATCGAAGCTGCGAAGAAAAATCTGATCGAAGTGCCACTTGTGGGTGGTACTATTCCACATGAGGTCGAAGTTACGATGGGGGCTTCGAAGGTGATACTGAAGCCTGCTTCTCCTGGAACTGGGGTTGTTGCAGGTGGTGCAGTGAGACCGCTCATGGAACTTGCTGGGGTTAGAGACGTGCTCGCAAAGTCTCTTGGCTCCGACAACCCAGTAAATGCAGCGTGGGCGACGATGAAAGGGCTTAAGCAGCTAAAGAGAGCTGATCATGTAGCTCGATTTAGAGAGAAGCCTGTTGAAGAGATGGTCCCTTGGATGGCTAAAATTGGCTACGATTATGATACGACGGATTTTGATAGCAGCGAGACCAAGTTGGAATCGGTGGATGACGAAGAATCTGTTGATGAACAGTCCTCAGATGAGTAAGTAGTCGGTAAGAGGAAGTTTGGGGTATGATCAAGATAACACTTAAGAGAAGCGTGATAGGGTTTAATCAGAAGCAGCGTCGAACTGTTGAATCGCTGGGGCTTCGGCGTGTGGGATCTGCTGTGGTGCAGGAAGAAACCCCAGCTATTTTGGGGATGTTGCGCAAAATTCCACATTTAGTTGAAGTTGAGCATCTTGCGGAGCCGGTGGAGGATAAGTCGAAATGAAATTGGACGATTTGAAGCCAGCAGTGCCTAAGCAGCCGAGAAAGCGACTTGGAAGAGGTATAGGTTCTGGTCATGGGGTAACTGCTGGGCGTGGTACTAAGGGGCAGAAATCTCGTGGATCGGTGCGTCCCGGATTTGAAGGCGGACAGACACCTTTGCATAGAAGGCTACCGCATGCTCGCGGTTTCAACAATCGGTGGAAAAAAGTGTATGCAGTGGTAAATCTTGATGATTTGGAAAGATTTGAAGCTGGCACGGTAGTTGATCCGGAGATGTTGCAGAAGACCGGTTTGGTGAAGAATCTAGAGGATGGCTTGAAGGTGCTTGGTGATGGAAATATTACCAAGGCACTGACTGTCCGAGCACATAAGTTCAGCAGATCTGCTTTAGAGAAGATCGCAGCCGTTGGCGGCAGTGCGGAGGTGATTGAATAATGCTATCATCACTTCAGGCCGCTTTACGCGTCCCCGATTTAAGGCGAAGAATTATGTTTGTGATGGGGATGTTTGCCCTTTATGTTGCTGGGTTGCATATTCCTGTGTCATCGAGAGTTATTTCGCCGGAAAGCTTGCAGAATTTGGGTGGATTAATCAATTTGATTGACGCTTTCACTGGTGGGGCGCTGAAGAAGTTCTCGATCTTTGCAGTAGGTATAACGCCTTACATTAATGCGTCAATTATTATGCAGCTTCTTGTAATAGCGGTGCCTCAGATAGAAGAACTTTCCAAAGAAGGTGAAGCTGGGCAGAAGAAGATTAGGCTTTATACCAGGTGGCTCACTGGAATTCTTGCGTTCGTGCAGGCAGTTGGAATGACAGCCTATATTCGCGGCGGCGGTATTGATATAAGTACGGCACAGTTTATCCAGATAGCCATAGTGCTCACCGGCGGAACGGCGTTTTTGATGTGGATCGGCGAGATGATTACAGACAAGGGTATCGGCAACGGTGTTTCCTTGCTGATTTTTGGTGGTATATTGGCAAGTCTACCGGTGCAGATATCTGAGTTGACAGAAAAGCTCAAGGCGCATTCAATCCAGTGGTATAACGCAGCTGGGCTTGTTATTGCTTTTTTGCTTACGGTAGTAGCGATAGTTGCAGTTACGCAGGCACAGAGGAAGATACCGATTCAGCATGCCAAGCGAGTGGCTGGTCACAAGGTTTATGGTGGACACAGAACATATTTGCCGCTTAGGGTGAACTCAGCTGGCGTGATTCCTATAATTTTTGCAGTGTCTTTGCAATTTTTGCCTAGCACAATTGCACAATGGATTCCGCCGTCAAGTTCGCTGCATAATGTATTTAACTCAATTGCTATAGCTTTGACTCCTGGGTTGAAGCAGCCGATAGGCACAATAGTGTATGCTGGATTAGTAATATTTTTCACCTATTTCTATACAGCTGTTACTTTCAATGTGCCTGAGGTTGCTGATAATCTGAAGAAGTATGGTAGTGTGATCCCAGGTTATAGGCCAGGGAAGCCAACTATGGAGTACCTAGATAGAGTAATGACCAGGATAACCTTAGCAGGAGCAGTTTTTCTTGCTTTGATAGCCTTGGCTCAGTATATAGTGCCGGATCTTGTTGGGGTTGGGCATACAAGTTTCCGATTGGTCGGTGGAACATCGCTTTTGATTGTTGTTGGCGTTGCGCTTGAGACTATGCAGGCAATTGAAGCACAGCTTACTATGCGGCATTACGAAGGATTTATCAAGTAGGATAGGGGGAATCATCCGAAGCTTCGGCTTCGGTTTGTAGAGCAAATTTGAGGATTGTTTTGTTTGGTCCGCCGGGTGCTGGAAAAGGCACTCAGGCAGAGTTGATAGAGAAAAAGTTTGGAGCGGTTCATATCTCGACGGGTGATATACTTCGCGAAGCGGTTGCCAATGGCACTGAAATTGGTAAATTGGCTAAAAGCTATATGGATCGCGGAGAGCTTGTTCCGGACGAGGTGGTCATTGACATTGCAATAGCGAAACTGCAGGAAATCGGAGATAGCGGTTTCTTGCTGGATGGATTCCCAAGGACTGTTGCACAGGCAGAAGCGCTTGATAAAGCTCTGTCAGCTAGTGGCATTCCTTTGGATACAGTAATAAGTCTGAACGTGCCAGAAGAAGAGATTGTGAGAAGACTCTCTGGTCGGCGTGTTTGCACGGAATGTGGTGCTATTTATCATATTGACAGTATTCCGGATGGTACGCTAAACTGCTTGCTCTGTGGTGGTAAATTAATACAACGTGCCGACGATAATCCGGAATCCATTCGCAACAGGCTTAGAGTATATGATGAGCAGACTTCGCCTGTGTTGGATTATTACCGCGGGCGAGGTATTTTGGTAGAGATCAACGCAGTTGGGACGGTTGAGGAGGTGTTCTGTAGACTGATGGAGGCACTTTGCAGTGATAAAGCTTAAAAACCCTGAGCAGATAGAAAAGATGCGTGCTGCCGGTCAGGTAGTCGCGAGGGCCATAGAAGCTTTATCCGAAGCGATAGTGCCAGGAAAGACTACTACTGGTGATCTTGATCGAATAGCAGAAAGAATAATACTTGCTGCTGGGGCTAAGCCCTCGTTCAAGGGCTACCGTGGTTTTCCGAATGCTGTGTGTGTCTCTGTGAATGAAGAAGTAGTGCATGGTATTCCAGGTGAGCGTGTACTTCAGCCTGGTGATATAGTGGGAATTGATGTAGGTGCCGTTTTGGATGGATGGCATGGTGATTCCGCTGTGACTTTGCCTGTTGGAGATGTATCAGAAGAAGCCAAGAGACTTATAAGGGTCACTCGGGAGGCGTTGTTCTGTGGTATAGAGCAGGCAAGAATTGGGAACAGGATTTCGGATATATCACATGCGATACAGGAGCATGCGGAAAAGCATGGTTACTCGGTCGTGCGAGATCTCGTAGGTCACGGAATTGGCAGCGAGCTTCACGAAGAAGTGGCGGTACCTAATTTCGGAAATCCTGGAGAAGGTCCACTTTTGAGAGAAGGCATGACATTGGCGATAGAGCCTATGATTAATGCCGGAGGTTACGAAGTCGAAAGTCTAGCCGATAGGTGGACTGTAGTTACGCGAGATGGGAGTCTTTCTGCTCATTTTGAACATACGATTGCAATAAGAGCTGGGGGACCTGATATTCTTACTCTACGCAGGGGTGAAGAAGTGAGGCTCAGAAGCAGATGAGCAAGGAGAAAGGCATTGAGGTCGAAGGGACAGTAACGGAAACGCTGCCAAATGCGACGTTTCGTGTCGAACTGCCAAATGGACACAAGGTGCTGGCACATGTTTCCGGGAAGATAAGAATGCATTTTATTAAGATATTGCCCGGTGATCGAGTGCTTGTTGAGCTTTCTCCTTATGATCTGACGAGAGGCAGAATTATATACAGATACAAATAAGGTTTTTGGTTTCAAGATTTGGAAGGAGTTGTTGACGATTGAAAGTTAGAGCATCAGTAAAAAAGATGTGTGATAAGTGCAAGATCGTGAAGCGGGAAGGCGTCCTGCGTGTGATCTGCAAGCAGTACCCGAAGCATAAGCAGAGACAGGGGTAAAGTTCGAACGGAGGTAAATGAGACTTGGCAAGAATTGCGGGAATAGACCTTCCTAGGGACAAGAGAGTAGAGATTGCTCTTACGTATATATTCGGTATTGGGCTTACTCGCAGCCGAAAAATACTAGAGGTTGCAGAGGTGTCTCCGGATACCAGGGTGCGTGATCTTACAGAAGGCGAGATTGCCAGACTTAGGGATGTCATCGAACGCGAGTATCAGGTCGAGGGCGATCTGAGAAGGCAGATTTCGATGAATATTCGCAGGTTGGTTGAAATAGGTTCGTATCGCGGGCTTCGACACAGACGAGGTCTTCCTGTGCGTGGACAGCGTACTTCAACGAACGCACGAACTAGAAAAGGTCCGCGTCGCACTGTAGGAGTGAGAAGAAAGAAAGCAGGGAAGTAACAGATAAGCATCTTCCTTTCATTTATTGGCTGTGAATAATGGGTGTTACTAGGAGGAATCTAGTTTGGCAAGAAGAACAACGACTTCGGGTAGGTCTAAAGCTAAAGAGAGCAAGAATATTGCTCAGGGCATAGCGCATATAAAGAGTACGTTTAACAATACGATAGTTTCGATTACCGATACTGCCGGCAATGTAATCGCTAGCGCTAGCGCTGGGACAGTTGGTTTTAAGGGTACTAAAAAAGGAACGCCATTTGCAGCGCAGATGGCAGCTGAGGCTGCTGCTCGCCGCGCTATGGAACATGGGATGAAGCGGGTTGATGTTTATGTTAAGGGGCCCGGTTCTGGAAGAGAAACAGCTATACGATCTCTCCAGGCAGCCGGGTTGGAGGTCAGTTTGATTAAAGACTGCACTCCTATACCACATAATGGTTGCAGACCGCCGAAGCGAAGACGAGTGTAAAGGATTTTAGGAGAAAACGCGAGATTATGGCAAGTCAGAAGAAACCAGTTTGCAGAATTTGCAGACGAGAAGGCAGTAAACTTTTCTTGAAAGGGGATAAGTGCTTTTCTAGAAAGTGTATAATTGAGAAAAGATCTTATCCACCAGGGATGCATGGTCAACTGCGTCAGAAGAAACTGTCTAACTACGGAATACAGCTGCGTGAGAAACAGAAGCTGCGCCGAATCTATGGTGTGCGTGAGCGCCAGTTCCGCAATTATATGGCGGAGGCACTGAGAAGACGCGGTGTTACAGGTGAGAACCTTCTGCAGCTTCTCGAGATGAGGCTAGATAATGTAGTTTATCGCTTGGGGATTGCCAATTCTCGCAGTCAAGCGCGGCAGTTCGTAAGCCATGGCCTTATATTGGTGAATGGCCGTCGTGTGAATATACCTTCATATCAGACCAAGGTTGGAGACACAATTGAAGTAGCTGAATCTGCCAAATCGATTAGTACGATCCAGGACGCGATTGAAGGTTCCAGTACCAGGGGCATTCCGAGCTGGTTGCAGTTTGATGCCAATCAAATGAAGGGGGTCATTGTCTCAGTCCCGCTTCGAGATGACATTGACACGGATGTTAAAGAGTCCATCATCGTCGAGTTCTATTCAAGATAATAACGGAGTATATGTGCTATGGAGATGGTGACGCCTCGTATTGAAACACTTGAAGATTCTGATGCTTACGGCAAGTTTATTGTCGAGCCGTTGGAGCGCGGGTTTGGGACAACGCTGGGCAACTCTCTTAGGCGTGTGTTGCTGTCGTCTATTCCCGGTGCGGCGATAACATCAATCAAGATCGAAGGTGTTCTGCATGAGTTCTCGACAATTCCTGGTGTGAAGGAAGATACTACGGAGCTTATACTTAACCTTCGAGAATTGAATGTGATGTTTATACGCGATGGGCAGTCAAAGCTAGAGTCGGTTATAAGGATTGATGCACATGGACCTGGTGATGTGACAGGAGCTGATGTAATTTGTCCACCGGAAGTGCAGATTGTTAATCCGGAGGTACATATAGCTACGCTCGATGATGAAACATCGCATTTGAAGATGGAGATGACGGTTGAGGTTGGCCGTGGTTATATGCCGCCGGAAAAACAGGATAGAGCCAGGCATTCTATCGGAGTGTTGCCGGTTGGCGCTATATTTAGTCCTGTTCGCAAAGTTAGTTATATAGTAGAGCCGACTCGAGTTGGACATAAGACAGATTATGATAAGCTTGTTTTGGAAGTTTGGACGAATGGGACTATCAGACCAAGCGATGCGATAAGCGATGCGGCGAAGATATTGGATAAGCATTTACGAATGTTCTTTGATTTCTCAGAGAATCCAAGAAGCAGCCTGATAGACTTCCAGATGGAGGGCTTGACTGCGGGTCCTAAGCCGCCTGATGCGAGGATAGAGGAACTTGACTTTTCTGTGAGAACATACAATTGCCTGAAAAAGGCAAACATTGTCAGTATAAGTGAACTTGTTCAGTACAGTGAGACTGATCTTATGAATATACGTAACTTTGGTAAGAAGTCTCTGAGTGAAGTCAAGGAAAAGCTGGCAATGTTGGGATTGAGTTTACGCAAGAGCAAGGATGGTGCAGCATCAGTTAAGACATCTGATGATGAAGCAGACGACGATTATGAAGAGTCCGAAGAAGAAACTGGAGATGCTACAGAGTAAGTTTATCCGAGCATAATCGCTCGATGGAGGTTTACTAGCTAACTATGCGTCATAGAATTGCTGGAAGAAAGTTAGATTTGCCGACAGATCAAAGACTTGCGCTTTTGCGTGGTCTTGTTAGATCGCTGGTCGAGCATGAAAAGATTGAAACGACTGAGGCCAGGGCAAAGGAAGCTCGGCGGATTTTTGATAAGATGGTAACTACCGCTAAAGAGGGCACTTTGCATTCTAGAAGACAGGTGCGCAGAGTGCTTGACGATGAGGATTTAGTAAAGAAGCTTTTTGATCATATTGTGCCGAAGCTTGCCGATCGTCCGGGTGGATATACAAGGATTACTAGGATAGGCTTTAGGCAGGGAGACGCTGCGCCGTTGGTGAAGTTGGAGATAACTGCTGAATAGCATTTGTGATATGCCGTAATGCGTAACATCAAAGCCATCGTAGAATATGATGGCACTGATTATTATGGGTTTCAGAGGATACCGGGGCGCCGCACGGTTCAAGGAGAGCTAGAAAAAGCTATTGCAACTTTGACAAAAGAAGATGTTCGGGTTTGTGGTGCTGGTAGAACTGATGCAGGAGTTCATGCAATTGGACAGGTAATCAGTTTCGAAACTAGTGGGACAATTCCGACGGATAGAATTGCGATAGCACTAAACTCAGTTCTGCCGAAAGATATTGTAGTGAGAGATGTAGCCGAAGTAGATAAGGGGTTTCATGCTCGATATTCGGCGAAGGCGAGGAGTTATCGCTATATTTTGTGGAATGCTGTTGCGCCGTCGGCAATGATGGCGAGATTTAGTTGGCATGTGCCGAATAAGATCAATCTAGCGGCGATGCGCAAAGCGGCGAAGTATTTGATTGGAAGGCATGATTTCACATCGTTTTCGTCTGGTGACGGGAGCGAGGTGAAGATTAGGGATCTTTTGGAAATCTCGATTCACAAAATCGGAGAGATTGTAACAATAGATCTTACTGCTAATGCATTTTTACGCTGCATGGCAAGGGTGATAGTTGGGACTCTTGTAGATGTAGGTTTGGGCAGGATGGAGCCTGCAGATGTTGTGCGTATACTTGAAACCAGGGATAGGCGGGCGGCTGGCAGGACGGCGCCTGCACATGGATTGGTTTTGATGGGGGTAATTTATTAGTATGAAAACTTTTCAAGCCAAACCACAGGAAATAGAACGGAAGTGGTTTGTTGTAGATGCTGCCGATAAGCCAATAGGTCGCTTGGCTGCGGAAGTAGCGAAAGTACTTCGCGGCAAACATAAACCTATATTCACGCCGCATGTAGACGTTGGCGATTTTGTTATTGTCGTAAACGCGGCTAAGGCTAAGCTCACCGGCAGAAAGGCTGAAGAACCGATATACTGGCATACGATGTATCCAGGTGGACTGAGGAGCATAACTCGCGGTAAAATGCTGCAGGAGAAACCTGAGCGCACTATAACTCGTGCGGTAAAGGGAATGCTCCCCCATAACAAGTTGGGGGCGAAAATTATACAAAAGCTGAAGGTGTATGCGGGACCCGATCATCCGCATGAGGCGCAGATGCCTGAGAAATTGGAGATATAGTAGGAGGAATGTCCTTGGAGCAAACAACTGCAAGGTATTACGCCACTGGCCATAGAAAGAATGCTACGGCTAAGGTATGGCTTATGCCTGGTGAAGGCAAGATAACTGTGAATGGAAAACCAGCAAGCGAGTACTTCGGTCGCAAGACGCTCGAAGTGCTTATAGAGCAGCCATTCGATGTTGTTGGGGCGATTGGCAAGTTTGATGTCGTAGCGAGTGCTCAGGGTGGTGGCATTAGCGGACAAGCTGGGGCTGTGAGGCATGGGATTGCTAAAGCTTTGGTAGAGGCAAATCCTGATTTCCGCCCAATTTTGCGCAGGATTGGTTTACTAACACGTGATCCTAGAGTCAAAGAGCGCAAAAAGTACGGCAGAAAGCGCGCGAGAAGAGGATTCCAGTTCTCGAAACGCTAATAGCCTGTTGTATGATGTTGCGATATTTGATTGTTAGAAATGAGATGGATTTAGTGTTCAGCTTATGAGAATAACCGGCGGTGCAGCCGATAATTATAAATGGTGCTGCACCGCCGTGCAATTTTGTGGTTTTGAAGTTGCGGCGGTTATTATTTGGGGTAGGGGATGTTCCGAGTGGCTAGGCTTTTCTTCTCATTGTTTTTGATTCTGCTGGCATGTGTTGTTTATGCCGATGGAGTAATTACTCTTGAACTTGAGGCGCCGTCTCTACGATCGGCAAGCACATCAACTCAGATTGCAGATTCGAGGGTTACTACATCTGTCACTGGTAAACCTGCCCAGTTGCAGAAGGTTGTCAGAGTTGGTGTGATTACAGCAGATAAATCATCTATTCGATCTCAACCAAACGAACGCTCACGCGTATATTCTACGTGTCTCAAAGGAACGCCTCTTGCAGTCGTTGGTTCATCTGGCTCTTGGTTGGGTGTTTTGATGATAGATGGCAGTGTTGGTTGGATTCCGGCCGATAGAGTGAAGATGTTGGATTATAGAGTTTCTACTGCTTCATTATCCAGGGGGAGCTTTAGCTATCGTGGAGGAAATGATCGGGTGGCTGAAGATAATCCAATTGTGCAAACTGCATTTCGGTATATGGGTGTCCCTTATGTTTATGGTGGTACTTCTACTGATTCTGGCATTGACTGCTCGGCTTTCGTAAGAAAGGTGTTCCAAGAGAACGGCTACAAACTTCCTAGAACAGCTAGAGACCAGGCATCGGTTGGTATTCCTGTTACCAATAGTGATATTAAGCCCGGCGATAGACTATATTTCGCGTGTAAGCACAGCTATGTAGATCACTGCGGCATTTATATAGGCGGAGGATACTTTATCCATGCCTCAGCATCACGCGGTGGTGTTGCGGTGGACAGTTTAGAAGGACTTTACTCTCGCACATTAGTTGCAGTTATGCGCTAAAAATTGTGTTTTTGTGGTTCTCCATCTGTGACTGTTGATTTGTTTACTTTTGATTTGAATTGATAAGTAATTGTAACACTCTGTCTCAGCTGGATTGCTTTCAGTGAACTTGTAGCATTTTGATTTTCCCCGGATGTAATTTTTATCAAGTCCCAGGATTGGCACAAAGATATTGTTTCCCTATATTGTGGATAGGTGCAATTGACTATTTTGCATATTTATCTTGACAGTAGCTAAAGACAATTGTAAACTAAAAAGTCAGCATGAGGCATAGTAAACCAAATTTTGTATTAGAAAGGACTGTATGAATCATTTTGATGGTCATCGGCGCCGTCTTCGTGAACGGTTTCTGAAGTCCGGTTTAGCTGGCTTTGCCGACTATGAGGTGATCGAACTACTTCTCACGTTGGCTATTCCGCGTTCGGATGTGAAGCAACCAGCAAAGGCTTTGATCGCACGATTTGGTAATCTTCGCAGCATACTCGATGCATCTGTTGAGGAACTTCGTACTGTTGCAGGCATTGGTGAGGTTGCACCGGTTGCTCTTAAGATTATTAGGGAAGCGGCAACACTATATTTACAGCAAACCAATGAAGACAACAATTTTATTTCGGACCCGGCATGCCTTGCGGACTTTTGGCGAATGAGGATAGGCGGGATGCACAATGAAGTTTTCGAGGTTGCCTACCTTGATTCTGGTTTACATCTTCTCCGTAACGGAGTCGAACGTCTAGAGGAAGGTACGATTGATCGCGCGGCTGTCTATCCGCGTCGTGTAATTGAGGCTGCGCTTCGGCGTGGCGCTGCAGTGATTGTGCTTGCGCATAACCATCCAAATGGTGATGTCAAACCTAGTGAGCAGGACAAGCTTTTGACGCGGGCGCTGGTCTTGGCAGCCGAAACTGTGCACTTGCGGGTATTTGACCACTTGATCATATCTTTGGATGATGTTTTCAGCTTTCGAAGGGAGGGGCTTATGTGACCATAGCGCCAGTAATTCGCGATAGATTTCCACATCTCAACCAATCACAGCTTGGAGTCATTGGACATCTCGAAGGACCGCTTTTAGTGGTTGCTGGTCCTGGTACTGGAAAGACCTTCACGATTGTTCTTCGTGCGCTTAACCTTCTTTTGCTGGACAAAGCAGAACCTCGAGAGATGATTCTTTGTACTTTTACCGAGAAAGCGGCATTTGAGATGCGTGACCGGTTGACATCTGCGGCACGCGATGTTGGATTCACCGATGATCTATCGGGGCTACGCATTTCGACAATCCACAGCTTGTGCAATAGCCTACTTCAGGAGCATCGCCACAGAATCCCACTTGGACATAACTACAATACTTTGGACGATCTGACTCAGCTTCTTTTCCTATTAGACCACTTCGATGAAATCATAGGATCGTCAGATTCAGATGTGAATTATCTGACGAAGTGGAATCGCAAATGGGATGCAATCAAGAATGCTAGAGACTACTTCAACAAGATCACTGAAGAATTGATTGATTCGGATCGTCTTCTGGAATCTGGCGATCCATTTCTTAGAGCCATAGGAAATGCCTACCGTGCTTATCAGAGATGTTTGTTTGATAACAACCAAGTGGACTTTGCCCATCTCCAGCGGCTAGTTTATGACTATTTGCTAAAAGACCCAAATATTGCTGAGCAGGTGATCAGCGGTATTCGGTGCGTGTTGGTAGATGAGTACCAGGATACTAACTACATTCAAGAGCAACTCCTTTTTAAACTTACCAGCCGCACTAAAAATCTATGTGTTGTTGGCGATGAAGATCAAAGTCTCTATCGATTTCGTGGCGCTACTGTTCGCAACATATTGGAGTTTCCAAAGAGAATTGCTAATTGCAAGGTTCTGAAGCTTACAATAAACTATCGCTCTCATCGTGATATCATCAAGCTCTATGATCGTTGGATGGCTTCTGCTGACTGGTCTAATCCAAACCCTTTCAGATTACCGTTTCGCCACGAAAAAACTATAGAGCCCGATCCAAATGCTGATCACCCTAACTATCAGCCTGTCATCGCTATATGGGGACGTGACAGCCGCGACGAGGCAGAGCGTTTTGCTGATCTCGTAAAGTTTCTGAGGGATAAAAATGTAATTAATGACTATAGCCAAGTTGCGCTTCTTCTTCACAGTGTTCGCCAAAAGCACAGTAATGCTTATCTAGAAGCGTTGGACAAATATGGCATTCCTTTTTTCTGTCCACGTGCTCGAGCCTACTTTGATAATAATGAAATTCGGGATATTATAGCTTGTTTTGCCATTATCTTCGGTTGGGATAAAAATTCTCGAGGAGAAGTGTCGGGCATGGTGGCAGATCTAGCCAAGTATGTAGATGATTCCATTCTCCATCTTTTTCATAGGCTTTCAGGTTATGGATTGTTGGGCGAAGCACTTCTGGATTGGAATAAAGAGATCGCTAACCTAAGGGTGGATGAGACGCTCGACAAGCGCCCGGTGGACTATTTCTATCGACTGCTGGCCTTTGAGCCTTTCAAAAGTGTGATCAATAATGAAAGCGCTGTCCGTAACCTTGCGATTTTCTCACAGCTTTTGAACACTTTCCAAATTTACTATCACTATACTGTAGTCACGCACAAGAATCGAGAGTCTCTTCGGCTCCACTTATTCAACAGTTTTCTAAGTTTGCTCTATGACGGCGGTATCAATGAGTACGAAGATCCTTACCAGCCATTACCAAAGGGATACGTGCAGGTGATGACCATACACCAAGCCAAAGGACTGGAGTTTCCTGTTGTCGTCGTGGGTTCTTTGTCAACGAATATTTCGACTGACAAACAGATTGATCGCGTTCTCGGTCCTTTCTACCATCGCGAGCCATTTGAGCCAGAGGATCGCATTACCTTGTTTGACCGTATGCGCCTTCATTATGTTGCCTTTTCCCGTGCTCAGAATCTGCTTGTGCTTAGTGCCTGTAAATCACCTAAGCCTCACTTTGCGCCTATCTGGGATGGATTGCCGCAGTGGCCATACGTGTCCCGAGATTTGCTCGCAATGCAGTGTTTCAAGAGCCGTGAGCGTGAGCCAATCAAGAAGACCTATACATTCACCGGTGATCTTAGAATCTATGAGACATGTCCGCGGCAGTACCAATTCTTTCGTCATTACGATTTCACTCCTTCGCGTTCTGCAGTTATCTTCTTCGGATTACTCGTCCACCAGACTATTGAAGATATCCATCGTATAGTCCTTGATGGTGGCCTCGGCACGCTTAATGAGCAACGCATACGTGATCTGTTTGAACGCACATTTCGTTTTCTCCTTTTGAGTGATATGCGTCCCATTGGCGATAAGGCAAAGGAGGCGGCTTTCCAACAGGTTATGAACTATTTTAATCAGAACCAGGATGAGATGCAGCGCATAGTCGAGACTGAGGTAGATATTTCAGTTGAGAAAGAAGACTACATTCTTGCTGGCAAGGTTGACATTGTACTTGGCGGTGATGGCAGGCTTGAGTTGTTGGATTTCAAAACTTCACCGCGTCCAACTGACACTGACAGCTCATCGATCATCACTGCCTATGAAGATCAGCTCTGTACCTACGCCTATATTTTGGAGCAGCGGTATGGTAAACGTGTGGACAGGCTGATGCTCTACTGGACTTCTGAGCCGCTCAAGAGAGACGCGCTCATGGTTCTGCCTTACAACCCGCAGCGGGTAGAAATGGCTGGTCAGCGGTTCGATAGACTAGTACGCAGCATACAGGCGTGCAAGTTTGAAGTTAGCAGACAGCCAGAGCCTAAGATCTGCTCTGATTGTGACCTGCGGATGCTGTGCCTTACTGAAGGTATTATCATTTCAAAGACATAAGAAAGAAGCATGGAAGGAGTGGAGTATGGCGAAAATTGAGATAACGAAAACCGAACTGGTCTGGCCCGGTAAGTACAACGAGGATGGCACACTTAAAGAGGTGCCGCGGGTCAGCCTGCCCTTTCAGGTCATTGAACGTATCAACGAGAGCCGCGCTACGCGCGAGGCGAGAAATGTCCAGACGCTCTCACTCTTCGATGTGTGGGAGGGCAAAGAGGGCGACACCTTCGATGAAGGCTGGCGCAATAAGCTCATCTGGGGTGATAATCTGCTGGTAATGGGGTCGCTGCTGGAGAAGTTCGCGGGCAAGATCGATCTCATCTACATTGATCCGCCGTTTGCAACGGGGGCGGATTTTTCGTTCACCGCGCCGATCGGGGAGTCTGGAGAGGAAGTCTTCAAAGAGCAGTCGGTTATCGAGGAGAAGGCGTATCGGGATACATGGGGTAGTGGAGTCGACACGTATCTCGAAATGCTCGTTCCGCGACTGCGACTTATACGTGATCTACTTTCGGAAAAGGGTTCATTGTTCATCCATCTCGGGGTTCAGGTGAACCACTTCATCAGGGTTGCATTGGGAGAAGTGTTCGGTACTGAGAATATCATCGATGAGATTGTTTGGAGCTACGGGACGCCGTCTGGCGGACGTGCTGCTGGCAATAAGATAATCAAGGCCCACGAGTACATTCTTTACGCTGTTAAACGCTACGGCTCACATGTATACAACAAAGAGTATCTTGGCTACTCTGAGAAGTACATCGAAGAAAGATTTACTTTTACCGATGAAGAGGGCCGCAGATACCGAATTCGCACCCGAGGCGGCGGCAAAGTAGAGCGCCAATACCTTGACGAAAGCAAAGGAGTGCCGCTTTCGACGGTCTGGAGCGACGTTAAGCAAACGTACGCCATGCACCTTGTGAAACGCGCTGCAGAAGAGACGGGTTTTCAGACGCAGAAACCAGAAGCTCTTCTTGGGAGAATCGTTTCAATCGCCTCGAACCCTGGCGACCTAGTTGCCGACTTCTTCTGCGGCTCCGGCACTACGCTTGCCGTTGCCGAAAAGCTAGGCAGGCGCTGGATCGGCTGCGACCTGGGGCGATGGGCGATCCACGTTACTCGCAAGCGGCTTCTCTCTATCCCGAACTGCAAGCCATTCGAGGTGCTGAACCTCGGCAAGTACGAGCGCCAGTACTGGCAGGTCGCGACCTTTGGTAATAAGAAGGAGAAATCGCTCGCCGAGCGGGCGCTCTACGAGTACCTCGCTTTCATCCTCAAACTTTACGGCGCGCAACCAGTAGCGGGAATGGCGCACATCCATGGAAAGAAGGGAAGGGCGCTGGTCCACATCGGCGCGGTGGATGCGCCGGTGACCATTGACGAGGTCAACCAGGCGCTCGACGAATGCGTCGCACTCAAACAGACCGAGCTGCATGTGCTCGGCTGGGAGTGGGAGATGGGACTTGCTGGCCCGAACAACGACGTCCGCAAAGGCAGTCCTATGCACGAGATCGCCAGGCAGAAGGGCATAAAGATGCTCCTACTGCAGATCCCGCGCGAGGTGATGGAGCAACAGGCGGTGGAGAAGGGCGACGTGCGCTTCTTCGAGCTGGCGTATTTCGAGGCGAAGATCAATCAGCCCAAGAAGCTCACTGTTCAGGTCGAACTCAAGGACTTTGCCACGCCCAACACGGACCTCATCCCTGAAGACGTGCGTAGCAAGATCAAGAAGTGGTCGGACTACATCGACTACTGGGCGGTGGACTGGGACTTCCAGAACGACACCTTCATGCAGGGCTGGGTGGCTTACCGGACACGCAAAGAGCGCAAGCTGCCCCTAATCTCCGATCCTCACACCTATGAGAAGCCGGGCAAGTACCGCATCCTTGTGAAGGTCATTGACATCTTTGGAAACGATACATCACAAGCCTATGATTTGGAGGTAAAGTAGCCATGGCAAAAGCCGTCATTGCGTACGACAAGGACCTACCGGAGATCCCTGGTCGTAGGCCATGGGAGAAGCCCACTCAGCACCTGGTGAAAGACGACAGAGCGTCAACCGGCTGGCGGGTAGAGGAAGGCAGGCGCCCGAGCAAACTCTTACTCGTGCCCAAGATCCGGCAACAGGTGGACGCTTGGCGGGAGCAGGGCTACCCTGGGGTGAGCGAGGTGACGCGGCGACTCTTCGAGTACTGGTTCGACGAGGACCACGAGGTTCCCGGCTTTGGTGTGCCATTTCGCTATTGGTTTTGCCAAAGAGAAGCGATCGAAACACTGGTTTGGTTGGTAGAAATTGCAGGCAAAAGGGATGCCCAGGAACTGATTAAGTCGTACGCCGAGGTTTACAAGAGAGGGCTTTTCGAGGATAACGTCACTTTTCAGACCACTATGGATGGTCAGCGGCAGCTGCGCCGCTATGTGCCTGAATTGGATGCTGAAGGTGTGCAGGATCTCCCGCCTGAGAATTTGCGGCGATTTGCTTTCAAGATGGCAACTGGCTCAGGCAAGACCTGGGTGATGGCGATGGCAGTGGTCTGGTCCTACTTTCATAAAAAGCGCGTCCCCGGTTCGGACCTTTCCACCAACTTTCTCATTGTGGCTCCGAACGTGATCGTTTATCAGCGGCTGGAAAAGGATTTTGCAGCCAACCGCATTTTCTACGAGCTGCCGATGATCCCCCCGGAGTGGCGCGGGCAGTTCGCTCTCAAGCCCATTCTTCGCGGAGAAGCCAGTGAGCCGGATCCTTCTGGCAACCTGTTCCTTACGAACATCCAACAGCTCTATGAGTCGCGCGAGCAGGAGTGGACGCCGCAGAACGCCGTGGATGCGTTACTTGGAAGAAAACCTATGAAAGACCTCGCTGCTTCTGGTCAGCGTTCGATGCTGGAACGGGTGAAGTCGCTCAAGGATCTAGTAGTAATGAACGACGAGGCCCACCACGTCCACGACAATGATCTGGCCTGGAGTCAGTCTTTGCTTGCCATCCATCGTGTGCTACTCAATGGGCTTTCGCTCTGGCTCGACTTCTCCGCTACGCCCAAAGACCAGAATGGTATGTATTTCCCTTGGACTGTGTGCGACTATCCGCTCGCTCAGGCGGTGGAGGATCATATCGTCAAGGCGCCACTGATTGTGACCAAGGAAGACGATCCGAAGAACCCCAAGAGCGATCCTGACCATGTCACAAAAGACAATATCGCCCAGAAGTACAACTATTGGCTCCATGCGGCCGTACAGCGGTGGAAGGAGCATTGGGATGTTTACAAGAAAAAACTCGGAGTGAAGCCGGTTCTCTTCATAATGGCGGAGAAGAACACCTACGCCGATGCCATTGGAAAATTCCTTTGGGAGATCAAAGAGTTTGGGTTTAAGGAGTCTGAGGTCTTGGTTATCCATACCGACGAAAAGGGAGAAATCACCAAGAAGGACTTGGAGAAGGCCCGCGAGGCAGCCCGGGACATCGACAATAATAACATCAAGGTCATCGTGAGCGTTATGATGCTACGCGAGGGCTGGGATGTGCAAAACGTGACCGTGGTTTTGGGCTTGCGCCCATTCACGGCGAAGGCCGAAATTCTGCCGGAGCAAGTGATCGGCCGTGGATTGAGACTCATGGTCCAAGTCAGCCCCGACCGCATGCAGACCCTCGAGGTTCTGGGCACGCCCAAATTGCTCGACTTTCTGCGCTCGCAGCTCGAAGCCGAAGGCGTTGGTGTCACAACCACCAATACCGACCCTCCCCGGCCGGTCATCATCGCGCCTGTCCAGGAGCGCATTGCCTACGACATCACCATCCCGCTCACTAAGCCGAGTTTGGTTTATGACATCCGAAAGCTCCAGGACATGAAAGTTGAGGAGCTTGAGGCGATCTATGAGCAGGAAGACCTCGCCGAGCCATTTCGGATAAAGCTGAAGTTGGAGTTTGCGACAACGGAGACAGAAGTCCACCAGGACGAGGTCGAGCTTCCGCAATCGCAGGAGTCTCTTGCTTATATTACCAACAAGGTCGTTGACCGTGCGAAGCTCCCGAACCGCTTCGCCGAGCTGTACCCAGTGGTAAGGGATTACGTGGCCACACGTTGCTTCGGCCGTCGTGTTGATTTTGACTCCAAGCCTGTGCGCTCCCATATTGCACGGTTTGAGATACAGGAGGGGATTGCCAAGTATCTTGCTCGCAAGATTGCCGAATTGACAATTGAACGCAGGGAAATTGAGTTCGAGAAAGCTGCTTTTAGGCTTTCAGAAACGAAGCCATTTAGTTGGAGGCGTAATCTGCCACCGATGGTGGGTGAGAAGACAATTTTTAACTATGTTGCAACCTATAATGATTTTGAGCGGCGCTTCGCTGAGTTTCTGGATAGGGCATCAGATGTCGTGCGGTTCGCATCCCTGGGGACTACTGAGCAGGGCGATTCTGGCACGCAGTTTCGAGTGGATTATTTGAAGCCAAGTGGTGCAATTGGATTCTACTATCCGGACTGGGTTGTTGTTCAAAAAACTAGTGATGGTGAGATCAACTGGATTATTGAGACCAAAGGTCGAGTGTGGGAGGGAACTGAGGCAAAAGATGAAGCACTACGCACTTGGTGTGAGCGTGTCAAAGAAGCAACTGGTGTTGAGTGGCATTATATCCGTGTTGACCAACGTGTTTTTGAAAGCAATCAGCCATCTAGTTTAGAGGATTTAATTGATAGTGTAATAGACTATTAGTCATCCTGTTTCTCGAATGACATCCAGATAATGAGAAACGAGATAAGAAGTATTGTTTTTTCCTTGACTCAGGTCTATCGTGTGCGGTAAAATAATGTTGTCGAAGGTGGGCCGTTAGCTCAGGAGGTAGAGCATCTCCCTTTTAAGGAGAGGGTCATTGGTTCGAGTCCAATACGGCTCACCAATAGCAATGCAGTTGCAGTGTTTATGCGCCCAGTTCCCCTATAATTAGTTGCCCTGCTAAGGGCACGTCTGGAGAATGGCAAAGTATAGCTATGCACAGTTTTTCTACTGAATATTACACATATATACACAGCCAATTTCCTGATGCCATTTATCCGCATTGTTTGTGGTTCTCAGCAAATTGAATAGGAGGCTATTATGTTTGATCCAAGAATGAAAAAACTCGCAGATTTATTGGTTGGTTATTCTACGAATGTACAGCCAGGAGAGCGTGTGCTTATAGATTGTGGTGATACGCCTGATGAAATGGTGTCGCTGCTTGTTGAGCGTGTGGTTGAAGCGGGTGGGGTGCCATTTGTTGAACTTAAGAGTGCAAAAGTAAGCAGGACTGTAGCAATGCATGCATCTGACGAACAAATGGAGATACTTGCAGGACGTGATCTTGAGTTTATGAAGCAGATGCAGTGCTATATTGCCGTGCGTGGCAGCTTGAATATTACGGAGATGTCTGATGTGCCGGATGAGAAACTCAAACTCATGCAGAAGCACATGAAACCGGTGCAGGATTATCGGGTATCGAAAACCAAGTGGGTTGTTCTGAGATGGCCTTCGCCGTCAATGGCTCAACTGGCAGGTATGAGCACGCAGGCGTTTGAGGATTTCTTCTTTGATGTATGCACATTGGATTATGCCAAAATGGCAACGGCTGAGCAGCCATTGAAAGAACGGCTTGAGAAATCGAATATTGTGCGAATTGTCGGTCCCCTTGATACTGATCTAGAATTCTCAGTTAAGGGAATTCCTGCGATTATGTGTGCAGGTGACAGAAATATCCCCGATGGCGAGCTTTTCACAGCACCGGTCAAAGATAGCGTTAACGGTGTCATACATTTTAATGCTGGCACGATTTACAATGGCAGACCGTTTGATGATATCAGACTTGTTTTCAAGGATGGTAAGATTGTCGAAGCTTCTGGTTCTGATACTAAGTCGCTGAATGAGATTTTGGATACGGATGAAGGTGCTCGTTATATAGGTGAATTTTCTTTTGGATTTAATCCATATATAATAAAGCCAATGCGAGATATTTTGTTCGATGAGAAAATAATGGGATCTATCCATCTCACGCCAGGTCAAGCTTATGAAGAAGCCGACAATGGCAATCGCAGCAAGGTTCACTGGGATATGGTGCTTATTCAGACTAAAGAGATGGGTGGCGGCGAGATATATTTTGACGGTGAGTTGATACGCAAAGATGGGTTATTCGTACCAGATGACCTGCAGGGGCTGAATCCTGAGAATCTGAAGTAGAATACAGCCGCAGAATCTATTGATTTTGTTCAAACGATTAGAAAAGTCTATAAATTGCCAATACTTTTGGCGATAATGTACCGATAGGGGTGCGGGCTTGCATAACGTATCTGTATGACTCGGCATAACCGGGTTAGCTTCGTAGTGGCCGGATATGTTTCCCGCATCCCTTTCATATTTTTCAATTTAAACCACAAATGCCATCGATTTGTTCATCTGCCTTCTAGCATAAGGGTTACAGTTGAGTAGGGGCAAGTGGTGACCGGCGCTTTCCAGCAAAAGTTTACATAACTATTATTATCAGACATTATTTTTGATTCTGTGGACAGACTAGAACATCTTTCAATCCTTTTTCATCACATAGAAAGAGGATTTGTTTTATCGTTTTGGGCTCCACCCAAAACGTGGTTGTGCATATTCTACTACGATTTCGACTCGTTCGTTTGCAGGATCATTGGCATTGGGTTTGGATTTATCTAATGGGTTCTGTCCTGCTCTACCGGCAACTGCGAGATAGTAAGATGGTATGTGTCCATATTTATGAACTGTGCGGGCTACAGCAGCAGCTCTCGCCGAGGAAAGCTCCCAATCATCAGATTCACCAATTTTGGGAGGAATCGTATGTCCTTCTATCCTAACTCGCCTCCAGAATGTTCTGTTTTGCTTGAGTACTTTGGCGAATAGGATTAAAGATTTCTGCCCATAATGATTAGGAAGAACCAACAATTGCGAAGATTGTAGTGACTCATCCCTTTTCCCTTTCGTTTTGTGAATTATCTCAGCCTTATTTGCAAACCTTATAACTATATTTCCTTCTGTCAATAGTCAGCAAAAAATTCTATGGATTTATAAAAACAAAAAACCGGAAAGCAGGTTTTATCTGCTTCCGGTCTTATTCGAATGATGGAATGAGTTTTCAGCCTGTGTTATGGTGTGGCGGAAGAACGTGCTGATGAGATGCTTTTTTCGATCTCGCGCACTTTTTCGAACGCTTGGCTGATAGCGTCCTGAACGTTTTTAACAGGCTCTTCTTCCTGCGATTTAACATAAAGCCATACAGCTGCAGATACCAACGCCACGCCTGTTATAGTGCCTATTACTGCGGCCAACGTTTTTTTGCTGTCACACACTTTCCAATTCACCTCAATGCCAAAAATGGCTGGCATATAGCCTTTATTTAATCTCTATTCGACGCTCTCCGGAACCTTCCCCACCATCAAGTGAGCTGAATATACGTTTGACGAACGCTATCAGTTCCATGGGATTAAACGGCTTTGTAAGATAACAGTCAACCCCAGACTGCCATCCCTTAAATACATCAGCATCCTGCGCTTTTGCAGTAAGCATAATCACCGGTATATCTCTAGTTTCGGGATTTCTTCTAAGAGTTTGTAGTACTTCAAAACCATCCATATACGGCATCATAACGTCGAGCACCACAAGATCGGGTCGCTCAGTTTGAACTTTCTCGAGCGCCTCTTTGCCGTCGTTCGCGGTAACTACTTCATATCCCTGTCGTTCCAGGTTAACTTGCACAAGTCTGCAAATATGTTTCTCGTCATCAACTGCTAATATCTTTCTTGGCACCGAAGCAGCCTCCTCTCACACATTCAACAGCAGTATACCATCACACTCGAGTGTGTGTCAAACACAAATCGAGGTTTATTTATAATCAGTAATCTAATCGCTCAAAAGATGTCCTGAGCCGCCAGTCTGGGGCTTGTCTCCGCCCATAGTCTGCAGGTAGTGGCTCAGGCTCGCCGCTGCGCAAAGGTACAGTAACCGTCAGCGTAGGAACAGCTTCTTTGGATGTATTCGCCAGCATGTTTACTTCTGTTACTTCTACAAACACATAATACGTTTTTCCTTCATAGTCTATGCGTACTATCGGCACAGCATTCGAATGTCCATAGGTGTGGATTATAACTCCGTCTGATGCGAAGAAATATTTGTCTGTAATTATCGTGCCATCGTCATCCGTTTTGAACTCTCTGTCCGGTACATTGTCATAAACCTTAGCATACCAACCGTCGCCCGGTGCAGCCCAATAGACTTTAACCGGTGCGTTGGTCAGCAATTCTCCATTCTGTCCGACGAATTTTATCTTAAACTGCTTTGGAATATCCTGCAAGAATACACCTATGTTGCTTGTACCATTGCAGTTGCCACCCTGCGCACGCTGTCCAGCTACACGGTTAAGCATAACCACTTCATACGGCCCGTATATTTCATAAGGACCGCCCATATTACCTTCGTATTTATTCCAGTGTACGATACCTTCTTTTTGAAGGTAGATGCCTACTATCCACCGGTCTTGGTCGTCTTTGATACGGATGTTGGATTTATCAGGGTCTTTTGAATCGCCAACATGTACATCTAGTCCATAAGTATCTATCAAGTATCTAGCGTGACTCAGTTCGTGAATCAGCGCAAGATCTAAGAAGAACCAGTGAGTGGAAAGCTTACCTGCTGCAATATCTTTTTTGATTTGCTCAAAGTCAACATTTTCTTTCCACTGGTCGAATTTATAAGGGAATCCCCAAAGCAGGTCAACAGTTTTTTCTTCGAGATTAGGGAAGTTCGTTGGCCAATCGCCGCCTTGGAATGGGATTGCTTGATCAGGAACTACACGCACAAGATCGAGCCGCACCCTGTCCAGTGCGCCATTTGGAGCCTCTGGGTATCTGCTGTTAGCTAACATCTTGTTCCATTGTCTAATCTGCCGTTGTCCCCAATCAGCGAAACTGTTTGAATCGTCCAATCCAAGTTTATACTGAGTCTCATGAAACTGGTCGGCATAACTTCTATCAACGTAGAAACCTACTGCAAGTGCATCAGTTGCGAATTCAACACGGTTGTTATGTTTGACAAACTCAGATATTGATTTGTCAGGATTTATTTCGAAGAGCAGATTGTGTCGTTTTTTCTCCCATCTCCATGGTAGATCAACTGTAACGATTTTACCTGCAGGGATGGTAATAGTCCCCTCGCCTACTGTCTGACCATCTAGTTTCCATACATAGGCTGAGGTTACATCTTTTCGCCCCCAGTTTTGAACATGTGCGCGCCATATAACCTTCTGACCTTCCACAGGCCAGCCTCCGCCTTTTCCGTCAAAGTCGATGCGTGGCAGACGTTCGACGAAAAGCGCGTCCAGATCAAGCTCGCGGTTTTTATATGTGCGTGGTGTGACTGTGACGTTAGCGGTTTTTGTAAGATTTCCTACTTTTACGGTAATTGGGATTTTCCCAGGCTTTGTAAGCACTAGTCCTGTGCTATATTGCCATTTTTTGACTGATTTTGATGTTGAAGACAACACTGCTATGGCAGATGCGTCAAATTTTCTGCCATCTTCGGTCTCGGCGATTATTTTGGGAAGGAACAGGCTGTCAGCAGGCCTGGTTGAATTATCATCAAATGGCATATATATAGCTTTTTCGCCATCACCATGAGATGTACGGACTTTATATTCTACTGTCATAGATTTGAGTTTGACCGGCTCTAGAAACTGCCATTCAGATATGTGAACGTAGTCATCGCCTTCCAATCGCTTTATATCCAATCGAAATGCAGCGTATGAAATAGGTTTCGTGCTTACGAATACCACGTCTCCACTTTGATCAGTAATCCCACTTTTCAGCAGTTTGTAGGTGCCTGTTTTATTATGCAAATCTTCTGCGTTTGCGGCTGCCGCAAGTGTGAACTCATGTTTTGCTGCAATTGTTTCTATGCGCAGACCATATGAAGATACACTCTCATCAAATACGATTTCGACAAACGCTGGGTTGATAGAAGGCGTACGAATAAGCTTGCCGCCTTCCCCATCAAATAAATCGGCGGGTGTGCCTATATCAAGCTTGGTGGTATTTGCTTTATATCGTTCTTCTAATACGACTGATGGGGGTTTTGCGGGCGCGAAAATCATCCCGCCGCTTGCAATTAGTTTTTGAGCGCTGCAGATATTGTGCGATACTGCCAAGTACAACACAAAAGCTGCAACAAATAATTTGCGTGTCATTTTTTACTCCTTGTTGAAATGCCCTGCTTCTACAGGGGGATGGCTTTTCCATTATACAGGATTTTGCAGAAGCAGGATGCATAGCATAGGTGTTTAGATGTGTAAAATTGACACACAATCATCTAGTTTGAATGTTACTGCTACTGTTTTGTTGCCCTAATAACCTGAATGTTTGTTACGTCTTTGCTGCTGCCACGAGTCAATGTAACTGATATATCAGAGTCATCCGTGCCTTTCAGTGTGAATATTGCCATTTTTTGATCGTTTGCAGACTGGTTGAATGAGTTCTTGACATTCTTCAGGTTTGATTTGTAGAACTCGAACACTTTCTCGAAATCATCAGGTGTTGTAAGCAAATATTGTTTCGTCGCTTTGTTGCTGCCTGATTCATTGCTCTCATATGATCCTTCGAATTCTTGAACAGCTCCTGGGTAAACAGGCACTCCAAGTTCGGCTTCTGTTACTGTTTTCTTTTCTACTGATGCAGTAGTTTTTCCCTTGTCAGATTGGATTTCTACTTTTTGTGCTTTGCCATTCTTATCAGTTACGGTTGCTTTACCGCCAGGTGTGTAGAACGTTCGACTTCTTGAGCAGCCAGAGACGGCAATCGCAATTGAAAACACAAACAGCAGACAGATGGTTAAGTTAATGATTTTCATTCCCGGCCTTCCTAGTAAAATCTATTTGTTGCTTTTCTATCAAAATCCGGAGCAACTTATATGCCGGATTGTATCATAAATCGCAAAAGTGTCAATAGAAGAAAGCCTGCTGTTAGCAGGAACGGGGTATGTTCGGGTCGAAACAACTATTGGGTGATATATTGTGAAGCTTGCAGATATTATACATAATCTAGAGAAAATAGCGCCGCCACAGCTTGCATACGAAGGTGATAGGATAGGACTTCAGGTCGGCGATGTAGGTTCGGATGTAAGGCATATTGTTGTTGCGGTAGATCCAACACCTGCTGTAGTAGATTTTGCAATTGAATCAAAAGCAGATCTTTTGGTTACCCATCATCCATTGATCTTTACACCGCTTAACAGTTTGGCAGCAGGTAATATTGTCCAGGATAGAATAATCAAGTTGATAAAAGCAGGAGTTGCTTTGTATGTAATGCATACCAACTATGACAGTGCGCCGGAAGGTATAAATGATTCACTTGCTAATCGGCTAGAGATTAAAGTAACCGGCAATCTGCGAGCTAATAACTGTGCGAGGCTTTTCAAAATTGTTGTTTTTACACCTGTCGAGGCAGTCGAAAGTGTGAGAGATGCAATGGCTGATGCTGGTGCAGGTGTGATAGGCAATTATTCCCACTGCAGTTTTCGCACGCAAGGCATAGGCACTTTTCTGCCGCAGCCGGGGACAAATCCTGTCATAGGAAACATCGGCGCGGTTCAGTCAGTCGAAGAATATCGTTTGGAGATGATTGTAGCGGAATCTAATTTGGATGAGGTAATAGATGCAATGATTAAAGCGCATCCGTACGAAGAAGTTGCATACGATATTTATGCGCTGGAGAATAAGGTTTCCGCTTATGGATATGGGCGAGTTGGCAATTTGGAAAACCCTATTACTCTTGGTGAGTTCGAAAATATTGTTAGAGATCGGATTTGCAGTGGATCTTTGCGTGTGGTTGGAAGCAAGGATAATATGGTACAAACAGTTGGCTTATGTGGTGGTAGCGCTGGAAAATTTATCAAAGATGCTAAGAGTAATGGTGTTGATGTTTTCTTGTGTGGAGAGATGAGCTATCACGAAATGCTAGATGCTGATGCAATGGGACTCGCTGTGATTGCAGCAGGCCATTATGAGACTGAAAAGCCAGGAATGGAAGAATTAGCTAATCGGCTTGATGCTGAGTATAGAGATGCACAGATATTGGTAGAGTTTAGACCATAGAAACCTAATGCTACACAATGCACATTTCACATAGTGGATTACGGTAGCATGATATATTTACTAGTTTTCCAAAATACAAGCAAGAAAACCAGGAGACAAGCGCGAAATTATGTGCTAAGAATATAAAAGGAGGATGTAAAGAAAATTGACTGGCAGGGATATTAGATTTGGAATTATTGGATGCGGAATGATAAGTCCATGGCATGCTGCGTCTATAACCAGTGCAAACGGCGCCAAGCTTGTCGCTGTATGTGATATAGTTCGGGAAAAGGCGGAGAAATTGGCAGCGGAGTACGGCGAGCCTAAGGTTTATGTGGATTATCGTGAACTTTTGGCTGATCCGCAGGTGGATGCTGTATGTATTTGTACACCTTCGGGCATGCATTCTGATATGGCGATAGATGCTGCCAGAGCCGGTAAGCATATTATGTGCGAAAAGCCCATTGATATATCACTGCCAAAGATAGATGCCATGATTGCTGAGTGTCGGAGAATTGGCGTGAAGCTTGGATGTATATTTCAGCGTAGGACGTCACCTGTTTGGAACAAAATAAAAGATGCCATTGCAGCAGGTAAGCTGGGGCGAATGGTTCTTGGTGATGCATATATGAAGTACTACCGAAGCCAGGAGTATTACGATTCTGGTGAATGGCGCGGCACATGGGCATTGGATGGAGGCGGAGCGCTGATGAATCAAGGAGTGCACTGTGTTGATATGCTCCGTTGGATTATGGGTCCTATTGAGAGTGTGTATGCATATACGGATCATTTGGTGCGAAATATCGAAACCGAAGACACCGCAGTTGCAGTTTTGAAGTTCAGAAATGGTGCTTTCGGTGTTTTGGAAGGTACTACTTCTGTGTGTCCAGGGATGGACCATCGGCTTGAATTTCACGGGGAGTTCGGGAGTATACGAGTTGACGGAGAAAAGATTGTTGAATGGTCGGTGCCAGGCGAAGAAAATGTCGCAGAGGGAAGCACGTCTGATATAGATATAAAGATAGGTACGGCGGCTTCGGATCCTACCACTATTGGAATGGAAGGACACAAAGCCCTGATTCAAGATTTTGCAGATGCTATTAGAGAGGATCGCGAGCCTTTGATTACAGGTGAAGAGGCAAGGAAGGCTGTGGAAGTTGTGCTGGCAGTTTATGAATCGTCGAGAACAGGACAGCCAACTAAGCTACCACTTAGCTATTGATAACTGATATGGTTTGTGTTAGTGATAAAGATAAGTTGAATAGATCAACAGCACGTAGAGAATCTGCCTTTATTAAGAAAGCAGATGCGCTGGCGGCAAAGGGGCTTTACGATGAGGCTGTACAGCTCATAGAGCAAGTTATAGCTTTGTCGCCATCGAAAGCTGCTTATTATGTGCGTCTTGCAGATATATATTGTGCTCAGCGTAAGCTTGACAAGGCGGTGAAGTCAGTAAAGCGTGCAATTGATCTTGAACCTGAAGATCTATCGTTGCATGAGACCCTACTTCAACTGTATATGGAGCTGAGTAGATTTGAAGAAGCAATTCGTGAAGCGAAAAGTATATTGAAGACTCACCCGAGAAATCTCTTTGTTCGCGAAGTGCTCACTGGTGCATTGCTTCACTGTGGAAGACTTGATGCTGCACTTAGAGCGGTAAACGAATTAATTGCTCTGGATCCAACGGATCCGTCTCATTATTTCAAGAGGGCGGTGATTCTACAACAAAAAGGCGATTTGTCTAGGGCAATGCAGGAATTTTCTCGTGTTTTGTTGATGGATCCTGATTTTGACTTAGCTGAAGCTGCCAGAGAAGCTATTGGTGCTTTGGATGGTTTTCAACTGCGTCAGATAGCTACTCTAGCAAGCGAGGATGCCACGTTTTACGCCAAACTTATTAGAGATCCCGAGTTGGCGGTAGCTGAAAGAGGTTTTGTACTCAGTGTTGCAGGACTGCTTACACTAAAGCAAATAGATTTCCAAAATATCCCAGATTCAGATCTAAATCTCCAGCGCTATTACCACTGAACAAGTTTTGTTGGTAGCGGCAGCTTTGAGCCCTAGCGTAGAAATTTAGCCAGATGCAAGTTCTCTTGCATGGCGGAGTATTTTCATTATAGCCACCGCGATGTCCTTCATGTCCTGTCTTTCTTCGAGCAGGATCGAATGAAACAGCCAAACTGCCTCTGAGTCACATATTCGTTCAACTACAGGTAGTTTTATCTGAGAATAATTTATAGCAGGGCGTCCGTAGAATGAACAAGCCATAGGACAGCCGTTCGGATTAGTGACAAAGAGCTCCTCACGATAAAGCGGCACGTATCCTGAAGCACATGGGATGCCTTCAGCTTGCAGTGCGTTGATAAACTTGTCTCTTGTAAGACCTGCGAATGCAGATGAATCGTATCTAAATATGTAAAGATGTTGGGCATTGCTGGTAACACGAGGATCGCGCTTTTGTGGCTTAATGCCGGGTATTTGTGAAAGCAATTCATTTAAATATGCAGCATTTTCTTGCCGTTTAGCATGCTGTTCTGGCAGTCTTTTCATCTGTGACAGAAGCAATGCAGCCTGAAACTCAGTCATTCTATAATTGCCGCCCAGTACTCGGTGTTCGTACCAAGCTCCACCTCTTACACGGCCGCAGTTGTGAATTGACCAAGCCCTATCCGCCAATTTTTCATCGTTGGTTATTATGATGCCGCCTTCACCGCTGGTAAGATTTTTACTGTTTTGGAAACTGAAACTCCCCATATGTCCGAATGATCCCACCCTTTTTCCTTTCCATTCACTTAGATGCGCATGTGCACAGTCTTCCAACACATATAGTCTATGTCTGTCGGCAATATTCATAATTGCATCCATATCAGCAGGACAACCACCAATATGTACCACAACAATTGCCTTTGTTTTGTTTGTTATAGCTCTCTCGATTTCCTCAGGATCTATATTCAGTGTGTCTTCGTCAATATCAACGAATATTGGAATCGCATTTACCATCAATATTGCGCTTGCCGAAGCAATAAATGTATAAGGTGTAACGATAACCTCATCGCCTGCGCCAATCCCCATCGCTCTTAATGATATCTCAAGTGAGACAGTTCCATTGCACACTGCTATCCCGTATTTGCAGTTATGCATTTCTGCAAAACGCTGCTCGAATTCAGGCTTGTATTTGCCTCCTATCCCACCCCAGACATCTTTTACAACATCTGTAACTGCAGTTATATCGGTATCGTCATAGATAGGCCATTTGGGTTCTGGTTTTGTCCTGACCTTCTCTCCTCCTAGAATAGCCGGCAGTTCGTTTATTCTTGGGTCTTGTTCTACTTCGGCAAGCAAATTGATGGTCATACGTTTATAATCCTCCGCTGTTATTCTATCTGGTTTTCATGTAGGTTGTATATTAATTGGCGAAAGCACATCCACACTCCTTGAGTGCCTTACGTCCAGCTTCTACCAATAGCCTTTCAGATTCTGGACCTATCATTTGAAGTCCATATAGTCTATACGCCCAATTAGTTTCATAGCCGCCTTCCTCGTATGCATAAGCTGTCGGCATATAGCCAATATTTCCATTTACATAGCCTGCTGTTATAACTTTATTGCAGCCCTGTGATATTTGCCAACCTATTTCAACGAACGGTTCACCAGGCAGCCCTACAATAAAAGATTCACCCAATCGAAAAGCTTGGACTTCAATATCGATTGATTCAGCAATCTCGCCTGCTTGTTTTGCTTTTCTTACTGCATCTATCCATTCTAGCTCGCCTTTGATGCAGTCTACAACAGCTTTATCGCATGAGTTAACTTTCAGCAATTCTAAGTCCAACTTTTTACGTGATTCTTGTTCTATATTATATAATTCTTCTTCAGATGGTGCTGGTAGAAGAGGTAATTTAACAGACACCATAGCTGAAGCTATATCGCCACCGCAATTTTCTGTGCTTGATAACGAATGAACGATTGATTTGCCAACACTGCGCCCTACTCGTTCTACAACATCATAGCCTCCACGCTCACGCGGATTTATATCGCCACAGCATCCTTGCAAGAAGATTGCTATATTATCAGTGGATTGTTCGATTGTGTTCGATGCAACACCCATCCACTCAGCACTGATGCAAACGTTATCGCATCCCATAACTGTTCCGTGGCAAGGATAGTTCCAGATTACAACACTTGGCATTGAGCGTCGGTTGATTACTATTACCTTCACAGTAGTTTCTTCAGGCGGGCCTTGTTCACTTGGCATTTTTCGTACATACCCTCTGCGGTATTGTCCTAAGTCTGATTTAGCGGTTGTCCAAAATAGTTCTGCTGTTTCCAGTTGTTGTGATGCTTCGACAATGGCTTGTGCGGCAGTTTTCGTAAGCCACTCGGTATATTCTGTATTTGGATTTCCACAGGCTCTGAGCATAATCGTTGCTGGAGCAGCGTGAGTATGTGAACAGGCAATCATTATTGAGTTGGCTGGAATATCGCACTGTTGGGTTACTATCTTGCGTATATGTTCGACTTGCAAAGCGTTAAGTCCAAGTAGATCGAGCGAAAGTATGCTCAGCATCTGATTGCCATCACTTATGACCAGCGCTTTAGCATACAGATCGTCTTTAACGCATCTAGCAGAACTTGGTCGTCCTGCGTAGCCAGTAAGATCTATACCGATAGGAGGTGTTATTTTTTTTACTGAAGTGCCTGCTTGGATCATATACTGCCTCGGTAAGATGTTGTGAATCCCCTACCCTTTTCCCGAAAGTTCGCGCTGTTTTTCACGTTCGATATCGCGTTCGGCTATGGCTCTACGTTTATCGTATAGCTTTTTGCCTCTGCCTATACCTATTTCGAGTTTTGCCTTGCCGCGCTCGAAATAAATCTTGAGAGGAATGATTGTTAATCCTCTTTGTTCTGCTTTTGATCGCAAACGATGTATTTCGTCTCTGTGAAGCAGCAATCTGCGAGGACGTCTAGGATCCACTGTCCAACGATTGGCGAACTCATATGGTGCGATGTACAATCCATGAACAGTAACCCCGTCCTTCTCTACACGGCAGAAACTATCCTGTAGATTGACTTTTCCTGCACGAATGGACTTAACCTCCATTCCAACAAGTGCAATCCCGGCTTCATAAGTATCTTCTATGATGTAATCGTGGTACGCTTTGCGATTAGTAGCCACGATTTTACGAGTTTCGTTGCTCATAGCAGGAAGTATTATACCAGCTTTGCGGCTAGGTAACGAGTTTTTACAGTGGGTTTACGGGTTTCCCGTTAACTCGCTTCTCAAAGTGGCAGTGAGGACCAGTGCTCCAACCTGTACTCCCGGCAAGTGCAATAATATCGCCCTTTGATACTTTCTGTCCGACGTGTACAAGAAGCTTAGAGTTGTGTCCATAAAGTGTAGATATACCGCCGCCATGGTCAATAACTACAGTATTCCCATAAGCACCCATCCATCTGCTTATAATTACTTCTCCGTCTGCTGCAGCATGTATCGGTGTGCCTGAAGGACACGCAATATCTACTCCAGTGTGAAGTGAGTACACTTTTGTTATTGGATGTACTCTGTAACCGAACCGGCTGGTTATGCGTCCATTTACGGGAAGATCTAGGCCTCCAGTGAACGGTGTGTTTAGGCGGGCCTTGCCTTTAGGCGTCATCTGTATGCGTCGGATCAATTCGGCAATTCGCTGGGATTCTGCTTCAAGCTCTGCCAGCATGCGCTCGTAGAGCCTTCGATTATGCTCGATTTCATTGAGTCGAACACGTTTAGTATATTCCAACGCTGCTACGTCATTTCTCTGGCTAACTAGTTGGGCTTGCAAGCTTGCAATTCTTTTTACTTCGGATGCTTGTGCACGCTTGTCAGCTTCAATCTGACGTTGGACTGCTTTTATATCTTGTATCAATCTGGTATCGCTGGATACTATTTGCCGCACATAGTATCCTCGTGAGACATAAGTACGCATATCTCGCGAGCCAAGTAGCACATCTACATATGCTATATCTCCACCTTTATAAATATCCACGAGCCGTCCTGAAAGAAGCTCCATCCTGCGTTTTAGATACTTTTCTGATGCTGCAAGCCGAGCATTTATACGCGCGAGTTCTCGTTTGGCGCGTATCAGCTTTGCATTGTTGGACTCAACACTGCTCTGTACTTCTGCCAGTTTGCGTTGCGTTGCATTCAGGTCTAGTTTGGCGTAATGCTTTTTTATTTCGGTTTGTCTGATTAGCTCTTGTGTCTTGCGGATTTTGCTGTTCACAGTTTTTAGCCTGCGGTCTAATGCATGTCGGCTTATTGCAGCCTGATCGGCAGCAGATGACTGTACAATTGTTCCAGCAATCCCTAAGCAAGCCAGTATCAGAGCTACTTTAATAATTGGTTTGAACCTGTTCATCATACTGCCAAAACTATTTAGAACTTCAGAAATCGCCTTGCTGAGAAAAAACTGCCTATTGCACCAATCAAAGCACCTGTACATACCAGTGTACTTATGAAAGCTTGCAAAGTTATACCGCTTGATATGTTCCTCATCATAAGTGGAAATCTGGTTAGTACGTAATGAGCAACATAGTCTGATCCGGCAGTAACAATGCCTGCTGCAATTACTGCACCCAATGCTCCCAGCACAATGCCTTCGATAATAAGCGGAGCCTTTATGAACCAGTTAGTTGCGCCGACTAGCTGCATTATCTGGATTTCATGACGGCGTGCAAACAATGTTAACCTTATTGCATTGCCTATTATAAATGCGGTAATTATGCTCAACACTATTACAGCAGAGATTCCCAATATTTTGACCAAGTCGGCAATCGCAAGTACATGTCCGTAAGTCTGATCGCGTGTAACAACATCATCTACTCCAGCTACGCCGCGAATCTTCTGTGCAAGCTCTTCAAGACGTCTTGAATCTTTAGCTCGCACACTAATAGCATAAGGGAGAGGGTTATTATCTATCCCAGCCAGATCTATATTAGAACTCAGTTTCTTTTTCAGATTTTCCCATTCTTTATCACGCGGGAGAACCTCAACACTTTGGGCAAGAGGTATTTTCTTTATTGATTCTGCGATTTTAATTGCATCCTGTTCGCTTGCTTTCTGCGATGTAAAAGCCATTATCTCAAAATTTGCCAATTGTGTTTCAACAAATCTGTGGCTTCCAGCAATTAGAAGCGCAAGTCCTCCAAGCACCGCCATTGAAAGTGCGATGGTAGAGAGCGAAGCAAGTGATGCCACACCGTTTCGCCAAATGCCTACGAATGCTTCTTGTATAAGATATTCAATATTGCGCAAGTTCACTTTGACACAAACTCTCCGGCTGAGTGACGTGATAGGTGCTGGATTCTTGATCACGCACAATCCGCCCACAGTCGAGGGCTATGACTCTACGCATGAGACGATCCACTACCTGATTATCGTGAGTGGCTACAATAACTGTGGTCCCTCTTTCTTCATTTATATCTGCTAGTGTTTGAATGATCCCCAAAGATGTTTCCGGGTCAAGGTTTCCGGTGGGTTCATCTGCAATAAGGATGGGGGGATTATTAACCAGCGCTCTTGCAATTGATGCACGCTGTTGCTCTCCTCCTGAAAGCTCCAGAGGCTTCGAATCGGCACGATCCAAAATCCCTACTAACTTGAGCGCTTCACAAATCCGCTGCCCCATTTCCTTTTTTGGCACAGAAGTTACTCTCAAAACGAAAGCAAGGTTTTCCCACACAGTCTTATTTGGCAGCAGTTTAAAATCCTGAAACACCACGCCTATTCTTCGCCGCAGGTAAGGGACTGACTTGTTAGGTAATTTTGTTATGTCTTGTCCTGCTACAATGACTTTTCCTTTAGTAGGAAGCAGCTCGCGATAGATAAGCTTCAGAAGTGAGGATTTGCCACTGCCGCTTGGTCCGACTATAAAAACGAACTCGCCGTGCGCCGCCTTCAGGCTCACATTTGACAGCGCTTCGACACCGTTCGGGTAGACCAGAGATACGTCGCAAAACTCGATCATTTGCTCAAGGTCTCCCGCAGTCCGCCTGGACGCGCGGCACTGCTGATAATAGTAGATATTCTGCGAGATCTTTGTCCCGTTCTTTACCTGCGTGATTATACTCCAAATAGTTTTCTTGTGCAACAATTAGTTTGATTCAACGATGAAAAAATAGCATTTTGCAATGTTGTTTAGGCAACAAGTAACTATCTGTGGTTATTTTACTTGTCGTAAAAAGTTGTTGCGATATAGATCTTCGATGTCACGCTTTATGTCGGCATAGGTAATCTTGTGGTTTGCCGCTATAAGAGCTTCGTAATAGTCAGCCAATGTTTTGGCAATAATCTCTCTCGAGTATGCCCATTTGTAGATTATTTGTTCCAGTACTCGAGCATCGGAATGCTGAGGTATGAAACTTGTTCCAAGAAGCTCAAACCGCATTTTTGTTATCTCTTTAACCATATGCTGAGTGTTCAGAAACCACCAACATCCAAATGGTGTAAGATTGCGAAATTTACGAGCGGTTACGCAGAATTCATGTTGGTTTTCACGCGAAAGCATTGTTACTAGAAATCTAACATTTGGATGTTCTGAGCACAATCTTTCAATTGGAAGCATTGAAGCACGGCTAAGCGCATCGCCTGCAAGTCCAAGGTTTGGGTTAACTCCGCGTCTAACCCCGATCATCAATCCAACAGGCAGGTTCATTTCTTCAGCCATTGGTAGCACGCTCTGCGAAAGCATTACTGCGCGTGGACTGGCTTCTGGATATTCAAAATCAGGTGGAAGTGATACAGCTAGGTATAAAGCGTCCATCTTACTGCACCATTCGCGCATAAATCGTCGAATTTCTGCGAATGTTGTGTCTCCAAGACTTTCGTCAACCTTGTAACCCCAGTCGCTCATTCTTTTGCACGCACTGTTCCAGTCATTCAACATTGCATCAAGTCTTAGAGCTGCGCGGAATTTGGGGTGTTTCAGTCCTGTGGTATCCCATACTGTTCTTTCTAGATCGTCGAATGGATCATTTGTCATCACAAGCCAGTCTATGTTGGCTTTGTTTATTATTTGCTCGACGTATGATTCTACATTCTGTGAGCGGAAGAAATCTCTATAAGGTTCTAGTGTTCGCGATTTTGGATCTAAACCAAGCTCTTTTAGTATTGTTACGACGCCTCGGCAAGATTCACTTATTGGTGTTCTTTCAACAAAAAGCGTCTGCCAAACAATGTCTGCCTGCTTGCTTTTAGGTAATGCCCAAAATCTTTCATAAGGCATGTCAATCCATCGGAATGCTTCAGATATCAAATAGTGGTATGTCAAAATCTCATCTATTCCCCAAAGCAGCAGAGAGCCGAATTCCGGAGCGAACAGATGAGTATGCATATCAATGGCTTTTACCTCGTTTGTGGCGGTCCGAATGCTGCTTAGAATATCTTCTCTAGTCTGAATCATGCTCTCGCTATTTGTCATCTCAACCTCAGAATACTATTACAAGTTTGAACGCTTTCCTGTTTAATTTGGCAGATTCCAATTCTTTGAATACACGAGGCACATCTTCTAGTGCAATTTTAGTCAGCCAATCGCTCACTTGAAAACGTCCATTTTTAAGCCAACTGAGCGCAATAGGATAGTCTCCAACTGCAAAATTGCATGAGGTGGTGATTTTGCGTTCGCTGCCTATACGCATGAAATTGAATCTCATATCGGCATCGTGAACTGCCATATTGACCAAAGTGCCGGCTTTTCCCAAAACAGACAAACCTATATCTAGGCTTTCTTGTGTCCCAACACTGTCAAAAACACTTCCAAACCCTTCTTGCACAATGCCAGCGAGATTCCTTTTGATTGATTCTGCATCCAGTCCAGCAGTATTTATCGCATAGTCTATACCTTGTTTGGAAGCTATCTCTATCGCGGTTGGCGAAACATCAATTGCCACTACTGGGCAAGCGCCCATATTTTTTGCAGCCTGAGCTATGCCATTGCCAGCTGGTCCAGCTCCTATCACTAATACAGGTCTACCGGGTTGGATATCTCCTCTGTGCGCAACATGAACGCATACGGCGAGAATGTCCATCATTGCTGCTTCTTCGGATGGAACATTATCCGGAAGTTCATAGCAATTTTGTGCCCATGCGGGTGCATAGCAAGCGTAGGCTCCAGGATAAAACAACTGTGTCCCCCACCCTTGCCCATGTCCTAAATGTATGGTGTTAGCACAGAGCTGCTCTCGGCCTTGGCGGCATTCAGAACATTCTCCGCAAGTTTTTGAACAAACCGGCGCTACTCTCTTCCCAAGTAGATGAGAATTGCGTTCATCAACTACAGCGACAACTGTTCCAGCAAATTCATGTCCAAGCACGATGTTTGGAGGATTATCCACATGCTTGCCCAAAGTGTGCTGCGCCCAAGGATTTTCGCCTGCATAATAGCGTAAGTCTGAGCCGCATATCCCACAAGCTTCAACTTTTATCATTACCATATCAGGGTCGCCGTAAGATTCTATAGGCCAAACAGGGATTTCCCTATAGGCTAAGTTTCGCGGACTTTCCAAGACGACAGCGGGCATAGTAGAAGGAATAGTCTCGCAGCTAATCATATTATTTTACACTCCGGCAAATGCTGAAAATCCACCATCAACTGGTACCACTACCCCAGTTACAAATTTAGAAGCATCCGAAGCAAGCCATATAGCAGTGCCTACAAGATCTTCTGGTTCGCCAAATCTACCCATAGGTGTGTGTTCTAGTATTGCTCGACCTCTGGGTGTTAGTTCACCGTTTGAGTCGGTTAGCAAGTAACGGTTTTGTTCTGTTAGAAAAAATCCCGGTGCGATTGCATTTACTCTAAGTTTTGTAAACCCCTGTTTTGCTAAATGCACGGCAAGCCACTGAGTAAAATTGCTTACTGCGGCCTTAGCCGCTGAGTATCCTACAACCCGAGTGAGCGGCTTTAGAGCAGCCATTGAAGATATATTGATAATTGAACCGCCGTTTGGATTTTCAGCCATTATCCTACCAAATATTTGTGCAGGCAGAATTGCTCCTGCAAACAGGTTTAGATTAACGACTTTTTCCAGCGATTCTTGAGAAATATCAAAGAAGTCTATCTGTTCGGACACTGTAGCTTCGGGTATATTTCCACCGACTGCCGACACTAATATATCAGTAGCGCCAAAGTCTCGCATAATATTGTCACGCACATGAATTAGTGATTTACTGTCCATTGCATCTGCTTGATACCCTTTGGCTTCCGCATTTGTAGCTTGTATGTTTGAGGCGAGTGTTTGAGCTCTGTTTTCAGAGATATCCACGATTGCTAATTTTGCTCCTGCTTTAGCAAGACCTTTTGAAATAGCTGATCCTAATATACCAGCTCCACCTAACACTACGGCAGTTTTGCCTTTAAGAGAAAACATCATGTCGTTCATCCTATCGTCTAACTGATCTATGTTACTCGTAATCATATCTCAAACATTGATATATCGGCAACGGGATGTTTTTGCGGATTGATTTTAGCTTGACCAACAACCGCTGACGGTAATATACTAAAAGCCGATTCGCTTATGTCCACTCATAAAACAGTTACTAGAGCCGCGGTTATAATGGTAGCGGCGATATCTCTGAGCCGTGTCCTTGGATTGATAAGAGACATGGTTATCAGCGGGTTATTTGGGCAGGGACGAAACACAGATATTTATTATGCTGCTTTTCGACTGCCAGATCTCCTGTTCTACCTTATCGCCGGTGGTGTACTGTCTGCAGCGTTCGTGCCAGTTTTTGTAGAATATCTATCGAAAGGTGAGCGTGAACAGGCCTGGGAACTTTTCAGTGTGATAGCCTCTGTGATGGCTGTGTTTGTTTCTGTTTTTATCTTTATTGGAGAGATATTTGCACGTCAACTTGTTCCTATAGTAGCCACTCCTGGAATACGCGATCCTGTAGCATTGGACAACCTTGCTTATCTGACACGCATTATTCTGCCGGCGCAGTTTTTCTTCTTTATGGGCGGATTGATGATGGCATCGCTTTGGGCGCATCAGCATTTCACGGCTCCAGGTCTGGGTCCAAGTATATACAATATATGCATTATAATAGGTGGCGCAATCGCAGGCACGCAATTTGGTCCTGATGCGGTTCAGGGATTGGCATGGGGAGCATTGGCAGGTGCATTTGTCGGTAATTTTGTCCTGCAATTTCTTGTTCTCAGACACTACGGGCTTTCTTATAAACCCAACTTCAATTTCAGACACCCTGGCGCTGTAAAAGTGTGGAAATTAATGGTTCCAGTTATCTTCAGCCTGTCGCTCACCTACGTGAATGTCTATATAAATAGCTGGTTTGCGTCATTCCTGTTTCCAGGTGCCATATCTGCTCTTGATCGTGCAAATAGGCTTATGCAGGTGCCTATAGGTATATTTGGACAAGCTATAGGCATAGGGTTTTATACAACCCTTGCGGCTCAGTTTGCTACAAACAAAATGGAAGAGTTTCGTGAAACAGTAAACTATGGGATGCGGGTAGTGGCTTTTGCGGCTATACCTTCATCTGTAATGTTGATAGTATTGAGAGTGCCTATAATACAGCTACTCTTTCAGCATGGGCATTTCAATGCGCAGAACACCATAGATGTTGCCGATCCACTGATTTTCTACGCAATAGGTATATTGCCTTGGTCAGCGCATCCTTTGATCGCACGAGCATTTTATTCAATGCGCAACACTTGGATACCAATGGTTACTGGCACAGTAATAACTATTATATTCATTGTGCTCAACTATGTATTAATGAAAGGGATGCAACATACTCAATTTAGAGGACACTCTGGTTTGGCGCTTGCTACAACCATTTCGGCTGCAGGAAATGCTGCAGTGCTGATTTTTCTGCTTCAGAGAAAGCTTAATGGTTTGAATGGAAGACGCATAGCTATATCTTTTATAAAAATCACAATAGCATCAGCAGTGATGGGAGCAGCAGCTTGGGCGACGTTAAGGATAACCGAAAATCTGCTTCGCGTCGGGCTTCCACTCAAAATACAGGCAGGAATTCAATTTGCAATACCTACATTAGTGGGCGGTGTCTTTTTTGTGATTATGGTGAAGCTGCTTAGAATGGAAGAAGCTGCTGCCGTGTGGAATATCATTGTGCGTAAATTTTCTCGAAGAGCCCCGAACGGTATAAACAATGCCAGCTGATGTGTTAAGAGTCTAGTTCGAAATAGACTGTTCGGTTTGAGTTGATTAATTCTTGCACAGCAGCAGCTATTTTATCAGCGGCAAGTCCTATCGCTTTTCTTAGTGAATCTGTTGAACCATGGTCAATAAAACAGTCCGGTACGCCTGTTAATCTAACAGGAATCTTTATATCTTTCGATGCCAACAGTTCAAGAACACCGCTTCCAAAGCCGCCGATTATAGAGTTTTCTTCAAGCACCAATACGCACCCACAGGTCTTAGCTGTTTCTAATATAAGATTATCATCTAGAGGTTTGATGAATCTAGCATCTATAACCATGACATTGAATCCATCGTTTGAGAGTATATCTGATGCTTCAAGAGCAGTATATACTGTAGGACCTACGGCAATAATCGCAGCATCGCATCCGTCACGCAGAATGCGGCCTTTACCTATCGGGGTCGTTTCAAATCCTTCGGTTCTCTTATCAACTGGACTTTCCCCACGTGGATATCGCACAGCCATTGGCCCATCATGCGTAAGTGCTGTTGCCAAAAGATTTCTAAGTTCGCTTGCATCACACGGAGCCGCTATCGTCATGCCTGGCATGTGTCTTAGATACGACAGATCATACACCCCATGATGGGTAGGCCCATCTTCACCTACAATACCTGCGCGGTCTATGGCAAACGTTACGGGAAGTCTTTGTAGACAGACATCGTGCAGTATTTGATCATAAGATCGTTGGAGAAACGTAGAATATATTGCAACAACCGGCTTTAATCCTCCAGCAGCAAGTCCTGCTGCAAATGTAACTGCATGCTCTTCAGCTATTCCAACGTCGTAAAACCTGTCTGGAAATCGCCTCGCGAACTCGCTTAGCCCTGTCCCATCCGGCATTGCGGCGGTAATTGCTACGATTCTCGGATCTTGTTCCGCAAGTTCAACTATGGCATCAGAAAATGCTTGTGTGAAAGTAATATTACCGTTTGTTTTTTCGATTTTACCATCTGCAATTGTGAAACCTGCTATGCCATGAAACTGTCGGGAGTCCGACTCGGCATATTCGTATCCTTTTCCTTTTACTGTAACAACATGGATTAATATTGGCCCACGAATGTTCCTCGCATTCTCGAACATTTCTTCCATTAGAGCAATATTGTGCCCGTCTATAGGTCCTAAATATGTAAACCCAAGCTCTTCAAAAACAATCCCAGTTTTGGACGCTAGCAGGTGTGTAATCCCATGGCTCAGTCCTTCTGCAGTTCGAGCAATTTTCTCTCCCAATGGCAAATTTTGCAATCTGCTTTTTGCACTGCTTTCAACGCGCTGATACAATGGAGCCATTCTGAGTTTAGCAAGATGAAGTGCCATTGCAGTCACGTTTTCAGCTATTGACATCTCATTATCGTTTAGAACAACGATCAGATCAGTTTTCAAATCGCCTGCGTTGTTAAGCCCTTCGAGTGCCAAACCGCCAGTCAGTGCGCCATCTCCGATTACTGCTACGACAGACTCTTTTCCTCCACGCAGGTCTCGAGCTTTCGCAATACCTAAAGCGGCACTGATAGCTGTGCTGGCATGCCCTGTTCCAAATGGGTCATGCTCAGATTCATCTCTACGAACAAACCCGCATATTCCACCGTCTTGTCGGAGTGTTTCAAAACGATTTTTACGCCCTGTAAGAATTTTGTGTGGATATGATTGATGCCCAACATCCCACAAAATCTTATCTTCCGGAGAATTAAATACACGATGCAGTGCTATAGCTAGCTCAACTACTCCTAGGTTTGACGCCAGATGTCCACCAGTACGAGACACAGTTTGGATTATCTGCTCTCGTATCTCGTTGGCTAGAGAGGCGAGTTCTGGTTGATTGAGCTTCTTCAGATCTGCTGGCGAATCTATTTGATCTAATATCTTTCTGGGTTTTGACATGAATGATTACCAGATCAATTGTAAGCCCCTGCCTATGCGAGGTCAAGCATGGCACCTCTTAATGCATTTTATCACATCATTATGGTTTGAACAGAACTATCGTGTTTTACTCATACTGCAATTCGCTGTAAGGGTCCCTAAATCGTGCATATATCCCAAACTGTTTGGCGGCGAGTGTTTTCATCAGCAGGATGTTTTCCCCTTTCTTTAGATGCACTTTTACTCTGTGCTGATCAGGCTCTGCTGGACGCCATCCACCTATTACAAATATCTGTTTGCCATTTAGATATACTTTTACCCCGTCAACTGCACCTAGAAGTAGTTCCGTGTCTCGTTCGTCGGGGCTTATTATTTTTGCGACTGCATACACCCTTACAACGTCTTTTAGATCAAATAAATCACCAAGCGGAACAAATCCGTTTCGTTTAGCTGTAAGTTTCTGCCATTTGACATTACCGTTCAAACCCTGATAGGTGGCATCTGGATTGTAGATATCGGTTTCAGGAGGATCGGCATCGTCTAACCCTCTGAGTGCAAAAGGTCCTACTACCATCCAGTTTCGAATCCATTGGCTGTTAGACTCTAATACAAATTTATCAACTGTGATATTAGGCAGCTTGCCTTCTGGATTTTTACCATCTACCGCGAGCGTTATTTTGTGATCTCCTTTCTCCAACAAAGTGCTGGCTAGGACAATCGGTCCGCTGGGCACTGTATCCTGTTTGACGTAAGTTTCTACAGTGGCATATGGCGAATCGTCAACGCTGCAGGTTATTTTCCCGTAACTGTTTCCTTTTGCAAGATACCCTATGATTCGATAGAGATCGGTTGTTTCGACGGGCAGGGTGAAACTTATAGCGGCGTTTTCAGTCCTAGGTACAAGCGTAGGTGTGAGTGTACCACACCAAGATTGGGTAATGTCTTCCCAACGCACCATCTCTAGTTTGCCATTGGAAGCTGAAGGCTTTAGGTTTTCAGCTTCGAGCGAATATGGCACTGGCTGATATGGCCTGCGCGGTAGGTTTACTTTCGCAGGGTTAATTGGCGGGAAGAAATCTCGATGCGGCTCACTCTGATAAAAATACGCAGTGCTTGAATAGTCAGCTTCCGGATAATCGTTCTCGCCACCATGTTCAATATTTACGATGATTTCCTTAGAAAAGGATATATAGTCAGGTATATGCAATCTATAAGCGCCAACCTGATCCCAATCTGTTTTGAAAGTCAGACCATGTAGCGGCTGTGAAACAAGTCCAGTGGCAAAATACCACCCACAGTTAAAATAATCTTCTGTGCCAGTACCGTGTACAGAGGGTTCTTTTTCGCCATCCACATATATCAACTCATCGCCTTCCAAGAACGAAAGCCACCGTTGTCCTTGCATAGACATCGTGCAGCCAACATAATGTCCCCTGCCGGAAGCTTTCAATATCGTGTATGGAACGCCTTCCACTGTAAGCGTTCTGTGCCATTTTGCGTGAAAGTAGAGCGCGTCTTGGTTGAGTTTGTCAAACTGTCTATATTCTATAGCTGCCTCTATGCTAACAGGTTTATCGCCGCCGTTAGCAATTTCTATTCGTCCTGATTTTTTAAACGGCATTGGAAATCGGCAAATATACTCTCCAGGTTTTACTACTAGCGGCAAAGATGAATGAACAGATTCCTGAAACCCACAGCCAAAGAAGTCCAATAGCGGCGACTCTATGCTTGGTGAGCTTTCATCATCCCAATATGCACGAATTATGAGTCGCTTTAGCGCGATCGGCTCTATATTTTGGGGTAGCTTCAGAGTGATTACATCTATGCAACCAGGTCCTTTTGTTGAAAAAATCACTCCCCTTTTTCCTGCTGACAGGGCTATATTATTTGAAACAGTTCTATTTACAGGAGAAGTTCCAATTAGTGAATACGATGCAGGTTTGTAATACTCATCCAAACCGCGCCATATTTTAAGTGCAGTGTTTAGCTCGGTTGTTGCATTATCCGATAAGTTCGCCGTATAAGTTTCTACTTTGCGATTTGGCGGATATGTTTGATAAGTAACATGATAATGAAATCCAGGAGTATCCTCTACTACGACTCTACATGATTTTTCGTAAGGTATTGGCCAGTAGCTAATCCAGCCGCCTGATGAAGTTGTTCTTATTGGCTGAAGTTCTGGGTCTGTAAAAAACTTATCGAATGGGGTCAAAATTACCGGGTCTTGGTTTCCATCAAGATAAATTTTCAGAATACCGTCGGGATGCGCTGACCATATGCGTACTATAGCACCAGGTCCATTCATCTCTGCGAGTAAAGCCTTACCCTTGCCATCTGGGGTTCTGTCCCACGAAAGATAATTTGCAACGTCCCAGTTGCCGCCAGAGCGATCGTAGCTTGAGAACTGTCGGCATCTTTCATCTTTAGCTAGTGGGAGTGTCTCTAGGTCATAAAGGTTTCGAAAAAGCGTCGCAGTGTTAATTGTATTCTGTGCTGAGGTCTGCAAGCATAAGCCTGCAAGTAAATACATTACGCATAACGATAATGTGATGAAATTACATTTGCCCATCTAATCTCTCCGATCAGTCTGAACTGCAGTGTTTTCGCTATGAGAAAATCGTAACCCGATGTCTACTCAATGTCAATCGGTTTCTGAGTAATTCATAGACGATTTATCTAAAAGATTTTGCTTGACATTGGTAAAACATTTGCGTACAACGAAAAGAGTTGCAGATGGACAGCATAAAATCTGCAGTTTGCTCTGTTTTATAAAAGCTAGAATGAGAGGGAGTATAAAACATGCGACAGTTGCTATTTGTTGTGTTTGTGCTTACAATCTGCTCTTGTCCTTTTGCTAGAGGACAGGAACTAACATCTGTCCCGGACTTGCCCAAATTGCCAGATTTAGACGTTACGTATATCTCGCAGCGACCACTTTATATGGGGTATTGGATGGATTACCCTGATGATGTACCTACGTTTTGGGTAGTAGATGAGAAATCCCCAAGTGGCAGGCGCACAGTTACAAGAGAAGAATGGGAAAAGCTGACCAAATACCAGCATGCGCCTGGAGATAGAGTAACTTTCACCGCTCACGTGCGGAACAATGGCTTTGCGCCTTCACCTGAAACTGACTACAAACTATACATAGATGATGAGATCGTTGCCAAAGGCCGTATAAAAGCGCTTAACCCTGATGAAGAGCAATCTATCTCTTATGATTGGATATACAAGGATGGGAGACATACCATATCTCTGGAAGTTGATACAGACAACAAAGTCAAAGAGATATGTGAAGTCAACAACCGCTTGACTGATCCTACCTATGGCATAGGACTTACTATTCGTGCGTGGGACGAGGCGAATTACCGCGGATTCAGAAACACTCCCAATATGTGGGGATCGTATTCTTTTGAAGACTGGTGTCAAGCACACATAATGGAATGGCGGAGAGCATTTAGAGAAGCAATTTATCCTGCTACACCGCAAGGCATTCTGCAGGGAATACGATTTGACGGCATATTCACATCACTTGATGATCCTGCATTGACTGAACTGCGTGTGGCTCTTCGTGATTCGATAGAACGTTTTGGCCGCAAATACGATAAAATCCCTGCAAGCGAACGCGATTGGTTGGACAATGAGTCCTGCAATTGGCGCATTAACTGGGATCTAAAAGATATCCCCAACTATGCAAAACGCATTGATCTTGGCCTCATTCATGAGCTTTGTCATCAGTGTGGGATTATTGATTTGTATCAGTTCGGCATGCACATGAATCAGATAATGGTTACAGATCCAACCGGCCACTTTATCTGGAACGAAGAAGGCTGCTATCACCAATTTGGTGATCTGATGGCTGTTGCCGGCGAAAACAGCGAGAACCCGCTCGCACAGCGAGGGCTTTTCCGAGAGCACACTGCTGCTGCATTTAACAGCGAGATAGGCAAACCGCGATGGGGATTCGGACTTTATCTATTTGATCTACCTAAGCACAATGTTCTGCGTGTGTTGGACAATCGAGGCAGGCCTATACCAAATGCCGAAATAAGGCTTTATCAGCAGGAAATAAATAATCGGGTTGTTGGTTCTATTCTTCCAAAAATCGGTAAAACTGACGCCAACGGCGAATGGGATATGGGGGGACGGCCTATTGATAAAATCCATGTTGTAGGTACAAACGGCATAATGCTCATAGAGATACTTGCTTATGGCCAATGGGAGTTTCACACACTTGTTATAAGCGAGATGAATATTGCTTATTGGCGCGGAGATAAAGAGCGACATGTCTATGAAATGCTTACCGGCATAGCTCCTCCAGGCTCACTTCCAGCGCCGAAAAACCTGAAGGTTACACCAATTGAAGGGAAAAAAGTACGCCTTACATGGGATTATCCTGATGGAGAGAGAAACCTTCACAGATTTCTCGTTTTGAAGCGTGATAACTCCATAGAATGTTGTTATTCTCCAGCTTTCGAAAAAGTAGCCGCTGAAGTATGGTCAAATACAAAATCTGTGGAATTGGATGCTGCTTTTAGAACATTATTTGTAGTTGTTGCTGTAGACCAGATGGGGAATAGGAGTGGATATTCTAACATTGCTGTATATCCATCAGATGAAGTGCTGCCAAAGATTGATCGTGTATTTGGTGTTACCCAAACACCCGATGGCTCAATTTATGTTCTAAACACAGATGTAGCAACTATATTTGGGCTTACTCCAAAGGGAGGGAGGATCAATCTTGGGAACAAAGTGGTATTCGATGCGCCGGAAACTTGCTTTGGTCTAGCATCAGACAGCCGAGGAATACTTTATGTGCCTAATCCGAAGGGTGGCTATATTTACCGAGTAGATCCGAAAAAACAGACAAAGCTCGATAACCTTACTTGTTCACCTTTGAGCGCTCCTCGTGGGATTAGTATAGATAGTGAAGATAATCTCTACGTCAGCGATGTGAATATGCGAAAGATCTTTATAATTTCCAAGGATGGGGAGCTACTGGGTGAGATAGATGCAGGCTTCTCTTATCCAAGATATGTATATGTTGATCGAAAAGGCAATGTTTATGTTGTTGACTGCAGGATAGATCAACAGTGGAGAGAATCTGCAGGAGCAGTTTATGTATTTAAGAGAAGTGCTGCCGGAAGATGGGACTACAAGCAGACGTTGAAAATCGAAGGGCTGCGTGCCATTGAGTGTGTTATAGCTGACGATCAGGGGCGGATATATGTAGGTGGATATGAAGGCATTTATGCTTATGACAAAGATGGCAAGCAGATATCACATTGGATATCAAAACCCTATGGCACTCCTATGGGCGCTGGTATGGTAGGTGCTTTTGCATGGGATAAGAATGGTGATTTGCTTGTCACTTGGGGTTTTACACTGCGCCAGCTTATTCGTTGCACAAAAGAAGAAATTTTAACTGCTAAACCTCAGCCGTAGACTGTTTAGTTGATTGAAATTGTCACTGCCGCGTGTTTAATGCACTATTTTTCATCAGTAGCGACATGCGGCAGTGATTATCTCTAGTTTTGTGTGTATTTGAGCGACTTATTATGTTTTTTCGTGAGGGTTGAACACGGCGAAACCGTTCATCCAAGCTGCTGCGCATACTGGCAGTTCGAGTGTGTCGAAAAAGTTACCTTCTACTACAAATTTAGCTACGTCTTCAGCAGTATCGGCATTGAATGGGTAGTATCGCTCCTCAAGTTTGTTTAATTCGTATGTGCAAATGATTCGACAGAAATTCTCTTTTAAATCAAATCCAGTTACTTCTATTCCATCATCGCGTATTATCCCAAGGTAGCCCTTATCAGGTGTAACTACGCCTGCTATGCGTGGTGTATTTAGGTGGTCGTGTTCATAGCCCATTTCCAAAAGTACCTTACGTATCGCTTTGTCCGGTTCTACTCCGTGTTCTAACTCCGTCCAGATTGGATCAGTATGACTGCCATTTGATACCACTACACCATTACATGAAACACGAATACAGTTGTAAGCGATGTAAGGATTTTTCTCTGCTTCGGACATATCAAGAGGTCGAATGGCTATGCCTTCGGGGGTTATGCATGCTACCCGATTTGGAAAAGAACGCGAAGAGACACGATAAGCCACGAAAGGTGAACTGGTTTTTCCAACAACAACTATTCTACCAACATACATTCTAAGACTTGAAATCCTCCAGATTTGATGGTTCAGGGCAAGTTTAGCATCCTTCGAACTTACCGGTCAATTATAAATGTAAAGCGTTCTCTTGCCGCTCTTGACGAGAGTCGCTATAATGTCCATAGTTGATTGTTATTACAATTAGTCTAAAAGGCAAAATACGGGAGGGAACCGTAATTGATAATGCGTAAAATAGCTGCCAGCATAATGTTGCTTGGGCTTCTGATTATAATGGGGGTTTTTATTGCTGGGTGTAGTGGAAACGATAATACAACTGCACAGCCAACTGTCACCCCTCAAACTACTCCTGTTGGTCCTTCAGGACCAGGAGCTGCGGTTCCTGGCCCAACGAGCGCTGCTCCGCCTCCAGGCACTACAACTGGTCAGATGCAGCCAAGTTCTACTACGGGAACTTCAACCACTGCAGTTTCGATGGATAATAAGCCCGATTCTTCTGTGGTACCATTTTCGAAGGCTCCGGTTGCCTCTCCTGTGAAGAGAGTAACTCTCAGCATGGGTGATACAAAAATGGAGTTCTTACGGTTCAAATATATTAACAGCCAAGGCGTAGCTTGCATAGCTGAAATGCCTGCAGCAGAAGCAGAAGCTAAAAAATCGCCACAGGATTGGCTTGTAACATTTGATCTTTACAAAAAGGGAGAAATACCAAAACCCACAAAAACTAAGAAGAATCCGACAAAACCACTATCAGATTTTCCATTTGTATCGCCACCTCCTGCGCCGGGTGCATCTAACAACACAAGCCCGCGCTAGTGAGATGGTGAGACAGCGAATTTTATGTTGTTTGAGACGTCCGAACAATCTGTTGTATGTGATTTTGCCTTGACAGCATATAGACTCTGGGTTAGAATATAACAGCATTGGGGATGTGGCGGAATGGCAGACGCGCTTGGTTGAGGGCCAAGTGGGCATTAGCCCGTGGAGGTTCAACTCCTCTCATCCCCACCAACCCTCGACATTGGAATCTTCACTAATCATCTGGAACATTATCGTTATGTGTGTCCACTGCAGATATGTTCTTAATTGTTGGAACCAAATTGAGCACTGCGTCTCTTATAGGATCACCATCCGATAGTCCTGATATCCGTTCTAGTGCTGTGGCAGGTCCTTCGTTTTCAACAATAGATCTTACGTATTCTGCAGTAGGATCATCTGGGTAATCAAAAAATAGTGCCGCCGCTATACCTAAACACACGTTTTCTGGAAAAACTCCATTTTCGATGCAAAACCTGGCTGCACCTATGAGTCGGTCATTTTGAGCAAGCTTGCGGAGAGGATCGCGTCCAACTCTTACTACTTGATCACCTAAGTTTCGGTTTGCCATCCTTGCGATTAGATCGTCTACGTGTCTCCAATGTTCTTTAGGATTGATTCTATAATGACGAATAAGTGCATTTCCAGTTTCAGACATTGCTGCATACGTAGTTTTCTTTATAAATGGATCTAAAAGAGCAGTATGCATAAACTTATGCCCTCGTATATATCCTAGATATGCAGCAACAGCGTGTCCACAGTTGTGAGTGTACAGCTTATCATCTACCCAAGCTGCGAAGTTATCACGCGGTTCAAGCCCGACAATCTTCGGTATGCGGCCAACAAATGCAGATTTATCAACCGGAAGAATCTTATAAGGTTCGACCAAAACCGAAAGTGCATCGTCCGGTTCTCTGTCGTGGGATTGAAAAGGAACCATTCTTGCTACTACAGACATCACAAATCCTATGTGCGAGTGCAGATAATCATGTAAATCCGGCTTTAGATAATGCATCACTTGCTCACGCAAAAAATGATTCGCATCTCGTAAGTTTTCGCAGATGATAATATTTACAGGCTCTGTTTTGCGATAACTGGCACGAAGTTCGATTCCTTTTGCTATAGCAGGAGCTATTTTGGATAGCGCATTCACTCCCACTGCTGTACATACGATATGTGCTGTGGCAAATTCTTCTGCAACTTTCTCTACGTTTTGTGCATTTACTGCTCGTATGCCTGTTATTACCACTTGCTGAGGCGGCTCGCAGGCAAAATTGATTTTGTAGTGCTGACGTAGGTTTATCTCATTGACAACGTCATCGGCAATATCCACAAATACAATTTCATAACCAGACTCATAGAATAGCTGTCCTATGAATCCTCGTCCAATATTCCCTGCACCAAATTGCAAAGCTTTTTTCAATGCCCAGAAACTCCTACTAATCTATAAAACATAATAGTTATTGTATAAATATTATTGATAAAAATATACAAACATTGACTGGTACGACTGCGTGTCGCAAAACTGAGTTTTACGTTAGAACTTCAAATCAACTATTGTTGCACCGATGCCGCCCTGTGACTGCTCGGCGATTTTGTAGCTTGCAACTGCAGGATGTTCGCTTAGAAACTCCCAGACAGCTTTACGCAACACACCTGTACCTTTACCATGGATTACGCGTACTTGAGTAAGTCCTGCTGACTGAGCATCGTATAGATATTTATCGAGATCATACAATGCAGCTTCTACACGTCGGCCTCTCAACATGATCTCGGGTGATATTTCCGTTGTCTTTTTCAGCTCTATGCTTATTCCTATCTTTTCGGGTGTCGATGGTCTTTCTATTGCTGAGCCTTCTGCAGGACGAAGCGACGAAGCTGGAACGTTTAGTTTCATTACACCCGCCAATACCACTGCACGATCCCCATCTACATCCTCGGCTAATACTCCTTTTATATCCATACCAACTACTCGAACTGCTTCTCCTTTTTTAGAAGGCAGACGTTCTGGTATTGAGTCATCTTCTTCGCCCTTATTGATATGGCTAATCTCTGTGCGAATGTTTTCAATCAATCTTCGAGCATTTTGCCTGGCTTCTTCCAGCTCTTTACCCGGCTTCCCTACCCTATTTATTTGAGTAATAGCATCGGCAAGAAGATGCTCGTAATGATCCAACATCTTTTTAGCTTCTTCGCTGATTTCGTTCAAGACTCTGCCGCGCGAATCTTCCAATTTTTGCAGCAGATCTTCATATTTGCGACGCAGTTCTTCGGCTTTTTTAGCCTCTAATCTGGCATACTCTCTGTCTTCTGCTGCTTCACGTTCTGTTTTTTCAATGCGTAGAATAGCATCGCCTGCATCTCCCTGCCGGTTTTTAATTTCAGATTCGGCTCTAGCCACAATAGAATCTGGCAATCCAAGCCTTTTGGCAATGGCAAGTGCGTTGCTGCTCCCAGGAATGCCTATCAACAATCTGTAGGTAGGCTGCAGCGTTTCAATGTCAAACTCTACACTGGCGTTGCGTACTCCATCCCTCAAATAAGCATATTCTTTCAACTCCCCATAATGAGTAGTAGCTACAACCCTGCATCCTCTCTCTACTAGTTCATCTAGTATTGACTTTGCAAGCGCAGCACCTTCTGCCGGGTCTGTTCCAGCTCCTATCTCATCAAGCAAAACAAGAGAGTTTCGGTCTGCCTGCTTTATGACATCTACTATGTTTCGCATGTGTGACGAAAAGGTCGAGAGCGATTGCTCTATACTTTGTTCATCGCCGATATCGGCGAATATCTCATCGAAGATAGCTGCCTCGGAGTCAAATCCTGCAGGAATATGAAGTCCAGACTGAGCCATCAGAGTTAAAAGCCCAATTGTTTTTAGTGTTACTGTTTTACCACCAGTGTTTGGACCCGTTATTAGAAGAGCTGTTTCACTGCGACCAAGCTCTATATCTATAGGAACAACATTTCCCTTTAGTAATGGATGCCTTGCAGCGCGAAATCTGATGAACCCTTCACGGTTTATATATGGTTCGACAGCGTTTTGAGCGATGGAGAATTTAGCTTTCGCATTAGCAAAATCTATTTCGGCTACAGCTTCAAGCGTTGTCAGAACATCATCCGAGGAAGCACCTATTTCAGCGGATAGCTCCGCAAGTATCCGCTCTATTTCTTCTTGTTCCATAGCTTCGAGCTGCTTTAGAGTATTACCCAGCTCTACTATTTGTGATGGCTCTATGAAGAGAGTGGCACCCGATGCACTTGCATCGTGCACTATTCCTTTGACAAGTGATTTGTGTTCTGTTTTGACAGGAACGCAGTAACGGCCTTCTCTTTGAGTGATTATCGGATCCTGAAGTGCATTCCGAATATTCCTAGACTGAATAATTGCATTCAGCCTCTCGAGTATTTTAGAATGCGACGCTCGCATTTCTGTACGCAGTTTTTGAAGTTTTGGACTAGCACTATCAACAACTTCGCCGTCTGAACTTATAGCAGATTCTACTTTAGATTCGAACTTACTAAATGAGACAATCCGACCAGCTATCTCTGCTAGTAACGGGTATTCTTCTTTTTGTTTCAATAAAAACGATGCTAGTTTGCTGGCTGCCCTAAGCGTGTATGCGATATCAATAAGCTGCCTTGCCGAGAGTATTGATCCTTTCGAAGCACTGTCTATAGCGCTACGAACATCTGTTATGCCACCAAGCGGAAGGCTGCCGTGTTTTTGTATTATGGTGCGAGCTTCCGATGTTTCACATAATCGCCGTTTTATCAGAACTATATCTGTCATAGGGATCAGTGCAAAACATTTCTCACGTCCCATCTCGCAGGATGCATATCCTGCGAGCATCTCTCTAATTTTGTCAAACTCGAGTGTATCTAATGATCTCAAATTCATTGCTAGTAAAGTTTAGTCTACTGAGCGCACTCTGTAAAGCTAAAAAGAGTAAATAGTTCTATACCGGCAGGGTTTAAATGATGTTTCCCAAGGGGTATAATGAGTCGGTTTGGCTTATACCTAACAAAAACAAAGTGCTAAGGAGGAAAGAAAAATGGACGAATCTATATGCTGCCCCAAGACTCATGTGCCGCTGATAGGCGAAGATGCCCCGGCATTTGAAGCAGAGTCCACACAGGGAAAAATCAAATTTCCAGATGACTACAAAGGTAAGTGGGTGATTTTGTTCAGTCACCCAGCGGATTTTACACCAGTTTGCACAACCGAATTCATGACATTTGCTAAAATGCAAGATGAGTTCAAAGCATTGAACTGCGAGTTGATAGGGCTTTCGATTGACAGCACACATAGTCATATTGCTTGGCTTCGCACGATCAAAGAGAAGATCAAATTCAAAGACATGGAAAACATCGAGATCAATTATCCTGTAATTAGTGACATCAAAATGGAAGTTGCCAAGAAGTATGGCATGGTTCAACCATCAGCCGATGATACTAAGGCTGTGCGAGCTGTCTTTTTCATTGATCCCAAAGCGAAGATACGGGCGATTATATACTATCCGCTCTCAAATGGGAGGAATTTCCAGGAGATAAAGCGGCTCCTTATTGCTATGCAAACTTCGGATGCCCATCAAATAGCTACCCCTGCTGATTGGCAGCCTGGGGATGATGTTATTCTTCCGCCTCCTGGATCATGCGGTACAGCCAAGGAGCGCGTAGAGAATGCAGGAGATGACTACTATTGCTTGGATTGGTTCATGTGTTTCAAAAAGCTGCCAATGGATAAGATATCTAAGTAATAAACATCTTGAACACTAATTGAATACTAAGGAATGGGAAGCCGAATTGTGCGGCTTCCCATTCTCGTTTTACTTGGCAATATAGTTTTTCAAATATTCGATTGCTATTTCAGCTCCTTTAATACCAGAAAGAAGCATTGCCCCAAAAGATGGTCCCATTCTGTTTAACTTGTACGCTGACGAAACGCTCATTCCTATCACTAATAGTCCTGGATAAATCATCCCTGTGTGATTTACCACATCATCTTCTGATTTCTCAATCCACATCGGACCACACTCTGGAGTTTGAGCAAGACCCCTCTCTGCAAGCAATCTTACAAGCATTGCATCGTGACCTGTTGCATCAATTACAAGTTTAGCTTCTATTGCTACTGGATCAAGACAGGCAATTTGACGAGGCAGAAACTGTACTGGAGTCCAATTTATAACAATTCCAGCAACTTTGTTTCCATCTCTTAGCACAATATCATCTACACTTGTCATATTCAAGATCTTTGCGCCAGCATCGCAGGCTGCTGCGATCAATTTCGAACAGGCATAAGGTCCATCAGCTACAAACAGCCCAGGTTCTGATTCAATGTATGGCACACCGATTTCGCTGAGTATTTTCTGTGATGGCTCGCGGAATACCACTTTGTTCATAAAATAGCCGCCTACCCAAAAACCTCCACCTAAATAATTGTTGCGCTCAACGATTACCACTTTAGTACCGTTTTCGGCTAAGATTTTTCCACACATCAACCCACTTGGTCCGCCTCCAGCAATAATTACATCGCTTTCAACAATTGCATCAAAGTCTTTAAGAAACTCACGTACCAAGGCTCTCGTAACGGCTTTTTCGCTTGATGGTGAAAAGATGGCTTTGCACTGCTCTGACATAGTCTCCTCCTCAGTATTTAGATCTCCGATGAAGGATGCTGCGCAGTGCGATGAGTGATGCTGAAACTTATAAAGTGTTCAGAGTCGCCACCGCTTTTCCTACGCCGGTATTACCCGGATCAGGTTCAAAGGGATTTCCGATTTTTATTCGGAATCTCAGCCGCTCGCGCAGCACCCCCAGCGAGTTTCGATTTTAATCTTACCATAGATGCGTGCGCATTGTCGAGCGTATATGTAAGATGTTTAGCATGCGGTTCATTTGAAGTTTTTAAGAGAAAAACCTGTTGACACTGTGGCAAGTTGGTGAATATAATAACGTTGTTGCTGGATATGCCGCAGTGGCGGAATGGCAGACGCGCATGGTTCAGGACCATGTGTCCGCAAGGACGTGGAGGTTCAACTCCTCTCTGCGGCACCAATATTTGCATTAAAGGCCGACAGATTTACAAATCTGTCGGCCTCACTCATTTTGATTGAGGCAAAGTGCGTTAGGTTCTACCACGCATTGCAGCAATTTTCTTAGTAAGAAGAGGTACTATCTCCAAGCAGTCCCCTACTATCCCGTAATCAGCTACCTGAAAAATCGGCGCATTCGGATCTTTGTTAATTGCTATGATCGTATCCGAGCTGGACATTCCAGCAAGATGTTGAACCGCTCCACTTATACCGCAGGCAATATAGAGCTTTGGACATACGGTTTTGCCTGTCTGTCCTACTTGATGAGCATAAGGTATCCACCCAGCATCTACAGCAGCTCTGCTAGCACCTACCGCGCCGCCCAAAGCATCTGCAAGTTCTTCAAGCAAAGCAAAGTTTGATGGATCTTGAATTCCTCTGCCGCCGGAAACTATTACATCAGCTTCAACAATATTAACATGTCCATCAACACGTTCTACAAAATCTAGTATCTCACTTCTTGATTGGAAAAGCTGAGGTTTTGGCGTAAGCCTGATTACCTCCGGCTTTTTGCCATCAGATGATTTTGGCGAGACAGGTATGACTTTATGCCGAACAGTCGCCATTTGTGGACGGGTATAAGGACAAACAATCTCCGCCATAATATTCCCGCCGAACGCAGGTCGTACTTGGTGGAGCAATCCATCTTCTCCAATGCTAAGCCCTGTGCAGTCGGCAGTAAGACCTGTGTAAAGTCTGATAGCTACTCCAGATAAGAACGACCTTCCTGTTGTCGTGGCACCAGCAAGCACAATCTCAGGCTTTAATTCTCTGCATAAATCGGCGAGTACACGTGAATATCGTTCCGGGTCATAATCTTCTAACTCTGGCGATTCATAAAGAAAGATTTTATCAACAGGGTAATCAGAAAGTTCTGCAGCAGCTTCATCAAGATTATTTCCCAATACGATTACCGCAAGTTTGCTGCTTCTTGCATCTGCAAGCTGCCTTCCTGCATTAATAAGCTCAAACACTACGGGAGCTATTTTGCCGCGCCACTGCTCACCAAATACCCAAACATCTTTGTATTGGGTGAGATCTTCTTTTGGCTGTTTGTCAATCTCAATAGTGATAGCTCTGAAACGGCAGGCAGAAACACAAGCCCCGCAGAAGTTGCACTTTTCCACTGCAATAGTAGCGAGCTTATCCACTATTGTTATCCCGCCTTGCGGACAGACTCGCTCGCACAATGTACAGCCGTTACACTTATCTTTGATCACTCGAATGGACATATTTCAACATCCTAAACACGCGAAAGCTGCGTGCTAAATAACCTCCATCTCTTTCAAAAGCTCTGCCAGTTTGTCGGCAAGTTCTGGTGCTTCACCGCTCCATTTTTCTCCACCTTCTCGGCGTGGCGGACAAAACACCTTTATGACCTGGGTTGGACTGCCGAGCAGACCTATCTTGTCTTCTGGCGCACCTATGTCTGCGGCTTTCCAGATTGGAATCTCAGCTTTTTTAGCATTCATTTTCCCTCGCAGTGATGGTGTGCGAGGTTCATTAATCTCTTTTACTACAGTAAGCACAGCAGGAAGTCGAACTGCTACAGTTTCATAGCCATTCTCAAGAAGTCGCTTGACTACAATTTTTCGCTTATCAAGCGATTCTATCTTTGCTACATAGGCAGCTTGTCCATAATCAAGATGAACTGCAATACCAGGTCCAACCTGTCCCGTATCGCCATCTATAGCCTGCATCCCGCAAAACACGAGTTGAGGTTCAATTTTCTGAATCGCTTTTGCAAGTGCGTACGACGTAGCCCATGTGTCTGAGCCTGCAAAAGCCCTATCAGATAGCAAGATTCCTTCATCGGCTCCAAGTGATATTGCCTCTCTTAAAGCCTCTTCAGCCTGCGGTGGCCCCATACTCAGTGCTATGACTACAGATTGCTCTCCTTCGGCTTCTAGGCGCTCCTTTACTCTCACACCTTCTTCCAGAGCGTATAAGTCGAAGGGGTTTATCTGTGAGTCAACACCTTCGCGTATTAAAGTATGGGTCTCTGGGTCAATTTTTACTTCTGTAGTCTGTGGTACCTGTTTAATGCAAACTACTATCTTCATCATAAATGTTTAGTTTCCCTGTGCAGCAGCAGCTATAAGTCCTCTGCCGATTTCGTCACGCTGAATTTGATTTGTGCCTTCGTAAATTTGGGTGATCTTCGCGTCTCTCATATATTTCTCAATAGGATATTCTTTCATATATCCATAACCGCCAAATACCTGTAGTGCATTTACGGTAACTTCCATCGCAGTATCTGAAGCAAAGCACTTAGCCATAGCAGAGTACATCGCAGCCTTCTTCGGCTCGCATTTATCCAACCATCTTGCTACCGAATAAATTAGCGCTCTAGCCGCCTCAACTTTCATAGCCATATCCGCCAGCATAAATCGAAGTCCTTGGAACGAAGATATAGGCTGCCCAAACTGTTTACGCTGTCTGCTGTACTGCACAGCAAGATCCAGAGCACCTTGAGCTATGCCTAGTGCCTGTGCTCCAACCCCAGGACGCGACATATCGAATGTTTTCATTGCTGTAAAGAAGCCCGTACCGCGTCTACCTAGCATATTTTCAGCAGGTATTCTGCAATCTTGGAATATAAGCTCTCTTGTAGCAGATGCTCTTATGCCGAGTTTGTCTTCCTTCTTGCCAAAAGTGAACCCAGGAGTATCTTTCTCAACTATAAAAGCAGAAACTCCGCGTGCTCCTCTGTCCGGATCGGTAACAGCAAAAACTGTGTAAATCTCAGCCTCGCCACCATTTGTGATCCACTGCTTCGTTCCATTCAGAATGAAACTATCGCCATCTTCGACAGCCCTTGTTTGAATACCGGATGCATCAGAGCCTGCGTTTGCCTCGGTGAGTGCAAACGCAGCAAGTGTACCGGATGCTATCCTGGGAAGATATTTTTCCTTCTGTTCTTCGCTTCCAGATATGAGAATGGGCATTGTTCCAAGACCAGTTGCGGCAAACGCAAGAGATATACCGCCACACGCTTTGGAAAGCTCTTCGGTTACAATACACATATTTGTAATCGGTGTGCCACCGGACATACCTTCGTATTTTTCATCAATGAAAACCCTGAACAGATCCGCTTCAGCCATAGCCTTGACTTCAGGCCATGGGAACTCGCCTGTCTCATCATAATGAGCTGCGACGGGGCGAATCTTCTTTTCTGCAATCTCTTTAGCTACATCGCGCATAAACTGCTGTTCTTCCGTGAAGAAGTAGTCCATAATGAGTGCCGATCCTCCTTGCAGTCGCTGACGACTTTTAGTAGATGTGATATGAGGCGCTATCCGCGCCCTGCTTATTCTACCCTATCTACAAAATCTGCGTCAACGTTGCCTGATTCGCAGGTGGGTATTCTGTGTAGAGATTCGCCATAATTTGACGCTCAGAAATAGGTCTGCATATAATTGGGTATTAAATGTACAAAACAAAGTGCTCTTTGCAAAAGTGAAAGTAGCTCATTAATGCGATTATCTATAGCTATCGTAAATTGGAACACGAGCAGATTGCTCGAAGCTTGCTTGAACTCTATATTTCGAAACACACCACCATTTGAGTTCGAAGTTATCGTGGTAGATAACAATTCCTCTGATTTTGAGGAGACGACTTTTCGCAAACGCTTTCAAAACATAAATCTTATCCGCAATACATCAAACATTGGATATGCTGCAGCTAACAATCAGGCTATAAAGGCATCCAATAGCGAGTACGTTTTGCTATTGAATCCGGATACTGAAGTGCTACCTAGTACCTTGGAATCGCTTGTGGGATTTATGGATAACCATAAAGATGCCGCGGCTGCAGGGTGCAGGTTGATAAAGCCAGATGGTGCAGTTGATAGATCTGTTAGAAGTTTTCCAGATCCTTGGGCTATAGCATCGGATTTCCTGTTTCTTTCAAGATTATTTCCAAATACCAAATTGTTTGGACGATACCGGATGACGTGGTTTAAATACGATGAAGATATAGAAGTAGATCAGCCGATGGGATCTTGTCTTATCATACGAAGAGAGGCACTTAATCAGATTGGGCTGATGGACGAGCTGTTCCCTATATTTTTCAATGATGTTGACTGGTGTTATCGTGCAAAGCGAGCTGGTTGGAAGATCTATTTTACTTGTTCGGCAGAGGTTATACACCATGGTGGTGCTTCAACGAAACAAGTTCGCTCTCAAATGATTCATGAGTCGCATAGATCGCTGATTGATTTCTACCGAAAACATTACAAAGGACATATTTTTATGCCAATCTATTGGCTCACAATAGCGGCGATAGAGTTAAGCGATATACTGACAACGAGGCTACCGATTCTATGGAAGTCACGGTAATCATAGTAAACTGGAACACACGCGATTATCTTGAACAATGTCTTGATTCTCTTTTCAAACAAAAAGGGGTAGAGAAAGAGATAATAGTTGTCGACAATTCCTCACATGATGGCAGTGTGGATATGGTTCGCGAAAAATACCCTTCGGTAAGACTCATAGAAAATCGCTCTAACGTGGGATTTGGAGCAGCACAAAATCAGGGATTTCAAATAGCAAAAGGACGCTATTTGTTCGTTCTTAACCCAGATGTGATTTTTCCAAGAGAAGATATTCTTGAAAAGATTGTTCGTTTTGCTGATGAACATCCAGATTATGGTTTGATAGGACCGCGAATTGAAAACCCTGATGGCACACTTCATTTTTCAGCTAGAAGTTTTCCCACACTAGGTACTGGTATATTCAGGCGGACGCCCATTGGTAAGCTTTTCCCAAATAATCGTTATGTGCGTAGTTATATATTGGCTGATTGGGATCACAACGAGATTCGTGAGGTAGATTGGCTTTCCGGTGCTGCCTTGCTGGTGCGCAGATCGATGATTGACGAGATAGGTATGTTTGATACAAGGTTTTACATGTATTGTGAGGATGTAGACCTAGCCTACCGTGCCAAGCAGCATGGCTGGAAGTCGGTTTATTTCCCATCTGTTACTGTAGTACATCGGATTGGTGCTGCAAGCGACAAAGCACCTTTCAGAATGATTTATCACTTTCACCGTAGTATGTTCAGATTCTATCTAAAACATTACACACGTGGTGTAGGTTGGGTCATGCTACCAGTTGTAGCAGCCGGAGTGTGTGCCAGAGCACTTTTTATAATGCTGTTAGCACTTTTACCAAGAAAAGAAGGCTCTAGCAATCGCCGAGTTCATTGAGATTTTGAATTAGTGTTATTAAGCAAATCCGACATCGGCAAAATTTGTATGCCTGAATAGTAGTGTTTAAGTATCTGCTCGAAGCTGGCGCCTTGCTTAGCTCTGGCATTTGCGCCTATCTGACACATTCCAACTCCATGCCCCATGCCTCGACCAGATAAAATTACAGCACCGTCTATAATTTTCGCTGTAAAGTATGTGCTTTTAACAACGTTTATTCCTACCAGCATACGTAGTTTTGATGCAGTGATTTCAATATCCCCGCTGTCGGCTTTGATTTTCACCAAATATGGTCTTCCTGCAGATGTTCGCTCAATAGCTATGTCTTTTATGCCACTTAGATTAGGATAATGTGGTTTTAGTATATTTTCGAAGTCAGCTATATTCCACGCTGCAGACCATGTATGCTGAGGGTTGTCGCACATATCTATTCCTTTGTCATCACAATCAGAAACAGACTGCAAATAAGGTTGCCTGCCTTCTGCTGTAATTCCACCACAGTCACCCGTGTACTGAGCAGATATGACTTGACCATTAAAAACTGCTACAAGTCCGGCAGTGTCTCGAACTGCGGCACTTGCTTTAGGGCGCTCCACTTCTGCCCCACCATAGATCTGACAGTCTGAAGAGTCGCACAACGAAAAACCCTGCGAGTAATGTTTCATTCGGTTAGCCAATGCATAGCTGCGCGCTGCAACCGCCTGGGCTTTGAGAGCTTCAGAATGATAGCTTTCTGGCATCTCACATGGCAAAACTCCAAGCAGATAGTCTTCTATATCTAACTCGTTTATCAAGAGTATACCTGATTTGTTCATCAAGACAGAAATCTTCCCGCGATATCGTGTTCCTTTGTCATTCTGATTTTGATACAGGATAATCCGATCATCTAGACTACATGAAGTTATACAAAAAGGTGGCTCAGCGGCAATATTATTGCCTGTGGTATCTATCAATAGTATTTGGGATTGGTTGACTTGAATACTGATCTTGTCTCCGGCATTCGATTGTAATACGATTGCTCCAGATTTATCTGCAATTTGAAATTTACCTGTGCAACTGACAAAAACACTTTTGGCATCATTGAACCGTCTTAGTAGTCCTATTTTAATTGTTTCAGCTTCGGCGAAGCACCCGATTACAATAACCCAAATAATTCCAACGATAATAGCTCTACGCATCTAGTGCTTCTCCTTCGAAAATATACATCCTTGAGTATTGTTCGATATATCAGATGCAAGCCACGGCATAGTTGGCGGATTCACAAACTCAGAAAACACGGTTTTTCGTAGCGTCTCTACTAGTGATTTACGTTTATCAGTCGCATTGAAAGTGAAACCTACTATTCCTGCAATATTTCGATGCCTGCATGCTTCGATTTGGCGAACAACTTTATCGCTGTCGGCAAGAAATAGCAACCCATTATAGATATGACGTTCAACCCTCCATCGTCTAAATGCGTCTAACCAATCACGATACCATTTAGCTTCACGTACAACCGACTCATTTTTATAGTTCATCGGAACAACCGCATCAACATATCCCATTTTGAGCCAAGAAAGCCAATCTTGGTGCACTTTCAGATATGGCGATGTATTTTCGAAATTGTCTGAACTGCTACCCCAACATACTACAGCAGCACTGACGATGATATCTGGTTTTTCCTGCTTAATAGCTTTGTAGATCCTTTTGACCAGCGAGGTAACTTGGTCCCTCCTCCATTTGCACCATTCAGGATCATTAGGAGCAGGTATGCCACATCGGTTTGTTTCTTCATTGAAGCGAGCTACAGCTGCCGAAGCATATCCATAATCGCGTCCAGCGTATCGGACATAGTCTAGGTGAACACCGTCTACATTGTAATTTCTCACAATATCTACAACAATATTCAATGTGTAATCACATACCTCTGGTACACCTGGATCAAGAAATAAACCATCTGATGCATTTATATTTCCATCATAACGCTTTGATATCCATCCAGGAAATCTAAGTGCCACATGCTGCTGATTAGAAGGTGGCGTGCTGCCTGTCCAAACTCGAAACATGTTAACCCAAGCATGAACCTTTATTCCTTCGGCATGTGCTTTTTCTATTATGTAAGCCAATGGGTCGTAATCATCTGGAGCAGATATATTAGTAGCTCGAGGCTCGAAAGATGAACGATAGTATGCGTCACCTACTTTTCGAACTTGCACAAAAATTGTGTTTAGGTTAGCCAGTTTAGCAAGTCGGATTGTTTCATCAGCTTGTTCTGGCGTCAGAAAACCATCGCCCCATCCGCTCACCCAACATCCGCGCAGCTCCGGTTTCGCAGATGCTTCAATGGTGTTGGTTAAGGCAGACAATATTAACACAACAATTATGAGAATTTGACTGCGCATACTCACGATTATACCAGACACAACATCTAACATTGACGCAGTTTGAAGTTAGACATATCATACTTGAGAAAATGGATTACAAAATTCCCGACAAATTTGGACTTTGGGTTGAAGTAGATGTATCTGCACTTCGCCATAATGTGCAGCAGGTAAAATCACTGATTGGCAGTGAAGTTAAGCTGATGGCGGTTGTCAAAGCCGATGCCTATGGTCATGGTGCAGTTGAAACTTCACGGATTATTCTAGAATCTGGAGCTGATGCACTTGCTGTTACTAGAATCGAAGAAGCGATTTTATTGCGTCGGAGTGGTATTCAGTCGAATATATTAGTTTTTGATTCAATCCAACCAGAATGGGTAACTGAGGCAATTGAGCTAGGATTGGATCTAACAGTCTGCGAGGAGAATCTAGTCAAAGCCATCTCAAACGCTTGCAGCTCCATGTCTAGATCTACTGCCCCAAAACTCCACTTGAAAATAGATACTGGAATGGGAAGGATTGGAGTACTGCCCAGCGAGGCTGCTCCGCTAGCGCAGAAAATAAAAGACTGTGGGCTTGAACTTGCTGGAATATATACTCATTTTCACTCTGCATTCCAAAGCGACTTAAAACCTACGGAAGAGCAATTAGCTATTTTCCTAGCTGCAGTTCGATCCATAAAACAAGCCGGAATAGACACTGGTATTGTGCATGCAGCGAATAGCGCAGCAATGCTAAGACTGAAGGAGTCTCATTTGTCAATGGTAAGACCTGGCACTATTCTTTATGGTCAGTATCCATCTGAACATATTCCTCGCGTTCTTGATCTTAGAAACACTTGGACCCTAAAGACTAGAATCAGCTTTATAAAAAATGTGCCAGCAGGCTACAAGATTGGATACGGCTCGGAGTTCCGCACGCGCAGACCAAGCAGAATTGCGGTAATACCTGCTGGCTGGGCAGATGGACTTACGCTGATGCCTGAAAGTCTTGCACGTAGAAGTTTTATGAAGCTCGGCAAAGCTGCGATAATGGGAGATACTGCATTATTTGTTAACGTAAAAGGACATCGTGCGCCGGTAGTTGGCAGAATTGCTATGCAGATGTGCTCAGTTGATGTGACTGATGTACCAAACGTGGAAATTGGAGACGAAGTTATCATACCTACACGGCGCATAACTACAAGCTCGTTAATTCCTCGTGTATATGTTAATCAGTAGCAGTTAACGTCAACCAGATATCTGCTGGGACTTTTCAGTGTCATTTAGAAATGATTCTGCTATCAGAACTGCAGCGTAGTCATCATAAGGCTCAGGTGGCACTAAAAGTCCCTTCGGTATTAATCGGCGCCATCCAGTAGGAGGATAGTCTGCGAAATACCTAGCACGTGCTTTTTCCGTAGTTTGTTTTTCATCGACTGTATAGACAGAAATGTCCAGGGATTTAAGAGTCTGAAGCACGCCAAAAGCACCGGTTCCTTTGCCTACTATAACAGCCTCAGGAGAGAATCTAGCTTTGAAAAGTGTAACAGTATCAGACAAAGCATCCAACGGAACAATTGTTCTAGCCAAGACACCTTTGATTTTGGAAACCACTGCAATTCCACATTTTGAACTACCCGGATCTATAGCTAATACACAATCCATTGCAAAGCCTACCTATTAGATGCACTAATAGCTGTCGAAACAGCAAAATCGATATCGTCAAGAGTTAACGGTCCTGCTTGATATATATCAGACCTGGCTATGGCTTTGACCTCTACTTTTTTGTTCTGCGCGCGAATTGTATTTACCAATGCCATTACTCTGTCAAGCTGCTGCTCGTTGATTGGTTGAGCAGTTCTATCCGGGTCGCGTCCGGCAATGGGAACAACCCCATGTTTTTCGGCACTGGCTCTAACATCCTGGCGCAGTAAATCCATAACCGAAAGTAGTGTACGTCCTTCGGACTGAGAACCGTCAACTATCTTGCTAGCTATAAGATCTCCTTTGGCGAATGCAAGATTGTTCCAGAACATATTCAAAACAGCGGGTGCGCGACCGCCTTCTACCGTATTGCTGACAACTACTATGCGCACTAATACACTTTTACCAGGGCGTTCGTGTCCCTGTTCAATTATTGAATTGACTGCAGCGTCTATACATAAGTTTTCATCATCAATAATAACCCCAGTAGATTTATCTTCAAATACCAGGCGAATTGTTCGTTCGTTTCCAGAAGCGCGAGCACCACTGGCGTAAGCTTCTTTTGCGGCATCATCCAGAAGCTGGAGCAATTGCGCCTTGATTTTATTGGCTGGCAGTGAACTGTCAATAACTCGCCTTGCAAGCTCTTGACCCTGAGGCAAGACAACATCTCCAGTAAGTAACTTCTCTGTTGTTTCGATAAGCTTAAGTCTCTGTGCCTCTATGATCTTTATAGCTGCTTCGGCAGAACGAATATCTTCTTCAGCTTTTGTCAGCGCCGCTGTCTTAGCCGCCAGTTCTTTTGTCTTTTCGTCTAAATCACGCTGTTTATCCTCAAGCTCTCTGGTTCTATCAGCAAGTTCTTGCTTTCTTTCGGTAAGTTCAGTTGTAATGACCGCCAATCGAGAAGAAACTTCTTTTAACTTTTGGTTGGTTAGCTTGCTAGCGGTTTTGAGCGATTTTAGTTCGGCGAGTCTTGCGCTTATTTCTTTTTCAAGCAAAAGCACCTTTGACATAGCATCGTTGCGCTGTTTTTGAGCTATAGCTACAGCAGCCCTAGCAGCGCGTACTGCTTCGTTTTTCTCTGCTATTTCACGAACAAGCCTAAGTCTTATACCTTCCAATTCGCGATTTTGTGATTTTAGCTTTTGATTCACATATTGATAGCGTATGTTATCGCGCATCAGTTTTTCAGCTTGGAAAAATATCTTTCGCAGACTGGATGATACAGCTAGAAGCGAAGAGATCGTCAATATGGCAATAAGCATTCCAGTAATGGTAGTCATTACGATGGCTGTATAACGCGGTCTAAGCCCAAAGAGTGATAATCGGCGTTTTCCCATTCGCCTACCGAGAATATCGCCAGAATATGCAATCACACCGGAAACAATTATCACGGTTATAACAAACATTATTGTGTATGTCATCGTCAAACCCTGCCCTTAGATCGCGCTTCTTTATTTAGCAGCGCGAATAATTAGTATTCCCCCTAAAACAACCCCCAAAATATCGGGACCAAGAGCGCCTATAATCGGATTTAGACTTCCTTGATTTGCTAGAGCACATGAAAAATGCCAGATGAACCAATATGCGAATATAATTAATATACTTAGTCCTATACCAACAGAAGTTCCGCCTCTGGCTGGTCTAATCGCTAGTGGTGTGCCAATAAGCACAAAAATCAAAGCTGTCATAGGAATAGCAATCTTATTATAAAGTGACACCTTCATAGTCAAAAGTTTCTCTTCATCACTGCTTAGTTCACCAATGTACCGACGAAGCTGTGCAAAGCTCATATCTTCTGGGTTCATCAAGTTCATAGCTACTTGTTCAGGTGTTTGGTTAATCCTAACTTCTTTCGTCTCCCACTCTCCGAAGTCAACTGTAGAAGACACCCCAGATTCTCCTAGCAAATACGCACTTCCGTTGTACAGTTTCCAGACATCGCCACCTTCCCACTCGGCTCGCTTTGCCTGAAACACTACATTTGGCAATCCTTTGCGATAACGCACAATTGTAACTTCACGCATCGTATGCTGTTTTGCATTTAGTCCACCACGCACGTATATAGTCGAGTCGGTGTCCTTATCTATGAATACAAACGGACGATTAGTAGAAAGCTGCTCTTTCATCACCTGAGCCTGCACCCGACGAGCAGCTTGGTTGCTTTTTGGGACTATGTAGTCTGAAAAGAAGAAACCCAACCCAGATATAATAATTCCAAAACAAATAACCGGCACAATCGTCCGATACAAGCTTACCCCACAAGCGTAAAGCGCCGTCATTTCACTATCGCTGGAAAACCTGCTAAACCCTACAAGCACAGCCAGCAATGCTGACATAGGAAGAGTGTAAACTACAACCGATGGCAGAGTAAGAGCTACTATCTCGACAGCCTTTAACACCGGCATCCCTTGTAGAACCTGGCTGGTTAGTTTGAGCAGATTTTGTCCTGCAAAAAAAAGAGATGTGAAAGCCGCCACGCCGAATAAAAACGGCCACATCAACTCTTCTCCAATGTAGCGGTCAAGTATTCTCAATGACGACCTCACATCTCGAATCTTTCGCCCAGGTAATACTTTCTGGCGATTGGATCATTAGGAAGATCTGTTGATGCACCTGACGTAGCAATCTTGCCTTCAGATATTATATAAGCGCGGTCGGTGATAGACAGCGTAGCACGCACGTTGTGATCAGTAATTATAATGCCTATATTTTTTTCTTCCCTAAGTTTAGCGATAGCCTCTTGAATTTCATCTATCGCTATTGGGTCTACGCCTGTGAACGGTTCGTCAAGAAGCAAAAATGCAGGATCAGTTGCCAGAGCACGTGCCATCTCAGTTCGACGCCTTTCTCCACCAGAGAGCACTATCCCGCGTTCGTTTCGGAGATTACTAATACTCAGCTCTTCTAATAGTTGCGCAAGCTTTTTTTCTCTCTCTTTTTTGGGCATACGGAGCATCTCAAGCACCAACAAAATATTTTCAGCAACAGTAAGCTTTCTAAAAACTGATGGCTCCTGAGCAAGGTAACCAATTCCAAGCCTAGCTCTTGCATACATAGGCATATGTGTGATTTCCTGTGAATCCAGAAACACTCGCCCGCTATTAGGTCGAACGAGACCTACTATCATATAGAAAGTTGTGGTTTTGCCGGCGCCGTTTGGTCCAAGAAGCCCTACAATCTCGCCCCTATCAACTTCTAGGCTTACTCCATCAACAACACGTCTTCCCTTATATATCTTGACTAGTTTATCTGTAGTGATACGCACTTTATTTCTCGCTCGTCTTTTCTTGCAATTTTGGCGTGAATTCTATTCTGCTGCGTCCAGGATCGCTCTCGACCTTTATACGCGGTTCTCCTGGCTGCAATTGATTCTCAGGTTTTAAACTAACAATAGCTTTGTCAGCAGTTACAACCATTGGCCCTATGAACAGTGATGGGTCTGTAGTTTTGATTGCAACATTTCCAACCAAAACTGCTTGTTTTGAGGTAATCATATCAATATCAGCATAGTTAGCAGAAGCTTCGGTTACTCTCTCTGGATCGCGTCGAACAAACAGCCACACATTGCCAGAAAATGAGGCTGTCTTCAAAGAACCTATACCACCTGCTGTTACACTACTTGTGCTTGCGAAATTCAACACAATCTTCGAAGCCTTAGCATTCAGCATTCCATCTTTGGTCTTGATTTCCACTCTTGGTCCGCTCAAAGTCACTTGGTCTTTGGTGACTGTCATATCGCTGTAACCAGAAATTTCCACTGTTCCAATCTTCTGTGGCTTTGCCTGTGCTAGCAGCACCGCGGAAGATACCAACATAAGAATTACAAATATCCATACAAATCGCATTTTTGTTACCTACTCTTTGACCATTCAATATCCAAAAACTGCTTCGGATTGCTTTGGGTCAGCAACCAACTTTATCTTTCGCAGTCCAGTATCTGCAACAAATGCTTCTGCTTTTACAGTTGTCATTGGACCAACAGCTTCCACTCCACCGCCGCCCAAAACGCGGTTCTGACGTGCAAACCACTTAATCCATCCTGCTTTTACAACTCTAACAGTGCTGTTTGGCTGCTCTGAAGTAAGCGTCACACCTCCACTTGCTGATATGATTCGGTTGCTAGCGTCTGCTTCGACGATCGGTGCCGCCAATTTACCTAACAACTCTCCCTTATTGTAAAGTTCTGCAGTAACCTGCTTCATCTTTGCAGAACCAGATACCGTATCGCCAGATACTTCAGTCGCTGTTGCTGAAAGGGAAGTTTTTCCCCGCTCCGACCAAGTAACAACAACTTTCCGCGCTTCAGCTTTTACCGCAGGCAAGGGTTTCTGCTCTTCTTTTTTGATATTTTTAGAAAGAACTGTCTTTGGCTTACTGCTACAACCCAATAAGAAAGTTGCAGCTACTAAAATCACAGTTGCTAATATACAGACTTTTTTCGAGTTTATCATCACACAATCCGAAGACGCAGATCTTTACGCGTGCTATCCTTGCAAGTTTACCACAAGATACATCTCTGGGTAAAACTGGCTATTGACTCAGATATATATAGGCGATAGAATACCTGACGTACAACTTTTGATTGATAAAGTTGAACATATGGGATGGATATGGGCAGATATCTAGTACTACTAGGATTGGTTATCGTTGTAGCCGGTCTTTTTATATCAATGATGGAAAAACTGACCGGAGGAAAAGGACTGCCTGGTGATATTCGTATCAGACTTGATGGCGTGAACATATTTTTCCCGATTGTTACATGCATCGTTCTCAGTTTAGTATTGACGTTATTGCTGAACATATTGTTCAGGAGATAGATGTGAAGCTTGCTGACTTTGACTATCATTTGCCGGAAGAATTGATAGCACAAGAGCCGCTTCCAGAGCGTGACCAGTCTCGCTTGTTGATACTTAATCGCTCTACTGGAACTATAGAGCATAGGCAATTTTCTGACATAGTGCATTACATCAACAGTGAAGATACTGTTGTTATGAATGATACCCGAGTCACTGCCAAACGACTGATAGGCAAAAAACCAACAGGTGGTTCAGTTGAAGCCTTACTGATTGATAGGCTCGGAGACGGCAGATGGCGCGCTATGGTTAAACCAGGGAGACGGGTAGGTGTCGGAGCAGTTATTGAGTTTGCAGAAGGACGTATCATATCAGAAGTTGTAAGTCGTATGGATGATGGTGGACGCATACTAAAATTTAATCCAGAGGACGAAGAAAAAATAGATGAGATTGGAGAAGTTCCTCTGCCGCCTTATATCCGACGCAAACTGAGCAATCCTGAGCGATATCAGACTATATATTCTCGTTACAATGGTTCTGCTGCTGCTCCAACCGCAGGACTTCATTTTACGCCTAAAATCTTAGAGGGACTAAAATCAAAAGGCGTTGAGATTGTATTTATAACTCTTCATGTTGGTATTGCTACGTTCAGGCCGGTTAGGGTTGAAAATATTCTTGAACACGAAATGCATTCGGAAAAGGTGGTGATAAGCGAAGAAGCTGCACAAAAAATCAATAGCTGTAGAGGAAGAGTTGTTTGCATTGGAACAACTACAGCAAGGGCACTAGAAAGCGCGTCTATAGGTGATCACAAAATAAAGTCAATGAACGAAGAAACAAGGCTTTTTATAACACCCGGTTACAAGTTCAAAATTGTAGATGCGCTTCTCACAAACTTCCATATGCCGAAATCTACGCTAATTATAATGTTGAGTGCGTTTGCAGGAAAAGACAATGTTATGAAGGCATACGAAGAAGCTATTAGAGAAAGATACAGATTTCTCAGCTTTGGAGATGCAATGTTTGTCTATTAGTATGAATATTTTCCGAGTCTAAAAATAAAAGGAGAGAAACCATGGGCACTAATTATGAAGGAAAACTTGGCGAATGGTTGAAATATGTTCAGCAGCAAATAGAGGCTGCTGGCACTAAAAACAAGGAAGAAAAAGAAGAACAGCCTGTCGAAAGCACAGACTCTCAGTCACAGAATGAATCAGTAACAATAGAGCGCATACGAATGATAGAACGCGGTGTTATGCCGGAAGATGTGATGGACGATGTAGATAGTGATGCAATAATTGCTGATATTGTGCGCACCGACCGATTCAATCCTATTGCGGAAGATACACCCACCCTATTTGACGAAGAGATACCGCAGGTTGAAGAGTTTTTGCCGTTTTTAGCTGAGCCGGAATCAAGGACAATTGAAAAGTCCGCTGTACCGGATGCTGAAATTGAGATTCCTATAGCTCCTACTTCGGCCGAAGGCACTGGTACCCCTAGACCTATTGTTAGAGAAGAACATTTCGCGGAAACTGAACAGCCCAAACCAATTCGTAAAAGAACCCCGAAAAAACGGATCGAGACGACTGGTGCGCCTGTAACCAAAGAAATTGCGCAGAAATCTTACAAGCCGTTCAAAGAGACAAGGGAACAACTTATCGCCAGATTGGTTGACCCAATACTAACACTTGAAGAGACGGCGCGTCTTTTAAACGTCTGCCCAACAACTGTGAGACGCTATACAAACCGTGGAGTGCTTAAGCATATTCGCACAGCTGGCAATCAGCGCCGATTCAGACTGAGTGATGTTATAGCTTTCATAGAGCAATCTAACAGAGGCGAATTGTAAAATAATCGTTGAGATTTGGAAACTGCTCGATTGCAAACTTTGAAAATCTGTGGAAAGTAAAGGGTTCGTAATGCGCATCGCAATATTTAGCGAAAGCTACGAACCTATAGTAAATGGTGTAAGTGTGTCTGTCGCTACGCTACGCGATGGTTTGCGCGCGGCTGGCAGCGAAGTGCATATATTTGCGGCACATTATCCTGGTTATCAGGATAGCGACCCACAAGTGCACAGGTTCCCTTCTCGTAGCACAAGATATGCACCCGGCTATCCAGTACCTGTACCTTTCTCAAAAGATATTTACAGATTTTTTTGTGAATTCAGACCGGACATAGTACATACCCAATCGCCGTTCTTTTTGGGAACTGTTGGGATGAGATGGGCAAAACATCTTGGCATCCCCGTAGTATCTACCAATCATACTCTATACACTGAATATTGCCATTATGTGCCATTTGTCCCTGAGTTTGTAACTAGAATGGCACTTGTTAGATGGATGAGCTATTACTACAACCGTTGTCGAGCTGTTGTTGTACCATCGTATCCTGTAGAAAAAGTCCTTCGTGGGTATGGGGTTAGATCAAGGATTGAGGTAATCAAAACCGGTATATCGCTCAGCACAACTGCAGATAGAACAGAGGTACGACGCACTTTTGATATACCTGAAGATGCATTTCTATTATTATATGTGGGCAGGGTTGCCAAAGAAAAGAATCTTGATTTGTTGTTGAATGCTTTCGACATCATAAAAAAGAGATACCCTCAGTGTCAATTGATGATTGTAGGCGGCGGACCATATGAACAAGTAAGTTTTAGAAAAGCTCGAGAACTTGGACTGCGGGATTCAATACATTTCTTGGGCATGCTTGATCGGAGTGTAGCGGCGAAAACTTACGCGGCAGCTGACGTTTTCGTCTTCCCATCTGTTACAGAAACACAAGGACTTGTCATATGCGAAGCATTAGTGTCAGGACTGCCATGTGTGGCAGTAAGAGCTGCAGGCACACCAGAGGTTATTGAAGATGGGGTTGATGGGATACTAACTGAGAACAATCCGGAGGATTTTGCAGAAGCTGTGTCTCGCTTGATAGTTGATCCTGAACTTAGAAGACGACTTTCTGAATCCGGACGAAAGAACTCCCAACGATTTACTCCAGAAGCTATGGCTGAACGTTTTTTGCAATTCTATCAGTCTGTTATTAACGATTCGAAAGGAAGATAAATTGGAAGGTATTTTAATGCCAGTTGTTAATTGGGTAACTTCGCAAATAGCTGCGCTTGGTTATTTGGGTGTAGTTATTATGATGGCTATAGAAAGCGCATGTATTCCACTCCCGAGTGAAGTAATCATGCCTTTTGCCGGATATCTAACCATAAAAACTGCACAGAACCCACAGCCTATGACTCTGGTTGGAGCTGCGATAGCCGGTGCTCTAGGATGTGTCATAGGTTCTATCATCTCCTACTACGCTGGTTACTATGGAGGCAGGCCGTTTATCGAGAAGTATGGCAAGTACGTGTTAATACGCACGCGAGATTTGGATAGAGCAGATGCATGGTTTGCCAAATATGGAAACGCTGCTATATTTATTTCCCGACTGCTGCCGGTGGTGCGAACATTCATCTCTTTTCCTGCTGGCGTAGCAAGAATGAGAATGTCAACATTTGTAGCTTATACGTTTTTAGGCTCGCTTCCATGGTGCTACGCACTAGCATATGTAGGTCGCACACTAGGTGAGCGATGGGACAGCATAAAGAGCTACTTCCATGGTGCAGATGTAGTAATCATAGCTGCTGTTGCACTTGGCATAGCATTCTACATCTATCATCACCTAAAACCGGAAGAGCAAGCCTCGAGCTGATTTTATATAATTGCTAGCTCTTTGCCAACTTTCTCGAACGCCTCAAGTGCATAGTCGAGATCGTTCTTTGTATGAGTAGCCGTAACTATCGTTCTAACCCTGGACTTTTCTTCTGGAACAGTTGGATAGCCTATTCCCTGTGCAAACACACCCTCTTCAAACAATCTGTCCGAGAGTTTCATCGCAAGCGCTCCTTCGCCTACAATAACAGGAGTAATAGGCGTTTCGCTGACACCAATGTTGAACCCTAATGATTTCAGCCCATTCTTGAAATAATAGGTGTTTTCCCAAAGCGTTTTAATGCGCTCAGGTTCGTTCAACAAAACATCTATTGCAGCAATGCACGTTGCTGTCACTGAAGGTGGGTGCGATGTACTGAAAAGCAAAGGACGTGCTTTATGGATAAGCAGCTTACGTAGATTCATACTGCCTGCCACATAACCGCCCAATGCCCCTATAGCTTTAGACAATGTCCCGACTTGAATATCTACCTTGCCATGCAGACCAAAGTGGTCAACTGTTCCACGCCCATTTTTGCCAAGAACACCGCTTGCATGTGCATCATCAACCATTAATATTGCCTCATACTCTTCGCACAGCTCTACAATCCCTGGCAGAGGAGCTATATCGCCATCCATACTGAATACGCCGTCGGTTACAACCAGCTTTTTAGCGAAGCCTTTTGACTCTTCCAATACGTCTTTTAGGCTATCTAGATCACAATGTTTGTAGATTTTTCTTGCACATTTAACCAGCCTGATTCCATCTATAATGCTTGCATGGTTCAGTTCATCACTTATAACAACATCTTCATCATCCAACACCGAACCTAAAACACCCATGTTCGCGGTAAATCCCGACTGCAGAACCAGCGATGCCTCGGTATACTTAAACTCAGCCAACTTTCGCTCAAGTTCTTCATGCAGCTTCATCGTGCCGGCAATTGTTCTTACTGAGCCGGAACCAACACCATACTCTTCAATCGCCATTATTGCTGCTGCGCGTAACTTTGGATGTGTTGTAAGACCCAGATAGTTGTTACTGGATAAATTTACTACTTTCTTACCGTCAAAAACGGCTGTAGGAAGCTGCTCACCCTCCAAAACACGCAGTTCTCTGTAGAGTCCCTTTGCTTTAAGCCCATTGAGCACTTCTTCTATGAATCCCATCGCTTTGGAAGACATTTTCAACACCTCCGATTTTACTCTGGGCTTAGGAGAATCTTGCCGCATCGCCCAGAAGCCATTATCTCCATCGCCCTGTCAATATCCTCAAACTTCATCTGATGCGTTATAAGTGGCATTAAATCAACACGTTTTGATTGTATAAGCCGAGTTATCTGATACCAAGTTTCAAAAATTCTTCTGCCATGTATTCCTTGAACCTGCAAACCTTTCAGCACTATATCATTTGCAAGATCTAGGGTAATTGTTGACTTAGGAAGCCCAAGAAGTGAAACTCTGCCTCCAGCACGCACCATTTTAAACGCATTATCTATACCATTCTGATTGCCGGACATCTCGAGAACAACATCAAACCCTATGCCTTTGGTTATATCCATCGCAGCTTTTACAGCATCCGTTTTTCCGCTGTTAACAACAAAATCAGCTCCCATTTCATCAGCCATTTTTAGTCTATAGTCTGAAATATCAAAACCCACAACAGTTGTAGCGCCACAGGCTCTAGATATTGGGATTGAAGCTATACCGATTGGACCACATCCAACAACAGCCAATGTCAATCCAGCTACGTCGCCCGCAAGCACGGTATGAACAGCATTTCCAAGTGGATCAAGAATAGCCGCAAGCTCAACCGGTACATCATCGTCAAGTTTCCAAACATACATCTCCGGTATGGATACATACTCAGCATAGCTGCCGTCTCGATCTATTCCGCACACACGCACATTAGCGCATATGTGACGTTGGTTTGTAAGGCACTGATAACACTTTTCACACGTCATATGACACTCAGCGCTTACGTAATCACCAACTTTTACTTTAGTAACTTCACTACCTATCTGCTCTACATGCCCACAGAACTCATGACCAAGTACAACTGGTGGCTTTACCCTATTTGCAGACCACTCATCCCAAGAGTAAATATGCAGATCGGTACCGCATATACCGCACATTTTGACTTTAATCAAAACATCCCTACTGCCGATTTGGGGTTCTTCTACATCCATAACCTGAAGGCCGGGAGCTGGAGTTGATTTTACAATCGCTTTCATACCAAAGATGCCTTTCAATATAGCTTTTGGTTTTGCCGAATTGGCAATCGGATAACCAGCCAGATTTAACCGAGTGCCCATACTTGATGTTGAGCACAGCTATATAATATCACATAGAGAGTCTGCATAGGCAAACAATCTTGCTTTATGACATACAATCGTTATCCAGAAAGCCCTTATTGAGAAAATTTCCAAAATAGCTCATGTTCATATATTTTGACTTTTGCTATAATGGAACTCGGCATACGAAACTAATCTAACTATTGGAGGTCTCAGTTGTTTTTCCACATTTCAAAGCGCCTTATTTTCTTATGGACAATAGTCGCATCTATTGTTCTATGCGCCTCTGCAGTCTCTGCGATTACAGTTGATGAACTCTACGGCAATTTTGCACAGAGAAGATCAGGTGTATGTGTAATTTACGCTCACGTAATGGTAATGGCAGAATATGACCCTGATGCATTTGCGAAGCTTGTTACTCCTACGTTTGGCGGGTGGATAGTCAGATTCAACGACAACCGCCGCATGTACATAACAAGAGAAGAAGTTGAAAAATCTATAGCCAATGGATACTCCCATGGCGACGTGGACAACATATTAACCATCTACTGTATTGCGCTGACTCATAGAACGGGTAGTTTCAAAAAAGATACCGGTGAGTTAACATATGGTTCTTTGGATTTTGTAAAATTTCTCGGCACCGGCAGATGGACACTCTACGATAACAATCAAACAGAGCCAAATCGCACTCTAGCAGATGGACTGAAGAGACTTATTAGAGAAACTCTGCCCGACGGCAGGACTCGAGTGCCTTGCACCATAGGTTTTGGTGGTTTGGATAAAAAGTCTATACCTGAGGCGTATGCGGAAGAAGCAAGCAAAAGAAAGTTGATCGGCGGACATGATTTCTCAGTCTCGAAGTGTGATGTTGAGAAAAGGCTAGTCTATCTTCGCAATCCTCACAATCCAAAGGAACTGTTAGAGGTTCCGATAGATTTTCTCGCAAAGATCCCCTGCGGCATAGACTTCATGGAAAAGTAAATTGTGTATTGCATGCCGGAATAATGGTAATTCACAATACTTGACTTCCGGCATGCGCAAATTCATTCTGACTCAGACGGCGGCACGGCTACCTTAACTAGCGCGGGTCTTATTACTCGGTCTCCGTATGTGTAACCAGATTGAAGCTCCTCTACAACTGTATTTTCAGGATATTCTTCAGTCTCCAACCGCATAACAGCTTCGTGCACCGAAGGGTCGAATTGTTGACCAACGGACTCTATTTGCTTTACCCCTTCTTGGTCAAGAATATCGCGCAGTTGCTTTATAGTAAGTCGAACTCCTTCGACAAGACTTTCGAAGCTGTGATTTTGTTCGGCTGACTCCAAAGCTCGCTCAAAATTATCTATAACAGGCAGTATTTTGACGATGAGATTCTGTGTTGCGAACTGCACTATACGCGCTTGCTCCTCCTCATGCCTGCGCCGATAGTTAGCAAAATCAGCCAGTGCTCTCAGATGCTGCTCGCGTTCAGCTGCAGTTTTCATCCTTTCTTCTTCAAGTTCAGCTTTCAGTTTTTCGATTTCAGACTCAATGTCAACTGCAGCAGTTTCCTGAGAGCTGACCTCCTGCCTATTTTTCTGCTCAGTTTCTTGCAATTCCTTTTCTTTATGATAATGCTTCTTGCTCATATCACTCATCACTTTTCAGATTGGTGAATATCTGCCGATTTAGAATCGTCGGTTCGCCTTCTAATAATCACATTTATTCTCAAAATAGCCTCTGCCACTTCGGCAGCCGTTTGAATCGCATGTATTTTCACTTTTGCAGGGTCAAGGATGCCTGCACTTATCATATCTACCGGTTCACCAGTATCACAATCTATACCTATCGCATTACCATTTCTAGACTGCAGCGCCGCAGCATCCTCGATTTTTTCCAGCGGATTGAACCCCGCATTAGCCACTATTTGCATCATTGGTCGTTTAAGTGCTTCTGCCACGCAGTCAACGCCATAGGCAGCCATACCTCTTACACCCTGCCTAAGTTTCTGCACACATATTGAAGCCGATAATTCCGCAGCGCCTCCACCAGCAACTACTCCATCTATATAAGCTGCTTGAACAGACGATGCAGCATCTCGTGCTATTCTCTCACGCTCTTCTTTAACCTCCTGAGTAGATGCACCAACTAGAATCGTGGCTGTGGCGCATCCTTTTCCACCTTCTATTCTAATATGCTTAAGTCTTTCGTCTTCAAACACAACAGCACAATAGCCAAGACACTTCTCTAAATCAGCACAATCTTTTTTCAATCCAGTGCGTTTAATCGGCTTTGCGCCGGTGTGCTCAACAATTCGAGCTATATCTTTAGACGACAAACGCCTCACAGCTATTATACCCGCATCTGTGAAAATTTCTTCAGCCACATCATCTATTGCCTTTGATGCTGCCGCGAATCGCACACCAAGCTCGACAATTTTTTTCAGATTTTCTCTAAATTCTGACTGATACGCCATGTAACGCGCAAAACCAGATTCTGTAGCCAGCGCATCATCTTCTATTTTTTCCGGTTCAATAGCATCATCTACAACAAGAACTCTAACGTCCTCAACACGATCTGGCATCTGTCTAGATATTCGTTCTTTATCAATTATCAGTCCTGTAAGCAACTCATTATCAGCACCTTCTTGTGCTACAACTGCATCTGCCAGCTTAAATCCTCGCTCAAGCAGTTTTTCTCTACCAACCATCTTCGCAGCCTGCACAACAAGTTCAGCAATATCCTCATGTCCACGTGCCGATACAAGTGCCACTTTCTTCAATAAATCATCCAGATTTTTCCCCTCGACAGCTTTAGCTTGCGCACGAATGGATTTAACAGCCTCTGTCACGCCCAATCCAATGCCTTCTATTACCTTTGTTACAGGAACACCGCGTGATATGTGATTTGCTCCTTCAGCAATCAACGCGCTGGCTAACACCGCTGTTGTGGTTGTCCCATCCCCTACTTCTTCGTCCTGTGCTTTGGCTGCATTGATAAGCATTCTCGATGCTGGATGAGAAACATCTATACGATTGAGTATTGCGCTTCCGTCGTTAGTTATAATTACATCGCCGAAGCGATCTACCAACATACAATTAAGCCCTTTTGGCCCAAGAGTGCCCTCCACAGCCGATGCAACTGCTTTAACGGCAGCAGCATTCGAAAGAAGTGCCGCAAGGCGCTCGTCTATATCTGACCCAATGCTTGTTTGTTTAACGTTTTCTGCCATTTTACGTGAGGCTCAATTCTGTAAGAAGTGTTCCAAGATTTTTTGCCATAAGCTGCACAGATGCAACAGCACGTCTATAATCCATCCTGGTTGCGCTTATAACCCCTATTGTTCCGCCAATTCGGTCTCCAATCCGATAGTTAGTTGCTACGAAGCTAGTATCAGCCATCTCAGGCAGCGGATTTTCGGAACCAATTACTATCGTCACATCAGGACCAAGTACTAAGCGGGTTAAAAGCTGATATATCCGACGCCGTTCTTCGAGAAGTTCAAGAACTTTTTCCACCTTCTGAGGGTCCCTAAACTCAGGCTGTTTAAGAATATAGTTCGTGCCCTCTACCCACATATTTATATCAACAAACGAAAGGTCGTTTGCCAGCCGTTTAAGCATAGATGCAGCCTCAGAATACAATTCACTTGTCGGTTCTTGTTTCTCTAACTCCAAATGCTCCACCTCGCCAACTTTTTTGCCTATAAAGCGCGTGGACAGCATTCTTGATACCCGAGCAACCTCTTTGCTTGCAGGACGATATTCTGTGTTAATCACCCTGTGAGTAACTCTGCCGTCTGATAATCCTATAACCAAAAGTAGTTTTCTATCGCCTACAATCGAAAAATGTACGTAACTAATTACAGCTTCGCTTATCACCGGTTGTGTCGCAACAGCAGTGTAATTGGTAAGCCCACTCAAAATACGGCATGTCTCTATCAGCACAGCATCTAGAATATGCGTTGTGTTTAATAATTTTTTCTGTGCCATTATTGCGTCATGGCGTGGGACTGATGGTCTCTCCATTAGCCTATCAACATAGAAACGATAGCCACGGTCCGATGGAACTCTTCCTGCTGATGTGTGAGGCTGCTTCAGATAACCCATTTCAGCCATCTCAGACATCTCATTGCGAATAGTAGCCGGACGCACGCCGAAGTCATAATGCTGCACAAGCAGTTCCGACCCAACCGGCGCTGCTGTTTCTATATGTTCGTCAACTATAGCTTTGAGAATTCGCTGTTTGCGTTCGTCGAGGAAGCTCATAGCAGAATACACCCTACTTAGATTATGCTACCATCGGCATACTTTACTGTCAAGATTGAACGGCTTGTAATAACAACTAATTTGACACAACAGCATCGGAGCAATAGAATACGGCAAATAGAATCTATTTGGAGATAATTCGATGGAACAGATAAAGCAGAGTTTTTGGGATTATCCAATGAAGCGCAGAACAAGTCTTTACATTTGTGCAATTCTTCTGTTGGTAATCGTTGCACTTTTTGTAGCGATCAAAATAATCTCTTTGAAGTCAAATATTGCCATTAACAATCTGATTAAACACGATGCGGCAGTCAGAGGTGAGTCAATAGCAAAAACCATAGCAACTTTTGCTGGCGACGATATATCTGCACACAATTATAGACTTCTTCAAACTCGTTTCACAACCATAGTTCGTGAAACAGGTCTAAGCTACATCGCATTGGTTAGGGTCTCGGATAACAGGGCAGTAGTACACACAGATCCCAAACTTACAGCAAAGAAACTAGAGAATAAAGAAGACCAGATTGCAGCTTCATCCCAATCAATTCTTACGACACAAGATATTCGTGATAGAAAAATTATGGACGTTGCACTGCGAATACAAACTATATCAGAGAAATTTGTGCTCAGGGTCGGCGTACCATATTGAACAAAAAACGCCGATAGGATTTGACCCCCAACGGCGTTTTCAAGCTACATCAATCAAGATTATTTTTTTATTCTATTCCTCTGATTCCTCAGCAGTTTCCTTTGTTTCAGCTAGTTCTTCCACACCGACCTCTTCGACTTCGGGCTTCTCGGCAGTCACTCTCACATGAGGATGTCTCACTGCAACAACAATGTCGTCGGGTCTGCCAGCAAGTTCTACGCCTTCTGGGAGAGGTATCTCAGAAGCATGAATAAACTCACCTATCTTGAGATTAGTAACATCAACATCAATATGCGGCGGTATATGGTCTGCGCGACATTTGATGTCTATTTCATCAATAAGTTGTTCAAGAACCCCGCCTTCTTTGACACCAACAGGTGTCCCATGCAGCACTATGCTGGTAGTAGTATGTATAACATCGCTCATTGCCACCCGCTCAAAGTCAACATGCAGAACCTTTCTAGTCAGCGGGTCTTTTTGAATACTCTTGATAACCGCAGTGCCGCCATCACTTTTCTTTGCACCATCTATTTTCAGATCCAAGATAGTATGTATTCCTGCTTCTGTATGCAAAGCCTGCGCAAGTGCTCGAATCGGAACTTCAAGTGGCAATTGCGGTTTGCCCTTGCCGTATAAACTGCCCGGCACAAATCCCGCTTTGCGAATTTCTTTTAGATGATGTTTACTCATATCCTGGCGCAACCGCACCTCAAGACTCACTTTTTCCACTAATTTCCCTCCGAATAAAAACAAGCGAACATTCCAAACGTCTCTTAAGTTTACCGCCAGACCACTTTCAAAGTCAAGGAAAATATCTGCACAATCTAGAACCAATGCTAATTATCAAGACTCAAGAGAAGCGAGCAGTTCTGACACCGATAGTTCCGCTGCCGCCACTACATTATCCGCGGCGCCGTAATATAGGGTTAGCTTGTCATCTTCAGCTACGGCGCCGCAGGTGAATACAACATTCGGCATAAACCCTGATGTTTCATACGGTGCTTCTGGCTTCAAAATAGGTTCTCTGCTCCGTGCTATAACTCTTTCTGGACACTCTGCGTCCAGTAGCATAGCACCAAGAGAATATTGATTATCAGGAGTTGCGCCATGATAGATAACCAACCAACCTTTTGAAGTTAGAAATGGCACCGCACCGCCGCCGATTCTTCCGCTATCCCATCCACATTCTCCTGCTCCTGCAATATGTTTATGCTCTCCCCAATAAACCAAATCGTCTGAGTATGAAATCCAAACATCTGGGCTGCCAATCATGTGTGGAAATGGTCTATGCAGCATAGCATACTTCCCATTTATCCAGCTTGGAAACAATATGCCATCCATGTTTTCTGGAGGCATTACAACGCCGAATTTTTCAAAAGTTTTGAAGTTGCGTGTTACTGCTAAACTCTGGGTTATCCCAGTCGGCGCTACGCTCTTATAAACAATGCAATATGCTCCGCCAATATCAGTAATTCGTGGGTCTTCTATACCAAACGATTCCGATGCGCGGTCAGGTGCTATAGACGGCTTGGATTCTACCTCGAACTTCCTGCCGTCTTTGCTTCTGGCAATGCGAAGGTGTGATATTGACGTAAGGTATGTTCTGCCGCCAACTCGAACGATGCGTGGATCAGAAATATCTACCGTTGGTTCGTCTCGATTGAATTTCAGAACTTCAATTGAGTCGGGCCACTTGCCATTCTCGCATTTTACTACAGGAACAGCAACAGTGTTTGGGTCTTCGTTAATTGGGCGTTCTGCAACTCTAAGCAAAAGCAAGATTTCTCGATTGTATTTAATTACGCCCGGGTTGAAAACACAAATGACTTCAAAGTCATCACGCGATGGTTTTATGTCTGAAGGGACAATAATTGGATTCTCTGGAAATCTATTTACTTTCATTTCTCCTCCATTATTCAAGTATACACAATCTCTATAAATTGCTGCTACACAAATAAAGATCCGGTTTGACTCCAATCTCGAATAACGAATAAAATGAATGATGTAAGTGTTGTCCCATTATCATCTAAAATTCCTAACGACTGGATGGAAAATGAAGGCTAATCAAAAAATCAGTTCTCCACGGACAGAAACCAAAGAAGAGCTTTTAGACTATCTCAGGTCTATGTATGAGATTCGTTTCTTCGAAGACAAAGTGTATGCACTGCTTAGGGAAGGAACGATTAAGGGTGCAAGTCATCTTTACGCTGGGCAAGAGGCAGTAGCAGTAGGCGCAATAGCTGCTATAAATGAAAACGATGTCATCGCCAGTACTCACAGAGGACACGGACACTGCGGTGCTATAGGAAACAAGCATGCCAAAACCGAGGAAGCACGGCAGGAACATTGGAACAAAATGATGGCAGAACTTATGGGTAAAGCCACAGGTTATTGCAAAGGGCGCGGTGGTTCCATGCACATAGCCGATGTTCAGAAAGGCAATTTAGGCTCTACCGGAATTGTCGGCGGCAATATACCAGTGGCAACAGGTGCGGCTCTTGCGGAGAAACTGAAAGGAAGCGGTTCCGTAGTGCTCTGTTTCTTCGGTGATGGCGCCACCAATACAGGCGCTTTCCATGAAGCGGTTAATATGGGAAGCACTCTGCTTTGTGGACTGCCCGTGGTTTATATCTGTGAGAACAACCTTTATGGAATGTCGGTCCCATTTTGCGATAAGTCGGTAGATAAAGCCGGCCAGGCAAGCCGCATCAGAGATATCTACGCAAGAGCCGCAGCATATGGGATACCAGGAGAATCCATAGATGGCATGGATGTTCTGGCAGTTAAAGATACCGTAGCTCGAGCTGTAGAGCGTGCGCGAAACGGGGAAGGTCCAACCCTGATTGAAGCTAAGACGTATCGTTGGTACGGTCATTCGTCAAGTGACCAAAGAATATACAGGACTCGTGAAGAAGAAGCTGAATGGAAAGCGCGTGACCCACTGGTTGTATTGCGAAACAAACTGTTAGATTGGAGAATCGCAGATGAAGCTGAGCTTGATGCAATTCGTGACAAAGCCGAGCGCACAATAGAAGATGCTACACAATTTGCGCTAAACAGCCCGTATCCAGATGTGTCCGAATTAATGGACGATGTATATGTACCAAGCAGCCCATCAAAGATTGAAGAGGCGCGTGTTGCGGAGCTGGAAACTCTCGCCAAAGTGCATTTAGCAGAAGACGAGATAAGAAGTTTGTCTCCTGGCATGCTGCCAAAAATTAAAGCCGATACTGCAAAACAACTTGAAGAAAAATATGGCATGCGGATAGTGACATTCGTACAGGCAATCGTTGAAGCACAGCGAGAAGAGATGCAGCGCGACAAAAACGTGTTCATTATGGGCGAAGATGTTGGACTGTACGGCGGAGCTTATGCCGCAACAAGAGGACTCATAGATGAATTTGGGATGGAGCGGGTTATAGACACTGCCATATCCGAAGCGGCGATAGTCGGTGCAGCCGGCGGTGCTGCAATGCGCGGCATGAGGCCAATAGCAGAAATAATGTATATAGATTTTCTTACGATTGCATCCGACCAGTTAATTCACAACGTAGGATATAACCGCTACATGTTCGGTGGAAAAACCACTGTTCCATGTGTGATACGCACAGAAGGCGGCGTAGGTAGAAGCATAGCTGCACATCATTCTGAGAGTCTTGAAGCAATGTTCTTACATGTGCCAGGACTATATGTTGTAATGCCCTCAACCCCGTACGATGCAAAAGGACTGCTGAAATCAGCTATACGCGATGACAACCCAGTTCTGTTTATCGAGCACAAAGTTTTGTATTCAGGCGTTATGGGACCAATTCCTGACGGTGACTATACTATACCGTTGGGTGTTGCGGATGTAAAACGTGAGGGCAGACACGTTACCATAGTAGCTTACAGCAGAATGCTGCATTTTGCGATGGATGCTGCATTCGAACTGGCTAAAGAAGGTATCGAAGCTGAGGTCATTGACCCAAGAACTCTCAATCCTTTGGACATAGCTACAATAGCTCAATCTGTTAGAAAAACTGGAAAAATCATAACCGTAAGCGAAGGGTATCCAAGATGCGGCGTTGGAGCGGAGATAGTGCGGCAGTTAAGTGAGTATTCTTTCGATAACGGCAGAACGGGTTTTGACTATCTCGATGCACGCCCAATTATGCTTTCTGGCAAAGACTGTCCAATACCCATGAGCGAACCGCTGGAAGATGCAGTAGTACCAACAAGAGAAGATATAATACGTGCGGTAAAATCCGTTCTTTAGAACAATAGCGGAGGATTTATGAAGCAAATTCTACAGCAAGTGTGTGATGAAGCGAAAAAACGAGGCGTTCAGTTTATGGATGGACGCATTGTCGAAAAATCGGCTACATCAATCGTTCGTCAAGATGGCAGAGCTGACAAACTTGGATATGGCACAACTTGTGGAATAGGAATCAGGGTGCTAAAAGATGGTGCTTGGGGGTTTGCATCGTCGTCAGAGTTCAGCAGCACGGCAGCAATGCAATGCCTAGAATCGGCAATTGCTATGGCTCAAGCTTCAAAATCGAGATGCGAGGAACCAGGAGCAGTTGCTGAGATACAACCAATTGAAGACACAGTGTATACGCCTTTCGAAATAGACCCACGCAGTGTATCAGTAGAATCAAAGATGGCAGCACTTGAAGCTTTTGAGAAAGAAGCTCTTCTGATTTGTGGCGATAAGTTGGCAAACTCAGTTTTGAGCTACACTGATTCTGTTCAGAAAGAGATTATATGCAACACTTTCGGGACGGCTATTGAAAACAATAATGTGCGAACAATTGTTTCGGCGCTGATAGTTACTAAAGATGGAAATATTAGACAAAGAGGCACTTCTCGTGTTGGCAGATTGGCTGGATTTGAACTTGTTAGAGACTTAGACCCTGATGATTTTAGCAGAAAAGCCGCTAGAACAGCATTGTCGCTTTTAGATGCCAAGCCTGCTCCGTCGGGAAAGTTTCCGGTCATATTTCACCCTTCAATCACTGGGCTTCTCACCCATGAAGCTATAGGACACAATGCAGAAGCTGACAATGTGCTTTCTGGCAGTTCGATAATAGAAGGTAAACTGGGAGAAAAAATTGCGTCTGAGCTAGTTACTATCATAGACGATTCAACCATACCCGGCGTATGGGGTTCGTATTATTACGATTCAGAAGGTGTTCCTGGCTCAAGAAGAGTGATTGTTGATAAAGGTGTGCTGGTAGGATATATGCATAGTCTCGAAACTGCTGCGAAGATGGGAGTTAAGCCAAACGGCAGCGCACGAGCTGATGGCTACCGTAGCAGGCCAATAGTGCGTATGAGCAATACGTTTTTGGAACCTGGAAAAACAACCTTCGAGGAAATGCTGAAAGATATTGATTTGGGAGTATTTCTTACTGGCGGCGAATATGGATATGTTTTTTGTGAACGTGGTCAGTATACATGCCATGCTGGCGAAGCGTACATGATACGCAATGGCAAGCTTGCAGAACATCTCAGGGATGTTTCTATAAGTGGGATGACACTTGAAACGTTAGCAAATATTGATGCAGTATCAAGTGATTTTGAGATGAAAATGCCGGGGAGCTGCGGAAAAGATGGACAAAGCATGCCGGTTGATAATGGCGGCCCGTACGTGCGAGTGAAAGAGCTTGTTGTTGGGGGACACTCTTAGAGCAAGTAATGCAGATATTGCGCAGGTTACTTCACAATAATCCAAATATAGTCATAGCAACGCTCCTTGTTGTTGTTATCCTGCTTGCATATTCGCCAGTATTCACAGCTGGATTCGTTAACTATGACGATGATCTTTATGTTAAAAATGATCCAGTCGTAAAAGATGGGTTGAAAACCGATGGCATTATCCAATGTTTCACCAAGCCATACGAAGCTAACTGGATTCCACTGACTCGGCTTACGTACATGGTGGAACATCAGTTATTTGGCGAAAATTCTTTTATCTATCACCTAAACAATCTGATTTTGCATATTGCCAATACTCTATTGCTGTACTTTTTGCTCATCAAATTAACAGGCGCACGCCGCAGGAGTGCTTTTGTTGCAGGACTTTTTGCATTGCATCCGCTGCATGTGGAATCAGTGGCTTGGATAGCTGAACGCAAAGATGTGTTGAGCACTCTTTTCTGGCTGCTGACGATATGGATGTACTCAAAATGGGCAGCGGGTAAATCATGGAGAACTTATGGCAGTGTAATAATCTTCTTCCTAATTGGGCTGCTTGCGAAACCAATGCTTGTTACTCTACCGCTCACACTGCTTCTGTTGGATTACTGGCCGCTTAGAAGATGGCATTGCTTGGCATCAGAACTGGGTAAGAATTCAGCCGCATCAAGGCTTATCGTAGAAAAGATTCCGCTATTTGCCTTATCTGCCATAGGTGCTGTGATAACATTCTTCGCTCAGAGAAGCGATGAAGCCGTAGCTTCGGTTGAACAGTTTCCATTAGGCATCAGGCTTGCCAACGCATTTGTATCTTATATTGCATATATTATAAAAACAATCTTGCCTGTAAAGCTTGCTGTTTTTTATCCTTACAGCATTCCGCCAATGTGGCAGGTATTGGGGTCTATACTGATTATTTCAGCGATAACTATCGGTGTCTGGCAAATTCGCAAAACTGCACCTTATATATTATTTGGATGGGCATGGTATCTAATAACGCTGCTGCCTGTTATTGGGTTGATCCAAGTAGGTGCGCAGGCTATGGCTGATAGATATACATACGTGCCGCTTATAGGAATATTTATTGCTGCAGTTTGGGGAATTAGAGGCCTACTGAACTCCATTTATCTCAAGACTTCAAAAAACTGGCAAAGGTTCGCTTTACCAATCGCAATAGCGTTGCTGGCAGTGCTTGCTATATGCACAAATGTCCAAGCTAGATACTGGAAAGATGGTTTTACATTATTTGAACATGCTAGACTTGTAACAAAAAACAATGCGCTTGCCGAGTTTAATGCTGGAAATGCAGTTAGAGACAAAGGGGACATCGAAACAGCCATTGAGTATTACAAAAGAGCTATAAAAATTGACCCGAATCGCATAGATGCGCAAAACAATCTAGCCAGCGCATATTTTTCGCTGGGAATGAACGAAAAAGCTGTTGAACATTATGCTATTGCGCTTCGAATCAACCCCAACGACGCTGCTGCACAAGCAAATATGGGTACCGCGCTTGCAAGTTTGGGGCGTTTCGAAGAAGCAACCTCGCATCTCTTGCAATCTCTGGCATTAAACAACAAAAACCCTGCAGCACATAACACTCTAGGAGTAATATATGCGCAGCTTGGGCGAATTGATGATGCAATAGATCAGTTCAATAAAGCAATAGCGCTTGACCCAGGTAAACCTGAATACCTTCGCAATCTAGTCCAAGCTCAAATGCTGAAAAAGAACCCTCCCAAACAAAAGAAATAACCAAAGCAGGGTTTGTGAGAACAACTCGTCTGTGGTTTAATTGACATTGGGTAGGGCTTTCTTCTACCATGCCAAAGAGGAGACAGGATATCGAATGACAAAATTTAGCGCGCCGCGAGGAACGCAGGACATTCTGCCAACAGATAGCTACAAATGGCTTTGGGCGGAGAGTATATTTCGTGAAATCTGCAGATTGTTTGGCTATTCGGAGATTCGCACCCCTACTTTCGAGGATACTGAGCTATTTAATCGTTCCATCGGCGAAGCAACCGACATAGTAAGTAAAGAAATGTACACATTCACCGATAGAGGTGGACGGAGCATAACACTGCGGCCAGAGGGTACTGCTCCAGCAATACGAGCTTATGTAGAACACAATCTTGGCGCTAAATCTCCAGTTACTAAGCTTTATTATATTACGAGCATTTTCAGATATGAACGTCCACAAGCCGGAAGATTCAGAGAACACCATCAGTTTGGAATTGAATGTGTAGGCTCGGATGACCCTGCGGTTGACGCTGAGGTTATATCGTTAGGAAGAGAAATACTTGGTAGAGTCGGACTTGTAAATTGGACTCTTAGAATTGGGTCAGTCGGCTGCAAGAAGTGTCGAGCAAATCACCGAGCGGCTCTTAGAGAAAGTCTAAAGCCAGTGCTCTCGCAGTTATGTGGAAACTGCCAGAGACGATACGATTTGAACCCACTGCGTATATTGGATTGTAAAGAAGACCAATGCAAGCGACTGACCGAAAATGCGCCGTCGGTACTAGACTATCTCGACGATGAATGCAAAACACATTTTGACCTAGTGCGTGGATACTTGGATAAACTAGGAATACCATATGCTGTGGATAGAAGGCTGGTACGTGGATTAGACTATTACACAAGAACAGCATTTGAATTCGTCGGATCGCAGCTTGGCGCACAAAGTCAAATTATAGGTGGCGGCAGATATGATGACCTTGTAGAAGAACTTGGCGGGCACCCTACCCCAGCGATTGGTTTCGGAATGGGGATTGAACGGCTGCTTATGAGTATTGAAGCAGAAGGGATAAAAACCCCTTCTCCGCCAGCTCCAGCTATATTCGTAGCAGTTATGGGCGACGATGCAAAGTCAACAGGTGTAAACTTGCTTTACAGACTTAGGTCAAATGACGTCCCTGCCGAAATGGATTACTCGTCAAAAAGTCTGAAAGCGCAGATGAAGTTGGCGGATAAATTGGGAGTTAAATACACACTGATACTAGGCGAAGATGAACTGAGAGAGTCATCGGCGACAATTCGCAATATGCAGACTAAAGAGCAAAAGCGCGTGCCGATATCCGATGTTGTCGAAAAATTATCCGAAGAATACAAAAAGCTGAGCAAGGAGGAATTATGCTCAAAAGAACGATTTGGTGCGGTGAAGTAAGAAAAGAACATATTGGCAGAGAAGTTAGGCTTAATGGCTGGGTTCAGCGCATACGTGACCATGGAGGATTAATATTCATAGATTTACGAGACCGCACTGGTGTTTGCCAGACAGTTGTTGACCCAAACGACTGCCCAAAAGCATTCAAAACTGCGGAAGGTATAAGAAACGAGTTCGTGTTAGAAATCACTGGCATAGTTAGACCAAGACCAGAAGGCACAGAAAACCCTAATCTGCCAACCGGCGAAGTAGAACTTCAGGTAAGCGATATCGAAGTGCTCAACACGGCAAAAACACCGCCGTTTCCTATTTCAGACAATGTTGACGTTGACGAACTGATACGCCTTAAGTATCGCTACCTTGACCTTAGACGTCCTGAGATGCAGCGCAAACTATTTCTTAGGCATAAGGTGGTAAAACTCATCAGAGATTTTATGGATGCTCGCGGATTCATCGAAGTCGAGACGCCAATACTTATTAAGAGCACTCCAGAAGGCGCACGAGACTACTTGGTGCCTGCAAGATTGTTCCCGGGCTCTTTTTACGCATTGCCACAGTCGCCTCAACAATTAAAACAGCTCCTGATGGTGGCAGGATTTGAACGATATTTTCAAATAGCAAGATGTTTCAGAGACGAAGATCCCAGAGCCGACAGGCAGCCGGAGTTTACGCAGCTCGACCTTGAGATGAGCTTTGTTAAGCAGGAAGATATTTTCGAGCTTATTGACGATTTGTTCACAGAGATAGTCGAAAAATGCTCAGATAAGAAAATCAAGTTTCCGAAGCCATTTCCTAGACTAAAATATAGTGAGGCGATGGAGCGATTTGGCACAGACAAGCCAGATATTCGATTTGGAATGGAGCTTTATGATATAAGTAGCACTGCTGCAAAGACCGATTTTCAGGTATTTCGCAGCACAGTAGAAGGCGGCGGACAAGTTAAAGGAATTACGCTTCCTGGATGCGCTAACTTCAGCAGAAAAGAAATAGACGAGTTGACTGAGTTTGCTAAGACTTTTGGCGCACGTGGGCTTGTAACAATGGCGGTGAATGAAGATGGAGTGAAGTCGTCTATAGCCAAATTTCTTACGGAGGAGCAAATATCGGAAATAGTTAGAACCGCGGATGCAAAGGTTGGCGATTTGCTTGCTATTGTTGCTGATAAGCCGTCTGTAGTGGCAAATGTGCTGGGACGAATGCGCGCAGAGCTGGGAAAAAAGCTTGGACTTGTTGATAGAAACGAGTTAGCGCTGTGCTGGGTTATAGATTTTCCGTTAGTGGAGTGGAATGAAGAAGAGAATCGGTGGGATGCTATGCATCATCCGTTTACGTCGCCACACGAAGATGATATTCCGCTTCTGGATACAGATCCGGGAAAAGTACGCGCATGGAGCTATGACCTTGTCTGCAACGGGACTGAAATATCATCCGGGAGTATCAGAATTCATAGGCGTGATATTCAAGAGAAAGTGTTTAATCTTCTGAACTACAGCCCTGAAGAAGCACAGGCAAGATTTGGGCATATGCTCGAAGCTTTTGAATATGGGGCGCCGCCGCACGGAGGATTTGCACCTGGAATTGACCGAATAGTGATGATGCTTACTGATGATGATAACATACGCGAGGTAATCGCTTTTCCAAAAACTTCGACTGGCGTTGACCCGATGACAATGGCACCATCGCCGGTTGATGAGGCTCAACTAAGGGAACTGCATTTGCGCGTAGTTTTGGATGACTGATAAAAAGCCAGAAAAGAGGTGTTTTCCTATGTCGCTCTTTGAAGAGCCGAAGGATATATCTGAGCACCAGCCGCTGGCTGCAAGGATGCGTCCGCGAAACCTCGACGAATTTTTGGGACAAGAACATATACTTGGACCTGGAACAATCCTGCGCAAAGCCATCGAAAGCGATGAGATAACTTCTGCGATATTTTGGGGTCCACCTGGTTCCGGAAAAAGTACAGTAGCCGCTATTATTGCTGCTAGAAGCAAGAATGAATTTGAGAGTTTTAGTGCTGTTACATCCGGAATTCCAGAGGTGCGTAAAGCAATAGAACGTGCTAAACAAAGAAGAACTGCCTATGGGCGAAAGACTATCCTTTTTGTAGATGAGATACACCGATTCAACAAAGCTCAGCAGGATGCTTTTCTGCCGCATATAGAAGATGGCACCATAATTCTGATTGGCGCAACAACCGAGAACCCTTACTTTGAAGTCAATTCACCTCTTATATCTCGTTCTCGGATTTTTAGATTCGAGCCGCTCTCGCCAGATAATGTTCGAGAGATTTTGCGGCGTGCCATAGCCGACAAGGAACGTGGCTTGGGAAATATGAACATCGAAATCGAACCAGATGCGTTGGAGCATTTGGTTGATGTATCAAACGGCGACGCAAGAACTGCGCTGAACGCGCTGGAACTAGCTGCTTATACTACAGAACCTGGTCCAGACGGCAGACGCAGGATAACTCTCAGCATAGCAGAAGATGCGATACAGCAGCGCACACTCGATTACGACAAAGATGGAGACAGCCATTACGATACTATATCGGCGTTTATCAAATCAATGCGTGGCTCAGATCCCGATGCCGCACTTTATTGGTTGGCAAGAATGATAAAAGCCGGTGAAGACCCAAGATTTATAGCCAGAAGAATTGTGATACAAGCTGCGGAGGATGTAGGAAATGCAGACCCTATGGCGCTTGTAGTGGCTACAGCAGCAGCACATGCTGTTGAATATGTGGGTATGCCGGAAGCACAAATACCATTGGCGCAGGCAGCAATATATCTGGCATGCTCGCCAAAGAGTAACGCAAGCTACGTTGGAATTAGCCGAGCATTGAAAGATGTTTCTGAACGCAAGCCTGCTCCGGTGCCAATTCATCTGCGAGATGCGAATTACCCAGGTGCACGTAAGTTAGGACATGGCGAAGGCTACAAATACCCTCACAGCTTTCCAGGCGGGTATGTAAATCAGGAATATGTTCCAGAATCTGCTAAAAGCGGTCCTTATTATGAACCAACAAACAGAGGGCATGAAGCAGTATTTCGGCGATATCTAGATGAAATCAGACGCAGGTCATCACAACAGGAAAAAACAGGTCCAGATTCCACCGAGTCAAATCCATAGGTTATTATGAGCCGAGAAATAGTCGCGGTAGCAATGAGCGGCGGTGTAGATAGTTCTGTGGCTGCTGCACTGCTTGCCGAACAAGGTTTTGAAGTCATCGGCATTACAATGTGTCTGCTAAATAGAGCCGATGACCGGTCTGCTGGTAGCTGCTGCTCGGTTGAATCAATAGAAGAAGCACGCAGAGTGGCAGATCGACTTAACATACGCCATGTTGTTCTACCTATGCAGGATGCTTTTAAAAAGTTTGTGGTGGATGATTTTATAACTCAATATCGGAACGGTCGAACCCCAAATCCTTGCATTCGGTGCAATCAATTCATAAAATTCGATATATTGCTAAAGCATGCAGAAGCGCTCGGTGCAAAAAAACTGGCAACAGGTCATTACGCTCGCATATTAAAAGACACTAAGACCGGAAGATATCTGCTGCTTAGAGGGCGTGACAAGCAAAAAGACCAATCCTACGCACTTTTCAGACTTACGCAGGAACAATTGGCAAAAACCTTGTTTCCGTTGGGCGATTTAACCAAAAAAGAAACGCGCGAACGAGCTGCTGCGCTTGGACTATCTGTAGCCAAGAAGCCAGAAAGCCAAGAAATATGCTTTGTATCTGATAAAGATTATCAGTCATTCCTAATCAAAGTTGCACCAGAATTAGCCAGTCCTGGGCGTATGGTTGATGTGTCTGGACAGCATGTAGGCACACACAAAGGCATAGCTTTCTATACTATTGGGCAGCGGAAACGATTGGGTGTGTATAGATCTAAACCTAGTTACGTGGTGCGTATAGATAAAGACACCAACACAATAGTTATCGGCAACGAAGAAGATCTTTATTCCAATAGACTGGTTGCAAATGAAGTAAATCTGATATCAATTGAAAAACTTACCGATGAGCTTGCTGTTACTGCTAAAATCAGATATAATGCGATAGATTCACGGGCTGTAGTTCGCTCGATTAATGAGGATATGATTGAGGTAATTTTCGAGCAGCCTCAGCGCGCAATAACTCCGGGGCAGGCAGTTGTGCTTTATGATGGAGAATGCGTAGTTGGGGGAGGAACGATAGTATCCAGCGGCTGAGATATAAGTCGCTAGCCAGGGAGGCGTTGGGATGGAAGGTCTTATTGTTGCTGCAATAGTGATCAACACGATTGTGTTGATATGCATTATTTTGGGTCTGATAATTTTTGGCAAGAGAATTCTTCAAGTCATTAAAGCTCTAAAGACAACATTGGATGAGATAAACCGCGAATTACACCCTACTCTACAAACAGCACAAAGCGCTTTAAAAAGCGTTGAATCACTTGTATCCAAGCTGGAGCAACAGGAGATTCCTAAACTTGACAGCATTTTAGTATCCATAGATAAAATAGTTTCAGGCTCTATAATAGTACAAGCTGCAAGTAGCGCAATGAAAACAACTCGTTCAACACTTTCCGGCGTTTTGGCTGGAATCAAGGAAGGACTGCGTCTTATGAAAGAACGCATGGATTCTAACAAGGAGGAATGAAGAGATGTCCGACAATGGCGACAAGAATGTAATGTTGAACTTTCTGGCTGGAGTAGGAATAGGAGCACTTGTGGGTGCGGCTGCGGCTCTGCTTCTAGCGCCGAAATCGGGTGAGGAAACTCGCGAAGACCTGAAAACGGCTCTCCAAAACGTGGCTAAAGCTGCGGAGGATTTGGGTAAAAAGAGCGGAGAGGTAATCGAAGCCGCAAAAGCGAAAGCACAGCAGGCTATAGAAGCTGGCGTTGAACAAGTAAAGAAAGCTCGGTCAAAAGAAGAGACAGAGGAAGAAGCCGGATAGACAGAACGAGAACGTAAAAGTTGTCTATACTAAACGGACAAAAGCAGATTTCTAATGCTCTTTAATCATCACGGGGTAAATAAGGAGAGTGGTTCGCTTTATGAACTTCAGTGTGGAAACTTATCGTCTTGAAAATGGGATGCCAGTAGTAAAATTGGGCGGCGAAGTTGATGTATATACAACCCCGAAGATGAAGGAGCAGCTGGCTTCGCTGATAGAAAGTGGTTCCCAACGCATAGCTGTTGACCTAAGCGAAGTGAATTACTTCGATAGCACTGCTTTGGGTGCTCTTATTGGAGCACTGCGTCGAGTCAAAGAACAAGAAGGAAGCATTCTTGTTATAGGCGCACAACCAAGGGTAAGAAGAGTTTTTGAAGTAACGGGACTGGATGGCGTTTTCGAAATGTATGAAAGCGCTGACCAGGCATCAAAGCTCTAAAAGTTTCGACAGAGGCATTATTGCAGACAGAGGGGAGGTCCTGATAAGTTGGCAGGCATTCAAGAGGCGGATTGTGTGGAGATAAAAGTCCCATGCAAACCTGAATATGTAGGAGTAGTGCGACTTGCAATTCTTGGAGTTGCAAACAGGATGGGCTTCTCTTTCGACGATGTCGAAGATATCCGATTAGCGGTCGGAGAAGTTTGTGCCGCCGCAGTAGAGAGAGCGAAGAAGAACAATCGCCAAAACACAGATATTGTGGTGAGAAGTTGTATCGCTGATGACCGATTAACCATAGATATACTAGACAACGCAGGACGGCGTGAAGAGCTGCCGGCAGATTTTAACATAGATTCTGACCCGCGGGGTATCGCCGACCTACTGATTACTATTTTGGTTAACGAAGTGAATATCATCGGAAACGATGAAGGCACCAAAGTCAGCCTCGTCAAATACGCCAGTTAGCCGCATGCCCAAGATTGCAGATGATAAAGTCGCTCGATGGAGCGACGAAAATGTTGAGCAGCTATTTCGCGAATACGCGAAAACCAAAGACCCTGCTATACGCGAAAAACTGGTAATGATACATCAGAATTTGGTGCGATATCTTGCCAGCAAATTTGCTAATCGTGGAGAGTCTTTGGAAGATCTTGTACAGGTCGGCCTTATTGGACTTGTTAACGCGGTTGATAGATTTGATCCAAGCCGCGGCACAAAATTCTCCACATTTGCAACACCCACAATCGTCGGCGAAATACGCAGGCATTTTCGAGACAACGCATGGAGCCTTAAAGTGCCGCGTCGGCTTCAGGAACTGAATGCCGCAGCAAGCAAAGCTTCAGAGAAGCTGGGACAGAGGCTGGGACGCCCGCCGAGTGTACAGGATATAGCCAATGAGATTGGCGCCACAGAAGAAGAAACGCTGGCAGCACTGGAGCTTGGGAACGCGTATGAGACTGTGTCGTTAGACAGCAAGTTGTCGAATGAGGACGATGCTGGGCAGCAGACGTTGGCTGAATTTCTTGGAGAAACCGATAGTGGAATTGAAGACATTGAAACACTAAGCGACCTAACACAAGCAATGGAACGATTAGAGCCCCGCGAACGCGCCATAATTTATTACAGATTTTTCCGTGATATGCCGCAGACTGAAGTAGCCAAAAAACTGAACATATCACAAATGCATGTTTCGAGGCTGCAGCAGAAGGCTCTAAAGCGTCTAAAGGAGATTCTGAGTAGTTAGTAAATAGTTAGGAAGACTTATGAACGAAAGACTCGGACGAGCTGCAACTTGGGCGTCGGTAACTGTAACCATTGCTGCTTTGATTTATGTAATCAATTCGGCTTTCGATCCAGTAATCAAACCTTTGCTGGAAATTCTGCTGCCGTTTTGTGTAGCTTTGGCAATTGCATTGGCACTGGATGGAGCAATTGTTCGACTACAACGCAGAGGACTATCCAGAGCATCAGCAGTTACTTTGGTAGCAGTGATTTTTATTGCCGCAATCGCATGCTTTGTGATATTCGTTGTTCCAATTTTGATAGGACAAGCCGTTGACCTTGCTAATAACTCTCCCCGCTATTTTGATAAGATCCAAACATCACTAACGCATGCAATTGAATCTAACCAGCGGATTTTAAAAAGATTCAACCTTCCATCTACGACCCAAGAAGTATTAGATGAAATATCCAAAGAGATTCCAGCACTGACAAGTGGTTTCTTCAAGGGACTGGGTGGATTTCTGACAGAAGTAGCGTCAAAAGCTATCTGGGTTATATTGATACCGATTATCACACTGTTTTTGGTGGCTGATATTGGCACATTGAAACAGAGGTCGCTGCTTTTAGTTCCAGCCAAAAGTAGGGAGCAAACGGCTGAAGTTGCAACTTCAATAGGGCACGTTTTTGGCGCCTATGTGCGCGGACTTGTAACTGTGGCAATAATTTTTGGACTGCTTTGTGGGATTGTGTTATGGATGTGGGGAGTGCCATATGCCGCAATACTAGGCGCTGCGGCTACTGTATTATCTTTAGTTCCTTATATAGGTGTGTTCAGCACAGTAGTGATAGCATCGCTGGTTGAACTTGTCCATCAGTTGTCTATAACCGACGGCAACCCAATAACGGCACTGTGGGTGGCTTTATCTATAATAGCGATAAACCAGATTACCGATAACCTAATCAGCCCCAAGGTTGTAGGACGTGCAGTTGGACTGCATCCTGCGATTTCAATCTTATCACTTCTAATTGGCGGAAAGCTTTTTGGGCTAGCTGGCATGGTGCTAGCCGTGCCAGTGGCAGCAAGCATTCGAATAGTGATACTTGAGCTTAGACCCGAACTCAAAGTGTCTGAAGAAAAACAACCTGAACCGTTCCTGCGCAAACTGATTAAGAAAAAGCTTTCTAGTAAGAAAAAACAAGCTTAGCATTGGGCTTCCTCGCACTTGCAACGAAACATTCGTGAATGTGAACTAGCATCGAATATCTCCATACAATCAACCCTGATTTTGTGAACTTTTATATCCGATAATTACAACCAGCAGGAATACCGGTGATTATACTAGGTTCGTTTTCTACAAAACGGCGAATCTAAGATGGTATAACATCGCACCAATCCGACAAGGAGGCCGAACATATGCAGGCAGTCATACTGGCAGGAGGGCGCGGCTCCAGGCTTCAACCACTGAGCATGGGAATACCTAAACCTATGCTTCCCATATTCAGCAAGCCTGTAATGGAACACACTATTGAGCTTCTGGCAAAACAAGGTGTGAAAGATATTATTATTGCAACCTCGACACAGGCATCAGAAATAGTAGAGCATTTTGGTGATGGCTCAGAATGGAGTGTAAATATACGCTACAGCATAGAAGATGAGCCTAAAGGCACTGCAGGAGCGGTAAAACTGGTGCAGCCTCATATAAATGATACGTTTCTTGTTGTATCTGGAGATGTGGTAAGCGATTTCGACATAGAAGAGGCCGTAGCTTTTCACCGGCGCAAATCTGCATTGGCAACTTTACTCCTTCATGATGTAGATGACCCTGTGGACTACGGAATAGCAGAATGTGATGAAGATGGACGTATAACCAGATTCTTAGAAAAACCAGATTCACGCGATGTGTTCTCGAATACTATAAGCACAGGTATATATGTGCTTGAGCCAGAGGTTCTAAGCAGCATACCATATTTCACCGCCTGCGATTTTGGTCGAGATTTGATACCGCGTCTGTTACGAAACATCGAACCTGTATTTGGAATCAAAATGCACGGTTATTGGTGTGATATAGGAAACCTTATCAGTTATCGCAATGCACACTTTGACGCATTGCTTGGTAGAGCACAGATAAACATCGGCGCAGAAGAGGTAGAGCCGGGAGTTTGGATTGGAGAGGATGCTGAAATACATGAGACGGCAGAGCTGACTGGTCCTTTGTATCTGGGAATGGATGCAGAGCTTCGCAAAAACGCCTCTTTAAAACCATTTTCAGTAATCGGAACAGGCAGTTTGATTGACGAGGCGGCGCTGGTATCGCGCAGCATAGTTGGCAGCCGCGCGTTTATCGGCAGAGGGACACGTGTGACGGACTGTGTAATTGCTGAAGGCTATAGAGTACAAGAAGCTTCAAACATCAGAAACCAAATAGTTATTGAGGATGACACACAAGGAATCTATCCGGATATCAGCAGCTTACACGCAAACCCTGCATCTATATAACAGATAAGTTCAGCATGACCGCCGACAGAGCAGTCGGCGGTCTTAAAAATTGTACTCCCTACTTTTTCTTCCAACATTCTACGCGCGGCTCAAGGCATTTTTCCAGATCTTCATCACCATTAATCTCAAGCCCCAACTCGCATTCGTAAGAGACCAGTCGTCTATCAGGAAACGGCGAGTTATGTGTTGCCTGAACCTTGTATCTACCTCGAAGATGTCTGCAAGCACCTTGAATAGGATGCACTTCTGTTTGTGGCATTTTGTATTACCCCAGTTTTTGATATATTACTCTAAAATCTCATCCCAAGCGATGCCGACGCCCCATAAGTTTCAGACAATCCTCCACCTATGAACGAACGGTTTAGTTCGCCGGCAAGAGTAAGACTGAAAGAAGGTCCAACAATATGCGTATAGCCCAATCTATACATTTCTGAGGCTCGAGAGACACCAGGCAGCGATGCCATCTTGTAAGACGTTGTAAGTTTTCCGTGACCAAACATCTTAAGGCTTAATCCAACTTCTTGCTCTTTGCTGTCTGTGCCAAGAACATAGTCACTGCGCTGTGTTAATCCGCCTGTCAGCCCCAAAACCCCAAGATTCAGATTGACATTCAGCCCAACAGCTTCTGTAGTTGTAATTTTTCCTGCCGTATCTTCAGGATTAAGCGCATAGGTTCCAGCTATTCGAAGCGGTCCAGACGAACCCAACGCTAACTGAAACGCCTTTGTATCCGGTGAATCCCCTATCCCACCATGCCGCGTCTTGTATGCGCCGCTTATCTCCATCTCAGGTATGATTTTCGCGTATCCAGCCAAACCTCTTACGTTATAAATGCCACCGCCAACAGGCCTGCTTGTGAACGTATGAGTCAGTCCAAACGCGCTGTCTGGATAAAAATCAATCCTCGTATCTGTAAAACTGCTAACCACACCGCCAGATTCTTGTTTGGCAACGCTGCCTGTTAACTTTATAAACTCTATCGGTTGAGCGATTACACTTAGTGAATCTCTCTGCTCCACACTGCCATCGGCCGTTCTTCTTCCCACTGTAGCCGCCTCTACTCGAAGTCCATCTAGAGGTGTAACACCAACCGTTACTCCACCAGCACTTGTATCAGACCCAGGAGCTGAAGCTTTCGAATAATCACCATAGATGTCTATGAACTTTATTGGATTAGCCGCAAGTCGAAGATTAGACCTAGAAACAACCCCCGTCCTGTCTGTGCTAGTCTGCGAAAACGAGGCTTCGACCTTAGTATGCGCATCTGCCATCCTCACCATTAGATCTACATTGTCAGAATCGCCGACATTAGCATTCGCAGTACGAATCATATTCGCTCTAAAAGAAACAGTATCAATAAGAGATGCATCGAAGCGCACAACAGCTTTAGATTCCTGCAGTATGCCTCCGGAGTCTTTCTGCATAAAAGATGCGTCAAGATTTCCCCGTTTACCTGCCGCCTTCAAAGATGCATCTACAACAGTAGTCGCCGTAGTATGCTCAGAATCGGTTCTAGCGATTCCTGCCTGCACCTGTGTGCCTTTTAACGGTGCACCCGACACCCTTACCGCCGCAGCAGATGAAGTTCCTGTAGCAGAAGTCTCACTCTGCGAAAGATTGGCGACTAAATTCCAACCGCCAATCAGCGAGCCAGCTAGATTTATATCGAAACCTGATTCATTGCCAAAACGCTCCGAATCAGCAAACCTATAACCTGCACGAAGCCCCATACCTCCTAATACAGAAGCAGCCAACCTAACATAAGCCGTTGACTTATATCCAGTCGAATCCGAGTCTATCATCGAGTACCCAGCGTCTAACACATTTCGCTGTTTTCCAGCTTTCATCGTAAAATCGAGAGATGTAGATTCACCGGTTTTCGAAGACTCGCTGCGCACCCAAGAACCTGCAAGCGTTAATCTCTTCAGCGCTGATGTATTAATTGATACTTTTGAAAGTTCCGAGCCTCCCGAAGCAGCATTTGATTCTTGAACAAGCGCAGTAACAGTAGTACTGCTGCCTATTTTTTGATCTATCTGTGCAAGACTCACACCAGACGAGCTATTTTTGCCTTCCATCACGCTTCGTGCCAGTGTTAGAGTGGTTGCCGATGGAAATGAAAAAATGACCTTGTTATCAAGAACTGCATTGGATGTCCCCGTCGCAGTCTGTATTTCTCTATAACTAAACGATGCGCAAATAGGTTCGCCTAACTTGCCATATCCACCAGCTATAGCAAACGTCTGTCCAGCACCAGAAAAGCCGTACTTTTCACCACCAACAAATGCCGAGCCTGCTCTGCTGTAAGATGCGTTTATGTTCAAACCTCCAAGACTTGTTGTTGCAGCAAGTCGCAGAGCAGAAATATCAGATGTATCAACCCCGCTTGACGATGCTTTGCTCATCAGAAAAACGCTGTCAAGTTTTGACAACATCCCAATTTTAGTGCTGCCAACAAGCCCAATTAATCCAGCAGAATTAGTGCCAGCCGCTTCCTGCTTGTAAAATCCAATAACATCAAGACTGCTGGAGTTACTGTCGAGCAGACGGATATCAAGCGGCAGATTCATCGCACCTGTGTTTTTGGTTGATTTGCCAGGAGTAAGTTTATAAGTAACTCGAATTGTGTTTTCTTTTCCTTGTGGCTCATTAAACGCAATGATTCCTGAAGAATAGTCAATCGTATAATCATTGCCGCGCAGAAGCTTTTTGCCGCCGCAAATTACCGTCTCGCTATCCTGCTGAACAGCCGTCCAAGAAAGCACATAAGGTCCTTTCGAGCTTCCAGATGCGAACACATCACAAACTGTATCAGCAGATATTTTCTCTGCGGCAACAGAAGAAGTTGAAAAATTTTGTGCAATCACCGGATAGTTGACGAACACAAAGGCTAAGGCAGCAATTATCAGAACCAATCTTCTGATAACAAAGCCCCACATCGAAGCTCTCACCTTCCTGTCACCTAACCCGACACTCATCAATTGAATTCTACCACGCTTACCAGGTAGCCTCAACATATTAAACATTAAACACAGCGATTGAAACACTCTTAGTTACTCAGACGGCACAGAATACCTAGGATTACCGATTGACAAACAGTTTATCGCCTCTCGGAAACAGTCAATTCCGCCGCTGCCGCACCCGCTGCAGACGCTGCTAAGAAAAATTCCGGGTCATCCTTATAACTTCGTCCCATAGACATAAGCTCTATCCCAAGCTCATCGCATTCTCGAATACCAGGTATTCCATCAATAACACGTACGCGATGCTTATAACTTATTGCTGTTCGCTGTATCTGCTGTTCAACAGCGAGAAGCTTCATTTCATCCATCATTGGAAGGACAAGCAATGCCTGCACAAGCGCAACTTCTCCAAGTGCAGTCAAAGTATGATGACTTATTCCACTGTGCCTTGGACGATTATCGGCGAAGCTAATTCGAGCAACAGCTATTGGTGTGCCGCCCAGTACACCTACAGCATTTATAATCTCACCCTGCTCTATGCCAGAGTAGCCATACTTTGTTCCCGTGCCGGCGTTTCCCGGTCCCTGGCAGACTATCACCGCATCAGCACCACAAACACATTTTGCGGCAATCAATGCAGTAAAAACATTTACAGATTCGAAATCACCACCAAATGCCTGCCCAGCAGTTATCGTAAAATCAATCAAACCGGCATCTTTCAGATTATAAACTGTGCGGCTGAGCGCAATGGGCAGCGATGCCGAATCGGTCATCACATATACAACCTTTGCTTTGGGATGCGTAAGTCGCTTTATTGCTGCAGCCGCAGGAGCAAGCTGTGAATGAAGCTCTCCAACTACTACCGGCATACCTCCCAAATTTGTAAATCCATCAATCACGCTTCGCCATGGGCTTCCGTCTTCTTCAACTGATAATACTGAATGCTGAAGGGGTGTGTAGCGGAGTTTCATTATGTGTCCCGGCTCGTCAGAATGCTCACTGCGCCGCGACAAGTTTTCTATAACAAAATGCAGACCCCCAGTCCCCAAATTCAAATCTACGGCGGTGGTGTTTACAACAACACTGTCTCCAGTTTCAGGAATATCAACCAATGATGAAAAAGCGATTGCCCGACAAGGTCGGTTTTCGATTTCCACCAGCAGCTCAACAGCCCCAGGTCGAGATTCCAGTATTTCTGTTACAACGCCAACCGCACGTTTCAGCATAACACTATAACCTAAGCCATTGTGCTACAACGAATCAAAGCCAGCGCAAACTCAGCGCTTTGAACAAATTCATCTATCAGCAGACGTTCACTGCGGCTGTGCGGGTATTCATAACCAACACCAATCACAACAGCAGGTATACCAGCGTGATTGAATATATTCGCATCACTGCCGCCGCCGGCTTCAGCTAAAATCGGCTCAATCCCTATACACTCAGCAGCTTTCCGAGCCAGCTTCACAGGCATATCGTCCGATGTCCATCGATATGAATGATACTCTCTCTCAACGTTTACTTCAGCCTCAGCGCCAATCTCAGAAGCCGCACGCTTAAAGGTCTCAACCATGTGTCTGACCTGTTCCTGCAATTTGCTCTCATTTCTACTTCGTGCCTCAGCGCGTATTTCAACTTCATCCGGCACTATATTCCGCGCTCTACCACCATTTATCACGCCGACATTTGCCGTAGTTTCTTCATCTATTCTGCCCAGCTTCATAGTCGCAATAGCTCTACTAGCAGCCACAATGGCACTGACTCCATCCTCAGGTCTAATTCCTGCATGTGAAGCGCGTCCATATATCTTTACCAACAGATTTTCATGCGTAGGCGCCGCAGTAACTATCTGTCCAGCAGGTCGTTCGGTGTCAAACACATAGCCAACATCAGCAGCCAGCAGACTAATATCCATGTTTCGCGCCCCAAGCAGTCCTATCTCCTCCGCCACAGAAAACACAATCTGCAGACTTTTGAATGGTACCCCCTGCTCTACGGCAGTACGCGCGGCTTCCAATATAACCGCAATGCCAGATTTACAATCTGCCCCAAGTACCGTAGTGCCATCGGTTCTAACTACGTTATCTTCAACAATAATCTGAATCCCATCTGTCGGCTCAACAGTATCCATATGAGCGTTAAAAAACAACCTAACGCCGGAACTTGCCGTTCCTTCCAACGTAGCCACCAAATTTCCACAGTTGCCGCCAATCTTGTCCGCAGCACCATCCTCAACAATCCTAAACCCAATATCCTGCAACAACGGACATACATACTCAGCAATCGGCCTTTCTGATTTGGAAGGGCTATTTATCTGTGCAAGATTCAAAAAAGTATCAAGAAGTCTGTCTTTGTTTATCATCACTACCTCGTAATTGTTATTTTTGATAACCCACGTGGGCAATCGGGATCTAGTCCCTTTGCCTGTGCAAGATAATTCGCAAACAGCTGACCAACAACAATGTAAACTATAGGAGAAATCACATCATCAAGAAAAACAGGGATTCTTATCGGCTCTGCCGCTAAAGCTAGGATTTTTTCGCTATCAGACACAATTATCAAAGCTGCGCCGCGCTGGACGAGCTTCTCTGCAATCTCATACATAGAATTAAAAGAAGGTCCTTCTGGCGCAAACAGAAGACATCTTGTGCCTTTATCCACAACAGCTATAGGACCATGTAAAAAGTCGGACGAAGAGTAAGGTTCAGCCTTAACATAACAAGTCTCTGCCAGCTTCAACGCGGCTTCAAATGCCGTAGCTCTGTTCGTTCCACGCGCAAGAACTATACAGTCAGTTAAATCCTTATGGCGATAAGCTATCTCTTTTACCCTAGACTCACATTCATTAAAAATCGCAGTGATATGCGAAGGCACATCTTTCAACTGTTCGATAAGCCTGTCATTCTCAGTCATTTCTGCCGCAAGTATAAGCAGCGCGGCTAAGCTGGTAGTGTAGGTCTTGGTTGCAGCAACGCTTTTTTCTGCTCCAGCACTGCAATAGATAGTAAATTCAGCGGCACGAGCGATGTTCGAGTTTGGTTCGTTGGTAATGCCAACTGTAATCGCATCATGGCTTCGCGCAGATTGCAAGCAAATGTTCACATCGGCAGCCTGTCCAGACTGCGATATTCCTATAGCCAATGTATCTGAAAGATTCAAATCAGCGTTGTAAAGTGTGAATATAGACGGAGCCGCAAGAGCCATTGGCATACCGTTTATAATCTCAAAGATGTACTTTCCATAAGTCGCCGCATTGTCAGATGTGCCCCTTGCCGCTATCATGCCAAACCTGCACTTTCGCCGCCGCAGCTCACCTGCAATTAAAGCAGCAGTACTATGCTGTGATTCGATAAACCTATTCAAAGCAGCAGGCTGCTCGTGTATCTCATCAAGCATAATAGACAATTCAGGCGTCCTCCTTCCACAACTCTGCAATATTGTAAGCCACGCTCTGCTCAAGCGTCAAAGTCAGGATCTAAATTCTTCAGCCGCTTATCCACCCAAATATGTTTCCAACCGTTTAAGAGCACTATCTACATGTGTGCCTCGCCAATATATATGCCCGCACACTGAACATCTGCCAAAACATTCCTGAGTATCAAACACATACGGCGGCACAGATTTGCGAATACTGTCTTTATCTACTCGTAGAATCTCTCCATTGCACACAGCACACCTAGCAAACATATTAATCCGAAGCCCAAAAGCCTGCATAACTTGGATAAGCTGCTGACTTGTGTGTTCGTCTTCAATCAGCAGCGAGCGCCCACGCAGCATCTTTCGCTTGGCAAGTTCGCAGTCTCTTGTAAGCAGTATTCTATCCTGCTGAATGGCGATTCGAACCAAATCCGAATCTTCCGCGTCACGTATATACACTGTGTCGCAGCCTATCAGTCTCAGCCATTTCGCCAGTTTCCCCAACATACAATCTGCAACAAACTTCATTTTAATCTAAATCTTAGAACACAGCTCTCAATACGGCGCCGAGCCTATATCCTCTTGCTATCATATTGATTCGATTTCTCAAATCGTTGCTGTAAGAGATATAACATTCCCGATCAAAAAACAACTGCTGGTACTTATCAATCAGATACGGATAATAACGAGAAACGAAACTTGCTACTGAATTCCACACTCCAGATCTAGGGTTCAGTTTGTCTGCGTAAACGCATTCTAAAGGAAGATGCGCCACTGCACCAATCAGTGAATCCAAAGCTTCATCAGTATCGGATAAATACGGCATAAATGGACCCAAAAACGCAGATATTTTTATACCCTTGGACGCGGCTTCTTCAAGAGCTTTAATCCGTTCCCAAGTAGGTGATGCGCCAGGCTCCAGCTTAAAACGCAAGTTCTCATCGGTTGTCGTCAAAGTACATCCTACGCTGCAGTTGTTGTGCGCAGCCAGGATATCGAAATCTCTGGTTACTAACTTGCTCTTGGTTAGAATGCCAACGCTGAACCCAGCATCTAGAAGTATCCCCAAACACTGCCGAGACAGACTGTAGCGTTTTTCACACGGCTGCCACCCGTCGCACACGCTACTCATCATTACTCTGCCAACTGGCTTACGGCGAACTTCTTTTCTAAGCAGCTCTGGTGCGTTGATTTTTATGTCTAAAAACTTGCCCCATGCCTCCAAGTGTCCAGAGAAACGACGCATAAATCTGGCATAACAATAGACGCAGCCATGCAAACAGCCGGTATAGCAGTTCACGCAGTAGTCAGCTATACCAGAATGATTGAGGACAGACTTGCAGAAAACTTGCTTTACAGCAGCCACACAAGGATTATAGCACAGCTAATCTGAAATGGCACAAAACAAAAGCGGCAGCCGATGAACAGCTGCCGCGATTCGCACAGGATAGTTTATCCCGCGCTACTTTTCAAACTCGACTTCCTTTGACGTGCCTTGACTGTTATACCAATTGTCACAGTCAAGCCTTGAACAATAAAACATCTTCTTTCGTTTCCCATCTCGCGTGACTACATCTGCGATATATGCGTAATCGCAGCGAATGCACAAAATCGGGTCTATTATCTTAATCACTCTAAGGCGACTCTTCTGTGTCATCTCGACTCCTTAATTCTTGCGTCAAAAGCAGGCTCGTCTGGGTCTGGTACTCTAGCAAGCCGCTTTATACGCTTAATTGCTTCGTTTTCAGATGTGCAAAACCGAAAAACTTTAGTCAGATTGTTAATGCTCAGAAGCTGGCCGATTTGTGAAGCTTCTCCCACCACATCTATCGCACCATAGTGCTTAGCCACGCTCTCTGCAGCTTTCTTCAGGTTTGAAAACATTGCGCTATTCAGCGCAGCGGCTTTTCTAACGTTGAGAACTATATGATAATGCCCTGCAGACGCCAGTTTCCCAATCGTAGATTCCAGCAGCTTGAGCGCAGATTTGTTAAAGTTTCCTGCTATTTCAATTACAGGTATGCCGCTGCGATTATGGATTTTGATTTCATACTCGGAGTGCTCTGCCATAATCAAACCTCCTACGTTTCTGATTATCGGCAGGTAGATTTGTATTCAGTAGAATTAACAGGGGCAATTAATAAAAGAAAAATATCTATCAGACGTCTGACAACAGCCGCTGGCGCGCACGGCGTTTGATAATATTGGAAACTGTCGGCTTCGCATGCACCCAAAACCAATACCAAACTGGCGATAATGGAAAATCATACTCTCCCAAGTATTCAACATAACGTGGAGAGAAACCGGACTTGAAGCGATTAAGCCCTTGCAGATGGTCTTCGGATTCATCGGCATTTCGCCGTGGCGAAACACCCCTAAAATCATACCACTTGCAGCCGAGCGATTTCGCCCACCTAATCATCTCCCACTGCAAAAGATGATTTGGCATCAAGTTTCTATGCTCATTCGAGGATGCGCCATAAACATACCACGCTCTATCGCCAAACACAAAGTCAAGCGCACCTGCAAGCGGGGTATCGTTGTAATAAGCTAGAAAGAGTTTGGCATAGCCAGGCGGAGTTAGTATATCCCAAAGCGTCTCAAAATAACTAAACGACCTAACCAAGAATCGGTCGCGCTCTGCGGTTATTTTGAGAAGTTCATAAAATACTTTCAAATCATCTTTGGTGCATTCGCTTTTGACCCTTACCCCATGCCTCTCTGCAAGTCGGATATTGTATCGCCACTTTGGCTTGAATCGAGCAAAAATCTCTTCTTCCGAACCGTCAAGGTCAAGCTGCATCACACATTTAGGCTGTGTGCCACCGAAACCAGTAGGGTCAGGTACGGCGCGAAAACCGGCTTTTTCTATAACAGTTTTCCCCACCTCGTCTTCTATCGGTATAGGCGGGTCTATTTTTATGAGTATCGCGCCATAGGATAAAGCGATTCGGCGCATCCCTGAAACTAACTCGTCAAATAGCTCTTTTTCGCCTGTATCAACAACTGGCCCACGAGGCACATAAGCTATACTGCGTCTAGTATGCGGTATCTGGCGTATCAATACCGATGCAGTAGCAGCGATAACACCATCTTTTTCGCATATCACACGAACAGGTTTCCATCCGCTACGCGCTTTAACTTCTCCCCACTCATACGACTGCATCAAGTCTCCAGTAGGAAACGATGCTACAAAAGAATTAAACCGTCCGCGCTCATCATCAGAAATCTCTCTTACTATCAAAAAACCTGCTCCTAAGTATTTTTTCGACTGAACTTGCTAATCCGTTCTACTACATCCTGCTCCAGTTTTTTTATAAACTCGCCCACATACTCTTCCGGAGTAATCTCTGGTTTGTTGATAAGTTGCGTCAGGTTCATAGCATAAATCACAGACTCAGACTTGTCCACTGAATGAGACTCATAAAAAGTGGCATTTGCGCGTCTTCTCGCCATCGCAGCAAGGTCGTAGCGCTTTCCACCACATATCTGCGAATCGAAAACCCCAAGCAGCGCAGCGGCAAGATTCTCCCTCTCACTCACATCAAAAACCACCTTATCGTTATCAGGAAGCCAGTCAAGGTCGCGCCAGGACTCACATCCATAAACTGCCGATGGGCGATCATTCTCCGGCAATTCACGCATCGCCTGAACCGCGCGGAGCGCAACGGCAACATGTGTGTCATGCTTATCAGCAAGATTATGCGTATAAACAACAGACGGTTTTGCGGCTGTAAGCAGTTGTTTTATATCGCTGACTGGATTCAAGTTGTCTGCATCTTTTACTGCCGAACTGGGATAATCCAATAAAACCACCGCCGAGTATTCTCCAATATAAGCGGCTTTTTTCTGCTCAATACGGCGCACAGCCTGCATTTCGGCATCGCTGAACGATTCATATCTGCCTGCGCGAGGACTACCTGCACCATTCGTAACAATCACCCCCAAAAACCACTCATCCTTCGCGCCAAAACAAGCTTCAATGCCGTGATAGCAGGATATTTCGAGATCATCCTGATGCGCAGCTATACCCATCCGTGTAGTACGAGCAAACGCTTCTTCTACAGATACCCCATCCGGAACAAAAATTTCTGCCGTTTCATTGTGAAAAATCATCTTATCATCAACTCGCTTCCAAAGCCGGTAAAGATGCTGCTGCTACCGCCTGCCCTACCCTGCGACTGGATTCATCCGGAAGATGAAGTTTAACCGAGTCAGATAGATCAGGGAACTCAGCAGTTAAAACTTCTTTTGCCTTGTCAACTAATATCGCGCCACCTTCACCAGATGTAACACGTCCCAACACAAGCACATTTCGTATATCATAAAAATCGGCGTAATGAGCTATTGCATAGCCAAGATAAACACCTATAGTTTCAAAAATCAGCCGCGCACCTTCGCTACCCTTCTCCAACATATCCTGCACCACTCTTAATCTGCCAGCAGGAGAAAGGTTTTCATCCAACACAATGCCTGCCTTTGGCGCCAGTCTAAATACTGCCTGCTGCGACAAATATGACGCCCCACATCCAATATCACCCGACCATTCATCAGTCGGCGCATCTGGATTCACATCAATCGGAACAAACGCAAGTTCGTTTAGCCAACCAGTTATACAACCTTCACTGGTCACATATCCCCCAGCTTCGCTCGACCCAAGCGCAATACCTAAAACAGAGTTTTCTTCCAAGCTCATCGAACCAGCTAATGCTGTAACCTCACCATCGTTCACAACCTCAAACGGTATCCCGCCTAAATCTTCTTTCATCCGCAAAAAGATATTCTGCACCCTATCTCTGAAATCAGTTTCAGACACCCCCCTAAACAACGACGCCACCTTAACCCTATTGCCAATGTAAATACCTGCCGCGCTTCCACCCACTGCATCAAGCCTAGGCATATAAGAAGCTGCTTTTTTAATTGCCGACATTATCTCGCTGTAGTGATATTCAGGGTCTGATTGATTTCTAGGATCCCATTCTACTTCTTCACTGAACACAGGAACACCATCAACCACCGCAGCCACTTTTCTATCGCTTGCGCCAAGGTCAAAGCCTACTCTACACCCTTCAAAGTGTCTCCCCAAATTCATTGATTTTTCCGAAGGCTTAGGGACAGAATCAACATCAGTAACAACAACTTCAAAATTGTTGTCGTAAACATTCCCCATAAACTCGGCGTCAAATGATCGTTTTCCATGCTCAGAATAAACCGCCTTAATGTGCTGTCCAATAGACGACGGTCCTCCTACATACACCCTGCGACCGCCACGCATCCAAAGCAGACACTTAACCAACAGCTCGGCATGCCTTGCTGCGTCAACGACATTAGCTAGGTCTGCAGATGTAATAGTTTCAAACACCGAAACCGATCCATCGCCCCTTTCAAGCCCTATAACCAACGGCGCCACGCTTTTTGAATCACCAGCAGCATCAGTAAATCCCCTGTTCGCCAAAACAATAGGCCGAAAGTCTAAGTCAAGAGGAGGTATAACTTGAGGTTTAAAAAGTTCGAACCTGACCATTGTGCTCCTTTCCCAATATTTATCTCAAGCAAGATACTGTAACTATCTTTTATTCTATGGTTCTGCAGACGCGCAAGTCAATCAGATACCTGCATATATAGACGCTTTAACCTAATTTGTGCTACATTTTTCTGATAACTGGAAAGTGGAGGTCTAATTCTACCGTTGAGCGAACTATTCACCCTGCCTGAAAACGCAATGCATGCGTCAGAGATTGCAAGACGATTAGAGGCTGGAGGTGAATTGCTGGATAAATATCTAGGCGAAGAGATATACGCAAACACCGACTCCAAATATCTAGCGGCACAGCGCAGGAGACTGGCACAAACAGCCGCCATGCATGCCGAGAGAGTCGGTGATAAACCAACCTATCTTCTGCGCGCACCAGGTCGCCTAAACGCTTTTTTGGAGTATTTGGATATGTGCGCCGGCGACCATATGTCCACAACAATAGATGGCGATATTCCAGTAGCCATATCTATACGCGATGATGACCGCCTAAATGTAGCAAACGCAAATCCACTTTTCCCACCAGACGAAGTTTCAATCTCAGCAGAGTTTCAACGCTTCGCATCGGCGCCATGGGGCAAACACGCAGACACCCTCGATGACAATTGGGACAATCGTTCGCTTATATATCCGCATCGTGGCCGTCCTCAAGGAAATTGGATTAACTACGTTCTCAGTCCATATATGAGATTCAAATGGGAATATCCAGAGATAAAGCTGCGAGGCGCCGATATGACGTTTGGTCAAGCGACGGCACCTTTCAGAGCAGGAACAAGCTCTTCGTCTGCGCTGGTTGTGCTCGCATTTCTAACTCTATATTTAGCAAATCGCAGCCACCTGCCTCAAATGAATATACAAGATGTCTGTCGAATGCTGGGCGAAGCAGAATGGTATGTCGGTACTCACGGCGGCGCTAACGACCAAACTACTATACTTCGCAATCCCGTCAACAGCGTTCTGTATAACCGTCATTCGCGTCCAACCCTAGAATCAACACCGCTGCCATTTGTAAAGGGTGTGCATGTAGTGCTAGCAAACTCTCTTTGGGAAGTCAACAAAACTCTCGGCGGCAATCAAAGCTTTAATATGAGAAAAGGCTGGATGAAAATGGGCGATGAAATAATGACGCTCATCATAGAAGCTGCTGCCGATGCGCGAAGCAAAGGATTGGATAGAAGCGAAGGATGGCTCTCTAACCTTGTAATCGAAAAGTTTGGCTTTACTCCAGGCTGTAGACCGACTCTGCTGGAAACTCACCCAGAATACTGGGAAAAAATAGAAGCGAACTATCACAAATTCGGCAGTCTGCACGAAGATATACTGGGAATCCCAAATGCCGCTATAAACGAGATGGTTATGCTGCTGCCAGTAAAGATAACACCAGAAGAAGCAGGCAGGATTCTTGGGAAAGATAAAAGCACTATAGAGCGCATTTACACTCGCCCAAAACGAAAGATTGGAGGCTATCATCTCAGGACTACAGCCAGATTTTTCCATCGAGAGAATATAATCGGCAGAAGGCTTGAACGAATATTTCTCGAAGCCGAAGAACGCACAGTATCAGGCGCGATGTCTGTAGATTCACCAGAATACGACAACTACCGACTCGCGGTTGGACAGATGGTGGATGAGCTGCAGGATGCGCTGTCATTCGACTTTCGAGTATCCATACCACAGATTGACCTGCTTTTGACCATTGCGCGGCGCGGACCTGGATATTTAGGCGGTAAATTGACCGGCGCTGGAAAAGGCGGCTGTGTATCAATATTAGTGCGTGAAGACGACTCTGAAGCAATGTGTGCTTATCTTGACCATGAATATTACAGCAGACCAGAGAGATTCGAGTTTTATAGACAGGTATTAGAAGATGAACGCCGCACCTTCAAGCCGGGCACCATCGAACATGAATCAGCTGAAGAGAGGCTGCATATTCTTGAATCAGCGCTTAAATCTATTCCCGACCAGCGTAAAGTGGTTACATTCAGCCGCGGCGCATGTGTCATAGAGCCACCGGCTTAGATCATAGATTCCTGTTGTCAATAACTCTTATCGCTTTATCTTGGCTGCGCTCCAGCGTCCTGGGCTCTACCAGCTTAAGCCTCGCAGAAACACCTATTGATGAATGTATCTTGTCTAGTATCTTCTTCTCCAAATCAACAAGCCGACTCATGCTGTCAGTAAAAAGCTCACGGGAAACTTCTACAAGTATAGTCATTTCGTCAAGCGCGCCTTTTCTGTCGAGAATTATCTGATAATGCGGCTCAACACCTTCTATTTCAAGCAGTATAGATTCAATCTGCGAAGGATATACATTGACACCTTTCACTATGAGCATATCATCAGTGCGGCGCATAACTCTGTCCATTCTCATCATAGTGCGCCCACATTTGCACGGCTCTGGATTAAGCCTGGTGATGTCTCTTGTTCGGAAGCGAATGAGCGGCATGCCGTCTTTAGTGAGAGTTGTAATAACAAGCTCGCCTTCATGTCCATAAGGCAAAGGCTCAAGAGTGTCTGGATTTATAACTTCTGCGTAGAAATGGTCTTCGTTTATATGCAGCCCGCACTTATACTCACACTCTCCGGAGACTCCAGGACCCATAACTTCGCTAAGTCCGTAGTTATCAGTAGCGGTAATATGAAGCCGATCTTCAATTTCCTGACGCATTCGCTCAGACCAAGGCTCGCCGCCAAACAAACCAAGCCGCAGAGCCAACTGCTCTCTTTTAACACCCATTTCTTCCATAACTTCCGCAACGTGCAGAGCATAGCTTGGAGTTCCAACCAACGCAGTTGTTTTGAAATCCTGCATAATTCGAATCTGTCTTTGAGTGTTGCCTGCAGATACCGGTATAACCGACGCTCCAACCCTCTCCGCGCCGTAGTGAATGCCAAAGCCGCCGGTAAAAAGCCCATATCCAAAAGTTATCTGCACAACATCGTTTTTCGTAACACCACCCGCGCTTATAACTCTTGCGACAAGTTCAGCCCAGTTTCTTAGATCATTTTTTGTGTAGCCTACAACCGTAGGAGAACCAGTTGTGCCAGACGAGGAATGAATACGCACAATCTCTCTCAATGGCACACTGAACATTTCATAAGGATACGCCTCGCGCAGGTCATCTTTGGTGGTAAATGGCAGCCGACGAATATCATCCAGCGTTATAATATCTTCCGGCTCTACGCCATACTCCTTGAATTTTCGATGGTAAAACCGCACATTTCTATATGCACGGTTAACCCTAGCCTGCAATCTCTCCAATTGAAGCTGCTCAATATCGGGTCTTGCCATCGTCTCGCAGCGTTTATTCCAGATAGGCATATATCCCAACTCCTTTGCCGTTACTCTTCGATAATGTGCTTGTAACCCTTACCAAGATAAGCTCGGCGCACTTCTGGATTTTTAGTAAGTTCGCTGGATGTCCCCTCCAACACCACTCTTCCAGTTTCCAACACATAGCCACGTCGCGCAATCGAAAGAGCCGCCTTCGCGTTCTGTTCAACTATAAGCACCGTAGTCCCTTGTTTGTGCAAACTGCTGATTATCTTGAAAATATCTCTAACAACAATTGGCGCAAGCCCCATAGAAGGTTCGTCAAGCAAAAGCAGTTTGGGGCGTGACATCATCCCGCGTCCTATCGCCAACATCTGCTGTTCACCGCCGGACAAAGTTCCAGCTTTTTGCGAGCTTCGCTCTTTCAGCACCGGAAAAATCTCATAAATGCGTTCGAGATCTTCTTCAAGATGCAGTCGCTTGTCTCGCGAAGAACGCCTATAAGCACCCAGTATCAGATTTTCATACACGCTCAAATCGGCGAACAGCCGGCGCCCTTGAGGCACATGCGCAACACCCAGCCTCACCAACTTCTCCGGCTGCCATCCGCTGACTTCCTGCCCAAACAGTTTGATCGACCCAGACTTAGGCGCCAGCACTCCAGAAATTGTATCCAAAAGCGTAGTCTTCCCCGAGCCATTCGCGCCAATTATAGCCACGATTTCCCCTTCATCCACATGCATAGACACTCCCCTGAGCGCCATAATCCTGCCATAACAAGTAATGAGGCTTGATATTCTAAGCATCGTCAAGCCTCCTCCCCAAGATATGCAGCAATAACTTTGGGATTATCCTGAACTTCGCTCGGTTTACCTTCAGCTATACGCTGTCCATGGTCTAGCACCAAAACCTCATCAGATATATCCATAACAAACTGCATATCATGGTCAACTAAAACAATGGTTACTCCATCATCTAAAATACGGCGCAACAAATCGGCAAGTTCTTCGGTTTCATGTGTGCTAAGCCCAGACGCAGGTTCATCCAACATCAAAATCTTAGGTTCGCCAGCCAATGCTCTAGCTATTTCAAGCAATCGCTGCTGACCAAATGGCAGACTTGAAGCAGGATCTCCTGCTCTATCAGCTAGACCAACCCTATCCAACGCCTCCATCGCACCTTTGGCAATCAGCCTTTCTTCGCGAATCTGCCTTGGCAGCCTAACAGCAGCGTCAATCATACCCTGCCTCGTTCTCATATGCATGCCAACCATAGCATTTTCAAGCACACTCATATTTTCAAAAAGCTGCACGTTCTGAAAAGTTCTGGCAACCCCCAACGTCGCAATCTCATAGCTTTTCATATACGTCGTCTTAATCCCAGATATGAATATATCTCCGGACGTTGGCCGCAGCACTCCAGACAGCAGATTAAGCATCGTGCTCTTACCTGCGCCGTTAGGTCCAATCACGGATTTTAGTATTCCAGCAGATATGTCAAAGCTGACCCTATCAACAGCCGTCACGCCGCCGAAATTTTTGCTGACTGTCTTCACTTCTACAAGTGGCAAAGCTTTCATCATGACAAACTCTTCTCGGTCTGCTCGCCTTGTCTCCCGCCCACAAAACGCGCAAGAAATCTGCCAAAGTCGGCTACCCCTCTAACAATACCCCCAGGCATGTAAACCATAATCAGCACTAAAATCAAACCAAACGCGACAACATCAAGGTCGGACAGCGCGACAGGAAGTCCCCCAAGCTGACTCTGTCCAAATCGGCTCAAAAGCTCTCCAAGAATAGTAATCACCGCAGCGCCAATAACAGCACCCCACACGCTTGCCATCCCGCCAACAACAACCATAACAACAAGCTCTATCGAGAATTTAAACCCAAACGTATCCGGCGTAACCACAGTAACTCTATGAGCATACAAACTCCCCGCAATTGACGCCAAAGCCGCGCTCAACACAAACACCTGAATCTTATAACGATTAACATCAACACCCAAAGTCGCGGCAGCAACCTCGCTCCCATGCACAGCTCGAAACGCTCGCCCTATTCTTGAGTTTATAATATTCGATGATAGTATTATCACAATCACCGCAGCCGCCCAAATCAAATAAAACATCGCCACATCGCTCTCTATTGGCTTACCAGCTATCTGAAGCCCCGGTATCCCCGTCATTCCAGAAGTGCCCTGTGTTACATCAGCCCATTCACGAAAGACTATAGAGACAATTATCCCAAACCCCAGAGTAGCCATCGCCAAGTAATTGCCATGCAGCCTAAGCGCCTGGGAACCTATCAAATGCGCCACCAGCGAAGTAAACACCACTCCAGCCGCCATCGCTATCCACGGCGACAACCCGCCTCTAGCAATAGTAGCCTTAAGCAGCCAGAAGAATATCAACCCCGTCACAATTCCCAACACATAACATAAGGCGATTTTACGCGCAGAAACCCTAAGACAAATCGCTAACCCAACACACACCGCCAGAAAAATAACCGCCGGAATCCATAGCCGCGACGAATAATGAATCGCCGCCAACGCCACAGCCGCAAACCCACCAGCCGACAGCATCAACCTCCAAGTAGCCAGCCTCATAATGCTAATCAACGCCGATGTCGCAGCCATTATCCCCACAGCCGCAGCTATAGGCAAAATCACACCAGCCGGCATAGGTTGAAGCGTTGGGTCAACTGTAAGTCTCGCAGAAACATAAGCTCCCAATCCATAAAAAGCCGCATGCCCCAACGACACCTGCCCAGCATATCCCATCAGCAGATTCAACCCAACGGCAAGAATCGTGTTTATGCCTACCTGCGCCAAAACATAAAGCACATAATTGCTCCCAGATTCATCTGGCTTGAAAACCCAGCGCGGCATTATAATTATCAGCGCGATAAGAACCAAATGCGGCAACAGACTCACAATCGGCGAACGTCTATTGGCGCGCAGCAGTCTCTCTATCCTGGCTTCATCTTCGTTTGGAGCAGTCTTCACTTTTTCTGTCGCTATATCGTCTGTTCTGTTCAACTAGCTCTACTCCTGCTTCGAACCGCCAAAAACACCCTGCGGTCTAGCAAATAGTATTAAGAGAAGGATAACAAAAGCAATCGCATCTTTATAAGCGCTGGAAACAAACCCAGCCCCCATTGATTCAAGCAATCCAAGAAGTATGCCGGCTATTATCCCGCCGGTAAAGTTCCCCATCCCTCCTATTATCGCCGCGCAGAAACCTTTGACGCCAAGCATAACGCCCATATCATACTGAGCAAAAGTAATAGGAGCCACCACAATACCCGAAACAGCACCAACGGCGGCTCCTATAGCAAACGAAAGTATCGTCATCCTGTTTATGTTTATCCCAACCAGTCGAGCGCCTTCCTTGCAGCATGCTGACGCTCGCATCGCACGTCCAAGCAGTGTAAACCTATAGAACGCCCAAAGCAGCACAACCATAACCGCGGCAGTTCCAAGCACCCAAAGCGACTGCACCGGAAACGATGCTCCAGCAACCGACAGACTGCCTTCGCCCGTAAACCCAGGAACTCTCATCGCCTCTTTATCAGGCCTGAGCATAACTATGCCTCTAATCAGTATGCTCGCACCGACGGTAATAATAATCATCGAGAGCGTGGAGCCGGTTCGCAGCGGACGCAGCAGAGTTGCACCTACCAAGCATCCAACAATGGTAACACACGCAATCGCAATAAGGCAGGCGATAACAAGCGGCACGCCATCAGCAACCAAAATGGCGACAAGCATTGCACCCAGCATCAAAAACTCGCCTTGAGCGAAATTCACTACCTGAGTGCAGTTGTAGATAATCGTAAACCCTATCGCGGTTAGGGCATAAATGCTGCCAATCGTTATCCCGGAAATCAGGAATTGGAAAAACTGTTCCATTTAGTAGTTAGCCGTCAAACCTCCAGCTTTTCTATCTGCCACGACGGCTATTTTAAAGGAATCCATTTGCCGTTCCTGATTTGAACCATCACAAACGCATCTTTGGAAAGTCCATTGTGGTCTTTTGGCGAGAAGTTGAAAACACCGCCTATACCCACAAACCCCTTCGTGTTCTCGATTACGCTGCGAATTTTTGTTGGATTGTCGCCAACCTTCTTCATTGCTCCAAGAACAAGTTGTATAGCATCCCAAGCATGCCCGCCAAAGTGATCAGCCTCTCTGCCATAAACCGACTTGAACTGAGCGGCATAAGCAAGAAGCTGCTTTTTCTGTGGGTCACTATCGGGAATGGAACTCGCCACAATTATCTTCCCCGACGGGAATATTACGCCTTCAGCAGCATTACCTGCTAGCTCGATGAACTTTCGGTTAGATATGCCATGGCTCATAAGCAGCGGCACTTTTATTCCAAGCGCTTTCTTGTTTCTAGCAACAATCGCAGGTCCAGGGTTGGTTCCCCAGCACACTATAGCCTGCGGATTGGCGGCTTTTATTCTTGTAAGCTGGGTTGTCATATCAGTATCTTTGCTATCAAAACTCTCTTCAGCAACAATCTTTATTCCAGCCTTTGGAGCTTGAAGCCGCATCTGATCTCTGCCGCTGGTGCCAAATGCGTTCGAATCGTTTATAAACGCCACCCGTTTCAGTCCTCTTGACCGTAGGTAGTCTATAACTTTCGCAATAGCGTGAATATCTGACTGGGCGGTTTTGAACACATAAGGCTTCACAGGCTGAGTGATTTTCACGCCAGCCGCACATGATATAAGCGGTATCTTGTTCTTCTCGCAAATTGGCACAACGGCAAGCGTAGTACCCGTGCTGCTAGGTCCGATTATCGCCGACACATGGTCTGAGTCTATCAGTTTTTTAACAGCTAACGCGCACTTGGTTTCATCGCTTGCGTTATCATAGATAATAAGCTTAATCGGGTGTCCGTTTATACCGCCCTTTTTATTAATCTGATTCACAACCATCTGCGCTGTATCACGCTCAGGAGTACCCAATGGCGCCCCAGGTCCGGTTATATCGAACACAGCCCCAATTTTATAAGGCTTTTTAGCCGGCGCCGCAGCATAACACGAAAAAGCTGCGACAAAAACAGCTAAAACTACAAAAGCAATGATTTTTGATTTCATTCCAACATCCTCCCATCTAATACCCGCAGACCCGACGCTAATCTAAGAGCGCTCCCGACTAGGTCTGCATAAGCAAATTAACGAAGCAAAACCCATCTCCCATTCCTAACTTGAACCATCACAAACGCATCTTTGGAAAGTCCATTGTGGTCTTTTGGCGAGAAGTTAAAAACACCGCTCACTCCAACAAACCCTCGTGTTCTCTCGATTGTATCACGCAGTTTCTTGGGATTATCACCAACTTTCCGCATAGCGTTCACAACTATCTGCAGCGCATCCCAAGCATGCCCTCCAAAAGTATCCGCATCTCTGTCATACTTTGCCTTAAAATCTGATGCATACTTGAGCAAAACCGGTTTCTGTTTATCAGTGCCCGAGATTGATTCAGCTACCAACAGTTTGCCAGTAGGGAATATAACTCCTTCGGCTGCGCTACCAGCCAGCTCGATGAACTTGCGATTGGATACCCCATGGCTCATAATAAGCGGCATCTTCATCCCAAGCTGTTTCATATTCCGCGCCACAATCGCAGGTCCAGGGTTAGTTCCCCAACACACAACAGCCTGCGGCTTGGCGGCATTAATACGCGTAAGCTGGGAAGTCATATCCGTATCCTTGCTGTCAAAACTCTCTTCAGCAACAATCGTAATGCTTGCTTTTGGCGCCTGAAGCCTAAACTGCTCGCGTCCTGACGTGCCAAACGCGTTAGAATCATTTATAAATGCAATCCGCTTCAGTCCGCGCGAACGCAGATACTCAATAATTCTTGCCACTGCATGCATATCGGATTGAGCAGTCTTGAACACATAAGGCTTCACAGGCTGAGTGATTTTTATCCCAGCGGCGCATGACACCAACGGAATCTTGCTCTTCTCGCAAATTGGCACAACAGCGAGCGTCGTGCCTGTAGTGCTGGGTCCTATGATAGCCTTCACGTTATCAGAAGATATCAGCTTTTTAACAGCAAGCGCGCACTTGGTTTCATCGCTTGCGTTATCATAGACAATAAGCTTAATTGGGTGTCCGTTTATGCCGCCTTTTTTGTTAATTTCTTCAACAATCATCTGCGCCGTATCACGCTCAGGAGTACCCAACGGCGCAGCAGGACCGGTTATGTCAAATACTGCGCCTATCACATACGGCGACTTAGAAGCTTTGACAGCCGCAAAAGCAATCGCCGCAGCCCCAAAGACCAGCACGGCGAAAATCACTACTAACCTTTTCATTTTCACACAAACCCTCCTTCTCGAAGACCGCACACCATCAAATCACAAGACCCGACGCTAATCTAAGAGCGCTCCCGACTAGGTCAAACGATTAAACTATGCGCCAGCCTTCGTTCTTTCGCGGCACCTAAAAGGCAAACCGCAGGAATAGGCACCTTAAGACCAGATTTGATGCCCACACCTTCTCCATCCCAAAAACATCTCAGAGCGCATGAAGCTCTTCGCCAGTGAGTATCCTAGCCCCACCCCCCTTCAACGCCTCTATCCCTGCGTCTATCGGTTCGACACGGAAGATAACAATAGCATGCTCCCCCGACCTCCCCACAAACGCATACATATACTCGATGTTAAGCCCTTTTGCCGACAATATCTCAATTATCCCCGCAAGTCCTCCAGGCCTGTCAGGAACTTCAATCGCCAGCACTTCGGTCTCCGCAACCGTAAACCCTTCATCCGTCAGCACCTTAACGGCAAGATCTGGTTCGTTAACAATCAGCCGCAAAAGCCCATAGTCTATAGTGTCAGCTATCGAAAGAGCGCGAATATTAATGTTATTATCCGCCAGCGTTCTTGTAACATCAGCCAATCTACCGGACTTGTTTTCAAGAAAAACAGATATCTGCTTGACTTTCAACTCCCCAAATCCCTCCTATCAATAACTCTTTTTGCCTTGCCTTCGCTTCGAGCAATAGTTTTAGGCTCGACCAACTTCACTTTCAACGAAATACCAAGTGTGCTTTCCAGCTCATCAGCAATCGTCTTTTCCACTTCTTCCAACCTGCGCACTTCATCCGAAACCATATTTGGCGACACTTCCACCCACACCTCTAAATCATCAAGTTTTCCAGGTTCTCTATCAACCACTATAAGATAATGAGGCTCAGTCCCAGCCACGCCTATAAGCGCATTTTCAATCTGGGATGGGAACACGTTCACGCCGCGTATAATAAGCATATCATCCGTTCGGCCAAGCACACGATTCATTCTTCTAAACACACGCCCACACGCGCACCTGTCTTCATGCAAAAACGTTATATCGCGAGTGCGATAACGAATAAGCGGCAGTCCTTCCTTCGTCAGCGTAGTAAAAACGATCTCGCCACGCTTCCCAGCTTCTAAAGGCTCGCCTGTATATGGGTCTATAATCTCCGGGTAGAAATGATCTTCATTAACATGCAGCGATGCTTTTTCCATACATTCATAGCTCACACCCGGACCTATCACTTCTGAAAGCCCATATATATCCAGCGCATCTATGTGCAATTTCGCCTCAATCTCACGGCGCATCTTATCTGTCCAAGGCTCAGCGCCAAAAAATCCAACTCTAAGCGGCAGTTTCGAAGTATCTATCCCCTGTTCTTCCGCAGCCTCTCCCAAATAAAGCGCATACGAAGGCGTGCAGCATAAAACCGTGCTGCCAAAATCTTCCATTATCTGAAGCTGTCTTTTCGTATTGCCGCCAGAAATCGGCACCACGCTCGCGCCTATCTTCTCAGCCCCATAGTGCGCACCAAGTCCGCCGGTAAACAACCCATAGCCATAAGCATTCTGAACAATATCGCCTCTCGTCGTGCCGCCGGCTCCCAGCGTCCTAGCCATAACCTCCGACCAAACTTCTATGTCGTTTCTGGTATATCCTACAACCGTCTGCTTGCCAGTAGTCCCCGAGCTTGCGTGAATCCTCACTATCTGCTCAAGTGGCACAGCAAACATCCCAAACGGATAGTTTTCTCGAAAGTCTTCTTTAGTGGTGAACGGCAGCTTGACTATGTCGTCAATGGAGTTTATTTGACTTGGATGAACCCCCGCTTCGTCAAACTTCCTGCGATAAAACGGAACACACTCATACGCGCGCCGCACAGTTTCTTTTAATCGCTCTCCCTGCAGCCTACGCAGCGCACCTTCGTCCATACACTCAGTTTCTTTATCCCAATAGAACATCCCGCTCTCTCCAGTTCACTACATCAATAAACAAACGTCATATTATAACTACAATTAGACATAAATCGCCCAGATTCCTCCCGCAAAACCCAACCAATTATTCCGCACCACGAAACGGACTGTCAATATCGAACGGAACAGGCTTCAAGCCTTCCACATTTAGCCAAGACACATACTTATTCCCACCCATTCCAGCGCTCGCAAAATCGCACAATGTAATCTTACGTCCATCGGTCGTGCTAAATCGCCTAAGCATCATCGGCGGCGACATATAAACCCAATCCGGCGCTTTCTCAACCTTCGACTTTGGCTGTATCGCAGGCAAGTTATGCGGCTCATACACATCATAACGCTGGTCATAAGCCATCAAAATAGGCCCAAGATAAATGGACGCTTTCTTCTCAGATTCAGGCTCCTTCACCCAAAACCTAGGCGACATATCAAACTCAATTTCTACTTCGTCGCCCTGTTTCCAAGTTCTCTCAATCACAAGATACGTCCCGCTGGTTACGTCTTTTATCGGCTCTTTATTCAATTTCACAACAGTTTTCTTCGACCAACACGGTATGCGCAGCCTCAGAGCAAACTGCCTCTGCGAATCCGGCGTGATTATCAGCCTAATGTAGCCATCGCGCGGATAATCGGTTTTCTGCGCAATTTTCACTCTACCCGAAGACCCAATCGGCACTTCAAACACCGACTCCCCGTAGTAATTCAGCACAACTCCATCGTCGCTCTTCATCACAGCCCAATCGCTAAGACATCCCAATATTCTCGGCGCATTGCACGAACAACAATTAAGCTCCGGACTGCCCGGCATAGCCTGAAAGACTATATCATGCGCCGAAGCGCGGCGAACGCCATCCATAGGAGTGTTATAAGTCCACCATCTCCCATTCATGTCCTGAGCACCAATCCCACCGTTAAAAAACGTCAATTCCAGCTCATCTGCCGCGCGAGAATCGCCAGTCAGCCTAAGCATATCAACCGTCAGCGCCATCCAAGCCACCGTGCAGCAGGTTTCTATAGCCCCTGGATCATACGGATTGCCTACAGCCTGTTCGCCAGACGAAAACCCTCCGGTATTATGTCGATCGTACTTCGCTATGCTCTTCCAAAGATTAATAAACGCCGTGCGATACTTTTCGTCGCCTGTGATGTAATACAATTCACCTATCGCCTGCAGCCCCGGCAAACTCTCCCAACGCGGCTTCGGACACTGATAAAACGCTTTGCCTGCAAGCGCAGTCCGAATATAATCGCCAGAAGGCGGCGTCTGCCAATCTTTTTCAATCTCTTTCGCCATTCTTAAATAGCGCTCATTGCCGGTTTTCTCATACAAAAGCGTGAAAATATGTATGCACGACTGGTTCATCTCGTAAGAATCTGCCTCGATGGTGCGTTTGCCTTCATCCAGCGCCAGCTTGCAAATCAAATCTGCAGACTTCAAGCATGCTTTCAGCGCGGCTTCATCGCCTGTTTCTTCGCTCCATAGATAAAGCCCAAGCATAACATGGTAAACGCTCCAAAGATCCCACGGTCCAGGCTTAAAGAGCCTACTCTCATTAGGCCAAACACCCAGATACCCATCCTCCGCCTGCGTAGAAATAAGCTCCGCAACAAACCCTCTTAGAAAATCTCTTAACTGCCTATCTTTCGTGATTCTATATCCCTGCACAGCCGAGATAAGATACTTCCCCGCAAACTCTCCAGACCACGGCAGCAGGTCGCGGCTCTGCGGCTTATCGCGATCTCTAAACATCTGAAGCATCGAAGGATTGGAAAGCGGCGCAGTAAGCAGCCAATTTCGCTGATTGTTCTTAATTCGCTCGCCTACAAAGCCTTCGAACCGAAAATTCGCTCCTTTTTCTCTCTCAAACACCGGCTGCGCCTTCATCAAGTCTGTTTTTCCTCCCATACCAGCCCACGCAGACGAGCATAAATACGCTGCTGCCAACAGAGCTAAACTTGTGATTTTAATCAACAAAAAGACCGCCTTTCAAACTTTCAACCTTCTGGATATGCGCCAATGGAATAAATATATGGTTTCTCCGCCGTTGATCTTACTTCCTGTGATCTTACTCATAGAATAAATATAAAATGCGGCATCATTTTGAATAGATTAGCAGTCAAGCCGTCTCATGTCAAACAGCGCCATTTGACAAATGTTAATTATGAGGGTATAAAGCAGTGCGACATACTTTTATTATTGCACAACAAGGAGATGCAGAGAAAATGAGGGTGAAGAAGGTTTTATGGCTGTTCGTTATTATCGTCGTTTTGGCTTCGGCAGCGGCGCAGTCCACGGATATAACGCTTCTGGTGGCATCGGATACACATTTCACAAGCAAGAGCCTGCCTGCCAAAGTTAAAACAGTTATACAGGCGATGAACTCGCACTTAGTCGGCATTCCATATCCAAGCGAGATTGGAGGAACCGTTGACCAACCCATCGCGGCGATAATCTGCGGCGATTTGTGCGACGGCGGCGCTGGAATTAGCGCAACTGATACTCCAAAATCCGGAAGACGCAACTATCAAGACCAATGGAATGGGTTTGATTACTACTTCCCAAAGAATGGCGTTACCGGCGACAACAATCGGCTGAGATTTCCAAATTACGCAACAGCCGGCAACCATGATTTCTACAATAATTTTGGATGGGCGCTAAGCGGCAAGTCATGGTATGTAGCCAACAAGCTAGTTCAACGCTACGAGCTTGACTGCAACATAACCAACGGCAACGTTTACTATTCGTTCGATATTGACGGCGTTCACTTTGCTTCGTTGGGAAGATATGCCGACACCTACGTGCTTACATGGCTTTCCGAAGATCTGGCAGCCGTCGGCACCGAGACTCCAGTTGTTTTGTTCCTTCACTACGCTTTTAATGATGGACAGAGCTGGTACACAGACGCCGAAAGAGCTAAATTAGCGGCTGTAATACGCGGCTATAGAGTGATAGCGATACTTCACGGACATACTCATGTATCTACTCACTATGTATGGCAGGGCTATGATTGCTACGACGACGGCAGCGCAGGAAAGAACGGCGATTTTGGCGTTCTGCGCATTACGGATGATACTCTCACCTACTGCCAATACAAAGCCGTAGGCGATACAAAAGGCAACTGGAAAAGCGGCAGTTGGAAATGGGCGCATAAGAAAACATTTTAATCGCAAAAACGCAGCTGCAGCTTTAGACGATTAGTTTCAGACTGAAATTTCAAGCCGCGCAAGCGAACGAATATCAGTCGAACTCAGCGCGTCGAGAGCATTGTAGAGCTCAACATGAAACGTGCCTGGTTTGGCGCCTGATTCATTCGCCGCAAGCTCCCCGGCAATACCAAACGCCGTAAGACCGCCAACCGCAGCCATAAAAGAGTCGCTCTCTACACCGGCGAAGCATCCTATAATCACAGTTGACATACAGCCTGTGCCGACAACTCTGCCGAGCATCGCGTCTCCATTGCTTATGCGAGCAACTCTACATCCATCGCTTACCACATCAACCTGTCCAGTAACCGCCGCAGTGCAGTCGTATTTGGCAGCGCAGGTTTTGGCAATCTCTTCAGGCGACTGGGCAGCTGCGATCGATTCTACTCCCTTTACCTCCGAGTATATGTCAGCAAGCGCAGCAATCTCTCCGGCATTGCCGCGTATAATCGAAATCTTAACACTCTCAAGAAGTCGTCTGCATGAACTGGTTCTAAACGCAGTTGCGCCGGCGCCTACTGGGTCTAAAATGACAGGTTTGTTCATCGAGTTTGCGCGTCTGCCGGCAATCTCCATAGCGTCTATCCAATCCGGCGACAATGTGCCGATATTAAGCACCAGCGCATCAGCAGCCGCCGCCATCTCTTCAACCTCTTCTTTAGCGTGCGACATTATAGGCAGCGCGCCAATGCAGAGAACTGCGTTAGCTGTTTCGTTCATAACAACATAATTAGTTATGCTGTGAACCAGAGGACGTTTGCTTCGAATCGCATCCAGATTTGTGCAAATAGATTCAAGAATACTCATAACCCTACTCTCTAAAGATAACGCCGCGAAAAACCATTTCTGGCTAAACTCGCAACAACACAATTTTGCCTACAATATAACAGCAAGGCTCCCAATTAATCAATACGTCGCGTAAGCAAGAGAATGGTTCCAATGCATGGAGAGATATAGATATAGCAGATTACTGCGTTAGTCGAATATCATCTCTCCAGCATCGACTTAACGCAACCTTTTAGTAGTATTCTCTGGCGAGGCAACAACTCGTTTTCGGCACGATTTCTGATTAGGCAGCACGCTCTTGATTCTCTCTGATTTTTGTGCTATGATGCGATTAACTTGTTCAGCTTTTCGCAATGTTCGAAACGCTTCGGTATTGCGATGATTCAGACGATTTCGGAGGGAAAGATGATGAATGCGAAGAAAAAGGTGGGGTTTTGATA